>PPYF01195235.1_pt1 | contig 229877 bp, 247 predicted proteins | sample 1559871 | NCBI WGS metagenome assembly PPYF01 (sample SAMN08240021, study PRJNA423297) | Human gut metagenome, whole genome shotgun sequencing project. | reverse complement strand
TAACATAACATAACATAACATAACACAATTCAATACAAACCAATTAACACAACATAACAAAAGGGAGGATGATTCCCTCTGCACTCTAGAAGATCTAAAAGAGGCCGGCTTCGCCAGTCCTGGTATCTTTAAACTGGTCAATGCCGTACAAAAAGAATCCATCACTAAAAGAGAATTACAGCGATACATCAAGGATAGTAAAAAGAAGGATAAGCCAATGGGATATCTTTATGAGGCCATAATGAACCACTACAAGCCTTTATGACTTATCTGATAGAGTTACACCCACCTTGCAAGTCTATTGGTAAGATTCACCATCTTATGGCGAGGCATGACGGCATCCTTATCGAAATTTTGTTGCGACAAATTCTGAGATATCCTCGACACATCCAGCAACTAGTGGTTAGATTCTCAGACCGTCAATCTGTGTTTTGAGGTGGGTGGCAAGATACGCCTATTGTTCGCACAGCGAGCAATAGGCCATCTTGCCCAAAGGGACTCTGCCCCCTTGGGAATCCCCCGGAAAGGATCTGAAAATGAAAGATTGCCGCATTTATTTTCGCGTCACAAATGAGCAAAAACAGCAGCTGCTTCTTCATGCGAAAGAAGAACAGCAGACCTTAACATCATACATTCTTCGCCACACGCTGGCCGAAGAAAAAGAACGTGACGATGAAGACAAAAAACTCATGAAAGAACTTCATCGCATTGGCATCAATCTAAATCAAATAGCCCATCTGCTCCACCGTGGCAAACACTTTGCCGAACAGGAAAAAGAATTACATCTGCTAATGCAAAAACTCGATACATGCTGCGACGAAATTCTGACCGCAAGAAGGGCATATCTACGTGAACTCCGAAGGTATCATCGCGATTTTTTAAATCTTTGCAGAGAAGAAAATAAAACTAAGGAAATGCAGAAAAAACTCGACGCTTCTATTCAACTGAAAAAGCTAGAATTAAAAAAAATGAAAATTCAAAAAGAGGGGATAATGCATGGCAATCCTAAAAGCTCTACCAAGTCGTCGCAATCCTCAAGCCATCGAGGACTATTTATTACAGGACAAGAAAATCCAAGATAGCGTCATCTACGGATTCAATGTCAGGGCTGATAATTTTGGAAAGCAATTCAATCAAGTGCAGCAGCTCTATGGTAAGACGCAAGGGCGACGATATTATCATTTCATTTTGTCTTTCAGTCCAGAGGAAACAAAAACGCTTTCTCCATCTGAGGTTAATACCCTAGGCATCGAAGCAGCCAGAGAGTTTTTCGGAAGAAAGGGATTCCAGTTCGCCGTTATTACTCACACCGATACAGATCACCTCCACGACCATATCGTGGTTAATGCCGTCAATCAAGACACGGGACAAAAACTCCATACGTCCCGGAATGACCTGAGACAGATGAAAGAATACGTCGATGAGATTTGCCAAAATCGAGGTCTGCAGCCAATTCCACAACGTAGTGAAGGCATTACAAATGGTGAATATTGGGCATCCGCCCGAGGACAAGACGTCTGGAAACAAGAGTTGAGAGACGTCATCAGCGCCGTTCAGCAAGAAGCGAAAAATTACGACGATTTTAAAACTATATTGGAAAACGAATGGAGCGTCATCATCACACGTGACCATGGCCGAGGTATGACCTATATCCATCCCAACGGAAAGAAGGTTAGAGGTCAGAAATTTGGACTCAACTACGATAAACCAAGCCTACTTAAGGCTTTTGAGTCTGAACAAGAATATTCTTATCGTATCCACAGTCATACCAACACTGAAGAACATCCGAAAAAGAAAAGTAAGCTTCGACGTATCGAAAAGGAAATATATCGCGGTTGGAGTCTATAAAGGAGGTTTCATCCATGGCATTAATAAACAAAAACGGGCTTACACCAAGCCAAGTGACAATACAAAAAGAACTTCTCGACCGGTTCAATGCACTAGAAACACAAAACGCGGCACTAGAAGCGCATATCACCGAATTAATGAAAGAGATTAAAGTGTTTCAAAGAGACACTGACAGAAGCTGCTCTCAAACAATTGAAACGATAAAAAGCGAACGAAAAGATCTCTCAGACGACATTTTCAATTCAGAAATACGCATTAAGAGCAATGTCGATGAACGACAATGGGTGCTTAAAATGCTACTCTCTTTTCTCATAGCGCTTCTGTTCCTAAATATCGGATTCACCTACTCCGTCAACAAAACCGCCCGCAACGCTCTTGACGGAGTCTACATGATAAATAATCTCTTACGTGGAGATACCTCTTTTTGGTATGATGCTGACAATCATCAACTCTACGTAAGAAGCCGAGAAGATACCGGGCAATAGCAGAAAGGAAGAACAATGCCTGTCTATCGAGATGAAAAGACAAAAAAATACTATGCTAAATTTTATTACCGGGACTGGCGCGGCCAGCATCACCAAAAACTAAAACGCGGTTTCAACCGATCCCAGGAAGCAAAAAATACGAAAGAGATTTTTTCAACGAGCTGACTCAGGGCAGTTTGATCACGTTCGACAATCTCTGCCAGCACTATCTTAGTGACAACCAAGGCCGTCTAAAGCCAACGACGCAGTATACCAGCCAAAATATTATCAAGCGCTGGCTTCTGCCTGCTTTTTCAAATATGCCCATCAACCAGATTACACCGCTTATGATCCGAAAGTGGCAAACAGAACTGATGCAGCACAGCAATTTGGCCCCTACCTATCAACGCTCTATCAACACAAAGTTATCAGCGCTCTTCAATTATGCTGTAAAATACTACAACTTACCGGAAAACCCGGTACACAAAGCAGGAACCATCGGCAGCAGTCAATCACCGCACCTATCCTTCTGGACCCTAGACGAATTCAAGACGTTCCTGAAAGGCCTTACCGATGAAAAGAATATTAGCTTCCGTGTCGCTTTTATAACGCTTTTCTTTACGGGGTTACGCTTAGGAGAATTATTGGCCCTGACGCCGGCAGACTGTGATTTCCAAAATCACACGCTTCGAATCAGCAAAAATTACGTTCAAGTCACAGGTGCCAAAATAATCCAGACTCCAAAAACGGCTAAAAGCTACCGCACCATTAGTATTCCACTCTTCCTATGTCATATCCTTCAAGCTCACATAAACCGCCTCTATTCGCCAGAACAGCGCATTGTTTTCAACCTCAATAAGAGTAGTCTCTCCCGGAAATTAAAATCGACGGCAAAAAAGACCGGAATTAAAGTCATCCGACTGCATGACCTGCGTCATTCTCATGCATCACTGCTCATCGAGATGGGATTTTCACCTTTGGTCATCGCCGATCGGTTAGGACATGAAAAAATCACAACGACCTTGCAGATCTACTCTCACCTATATCCCCATAAACAAACCGAAGTTTCCGAAAAATTAGATACCCTTAATTTCAATTTTTAGAAGTTTTAGTATCAAAGTAGTATCAAACAGGCCTTTTCCAGAAATCAAAAAAGTCCCACAAGCCGCATTAACATGCGGTTTGTGGGACTTGTAATTTCAAGAATGAAATTATTTAAGTTCAACAGTTGCGCCAGCTTCTTCCAATTTAGCTTTAAGAGCTTCAGCGTCAGCTTTAGCAATTCCTTCTTTTACAGGAGCAGGAGCGCCGTCAACAACAGCTTTAGCTTCTTTCAAGCCAAGACCGGTTACTTCGCGAACAACTTTGATTACGTTGATTTTACCAGCGCCAGCGTCTTTCAAGATTACGTCGAATTCAGATTTTTCTTCGCCTGCACCGGCAGCACCGCCAGCAGCAGCAACAGCTACAGGAGCAGCTGCAGTTACGCCAAATTTGTCTTCGATAGCTTTTACAAGATCATTTAATTCAAGGATTGTTGCTTGTTCTAATTCAGCAACGATGTTTTCAATGTTAAGTGCCATGATTTAGTTCCTCCACTAATTATATTTGGTAGTAATATGTTTAAATTACCGATTATGCTACAGTTTCGTCTTTTGCTTCGGAAACCGCTTTTACAGCGTAAGCCACGTTGCGGATTGGAGCCTGAAGTACGGAAAGGAGCATGGAAAGCATACCTTCACGGTTAGGCAATTTAGCAAGAGCTTTAACTTCGTCAGCATTGATTAATTTACCTTCAACAAGACCTACTTTAACGTCAATTGCTTCAGTTTTAGTGTCTTTAATGAAGTTTTCAATGATACGTGCCGGAGCAACTGCATCAGTTTTGGAAATTGCCAACGCTGTTGGACCTTCCAAATGCTCCGCGAAACCTTCAATACCTAATTCATTAACTGCAATGCGAGTCAATGTATTTTTGATTACTTTGTACTCTACATCTTCAGCCAAGAATTTACGGCGTAAATCAGTTACCTGAGCTACTGTCAAGCCATGGTAACCAACAAGTACGGCCCCCTTTGCTTCAGAAAGATTTTCTTTCATCTGTGCAACGATTGCCTGTTTCTGTGTAGTGACAGCCATTAGAATACCTCCTTATAGATTTTGGTGATGCTCTATGTACTATCTTAGCGTAAAAAACGACCTCACCGCCAAAACGATGAGGTCGGAACCGTTCTAAAATAAGAAATCGGTGTCAGCCTCAGCGGGCGGATTTACATCCATTATACATACCTGCGGTCTACAGCTAAGAGAACATATCTAATTATTGTTCCTTCGTAACCGTAGTCAATTTGAATACGTTAAGAGGAACACCAGGTCCCATTGTGGAGCTCAAGGTTACAGATTTAATGTACTGACCTTTAGCTGCAGCCGGTTTAGCCTTAATAATAGTATCAACGATTGTGCGGTAATTGTCAAGCAATTTCGCATCATCGAAAGAAGCCTTACCGATTGCACAGGAGATGATACCTGCTTTATCAGTACGATACTCAATTTTACCGGCTTTGATTTCATTAACAGCACGAGCAACGTCCATCGTTACAGTACCAACTTTAGGGTTTGGCATCAAGCCTTTAGGACCCAAAATTTTACCTAAACGACCAACTTGGCCCATCATGTCAGGAGTTGCTACAGCAACGTCGAAGTCGCTCCAGCCGCCCTGAATTTTTGCTACTAATTCTTCAGAACCTACGAAATCTGCACCGGCATCTTCCGCTTCTTTAATTTTTTCGCCTTTCGCAAATACGAGGACGCGTTTAGTTTTACCAGTACCATGAGGTAAAACTACTGCACCACGAACTTGTTGATCAGCGTATTTAGGATCGACATTCAAGTTGAAAGAGATTTCAACAGTTTCGTCGAATTTAGCAGTAGCAGTTTTCTTAACGAGCTCAACAGCTTCTACTGGTTCGTAGAATTTGCCGGCTTCGATAAGTTTAGCTGCTTCAGCGTATTTCTTACCTACTTTTGCCATTCTAAAATCCTCCTTATGTGGTTTAACGGGAATTCCCTCCCACCGATATGTGCCCTCATTGGCACACGTCGTACGCTAATTAATCAACGATTACAATGCCCATGCTGCGTGCAGTACCTTCTACCATACGCATGCCTTGTTCTACAGTATTTGCATTCAAGTCAGGCATTTTAAGTTCAGCGATTTCACGAACTTTATCGCGACTAACTTTTGCTACTTTGTCACGGTTAGGGACACCGGATCCTTTAGGGATACCAGCTGCTTTTAATAAAAGAACAGCTGCCGGTGGAGTTTTTGTAACGAAAGTGAAGCTTCTATCTTCAAATACAGTAATAACAACCGGAATAGTTAAGCCAGCCTGCTGTGCTGTACGTTCGTTGAATTCTTTAACGAACGCCATAATGTTAACACCTGCCTGACCAAGAGCCGGACCGATAGGTGGCGCTGGACTTGCCTTTCCTGCTTCACACTGAAGTTTTACAATTTTTGTAACTTTTTTAGCCATGGTGATTACACCTCCTTGCGCTCAAAATGTGGTGGTAACGGAAATTACTTCCTCCCACTGGCGACCACCAAGCCGCCTAAAAAGTTTAGAGTTATATTGTATATATTAAAGATCTTTCTCAACTTGAGAAAAATCTACCTCTACCGACGTTTCACGATTAAACATTTCCACATCAAGTTTCAATGTTTGTTTTTCGTGATTGATTTCAGTAATTGTACCTAATCTATCTTCAAAGGCACCGGAAGTAATGCGCACTGTTTCGCCTACTACGACATCAATCGTATGCTTCGGCGCTTGATCCAGCCCCTGTGATTTGAGGATATATTCAACCTCGGAATCAGATAACGGTACCGGTTTAGTAGCAGAGCCTACAAAGCCTGTTACACCCGGCGTGTTACGAACTACATACCAGGAACGATCATTTACTTCCATTTCTACGATTACGTAGCCGGGGAAGATTTTGCGTTTTACAACTTTTTTAACGCCATCTTTCTCGTCGATTTCATCCTCAACAGGCACCAAAATACGACCAATCGTATCTTCCATGCCCATGGACTGAACCTTCCGTTCAAGATTAGTTTTTACTTTATTTTCGTAGCCTGAGTAAGTATGTATAACATACCATTTCTTTTCTGCTTCCACGGAAAGGCCTCCTATCCGACAACACGCATCAACAACTGGAATAATTCGCTAAAAATAGCATCTACGACGCCGATTAAGGCGGCCACAAATACTACAGTAACAAATACCACAATCGTGTAATTGATGAGCTCTTTTCTTGTCGGCCAGACTACTTTTTTGAGTTCCGCTTTCATTTCGCGCGCCATACGACCTACGCCGCCACGACGCTGCTGCGGTGCTGTAGAATTGGATCCTGCCATCATTTCACATCCTTAAATCATCGGGTTAATTGGATGAAACGAATTATTTCGTTTCGCGATGTAACGTATGTTTACCGCAGAATTTGCAGTATTTCATCATTTCAATACGATCAGGATTGTTTTTCTTATTCTTGTTCGTCTGATAGTTACGTTGTTTGCATTCAGTACATGCCATAGTCACTGCATTACGCATCCGGATACACCTCACTTCAAAATAAACTTGCCTTAAACAAATATGCTTATATAGCCTACCACAGCAGGGCAAGCATGTCAAGTTTTAGGCAACTTAAAAAAGCCAGGCGACTACCTGACGATTTATTATAACAAACTTTAGCATATCTGTCTATACTTTAAATCTATTTTTTTCACAAGATTCACAGCAATATAAAGAGCCTTTGCCGAAGGGCTTAACCCCGGCAAAGACTCTTTGCTTTGCTTACAGTTATATCGTACGCTACTATACTATATTAGTCAATAGATACTATACGATCCGGTTTTTCTACTTTAAAGGAGAAATAATTAGGATTGTTATTGTGTTCCAAGAACAAATTGTCACCATCAAAACGACCACGCCAGCCTACTACAATCGGATACATAGCGCTGACTGTTTTTAATAATTCAATAGGCTTTAAATTTAAGATTGGGGCAAACAATACATTAACATTATCCAGTAAAATTACATCGGAACCGCACGCTTTAAGAGCTTTGCACATAACGTCCTTGGCCATATCAGGACGTAAGTCGCGAGCTATTTCCAAAAATTCATCGTCAATCAGCTCTTTAGCTTCAATGTACTTCCAACCATCTTGTTCTGCCAATTCGCGAATGAGCTTACTTTTGCCGGAGCCGGGACCGCCGACAATAAATAAAATCCGTTCTTCATCCGCTTGCAGAGACTCCCATCGTTCTTTGATGTCCTGTGCTGTTACCATGTGTCATCCTCCTTTACCGAAAGCCTACTTACTCAATTCTTTGTTAGGTCTGTCTGACAGCATTACTGTTTTTATAAAATTGTCTTTCTCACCCACTGTAAACAACAAATAGCTGTATGCCGAATCGGGATTCTTGTAAGTATACACCATGAGCGGATCGCCGTTAGCCGCCGTATCGGCTTCCATGCTCGTAGGCATGCCATATAAATATAACAATAAATACTTACTGTCACCAATCGAAATTCCGCGACGCGTTAAGGCGGTGCTCTTGGTAATCATAGCTCGCGCTACCATCTGCTTCTTATCGTAACCCACCAAAATATCATCATAGGCAATGAATTCATCATCATACAAGAAACCGCGTTGCTGCCATTGTTCGTCCTGATTAGAAACAAACGGCTCGTTCACGCGATAGCCCATAAGACTGAAGTCATCGGCCGTCAAATGGTTAGCTCGATAATACTGTTCCTGCACAGCCGGCAGTCTGAGTCGTGACCACACTTCTCCGTCAATCATATCAATCGCACTTACTTTGTTATTCTTCAAAGTAAATACTAAATACTGCGAAGCTGAAGCGCTGTTACTATTAGTTGTAAGCAGTGTGCTTTCTTTATTATCTTTCGCCACAGGCGTATTAAATTCCTGCTTATTTTTTACAGAATTTTTACTTTTTTCGTATTTATAAATAAGGGCTACGGTACCATTCTTAACATCACGCCACATGCCCTGCGGAGCCCCGTAAGCAAACAATACGGTACCGCGAGTCTTACCGATACCGATACCGCGATCTGTTTCATCGGTGCCGCCGGTAATGTGAATATTGGTAATAGTCTGCGGTGCATAGGTATAATCTAAACCCTCACGCCGCAACGTATCCCCATCAGCATGCTGACCTGTCAAGGCACTCCCCTGATCACCGTACACACCGGTGTAAATCGTAAAACTGCCATCCTTACCGGTATAAGTCGTAAACATATTGCTAACCGCAATCGGCAAAACAGCCGGTTTAGCCGGACGAATCTTACGAGGCTTTTTGTCCTCAATTAATAATTTAATGCCTTCTTCGCCTTTAACGGCTCCATCACCTTTAGATGCTTCGCCCTTAACCGCTTCCTTGTCTTGAGAAGCTCCGGTTTCCTCTGATTTTACCTCAGCAGATGTACTATGGGAGTCATCTTTAACAGCATGATCCTTGCCGGCACTATCTTTATTCACAGCATCCTTAGTCTCAGGAGCTTTATCGGTATCAGGCACTGCGTCTTTAGCTGCCGTATCTTTTGTCACCGTTTCTTTATCGGAAGCTTCCTTGGCATCGGTCTTTTCTGTTTTTTCTGTTTTTTCAGTCGTTGTCGCTTCAGCTTCATCGGTTGCAAGCTTAGCTGTTTTTGTTTCACTTTCAACCAAAGAATCGGACTGTAACGGGCCGCCTACCAGTGCTTCCCAATTACGGTCAGCAGTTGTCAATGTTTTAAAATTAGCACCCAAACTCAGCGATCCGATAGTAAAATCCTTTGGTTCCAGCGGTTCTAATGTATCGGCTGTATAACTTTTGCCAATCGCACTTAAATCAATACCGGAATTTTCACTATCCTTAGCTTCAACACTTTCCGCCAAACGCACCGCCATTTTATTGACAGCCGCCTTTTCCGGAGCCCATGTATCCGCCGGATCCATAACGAGTTCAGCTGTTCCATTTGCAAAAACACCGCCGGTCAAAGCACTGCTTATAAGAACCGCCAATGAAATACGCTGCATTTTTTTCATAACTACCCCTTTCGTACCGCATCAATCTGCGTCTTGAGCCAATCGGTCCACTCGGTCAAACCTGTTTTAGCCGTACAGCTCACTTCAAAGAGACTGGCTGTCGGATTTAAATTCTTAATATCCGTAATGGCTTTTTCCTTATCAAACGGAATATACGGCAATAAATCCACCTTATTCAACAATACCGCTTTAGATTCTTTAAAAATCAAAGGATATTTAAGTGGTTTGTCTTCCCCTTCAGTTACAGACAGCACCGTAACCTTCATGGCTTCACCAATGGCAAATTCAGCAGGACACACTAAATTCCCTACATTTTCTATAATAATCATATCAAGTTTGTCTAAATCAAGTTCAGACAAAGCGTCTTCAATCATCTTCGCATCCAGATGGCAACCGCCTACCGTATTAATCTGCAATACGGGGATGCCTAATTTATGGATGCGTTCCGCATCTTTAGCGGTATATAAATCGCCTTCAATAACAGCGAGTGAATAATCTTCGGCCAACTCTTTAAGTGTAGCTTCGAGCAGTGAGGTTTTGCCCGCTCCCGGCGAACCCAATAAATTAAAGACAAATATATTTTTTTCTTTGAACAAGCGCTGCAAATCAGCTGCAATAGCATCATTTTTGGCCAGCACATTCGTCATAACTTTTACTTCCATAGGTACCTCACATCAATCTATCTATATCAACGCCAAGCTAACCGGCGGCGTCAATCTGTCTAATCAGAGTCCGTATATCTCATGGGACTCAATCCATATCTATCGATGCTACTTGTAATTCACGGCCCGTTATGGTCTGAATTGCCAAACTGCCGCAGTGGGGACATTTAAACACATAGTCGGTAACAGAAAACTCTTTGTCACAGTCCAAGCATTTGCCGCAAAGCGGTATCATTTCGATTTGTAAAACTGCATTCTCCGCCGCCGTGTTTTTAGTCACCGAATCAAAGCAAAAAAGCAAAGCATCCGGCTCCACCCCCGACATAACGCCGAGTTTTAATTGAATAGCGTGAATTACATGGCCGTCATTTGCTTTTAATGTGTCGAGGGCGAGATCAACAATTCCCTCAGCAATCGACATTTCGTGCATAATAAGCCTCGTAAATATTTTCTAACAACATAACGGTCGTCACCGAACCCACACCGCCCGGTACAGGCGTAACAGCACCGGCCACTTCGACCGCCGAAGCATATTCCACATCGCCAACGGTCTGACCCTCTAAATCATTGATGCCCACATCAATAACGGTGGCACCCGGTTTTAACATATCTCCGGTAATCATATGCGCACGGCCTGCGGCGGCGACTACTACATCGGCCCGTTGTAAATGTACTTTCAGATCAACTGTCTTTGAATGGCAAATGGTAACGGTGGCCTGTTTTTCCAATAAAAGCAATGCTACCGGTTTCCCCACTACCTGACTGCGGCCTACAACCACAACATTTTTGCCGGCCAACGGAATTTTGTAATAGTCAAGAATGGCCATACAAGCACGCGGCGTACATGGCCAGAAACCGCCTTTGCCGGCACTGACCAAGCCGATATTACGGGAAGTAAGACCATCAATGTCTTTCGCCGGATCCAGACGTTCAATGACTTTTTCACGGTCAATATGAGCCGGCATCGGCATCAACGGCAACACGCCATAAATTTGATTGGCACGATTCCAGCGGTCAATCACGGCTAATACTTCATCTTCGGATGCATCGGCCGCCAAATGTTCCAATTCAACACCAAAGCCTGCATTCTTGGCTGTTTTTTCCATAAAGCGAGCATACATCTGAGCCGCTTTATCATCACCAACCAACAAAATGCCTAAACTCAGCACAATCCCCTTTGCCTGAAGTTCTGCCAAACGCTCACTTAACACTGCCTTGTGGGCATCCGCCACAGCTTTGCCACGTAATTCAATCATGCCAACGCCTCCTAATTAATATATACCTTATATCAGCTAAAAGAGTTCTCTCAGTTAGCGTTTAAAATAAACCGTAATAGCTTCGCCCGCTTCCGCTTCAGCGCCGGCCGGTATGCCCTGCGAAATAGCATAACCGGTGCCATCCGGTACAAATTGTAAACCTGCCTCATGGAGCCAATTGCGTACTTCACCGGTAGTCCAGCCCGTAAAGTCCGGCATTACTACACTGCCATCAGCGTTCTTTTTCACCGGTGGTTTCGCCGGACGTTCATCCGGTTTGCCTTTCAAATCTTTTTCCTTTGTTACCGATGGTGAGATTTGGAAATAACGCACCAATTGACTCATAATATCTTTGAACACCGGAGCCGCAATTTGACCGCCGTAATATGTACCGCTCGGATCGTCAATTACGATAAGCGCTACAAAACGCGGATCTTCCACCGGTCCGATGCCGATAAATGACGCAATATAACGACCTTCCAAATAACCGCCATGTTCCGCATCAAGTTTTTGAGCCGTACCGGTTTTACCTGCAAAGTGATATCCGTCAACCGACGCTTTATTACCGCCGCCTTCGGACACTTCTTTTTCCAACATGCCCAAAATCGTTTTAGCCACGTCTTCCGGAATCGGTTGACCCGCGGACATATCTTGAGTAACGGCTTCTTCGGTACCGTCCGGATTATTGATACTCTTAATGATATGAGGTTTCATCATTTTACCGTCGTTGGCGATAGCACTGAAAGCCTGTACCATTTGGAGCGGCGTAACCGCCACACTGTGACCGAACGCAATAGTTGCCAAATCAAGCTGAGACATATCCTTAGCCGCAATAACCTGCCCTTCCGCTTCACCGGGAAGTTCAATGCCCGTAGCTTTACCGCAACCATAAGCTTGCAAGTATTGTTCCATAATATCTTTACCGGTCGTAATCCCCAACTTGGCCATACCGGTATTGATGGAGTATTTCAAAATTTCAAGCAATTTAACCGGACCGTAGCCTTCACCATTCCAGTTTTGAATCGTATGATCACCTACAACGATACTGCCCGTATCGTTATAAACCGTATCCACCGACCATTTGCCGGAGGCCAAAGCAGCCGATGCCGTCAACGGCTTAAAGGTGGAACCCGGTTCATACATATCGGTAACTGCACGGTTCTTAAACGAATTATCATTACCCTTCTCATAATGGTTTGGATCATAGGTTGGTCGATTGGCCATGGCTAAAATTTCGCCGGTTTTCGGATCCATAACAATTATGCTGGCTCCGGCCGCCTTCGTTTCAGACATGGCTTTATCCAACGCCCGTTCGGCAATGAACTGAACCGTTGTATCAATAGTAAGGGTTATACTCTTTTCTTTTTCCGGTAAAAACTTCGATAACACGGACCCGAAAATGGCATTACCATGTCGGTCGGTAGCAATTAACTCTTCCGTAATACCGCCACGCAATGTTTCATCCATCTTCATTTCAAGGCCGTCAAGGCCCTTATCGTCCGTTCCTACAAAGCCCAGGACCTGAGCCAATAAATTGCCGTTAGGATAGAAACGACGACTTTCTTCAACGAAGTTCAAACCCTCAATGTCATTATCTTTCATGACTTTTTCCACGGCTTTGGATTTATCCGGATCCATCATGCGATCAAGCCAAATAAACGCCGTATCCTCTTTAAGACGTTTCACAATCACATCTTCTTTAATGCGCGTATACGGTACAATAAGTGAGGCAATCTCTTCAGGTGACTTTTTAATCATCTTCGGATCCGCATACAGCGAACGCGTCACAATACTGATAGCCAGCGGATTGCCGTTGCGGTCATAAATCGTACCGCGCGGCGATTGCAATTTACGTTCCGACTCTACTTGGCTCAAATTCTGCGTATCCAAGCTGTTACGGTCAAACACTTGCAACAGCAATAAACGGCCTACTAAAAAAATCGCAACTACCGAAAAAATCAGCATGAGTATAGCTATATTATTTTGTAAGGCTTTCTGATCTTTTTTGGTAATCATGAATCCCTATAACTCCTTATGTGCTTTGCGTGCCAGCTTACGTCTGACAGATTCCATTAAGGCCTCCCGTTCATTCGCCACCTGGCCGCTGCGCACTTGAACTAACAATTTTTGCAACATATCCCCTGTTTGGTCACCTAAAAGAGCCGGTAATTCCGGACCATACGCCAAATCACGAGTATGAATCGGCATTGACTCGGTTATAGCCGCCAGACAGTCCCCCATAGCATAAGTACCGTCCGTACTGCTGTTCGGTCTGCCGCAACCGATAACATCGGCCGCACACACTTCCGCCATTTGCAGCACCGCTTCTTTTAACTCACTGCTTTTACGGAAATGGCCGCTTTGCGCCTCTTTACGCATCCATTTCCACGGATCTGCTTCCTGATTATTGACAAAATAGTGAAAACGCATATGACTGCTGACAAGCCAGGTCACACGGTCCACCATTTTCTTAGGATATTGTAAACGCGTTAAAATAGTTTCCGCCATTTCAGCGCCCATTTTATCATGACCGCGATCGGTAATGCGTCCTTTGTTAGAACCGCGAATACCGTCCATGCCTTTCGCCACATCATGTAATAAAGCTGCCCAGCGCAGCGTCAAATCCGGTTTAATGGCCTGTACCACGGCCAAGGTATGAACCCAGCCGTCATAGGCATGAAATTCCGGTTGTTGCGGCAACCCTACCAAATGATGTAATTCCGGCAAAATGGCCACCGGCTGATACTCACCCTTAACAAAAACACGACAATGGCAATCAGCCAAACCGGATTGTACCAATACGTCAAGCCCTTTAGCCACGTGTGGCGTTATCAGCAAACCGTCCAGTTCCTGACGTACACGTTCCAACGACAATCCTTCAACCCGTTTGAAGTTGGATGCCATGCCGTCCAATAAACTGCGATGCGGTAAAAAACCAAGCTTGCCTACAAAGCGGCAAGCCCTGAATAAACGCAATGCATCTTCTTGAAAACGCTCCTCTGCCTCACCGATAGTGCGCAGGGTCTTGTTTTTAATATCTTTAAGCCCGGCCACTAGATCTATTACTTCACCGTCAACGGTCATAGCCATGCCGTTCACCGTAAAGTCGCGTCGCGTCACATCTTCTTCCAATGTATCGGCATACACCACTTCTTCCGGTCGATGGCTGTCGGCACCATACCGTTCACGCCGATAGGTAGCGACTTCATAACTGCCTTCCGGTACCGTTACCACAACGACACCGAATGACTTACCGACCACTCCAGTCGTAGCAAAGCCGGCCTTGGCCATAACGGCCATAATATCATCGGGTCTGGCTTTAGTCACAATATCATAATCATGAGGCAATTGTTTGAGCACCAAATCACGCACGGCTCCGCCGATTACATACGCTTCAAAACCGGCATCAGCCAAAGCGTGCAAAATGCGCACAGCACCCTGCCAAAGTTCCCCACTCGGTTGCATTACAATTTTCTTGGATGTAAACCAACTCACCGTCATCACCTCACTCTTATCACGATAATTTATTATAACATACCAATGTAGCTAATTCACCCTTTCAAGGCCGTTGAATCATAAAAAAACGTCTTTACAAGTTTCCTCATAAAGACGTTTCATTGACGTAATATTACATTTCCGCTAATTGTTTAGCAATGCGTCGACCTGTTTCAGTCGTAGCCAAACCACCTTCGCTGGTTTCGCGCAATGTGCTTGGCAACGCACGACCGATACGGTCCATGGCTTCAATAACTTCATCAACCGGAATCTGGCTGATTAAGCCGGCCATAGCCATTTCGGCAGCACTTAAAGCATGTACCGCATAAATACCGTTACGTTTTACACAAGGTACTTCTACCAAACCGCCTATCGGGTCACACACTAAGCCCAATACGTTTTTGAGGCAAAGAGCGACTGCATTAATGACTTCTTTCGTAGAGCCTTCCAACATCGCTACCACAGCGCCGGCCGCCATAGCTGCTGCCGAGCCTACTTCAGCCTGGCAACCGCCAACCGCGCCGGCTACACAAGCCTGATTGGTAATAACATTGCCGATACCGGCGCCCATGAAGAACCCGCGCAACATAGCTTCATCATCAAGTTGCAACTCTTCGGCTACCGCACACATAGTCCCCGGCATAACCCCGCAAGAACCGGCTGTCGGACAAGCTACAACACGGAACATTTTAGCGTTCGCTTCATTAACCGCAACAGCATACGTCAAAGCTTTATACGCTACCGGGCTCATTAAACGCGGTGTATGTTTTAATAAGATATGGGCCTGTCCGCCGGACATGCCGCTTACCGTACGTTTACGGTCTTCACCACCGTTTGTTACGGAATCTTTAAAAATCTGAATACGACGCAAAGCTTCTTTTTCAATCGCTTCGCGCGTTTGACCGGACGCTTCCATTTCGGCACGGATTACAACTTCCCACATTGGTAAATTATGAGTATCACTCAAATGCGCCAAGTCGGCTAATGTTTCATATAAATAACTCATTCTGCTACCGCCTTTTCCAAAGGTTCAAAATACATAACGGATGAAATACTCTTATGATCTTGAATATCCGCCATTACTTGTGCGTCCACCGGTTCATCGGTGTTAATCAACATAACTGCTTCGCAGTGTTTACGTTTGCGGAATACCTTCATCGTCGAAATGTTAACCGATGCTTTACCGAGTTGACTGGTTACCCACGCAATAACGCCCGGACAGTCGTGATGGAATGTCAAAATTGTATAATCTTCACCGGAAATTTCTACTTCCAAGTTATTTACATTTGTTACCAAAATACGGCCGCCGCCTAAAGAGCGTCCTACGATACTCATGTGGTAATCATCCTTACCGTAGAGATCGAATTTCACTTCATTCGGATGACCGCCTTCATCAGACGATTCAATAAACTGATACTGAAGATTTTCTTCGGCGGCATCTTTAAATGCGTCACGAATACGTTCGTCTTCCGCATCAAATCCCAAAAGACCGCCTACTAAAGCACGATCGGTACCGTGACCTTTATAAGTCTTGGCAAAAGAGCCGTACAGAGTCAAATCAACTCGTTCGATGTGCTCCTTGAAAATAGATCGAGCCATTTTACCTAAACGGGCAGCTCCGGCTGTATGAGAGCTGGATGGACCAATCATAACCGGTCCGATAATCTCAAAAACACTACTCATTTATGTCCTCCCACAGAAAACTTTTTCACATCTACACTGTGCATTTTCTACAAACTGATTCAAGGCGAACCCTTGAATTTCCTTAATTTGTATTATACCATGTTTTGTTTTCAGAGAATAGACACCGCCATACTTTTTATGCATATTACTTCTTTTAAGATTCTCATTTGCTCATAAAAGCCCATAATTACAAGCTTTATAAGGTACACCGCGGACGAACTAATTATTCAAAAAAGTATCGCAGACATAGAAAAATATAAAAAATAGCTCCCTCTTTCGAGGGAGCTATGAGAAATTTTAATTGACAATTGACGAGAACATTAGTAATTATCGAGAGGACACGAACTGAATCATCTCATATTTAATTATGTTCCACCTACTATTACTCAATTAGTTACAATCAACAATTAGTTGTTGCCAAGGATCGCTTTCATATCAGCTTCCGGAGTAGTGATTGGGTGTAACTGGAATTTTTCTACCAAGATGCCCAATACGTTGCTGGATAAGAATTTTGGCAAAGTAGGTCCGATGTAGATGTTGCGGATACCTAAAGCTAACAAGGTTAACAAGATACATACCGCTTTTTGTTCGTACCAGGACAATACCAAAGTCAATGGCAAGTCGTTTACGTCGCATTCGAAAGCACCGGCAAGAGCTACGGCTACCTGAATAGCAGAGTAAGCGTCGTTACACTGACCCATGTCTAGCATACGAGGAATACCGCCGATTTCACCGATTTCAAGGTCGTTGAAACGATATTTACCGCAAGCCAAAGTCAATACAACAGTGTCTTTTGGAGTCTGTTTTACGAATTCAGTGTAGTAGTTACGGCCTACTTTAGCACCGTCGCAACCGCCTACCAAGAAGAAGTGTTTGATAGCACCGGCTTTAACAGCATCGATTACTTTGTCGGCAATGCTGAGTACTGTACCGTGACCGAAACCGGTAGTTACTTCGTGACCACCGTTGATACCGGTGAATTCTTGAGGTTCGCTGTAACCGCCGAGTTCAAGAGCTTTTTCAATAACTGCGGAGAAGTCTTTAGTGCCGTCTTCGTTAGTTTCCACATGTTTCAAACCGGGGAAGCCTACCATATCAGTTGTGAAGATGTTGTCTTCATACGTTTTGCGAGGTGGCATTAAGCAGTTCGTAGTGAATAAGAATGCACCCGGAACACCGTCGAATTCGTTCTGCTGGTTCTGCCAAGCAGTACCGAAGTTACCTTTTAAGTGAACATATTTTTTAAGTTCAGGATATGCATGGCAAGGAAGCATTTCACCGTGAGTATAGATATTAACACCTTTACCTTCGGATTGTTCCAATAACATTTTGAGGTCGTGTAAATCATGACCGGTTACTACGATGAACGGACCAGGTTCTACAGTCAAGGAAACTTTAGTAGGAACCGGCGTGCCATAGCTTTCAGTGTTAGCGGAATCAAGCAATGCCATGCATTTGAGGTTGATGTGACCGAATTCCATCAACAAAGCGAGCCATTCGTCAGCACTGTGATCTTTAGCAAATTCAACAAGGCCTTTTACGAACCAAGCGTCTACTTCAGCATCATCATAGCCGAGTACGGATGCATGCCAAGCGTAAGCAGCCATGCCGCGCATACCGAGCAATAAAGTGGAACGCAAGGAAATGATGTCTTCTTCACCTACCCAAAGAGCTTCCCAATCGAAATCCTGAGCGCTGGCGTCAATTGCCTGACGAGCGGCTTCTACACGGTTGATGAATTCCTGAACGCGTTCTTCGTCGAAGTTAACGTTTGTTACGCACATGAACAAGCCCTGTTTTAACAATTGATATTCCTTAGCGGAAGCACCTTTTGCATCACAAGCACGTGCCAAACCGATCAAGGCGGAAGTCAATTCATCCTGTTTGTTTGCTACCGGCGCTGTTTTACCACATACGCCCTGTACGGTACAACCACCGGGATTTGCAGACTGTTCACATTGGAAACAAAACATACTCATAATAGCCTCCTTCTTCGGGACTCTCCCGAACTACACTTTCCTATCACTCGTAAGAAAGTAAAAAAATATAAATCACTTGCCTATTACAAAATCAGATTGTCACTTACCGCAAGTTGTTTACTTTGTGACTACATTTAAAGTATAGTATAGTTATAGGTAAAAAACTGTAGCCATGGCAACATTTACAAAAATTTTATTTTAAGGAGGCTCCTATGCATATCGGATTATCTACTGAATTAATAACGGAATATCTGCCTGTGCTCAGCAGCAGTCCCTTATTCCGCGATCTTTCCGAAGATCAATTACGGAATTTCTTAATTGCTCCGAATTTGACAATTGCCAATATAAAAAAGAATAGTTTCATCGCTATCGCCGGCGACCCGATGGAAGGCATCGGTATTTTATTAAAAGGCCACGCTCATCTGACGCGCGAAAACGTATTGGGCCAGCGCACCATCATGACTGACCTGACACCATCCGCCATGTTCGGTGAAGCCATTCTCTTTACGGACATGCCGAATTGGCCGGCCACAATTCAAACAACCGAAGACAGCACGGTGCTCTTCGTGCCCAAGGCAGCCTTCACTACCTCATTTAACAACTGCGATGCCTGCCAAGTGCAAATTTTGACCAATCTCTTACATGATATGTCTGAAAAAGCCTTGGCATTAACCCGTAAAGTTCACTATCTTTCACTAAAAGGCATGCGTGAACGAATCTTCGCCTACTTTGATGATTTATATACGTATCAAAAACAAAACCCGATTCGTCTCCCTCACAATCGTCAGGAAATGGCCGATGTGCTCAATGTATCGCGCACATCCTTAAGCCGCGAATTAGGTCGCTTACAGGATGAAAAAATCATCGAGTTTGAAGGTAAAAAAGTAAAACTATTAGATGTAAAAGCAATTAACGAATATAGTTTTTAAGTGTGAGCGCAAACGGTTAAATAACTGAAACTTAATCCTCACCGGTAATTAACCGCAAAACAAAAAGTGTACCCTCGATCATCAGCTCGGAGGTACACTTTTTTATTTGATAAATTTTAATTTGTTATGCAAGTCACCGTGCTTTTAATTATCATAAAAGCCTTATTCTCTAACTTTACAGCTTAAAACCAAGGAGATAAGTCGAATTCTTCACCGATGGTTACTTTAACATGGGCACGACCCAAATATAAACCTAACAAGGTTAAGCTGGAATGGCTGAGCGGCATGGAATCATACATATCAGCCACTTTAGGCAATACAGGCGAGATATATTCCAACACCTGTTTACGTTCAGTCGCATTAAAATCAACCGGCTTACCGGTTGCCAAGGCCAAAATGTGCTGTTGAATTTCAGGATTATCCAAATGCGCCATATGGAAGTAGCGTGGTGCCAAACCTTCATCAACAACGGCCAATTTTAACAACGGCGAGTTCACACTTTTCACGATATAACGACCATCCAAGGCATGGCCGCGTAAAGCACGTGTCAATTCATCTTTATCAAAACCGGCATAGGCAAACACGAACGGATAGGAATGAACCATAATATCCCAGAAAGTATTGCGTTCCGGTTCTTGAATGGAACAACGCAAGTAATCCAATTGACGATACATAGATTCTTCCCGTGGCAAATCGGACAAGAACGGTTCGATGTATTTATCTACATAATACTGTAAATGTTCCAAGCTGTAGTTGTTGGAATTGCGCGAATACTGCAATAACAACGCCAACGCCATAATTTGGAAATGGCCTAACTGCAAATGCGGTAAAATGCGAAGGGCGTCAAAAGCGACCAAGTACGGTGTGCTGGATTTAGGTTCCTGAACCACATCCATAAACGCTTCAATCGCCGTTTCTTTCATCCAAACCGTCGGCGTTGTTGCATAGGCCTTCTGCATGCAAAGGAGCGCTTCCTGCACAACGATATTTTCCAAAAGGGCGTGTAATTCACCACTGGCGGTGATACCCAAACGATCTAAGGCTGTTTTAGTAATATCCAATACTTGTTCCTTAGTGCTTGCATTAACCGCACCAAAAGAGCTCATGAAATGCGAAGTACCAAGAGCAATTAAATCAGGCATTTCAGCCTCACCATAAGCCGCATGAGTTGCACTCTGACCTGCACGACCGAATGTATCAGCACTGCTATGGTCACGAACTACCGGGATAATGCGGGTAGCATCATCAGCTGCTTCAGCGGCAGTTGCTTCCGTCGGCGTCACACGATGAATGCGACGTGTCAATTCACTTTCAGTGAGCGGCTCAGCCGGTGGTTCCGTCGGAATTTTAAGCATTGGTTTCGTCATATCCAAATCAGATACAATATCTTGACCTAAACGACTGTCCAAATCCTCTTCCGGAGCTCCGCCAAAACGATTGCTTGCCGGTCCCGTCATCGCATGATTAAAATCGGATTCCATTTGACGATTGGATAAAGGCACAAACGTGCTGGCCATCTCTTTATCGGAAGTTTCTTGATGATTGGTATCCGTCACTTGATGCCCACCGCCGAATCGATAGTTGTCTCTATTTTGTTTAGCATCTTCGCGATAGTAAGCGGCACCGTGATCACGACGTTTACGTTCATAATAATCGCCATCGCTCACCTTTTCATTAGCCAAAGCCTCAGCTTCTTTAGACTTACCGCTATCACGGAATACTAAATAACATACTCCGAAAAACACGACGATAACGCCCAATACTACTAAATACGGTATAAATGCAGACATTTTCTTCCTCCTGCCATAATTTATTTTAGATTTCACAGGTCATTCGGTTCAAACGTTAATGAATTTCTGTTTTGAAAAAACGCCTTGACTGACCTTATTATTCTTATATTTATTATATTATGTTACCACATCTTGGGGTATTCGCCAATGAAGATATGACGAAAAAAGGGCCGTAACCCCAATGTGAGTAAAAACCTACATTGTGTTACGACCCAATTTCTCAAAAACTAATCAATGACCATTTAACAATTCGTTAAAGAATCAACGACTCTTAGTATTTATCCTTGTTTTCAGGAACGATACGAACACGTTGGATAACCGGATTACCGTCTTTATCCTTCTTCACAGTGTCTACGCGTATGTACTTGAGTTCGTCGGAGAATTTGTTTGCCAAACGATCTAATGTATCATCACCTTGGAGAGCTGCATTGGATGCTGCACCTGCCATGATTGCACGATATACAACTGCTGCGAATTCATAACGTGTCATCATACGGTTACCGTCGAAGTTGCCATCAGGATAGCCTTCAACGATGCCGAGGTCATGAAGTTTGTTTACATATTCGTAAGCCCAGTGATTTGAAGGAACATCAGGGAAGAGTTCACTGCCTTTAGACTCAATCGTACCAGGGTTCTGGCCGGTCAATTGATTAATCATTTGACTCTGACGATTTACTAATTCTTCAAGTTTAGCTACGTCTTCACGGAGATGTTTGATTTTCTTAGCCATACCTACGCAGGAATTAGATACGTTGTTGCCTTGACCAATCTTGAAGGATACACCGGCGTTGAACATGTTTTCACCGCCACCGATTGTACCACCAACGGAGAAGGTTGTATCTTCATTTGGTTTATAGAAGGCACCAAGCGCACCGGCATTCGCACCGCTATAGCGACCATAACCGAATGCGAAATCCCATTTATCATCCGGATCGAAGTCCTGTGGATGGAGAGCTGCCAAAGCTGCCGCACCGGCACCAACACGATTAATACGATTATCTAATTTGTTAACCGCACCACCGAGGTTGTTGATAGCTTGGTCACGCTGAGCGAGTTGGCTACCGTTAATAGCTTCCGTAGAACCGGCTGCCACCGTACCGTCAGCAACCCCGCTTACTACGTTGTTACCCATGTTGATATTGCTATCCTGGATAGTGATATTGCGATCGTCATCCACTGTCTTAATGGTGATACCACTACTATTCATAGTCGTATTACCGGTTGTTACACTATCAAGACCGGTTAAGTCTTTCGCAAGTTTAATGTCAAGACCGTCACCGTTGCTGTTTCTTACAACGCCAATATTACCATCAGATAATCTAGCAGTATTAGCACCGCCGTTGAGTTTCAAGGTATCACCGAGACCTACAGTAACGCTATTATCAGCTCCGTCATCGCCTTCGAATACACGGCCTTTATTGACTTTATCGCTAACAGTCTTCAACTGATCTTCAGTTGCTGCACGGCCGGACTGGATGTTTTCACCATCCCAAGTAGTATTGTCTAAACCGGTGAGATAGTTGCCTGTTGCCGGATTGCTATCGCCTGCTGTGTTTTCCTGATTACCAAGAACAGCACCGCCTGCAGAAATCTGACCTTTGGAACCATCCATCTTAACTTGATTATCACCACTGCCGGCTGTTACAGTTGCACCATTGCCGTTAATGTTAACCTGTTTAGATACATCACTATCGTCACCAAGAGTGATATTGTCGTTCAAGTTGACTTTGTTATCAGCATCTACCGTAATATTCTTACCGGATTGAGCCTTAACAGCCTCGGCTTGACCCTTAGCAATATTGTACACATCCCCAATGTTGGCACCGTTGTTGTAGTTTTCCTGACCGGCTACAGAAGTATCATACGTAGTACCGTTGATACCGCTGGCTACATTAACAATCTGGTTACCGCCATTGTTCAACCCGCCATGAGTAAGCGTTACAGCACTTGCACCGCTACCGATAGTTACACCGCCATTATTGATAGCAGTGCTGCCCATAGCTACGGAACCTGTGGAGCCAAGGTTAAGGTCTTTGTTCAACTTAACAGTTAAGAGGCCGTTATCGCCATCCTGGCTGGAAACGACACCGATGTTGCCATCAGTTAAGTCCGCTTCGTTAGTTGCATTGCCCTTTACGTTAACTTGCTTATTAAGTTTTACAGCAGATGCAGTACCGAAGTCGCCGCCGTACTTCATGCCGTCATCAAAAGAAAAAGCATAAAAAAATAAATCGTGCTCTTGAATATGAACACTTTGTTAATCAAAAAACAAAATAATTCCATTTGAGACGATTTATTTACTTCACAAAATACACCGTTTCCAAACACTTTTCGAACTATTTATCATCTCTTTGACCGTTAAAAAATTAATGAGATATTTATGAATCTTCCTTAAGTATGCCATTTGAAAATATTCGATGTAAAGATTCAATTTAAAACTTATAATTATAATAATATTATTCATATTATCATTCTTCTCGATAGACTTCGATAATTATCAATTGGCATCGATTTTTATAGATAAATACTGGTAAATACAGATATATTCATTTTATTGATTATCAAGTAGGTTTTACCCTCCCCCCCCATCGATTTTTATCAATATTAATTTTTATAAATGGTTTTGTATAAAAAAACAGCCCACTGCAACTGCAGTGGGCTGAATGTAAATTCTTATCAGTTTTAATTATTATTTTGTGAAATTAATATACTTCCGGCAATAAGAAATTCAACATTCCGATTACGAAGTAATCTCAATTTTAGGACGCATTAGCCTTGTAAGAAATTAATCCATAAAATAAAAAAGCACTTGATTTCTCAAGTGCTTTTTCTAAAGTTTCTGGTGGACGATGACAGGATCGAACTGCCGACATCCTGCTTGTAAGGCAGGCGCTCTCCCAGCTGAGCTAATCGTCCATATGTGGTGACCCGTGGGGGAATCGAACCCCCGATACCGCCGTGAAAGGGCGGTGTCTTAACCGCTTGACCAACGGGCCACATTGGCTCCCCGAGTAGGACTCGAACCTACGACCGATCGGTTAACAGCCGATTGCTCTACCGACTGAGCTATCGAGGAATGGTACAAGAGATATTTTATACTAAATTCAAAGTAAAAGCAAGTACTTTTTTATATATTTTTTACCAATTCTATACGCAATCTAAATACGTTGCGAAAGTCACATATCCCCCTGTCTTTAATACCTTTCTCTTTCTGTGGCAACAGTAACTGCACAAAGCAAACAGACGGTGAAGAACGACTAATCTATGATAAATATAAGCCCCCAACATAATCATAAAAAAGCGGTCAGGCAATACATACCTGACCGCAATTCCGCTGAGTATCCTTCTAGTATTTATCATTTATTAGTAGTGGCTACGCATAGCCTTTGTTAGACAGTCATACTTAGCGTTTTATAAGTTGTACGGACTCAATCAGTACTCACTACTGTTCGGCCGTTAAAGGCAAGTGTAATAAAGTTTTAAGAGCTAACTTCAGCAACTAAATCAGCCGTTGAAACCACGAAGTTTGCTGGCATCAACCAAACGTTTCAAAGCTACCATGTAAGCAGCTAAACGAGGATATACTTTGTATTGTTGTTGCATTTCCCAAACTTCTTCAAAGCTCATTTTCATGTTCTTTTCGAGGCGAGCATTTACTTCGTCTTCATCCCAGTAGAAGCCGGCTTTGTTCTGTACCCATTCGTAGTAAGAAGTTACTACGCCGCCGCCATTAGCCAATACGTCAGGAATGATTTCAATGCCTTTTTCGAAGAAGTACAAGTCAGCTTCGTTAGTTGTAGGGCCGTTAGCACCTTCCAAGATAGTTTTAGCTTTAACTTCTTTCATGTTGCTGCCGTTTAATTGGTTTTCCAAAGCGGCGAGATATAATACATCTACGTCGAGAAGTAATAATTCAGGGTTAGGAATACGTTTCATGCCTGCTTCTTCATAACCTTCCAAGGAACGGCCATGAGAGTTGGCATATTCGTAAGCTTTTTCAACGTCGATACCGTTTTCATTGTAAATGGAACCATGAACGTCGCCGATAGCAACGATTTTAGCGCCTTCACGATGCATCAATAATGCACCAACGCTACCTACGTTACCGAAACCTTGAACAGCGATGGTTACGTCGGTCATTTTCTTACCTTTCTTTTCAAGGTAGCTCTTCAACGTAAACATGCAGCCACGACCGGTTGCTTCATTACGGCCTTTGGAACCGCCGACTGCCAATGGTTTACCGGTTACAACGCCCGGAGACCATACGCCTTTTAATGTGGAGAATTCATCCACGATCCAAGCCATGATTTGAGGATTAGTGTTAACATCAGGAGCCGGTACGTCAGTATCAACGCCGATGATTGGAGCAATTTTACGAACAAAACCGCGAGTCAAACGTTCTAATTCGCGTTGGCTCAATTTCTTAGGATCTACTTTGATCCCGCCTTTACCGCCACCGTATGGAAGGTGTGCGATAGAGTTTTTGATTGTCATCCAAGCTGCCAAAGCACGAACTTCGTTTTCATCGGAATCAGGATGGAAACGGAGACCACCTTTAGCTGCGCCCATAATTGTACTATGTTGCGTACGATAACCGCTAAATACTTCAATATGACCATCGTCCATTTGTACAGGAACGGCTACTTGCATTTCGCGTTCAGGATGGCGGATAACTTCATAGTCGTTTCTCGTCAAACCTAATTTTTCGGCCGCTTGGTCAAGTGTGTTAAGCATGTTTTCGTAGGGATTATAATTTGCCATAATAATCGTTTCTCCTTCTTACGCATACACTATTAAAAATCAAAAATTTAAAATCAACATTACTAATCCATGTCTTGTATACACTATACCACAGCGCCGAAATAATAACTAATTATTTTTCATAAGAGGCATTTTTATCATAACTATTACGCATGATTTATAAAGGTTAGAAAATAAAAGAGTCCGCCTGAATTTATCGAGGCGAACTCTTACTATTTTTATGCATATATGATAATTCAATATAGCAAAAACACCACAAAATGCCTTGTTTCAAGCCATTCTATAGATTATAAACCAATGTTTCCGGTAAAAAAGTATACCACAACGGTTTATTAAAGATTAATTTCAAGTTCAACCGGGCAATGATCGCTGCCGAAAATGTCCGGATGAATTTTAGCTTCTACGATATCTTTATCAAGACGTGCAGACGTAATGAAGTAGTCAATTCTCCATCCTACGTTCCTATCGCGCGCTTTGCCCATATAGGACCACCAGCTGTACGCATCGGTTACGTCCGGATAGAGTTTACGGAAGGTATCGGTAAAACCGGCATTCAAAAGTTCCGTCATTTTTTCACGTTCTTCGTCGGTAAAACCGGCGTTTTTGCGGTTTGTCTTCGGATTTTTCAAGTCGATTTCATTATGTGCCACGTTGAGGTCACCGCAAAGAATAACCGGCTTTTTCGCATCCAATTCCAATAAGTACGCACGGAACGCGTCTTCCCAAGTCATGCGGTATTCCAAACGAGCCAATTCACGCTGGCTGTTCGGCGTGTAACAAGTTACGAGGTAGAAATTATCGTACTCCGCCGTAATCACGCGGCCTTCCTGGTCGTGCTCTTCAATACCGATACCGTAGGTTACGTTGAGCGGTTTTACACGCGTGAAAATAGCCGTACCGCTGTACCCTTTTTTCACCGCACTGTTCCAATATTGCTCGTAACCCGGCAATTCCAATTCAATCTGGTGCGGCTGCAATTTAGTTTCCTGCAAGCAAAACATATCCGCATCAAGCTTTTCAAAGCTTTCCATAAAACCTTTGGTTACCGCGGCACGCAGGCCGTTAACATTCCAAGAAATTAATTTCATCAAAGACTCCTTTCATCATAAGCCAAGCGAATCACTCAATTACATATGTCACCCGGCTTTCTGCACTCCTCACTTCGTATATCACTTAACTTTGTATATTACTTAACTTCGTGTTTAACATCGACTGTGTCTGTCGGTTTTCCTTCAACCTCAATAGTTTCACCCCGTTCAGCCGCTTCTTTAGCCGCCAATTCCGCTTCTTTACGAGCAAAATAGGCTTCTAATTTTTCACGACGAGCCTTACGCGTGACTTCAAACACAAACGAGAATAACAGCAATACAATGGCTATCAAATTTGTCGTCGTAAAACCGTGCCCGTAAATATGATACAAAATATAGAGAAATGCAATTACCAATAAAGATCGCTGAAGTCCTACCATGACTAGCTCCTTTCATCGCCCCAAGTATGATTAATCTTTTTACAACCAGGTTTTCAAAATTCATGAATCAAACTTATAATTTTTCAAAAGATTAATCTTTCAAATATGGGGTTATAACCAACTCACCATGCACGAGCTCGGCCATATAGATCCCCAAGATTTGATAGCCTTGCTATGCTACGTTCGTTTCTAACCATTCTCTATCTTTTTCTACTAAAGACAATACATTTTCATCGGCCTGTCCGTCCACAATAAGCGGATAGTGTACCGAATCTTCCCCAAACTTAACCACCGTCAATTGTCCGTTTTGTTCCAAAACAGCCCGTTTAACTTCCCCCACGCGCGTTACCCCGTTGGCGCGCAGTTTCAAATGTAAATCGCCGGCACTGATACCGTTACGCATACATTCTTCTATTTGAATTTACCATAATCCACGACAATTGTGGGACTGCCGTCAACAATTCGTTTCACATGGTGATTATAGGCCGATAAGTAACGCAGTGCCATAACTACGATGGTCCAACCAATGAGAACCAGCAAAAATTGCAGAACCCCAATGGCCTCATTATAAATAACACCCCCCTATAATACCGCCAAGCACATAGTTCTGTACCTGGTCAATCGCCGAGTTTGGGGCCAAATTCCCCTTACCCATTAAATTGATTTGCAGCACCAGACACAGTATGCCCAGCACCAATTTTATCATAATCAACGTATAACCCGTTATCATGTTTGCTGCTACTCCTTCGCTATATCTATGACTTTAATCTGCGGATCTATCATATGAACCTGTGTCAATGAATAGGCACCATAGCCCTTGGTAAAATGAGCCCGATAAAAACGAGTGCCCACATTGACAATAACATCTTCATCCAGATGCGTAGAATTAACCTTTACGGCTTCCTTGTCCGATCCCAAACGTTCTGACACGGACACAATAAAGTTAGCCATACGGCTGCTTTCTTCCGAGTTTCGCATGGACGAATCATATTCGCTCCAACGGATGCCCAGAACAAACACAATCAACAACGATAAGAGAATCGTCAAATCACGATAACGACTGTTCAGTCGATGACGCATAAATAAGATACTGACCCCCAATAACGCCACCAACAGCAAAAAAGATACGCCATATTGTAAAAGAGCATTTACCTGCCCTTGTTACACGATATAGGCATAAGTGTAGAAATTCAAACGTACTCACCTCTGTTACATTAATGCTTCATCGTAAACGGCTCGTGCGCCGCCGATATATTTAGGGCGCACACGGCCAGCCGTAACATGAGCTTCACCGATGGTTTTAACGGCCAGACGAACCGGTACGGCTACCGGTTTTAAATGCATGCCGATAAGCGTATCACCGATATCAATGGCCGCATCAGCTGCCACCCGTTCTACCACCACAGGCTCTTTGAAATGTTTATACGCCGCCATAGAGGCCGCGCCGCCCGCATGAAGTTGCGGTACGGCATTGCAAATCGGCCAATTATGTGCAACGGCTACGGCTTTTTCCAAAACCAAAGCACGATTCAAATGCTCACAGCATTGTACCGCCAAATTTATCTTTAACGGTTCCAATACGGCTGTAGCCGCCTTTATAATTGTTTCGCCCACTTCCGTTGCTGAATCTGTGCCGATACGTCTGCCACGCACTTCACTGGTGGAGCAGCCTATGACAAATACATTACCGGCTTGCAGTTTAGCGATAGTCACCAGTTCGCTCACCGCTTGGGTCACGGCTTCGCCGATAGCTGCCAACTGCACGTTATCATTCTGTTCGGTTAACCCGTCTGTTACCATTATACCCCTTCTTTCCCGGTTGTTTCTTTCAAAACGTATGCATACGCTCGTTTGTAACCGGTTTCATCCGCTTCAATATAAACACCTTGAAGCTCCGGTGCAAAGCCCGGCAGTTCATTAATGCCTTCTTCAAGTGCCACAAAGTAATCACGGGCCGCTTCTGACCAAAGTTCCCCCGGCTGTACGCATATAACGCCCGGCGGATACGGCAATGCCCCTTCCAGAGCCATACGGCCTACGCAATCGGCAATCGGAATCAATTCGCCTTCACCGCGCACAAAGTCGATATTGGCAGCTTGCGGTGTTTTTACATAGGTCGGGAAATGGTCCCTATCAAATAATTGTTGTTGCAACTCGCTCACATGACGCACTTTATAAAAATCATGCATTTCCTGACAGAGCTGACGAATCGTATAACCGCGATAACGGGCAATGTTCTGCGCATACACGCTCGGCAATACATCCTGCAACGGTGCATCCGCTTCAATCAATTGTTCAAAACGCAATAGTTTAGCAATAAGTGCATCCATTTTGGTATACGACTCAGCCGGTGTGAGCAAGAATAAAATTGTATTCAAATCACATTTCTCAGGCACTACCTGGTGTTCTCGCAAATAATTTGCCAAGATAGTCGCCGGAATACCGAAATCTTCGTATTCGCCGGTTTCCATATCGATGCCCGGCGTTATGAGCTGAAATTTACAAGGATCAATGAAGTATTGCCCCTCGCCGTAACCCTTAAAGGAATGCCATTTGGCTTCCGGTTCAAAGGCAAAATACGACACATCATCAGCCATAACTTCCGTTTCGCCATCTTCCCACGCTTTACCGTGTACCATCGGCGGCACGAGCGGTCGCAAATATTTACAATTGCGCAGCACCGTTTTACGGGCTTCAATACCCACCATGACGCAATCACGCCATAAGGCCCTGCCGCCTTCGCCGGCATGGATTTTCGCATTCACATCAAGTGCCGCAAATAGCGGATAGAACGGTGATGTAGATGCATGCATCATAAAAGCGTTGTTAAAACGTTTCTGATTCACATAACGGACTTGGCCGCGAATATGCGAATCTTTTTTGTGAATTTGCGATGTTTGTGAAAAACCCGCCATTTGTTTATGCACGGATTGTGTTACCAAAATGCCCGGATCTTCCGGCCCCAATTCCAAGAGGAGCGGCGAACAATCTTTCATCATCGGAATGAATTGTTCATACCCCACCCAGGCGGAGTCAAACAAGATATAATCACATAAGTGACCGATTTTATCGACCACCTGACGCGCATTATAAATAGTGCCGTCATAGGTGCCAAGCTGAATCACGGCCAAACGAATCGGACGCTGAGCCTTGGCTTTTTCAAGATCGCGCTCCGCAATGCGCTCACGAAGAACGGTTTCATCAAAACAAGCTTCCGGAATACCGCCGATGGAACCGAACGGATTACGGGCCGTTTCGAGATACACCGGAATAGCACCGGCTTGTACCAAAGCACCGTGCGACACGGATTTATGGTTATTGCGATCATAGAGCACAATATCGCCGGGTGCCAACAACGCATTGAGTACCACTTTATTCGATGAGGAAGTACCGTTGAGCACAAAGTAGGTTTTATCTGCATTAAACACTTGTGCCGCATGTTCCTGTGCCTCTAACGCATAGCCTTCATGAATCAACAAATCGCCTAGTTGAACATCGGCATTGCATAAATCACTACGAAAAAGGTGTTCACCGTAATAATCGTAAAAAGCCCGACCGGCCGGATGTTTACGGAAAAATTGACCGCCTTGATGCCCCGGACAGTCAAACGGGGAGTTGCCGAGCTCTACATAGCGTCGCAAGGAACGGAAAAACGGCGGTAATGAACGATGCTCATAATTTTGAACAGCCGTTTCAAGACGTCGTATGTAAAATTCACGTTCCGACGGCTCATCGTCTAAAACCGCATAGGCATCACGCAGCACGGCATCCTCCGCTTGCGATACTTGGTTAGGGCTTAAGCCTTCCATCCCGGTTCCCGTGCGGACCACGAATACGGGAATGTCAAAAACTTTAACCGGCGTACTTTTCAATATATCTATTTCACAGTCACAAATAATAACTGCCCCTACATTGGTAAAATCGGTTTGATTCGGCCGAATAACGTCGCGTTTCGTCAATATACCGACCACTGATTCCGCATGTTCTGATACTACTACTTTTAACTCGGTCATATACAACCTCCTTTAACCATTACTCATAATAATTTAACAGGTTCTGCCTGCTACATTTCCATACAGACTTCCTGACTCTATATAAATATAAAAAACTCTTATTATTTATTATACCCTATTTTTCTTCATTCGGTATATTTAATACAATCAATAAATCAACAAAAGAGTCTATAATTTGGCCGATTCCCATTATAATTAACGGCCATAATCCCACCTTTCGCAAAAAACAAAAAAGCCATGTTGCAATATCGGAAACGGTATCACAACACGGCTTAATTTAATTTAATTTACTTTAATTCAATTTACTTCAATTTAATTTATTTATTAACCTTCAATTATTCAGCCGGTTCAATCGTGCCTTTGAATTTGTCAGCAATGAACTGCTTAATAGCCGGCGAATGGAAAATTTCGGCAATCTTCTTATAAGTCGGATTGTCTTTATCCTGTTCACGAGCCGCTAAGACCATGACTGCCAACGGTTCATTCTTAGGTTCCAAGAAAATCCCCTGTTTAGCTACATCAATGCCTGTACTCATTACATAGTTCATCGGAATGGCTGCTACCGTTACGTCATCAAGACTACGCGGTAATTGAGCCGCTTCAAGCTCTCTGATTTCCAAATGTTTAGGATTTGACACTACATCAGCCGGCGTGGCTTTGAAGCCGACACCGTCTTTTAAGGTAATGAAACCGGCCTTAGCCAACAATGCTAAGCCGCGACCGCCGTTAGTCGGATCGTTCGGAATGGCCACAACGGCACCATCCGGAATCTCATCGACACTTCTTACCTTATTACTGTACAAGCCCATGCGCATCAAGATCGTTTTACCGATTGATACTAAATGAGCGTTATTATTTTTGTTAAAGTTTTCCATGAACGGCACGTGTTGGTAACTGTTAAGATCCAAATCACCTTCTGCCAATGCTTTGTCAGGTGTTACATAGTCTGAAAATTCAACAACCTTAACATTGATGCCTTGTTTAGCTGCTTCTTTTGCAACTGCCTCAACAACTTCCGCATGCGGACCGGCTGTGGCGCCGATACGAATTTCCTTTGAAGAAGAATCAGTACCGCAACCGGCAATGCCGATTGCCAAAATCCCCACCAACACAGGTGCTAACCATTTTTTAAAATTCATTTGTACTACCTCTCTCTCATTTACACTGCCCTAAGGGCCCCACAAAAAAACTTGATGTGTGCCTCCCGGGTTCTCAATCCGGCCGGCCAAACTCTTTTCACCAAAAATTTTGATACAAAGAATTTCATAAACCCCAACGTCATCAAGCTTATCTATTATCCTATCACATAAACCTGAAATAAAAAAGCCCCACAATAACAAAAAATAATTATTGTGAGGCTTTATTTGATTATACTTCTGATAGTTTATATGACCTGCTTACTGCAACTGACGCTGCCACCCATATAAGTAAGTGCCCATATACCTATTTAAGTCGTTGATTCTACAGAACTATTTAATAGCCGTTACGGAACCTTCTTCCATTACACGTTCTTCGCCGGCAGGGCCGCCTGCACCAAGACCGTCTTCATGAACAAATTCTTCGTGAACAACCGGACGTTTATTCATGCCAAGGCCGTAGTAGAAGGCCGTAACGATGGCGATGAATAACCAACCTACCACTAAGGATATACGTGTATCTTCATTCCAAATCATGCCGATGGTAACAAGTGCCAAGAAGCCTAAGCAGAAATAGTTGGAATATGGATACAACGGCGATTTGAACGGATGCTGATCCATGATTTCTTTGCCCCAACGTTCTCTGAATTTACGCTGTGCCCCGGCCAATACAAACCAGGATACCATAGCAGGGAAAACGCTGGCACTATAAATATATAAGAACAATTTGGAGTCAGGAATTAAATAATTCAACACAACCCCGAATACTAAGGAAAGCATGGATACATAAATGCCGTTACGCGGTACACCCGATTTAGATAATTTTGCAAAAATCTTAGGAGCCTGACCATTTTTAGCCAAGGTATATAACATACGACCGCAGCTATAGATACCGCTGTTACAACCGGATAAAGCAGCTGTTAAAACAACGAAGTTGATAATACCGGCTGCACTGGCAATCCCTACGCGAGAGAATGTAGTAACAAACGGGCTACCTACAAAACCCAATTCATTCCATGGATAAATACAAAGAATAATAAAAATAGCACCAACATAGAAAATCAAGATGCGCCAAACAATGCCTTTTACCGCTTTAACTAAGGTATGACGCGGATTTTGAGCTTCACCGGCTGTAATACCTACCAATTCAACCCCTTGGAAGGCTGCCGCTACCACGCACATGGCTGCCAACATACCACCAAAACCGTGCGGTGCAAAACCGCCGTGTTCCCACAAATTGGAGAACCCGATAGGTACGCCGTCATTGCCGAAGCCGAATAAAATCATCATCGCACCGATAACGAGCATGAATACGATGGTCCCTACTTTAATTAAAGCAAACCAGAATTCAAACTCACCATAGTATTTAACGGAAGCAAGATTGGCCGCTACAATAATTGCCATAGCTACAAAAGCCGATACCCAGTGGGGCAGTTCAGGGAACCAATAACTCATGTAAATCCCTACCGCCGTTACTTCGGCAAGCCCTACCGATATCCACATAAACCAGTAGCACCAAGCAGTTATATAACCGATATATGGGGAAATATAACGATACCCATAGGCCGCAAATGAACCCGGTACCGGTTCTAAATACAACATTTCACCCATAATACGCATAATCAAAAACATTACAACGCCGGATAAAGCATAACACAATAATACGGCCGGACCGGCTGTCTGTATCGTGCTGGCTGAACCCATAAATAAGCCTACCCCAATCGTACCGCCCAGGGCGATCATTTCCACATGACGAGGTTTTAAATTACGCTCTAAGTTTTTTCCCGATTCCATATTTTTACTCCTACTCTATGTTTCTAATCTGTCTCCTCTATATGTGTCATCTCCCTAAAACACTCACCTTTACCTGAGGATTCTCTGACCTATCGCAAAATAGCCGGGAATCCGTTGGCCGACAAGGTAGCCAATAAGCTGTTAACATGTTTTTCGTTCATGGTTTCAATTTCTAAGGCTACATGTACATAACCGACTTCAATATCACGCTGACTGCGATCGTGATAAATACTCAAAATATTAGCATTACTGTCAGAGATTATGCTCGTAATCTTAGATAATACATGCGGTTTATCCTGTACCACAACATCAAAATAAGCACGACGCCATGTTTTTACAAGACCGTTATTAATGATACGGTCGATCATGTTCACGTCGATATTACCGCCGCTGACCAAAGCCACTACGTTTTTGCCTTCAACGCCTTGAATCTTATGATTCATCAAAGCTGCTACCGGACAAGCACCGGCACCTTCAGCAGCTGTTTTGACACGTTCCAAAAGGAACAAAATAGCTTCCGCAATTTCCGCTTCACTGACGGTAACAATTTCATCTACGTATTTCGACACGATATCAAAAGTCAATGTACCCGGTGTACCTACGGTAATCCCATCGGCCAAGCTTTTTAAAGCCGGTACGGTGGTGATTTCACCGTGAGCCACCGATTCTTTCATGGACGGCATATTCTGTGTCTGCACGCCAACGATACGAATACTTGGTTTCAATTCTTTAGCCGCTACGGCAATGCCGGAGATTAAACCGCCCCCGCCGATTGGCACAACGATAACATCCGTTTCCGGTAATTTTTCAAGAATTTCAAGCCCGATCGTACCTTGACCGGCAATAACCAACGGATCATCAAACGGATGACAGAAGGTAAATCCCTTTTCTTTCTGTAATTGGCAGGCTTTTTCATAACAATCCGCATAAAAGTCGCCTGCTAACACAACGTCAGCACCATAACTTTTAGTGGCGTCGATTTTTGCAATCGGTGCATTGGTCGGCATGCAAATCGTTGCTTTACAACCGTATTCTTTAGCCGCCAAAGCTACGCCTTGCGCATGATTGCCGGCCGACGAAGCTACAATCCCGCGAGCTCGTTCTTCCGGTGTCAAAGACGCTACCTTATTATATGCACCGCGTAATTTGAAAGAACCGGTGCGCTGAAAATTCTCCATTTTCAAATGGACTTCACAGCCGCATTGTTCACTCAAAGAGGTAGAATGCATCATCGAAGTTCGTTGTGCTACCCCTTTCAGATGTTCTTCCGCTTCCCTAATCATTTCCAGTGTTACTAATGCCATGCGTTTAATCCTCCTCATCAAAGAAAACTCTCAGTGATTCTCTCTCAGGCATATAGTGGTACTTAAACTTAGGATATCCCACCATAATTGCACCGGCAACCCTATACCCGTCCGGTAAATTAAGTAACTGTAACAGTGGTTCATAACCTACTTGTGCACAAAATTCTACAAAGCCGGACCAGCAACTTCCCAGGCCTAAGGAAGGTGCCATCAATTCCGCATAAGTAAGAGCGAAATGGCCGTTATCGCGGCCGCGTTCAACCAATTCATCCTTGCTTATCGCCAATACCAATGCAGGGGCTTTATGCAAGATAAAATCACGCCCTGTCCGGTTATAACGCTTTGCGTTATGCGCATAAATTCGCATACGACTATTTTCTTTCCCCAATCCGATCATCCAGTCCATGACAGCGTCACTAATAGCCGTGAGCGTTTCCTTCTTTTGGATTACCCGATACGAAACGCCTTGACTATTGGAACCTGTCGGAGCCATACGAGCCACATTCAACAATCTCGTAATCAACTCTTTGGGAACCGGTGTATCGCGGAATGTACGAATGGATCGACGATACCGTAAAAATTTTTCTGCCGTTTCAGGATCAGGCATATGGTAATCACCAACAGGAATTTGTTCGGCACGAGGCGTTACTGTATAATCAATCGCACCTGTAGGACAAACTGCTACGCAATGTCCACAAGAAATACAGCTGCCAAACCCTGCGGCCGGACCGTTCTCTTTCATAACCAATAATCCTGTAGGGCACTCTGCCACACACATGTTACACTTGACACATACATCTGTAAGCACCGAAAAGCTCATTATAAAGCCCTCCATTCGTAATATCACGACTAAATTATACTCCTAAATATCAAATCTGTACATTCTAAATGTACATTCCTATCACACAAAAGTATTTATAATTTAAAGTTATCTCATATATGTGTTTTTAGGATAGTTGAATAAATATAGTCTCTGTTAAATTGAATAATTATAGAACCCGCCAATTTGATTAAAATCAGCTTTAACTATATTAATTAAGAATAGCTGCTACTAAATCGAATAAAATTAATTTCAAATAGTAATCAACTTAATAAAAGTCTAATCATATCGAATTTCATCGTATTAATTACACTTTGTAAACGCTAATCTTAAAACATAACCATAGCATGAATCAGGGAAAAATAAAAGGGTTAACTCATCTAATAAACTCCATAATTCAAAATCGGTTTTCTAAAATAAAAGTATTTCTTATTTATCTCTTTTTCGATTTTCGTTCTTTTTCATAACTAATTATACTAAAATCTATCCTTTTATTCATCGCCCCTGCAACAACATGAAATGTATTCTCAACTCTCACCATCTGATGATAAATTTAAGAATTTTTAACTATTTATATTCCGCGAAATCAATTAAAATATAGAGGAAAGGAGTATTTCTATGGACTTAATTACTACTAAAGACTTAGTCTTCAACGATATGATTCACTACCCCGATATAACAATACCTAAAGGCGAAATGACCTTTGTACAAGGTGCCAGCGGTTCCGGCAAAAGTACGCTGTTTCGTCTTTTTAATGCAACCATAAACCCTTCACAAGGAACGATTTATTACGATAATGTAGATATTGCTACGATGGATACTTTGGAACTGCGTCGCAAAATTTTGCTGGTTAATCAGCAAGTCTATCTGTTTGACGGCACCATTGCCGATAATTTCAAAAAATATCACAGCTATCGGGAAACAACTCCACTCGACGAAGAGGCTATGAAACAGTTTCTCTATATTGCAGCCGCACCGTTTGAACCCTCACAATCCGTAGAACGCCTGTCCGGCGGTGAACGGCAACGTGTTTTTAACGCTATCATGCTATCACTCGATGCAGAAGTGTATATGTGGGATGAACCCAGCGCCGCCCTTGATACACCGACGGCTGTCATCTTCTTCACGCGTATGAAACAATATATGACGGAACATGGCAAAACAGCCCTCGTCATCTCCCATGATGACTCGCTGTACCCACAGTTCAGCGATGCTTTAATTGAGCTTAAAAGTCTTCACGAGGTATAGTATCCAAAAGATTGGAGTTTCTTATTATGACAGAATCTATTTCCATGCAACTGGGCGGTTTCTTATCCATCTATTTATTGCTCCTGGTAATCGCCGGAATTTTTACCTATTGTAAAATCCCGCAAACAAAATTTCTCTTGCTGGGCACTTTGCAAATGACGGTGCAATTAATCATCGCCGGTTATGTACTGCTCTATATTTTTCAAAACCCGTCACCGATCTTCGTCTTAACTTATCTGACACTCATGGTCGGCTTTGCGGTCTATCGTACGATTCATAAGAATCCGTGGCTTAACAGCAAATTTAAGTGTATTACGGCTTTATCTGTTATCGGCACCTGTGTGAGCATCACGAGCTTTATGTTACTCGTTGTTATCCGTAAAGATATTTTGACGCCGCAATATGTTATCCCAATCAGCGGTATGCTCGTCAGTGCTACTATGAATGGTGCCACTTTGGCCTTGAAGTCGTTCAAGGAGAATCTGGACTCGCACAAACAACAAATTGAGGTACTCTTAAATATCGGCACACCACCTGCCAAGATAATCCATCCTTTTGTTGTGCAATCTTTAGAAACGGCCTTCTTACCGACCATGAACTCGATGGTCGGCATGGGTATTATCGCCCTTCCCGGCATGATGACCGGTCAGATCTTAGCCGGCGCCATGCCAAATGAAGCGGTGCTGTATCAGATTACCATCATGGTAGCCAACTGTACCACCGTTTGTTTATCGTCGTTCTGCTTGCTCTACTTTGGGGCACGCACTTTATGGAATGAACGCAATCAGTTATAACTAAATACTTCGGGATATCATAAGTAAAAAAAGAGGGTATTGCTCTCGGACTCCGGGTTCTTACGAACAAAGTCGTCTACGAGCAATACCCTTCTTCTTTTTTGCGTTACGCCGTTCCCTCAGTACATTAGTCATGGCTGAGTTGCTGGGGGAATGCACCGAACTCTGAGTGCATACGAGCAATACTTCTTATTTTGCCGTTAGAGCATCATCTCTAAAATTATATTGCGTAATGTTCCACTTATTTGTCTCGACATATTCTTTTTGATAGAAATCTTTTATATGTTTTTGTACTTCTTCTTTTAACGAGGAAATATCACCATCTTTTACACGATGTAACACAATATTTCCACTTACTAGTGTATCATTTTTACTATCATAGGTATATTCAAGACCATTTTTATCTACGTATAATACGTCATCACGTTCCGTCATAGATAAGGCTTCAGTTTTAGGTGTCACATCAGTTAATTTAAATGTAATTACGATATTAGGTAATACTCCATTAATATCAGGGCCTGTAGGATAACCTGAGAGATAGAAACTCCAATACGGATTTCGTGGTACATAACTGGCTTGATTTAAGAATTCGCCCTTTTCATGCTTATACTGATAATCTTTACTGTCTATTGTATATGTATGTTCCGTCTTTTTCTCAATGGTGACTACATAAATCGTATCACTGTTATACTCATAGTTTACCTTATCCCCTTGTGGTGTTTGCAAATAGCCCCAGGTGCCCGAGAAGTCTTGTGAACTACCCAAACCGCCACAACCGGTGAGCACAAACATAAGAGCTACCGCTAACGCCATCAGCATATAGGTTACCAATCGTTTCGTTTTCATAGCAAGACCCCCCTATACCGTGGTTTGACGGCGACGATAGAACACATAACCAACCCCTGCCAAAATAACAAGAACAAGTGTGCCACCAATAAAGAGGCCCATATTGCCACCCTTCTTAAATTGGAAGTAAATCAGATCCCCGGCCGCGTAAATAACCGTATCATCATCTTTCAATATACCCTTACCGATACTTTCCTTGATGATTTTGCCATCTACTTCAATCGTAGTAGCTCCGGATGCTTTGCCTAAATTAAAAGTATACACATCAGGATCGTCACCATACGGATAAATAACGTTTATTTTGGCATCAGAAGTGCGTCCGAATACTGCCGCGCTCATCCGGGCCAATTCGTCTTTATTGGCAAATTTAGCTTCTAATTTCCAAGTCTGAGCCTGTATAGTCGCACTATCGCCTTTTAACTCTTTACCATCAGGACCTATAGGTTCAAGCTCCACTTTGTTTATGTCGATAGGCATCTGCCCGTTCGAGTTCTTTGTGACTGCACTTAGCAAATCTCCTTTACTGATAGGTACCGGTGATTGAATCGTTGCCTTCCATTCCCCACTGAAATCCGATTTCACCTCAATCTCCGAAGTTACCTGTGCACAGCCTGCCAACACGAGCATGAGCAGGGCAAAACATAAAAACACTAACCGCTTCATACGCTCCACTCCTTACTGATTAATAGATAAAATTTATTCCCCATAAATGCACAATTGTGCATTTATAAAACTTACTCTCATTATATCAGTTATTCTGTATCCTTTGTAGCAGAATTCCCATTTGTGTTTTTCATATAATATATTTGGATATAGGCGGTTTTCATTCACATTGGCATTGTTTCACCGGAACAGTACCGCATCAAGGTATCGAGCTTACGAATTCTTATTTGTTTCCGAGCTGTATCGATAACACCTTCTTCTCTCAAGCGACCGATATGGCGCGTCAAATTGACACGACTCATGCCCACTAACTCGGACAATTCTTCCTGTGACAAAAAGAGTGCATTTTCACCAACTTCGGTCTGCGCGTTATGAATCAACAGGATGGCATTACATACCTTAACAAATCCCGAATTATATTCCTGATGGGCTGTTTCAAAAAGAAGCAAATTAATATAGCGGGCATACGAATTTAACAGATACCGATTAAGCTTCGGGTATTCTTCGAGCAATCGGCCAAACCCCTCCCGTGAAAACCGCCACACCTTCATAGGGGTAATAGCCTCGGTCACCAGTGTTTGTTCAATTTTAAAGTCCAGCTCGTGAAAACCGGGGGAAATTGTGCCCATGCCATGATAGGAAATAATCTTACGGCGCCCCGTTTCATGGACCAAATAGGTTTTGGCCAAGCCCCCATCTATATAGTTAATAGACTGAACAAATTCGTCCGGTTGCCATAAGTATTCACCGGGCTTCAATTTTATTTCTTTATGCGGCTGAGCCTCAAATAAGGTCCTCAAGTCGACAAAGTCATTCGTAAAAATATAACGTGGTATTAACATATTCTTACCTCAAAGAGACGCAAAACCAAACATCACGACAGCTACTATTACTGTTATTATAGCATTTTTCAAGGAGGTCTTTCACACCATGAACGCACAAACTAATCCAACTAAAACTACAACTCCCGGCAAAACGCTGCAACTCGTGTATCCGCAATGGCAGGGCGGAGCCAATCCGGACTATCAAATTGGAGCTCGCGTACTGGATGCACTTCTCCCTACGTCTCCATCGATGGAGAAAGTCCATGTGCCGGTGGCTGATGAATTAACCACGGACAAAGCTTATGAAGCACAAACAAATAAAGCAATTTTCGCTGAAGATATCCTTTTAACTCAGCAAGCGGCCGCTCGTGAAATTTTAAAAACCAAGCAACCTCGCAGAATCATTACTATCGGTGGGGATTGCTCCATTTCACAGGTTCCTTTTGATTATTTACATGAGCAGTATCCGGACAATGCGGCCATCCTTTGGATTGATGCTCATCCCGACATCATGACCCCAAAGGACTTTGACCACGAACAACCATGTTGTTAGGTAATTTATTGGGTCACGGTGCCCCTAGCTTTGCCAAAACCGTGAAAGCGCCATTTAAACCAAACCAAGTTCTTTATGTAGGTTTGATTGAATCCGGCCTTTTACCACATGAAAAAAGTTTCATTACTGAGCATTCGCTTTCGTATTTAACACCACAGGATTTAACATCCGCTCAGCCTGTTACTCAATGGCTCAAAGATAACAACATTGAGCATGTAATAGTACATTTGGATTTAGATGTTCTCAGTTCCGCTGATTTCCGGAGCCTTCTCTGCAATAAGCCACATCAAGGCCCGGTAGAATACGCTGTTGGTGAAATGAACTTGGCAAACATAGTTCAAATTCTTCAAGCAGTCGACGAAATGGCTGAAATCGTAGGCCTATCTATTGCCGAGTACCTGCCGTGGGATATTATTAATCTCCGCAACGGATTAAGTAAACTGGACATTTTTAAATAAAATTATGAGTCTTGCAACCAAAGCGTCAATATTTTGCCAAACAACTTAAGCCTCTGATTTACATAAAAAACCTCGACAGATTTCTCTGCCGAGGTTTTTATTTTAGTATCTTATAGCTTTTTGTTTTATAAACTGAAGTTACAATTACTGAACAGTTTCCGTTTTATTGCTTACCGGACGATCGATAGTGGAAGTATCGTTAAATGCTTCCTGATCGAAGGTGCCCATAAGTTTATCTACCACAATCGCATTTGTCATAGAACCGCTTACGTTAAGCATCGTACGACCCATATCGATAATTGGGTCGATTGCCAATACAGGGGAAATGGAGCTGAAGAACGCACCAAGACCGGTACCGGACAAGGATACGGAAGCAGCCATAGTAGCTGTACCTGGCACACCGGCAATACCGATGGAACCCAAGGCAATTACGATAACACTCATGATGTACATAGTCATATCAAGTGGTACACCGGCAACATTCGCAATGTATACGATACATAAAGCCGGGAATACACCCGCACAACCCTGCATACCGGCGGTAGTACCGAAGCTACCTACAGTGTTGGCAGTCGCTGCGTTAACACCTAAACGTTTAGTCAAGGTATCTACCGTTAACGGTAACACGCCCATACTGGAGCGGGATGTGAAAGCCAAGAACAACGGAGCTCTTGCTTTACGGAAATACATGATTGGGCTTACGCCGAAGATTGTTAAAAGTACAGCCTGTACAATTAACATAATCACTACGCCTACGTAGATCAATACGATGAAAAGACCCATGTCGGCAATAGCCTGGAAGCCTTTTTGAGCCAACGTTGTTGCCAACAAGCCCAATACGCCGTAAGGCATAAGGCCGATGATGAAATCTGCCACCCAAGAAATAATGAGGTGAAGTTCATCAAACAATTTAGTAACCAATTCAAGGTTGTCGGTACCGGTTTGTTTAATCAAACGGGCAATACCACCCAAGATAACACCGAATACTACAACGGCGATAACGTTAGTTTCCGCCATAGCGCTAATCGGGTTATTCGGAATCAAGGCCCGCAAGGTATCAACCACAGGTTTTACTTCACGCATCTTGGCAGGGGCACCGCTGGCGGCAATACCTTCACCCAAGTGAGTTACGGAACCAAGCACAAGGCCTACCACAGCAGCAATTGCTACCATTACCAAGGCTACGAAAGCAGTAGAGCTGACTAATTTTTTCAAATCAGCACCGCGTTCCATGTGCAAAATAACATGAATAATGGAAATAAATACCAATGGAATAACGAGCATACGGATTAAATCGATAAACCCGCCACCGATCAAGGAGAACCATTTAGTACTTTCCTTAATGTACACAACTTTCATAGGGTCGTCCGGGAACTGTGCAATAAACTGCACTACGAAGCCTAAAACAGCACCCAATAAGGTACCGATGATAACAAGGTTACCAAAGGCTGTTTGACGGCGTTGCAAGTAGTAAACGAACGCAAGCATCGCTACAAACAAGATTAGAATACCGATAGTAATCGGATTGCTAACCATTAAAAACTCTTGGAAAAATGGAATATCCACTTTTTTCCCTCCTTACTTATTCAATTGTGAATGTGACGTTGGTATTATATCACAACATTTTTTAAATTCCTACTGTTTTAATATAATTATTTTTTAAAAATATTTCGATATCTGAATTTGTAGGGTTACAGGTGATTGACTTTCGCACTATAAAAGGGCCAAAGCACATTCACCCATATTCCCTTATCAGCATATTCACTGAACTCCCTATTTTGTAAAAGATTTTGACGAATATGCCCTTATAAAAAAGTCCGACGACATAGTGCACAAGTTGTGCTTACGGCGTCGGACATTTCCTTACCTAGTCAACGAGAATAAACGTTACATTGATAGGACCATGAACCCCTACTACACGAACCAATTCGATATCGGCTGTGTTGGAAGGACCAGAAATATGAACCACATTAGATGGGAATCCTGCAGGATTTTCTTTATACACTTTAGTGAGAGCTCGCATGGACTGTGTCATACGAGGCACAATGTCAGCTGTGCGGATAACCGCAATGTGACAAAGTGGCAACAAACCGATAGAACGGCCGCTGGCTTCAAAGCTAGGTTGGATAACAGTTGCTGTTTCGGCAATCCCCATGATTGGGAAGGTAATACCGATTTCAGCTACTTTAGCCTGATCGATATTGGCTTCACGACCGGCTGACGGATTCCATTGATAGAATGTAATATCCGGTTTATCAACCTTAGCAAATTCTTCTCTCAACTGGAATTTCTGAGCTTCTTCACAGCACGGATAAATTACTTTACCGCCGCCACGAGATTCAATTTCATTAATGATTGTTTCGACTACATGCGCTTCATCAGTAGTTACAAATTTAGTACCTACTTTTTCACATTCCACTTTGAACATTTCTACAACTTGTTCATGGGAAAGGTCGGAGTACATATTCTCTTGAGGTCCTTTTTCATAAGGATATGGTGCTACGAAAGTAGGAATCTCTTTACGCCCCAACGCATGAGAAATACGGCTAAAAAATGCTTTACGTTTTACTTCATCCATTGTCTTGTCTCCTTACTTACGTTTTTTAGTAGCTTCATATTCAGCATATACATCGCGGAATTTCTTGAGTTTCATCGTACCCATGTCTTTCGCTTTCATCCAGCCGCCAACTACCGGCAATAATTTAGTCCAATCGGCTAAGTTACCGTTCTTACTCATAAGTTTCATGCCGATGGCACCTAACTTAGTACCATAGTCAAAGAGGAAGGAATTACTAAATACAGTAGCCACGGTTTTGAAAATAGCTTCTTCAGCTGCCGGACGAAGATGAGCTTTGTCGGCAATGTTAACGCGATGTTTCAAAAGTAATTCGTGGAGTGGAATCTTAACCGGACAATGTTCCCAACATTCACCGCATAATGTGGATGCGTAAGGTAAGTCGCCCGCTTTTTCATAACCAACCAACAATGGAGTCAATACCGCACCCATTGGACCCGGATAGATGGAGCCGTATGCATGGCCGGTGATCTGACGATATACCGGACAGATATTCATACAAGCACCGCAACGGATACAACGAAGCATGGAGTTGAATTCGCCGCCTAAAATATTGGAACGACCATTGTCGATAATAACGATGTGAAGTTCTTCAGGACCGTCTGCTTCACCAGGTTTAGCAGGACCTGTAATCATGGAGTAGTAGTTGGAAATCTTGGCACCTACAGAGGAGCGAATCAAGAGTTCCATCATAATATCAAGACCGGCAAAGTCAGGTACAAGACGTTCCATACCCATGAGACAAATCATAGTCTTAGGCATGGAGCTACTCATACGACCGTTACCTTCATTGGATACGATAGTAATAGTACCGGTTTCGGCTACACCGAAGTTACAACCGGTAAAACCGATATCGGCGCGCAAGAAACGATCACGAATACGTTTACGTACGAAACGAGTCATTTCTTCCGGATCTTCCGTACCTTCATAACCGAGTTTTTCGTGGAACGTGTCACGAATACGTTCACGAGCAAAGTGCAAGGCAGGTACTACGATATGAGATGGCGGGTTCCAGTCAGCTGTCTGCAAAATGAATTCGGCCAAGTCAGTTTCGTTAACTTCTACGTCGTTATTCATCAATACTTCGTTAAGGCTGATTTCTTCGGACACCATAGTTTTGCCTTTTACGACCATTTTGGCATTTTTGGCACGAACTACTTCCATTACATATTCATTTGCTTCTTTAGCGTCACGGGCAAAGTGCACTTTAGCACCGGCTTTTTCGGCGTTTTCAGCAAATTGATTCAAATAATAATCCAAGTTGCTCAATACATGATCGCGAAGTTCAGCCGCTTCATCACGGAATTCTTCCCATTCAGGCACTTGATCAACCAATGCTTTACGTTTTGCATAGAATACATCTTGTGCTTTTTGGATGGCCTTTACCTTAAAGTCATTGGCAAGAACATCCTCAACACGTTTTTTAAACGGACGTTCATCGTATAAAATAGCCATGTTCAGTTCCTCCTAACGACTAGCGTGAATTCAATAATTCCGCAATGTGCATTACCTTGATACGACGATCGATTTCGCCGTCTTTATAAAGACGATCAAGCATACCTTCAATATTCATGAGACAAGCTTGGTCACCGCCGGCTACTACATTAGCACCGGAATTGTAAATATTCATTGCTTTTTCGCGAGTCATAACAGCGGAGATTTCAGGCATTTTAACAGTAAACGTACCGCCGAAACCACAGCAACCTTCCGCACGATTCATTGGTAAATATTCGAGACCTTTAACATTTTCCAATAATTTCATAGGTGGTTCTTTGATACCCATTAAACGCGTTACGTGACAAGATTTGTGGTACGTAACTTTGTCGTTAAATGTAGCTCCTACATCAGTTACGCCCAATACATTCACGATAAAATCGGTGAATTCATAGATGCGTTCACTGACTTTGGCGGCACGAGCCATCCATTCGGGCTCATCTGCCAAAATATGACGATATTCGTCACGAATGGCAAAGGCACAAGAACCGGACATGCTCACGATGTACTCAGCGTTTTCAAAGACTTCAATCGTATTCTTGATTGCGCCTTTAGCCGCGTCATTATAACCGGAGTTCGCAAACATCTGTCCGCAGCATACCTGTTTCTTAGGCACGGTAATATCGCAGCCTAATCGTTCTAATACCTGTACGCCGGCCATCCCCACGTGGGGATAAAACATGTCAATCAAACATTGTGAAAATAAATGAATTTTCATTTCCTCACATCCTCAACTTTCCTACGTACTTACACTTACTTGATTACCCACACTTGCGCATACTTCCCATTCTTTTCAAGATTAAACGGTCTACACTGTATAATCGCACGGAAATCATCACTAATATTATATAGAATAAAAAATGCCTTGTCCAAAGAATTGCGATATTGGCAAAAGCCCTATCTCATATGCGTTTTAAGAATGCTTGAAATAGGATTTAGCAAAATATTTGTACAGAGAACGTAATTATTTGAATAGTAACTGTTGTTCGCTTCAAACCGCTTCTTTATCCCTTTAAAGCCCCTCTTATTCGTGATATAATCAAAGTATTAAGGGTATTATTTTTATTATTCGTAAACTCAATAATAAAGTATGTACATTATCAAGATGTTTTTCTCAAATTTTTAATAACCTGAAATAGAAAGGGGTTTCATTTATGACATCACGTTCTTTACGCTTAGCCGTTTTAGTAGCTACGCTTTTAACAACAACTACGTACTCCGGTCTGGCCGCTGACGCAGACAGCACGGCAACAACTGCGGTAACAACCACAACCACAGCCACCGCTGCCGATACGGTACAGACCAAAGAATTAACCGCCGCCGACAAAGAAAAAGCGCAATTAGTTGAATCTATGAATGAAAAAGCCGCTAAAGCCGCTGCCGCAGAAGAAGCAAAAGGCTTCAAGGATGTAAAAAATCACTGGGCCGCCGTACCAATTAACGTTATGCTTGAAGACGGCATTTTATCCGGTAACGGTCAAGGTGAATTCAAACCGGACGATGCTTTAAAAACAGCTGATGCTGCTGCCCTTTACGATAAACTGATTGCCCATGACAAAGCACAGCAGGCAGCCAAAGACGCCAAATCTTCGCAAAACAAGAAAAACGCCAAAATCACGGTGGTTAAAGATGTAACCGGTGAAGAATTATTGGCTCCGTTCAAAAATCAGAAAACCTTGACTCGTGAAGAATTCGCCCAAACAGTCGCTGAATATTTAGCTTATAAAGACGAACTTACCGTAGCCTCCATTAAGAGCAAAACCAAAGCTAAAGAATACAAACCGAATGTAGTGGTAGCTCCGGATCAAGTAAGCTTCCCTGACGAAAGCAAAATTGACAGAGAATATAAATCGTCCGTAACTACCTTAGCCAGCCGCGGCATCATCGCTTCCGGCGGGGACAGCAACTTCTTCCGTCCGACCGAAGATATTACCCGTGCCGAAGCGGTAGCCATGTTATTCCGTATTGAAAAAGGCATGATGGTGAGTCCTGCGACCGACAGCAAAAACACTGACACAAAATCAAGCACAGCCACTTCCGACAGCAGTGCCGCTCTTCCTGATTCCAAAGATCAAAACACTACAACCGGCAATGTAACCGCTAAACAGACCAGCGATTTGGAAGCCCAATCTGACCTTGAAAACAAAGTTTTCAAAAAATTAAACACACTTTATAAAACTCCGGGGAACTTCCAGAACTACGGTGTCATGTACTGGCAAAATGATGTATTGCATGTAGCCTTCAAGAGCGATGACGACCTTGCTAAATTTGAAGATATTTTAGCCAAAGGCGCTAAAAATAAAGCCGCTGATGAAGCCCTGAACAACCGCATCCATTTGGAAACAACGCAGTACAGCCAGGCCGAATACGATCGTATTGAAAACAACTTCCGTACGTTCTATGCTCAAAAACAACCGGCCGGCACTATCTTGGGTGCTTATCCGAGCGTAGCTCATAATCAGCTGATTGTCCGCATCGACAAAGGCTTCGATTATATGAATGATTCCATCCGCAATGCATTTGGCAACAAAGTTCATGTATTCTTGGTAACAACGGACAATGCCAATGCAACAACGGATACTTCTAAAAATTAATCGAAGGAGTCTTCAAACATGTTTGCAACACCTTTTACGCGCCGAGATTATCTCTACTTGGCGGCTATCGGAATTTGGCTCCTATTCGCCTACGGGCTCTTCGCCTGGAACTTTCCGATAACCGACACGGTAGAATCCAATTATGCCTTAAGTGCCGTCAATATGCTGCAACATCAAAGCTATCTGTCTCCCATGATTTACGATCAGTATTGGTATGACAAACCGATTTTCACATACTGGCTCTTAATGGCATCCTTTAACCTGTTCGGCATTTCGGATTTTACGGCTCGTCTGCCGTTCATCCTTTGTGCCGCCTTCAATGGGATGTTTATCTATTACGGCATGTGCCTTGTAGCCAAACGTCGCGATTTAGCCCTATGGTGTGCCATCATGTTGGGCACGTCCTTAGAATTTTGGTATATCAGCCATGCCATTTTGACAGACGGTTATTTATTCCTATTTACCCAGGGAATTCTCTTCTTCGCCTATCTGGGCCTGCGCGGTTGGCAGACGACGCGTCATATGATGCTCGCCTATGCCTTCGCCGGCCTGGCCGTATTAACCAAGGGACCGGTGGGAATCGTTCTGCCGGGTCTCATTCTCATCGCTTATGTGGCTCTGTTTCAGCGGGATGTCGCTACCTGGAAACGCTTATTTCACCCGTTTGGCCTCTTGGTGTTTGCCATCGTTGCCTTGCCTTGGTACATCTTAATGTACAGCTATCACGGCATGGCCTTTATCGAAGGTTTCTTAGGACTCCACAATGTAGTACGCGCTACCGTGCCGGAACATCCCGATCATAACTGGTGGTTCCTATACTTTGTGCTTTGGCCCGTATCTCTATTGCCATGGACCGGCTTAACGATTTACGAACTCATCTACGGAGAACGCAGTCCTTGGTTTAAATACTTGCTCACTTGGGGACTTGGGGTTTTCATCTTTTATAACCTCATGGCTACCAAATATTTGACATATACATTCTTATGTATCATCCCGTTCATTATCTTAACGGCGCAGGGCTATATTCGTTTAAAAGATTCACTTCTGAAAAATATTAACCCTCGCCAAGTAAAAGTAATCGCACTGCCGCCGGAAAGTGATTTCTGCTGGCTCAAGCAACACACCCGTTCCTATAGTAATAATTTGCTGATTCTGCTACCGGCTGTTTTCTTGGTAATCATAGCGGCTGTCGGCTTATGGTTTGGCGGCAAAACACAGCCTGATGTTAATCTTGCGAACTTAATGGTTACCTTAATCATCGGCGGTGTAATGAGCCTCTTGCCGCTCTTATATGGTCTCATCCGACCGCGTATATGTCGAAGTGCTAAGATGGTCGCCTTAAGCATCAGTGTACTTTATGTATTATTGCTGTGTGTATTGCCGCCTATCGCGGACGATGCATCGACAGCTAAATTGGCTGACACATTAACATTACGGCCGACTACACAGGTATATTACTATCGCGATTACCGCACGTCGCTCATCTATTACAACGGTCATCCGGTGACACAAATCATACCTGATCCCGACAAAGAAACAATTTGGGATAAAGGCAAAAACGTTATGCCCGTTGCCTCTGAAGCTGAGGCTGTTAAGGCTGTTCAAGGCAAGACCGATTTCATCATCTTGGTACCGCTGAAATACAAGGCGGATTTTCTGAAAACACCGCTCAATCAGCAGGTCAAAGAAGCTTATCAGGTCGAAAATGTTATTGTATTCAAGCCGAAGGCTCAATAAACACACTAAGTTTAGTTGCGATTATACTTTTAGATCATTATAATAAAATCATATTTTTAAACTCTATCAAAACAGCTAGGTAATCTTATTGTCGAGGTTACCTAGCTAAGTTTTAATACTGTATAAATTATAATTTTTCCAAATAATTTTAAATTACAAGAGTTTTGCAAAAACTCCCGGAGGAGTATCATGTTTAAATTTACCACCACAAAGTCTCTGGCCCTACTTTGTGCCCTAGTTCTCACTACCTCAATCGCCCAAGCAGAAACCGTAACGGTGACCGGCCCTAACGATGTTAGCGATGAGGACTATACGCCGGTGCGCGTTGTCAAAGAATCGCCAAGCAACGAAACCACCTTCAGTCCCTTAGCGCTGAAATATTACACCACAAACAATACAGAACAAGCTGTGGGACAGGCAACTTCGCAATTGGAGGCCCAATCAGCCGCCGACAGCAGTAAAACAGCTTCCGAATCTTTAACTGACAATGCGAATACTGACACAACAAACTCCAAAACAGCTGCAACAGGCACCTATAAGCCTTTCAAATTCAGCACGATACAAAATGCCTCCAGTGTTTTCGAAGAAGCTCGTAAATATACTTTTGTAGACATTCCGGCCGACTACTGGGCTGCCAAAGCCATTGCGGTCATGACGAATCAGCAGTTAATCTCCGGTTATAACGACAACACCTTCCGTCCCGAAAAACCGATCAGCCGTGAAGAAGTGGCCTCATTGTTCAGTAATTTAATCTCCGGGGAATCCTCCGTTATGCTCTCCAGCTCATTCAAAGACATCACGTCGGATCGTTGGTCCGCCAATGCCATCGAACGAGTGGCCCAGCTGAACATTATCAGCGGCTATGGTGATAATACCTATCGTCCGGAGCAGTTCATGTCTCGTCAAGAGTTTGCCGTCATAACCGATAACTACATTCACTACTTGGGCTATACCACCGACGACCAAGCCGCTATGGACGCCGTTCATTATAATGACCAGAAATTCATCGCCTCTTGGGCTCAAACGGCCGTTCGCGAACTGGCCGCCTTAGGTTTCCTTCATTACCAACCTCGTTTGTTGTTTAATCCGGAAAAATACATCACCCGCGCGGAAGCAACGGAAATCATGTATCGTGTTACCAACAGCAGTGCTGCCGTGGCCTTACGTGAAAAAATCCTACATCAACAGGTAGAGAATAAAATGCTCAACTTAATTGAGCAAACATTCGGTAAAGAATATGTATTCCGTACTCATGGCGCCATGTATTGGCAGGATAATAAACTCGTAGCCGCCTTAAAAAACGAAGAGAATGTTAAAAAATTAGGAGCCGCCCTTGCCTTCTCCAAAGACAGCGATTTACGTAGCAATGTACAAGTAACCACCGGTTCCATGACCGAAATCGAACTTGGTAAGCTGCAGACCGAAGCCGCTTATTTCTATAATCAGCAAGAACCGACCGGATCAATTCTTTCCGCCGTTCCTAACCAGAACGCATCGGGGTTGACGTTGGTTGTAGACAAGTTGAGTGCAGATAGCCAAAAGACTATGAACAAGAAATTCGGTTCCAAGGTTTCTATAACTCTTGCTGAGGACGAGCAATAACTCTCTATTCTGATAAGATGGGAACGCCTCACAGAATTATACAGCTCTACATTTGAGCGAGATTTATACAATAAAATACTTTATAACATGAAAAAGAACACCTACTCCCTTCCCCGGCTGACACGCAGCAAGGGGACCCCTTTGGAGTAGGTGTTCTTTTTCATTGTTTATATCATAGAGCGTTTACTGTACATCTTCTCGCTCAAATATCATAAGCACTATCATCGTGATGAGCGTTCCCATCCTTCCAGACCATATTACCTTTATTAACTCGCCCTCGGCAAGGGTTATCAGGACACCGGTAGTGCGATTACGCACAGCTCGAGCCAACTGCATCCGTTGACGTTCCCCCGTTGAAAGGGTAGAAGATGCACGATCTAAACTCAGATAGCCCAGCCCCAGATCTATGAGTCGTTTGGCCATCCCTTGAAAAGCCTCACAAATACTGTCTGCCATAGGTTTCATCGCTTTCGGCAAACTATCGGGAACGCCCTCTACCCACACTACCAAATCAGCCAATGTCATAGTACAGGCTTCATCCAGTGAAATATCCCGCAATTTCGGAGCACGAGCAGCAACAGAAAGACGCGTACCGTGGCACGTCGGGCATACTTCCTCTTTTAAGAACTTTTCTACCCGTCTCATGCCTTTTTCGTCCTTAACTTTTGCCAGTGCATTTTCAACGGTATACACAGCATTATAATAAGTAAAATCAAGCTCGCCCGCTTCATTCGAGTTCTTAGCCTTATAAAAAATATGCTTTTTCTCCGCCGGACCGTGGTAAACAATCTCCTTTTCTTAAGGCGTCAAGTCACGAAACGGCACATCGGTACGAACGCCCATTTCACGACACACATCAGTCATGAGCGACCACATAAGGCTGTTCCAAGGAGCCACAGCCCCCTCGTCAATAGTAAGAGATTCATCGGGCACCAAACTGGCCATATTTACGGTGCGAATACTGCCTGTACCGCCACACGTTTCACAGGCACCTTGAGAGTTGAACGCCAGTTCTTCGGCGGACGGCGCGTAAAAATGTACGCCACATTCCGGACAAATCAGTTCTTTTTCTGCCGCAACGGCTAAAGTCGGTTTCAGATAATGACCGTTTGGGCATCGATGACTGGCAAGCCTTGAATACATCAAACGTAAACTGTTCAACAACTCTGTCCCCGTACCAAAAGTACTGCGAATACCGGGTACGCCCGGACGCTGATGGAGCGCCAACGCCGCCGGCACATATAACACCTCATCTACACTGGCTCTGGCTGCCTGCGTCATACGCCGGCGAGTATACGTAGATAATGCTTCCAGATAACGTCGCGGGCCTTCTGTGTACAAAACCCCCAGCGCCAACGAAGATTTTCCGGAACCGGATACACCCGCAATCCCGACAATCTTCCCCAACGGAATATCTACATCAATATTTTTAAGATTATGGACCCTGGCCCCGCGAACCTTCATCGTATCAATCATCATATTCACTCCAAACACCTAAAACTTTACTCTCTCACACAAGCTATCCTTGTCCTCAGTATAGTAAAACCACCCGACAAAATCAATCACCCTAATCTCCTCCTCCTCGTCAAAAAATAAAAAGGCCTTATCTCCCCCAGCGGCTTTGCCTGTTTCGCAAACAGGTACTTTGGTGAGTGGCTTGTATGTAGTTCACAATATTGATAAAAGGGAACTCTTATCTTATAAAGAGATTTGGTATGCTGCAGTTAAGCGGGTGTAAGATAAAGTTTAGCTATATTTAACAGTTAATTACATTAGAAGACGACACATATCTTATGAAGCGACTTTTGCTACGTGTAGCCAGGAGCAAATAAGATATGTGTCGCCTTCTATGCAATAAAATAAGGAACCCTTATCTTACACCCGTAAAACGGTGCAGCCATTTTGGCTTATATAAGATAAGAGTTCCCTTTTTTAATTATTGTAACCGGTCACTCACCAAAGCACCTGCCCTAAACGGCTTGGAGCCGGTAAGATAAGACCTTTTTATTTTTTACGCGCTACGCCCGTTTTCACGGCCACGTCGGCAACGGCTTTTGCCACAGCCAAGGGAACGCGTTCGTCGAACGCATCGGCTACAACATAGTCTTCACGAAGATCTTCGTCAGATACTAAGTTAGCCAACGCATCGGCAGCAGCCAATTTCATTTCATCATTAATCTTGGATGCATGAACGTCGATGGCACCACGGAATAAACCAGGGAATACGTTAACGTTATTAATCTGGTTAGGAGCATCACTGCGACCGGTACCCATAACGCGTACGCCGCAAGCTTTCGCATCGTCATACATAGCTTCCGGATTAGGATTAGCCATAGCAAATACGATGGAGTCTTTAGCCAGGTTTTTCAAAATTTCAGGTGTGAAGGCACCGGCAGCGGAAACGCCGAGTAATACGTCAGCGCCTTTAGCCATTTCAGCCAATGTACCTGTTTTTTCTGCCTGACCCAACAATTTGATTAATTCAGCTTGTAAAGAGTCAAGACGTTTGTAGTTTTTGTTAAGTACGCCGGAGCTTACCATCAAGGTAATGTCACGAGCGCCTGCCAAGTACAATAAACGAGCAATATTAGCACCGGCTGCACCGGCACCGTTTACAACGATTTTAACTTTGCTCAAATCTTTTTTTACAAAACGAAGAGCTGCTTTAACACCGGCTAAACATGCAATAGCTGTACCATGTTGGTCATCGTGGAATACCGGAATTTCGAGTTCTTCTTTCAATCGATTTTCGATTTCATAGCATTTAGGAGACGAAATATCTTCTAAGTTAATACCAGCGAAGTTCTTTTGTAATAATTTAACAGTGCGGATAATTTCTTCCGTATCGTCACTGTCAATTACGATTGGCACGCAGTCTACATTACCGAAACGTTTGAAAAGTAAGGATTTACCTTCCATTACAGGCATTGCAGCGGCTGCGCCGATGTTACCGAGACCAAGTACACGAGTCCCGTCCGATACAACTGCAACCATGTTACCGCGGCAAGTTAAGTCAAAGGACAATTCTTCATTGTCTTTTATGCGTAAGCATGGTTCAGCTACCCCCGGCGTATACGCTACGGATAAATCGTGAGCATCCTTCAAAGGATATTTTGTGCCGGTTGTTAAAAAACCACCTAATTCCAATTTCTTTTGTACCGCTTCTTCGCGTACGTCCATGTTATTCCCCTCCTGTTATTAATGTTGACAGATTGTTGCCAAGCAAGTGCAGGCATTGTGAATTGCTACAAACGCCTCCTTTGCGACAGTCACCGTTACTGCTGTAAAGTTAGCAAGTTACCGATTACTGTTTTAAGGTTGGCAAGTTTCTGCCATAAAAAATTTCTGCCATTTCTTGTTTCAACAACTGATTGATATGTTTGCGTTCTTTTGGTGTCAAATCATCTTCGGTGATTCCGAAAAGGTAATTATTGATGTCATATTCTTTTAACATCATTTTTGTATGGAAGATGTTTTCCTGATACACATTTACATCAATCATGTTGTACAAGTTCTTGGTTTTGGCATCAACATAATTTTGGATTGAGTTGATGCGGTGATCAATATAAAGTTTTTTACCTTGTACATCACGTGTAAAGCCGCGTACTCGATAGTCAAGACTGATGATGTCCGAATCAAAACTGCCAATTAAGTAATTTAATGCTTTGAGTGGCGAGATTTGGCCGCAAGTGGACACGTCAATATCGGCACGGAATGTGCTGATACCGCGATACGGATGACTTTCCGGATAAGTATGAACTGTCAAATGGCTCTTATCCAAATGACAAACCACATCTTCCTTCTGAATTTCTTCTTCAGAAATCAAAATCGTCACGCTGGCGCCCTGCGGATCATAATCCTGCTTGGCAATGTTAAGTACGTTAGCTCCGATAATATGGGACACTTCTGTCAAAATATCCGTTAGCCGTTGTGCATTATACACTTCATCAATGTATTCAATATACTGCTGTTTTTCAGCTTCGGTACTCGTATAGCAAATATCATAAATGTTAAAACTCAATGTTTTCGTCAAGTTGTTAAAACCGTATAATTTCATCTTTTTAATCGGTTTCACGGATGTCTCCATAGTAGTCTGTACACCTTCCTCATTCAATACTTAATCCTATATTTTATTATATCGAAACTTTTCATAGTATTCAATACTTTCGATATTTTATTTTATAATAATCATGCAAAAATCTACTTGATAACCGGCGGTTCCCAAGGTCGTTCTTTCAGATAATAAAATCTCCCCGTGAAAAAACCATCCTCATAGGTCGCTACCGCAAACGTACCGCCCGATTTATCTCGTGCCAAAGACGGGCTGCCGGGATTGATAAACAGGCCGTGTCCGTCGCTATATTGGCAGTGATGATGACTATGTCCCGCCACACACAAGGTTGCCCCCATACTTTCCCCCAATGACAACACTTCCTGTATGCGATTATATGGCAAAAACTGATCCCCATGAGTCATATAGATATACGTATCCTTAAAAGGAATCAGCTGTTCACGCGGTTCCAACGGCCGTTCACGATCATTATTACCGCGCACCGCTATAACCGGCACATCCGTCAATTTGGCCATATAACGGGCATCATCACCATAATCACCGGCATGAAGCCACAATTCAATCGGCCAATCAGCGGTGGCTGCCAAAATTTCATCAATCTTGTTCAAGTAGCCATGAGTATCACTCAAAATACCCACATAGCTTATTGCCTCTGCGCTCATAGAGCCTCTCTTTCCAGTTTCTGTAATTATGCTTATCTTTACAGCCTAGCTTCTTATAGTGTTTTAACTATTCTGTTTTAACTATTCTATTTTAACTAATCTGTTTATTTTAATTGTTCCAATAATTTTTGTAAGGCCAAACCGCGATGACTGATGGCATTTTTATCGTCCATGGATAACTGTGCCATTGTTTTTTCAAACTGCGGCAAGTAAAAGTACGGATCATAGCCGAAGCCGCCGTTCCCTACAGCCTCTGTTTGAATCAAACCTTCGCAATAGCCGGTAGCCGTAAGTTCGCGACCGTCAGGATATGACAAAACCAATTCGCATACATAACGTGCAGTTCTTTTTTCAAAAGGAAAATCCTTAACGGCATCGATAAGTTTTTGATTATTAGCTTCATCATCGCACTGCGAACCGGCATAGCGTGCCGAATACACCCCGGGGGCACCGGCGAGCACATCAACCGCCAAACCGCTGTCATCCGCCAAGCATGGCAGACCACAGGCTTTCATATAATATTGTGCCTTAATACGTGCATTTTCCAAAAAAGTGGTGCCCGTTTCTTCCGGTTCTTCTACTTGTACCACATCACCGATACTGATGGCTTCGATACCGACTGTTGCCAGAACGGCTTTGAATTCACGCAATTTACCTTTATTATGAGTGGCTACAACGATTTTCATAAATAACTCCTACAAAGATTTCTCAATGTAATAACTTACAGCTTAATAACATACCTGTTAACATCTTCTGCAAAAAATGCAATAAGAAATAGCATGCTGACTGCTACCTTGACAAATTCTAAATTATTAATTCTCAGGCTCCCGTGCCAATATATTTAGCCGCATCGCCAAGAGCTTCCTTCTGCGCCGTCATTAACGAATCGGTAGCTGATTCCGCCAAGTCCAACAATGTGTTGAGTTCAATACGGCTGAAGGTACCGTGTTCACCGGTTCCCTGTACTTCGATTAAATTGCCGGAACCGGTACGCACCACGTTCATATCTACGATAGCCTGACTGTCTTCTTCATAGCACAAATCGGTAACGGCCCCTTCTTTACCGATGCCAACGGAAATAGCGGCACAGTAATCACGAATCGGATACATGCCTTCACCGTTATACATCGTATTTACTGCGTCAACCATAGCTACAAAAGCGCCGGTGATTGCCGCCGTACGGGTACCGCCGTCAGCCTGCAATACATCACAGTCAAGGGTGATGGTTTTTTCACCGAGTGCTTCAAGATCAACCACAGCACGTAATGCACGACCGATAAGGCGCTGAATTTCTACGGTACGCCCCGTCTGTTTGCCCTTCGCCGCTTCACGACTGTTACGAGTCTGTGTGGCACGAGGCAATAACGAATATTCCGCCGTTACCCAACCGCGGCCTTCGCCTTTCATAAAACGAGGTACTTTTTCTTCAATTGTGGCATTACAAAGTACTTTCGTATTACCGAATTCAATTAAAACCGAACCTTCTGCATATGCCGTAAAATGGCGTGTAATTTTAATAGGCCGTACAGCCTTTGGATTTCTTCCGTCAATTCTCATGTTTGTCACTCCTATTTCGTATTCAATTCTTATTATATCATATGTTAAAGCTCTCTTCTCATAGGATACGGCATAAGAATTCACGTTTTACCTTTGTCAAAATCAGCACTTACATCATCCTTACATTTAATCCTTCAACTCGATCAAGAAACCTACTTTATTTTATATGTCTTCCTGCACATCCTTCATCGGATCAACTACTACATAGCGATCCGCATTCCCCGATTTTTTAGCCGCCAGTGTGGCATCATAAGCGTCCTTGCGACACTCTTCATCGGCCTGCCAAGGAATAAAAGTGGCATACACATGCTGTGAACCGAATGGTCCGCCGTCGCTCCTGGAATCAATGCTCATATAACCGACCTTGTCCGGATAGAGACGAATCTTTTCATCCCGATATTCGGAAATACCCGTTTCATCATAATAAATCTGACGTCTATCTTGCCAAAAATCCCCGAGCCCCAATAAGGCATCAACTTGCATTTCATGACGGCGATGCCACTGGTCGGCCCATTTTCTTATAATATCATCAATACGACGTGTCACATCAGGGCGCTGGCGATTCGTGTCGGCATCAAACGCCGGTTCTACGACTTGACTGTAATCTAGGCCCGCCATAGAAAGCACAATCCCCGTATTTACATATGGCAAGGCTTCTTGCACAGAGTAACCACCTTCCAAAACGGCAATATCTGCTTTCAGGAGATCTGTAAGACGGGCATAGCCTTTGGCCGTAACCATCATATTCGCCAACGGATCGCTGAAGTGATTATCTTGGCCGGCCGAATTAATGATAATATCCGGTTTAAAATCATTAAACATAGGCATTACCAAGTTCTGTAATACTTTGAGCATGCCTTCATCGCCCGTGCCCGGTGGCAATGGAATATTCACCGTAGCGCCCACAGCCTGAGGCCCGCCGTATTCATACATGAAACCGGTCCCCGGATATAGAGTACGACCGTCTTGATGAAATGAAATAAACAAGGTATCCGGATCATGGTAAAAAATATCTTGTGTCCCGTCACCGTGATGCACATCCGTATCTACGATAGCGATGCGACGCACGCCGTAATGGCGACGCAAATAAGCTATCATGATAGCTTCCACATTAACCGTACAAAAGCCGCGGATACCGTGCACCATTTTCATGGCGTGATGTCCCGGTGGCCGAACCAATGAAAAGGCGCGAGTTACTTCACCGCGCATAACCGCTTCAGCGGCAGCAATAGCCCCGCCAACCGATACGCGATGAGCTTCGGTCACCCATTTTTTAAGCGACGGAGCGCCTACATGAACACGTTCTATATCCTGCCACGAAGCGAGTAGCGGATTATATTCACGAATAGCCGGATGTTCCAAAAGACCTTCTTCCAAGAGTTGGTCACGCGTATATAACAAGCGTTCCTGCCGTTCCGGATGAGTCGGCGAAATCTTCCAGTCAAAGGCCGGGAAAAATACGAGGCCTAAAGTATTCTTATCGTACATATTCACTCACCCCCGGTTCCAATTGTGCTTTTACGGTAATTAAGCGATGCATTGACTGCCAACCTTCAATAATCGGCACATCTTCCACCGATATAATGTGACCTGACGGTGCATTGGTAAGTCCTAAATCTTCGGCCGCTTTTTGTAAAAATTCTAAAGCCAGTGCTTCGGTTTGAGCCGCCGTCTGCACCGCAGCCTGTTTTTGATGAATACCCAATTCCGGCACTACCAACAGTCGTTTGGCCGTATCCACATGAACGGTAATCATCAGGGTTTCACGAGCTACCGCCGCACCTACAGCATTAGCTACCGGTGCATTTTGCGGGATTTGAACCGGCAATCCTAAGCGTTCACTCACAAACGGGGCCAACGCTACTGCCGTACCGCCCACAGCTACCAGCTCTTCCGGTGTAAATAATTTCGGTTCTACAATATCACGCACCACATAAATAGGCAGTTTGTTTTCTCGTTGTACCGAAGCGGCAATACCTTCGGTTATAACATTGACTGCTTGCGCTACAATATCCTCCGCCAAAAATTTAACGGCATTACGTTCATCATCGTCCCCGGCTTTTTTATGAGCACACTTAACATATTGTGCCGGTGCCTTTTGCAACAATTCAGCCAGACCCTGCCAAGCTTTTTCAGTGTCACCGTAATCAGCTTTGCCTAACACGATTAATGCGTCACCTAACGTCGGTATGGTGCCGCCCAATACAAGCGACTGTCCGAGTCGATCAGGGCCGACCTGTAATTGACCGTTTTCATCAAAAGCAACGGCTGATTCGCCGCCGATACCGACCGAACTTACCGCAAAAGAACGAACCGCACTCGGATATTCCCGAATCATCGCACCGCCGCGTGCCATCATAGGCACACCATGTTGCCAGAGCGAAATATCCGTCGTTGTACCGCCCATATCAAGAGCTACCGTCATGGTTTCCGGCATAGACCGCAAGGCCGCCATCCCCAACACACTGGCTGCCGGCCCCGTAAAAGCTGTTTCAACAGGACTTGCTTTCATACGTTCTAACGGTAATGAACCGCCATCAGCTTTTAATATGTAAACAGGTGCCGTCAAACCGTAGCGGGCCAGAGCTGCTTTTACGGCCTCACTAAAGGACTCAAACGTTCCCTGTACAGCACTGTTAAAATAGGCACTCACCGTACGACGCGGAAAATTTAGCGAACCGCTCAATTCCGCCCCGGCCGATACCGTTTCATAACCGTCTGCCAATAATTCTTCTTTCAACGCTTGTTCCAAACCGGGGTTACGAACACTGAACTTAGCCGAAACGGCCGCCCTTGCATGACGTTTTTCACCGGGAATAGCGTCCAATTTACTCTGCTTTAAAGGAGCCGCCAAGGAGCCACGATGGTCCGTATAACCGCTAAGTACAACCGGTTCTGCCGGCAACATAGGCCGAATATCCATGCCCGGCCCCGGCACGACATATAAATCGACCGGATCCACCTGATTCATTACCAGTGCATTCGTCACAATTGTCGTCGACAACGTCACGCGTGTCACTTCTGACGGATTAATGGCCGCAGCTACGCCGGCCAAAGCCGCTTCAATCCCCTCCATCAAATTCGGTTTGGTCGTTCTGCATTTATGACTTTTTAAAATTCGACCATCGGCTACGACTACCGCATCCGTGAACGTGCCGCCCACATCAAGGCCCACTAACATAGGAACAACTCCTTTCGCTCACTGTTTATTACTCAATTAAACTCCTTTTAACCATGTTTAACTTATATTTATTTTAAAGTATCCTACCGATTAAACGATTATTACAAACAAAAAGAGGCCCTAAGGCCTCCTATTTATTGTCGCTCCGAAATGGAGGCGAAATTTTTAATAATAACGATTGGCGTCATTTGATCATCATTACCAAACGGATTGTCAATCAAAATACGTGCAATGCGTTTCGGATCCATGCCGCGACTATGGCCAAGCACGGCAGCGCGTTTCAAGTCATTAACATCGGCTACAACCGCACCGTAACTGCCTGTACGCTGTACAATACGTTCTGCCACTTTATCCGCATCCTTCGGACCGTAAACGATATGTTTATCAAACGGCGGCATTGTCCCCGTTACATCATCGGTTAACGCGGCAGCACGCGAAATTTGATAAAATACACCGTCTTTACGGAATACTTTGGCGATGGCCCCCAAAATAAAAGCTCCGAATACTTTCCATTTGCCGTCAAGTTCCATAGCGGATTGCATGCCGTATACCGAACTCATAGAGCCTTCAGCCGGCACAAAACGGCATAGTAAACGAGCCTGCCAGGTCGGATGAAGTTCTTCCGGACGGGTAATGCGGCCCTGTGTGATTGCTACTACAGATTCAGCGACACACACAATATCTTCCGGACCGATATCTTGGCCGGCATAATGCATAATAGCTTCTACAATATCATCTCGATGGGTCAGTATACGAGTATGAACCGGTACTAATTCTAAATTTGCCATGGTTACCTACCTCCTACTGCCGCATAGCATGCTGTAATTCTTCAGCTGTCAAAATTAAACGATTTTTAGAAATATGCCAGTCACTGCGTCCCACAACCTGGTACACAATGTCAATATTCATGTCGGGGAAACCTACAAGGTCTTTACGAATATTGCCGCTTTTAGCCGTCAAAATCAGGCGCAAACGAACAGTACCGCCTTGACGCGGTTCGATAATAACCGATTTCCAATAGCCGTCGTGACGTTCATCATTGGCATCGGTTGTCCAAGATGTAATCGATACGGCATCGAACTGTTCCTGCGGCAACAAATGACGCGGATATAAATCCATAATCGTACCGTTTTGACGACCTTTATTGACAAACGGGATATCCGATACCAAGGTTACCTGATTAAAACTGATATCTTCTACTTCAAACGGCGTACGACGTTTTGGCAACATGACAATTTGTTCATTGCCCTGTTTCCAGGCAAAAATGCGAAATGCAACAAACAAGACGGCAACGATGAACACAATCGTTACTACTATGTTGACTAATGTGTAAAAATACATATCCATATACTGCTCCCTTATAGTTTAATTAATCGAAGGTTGAATTCTTCCGGCGGAATCAATAAAGACGTCATTCGTTCAGCCAGTTCTTTATCTTTAGTAAAGCAAAGATCCAATGTACCCTTAGTTGTCTGCGGGTTCATCAAGTTATGAGACTCCAATACATCTTTGACTTCTTGGGCCGTTTCATACGACGGATCGATGAACGTCTTCTCGCCGCCTGTCATGTGCTGCATCAAGTCCGTTAAAAACGGGAAGTGAGTACAACCCAACACAATCGTATCGGCTCCATGAGCTATAATCGGGTCCAAATACTCCTGTACCGATGCATGAATCACATGATCATCCAAATGCCCTTGTTCAATTAAATGAGCCAAATCAGGACAAGCCTGTTCCCACATGGAAATCTGAGGATCAAGCTCTAACGCTTCTTCCTTATGTTTGTGACTTTCAATCGTAGCCTTCGTAGCCATAACTGCAATCGACTGAGTCTGACTCGTATCAATAGCGGTCCGCACGCCCTTCGCAACCCCTACAACAGGGTAATCAAAGGTAGCCTGCAATTCATCCAAGGCTACCACGGAAAATGTATTGCATGCAACAACTGCCATTTTGACAGGTACCTCAGCTAAAAAATGACCGATATTCATAGCAATCTGACTGATTTCATGCTTAGGCCGATTGCCTACCGGATTATTAGCGTTATCGCCAACGTAAATAAAATCTTCATGGGGAAACATCCGGCGCAACACGGCTAATACGGTTAATCCCCCGATACCGGAGTCGAATACTCCGATAGGCCGCTTGGCGACCTCCGAACCGGCTACTTTACTCATGACTCTTTCTCTCCTTTATGGTGCGACTGATAGGCTCATAATAGGTATCGCTCAAACGAATTACCTTCCCCGTTGCCTTATCAGTAAACACATTCTGTGTCTCACCGGTTGCAATCAACGCACCATCCGCTTCACGTACGATTCGATACGTAAAAACACATTGAGCTCTTGTTACTTTGGTCGGCGTTACTTCAACGGTCAACACATCATCAAAACGTGCCGGCTCTTTATATTCGCAGGCCACTTTCGTAATCGGGAACACAATCCCGTCATTCATCATATCCCACAGGGTAATGCCACAGGCTCTGAAAAACTCAACCCGGCCTAACTCAAACCATCGCAAGTGATTGGTATGGTGAGCTACTTCCATTATATCAGTTTCATAAAATCGTACCTGCAATGATGTGGTAAACATATACTCATTTCACCTCTCATTACTATAAAATAATTCACCCTTCATTGTACGCCACCTACCGGTGGCTGTCAAACTATTGTAAGCCGCCATGGCCTAAAGCAATGCAGTCTGCTTTAGTAATCGGATCATCCGCTGCAAGGCGTGGCAAGAACACATCAAATGCGGTCGGTTTACTGAATAAAACGCCGCCCGGCAAGCCCACAAGCGGTGTCCCGTCGCCCATATAAGCAATGCACACCATGGAACCGGGTAATACCGGCAACCCGTATGTTACTACTTGAGCGGCACTCTTGGCAATAGCCCCCGGCGTTAAATCATCGGGATCTACACTCATGCCGCCGGTACAGAAAATAATATCGGCGCCGGCTTCTTTCACTGCTTTAATAGCCGTCATAATTTTATCCGTATCATCGATAACGATTTCATGAGCCACAATTTTCATGCCAAACGGTGCCGTCCGTTCTTCAATAATCGGCCGGAAAGCATCTTGAATACGGCCTCGGGCTACTTCAGAACCGGTCGTAACAAGACCGATGCGCTTTCTCACAAACGGTTTAACCGAAAGAAGCGGCTGATTTTGCCAAATCGCTTTGGCCTGTTCCAGTTGCACCTTAGGCAACCATAAAGGAATACAGCGCATACCGGCTAATTTATCGCCTTTTTTAACGGCCGTGTGCGACCATTTTGTCACAATCGTCAGTTCCCCGATGCTGTTAATAGCCTGCAAACGCGGTACATCGATTTTGAGCATGCCGTCCCAAGCGGCAAAAGCCTCAATTTTACCTTCTCGCACATCGGAGGCATAAATACTGTCATTGTCGCATAAAGCATATAAACCGAGAGCTACATCTTCTTCATGCAATTTGTCAGCCAAAGCTGCTTCATCGTCCGGTTCCTGCACGAATACATATTCCTTACCCAATTCTAAAAAGGCCGGAATATCTTCTTCACGAATAACATGACCGCGACGAAACGGCGTATCTTTTACTTCGCCGATTACAATGCGCGCTATATCATGACATAAAACCTGCCCTACAGCCTCTGCGACCGGTACTTTTTTCATAGAACCTCCTTATATTCATTCTGTGACAATTGATTTTTTCAACTATTTATATTTAATTGTGTGTCATTAGAAAGTAATGTATATGGTATCTAAGATCAAATTACTAACTGACCTTTATCAATATTGCAGTCTGAAATTCCGCCACTTCTAATTTTCCCAAACAAACTGTCCACACACAACAAACTTTTATCTATTTAATTAAGTGTTTAATCCTAATTTCTCTTAAACGCACAAAAGCCTCGGCATATGCCGAGGCTTTTGTGCTTGAGAAAAAAGAGAGAGAGAACATTTGAATCACATTCAAATGTTAAGGGGCTTTGGGGGGTGCCCCGAGATATAACTCTGTGGTCACATCCTGAAATGATTATAGCAAACTGCAAGAAAAAAGTAAACAGTTGTTATGCAAAATTTGCACTTTTTTCATGCAAATTTTTTAAATTTGTCTATCCGGTGCAAACTTTACCTTGCAATACGCCCTTTATCAAAGTCTCAACTCCGACATCAAAAGTCTATACGCCAAATTTCTTAGCGCGTAAATCGGCATGTGCTTTTTTAAATACGAAAGCATTGCGAATATGTTTGCGCATAGCTTGTTCAGCCGCCTCGCCGTCGTGATTACGAATAGCCGCCATAATTTCGGCGTGCTCCCGATTACAAGAATCGGTACGGGCTTGGTCCATAGTGCTGATATACATATCACGATTTACCATTTCACGGAATTCGCCCAAATAATCCATAACGCGCTCGTTATTCGAGAAGAACGAGATCAAAGTATGGAAACGACTGTTAATCTGCACGCGTTCTTCCGCATCAGTCGTAGCCGAGCCTGCATCACAGAGCGCCTGTAATTCTTCAAGCTGTTCTGCCGTGCAAAGTTCCGCACATAATCGGGCTCCTAAGCCTTCCATCACTTCACGGCACTGGTACATGCCGATAATTTCTTCCGGGGTGTACCCTTTAACGGTAACACCTTTCCAAGGTTTAATGACTACCAAATTATCTTTGGCCAATTTACGAAACGCTTCACGAACCGGGGTGGCACTCACATTAAGCTGTTCCGCAATTTTCACTTCATTAAGCTTTACCTGCGGTTTTAACGCCCCTGTTAAAATGGCTTGTTTTAACGTAACATAAACTTGTTCGCTCAACGGCAAACGACCAATAGAATCAATCGAATTAAGATGATATTCTTCTTGCTTACCCATAGTAAATCCTCTACTTTCACGAATAGCTTTCAGCCTACGCTTTGTAGTGACAGTCAATCTCTAGTATACTATATAGTATAAATACCTTATAATAGATATAACAAGGCAGTATGCTGATTTCTACAGACTATTTTAATCTAATTATAAAGGCAATATCTGCTAAGCGTCAACTAAAATACAAATGGGAGAACATACATGAGTCGCTGTTTAGTTATTATAAATCCTGTCTCAGGTGGAGGCCGTGCCATACAGTATGCTATGGAACTGCAATGGCAGTTGAGCACCCTCTTTGATCATATGGAAATTAAATTTACCACCAAAGCCGGTGATGCCACGCGCTTTGCCAAATATGCTACCGTAAACGGCTACGACTCCGTATTCTGCATGGGTGGCGACGGCACCATCAACGAAACGGTAAACGGTATTGCCCAAGGCGGCGGTACTGCCAAATTCGGATTTGTACCAGTCGGCACAGTTAACGATATGTCGCGAGCCCTCGGCATTCCGCTGGAGCCGTTGGCTGCCATAAGAGCCCTAAAACACAGCAAAATTCGTCACGTGGATATTGGTCGTTGTAACGATCAATATTTTTGTAATAATATTGCGGCCGGCGTCATTCCTAAAGTGGTGGAGGAAGTAACGCCTAAAGAGAAGCAGCTCTTAGGTCCTTTGGCCTATTTCGTAAAAGGCGGCCAAGCTCTTTTTACCACCAAAGATTACAGTTTTCATATTAAAACGGATGAGCATGATTTTACCATTCGTTCACCGTTGGTCATCGCTTTGCTCACCAATGTAGTATCCAGTTTTGAAAAATTCATGCCCCAAGCTTCAGTTGATGACGGCTACATGCGCATCATCATCTTCAAAGAATATTTCATCATGGATATTCTGCGCATCTTACCGCTCATCTTACGCGGTTCGATTTATACATCAAAATATGTAACGATTTTAAAAGTGCGTAAAGCAAAAATTACCTTACTCGATGATATCGAATTGCCTACCAACATGGACGGCAACAAAGGTCCGCTTATGCCGGTTGATCTGGAAGTAATGCCGGGCTTTTTACAAGTATACGTACCAAATAAAAAAAGATAACTGCTGGCAAAACAAAAATGCCGTTTAGCGATAATCGCTAAACGGCTTTGTTTTATTTATATATATTTTATTTACTCATCCACACATGAGGGCAACCCTCTTCGTCGAATACTTTACCCTCCGCCGTGTAGCCGAGATTTTCATAAAAGCCTTTGGCCTGCACTTGAGCCGCCAATTTAGTTTTAACGCCACCCATGACGCGGATAAAATCTTCCGCCGCCAATAAAATTTTAGCACCCAACTGTTGTCCGCGACGGTCTTTCATAACCGCCACACGGCCGATAATAAATGTAGATGCCTCATCTTTAGCACGGAAAAAACGACAGGTACAAACCGGTTCACCTTCCACAAAACCGACCAAATGAGCCGCTTCCGTGTTATCCAACTCGTCAAACTCTTCCTGAAACCCCTGTTCTTCCACAAATACAGCTTGGCGAATCGCTTTGGCCTCATCCGGCAATTCGGAATAAATCTCTACTTTCCACGTCATACTATATACTCCTTAACTATAATTCTACCTGTTATTCTATCTGCAATTCTATCCGGCATTCACTGCCTGGCAGCTGATACTTCAGACAGATATACTTATTTTTTTACTAATTTAGGCAGTTAACTGCTACCGACGCGCGATCTTAATTACCGATTGCGAATCATCGACGGAATAATGCCGATAACACAAAAAGCCATAAATACAATCAAACTGTATTGGATATTATCCAATAAAACGGCCTTGTCCACATTGGCAATAGCGGCTCCGGCCGCCCCAGTATTACGTGCCAAAATAGATGCTACAATAGACATACTCAGTACTTGGCCGAGCAAACGAACCGTACTGATAACGGAACTGGCCATACCGAAATAAGCCGGCGGTACCGAGCCCATAATCGCATTGTTATTCGGTGCCGAGAACATGGCAAAACCAACGCCCACAATAATTAAGCCGCCGATAATAATCGCCACAGACGTCAGGTTCATAGCCTCCCAAATCACGAGAAGACCTATGGCAATAATTCCCATACCGGTCGAGGCTAACACAGCCGATCCGTAACGGTCCGACAAAGCCCCCATAACCGGCGATAAAAGTGCCATAACAATGGATTGAACCAATAAAAACCAGCCTGCCATTTCCGAATTATAGCCCATAATCATTTGCAAATATAAAGACAACAAAAAGCCCACGGCAAATGTAGCACTGTAATTCAACATAGAGGCCAAATTAGAGAACGCAAACGTCTTATTTTCAAGGAAAATACGCACCGGTAACAATGGTTTAGCCACATGGGCCTCATGCCAAATATATATGAGAGTTGTCAAAATACCGGCTCCGAAAATATATTTGGCGGTCGGCGTTTTCACAATCTCCGATAAACCGTACAACCCCATAACCAAAGCGGCAGCGTACAATATTATGCTTACCGGGTTCATATACCCCTGATCTTTATTGATCCACTCTTCTTTCATAAAAAGAATCGTCATGATCACCGCAATCATGCCCAAGAAAGCTATAAAGTAGAATATACTTTGCCAACCGAAACGATAATTTAAAAATCCGCCGATAACCGGTCCCACGGCCAACCCGATATAGACTACAGCGACGTTCATGCCCATGGCCCAACCGCGTCGTTCCGGCGGAAATACCAAGGCAATAATGGCCGTCCCCGTTGAAAAGAGCATAGCTGCCGCAACGCCCTGCAAACCACGCAGAACCATGAGCCAATGAATAGTCGGGGCAAAATGGATGACCAATGAGGTCAACGTAAATAATATGGTCCCGATTAAAAAGACCTTCTTTTTGCCGATTCGGTTACCCAGTTGTCCCATAGGTACCGTAAAAATAGCACAGGTCAATAAAAATATTTCGATGACCCAGCTAAGTTCAGACGTACCGGCATGAAATTCCCGGCCTATATCCGGTAGCGACATATTCAGTGAACTACCGCAAAACGGTGTCAAAAATGACGCAATCATAACAATGATTAATATTTGATTACTTCTGTTGACAGGCAAATTAAACCCTCCCGACTTCACTGTCAAAACCTATACCCGATTATTACGCAATGAACAAGTTGCCAAATGAGTTAATTATAATAAGTCAGTAATTATAGCCGTTGGCTAAATACGTTAATTACACAATCCGTAATTGACAAACCTGACAGCATTACAAATTAGTAGCAAGTACAAACAGCCATGGAATCAAGTTCAGTATTCGGTTTATTACCGTCCACAAGCAAGGTCAACTTACTAGTGTAAGGGTTCAGCATAAGGCCATGAATCTTAACATCATTAGGAATCAACGGATTTTGACGAAGCTGAGCGACTGCTTTAATTACGTTTTGTTCGGAATGGCAGAAATTATTGGCCCAACGATCCATTTCACAACGAATCATAGTAATTGCTTCCGGCGAAATACCGCGATCAATCATGCGTTTGGACAATTCTTCAGGACAAGTCTTTTCCATGCCGCAATCTTCATGACCGACAATGAAAATTTCCTTGGCTCCCAATTCATAAATACTTACAACCAGACTGCGGATAACATCGCTGAACACATCGGTAATACAGTTACCGGCTACACGAATCACATTCGCATCACCGCGATTGATTCCCATAGTTCGTTCCAATAAATCCACCAAACGCGTATCCATACAGGTCAAAATCGCAATATGACGCTGCGGTGTCTTCGGGGACGGCATCCCCGCTTCACCGTATTCTTTAATAATATCAGCCACATAGGCTTCATTAGCTTTTAAAACTTCATCTAATAATGACATGTTTTGCCACCTCCATAACAGAATACTTCTCACACTATAACTATATCATATTCTTTCGATGTGCGTGGCAAAAAAATTGAATAACTGTAAAAAAATAAGTATTCAGTTATATTATATAATTAACAAAAAATAGCGTAGCTTGCCTACGCTATTTTTAGATTTATTATTTTCCTGGTTTTTAAATATTAACATTAAATATTGTCTTTATAAGCCCACCGATACGCAAGCAAAACATAATAAGCATCATAAAACTGATTTGAAGGACAAACATGGTTTTTAAAGTATATGCCAATTCGTCCAAGCCATTGTTGCTTTCATCGGCTGATTCGCTTCCGCGGATTAAAATATCTTTGTCATAACCGGACTCCAGATGCAGTCTGAAATTAACGAGCTCCCACACAATGAAATAACTCACGATAATAAGTTCCAACAAATACAAACCTGCATTGACCGCCCAAATAGTTTCAAAGCTGTATCGTTCACCGTACATATCGAATAGAAACATGCTGCTATAACATATCACGATTAACCCTAAAAAGAGCCAACGAAGTTTTGCAATCACAGCACCGTATTTTTTCACAACACTACTCAAACCGACCAGCAGGGCAAACCACAAAACCGTCGCACTACCCATAATAAACTTATAGGTAAAGGCAAGGAATAAAATCGGCGCCAACATATACATACCGACTATACTTAACAAACTATATGCGATCAATTTAGACTTCTCGGAACTTTCCTCATTTCCGACAGTAAACCAAGCCGTGACTATCGCCCAGCCGCCTATGGTGCAAATTATCAAACTTTCAAGGTTTAACAGCTTTTCGGAATTAAACCAGATTGCAGTGCCTATAGGGATTCCCATCACATTAAACATCAGCATAAATAAAAACAGTATGCCCAAGGCGCTATTAATAACCATCTTTTTACTTGGCACTTTTTTAAAATCATCAACATAGAAGAAACACCGTAATAAATCCATATCGAACGCCTCCTTACTTTATCCCCGTATTATCGATACAGTATCCTTTTGTTGCCATAATCATAACAAAGCTACCGAACATAATGTTGTCCTTGTAAAAAGATTATTCGTTTTGCTTTATGTAGCGTAACTTTCGTGCCCAATTGCTTAATTTTACCAACTAAATCCGACTATACAAAGTATTTACAAACATAAGCAAAGTTGATAAAATATAAAAAGACATTTGCGGCCGTAGTTCATCGGTAGAACGACGGCTTCCCAAGCCGTAGAGGTGGGTTCGATTCCCATCGGCCGCTCCACCAACTTTATAAATCAAGGAGAAATATTTAAAGCTATTTCAAAACTGACAAGAAGCCGTATACATACTGCGTTTGTTGTTATTTTTATTTAGGCTTGAATATTTCTTCTTTTTTCATTTCATTCAAAAAAAATGGGGGCTTTTTTTCATTTTTCTGCCCCTTTTTATGTTGCCCTTTTTGCCGCTCTTGCCCCCTTGGCTACTTTTTCTAATCTTATTATTTATGCAAATATAGTTGATAAAATCCCCATACTATATGGTAAAATAAAGATAATATATCTTCGGCAAAAACTTTTTAGCATTCGTATTTTACACGAAAAAAAGGGGAAGGGTATCACCATGAAACGGATTTTTATGATCGCTGTACTTTTCATTTCTCTATTTTCAATGGCATCAGCCATATCGTTGGATGAATTACGAAATAATCCGAGCCGTTATCAGCATGTATTTACAGGAGATATATCTGATGAATACATTGATAACACTTCTGTTAAAATCGTTCGCACTAGTCCTCCCTACTATATAATTAACGCTAAGGCATACGCTGTTTATTACAACAATAATACAATCACATTATATGAAAACACCTATTATTTAAACTCTGAACGAAGTCTCAAACGTCTACACGAAATTTATCACGGTAACATTGCAAAAGGATCAGATGCATGGTATAACGATTCCGGCGTAAAATGGCGCCCTCTCGGAGTCGCAATTTACAATTTTGATGGTTCAAAAGTACTGCCTTATACTGCTGCAAACCCTCTCGATTCGATTGATATAATATCAGCCAAACCTACGTCACCGGCTTATATGTCTGGTATGTATGTTTTTTATAAGTCCTATAATGAATATTTTAACGGACCTACAAATCTATTTTAAATAATAAAAAGCACAGACCTTCATCTCGAAGATCTGTGCTTTTTTCATCTATTATATTCTTTATTCTCCGGTCTACGCCACTCGCTTTCGATTCCAAATTTTACGCTTTCGTTGAGCATTCATATACCGAATCCGATACACGATATTTTTCAAAACATTGGCAATCATGATGAGCAACGCCCCTATTAAACCTTGGCCGTCCATGACTTCATCAAGGATGAAGTACGCCAAGATGGCAGCGAATACAGGTTCCATAGAGAAAATTAAGCCCGTACGCGACGGTGACAGATAACGCTGCACAATACTTTGCATAACAAAACAAAAAGCACTGCACACTACGGCAAGGCCCAAAACGGCACCCCACTGCAAACCGGTTTGCGGCAAATGCGGCGTTTCAAAAACATAAGCACTGATGGCACTAAATATGGCGATGGCTCCGAATTGCAATAAACTGGCCGGGAACATATCATCTTCATTAGCCATACGACCTACCACCAGAATATAAACGGCATAACCGAAAGCCCCCCACAAACAGTATAGGGCCCCGATATCTAAAGATAACCCGTCTTTAACGGTAAAGAGCACCAAGCCAACAAAGGCCAACGCAATACTTAATATCGTCAGCATCGGTGGCATCTTACGTGTCCAAATGGCTTCCAAAATCGGTACCAACACAACGGCCGTTGTTCCTAAAAATGCAGCCGTTGATGCAGTGGTATGCTTTAACCCCATAATCGTACCGAACAAGGAACTGTACACCAAAAAGCCCAACACCAAACTTTTTACTACCGTTCGTTTGGTACAAAATTTCAGTGTGCGCAAAAGCAGCGGTAACACACACAAAAAAGCTATACTGAACCGCAACAACATGAGCGTAAACGGATCTACACCGGTCAGTGCGATTTTCATCAATAAATAGGATGAACTCCATGAAAACGTAACAAACAGCATCATTAACTCAGCTTGCTTAACGGACATTTCCAATCTCCTCAATCCATCATAAAACATACACATCAGCGTAAATTCAAATTACTTTAATTTCAATCAAATTCAACAACGACTGAAAGGTTTAATTTGTTCACGCCAGAAATACAACAACATCTCTTTTCATTTCTAGTGTATATCATACGAAAAATAAAAACAAGCCGATTTCATGTGCTTTAAAACCTATTAATTTAATGAGATTTTACCCGTTTCCAAAGTAAAACTGCCATCCTGATTGCGAATTTCCATTTCTTCTTTTTGTGCTTTCAAAGCCGGATCGTTTGGGGTCCCCAACAAGCGACCGTATAAGAAGTGATAGCATACGAAGGCAACCAACGCCACTATGACGGTCAACAGGAACATATTGGTGAAACCTACGATTTCTTTAACACCACCCAATACATACGGTCCGAAACCGAGGCCGATATCAAGGGCAATAAAATAGGTGGATGTGGCAATCCCGATACGATGGAACGGTACCATTTTTACTACTACGGCTTGTCCGTTGGACATGTACGTGCCGTAACCTAAACCAACAAAAACAGCGGATAATAAAATCATCCACGAAGCATCGGCAAAGGCCAACAACAAAATACCGATGGCCAATGAAATAAAGCATGGATATAAAACATAGTTTTCACCCTTGCGGTCAAAGATTAACCCCAGTGAAGGGCGTGTCAAGGTGATAACTACCGCATAGACAACAAAGAACCAGGTCCCGGCCTGCACCATATTAATATCACGGGTATAGGATGCCATAAAGCCTAAAATACCCGAATAAGCAAAGCCTACCAAAACAGAAATCAAAGTGATGGAGTTGACGCGCGGTTCCAAATAATCGGAAATGCGTCGTCCCGATTCTTCTTTTTTAATAGCTTCACTGAACTGCGGTTCTTCGTATTTCATGCTTACAGCTGCAAGCACACAAAGGATTACGAGACCTACACAGATGGCCACGATTGTACGGAATCCGGTAAGGGATAATAGAAAAATCCCCAAGAAAGGACCGATGGCGGCTGCCAAACTGGTGCTCAAACCGTAATAATTAATGCCTTCACCGCGATGTGCTTTCGGAATTACACTGGCCACAATCGTACTGGTAGCCGTCGACGTAATACCATAGGCAAAGCCGTTAATAAAACGAATGGTATCCAGCACAATCAAGTTTGGAATATAAAAGTACAAAGCCGTTGAGACTAAATAGATACCCAAACCGGTATAAAGCACTTTGCGACTTCCTAAGGTACTTACAAAACGGCCCGCAAATATACGAGCCAAAACGGTACCGATAATATAAATACCTACAGCCAAACCGGCCTGACTGGATGTGGCATGAAGCGTATCTTTTGCCACCACCGCAATAATTACGATCAATAAGTAATAAATTAAAAACACCAATAAATTAATCACTGTGTCCAGCACAAACGGCAGTGTCCACAGCTTCTCTTTGTGAGCCTCCATAGCTAATAGCATCTCCTTGAAAAAACATTGTCATGAAATCGTACGTACTACAGAGGCTAATTATATTCGTTTAAACTATTTATGTAAAATCACAAAATAAAAACTCAGAAATAAATTTTATTAATAACCTATCGCCAAAGCAAAGGTACCGCAATCACTACTTTTATACAAATAACAATTGCGGCATTTTCATTTTATGGTATTAAATTATTTTTCTTAATCATACAATAAACATTCATTTACTTGGCGTTTTACCATAAACCGATTACTTTCCACCAAATGGCACCGATTCCAAGCCATATAATCACATTGACCGTTGTAATTATAAAGCCTAATTGCCACCACTTACCTGGAGATACAAAATCCGCACCATACAAGATAGGTGCAGCCCCACCGCCATAATGAGTCAACGGAATCATCAAATTGGATAACCCGGCCAATGACAAGGCCGCCAACAAAGGCGGTGTCCCAACTGCTACGGCTACTGCCAAGAAAGCTGCATACATGGCACCAATATGTGCCGATACACTGGCAAAGGCGTAGTGAGAATAAACATAAATGATGGCTAGCAAGGCAAACGCAGCCAACCAAGACAATCCGGCCGATAAAATTGCTTCGCCGGCCATAGTAGATACAGCCTTAACAAAGCCTGATTTAGCCAAAGCCCCGGCCAAAGTAATCAAAGCCCCCATCCAGAACATGGTGTTCCATGCACCTTTTTCAGCCAAAACATCATCCCAAGTCAGCACACTGAGCAGTAATAATACGCCAACGGCTATCATTGCAACCAATGTAGCATTTAAATGTGTCAATTCGGAGGTAGCCCATAAAACCAAAGCCCCTACAAAGATAACAGCAATTTTAATTTCCATCGGCGACATAGGCCCCATCCGATCCAACTCTTCAATAGCCATAGTCTTAGCATGCGGCATATCTGTTATTTCAGGGGGAAACAATTTATACAACAGATATGGCATAAGTAACAAGGATAACAGACCGGGCACAATGGCAGCTAACGCCCAATTGCCCCAAGTAATCTGAACCCCAATCGTCTTTTCTGCCAGTTCCACAATTAACGGGTTCCCGGCCATGGCCGTCATAAACATGGCACAGGTAATGGCATTCGCTTGATACTCAATCTGCATGATATAAGCGCCAAACTTCCGCGCGGTAGGCCCCGGTTCCGAACCGAGTGCAGACGACAAACTACGAATAATCGGATAAATAATCCCACCGGCACGAGCCGTACTGGAAGGCGTGGCCGGTGAAATGATAAAGTCACTTAATGTAATCGCATATCCCAAGGACAACGAAGATTTACCGATAGCTTTAATAATTAAGAACGCTATACGACGCCCCAATCCAGATTTAATAAACCCGCGAGCCAAAAGGAAAGCACAAATAATGAGCCAGATAGTGCTATTACCGAATCCCGAAATAGCTACACTTGTCGTAATAACACCTGTTAACGCAGCTATTGTTACGCCCAAGAATGCAACCGCACCAATAGGTAACGGTGCCAAAATGAACCCCAAGATTGTGCTCACAAATACGGCAAATAAGTGCCATGCTTGGTCTGTTATACCATTTGGTACGGGTAAAAACCATATAACAACGCCGACTGCTATAGTAATCAAAAGATTACGAATTTGCTTAGAAGACATACTGCCTCCTTTCTATACGTACGTATAAGATAACATCTCATATGCAGCAAATATTATTTGTCATATTTAGCCAATACACGATCAACAAATTGCGGTGCCAAGCCAATATAGTTATGAGGATCTAACATATATTTGATTTCATCATCAGTAAAGGCTTTGGCTACTTCCGGTTCAGCTTTTAAGGCATCAAACATTTGAACTTCTTCTTCATACGCTTTCATACAAGTACGATATACGATTTCATGCGCCGTCATACGACCCAAACGTAGTGCCAAATGCATCATAATACATTCACTCATCATCAAACCACGCAATAAATACAAGTTCTTTTCCATATGTTTAGGATAAATAATCATATGTTCAAAGATATCTTTTGATTTTTCTAAAGCAGCCGCCATAAGATGACAAGCACGTGGAATCGCTTCCCATTCAGACAAGAAGCATCCCCAATCACGTTCATTTTCGCTAACCATGCTTTCTACGATAGACGGTGCAATGCTACGAACATTACGGCAAAGAGCCAATACATTTTCCAATACTTGCGGATTACGTTTATGAGGCATAGTCGAAGATCCAACTTTACCCATAAAGAACGGTTCTTCCAACTCTAAAATTTCAGTACGTTGTAAGGATAAGATTTCATGATTGATGCGACCTAATGTGCCGGCAATCAAGGCTAATGCACTGACAAATTCAGCTTGACTGTCGCGTGCTACATGCCATGCAATAGTCGGTACTTCTAAGCCCAAAATTTACATCATACGAGCCTGTACTTCTAAACCTTTTTCGGGTTGTGACGCCAAAGTACCAACAGCCCCGGCCATTTCACCGACAAAAACTCGAGATTTAATCTCTTCCAAGCGTGCAATGTTGCGACCTAATTCATCAACCCATACACCCACTTTGTAACCTAAGGTAATCGGTAAAGCATGGATAACATGTGTACGACCGCACATAATAGTATCTCTGTGTTCACGCACAATCTTTAAGAGATGTTTTTGACATAGCTTCAAATCACGCAAAATTACATCATATGCATCACGTTGCAACAATACTAAGCCTGTATCCACAATATCTTGACTGGTAGCACCCCAATGAACGAATTCACCGGCATTATTAGGCAAAACAGCTTTAAAGGCTTTTAACAAAGGTACAATTGTAATGGAACTCTTATAGAATTCACCGATAGACGGAATATCAAGCAAATCGGCTTTTGCATATTCATTAATAACATCCGCTTTTTCTTTAGGAATTACTCCTAATTCACCTTGAGCTTTCGCTAATGCAGCTTCTGTATCGAGCCATTTTTGCACCCAAGAACGATCACTGAAAATCTCACGCATTTCATCAGTGCTGAATAATGCTCCATGAATCATACTATCAATTGCAGACGAACCCATAATAATTACTCCTTTGGAATAAAACAATATCTTTATTTATTCCCTAATACGCAATACCATCTTTTTTTAACGTATCTTTTGATGCTCATAGCGTACCATGCACCATATGTCAGTGTGAAATAGTTAGGGATTATCCAACAATAAGTGTCATTTATCCTAGCTCATTTACAGCCATGAATCGAAGTAAATTAAGACACGGCAACAGCTTAAAGAGTCTTTTACTATTAAAAACCACGGTGCAAAATAAAATTCACTTATGCTACCATAGCTATTTCTTATCCCGTAACCATGTAAAAAATGCTACAATACAGCTAAGTTAATACGAAAAAACATTTAAATAGAAAGGAGATGTATCATTGGAAATTCGCCAACTTGAATACTTCCTTATGGTCAATGAAACTCACAGTTTCACCAGAGCAGCTGAACGACTTTATGTATCGCAACCAGCTGTAACAAGTGCCATTAGAAGTTTGGAAGAAGAACTTGAAATACAACTTTTTGACCGTACGCAGAAACAAATCACACTAACCAGCGAAGGCCAGATTTTTTACGCCATGTTCAAAAGGTAATGGAAGGTATTTCCAACACCTTAAATGAAATAGACGCTTTAAAATCTCTAAACGGCGGCACTTTAAAAATAGGACTGACTCCGTTAGCCGGCGTTAGTGCCACCACCTCACTGTTAAAAGAATTTACATCACAATATCCTCAAATCAAGTTAGTGTTTACCGAATCTCACAGCAATCTGCTTGAACAAGAGTTATTAATCGACGCAATCGATGTGGCTATTCTTTTTTCAGCACAAAACAATAATGCCTTAACCTACTTGCCATTACCGCGAGAAGAATTATACGTTATTTGTTCAAGACAACATCATCTTCGGCGCAATAACTCAGTTCAATTAACAGACTTAGTTAATGAATCGCTAATCTTATTAGCTGCCGATTGCTTCTATCGACAGCTAATTATTCAAACTTTTGAAAAATCAAACACATTACCTCAAATCAATTTTGAGTTGAATCATATTGAAAGCATCAAACGTTTTGTAGCGTCTAATCTAGGAATTACCATTCTTCCCGGAAGCTTATGCGATACAAATACAGACTTAGTCACGATTCCGTTGGATCCGCCTTTATATCGTCAACCGGCCTTAGCCTACAAGACTAATCGTCATAATTCCAGAGCGGCGAATGCTTTCATCGAGCTACTTCAGAAAGGAGGTTCAACAGATGAATAGCCCACTTATTACAGCCGTCGGCAGCAGTCCGTTTATTGCCGAAGAAATTGCTATAATGTGTCAATCCATTTTAGGTTCTGACATTACCCTAAAAACTGCCACATCAAACTCTATAAATACTGTTTCTTCAAACACCTTGTATGTCTGTGCCGGTACACAATCAGAAAAACTGAATTCAATAATTCCGGCTAATCAATTATTTGTTTTTGATTTACGACCTACAACGCCTTTCTTCTTTGAAATCGCCAAAATTCCCGAAAACGAAAATATATACATTTTTAATAATCTTTTGCCTTACACTAAGCAATTACAAGAAGATTGTACAGAGATACTTTCCATATCACCGGATCGTTTCATTCCGATTGCTTATGAATCAATGCCCTTCGAAACCGTATGTCAACTGCTTCAACAAGCTAAATACATTATCGGGGTTGACCAATTTGTCGATACTAATGTCTTATTATCAGAGCAATTCAAACCGTATTTAAATAGCGATGTTATAATTATTGCCGGCAGCCGTACGCCGTCTATATCATCAGCCAGTCGTTTTCTCATCGGCTTCATCAACTACTATATAGAACAATTACAAGACGACCAAAATGCTGAGTCACTATCAATTAAGGAGTTAAATGCACTCTTATCCGAATTGCACCAAAGTATTGATCGAATAGTCACTAACCAATTTCGTCCGCTCGCAACACCAACTGCCAAAGAACCTGTTCACACTGACTTTAAACCGGATGATATCTTAACCGAATTAAAATCATTGCAAAATCAACTTCAAAAATTAACCCATTCAAATTGAGGTGTCTGACAAAACAACAAAAAGGCCGCAGTATTCATGGCTATAGCCACAGATACTGCGGTCTTTTATTTAGATTATCTAATTACCGAGCAAAAATTATATAATCTTATGAAACTATGCTAGGCTTATAAAATCGAGCGATAGATTTCTTCAATGTCAGCTTGCGATACATCGCGAGGGTTGCCTGGTGTACAAGCATCGTTTTTAGCCGATTCAGCCAAGAACGGAATGTCTTCTTCTTTAACACCGGCTTCAAGCAAGCTCTTAGGAATTTCTACATCATCAGCTAATTTCTGGATAGCATCGATAGCTGCTTTCTGGTATTCTTCTTTGCTCATGCCATCAACGTTTTGAACGCCCATAGCTTTAGCAAGATCGCGATATTTTTCACCGGTTGCAGGTGCATTGAATTTCAATACAGCTGTAAGCATCATAGCACAAGCTTTACCATGCGGAATGTCATACAACGCGCTCAAAGGATGTGCCATGGAATGAACGATACCGAGGCCTACGTTAGAGAAGCCCATACCGGCAATGTACTGGCCAAGTGCCATAGCTTCGAGACCTTTAGGGTCGCCGGCTACTGCATCACGAAGGGAACGAGCTATAATTTCGATAGCTTTCAAATGAAGCATATCGGTCATTTCCCAAGCACCTTTAGTGATGAAACCTTCAACGGCATGAACCAAAGCATCCATACCGGTAGAAGCACATAAGCCTTTAGGCATGCCCATGGACATATCAGGGTCAACGATGGCTATGATTGGAATATCATGAGGGTCAACACATACGAATTTACGACGTTTTTCTACATCTGTAATTACGTAGTTGATCGTAACTTCGGCAGCCGTACCGGATGTAGTAGTTACCGCAATAATAGGTAAACATTTATGTTTAGTATCGGCTACGCCTTCAAGACTGCGAACATCGCTAAATTCAGGGTTTGTCATAATAATAGCAATCGCTTTACTGGTATCGATGGAACTGCCGCCGCCGATAGCAATAATACAATCAGCTTCTGCTTTTTTACAAGCTGCTACGCCGTCTTGCACGTTTTCAATTGTAGGGTTTGGCTTTAATTCGTCAAAAATTTCATAAGCTACACCGGCTTTATCCAATAAGTCGGTAACTTTAGTTGCTACACCAAACTTCATCAAGTCTTTATCGGTTGTAACCAATGCTTTTTTCAAATTGTTCGCTTTTAATTCGCCTACAATGTTGTTAATGGCACCGAATCCGAAATAAGATGTTTCGTTAAGAATCATACGATTAACCATTTGTGTTGCCTCCCAATCAATAGAAATTAGAGTTTTCAGGTCGAAAAATGCCTTGTTTATAGATTTCTATATTCAATTCCTGCCGGATTCATTTTTTATTTGGCGCTACAACGTGCTGCAAGCAATGCGTCATAGCGCCTATATGAAACCCTTACAATAGGTCACATAACAAAATAATTATTTTTTGTTGCGCCATAAAGCATCAGCTACCGGAGCTAATTTTTCTTTTTCGGCGTCAGTTAAAACTTGAATAGGTGTACGGCAAGTTTCTTCCATAGGACCGCCTAATTCTTTAAGAGCCCATTTCATAACAGGATTGAATGGTACATGAACTTCATAGAATGCGAAGTAAGCATCGATTTTGCGTTGCAATTCTTTCAAAGCGCTCAAATCTTCAGCGTCCAAAGATTTAATTACATTCGCACACATCTGAGGATCGATATTGGATAAAGCACCGATACAGCCGTCACCACCGGAGATTACGGATGGAATACAGTTGTTATCATAGCCTGTGTAAATTTTGAAGTCAGGGAATTTAGGTTTTAAGAACTGAATGTAACGTTGAGTATGACGCAATACAGGATGAGTATCTTTAACGCCTACCAAGTTATCATGTTTTTCACGAAGGCGAAGCAATGTTTCGGCGGAAACGTCAAAACCTGTGCGATCGCCGTAGTTATATAAGTACACCGGACCATTAATAGCGCTCAGAATTTCATCATAGTATGCAAACGCATCTTCCTGATTACAAGCACTGTAGTATGGACCAACGATAATAACCGCATCAGCACCGGCTGCCAATACTTCATTCGAAAGTTTAATGGTTTCGGCTTTTACCATACGACCGGTACCGGCAATTACTTCCCAACGACCTTTACCGTATTTAATAGCGTCCAAGATAAGTTCTTTGATTTCATCATAGGAGAACGCATAGAATTCACCGGCACTGCCACCGGTCAAAACACCGTTAATACCGGCTTCGATCAATTGATCATAGAATTTGTGCATATGTTCATAGTTAACAGTTTCGTCTGCATTCAAGGATGTTAAAATTGGGCTGATATACTTCGCTTTCATAATTTATTCCTCCTATTTCTTGTTTAAATCATATACCATTTCCATGTCGGCCCACCATTCATGTTTCTGAGCCCCATCTATACGTGTTTGACAAGGATCGGTTTCACGCCACCAACGTTGTGTTTCAGGGTCGTTAGCCATCTTGCCCATATCGTATTCGAAATCATCTCCTTCATAGACCATGATTGAAAACAACAAGTCGTCACGATTGAATATCTGATAGTGCGTAATACCGCATTCACGAATCATTTTATTAACACTGGCGAACGGATCCGCATGTAAAGCTTTATAATATTCCGCTTTTTCGGGGCGAAGTTTAATAACGCTGGCAAATACTTGCGGCTTGTTCAATTTATATAATTTTTTGGCATTTTTTGAAAAAATATCAAGATCATCTTGGAAGTATTCACGTACCGAATTTAAATGATCGGTAAAGTTTGAATACAATTCCACAACCGGGAAGTTAGATGCATAGATTAAACGACTATGATCAAATGTACCGGAAATAAAGTCTAATAAGTTTTTGACAAATACCGGATCTTCGGTTGCATAACCGGATAATTTACAATATACATTCGGCAAAGATGCCAATTTAGTCATGGCCTCTTTATATTCCGGAGTTAATTCCGTCACATTACCGCAATGGTTAATAACTAATTTCAAGTCGGGAACCTGAGCGGCCGCCTGGTAAATGTCGATTAATTCATCAACACGGTTACAGCTTTCAAAAATCAGACCTTTGTCAGCCAATACTTCGAGACCTTCGATGAAACTACGTTCCAAGCAACGTCCACGCGGTGAGCTGTCGATATGAAGCGGCTCACGCACGCCTACGATACCGGCAGGCAAACGCACATGACCGCACAGATGACGGGCCCGCATAATTTTTGCCAAAATCTTAGGACTGTTCAATTTGAAGATAAATTCATCTTCTTTAATGGCGTCATCGCAGTCCACTTCAATATAGATCCCACCTTTAAAGTCTACGCCGGCTTTAGCGTATTCTTTAACGAGATCATCCATAGAAAAGCTTTGTTGAATAACCCCTTTGCAGGAATTCAACCAAGGTAAATGCAATACATCCAAATCCCATATATGTAAATGGGAATCTACAATTTCCAACATATTACTGTCTCCTTTGACATAAGACCTTTTAATATATGTCTTATTGATTTTCAGCCGTATAAGAGGATTGCCGACATATCGCCGGCAATCCTTGTCAGCATATAATCAGTCTTTAGCTACACCTTTCAAGCCATACCAAGCTACATATAAGAAGCAAGGCAATAATAGTAAGAAGCTTGGACCGGTACCCCAGTGGTCGGCTACATTGCCCATGAAGAACGGCATGAACGCACCGCCTACGATACTCATAATTAACAAGCTGGCTGCTTTTTTAACTAAGTTATTAGGAATTTTCACAACAGACAATGCGAAGATTGTTGGGAAACTGATAGACATGAAGAAGAAGGATAACCAGAGAACGATAACGGCCGGTAAATTATGTACAAACTGTAACACAATCATAATCCCTGCATTGATTAAGGAATAGGTAGCCAAGATTACATTACTTTTAACCTTTTTCATAATAGGAGTCGTTACGATACGACCTACTAAGAAAGCCACCAACGCAATACTGAAGAAATAAGCAGCTTCATGGTCGGCCAAACCTTGCCAGTGTTCTACGGAGTAGTTAATGAAGAATGCACCGGCCCCTACTTGAGCTGCAACGTATAATAATTGAGCAATTACACCTAAGCTGAAGTGACGATATTTGAGTAAGTCGCCATAAGAACCGCTGCCTTCATCAGCCACAGCATCACCGGTAGTATCGCTGACTTCAGAGCCTTCCGGCATGCGTGTCATAACGAAAACAGCCAATACAGCAAGTACTACAACAGCAATCCCTACATATACCATCTGTACATTGGCCATATTTTTATCAATATCACCATGAGATAAGGATAAGAATAAAGCACCACCAACGATTGGCCCCAAGAACTGGCCTACGCCGTTGAAGCTTTGCGCCATGTTAATACGGAAGGCCGCATCTTCGTCACTACCTAATTTGGTAATGTACGGGTTAGCATTTGTTTCCAAACTGCCGAGACCGCAGGCAATGATAAAGAAGGCTAATAAGAATAAGTTAAAGCTTTGTTCATTACTGGCCGGGATGATAAGCAACGCGCCTAATGCATATAAGGCCAGACCCATAATGATACCGCCTTTGTAGCCGAATTTGGTGGCTACCATAGAGGCCGGAATTGCGATTACGAAGTAACCGCCGAAATACGCTGCTTGCAATAAACCGGATACGGCTTTGGTAACGCCCAAGTGGTTTTGGAAGTTTTTATTCATAACATCCAAGAGACCGTAACTGAAGCCCCAGAGGAAGAATAATGATGTTACTAACCAAAAAGCGATTTTAATATTTCTACTGGTAACAAGCTTACCTGTTTGATTCATATACGGTACCTCCTCTTAGCTCAACGCGCGGTCAAGATGAACATAGCCGCCATCAACGAATAACCATTGACCGGTTGTATGCGAGGATTTAGGCGATAATACGAAAACAGCTGTGTCAGCAATTTCTTCAATTGTTGTGAAACGACGTTCCAACGGAATTTTATCGGTAATAACTTTTTTACGAGCTTCCGGATCATCAAATGTTTTAATCCAGTTAGCGTATAGAGGAGTCCAGCATTCGCTGACTACTACGCAGTTGCTGCGTACACCGTCATCCAATAAAGCGGCTGCCCATTCACGAGTAAGGCCCAAGATAGCACCTTTAGCGGCTGCATAAGCACTTGTTTTACCCTGACCGGTTAAGGCTGTTTTGGATGTGATGTTCAAAATAGAACCTTTGGATTTACGTAAGTAATCAACTGATGCATGTACCAATTCATAATAATGAGTCAAGTTGCCATGAATACTCTTTTCAAATTCTTGCCAGGATGTAGTGTCGAGATCTTTGTTGTCGTTGGCACCGGCATTATTTACGATACCGTAAATACCGCCGCGACGAGCTGCTACATCATCAACGATACCTTTAATTTTGTCAGTATCGTTCAAGTCAATCTGAATGAATTCATAGTTAGTTGTGATGCTTTCCATATCTTTTTTAAATTCGTCGGTAATCGGCGAACGAGAAAGAATAACAGGAATCGCACCTTCACGTGCTAATGAAAGAGAAATACCACTACCGATGCCTTTACCGCCACCGGTTACAAATACAACCTTGTCCTTTAATTGCAAATCCATGATACATACCTCCAATTTTAATTAACACTCTATACACCTATAATCCTATAAACCACCTAAGTCTCCTATCAATCTCCGGACTTAATGTTTATATTCGTTTGGATTATATGCTGCAAGACTGCATCAGCCTGCCAGTCATACTGTCAGCGTTACCGATTTATACGGTAGTTGCCAAGCGCCAAATTGAAAAGTCATTCTGTTCATTCTGTTCTGCTTTGGTTAATTTTCCGTCAGCTACCTCAACGATAGCATCAACAATTTCATAACCAACTTCTTTAATTGTCTTCGTACCTTCTACTACCGTACCTGCATTTAAATCGATAGCGTCATTCATGTTGTTGAAAGTGAAGGTATTGGATGATACTTTGATAGTCGGAGCAATCGGGCTGCCTGTCGGTGTGCCGCGTCCGGTTGTAAATACACAAACATTGCAACCGCCGGCTACCATACCGCTCAATTGTTCAATATCATTACCCGGTGTATTCATAAAGGTTAACCCTTTATCGGTAATCGGTTTAGCGTAATCTTTTACGGCTACTACCGGACTGTTACCGGCTTTATAAATACAACCCAGTGATTTTTCTTCAATACTGCTGAGACCGCCTTCTATGTTCCCCGGACTCGGATTAGCACCGCGGATATCGGCATTGGAATCAATAACTACTTGTTCAAAGCCTTTAATGGTACTCATAATTTCTTTACTTACTTTTTCATTGATACCACGTTTGGCTAAAATATGTTCAGCCCCGATAAGTTCGGTAGTTTCTGCCAAAATTACGGCACCGCCGTGACTTACTACGATATCGGAAGCTACGCCGAGAGCCGGATTGGCACTCAAACCGGAGAAGCTGTCACTGCCGCCGCATTCCGTACCGAGCACTACGTCAGCCAACGTACCTTCCGTACGTTCTTCTTTGAGTGCTTCAGCCAACATATTTTTAACAATGTCCATACCGCGACGAATACTCTTTTCGGTCCCACCGCAAGCTTGAATGTTGAAAAACTCTACTTTCTTATACGGTGCCCGATCTTTAATTTCTTCCGCTACCGTATGTGCCTGTACAACTTCGCAACCAAGCCCTACTACCAACACACCATATACGTTTGGATTAGCTGCGGTTCCCACAATAACGTCTTTTGTCTGATCCGCATCATAGGATAACTCACTGCAACCGTGTTGATGGTTTACGTATACGACTTTGGTATCATCACGTCGTTCCACATCGCTGTACATAACGCCATTCGCAATGCGTTCTACCACTTTATTCGAACAATGAACACTTGGAATTACCAAAATATGATTTCGGAAACCAAAGCTGCCGTCACTGCGACGATAGCCGGTCAATTTATAACTTTCACGACCTGTTTCTACATTAGTCTTGCGTTCTACATCTTGATCGATATCACGAACTTCCGAATCCAAATCACCGCGGCCGCGTTCGCCTTCAATATTATGAACATGTACCCATTGACCGGGTTCAATGTCTACTTCGGCTACACCGATATGGGAATCATATTTAATAACCGGTTTACCTTTGGCAATACGTTCGGTAGCAAATTTATGTCCTTTAGGAATCGGTTCTTTAATCACTACGTCGAGAACTTTGTCACCCACTTCTAACGGCTCAATGGCTGTTGCCACATTATCAATAGAGCCTACATGAATACCTTTCATCTCCTGCACCTCCACAAAGCACTTGTTTTACCGTTTTAGCCCTATACTGCCGAGCGGCTAAATTAAAATATATTAACTTCTTCAACACTGTCTCAAAATTTTTCGCTGCTGTTCTTATATGCGAACGAAAGACCATAAATTTAAATCAACACGCAATCATGTAAGATTTGCCAAAATGTTTCGTATATACAAACGCAAATATCATTTACGTACTATTTATGTTCTTATCTTATACTTACCATACGCAAAAGTCAATATAATTCGTATATACGCAATAACTATTTATCATAATGACAATAATCAAAGATACTAAATTGCATTTTCCATATTAATGTATGCATATACGAACAATTATGTTACAATATATTTACAGGTTTACAATTATACTACCGCAACCTAATACGTTGTCTTAAAATATATGCTTTTCTAGAAAGGTGGCGCTTTATATGCCTTCATCCAATTCAATTCAACGAGATGCGCTAAATACCGACACAGCACCATCTCCCACACAACATAAACCGACCCTGCGTGTCATAAAAATTCTGGAAGCGGTGGCCGCCAGCAACGGGCTTACACTCTCTCAGATTGCTGCGCGCCTGGAGTGCCCAAAAAGCACCTTGACCCCTATTTTAAAAACATTAGTCGAAAATAATTATTTGCTCTGTGAAGAAGATACGTTAATTTACACGATTGGCAAACAGGCTTTTATCATAGGCAATACCTACCAACACAACAGTGACATCCTCACCCTGATCAAAGATCAAATGGAAGTTATGTCCTCCCTATGTAAAGAGACCATTCATCTGGGTGTGTTGGAAGGCAATCAGATTATGTATCTTCAAAAAGTAAACAGCCCTAAACCGTTACAGTTAATTTCCTCTGTGGGGAAACGGTTGCCGGCCTATGCCACAGCCTTGGGCAAAGCCCTTTTATTCGACCACAGTTTAGATGAACTGCGCGAACTGTTCCCTAATTCTTTGCCGCCTTTAACAGAAAAAACCATTCCCACAGTAGATGCCTTGTATCAGGATATTCACAAAGACCCTAACGGTGAGTTTACCTACGAAGAAGAAGAAATCACCAAATATGCGCGATGCATTGCCATGCCACTGCGCGTAAACAACAATATCGCAGCTGCACTAAGTATCAGCTTCATCATTTTCGACGCTTCGCCGGAACACATTTCCAACATTAAATATATTTTGCGACGTTTCGGCACCGTCATCAAAAAGCTCATGGAAACCAAGAATTTCCAATATTAATTTCAGCTGTGGCAAACAAAAAAGCCGACTGCCGGACTCGATAAGTACCCTCGGCTTGCAGTCAGCTGAAAATTACTTATAAAAAGCCCGCCTTGATCAAATTAACATCAAGACGGGCTTTTTGTTTTACATACTTTTTATTATCTGTCACACAAAAGCTTCAGCATCGACTACCTGTTCTTCAGCTATCTCGGTCGCCGTTTCAGCCAAGCTTTTCACAGTTAAATATAAATACGCGGAACACGTTCCGAGAAATCGCAGAAAATTTCATACGGGATAGTCCCTACCAAGGTAGCAAGTTCAAGCACGGTAATACTTTCATCACCTTGTGTACCGATTAAAACTACTTCATCACCGGGATGAACCGGTACCCCTTCCGGCATAGCCACCATTAATTGGTCCATACAAACACGGCCTACAATAGGACAACGGCGACCGTGAATGAGCACACTGCCGCGATTCGACAAGCTGCGCGGATAGCCATCGGCATAACCAACCGGTACGGTCGCCACCGTAGTCAAACGGTCAGTTGTATAAGTGCCGCCGTAACCGATGCGTTCACCGGCTTTTAAATGTTGGACATGAACGACTTTGCTGTACATGCTGAGAGCCGGACGCAAGCCTAAACGATTCGGCACTTCCAAAGAAGGCATGATACCGTATTGAATAATGCCCGGGCGTGCATCTGTAAATAAACTGTCCTTAACCGACAATAAGCCGGCACTGTTAGCCAAAGAAAAGCGGAATGGTTCGGATCGATGAGCGCGAATCATTTCCACCATATTACGGAACATGGCCGTTTGTTGATGAGCGCTGGTTTTATCGGCCGCATCAGCGCTGGCCATATGCGAAAAGAAACCGTCTACGTGCAAATGCGGATAGGATTCCACTTGTTGCATGAAATCGAGTGCTCTATCCGGATGAATCCCGATACGGTGCATGCCTGTATCAACGGCGATACAACATTCAATAATCGTCTCGTGACGAGCGGCACAAGCCTCCAAAGCCGCCAAATCGGTCGACTCACATATAGCCGGGCGCGAATTTCCTTCCACAATCAAATCAAAGGACTGCGGCAAAGTAATCCCCAGGAGATAAATCGGTACCATGATACCGGCTGCACGTAACGGTAAAGCTTCTTCCGGGAACGCTACCGCCAGCGATTCATACCCTTCTTCCACGGCAATACGGCCTACCATGACACTGCCATGACCATAGCCGTTAGCTTTAATTACCGCCGTACTGGTGCTCCATTCCGGTAAACTGTCTTTGATACGACGTAAATTTTCACGAATTATGGCCGTATCGATTTCTATATGGGTCGGTCTCATAAGTTAAATTCCTCCTAAGCGATAACCGATAGCTTGGTTCCCGCATAAGACATAATATTACATACACCTTAACTGTAAAAAATATAATAAACTATAGTTACGTTTTATTATACGCTAAAATTCTATAAAATCTACCCAATATTATACCCCCGCACATGACAGAACACAAAAACGCCCGAAGTCATATAAATCAAGGATCTGAAATATTTGACTCCGGACATTTATAACCTGGTATAAAAGAGCTTCTAAAAATACGTAACTTGCGGTTAGCGTAACACAGCACAATATTCTTTATAAACAGCCTGTGCCGCTTCCACCGAAATAATTTCAAATTGAATCATTTCACCCGGCCCCATTTGTGCCAAAATCGGTAAATCAGGGGTTATAACGGTAGCAATCTTAGTATAACCGCCCGTTGTTTGTCGATCTGCCATAAGAATAATCGACTGGCCGTCCGCCGGCACTTGAATAGAACCGAACACGGCCCCATCGGAAATAATATCGGCCCCGTTCACATGATCTAACTTTGCCCCCGCCAGGCGATAGCCCATTCTGTCGGATGAGGCCGTAATTTCATAAGGAGCACTCGTCAAGATATTATAACTGTCTGCAGTAAAGCGGTCAGCCTGTGGGCCCAACACGAGTCGAATCGACTGTTTAGTCCGTCGCGCCATCGGCGTTTCATAGCCGGCCGGCACAGTATACCCCGGAATTACCGCACGGTTTAGCCCGCAGGCACGAACTCGTTCATCCCCCAACACCAAAACATGGCCTTTTTGCAATCGTTCACCGCCGTAACCGCCTAATTTTGATTTTACATGCGTTGCCACACTGCCATTTATAACAGGCACATCAAAACCGCCACGCACGGCGATGTACATGCGCACACCACTCGTACTGAAACTGCTTGAAACTACATCCCCCGACTGCAAACGAACAGCCTCATTCATAGCCACCGGCACATCATTGACGGCCGGAGCCATCAAAGCCCCCGTAAAGGCGACTACACAAGGCTCTTTGACCGTAAAGGTCGGTCCCATAACGGTACATTCCAAAGCGCCAAGATTTTGCGGATTGCCTACCAAACGCTGTCCCAATTCATAACTTTCAAGATCCATCGCACCGGCTACAGGCATACCATATTGCTGACAGCCGGCCCGACCGCCGTCTTGAATAGTGGTAAAAAATCCCGGTTGCTCAATTTGCCAAAAAGCAATCGGCGATACGTCGCCATGAGGCTCACCGATTAAATGAAAGGCGTGAGCAGCCCCGTTTTTATTCAATGTATTAACGTCCATGGAGCTCACTCTCCTTGCAATAAAACGACTTCACTTCATAACTCGCCAAATTATTTTTAATACGTAAAAATTCATCTTCAGAAACCGGCACATAACGAACATAATCGCCGGCCTCTAATAAAGTAGGTTTAGCACTGCTGCCATCATATAACCGCACCGGCGTCCGGCCGATAATTTGCCAGCCGCCCGGCGAGTCCGAAGGATACATGCCGGTCTGAGCACCGGCGATACCAACGGATCCGGCCGGAATCAAGGTACGCGGTGTCGTAAGACGCGGTGTGGCAATTCGTTCATCCATCCCGCCGAGATACGTAAAGCCCGGAATAAATCCCAACATATATACCAAATAGTCGGTACCGCTGTGAATCTGTATAACTTCATCCGCCGTAAGGCCCGCATGTTCGGCTACGAATTCCATATCCATGCCATACTCGCCACCATAAACGGTTGGAATTTCTACCACGCGTACCGTACCGGCTTCCGTCGTATGTCCCACATCTTCAGCCGCTTGAGTAATCATTTCACAAATATCCGCATATGATTTTTGAAGCGGATCATATATTACAAGTATAGAACTGTAAGTCGGCACCATTTCTTCAATGGTTTGCCCCACTTCAGATTGTAATGCCTGCACCGTATGCCGAATGCGCCGATTAATCGCCGGATCGATAGTATCTCCAAATACCGCCGTTACTGCTTTATCACCAACGGGCGCAAAGTGCAAAGTTGCCTGTCCGGGTGTCAAAATGGCCACCTCCTAATCACTGTGACTTAAGTTTCTTTTAAAAATCTTATTAAATCAGTTTTAAAATGCCCTGCAAGAAAATAAAACCGATGTAGGCTGCAATAATAACTACGGCCCAGCCGCTCCATAATAAGATTGGCGAATGCTTGTATTCACCGATAATATCTTTGCGTTTAGCCGCAATGAGCATAACCGCCAACGTTACCGGTAAAATAAGACCGTTTAAAGAACCTGCCACAATGAGAAGCATAGCCGGTTTGCCGATGAGCACCAGAATGATAGCCGATGCAATAATGAAGCCGATAATCCAAAGATTTTCATATTGTCCGATCGGTTTGAACAGTGTTTTTAAAAATGATACCGATGTATAGGCGGCACCCACTACCGAAATAATAGCGGCGCAGAAGAATACCAAACCGAAAATGCGGTAACCCACATCACCGGTGGCAAAGCAAAATGCGGCCGCAGCCGGATTGCTTGCATCCAACGTGTAACCCTGCATAACAACACCCAACACAGCTAAGAAGAACAGTACGCGCACCAAGGTAGTCACACCCATACCGAGGGTAGCAGAACGACGTACTTACGATAAATTTTCTTCGCCCACGATACCGGCATCAATTAAACGATGCCCGCCGGAGAACGTAATGTAACCGCCAACAGTACCGCCCAAGAGCGTAATTGTAGCGAGCCATTCATATTTTAACGGCAATACACTGTGTTTTAACGCCGTACCTACCGGCGGTGCCGATGCAATGGTGACATAACCGATTAATAAGAGCATTAAAATCCCCAAGTATTTCGTCACTGCATCCATTGCCTTGGTTGCCTTATGAGAGACAAACACGATAACGCCTAAAACTGCCGATAACACGGCCGCTACATTCGTATCCAATCCAAACATTACATTGATGCCGAGAGCCGCCCCGCCTATATTACCGATATTAAAGGCCAAACCGCCTAACGCTACAAGGAAGGCTACAAAATAACCGAGCCCCGGCAACACGCGGTTTGCAATATCCTGACCGCGCAATTTAGAAACCGCAATAATCGTCCACACGTTAAGCTGGGCAATATACGATAAAATAACAGATGCCAAAATAACAAAAGCGAAGTCCGCCCTAAACTGATCTGTAAACGCTGCGGTCTGCGTCATAAAACCGGGACCGATAGCGGATGTAGCCATCAAAAAGGCGGCCCCGATTAAAACGGATAAGCTTTTTTTATTATCATCAACTCGCTTCATAGAAACCCTCCCTTAAATACCATGTCATGAAATCATAAATTATTCAATCAACCGATAAAATTAGCCACGGTTAAACCGGCTTTTTCGAGACCTTCGCGAAGTTCTTTGGTAAATGATACCGCTTCGGGATTATCACCGTGCACGCAGATGGAATCAGCAACAATCGGAATTGTTTCGCCCGTATTGGCTACCACGGTACCTTCTTTAACCATTTGTAAAATACGTGCCAGTGCTTCTTGCGGATCTTTGACAAAAGCCCCCGGTTCACTGCGTGGTATCAATGTACCTTTAGCCGTATAGCCGCGATCGGCAAATACTTCCTGAATAACCGGAATATTTCGTTCTTTCGCCAATTGAACCATAACGCTGCCGCTGAGAGCCATAATGGCAATGCCGTCGCCCAAAGCTTCAATACCGTCCAAAACAGCTGTAGCCAATTTAGGATCTACACAGGCCGTATTGTAAAAAGCGCCGTGTAATTTAACATGTTGTAACGGTACACCTGCCTCTTTACAAAATGCCTGCAAAGCCCCCACCTGGTAGAGCATATACGCTTTAGCTTCAGCCGGCGTAACCGTCATATTACGACGACCGAACCCCATTAAATCGGGATATCCCGGATGAGCACCTACCGCTACACCCTTGGCTTTACAAAGAGCCACTGTTTTAGCCATAATCAGCGGATCACCCGCATGCCACCCACAAGCCACATTGGCACTGGTTACATGAGATAATACAGCCTCATCCATACCTAAGGTATACGCACCGAAACTTTCTCCCAAATCACTGTTCATATCCACGCGCATTATAATCGCTCCTTTCCAAATACCTTCGCTTTTTTCATTCCTATACGCTATAGCCCTATCACTAACCCCTTTTATCTCTATAGAATATAGTTTAAATAAATTATAGCACTATTTAACATTTGTGCAATTCAAAACTACAAAATATTTTTTCACGCCTCCTTTATTCTTAATTGATCGGTATTTTTTGATTTAAGCTTAAAAACAATTAAGATTACCGTCAGTATTAACACATTGAAATTATCTCTGTTCACCGCCCAAAAACGTCATTTAAATTCAAAGTTTTCATGAGTTCCGTCCATAGTAGACAATCACTTCACAAATAAAACATACATAAACAATCCAAATTTCTTATACAATAAAAAACTATTTATATAATCCTATGAGTAACCCCTAACGACAAAGTAAATCGAAGTTATTCTCATTAATTATTAATTTTACAAAACTTTTACAGAGTGACATAAAAAACTTTACACAGCTTGGTTATACTGTGTATACAAACTAAATTGGTAAATACGTCCATTTCTACTAGGAGGCAATTGAATCATGAACTTCAAACGTAAGGCATTTACAGCAATGGCAGTAGCAAGCATGTTAACTCTCGGTTTACTTGGTTGTGGCAACGACAGCTCTGCCCCTGCTAATTCTCAAGCTTTAAAAGGAACCATCACTTCTTCCGGTTCTTCCGCTTTACTTCCATTGGCAAAAGATGCTGCGGCTGAATTCAAAAAGAAAAACCCTGATGTATCCATCGTATTAAACGGTGGCGGTTCCGGTACCGGCTTGAAACAAGTTTCCGATGGCACAGTTAACATTGGTAACTCCGACGTTCCTGCTGAAACTAAATTATCCAAAGAAAAAGCAGCTGAACTCGTTGACCACAAAGTAGCAATCGTAACTGTAGCAACTGTAGCTAACAAAGATGTTGCTAAAGCTGTTCCAAACTTAACAAAACAACAATTGATCGACATCTTCACCGGCAAAATCACTAACTGGAAAGAAGTTGGCGGTCCTGACCAGAACGTAGTATTGGTAACTCGTCCTACTACTTCCGGTACACGTGCTCTCTTCTCTGAATTCGCTCTTGACAAAAACCAGGAAGCATCCAACAAATCTTTAGAAACTGATGACTCCGGTGCATTAATTCAGAGTATCGCCAACACTCCTGGCGCTATCGGTTATGTGGCTCTTCCTTACTTGTTGAATAATTCCAGCGTAACTGCTATCTCCATCGACGGTGTGGCTCCTACCCTCGAAAACAGCTACAACGGAACTTACAAAGTATGGGGCTTCGAACACATGTACACTAAAGGTCAGCCTGATGCTCTTCAGAAAGCATACTTAGACTTCATCATGTCTGATGAATATGGTAAAAAATTGGAAGCTCAAGGCTACGGTGTAGCATCCAAAGTTAAACAATAAACAGGGGTAATAATAGATGAACATTGAAAGCACTTTACGCGCCGATAGAATATGGCGTAACGTTATCAGAGGCGCAGGTCTCTTCCTACTGATTACTACAGCAGCAATTGGGATCTTCCTCCTCTATCGTGGTACCGGTACATTCACTATCTACGGGCACAGTCTTTCAGAATTCCTATTCTCAACCCAGTGGCAGCCCGCCGACACTCTTGCCGGCGGCGGTCACGTTGGAGCCGGCATTTATATTGTCGGCTCTCTTATTACCTGTGCTCTCGCCTTGTTAATGGCAACGCCTGTAAGTATTGCGTTAGCCATCTACATGGCAGAAATTACACCTAGCGTCGGACGTCGTTTCTGGCAACCGGTGATTGAAATTTTTGTAGGAATTCCTTCAATCATCTATGGTTGGCTAGGTCTTACCATCTTGGTACCTTTCCTTCAAAAGTACACTACTGCTGACAGCGGTTTCTCCGTATTGGCAGCTTCCATCGTACTTGCAATCATGATTTTCCCAACGATTACATCCGTAACCATGAACGCCCTCAACAGTGTGCCAAAAACATACCGTCAAGGTGCTTACGGCTTGGGTGCTACCCGCTGGGAAGTAATTTACAAAATCGTTTTACCGGTAGCAAAACACGGCATCTTAGCCGGCGTTGTACTAGGTTTGGCTCGTGCCTTCGGTGAAGCCTTGGCCGTAGCTATGGTAATCGGTAAAATGAAAGCTTTCCCTAAATCCTTATTGGATCCTACCGTTAACTTAACCAGTGCGATTGCAGCGGATATGGGCGGTACAATGGAAGGCAGTGAATACAATATGGCCTTATGGACCATGGCGTTATTCTTATTCGTAATTTCCTTAGTATTCATTTTACTTATTCGCTACATAACATCTAAAGGAGGCAACCTAAGTGAAAGCAAGTAAAGCCATTCCGGCCCCTCGTCAACGAGCTTTATCTACCGACCGTTTGGTTACACTGGGTCTGCATATCCTGGCAGGGGCAACCTTGTTATTGTTAATTGGCTTTGTAGGCCAAATCGCATGGAGTGCCTTGAGCGATTTCAAACCGGAACTCTTAGCATTCTCTCCTACCGGTATCGGTAACCAATTCTTTAATACGATTTATCTCGTATTCTTAGCATTACTTATCAGTATTCCGCTCGGCATCGGTGCCGGTATCTACATGGCGGAATATGCAACTAAAGGTAAAGCTCAAAAGATTATGCGTATCTCCATTGAAACCTTATCTTCTTTACCATCCATCGTTCTCGGCTTGTTCGGTTATTTGGTGTTCATCATCATGACCAACTCCCAGTGGAACTTATTCGCCGGTGCGTTAACGGTATCTATCTTAACCTTACCGCTTATCGCCACAATTACCGAAGACGCTTTACGCGCCTTACCGGCATCCTATGCTAAAGGTAGTTACGGTTTAGGAGCTACCAAATGGCAAACCATCAGCCGCGTATTAATTCCGGCCGCATTCCCGGCTATTATTACAGGCATTATCTTGGCAGCCGGCCGTGTATTCGGTGAAGCCGCTGCCCTTATGTTTACTGCCGGTATGAGTACTGACATCAACTGGTCCAGCACGGACATTACGTCCCCTACCAATGCATTCAACCCATTCCGTTCCGGTGAAACATTATCTCTTCAAATTTGGGCGTCCCGCAGTGAATCCTTAGATCCAAATGCAAGTGCCATGGCCAACTTAAGTGCCCTCGTACTTTTAGCCCTCGTTTTCACATTCAGTATCGGTGCTCGTGCCTTGAGCCGTCACCTTAATCGTAAAAACCTAGGAGACAACAAATAATGGAAATTTCTGAAGTAGCAATGCCAAATCAGCAAGTGTTGGTAAATGCCGGTGCTAAAGCTGTAGCCGATCAAGCGGTAGGCAACGCTTTTACAGTAGAAAACCTCGACTTCTACTATGGCACCTTCCATGCCTTAAAAAATATCAACATGAACATTAAGAAGAATGAAATTACTGCATTAATCGGACCTTCCGGTTGCGGTAAATCTACCTTCTTACGTATCTTAAACCGCATGAACGACCTCGAAGGTGACGTTACCGTTAAAGGTAAAATCCTTCTTGAAGGTGAAGATATTTACGCCGACATGGAACCTATCGTTCTTCGTCACCGCGTAGGCATGGTTTTCCAGCAGCCTAACCCATTCCCACAGAGCCTTTATGACAACGTAGCCTTTGGCCCGCGTTTACAAGGCATCACCAAAGCAAGCGAACTCGACGAAATCGTTGAAAAAAGCTTGACTCAAGCTTCCTTATGGAACGAAGTTAAAGACCGCTTACACAAAAGTGCCATCAGCTTATCCGGTGGTCAACAGCAGCGTCTTTGCATCGCCCGTACCTTGGCAACTCGCCCTGACGTAATCCTCATGGACGAACCTACCAGTGCGCTCGATCCTATCTCCACTGCTAAAATCGAAGAATTAGCGTTAGAGTTAAAAGAAGACTACACAATTGTTATTGTTACTCACAATATGCAACAAGCTGCTCGTATTTCTGATAAAACCGCTTTCTTCTTAATGGGAGATTTGGTAGAATATAATAAAACAAAGACTATATTTACCGAACCAACACAGCCAAAAACGGCTGACTACATTAACGGTCGCTTCGGTTGATAACAGGAAACTCCCCGGAACGAACTCAATGCAGTTCGTTCCTTTTTTTCTATCAGAATAAGGAGATAGCTATGAAACAAACCCACCCTTTAATTTATTGTGTAGAAGATGAAGACAGCATTCGCGGACTTATCTCCTATGTGTTAAACGGGCAGGGCTTTGAGGTCGGCACCTTCGAGTCAAGCGGTCCCTTCTGGGCCGCCCTGGAAGAACGCCGGCCTCAACTTGTCTTGCTCGACATCATGCTGGAAGGTGAAGACGGTTTATCGATCCTCAATAAGCTTCGTGAAAAACCAACGACCCAAGATTTGCCTATTATCATGATTACCGCTAAAACCTCCGAAATTGATGTCGTGCAAGGCCTGGACGGCGGTGCCGATGACTATATTACCAAGCCATTCGGCGTCGTTGAACTTGTTTCCCGTATTAAGGCTCTATTGCGACGTACTCGTCCGACAACACCACCTAAGAAATCCGTACTTACTTGTGATGATCTGATACTCGACAAAGACAGTCGCATCGTCACCCTTGACGGTCAACCTATCGCCTTGACGCTCAAAGAATATGAACTTTTGCTCTACTTCATGGAAAATACGGGCATTGCCCTCTCCCGTGAACGTATTATGGAAGTTGTTTGGGGCTTCTCCTACGAAGGCGAGTCCCGTACCGTTGACATGCATGTAGTTACCTTAAGACAGCATTTAGGCCATGCAGGCCGCCATCTTAAGACTGTTCGCGGCATCGGATATCGTTGGGAGGCCACCATATGAGACAAAAGTTTTTCCGTGCCCTGTTCGGTTTGGGCATGCTGAGTCTCGTAGTCAGCACCGTTATCCTCAGTTACTTGTTCTACAATAACTGGAAACATGATTTTCGCACCGTACTCTATACGGAAGGCCGAATTATTGCGTCTACGGGTACATTAACACCGGACCGATTAGAAGCCATTGCCCAATCTACCAATAATACGTTACGTATTACTTGGATTTCCTACGAAGGCAAAGTTTTATTTGACTCCGTACATGATGCCGACACGATGGATAATCACCTGCAAAGACCGGAAATAGCACAAGCCGTTCTCCACGGCGAAGGCAGTGATATTCGTGACTCATCTACAATCCATGCCATAAGCTATTATGAAGCCATACGTCTGCCGGATAATACCATTCTGCGCGTATCACGTAACGGTTCCACCGTTTACAAGGTCATCTTAGATGCGGCACCTGGCCTCTTCTTGCTCTTTGCGGCTATGTCCGGCGGTTGTTATCTCTTAGCCCGTCGGTGGACTGCCGATGCCATCTATCCGATTGAAGAGATCGTAAAAGCGTGGACCTCTCACGGAGACAGCAAACCGGTTATAGACGAGGCCTATAATGAAATCACACCGCTTTTATCCAGGCTTTCTTTTCAAAAAAATGAACTGGAAGCCATGATTTTGCGTTTACAGGCCGAAAAAAATACCCTCCGGTCTATTATGGAAGAAATGGACGAAGGGCTCTTATTGGCCGAATTAGACGGCACAATCATTACATATAATGAACACTTAAAAGAATTTTTGAATGCTAAAAGTGAATTACACGGTGAATCGCTGTTATTGCTCTCTGACGACGTAGAATGGCGTAAACAGGTAATCAATGCCATGCGCAAGCATCAAGGCGGCGAATATCTATTGCACCAGGATAATCAGCATTTTCATATCGTGTTCCACATCACGGAAGACGATCGTTACAAAGGCCGTTTGCTTGTTATTATCTCCGATATTACGCAGAGCTATTTAGAACAACAGCGACGTCATGAGTTTACCTCTAATGTATCACATGAATTAAAAACACCGCTTACTACCATCAGCGGTTATGCGGAAATTCTTGCCAAAGGAATGTATCCGAACAAAGATGAAGCAACCGTTCTCGGCGGCCACATTCACACGGCAGCTCTCCATATGCAGGAACTTATCGATACTATTTTGAAACTCTCCCGCATTGAAGACGAAGGATCTGAAGTTCTTTTTGAAAAAACCTCAATCCGATCCGTTATCAATTCAGCTTGGCAGCAATTAGCTACTAAAAGGCAGGGTCGCAATATCACTTTGGCCATGACCGGCGAAAGCCCGACCTTATTTCTCTCGCCTAAATTGATTGAAGAAGTATTCATCAATCTCTTTGACAATGCTATTAAATTCAGCCAAAACTCGGATAATCACATTACCGTTAATATTTGTCCTAAAGAAGGCTTTACCGTAGTCAGCGTAACCGACGAAGGCATCGGTATTCCTAAAGACAAACAAGCTCGTATCTTTGAACGTTTCTATCAGGCCGATCCGAGCCGTAACAGCAAGCGTGAAGGCAGCGGACTCGGTCTTGCCCTCGTAAAACATATTATGGAAATTCACAGTGGTTCTGTAGCTGTCAAGAGTGAACCGGGTGAAGGTACTACCTTCATTCTTCGTTTTAAAAACTCCGAAAGCTGATAAATCGTTAATTATTACTGATTTATTTCCCGTTAAATTTATATAGACGCCAATATTAAGTAACTTAATGTTGGCGTCTATATTCAATTTTTAGCTAGTTGGAAGTGATTTTTAACTTCATTTTTCGAGTATGCCCTATTATCATATACCCCGTTAAATCAAGTCCAATTATGCAAAATTAATACTATAGAATTTCAAATCAACATGATTTTTCTTTATTTCAATTATGCAATTATGATATGATTAATATACAGAGACACATAATTAAAGGGGGTCGTTATTATGTATGAAAATTTAGCAGCATTACAACCGGTTATCTTAGCGGGTCACAACAGCTCTCGCATGGGTTATAACAAAGTATTCGCCAAATTCGGCGATCAAACATTGATTGAAACAATTTACACTATGTTAGCTTTCTCTTTCGAAAAGGACCCTATTATTGTAACCGATAATAAGACCCTGTTCGATAAATTCGAACCGTTACACGACGCCACAGTTGTTGAAGATAAATATCCGGGTCACAATACCTTAGGTGCCGTGGCTACAGCATTTGAAGCTACCGATGCGGAAAACCTCTTTGTTATCGGCGTTGATATGCCGTTCTTATCCCTCGTAGTTTTGGATCGTATGGTTCAAAGCCAAGGGGTGGCTCAAGTTGTTGTGCCAATGCTTAACGGCAAGGATATTTGCTTACACGCTATTTATAATCGCCAGTTATTGCCGATTATGAAAGAAAAAATTGCAGCCGGCGAAAAATTGCTTCATTCCTTCTACAAAGAAGTGCCTCTGTTACAATTACCGTTGAAGGAAAACACTTTAGAAGCCGATATTTTCATCGACATCAATACGCCGGAAGATTTGGAATATGCGCAAGAATATTTCCACAAAATGCACGAAATCGATACAGACAAAGTATTGGTACATCATCCGCACAAATAATAATAAATAAGTTAAAGCCCATAATACGATGTGCAAAATATCGTATTATGGGCTTTTTAATTATTAACTTCATATTTCAGTATTTTTTTGCATTTATTCTATTATGGCAGATTCCGATGTGCATTCTCCCCTAACCTCCTATTATTGGAGTATATGATATAATCTTAATAATACTTTTACACAATAGAAAAACCATTAAACATAATATTTATATAAAGGGAGTTTACTATGAAAATTTATGAAGTCACAGAACGTCCGGAAGATCTCATAAAACGACTATTAACTGTTTGGGAAGCTTCAGTTCGAGCTACCCACCTCTTTCTGTCCGGCGAGGAAATCTTAACAATCAAAAACTATGTACCCGAAGCTTTAACCGGTATTCCCCACTTAATCGTAGCCGAAGATGATACGCAACAGCCTATCGCCTTCATGGGTATTGCCGAGCAAACATTAGAAATGCTGTTTATCGCACCGGACATGCACGGCCATGGTCTTGGCAAGCAATTGATTCAATACGGCATCGGAACCTATGGAATTAACCATGTCGCCGTTAATGAGCAAAATCCGAAGGCTAAGGGGTTTTACGAACACATGGGATTTAGCGTTTATAAACGAACTGAACTTGATGAGCAGGGCAATCCGTATCCGTTACTATATATGCAATAAAAAAAATAGCAGATTCAACCGACTCGCTTACCGGTTAAACCTGCTATGATATTAACATTATGATTAAACTACGTAAAAGTGTCATTTACAACAAATTAATCATGATTTTGCGCCACGCCCTGCATACCCGATTGCATAAACTGGAACAAGACTTGCTGCGCCTGAAGCCACTCTTCGGTACGTTGCCAGTTATACTTTTGATTTATAGCATATAGTCCATGCACGCAAAACAGAAAAATAGCGTCAGCTACCGCTTCCGAAACCTTCAATTCTTTAGTAAGGGCCGCCACCTGCTTGGGCCGTTCTTCGCTGCTAAAAACACGTATCCGGGCTTTGAAGGTACTTTCAACAGCAAACAAACTATACCGCTCGTTGACCTTCCGAAATCCGTTGATGAAATTTTGAAAGGTGCAGATGGCGTTGTAGTAACGCATACACATTTGGATCACTGGGATGAAGCTGCTGCTAAAAGCATCAACAAAGATACCCCTATCTTCGTTCAAAACGCATCCGACCAGGCATTGATTCAAAAACAGTGCTTCAAAGATGTACGCGTATTGGCTGATACAACTACTTTAGAAGGCGTAACTTTGTCTCACCGCAACGCAACTCACGGTACTGACGCTATGTACCAAAACAAGGCCGCAGCAGATCTCTTGGGCGAAACTATGGGCGTAGTATTCTCCATGCCTAACGAAAAAACTGTTTACATTATGGGCGACACCGTTTAGACTCCGGACATTACCAAATCCATCAGCAAATTCAATCCTGACGTGCTCATAATGAACACCGGTTATGCTAAATTACTCGGCTTCGAAGACAGCATCATCATGGGTACCGAAGATGTAGGTAAAGCGGCCGCTTTAACACCCAAAGCTAAGATCTTAACGGTCCACATGGATACGGTTAACCACACTGCTGTTGACCGCAAAACTATGAAAAAATACGTTGACGGCATGGGCTTACAAGATCAAGTAACCATTCCTGAAGATGGCGAAACAGTAAAATTATAAGATTATAATCAGGCATTCAAAACTTAACTTAAACAACCTAAATATTAAGATTGCATATCTTATTGTCTACTTTGAAAAAGAGGCTGAGTCACCCGACTCAGCCTCTTTTTATATAAACACAAATTCAAAAAAACATAAAGGCCCTACATTCTCGGATACAAAAAAGCACCGGCCACAAGACCGATGCTTGAACATTCAATGTTAAGAATCCTACTCAATATCTTATTTTTTGGATTCATCCATTACATCATATAACATTTTAAAGATTTCAGGATCACAAGGATATTCTTCACCGTTAACACCACGAATTACCCAATCACCGGGATTCGTTTTAACAACGCCGTTTAATGTCAACAAATAGCGTTCCCCTGTTTCTAAAATAGCCGTTAATTCATTCGGTTTATGGCGAATGGCCACCGCTTTTTCAGCATATAACTTCTCATCGTAATAAATTTCATGAGCTTCAGCCGCGCAATGAGCTTGTAAAATCGTATCAATCAAGATAGGTTCGGTAATGGAGCCTACTGTTTTCTCGCATAAAGCGATGACCTCTTCGTTAAAGGCAGGATCAAAATGTAAAGCCAACGGTGTTTCGGCCGCGTCTTTTACATCTTTGTAAATAAAAATTTCATTATCTGTAATCTGGAGCCAACGATAATCCAGCTTATAGGCACCAGCTAATACACTTGCTAAATTCTGCTTAAAATTCATAATTTACCACCATCATATTCACTACTAATGTCTTATACCGGAGTCCGTATACAGCTACGGTTGCGGCTCCTGAGAAATATAATCACGCAATTGCTTAACGGATTCAGCATCATGTACCGATATTTCAAAAATTCGGCTGACACCGGCTTCGCGAAGATTTTTGCGAGCTCTAGTCGCGTCGCCCCCCAAGTCCGTCTTAGTAATAACCCCGATAACTTCCCTGTTAAACGAAGCGGCAAAATTAGGCGGAAAAATACTCTCCTTCTCATTGGCTTCATTCAAAAACAATACGATGTCCGCATCATAGGCATTCAATAAAATTGCCCGATAGTATATGGGATTTTCCACAAACTCACCGGGTGTATCAATAATCGACCCGATTCGTCCTATTGATTGCGTCTTACGAGCTTCCGGACTGCCGTACATCAACGTATTGGCTAAAGTGGTTTTCCCCACTTCCGTGCGTCCTACCATTATTACCGTTTTTAACGCCTGATTCGTCTGTTCCATCCGCTCACCTCACAATCCGCAGGCTGTCAGCACCATTGAATCCTTATCTATTATACTACAGATTTCCTGCAAATACCTATTAAAATAACCGACACTAGTATGAATACCTGACGAATTGCTTCATCAGGTGCGAGTAATTTTGGTAGGGAAAAATCCTAAAATTTTATCCAGCCCTTCTATTACCGCTTTTAAAGCTGATTCTACACCGGATATATCCCCGGTAATCAGTAAAGCTCCGGAAAAACGGTCCACAAAGCCCAATTCAATGCCGGCTGCTTTCGAAGCAATATCGGCAGCAATAATCGTACCTTCGCCCGGTGTAATCGTCAAAATACCGATAGCACCGCGTTGTTTTTCATCGAGGCCCATTTTACGGAATAATTCAGGTTTCGGATTGGCAATAATATGAGCAATCGTAACCTGCTTGCCGGGCACAAACTCCTGAATAATGCGTTGTTTATTTTCTACAGCGTCTAAAAAATCCATAATGTTGTCCTTTCTGCGTATAGTTCAGTCTCTTAATTCATGCCTGCACCCCTGTATCCCGTAGTGTTCTGACAGCATTTCAAATTAACTGTATATTTCAGACTCCTGATTTATTTTGTTTAATGGCTATGATTTATTAGGTAATCATCGCCTGTGAGCCTCCTCCGCTCATTTAAGAACGATAATTACCTAACATTACTCATTCCTCTATTTAGGCGCAACTGCCAAGAAGAATAACACAGCAATTGTTGCACCGATGACAGGTCCGATAACAGGCACCCAAGCATAACCCCAATTGGCATCACCGCGGTTAGGTACCGGTAAGATTGCATAGGCCAAGCGAGGGCCAAAATCGCGCGCAGGATTGAGCGCAAAACCGGTGGTAGAACCGAAGGAGAAACCAATAGAGGCAACTAACATACCTACGATAAACGGGAATAAACCGTCGCTCATTTTGCCGAGACAAAGAATTGCCAACATAAACATAAAAGTAGCAATTACTTCGGATAATAAATTCATGAAACGGTTATCGCTCATCGGTCCGGTGGCAAAAATACCGACTACATTGCCTTCATCCGGTCCGGTTTGTTTGAAATGAGGGAAATAGTGAATCATAGTAATCGCAGACCCAACGAAACCGCCCACCATTTGAGCAACAACAACAGGCAATACCTGGTCCCACGGGAAAATACCACCGGCAGCGAGAGAAATCATGATAGCCGGATTTAAATGAGCCGGGCCACCGAGTGCCAAATCGATATATACGGCAAAGGTTACCGCCATGCCCCATCCAAAAATTAGGCTCATCCAGTTTGGCGCAAATGCTTTAGCCAATGTATTTTTTAATAAAACCGAGGAGTTAACCCCACTACCAAAAGCCATTAAAACTGCCGTGCCGACAAATTCACTAATCAGGATCTGTGTATCCATACGCTACTCCTTACATGATCATTAACAATAGATTTTCCAGATCGTCCTTCGAGGCGGCATATGGATTTGTCTGATAGGTCATATCTTGCAATGCTTTATCCGCCATAATAGAAACTTTCTGTCTTGCCTCCTGTGCCGAAATTTTAGCAGCCGCACTGATATTGAGCGGGCATTCAACGGTTCTGGCAAGTTGTAAGATAGCTTTAACTAACGCGACTAAAGCATCTCTCTTATCTGTACCTCTATCTGCAAAGCCGAGCTTCTTTGCAAGTTGTACATATTTCTCATACGCCTTTTCACAATGGAAGGCGTTAAACATAACGACTCTGGCGATAAGCATCGCATTGGCGAGACCATGCGGAATGTGGAATTGACCGCCCAACTGATGAGCTAAAGCGTGGGTAATACCAAGACCGGCTTGGTTAAAAGCGAGCCCCGCCATGCAGGATGCTTCATGCATCCCCATGCGATCATCTTCCGTAGCACCCGGCGCAAAGCACTTAGGCAGGTACTCAAATACCAAGGCCAAAGCTTTTTCTGCCAATGCATCCGTGAAATTATTGGCACCGGTCGAAACCAGTGCTTCAATGGCATGAACCAATACATCCATACCGCTGTAGGCCGTCACCTTAGGTGGTGCCGTTTTAACAAAAAGCGGCGTTAAAATTGCTTCTTGCGGCAATAAACTTTCATCCAAGATAGGATATTTCGTTTGGGAAGACGGATCGGTAATAACGGCAAACGACGTTACTTCCGAACCGGTTCCGCTGGTGGTAGGAATTACGGTGAAATAATGTACGCCCACATACCCCATGCGACGGGCAAAATACAATACCGCTTTGGTCAAATCAATGGCCGAACCGCCACCAATGGCAATCACTGCCGTAGGTTTTATTTGCTGAATAGCTTCGACCCCTTTAACCACATGGCTGATAGGCGGATCCGGGACAACGTCCGTATAAATGCTCACCTCGTTCTGTGGGCGGAGCTCATTCAAAATATAATTTAAATTTTCCGTACCTTCTAAAAACGGATCGCACACAACCAAGATCCGCTCTTGCCGAAATTGTTTTAATCGTAAGAGGGAATCATGGCCAGCAAAGATTTTAGTAGAAAATGTCCATTGATTCATAACAGCCTCCTAGCGAATTTGGAAGCCTGTAGTCAAGCAGCAACGACGGCGGCGTGCAAAATGACGAGCCGAAGTGGTAGCTTCACCGGTTGGCGTGGCAATTGTAAAGGTTGTAGTGCCTTCACCATTATAGCCGAGACCTGCATAGGATGGGCCGTTTTTAACAAAAATCGAAGTTTTCATAGCGCGAGCCATCTTGTTAAGACGTTCCAAGTTAAGGGAATGCATGGTAGCGGTATGATGTAAACCTGCTTCCAAGAATAAGCAGGTTGCCAAGCCGTCTTCGAAGTTTTCCACGGTTACTACAGGCAAAATCGGCATTAACATTTCGGTTGTGGCAAACGGATGATGTTTGTCGGTTCGCATGATGATAAGACGAGGATCGCCTTCCACTTCGATACCGGCATCACGCAAGATTACGTTGGCATTGCGACCTACATATTTACGACTAGGAGTACAGTTTTTCTGTAAGGTGATGTCCAATAATTTTTGGATTTGATCATCACGTTCTATAAGAACCGCACCGGCTTTTTTCATTTCTTCAATTAATTCGTCGGCGATGGAACGAACAGCAACCACGCTTTTTTCAGCAATGCAGAGAATATTATTATCAAAGCTGGCACCCATTACGATATCCTGAGCAGCCTGACGAATGTTAGCCGTTTCATCAACGAATGCAGGCGGATTACCGGCTCCGGCACCGATTACTTTTTTACCGCTGCACAAAGCTTGATGTACAACGCCCGGGCCACCGGTTACAACCAATAAAGGAACATCCGGATGTACCATCATTTCCTGAGCCGCTTCAATGGAAGGTTCAGCAATAGTAACAATCAAGTTATCAATACCGATGGCATCGGCTACGATACGATTCAATTGACTTACGAGCCAACGAGACAGTTTTTTGGCACCGGGATGTACGCTGAAGAAAATAGCGTTACCGGCGGCCAACATGCCGATAGCATTACAAATAAGTGTTTCACTCGGGTTCGTACTAGGTGTTACGGCACCGATTACGCCGTAAGGGGATAATTCGTATAGCGTCATCCCGTTATCGCCGGTTTCACATTCCGTTACCAAGTCTTCCACACCCGGTGTTTTATCAAGAGTAAGATTCAATTTAATAATCTTATCTGCCACACGACCCATACCGGTTTCATCATAGGTCATCTGAGCTAATTTATTAACCAACGGACGCATACTCTGACGAATGGCTTCGATAGCTTTACCACGCGTAGCCAACGCGCATTCTTCAAATTTAATTTGTGCCTGTTTAGCAGCCGCTACGGCAGCATTTACAGTACTGAATACGCCCGGTTCATCAGGTAAGGCACCTTCCGAAACCGTTGCGGCTCCCGTGTCGGTACCATTCATAATATTCATAACCATAGAGCGAATCATGCGTTCCAACTCTTGTTTATTTTCCATACTTTGCCTCCATATAATCCATTGCATATTCTCCGATAGCCACATCTTCTGCGACTGTCCCCCCACTAATACCTAAGCCACCTATGAGCTTACCTCTTTGAGTCAGCGGAAAACCGCCACCAAACGTAACTAAAGGCCTGGATACCATGGATTCAATTTGATATAAATCAGCCCCGGGCTGAGTGATTTCTTTCAAAGCTTCGGTCTTACATTTAAGTGCTACAGCCGTATAGGCTTTACCGGCCGAAATATCGGTACTTACCAGTAAAGCATCCGCCATGCGATACGTGAGCACCGGATTACCGTGTACATCCACTACGGTGATGACTACCGGTACGCCCATAGCTTCGCTCTTGGCAGTCGCCCCTTCGAGTAAACACATGGCCATACGGCGCAGGCGTTGGTCCTCATCCACAGAGGCTGCTTCATTTTCTGTATGGCCTTCTGCAGACGGGACCGATTCGACAGCCCCATCCAATTTAGCCATAACTTTTGACGCTACTTCGTCAACATAGAAAATGAAATCTTCCATACGTGCCAATGTATAAATGCAGTCAGATAACCGGTTGACAAACGCCAACGCTGTCGGTCTTACCGGTTCGCCCTGCCGCAAGCCGTTGAGTTTTCGTTCCGCCCGTCGGCAAACAGTACGGGCTACATGAAGCTCTGCGGCTGCTAAGTTATTGCCTTGATATATAAAACTTGTAAGCGGTGGCAACAATTGCGTATAACGATCGATGATTGATTCCAGCTCTTTAATATCCGCTTCGCTGATAAGCGTGCTATGCTGTGTTAATTTAGCTTGGTCCATCGTCGCTACTTCCGCGCAAAGTCTAAATAACAGGCCCTGTAAATTATGTAAAATCTGTTTTGTTTCCGGATACCGCACCAATTTTTCACACACACTTAAGTGCGCATTCAACTCATCAAGGGTGCCATAGGTGTTGACCCGTTCCGAGTTTTTAGCAACGCGGGTACCATCGAATAGCCCCGTCATGCCTTTATCGCCCGTCTTTGTGTAAATAGCCATGGCCGGCCTCCTATTTATCAAAACTGTCTATAATACCTACGATAGCGCAATCAACAGCGCTGTTGATGTCCTGTCCGTCGCCGAACACATGGCGGGCGGAAGAACCGCGAGTCAACAATACATATTCGCCAATCCCGGCACTCACCGTGTCGGCCGCCACTTCATACGAAGGTAACGGTTCCTGATTGCCGTCTACGTATTGTATAATCATCAATTTCAAGCCCACTAAGGACTCATGCTTTTGCGTTGATACAATACTGCCTATTACTCTACCAGTCTGCATATCGCTTCGTCCCTTCTATACATACAAGGTGGCGGTCACGCAACTCATCAAGCCCGAGAGCGGTAAATCGCTGACCACGAAATATAAGTATAACGGACCCATTGTTGCAAGTACGAATCGCCGACGCACTAATGATGCGCTCTTTGAAACTGTATACCCTGCGGCCTTGTTTATCCGTAAAGGTAACCGGCCAGTTTAATATCATCGCCGGATCCCATTGCCCGTTGGCACACATGGCGGTAACCAGCGTCATATCACAACCGTAGGCGACTGCCTTATCAAGCCAGGCTACCAAAGGTCCTTCAGCTCGCTTTGTCAGTTCATCCAGTTGTGCTTGGGTTACGCCCGTCACCGTTACCCTTTGATGATGCAGCAAGGTTCGTTCCTCAAGCTTGCCGTCGTGAGCCAAATCCACCTGTCCTCGGCTATCCATTCGCGCCTGCAAGCGTTTGAGTACTGCTGCAATAATTTCGTCCATAACTACCTCATTCCCTGTAAAATTGGCCTTACATACTGCCTAAGGCAATTCCTAAAGGGGTTACAAATTCCGGATATAGAGGCTTTATTACCTCGCGTCCGACGACTTTCTCAAAGGTATCGGCAAAATCCGTAAAATTAGTGGCACCGCCTACAACGTATACCGGACCATTCTTGCGATAGGCCCCGTCCGCCAAGGCTTTATTTGTAATAGTAGCCATTTTTTCAACCACCGGGCGAATCACCGGATACACTTCCCGTTCTCTTGAATGATCTCGCTTGAGAAGTTCCGCATCCGCTTGGGAAATCCCGTAATTACCGCTCAACACAAGCGTCATATGTGAGCCGCCGGTCGGTTCATCGGCGGTATAACTTACCTTGCGCCGTTTAATCACGGTAATCCCGGTCGTTCCGCCGCCAACATCAACTACGGCACCATTTACCAAGTCAAGTACCAAGGCTGCCGCCGTCGGTTCATCATATATGGCGGTTACCGTAAAATCAGCACCTTCCAGTACATGGCCGACCACGTCTTTATTCTTGCCCATAGTTCCCGGCGGTACAGCCGCTGCCGCTTTTGACAAGGAGCATCCTAAAGCTGCTTCCGCCTTTGCTTTTAAGCGTCTTGTAATGGTTACCGCACCGACATAATCTACTACTAAGCCGTCTCTTACTGCCTGCGCGTATTCAAAAGCACCATAAACCGGTTCCCCTTCGGCATCAACTACGGCAAGGACGATGGACGATGTTCCCAAATCCACGCCGACCCGTAAAGTATCGGCTTCCTTTTCTGAAATTGTACGTGTCGCCCCTTCCTCAACGCATTGATTAAAGGCGGCCAATAGTTGATTTACTTCTTCAATACTGCGCATATTTGCCTCCTACCGTACTATTTTCGCCACCGTATCATTACCTACTTGCGCCGCATTCGCCTCATCCGTATCAAGATGCATTTCCGTTACATAATTAGGTGAAACGCGAATAATCACATCTTCGAACACCGTTGTTCGTTCAGGTGTAACCACGCGTACCTTTACGGTTTCACCATCGGTTACGCCCAGTTTCGTAGCATCGTCGGCATTTACATGAATATGACGCTTAGCTACGATGCAGCATGGGATAGTAACTTGGGCAAATTCCGTTTTTAACGTAATCGGTACGGCTTTGTCAAGCTGACCGGACAACACAATCGGAGGTTTGACTCCTAACATACGGGCATCGGTTTGTGAAATTTCCACTTGCGATGCTTTGCGAAGCGGTCCCAATAAACGAACTTTAGTAATTTCATTTTTTGGTCCCACCAGCGTCACCATTTGTTCGGCAGCAAACTCACCGGGCTGTTTCAATACCTTCTTGGACTGCAATGTCACATGAGGGAAAAGTCGATCATAATCGGCCTGACGGAGATGAATGTGACGATTGGAAATCCCGATTGGGATTTCCGGCGTCTGTACGTCTTGGATAATATGGCGAATCAGCTCTTTTAAAGCATCTCTATCCATCATAAGTTATCCTTTGCTAATAGATTCTGTAATCAGTGTTTCTAAGGTATCTTACTTCCGATAAGCCGGTCTTATTTAACCAAAATGCTTTCTACATCGCTATGAGGGCGTGGAATAACGTGAGTGGATACCACTTCGCCTACTTTAGCGGCTGCAGCACAACCTGCGTCAACAGCGGCTTTAACAGCACCTACATCACCGCGAACCATTACAGTTACCAAACCGGAACCGATTTTTTCATAGCCTGTCAATGTTACGTTAGCTGCTTTTACCATAGCATCGGCTGCTTCGATAGCGCCTACTAAACCTTTTGTTTCTACCATGCCTAATGCGTTATTCATTATAAATCCTCCTTAAGTCATTACATCATACTGTTTGTATTACCTAAGCGTTTTGCTTATCTTTACTTACGCTTTCGGTTTTGTTGTTGTTTTTGCTCGACTCGGCCGTTTCTTAGGGGCCGGTTTTACTACCTTCAGCAACGCTTCTTTTGTCGTGTCCACAACAGATTCGGCATCTCCCGAAGCCGTTGTTTCAGGTGCTTCAGTTGCTTTTGCCGGTTCTGTTTTCACAGGTTCCGCCTGTTTAGTTGCTGTCGATGTTTTAGCCGCCGTAGCAGTTGTTGCTTTAACCGTTTCAGCCTGTTTAACCGGTTCCGTTGCCTTAGCCGATGTCGTCTTCGTCGTCTTAGTCGTTGAAGCAGCTGCTTTAGCTTCCACCTTAGCCGGTGCGGCTTTAACGGCAGTCGCTTTCGCAGGTGCCGTTGCTTTAGCTGTTGTCGCAGGTTTCACTTCCGATTGTACAGGCGGTTCTGTTACAATTTCAGCTTTGGCTACTTCCGGATTTAATACCGGCTTACCGCCACCGCCCAAGAGCATTTTATCAATGCCTTCAGCCGGTCTTGGGATTACTTTTTGCGCAATATAATGACGATCATGTTTGGCTTGTGCCACTCCGGCTTGTACGGCCGCCTGTACGGCACCTACATCACCGGAAACTTTAACCATCATCCAACCGTTACCGCGTGCTTTTTCCACATCGATAATTCGTACATTGGCTGCTTTTACCATTACATCGGCTGCTTTTATGGCCGCTGCAAGACCTGCTACTTCCAAGAGTCCTAATGCTTCTTTCAAAATGCCACCTCCAATCCGGGGTCGGTTTTAAAAGGATTGCCCTTCACCAGGCGAGCTGCATTAGCCCCCAGCGCTCGCATAGCTTGTTGTGCTTGTTTATAATTACGTAAACGATAGATAAATTGATGTGGCGGTAAGTTTTGATAACTTAACACCAAGGTATCTGCCGTGCAGCCGACGCCTACGGACAGTGCCGATGCATGTGAAGCTTCATCGGCCATGCGCAAGATATCTTCATCGGTGCCGCGCGTTTCAAGGCTAAACGGTATACCTTCTTCTTCAATACCGAACAAGAGATCCTGAATGGCCTCCTGAGATACATTCGGATGGTGATAAATTATGATGGTCGGTTTAGGTGCAATTATAACCTCCATACCTTATCCCCTCCGCTCTTTCGCATACGATAAAATCAAACCGGTTGCCACCGCATTACGTGCCCCTTCCGTGCCGCGCACATTCCCGCGCCCGGCCACGAGATTGTAATGGGATAACGCATCGGTAACAAGTTGCGGAACTTCGAAATCCAATGCCGAACCGCCGACAATAACCACGAACGGAATGTCACGCACATTATGTGTAGGACTTACGGCCCGCAAAGCACGCAGCGAGTTTGTTACGAAAACACGTTCTTTAGCAGTTTGACGTACAATTTTAATCTTTTCCATGGACTGTTCGCCGTCAATCGGCACAAGCCCTTCATCGGTTACGATAACCGTTTTGGCAAACAGTTCCGCCGGTAACGGATCTTTGAAAAACTGTACATTGCCGTCTTCGTGGCGAATATGATAGACGCTGATAACTTTGGCTAATGGGAATTTCTTAATGCTTTCCGCTAAGTGAATATCTTCAAGGCCCAATTCAGAGTTAATCAACATGGTAACCATATTACCGGCCCCGGCTAAATGAATAGCCGTTACTCGTCCGTCAGGTGACATAATCGATGCATCCGTGGAACCTGCGCCCAGGTCCAAAATCGCCAACGGCGTTTCCGTACCCGGTGTTGTCAAAGCCCCGAGAATAGCTGATTCAGCTTCCTGGCCACCGATTTCAACGGGAATCTTAAGCTCCCGTTCCACTTCTTTGGCGATGATTTCCATTTGCAAGTGATCCGACTTAACCATAGAAGCTATGCCTACAGCCTGTTCCATCGAGAATTCACCGGCAAGGCCGCCCTTTACGTTAATCGGTACCGATGTATCGACAGCGAGTAAATCTTCAATGTATACATCGTTCGGTGATTTATTCGTTAAGTCCGCCATGGTCTGACGTACTCTTTCCAGCATGCCTCCTACGTTAGTACCCGCTTCACCGCATACATTGTCGATGTGGGATACCTGACCGAGGGTGCTCATAATCTGTTCGGCACCGGCTGAAATGTCAATTGAAACAGTTCGTCCGTCACCGGTGGCTACAATCGAACCTGCCGGAATTACACGTTCTTTTACATCGCCGGCCGGGGTTTTAATAACCACCGCCGAACGGTTGCCGATGAGAGCTCTGGCGATAGGTACGATATTCTTGGTTTCTTCAGCCGATAATTTGAAAACCGTAGCAATGCCATAAGGATTAGACAATTGGGAAATGACTTTACCCGGTTCAACAACTTCAACGGCGGCGAGCATACCAAGCGGTACTTTATCGACATACGCCACTTCATCAATAATAGGAATCGGCTGTTGCAAACGGTTCGCTACGAGCACGCCGTCATCGGCCTGTAAGATAGCCCCCTTGATGCGAAAGCCTTTTGTTACATACGCATTAATCAGTTCGGCCACAAGCTGAAAATCTATTTCTTTCGGTACTACGACGATGTAGTCCTCATCCATAGGTTTATCGAGCAATTGCAGGATATGAGCCGTTTGGCCCACACCGATACCAAGACCGCCCGGAGTTTTCGGATTATGCCCAATCATGGTTGATTCGGTAATAATCGTTTCAGTAATCGTCTCCATCGCTACATCCCCAATAACCGGGGTAGCTTCATTGATACGGATTAAATCGATGTCCTTTAAGGACAGGCCCGTTTTAGCAACCAATTGACGAAGCGATTCAAAGAGCCCTTGAATATTATCCTTAGTCCCTTTAATCCCTGTTGTATTGGCAATGGCCGAACCGAGAAAACGAACTTCACCGGACTCGTGGATTTCCGCTAACGCTGATTCTGTTGTGGAATTACCTATATCAATACCAACGACTCGCTTCATACACAAAACTCCTAACTCTTAGTTATCGCCTTTCAATTTCTTACGTTTTTCATAGTTTTCAGCTGCTTCACGAACAAATTCGGCACAAATAACAGCACCGTATTCATGTTCAAGTTCATCAGCCATAGCCAATAATTCCTGTTTGGAAGAACGGTACGGACGAAGTGCATTGTACATTTCCAATAAGCGTTTATCGCCTACTTTAGTCATTTCGGCAGCGCGCGAGAAGTTAAATTCGATTTGATCGCGACCGCCGGCTTTGGCGATTTGGCCCTGTGCTTTTAAGATATCAGGGCTGATACGCATATCATCCATCGAAACCTGACCGCTCATAACAGCATCCAAAGTGATATCATCCAAACCTTTGTTGCCTACGCGAATCCAATCAGGATGTTTTTGAGCAATCGGGTAATCCGCAGTCGTTGCAACGCGTTCGTTTGTGCTCGTCTGAGTCGCAGCACTTACGGGTGCGGGCGTTCCCTTTTGCATATCTTCTAAAATTTTGCGAATCATCGCTTCCATATCTGTGCTCATAAAGGCCTCCTTATAGGCTTACGCGGCATTCATCAGCCGGTTTACCTTTAACCACTCGTTTTGTTTCCTTAATGTGTAAAAGGGCTGACAACGCTTGATATTTAGGGCGTGCCATTTGATCGTTAAGCGTAGCTACCGGATTAGGGGATTCACCCTTAGCGTATTTAGCTGCGTTTTTACCGATGGCGCGGTATACTTCTTCCGTAAGCAACGGTGCTTGTGGGAATAATTCCAAGTTGGATAACGGTTGTAAATCACGTTGGTGAATTACAGTGGTACCTTTGGATTGAATACCGATGCACACGCCGGAACCGGATAAGTGATCGCCTTCAACAGCAACAGCTGCTACGTCGGAAGAACGGTATACACGAACTACACGAGCTTTTAAGCCTTCTTCTTCAATACCGGCAACGAGTTGACGGATTACATTGCGATGCGGTACACCTACGATAGTAGTGCGTTGGCTGCGACCGAATGCAGGGCCTACAGCAATAACTACTTCGTCAGGAGATGTGTGAGATTCAGCCGGACCACCGGTTTGAATCCAAGTATCATCAACGTCCTCTTCTTTAGGACGAGCCGGAGCCGCTGTTTCAGTGGAGGAACCGGCAAAAGTAACAGGCTTGCTGGCGCTGCCCATTTCTTGAAGCACTTCCATAATTAGTGCGCGTAAAACTTGCTCATTAATTTCAGCCATATTGATGCCCCCTTAAATATCACGCGGATCGATTGCGTTAGGAATATTCTTGATTACTTCCCAATCTTCGCCTTCCAAACGATAGCCTGTACCTACGCCGGCATAATCGTTAGGATTGTTAATTGCTGAAATTACATTGAATTTATCGTCAAAAATAGCGGATGTCTGTAAATAGTCACCGGCGATTTTCTGTTTCAACAAATTAAGAACGCTTTGGGCCAAATCATTGAAACCGCGTTTAGCAAGACCTTTAACAAAGTCGATGCCGGTTACACCGCGGTTCATAAGGTCGGCAGCTGCTTTGATATCAGCTACTTTATCACGAGGCGGCATATCTTTAGAACCGTTGGCATATGTAGCGGCTTCTACTTCTTTATCGGTAATAGCCGGTAAGCCGAGTTCTGCGAATAAACCTTGTAAAGCTCGCGCTGCTTTGTTACGAACAGCTACAACAGCGTCTTCAGTAGCCGGTTTCAAACCGCCGTTAACTTTAAGGTCACGCTGAATGATTGTCCAGTCATCATAGTCTTCAGCATCCCAGTTGGATCCGGCAAACATGTTGTCATAGTTTGGTGTGGAGCTGTAACCGGAACAAATGAAGTCAGTACCAGGACAGAACTGCATGAGTGTACGAGCCGTACGACGTAAATCGGAATGACTGAATGTCTGGTCATTACTGGATGCACATTCAAGGTCAAGCATAGCTGCGATCAAGTTTTCTGCTAAAACGGCACGAATACCGGATGGTACAGCAGCCGGAATACCGATACAGCTTACGGAACCGTTCTGAATACCTTGTACGCCGGCGCCTTTAGTGATATAGAGGCAACGAGTTTCGAGGTATAACATGGATTTACCTTCGGCCTGGCCCATCTGAACTTCGGAGCCTGTACCGGAAGTAAAACGCATTTTCAAACCACGGGATGCATAAGCGGATGCTAAGAATGCTTTGGACCAAGGAGTGTCGTCACCGTCGGTGAAAACGTCTTCAGTACCGTATACGGAAATTGTTTCGGCATAAGCTGTAAAACCGCGCATACCGAGTTCCAATTCAGTAGCTTCTTCCAAGGAGCATTGAGTCAATACGCCCGGACGACCGGCTTGGGAACCTACCAAAATACTGATAGCGTTAAGCGGAGCATAACGGGCAACCGCTACAGTTGTTTCTTCTTCGGCAAAACCGCGAAGTGCGCCTTCAGCGGCATCAGCTGCGATTTGAACCGGGTTATCGTTAACGTTGGTTACGTGAGCCTGGTTAGCCATGGTGCGACGAGCACGCATTTTCTGCATGGACTGCATCATTTCAACAACGTTGAAATTACTTACAACTTCAACCATTTTGGCCGGAGTCATAGATTTGGCAAGGCTTGCGATTTCACTGCGAGGTACGGTCGGTGTCAAAATCATGTTGGCGATTTTGCGGGAATCCATAGCCATAACTTCTTCAGCACGTTCCAAGCGAATTGCATAGTTAGCAATAAATGTATCAATCAAGTCGAAATCTTCACGACGTTTGCCGTCAAGTTCTACGATTTTGCCGTTTTCAATGCGGATGCTAGGTTTAGGATCCTGCGGCGATTCCATGGCAATAAAGCCTTCTTCCACCCATTCTTTTACATAACCATCCTGGTTAACAGGGCGTTTACTTAATACTTCAAAACGTTTTGATCTCATATGTCAAGCTTCCTTTCTATCGAAGTTAAATGTAAGAAGGAGCATCGTTTTTAGGTTCGCTGCCTAATGTGCCTAATAATTCTTTACCGATTTCACGAGCTGTGATAACAGCCTGACGTACGGCACCGGAGTCACCAGAGATTTGTAAAATAACTTCGTTGGAGAAGCTTGTGCCGTTACCCGGAGATGCATAACCGATAACATCAACGTTAGCTGCTTTTACAGCTACATCGGCCATTACAACGCCGATAGCTGCCGGAGCACCTACGATAAGACCGAACGCTTTACCTTCAGGAGCGCCGAATGCCGTGTTGATAGCATGGCTGGCACGAGCTGTGTATTGTAATTCAATGTGGCCCGCTTCGTTACCATATACATCGCCGAAAGTGCGTTCTACTTCTTTAAGCGTAACTTCAACGGCGCGTTTAACGTCGGATACATCGTCGCCACCGAATACGATTAAGGAACCGTGACCGGCACCGCCTTTAGTGTCGCGTGCGAGTTCGATACTTACGATTTCAGTGTTGGTAGCTTTAACTGCTTCATCAGCCGCCATAATATGAGGGCCGGCACCGGTACGATCACCTACAACACCGATAGAACGATATTTTTTAGTTAATTTCATGGCATCCAATACTTGTTGATCCACGTTAGCAATTACTAAGCCGATAGTATCACCAAATTTTGCTGTGCCGATAAATTCTGTTAAACTACAACTGTTCGCCATAATCTGTTCCGCTCCTTTGCTTTCACTTTGATTCGGGGTGGCTGCCGACAAATTGTCAGCTTTGCTTAATACGCGTTTCAAAATCTCATCTACCATTTGATCTGTAGTACTCATTACGCATCACCTTTTTCCTTTAAGATAAGGCTTTCCACATCTTTGTGGGGCCGTGGAATTACATGCGTCGAGACAACTTGACCAACTCGTTCGGCAGCTGCTGCACCGGCATCTACAGATGCTTTAACAGCCCCTACGTCACCTCGAACCATAACGGTTACGAGACCGGATCCGATCTTTTCGGTGCCGACGAGGGCCACATTGGCGGCCTTAACCATGGCATCGGCTGCTTCGATAGCGCCAACCAGGCCTTTTGTTTCAACCATACCTAGTGCTTCTTGCGACATACAATTCATCTCCTATCTTGGGCGCACAATAAAAATAAAAATCAAATATTCACCACATTTCATCGTTTATGTGTACGATTATTATACAAAATAACAGTATTTCATTTTTTAACACATTTTTACGAAATTTTAATTTTTTGTTCTACTTTTAACAATTTTTTGTTATAATTGGTATAACGATTAATCATAAAACCTCAGTAAGTTCTGTGTTTATCATGAGTTCTAGTTATTTGTTGTATTACTATTTTTTAATCCTTTTGTTTTGTACGCCCATACAAAAAGAAATGAGAGAGGGGTGGCAACGATGCCAACCGGTAATTTCAAGACAGAAACAACCATGATTAATGAGATCATGCGTGATTTTACTAACATTACGGAACTGGCAGCCGTATATGTAGATTTGCGCGGCCGTGTTCTTTCGTGCAAATACAACTTCAGTAATTTTTGCAAGTACATTCGCAGTCATCCAACCTTATCGAGGCTATGTGCCTATTGTGATGCGTATGGTGGCCTTGAGGCCTCCAAAGGACATTGTCCATCCGCCTATCGCTGTCACGCCGGCATCGTAGATTTTTCCGTACCGGTCATTCATGAAGGTCACTTGCTCGGTTTTATTTGTGCCGGCCAAACAGCCGTAACCGATCCGCAATTGTCACAAATTTCAGCGCGTAGTGATTGGCAAAACGATTCAACGGCCAAAAAATTCTATAGACAATTACCTATTTATTCCACCGAAGAAATAAACAGTGCGTCTAAAGTACTGAATCTTATGGCCGGTCATTATTTCCCGGATATTTTAAATACATCGCTGGATATACCGGAATTACAAAGCGGTAAGTCCGATATACACAGCCAGATGAAGACGGCCTATCGTCCTGAAATTAAACGGGCCCTTGTTTATATCGACAAGCATTTAAGTTCCAATCCATCCTTACGCGACATTGCCGGTCACGTTTATTTAAGTGAGTCCTATTTGTCCAAAATTTTCAAACAGGAAACGGGGACGTCGCTCGTACAATACATTAACGACCGCAAATTGGAACAAGCTAAATTAATGCTTCGCGGCTCTGATTCGTCCATTGAATCTATCGCCCGCAATCTGGGCTATAATCGGACCAGCTACTTCTGTAAAGTCTTTAAAGAAGCCACTTCGGAAACGCCGCATTCTTACCGTCGTAAATACAGATATTAAAATAGCTTTTAACAATTATTTTTTAACAAATACAAAAGCAGTATTTAACTCAACAATTGAATTAAATACTGCTTTTTTTGCTAAACTTATAAACTTTTACTGTTAAATTTTATATTACGCCGAACAGCAAGGAGATTCCTATGATAAATAAAGAGCGACTTTTAAAACATTTAAACGCCATGCAAACCATAAGTACCATCGACGATGTACCCGGTATTAATCGTATTGCCTTTACCGATCAGGATTGGGCGGGCCGTGACTATCTCATCAAACAGCTTAAAGAGCTGAATCTTACTCTACGTTATGATGAATTCGGTAATGTAATCGGCCGTTATGAAGGAAAAAATCCGGATGTACCCGCTATTATGACCGGCTCTCACACAGACAGCGTACCGCAAGGCGGTAATTACGACGGACTCGCCGGTATCGCAGCCGCACTCGAAGTCATTACCGATTTAAAAGAAACGAATACACATCTCAATCATCCCCTAGATATTGTGCTCTTCATGTGCGAAGAATCGAGCCGCTTCGGCAGTGCTACTTTGGGGAGTCAAGCCATGCGCGGTCAATTGAGTCGCGAACGTTTACAAACCTTGTGCGACAAAAAAGGGCTCAGTCTTTATGATGTTCTAAAAGAACGAGGCTTCAATCCGGATATTATACCGCAATCTAAGTTCACCACACCTCTTAAAGCCTTCCTGGAACTCCATATTGAACAAGGTATCGTACTTGAAAAAACAAACCACACCATCGGTATCGTCACCGGCATTGCCGCATCGACCCGTTATAAAATTCATATTCACGGTACCGCCAGCCACAGTGGCGCCACGCCGATGAATCATCGTCATGACGGACTTTGCGCAGCCGCTGAAATCATATTGGCTGCAGAACAAATTGCACAAAACAGTGAACCTATTCCGGTCGTAGCTACGGTAGGTGTTATCGAAGCCACACCGGGCGTTATGAACGTCATTCCCGGTGAAGTAACCTTAGGTCTCGATATCCGCAGCATTTCTGCCGAAGCTAAAGATCGTGCCACTCGGTCCATACTTCATGCCATTGCGGAAATCGGTCACAAACGCGATATTCCTATCGACACCTCATTAATTGCCGATGAAATGCCCCTCATGGTAAAAAATACTATGATTGAGGCCATGGAAACGGTTGCTAAAAATAAACCGTATAATTATATGACACTGCCAAGCGGTGCCGGCCATGACGCTATGAATTGGGGGGATTACACCGATGTGGGTATGATTTTCATCCCATGCCGCGAAGGGGTAAGTCACAATCCGGCCGAAGCCATTAATATCGATGATTTAGTAACCGGGACAGAATTTTTGAAAGACATTATCCTTCATTTAGATAAACAGTAACATGCAAAATTTTCTATACATTTATGCATTTTGTAGAGTATATAAAAATGTCCTTATATACTCTACTTTTGTTTATTTTATTATATTTTTAAGGTAACTACATTTGTTTTTATATGTATAATTAATCTTATTTTATGCACAAATAAACAATTTATAGAATTTATAATTCAGTTGATTTTATAATCATCAGACCACATAACCTATTGTTTATCAGCTTAAATGCATTCTCATGATTTTTGTATACATAGAATTTTACATATTTTTATTGTATTTTTACGCACTCGCATAGTATAATATTATCAAGTTGAAATATTTATTAAAAGAAGGTCTGTTTCGTTCATGAAACTCACCTTCCGCACTCATCATTTTTTAGTTTCATAATACCGGTTGCCATACTTTTCTTCCCATTAATTCAACTACACGGTTAAATCATCTGTATTATGAAGCCTCTTATAATATAGTTAATGTCCGGCGCAATAATGTCATTTCACTTCCTATTTGCTATGACTGCTTGTACGTTAAATACAAGCGAACGGCTTACCGTCTATCGGCAATCGAAGTTATAAACGCCTGCTTATCAGTATTATGAGGGAGTCAGCTTGCTCAAAGGAGGCGTTGTTTATGGGCGCAGAAGTCTTGACAGTCAAAATCAGTAGCGTACAAGCGGTCGCACTCGCATTTGTGACGTATTTCATCGGTTTATGGATCAAAAACCGAGTTCCCGTATTCCAAAAGCTCAGCTTACCGGCTGCGGTAATCGGTGGTCTGCCGTTTGCCTTCATTTTATCCGGATTACGTGTATACGGAATTTTACAAGTCGATTTTGACAATACTTTATCTACCGTAGCCCTCTTGGTATTCTTTACTACCATCGGTATGATGGCCAGCTTAAAACTTATCAAATACGGTGGTATCGCACTTATCTTATACTTAATCGTATCCTCGATTCTCGGTTTCATCCAGAACTTGTTGGGTATGTCTATTGCCGGTGCCATGGGAATTGACCCTCACTACGGCATCTTGGCCGGTGCCGTTTCCCTCATGGGTGGTCTCGGTACCTCGGCGGCTTTCGGCCCGTACTTTGAAACCACATATGGTATTCAAGGTGCTACAACCGTAGCTATTACAGCCGCTACCTTCGGTATGGTAGTAGCGCTCGTACTTGGCGGACCTTTCGGTGAATTCTTAATTAAACACTACAAAATTAAAACTCCCGGTTCGCAACATATTGATCCTAAAACAACTCCGAATGCAACTAAAAACATTCCTGAATCAGAAGCTGATAATCCGGCAGCTGCTCAATTAGAACCACATGTATTCGATATGTCTATTCTTGAAGAAGAAGAAACAACCGACGTAAACGGCGTATTAAAAGCAGCCGGTTTCGTATTCGTAGCTGTAGGTCTCGGTGCCGTACTCAGTGCTTACCTCAACACATTCATTACCTTACCGGCTTACATCGGTGCCATGCTCGTAGCAGCTGTCATTCGTAATATCGGTGACTTCTCCGGTATGTATCGCGTACAGGGCGGCGGCCTCAATGTAGTATCCGAAGTAGCATTAACCGTATATGTTACTATGGCTATTAACAGCTTGAAACTATACGAATTGATTCATTTGGCTTTACCACTCGTAGTAATCTTGATTGCTCAGACACTTCTCATGATTGTCTTTGCATGGCTCGGTTACTTCTTACTCTTCGGCAAAAACTACGACGGCGTTATGCTCGGCGTAGGCGGTATCGGTTTTGCCATGGGTGCTACTGCCAACGGTCTCGCCAACATGCAGTCCTTGGCTGAAAAATACGGTCCATCGCCTAAAGCATGGCTCATCGTATCACTCGTTGGTGCGTTCCTGATTGACTTCGTCAATGCCATTATTATTACGTGGATGGGGACTTGGTAAGAACAGCATAAAGTTCTTTGTTTATAGGAACCCGATAGGTCCATACATAAGGCTTGGTTTTACTACGTAAAAAGACCCTTATGTATGGACCTATCGGGTTTCTTTTTCCCAGGGAACTTTATGCCTGTTCTTACCGGCGTTGGAGGGAAATAGAAAATTCCTTTCTAATATATTTTGCTGCATTTTTGCAGCAAAACTATATAAAAATTGACAAAACGCAGCGTCTATGATATGCTCAACTAAATCGAGGTGCAATCATGAAAAATTTAGGACAATATTTAAAAGGTGCCCGAAATAAGCTTGGATTAAGCTTAATTGAGGTTAAAGCCCAAACAGGAATTACAGATTCAAGATTAAGCAAAATAGAAAATGGACAACTTAACTGTCCAATAGACGAATTGAGGAGTTTAGCCATATTATACCAAATACCAATGGTAGATTTATTTTTAAAGGCCGGCTACTTAATTCCAGAAGACTTAAAAGCTTATCAATTAGTCTTTCAAGGTGTCGAAAGACTTGATGAAGACGAAAAAAATCACATTCAAGACGGAATTAATTTCTTAATAAACAAAAAGGACTAAACAATGATATTTAAATTAGGTGAACTATTTTGCGGACCCGGCGGCATTGCTTGGGGCGCAACACACGTAAACATAAATAATCCAAACTATGGAATTGTTCATCAATGGGCTAATGACTATGACGAAAGTACTTGCCATACCTATGCACATAATATTTGTCCAAATGCTCCAGAAACAGTCTACCATGAAGATGTTCGAAAATTGGATATGACTAAGCTTGCCCCAATTGATGCATTAGCATTTGGATTTCCTTGTAATGATTACAGTGTAGTTGGTGAGCAAAAAGGAATTGACGGCGACTATGGTCCCCTTTACTCTTATGGAGTAAAAGCTCTTAAGTTATTTAAACCACAATGGTTTTTAGCCGAAAACGTTGGTGGTCTTAGAAATGCTAATGATGGGAAAGCTTTTGCTAAAATCCTCTCTGAATTAAAAGAAGTAGGTTATACCTTAACCCCACATCTTTATAAATTTGAAGAATATGGTATTCCTCAAGCACGGCACAGAATTATCATCATCGGAATCCGCAATGATATTAATGTCACTTTTCATGTTCCCTCAACTACACCTTATGACAAAATAGACAATTCCTGTCGAACAGCAATTGAAATTCCACCGATTCCAGAAAATGCATCTAATAACGAAAAAACACGACAGTCTCCTACAGTTATAGAACGCTTAAAACATATTCTACCTGGTCAAAATGCTTTTACTGCAGATTTACCAGATGAATTAAAATTGAACGTAAAGGGTGCTAAAATAAGTCAAATTTATAAACGTCTTGAACCAAATAAACCTTCTTATACTGTCACCGGAAGTGGCGGTGGTGGCACTCATATCTATCATTGGTCTGAACCACGCGCCTTAACCAACAGAGAAAGAGCTCGTTTACAAACATTTCCTGATGATTTCACTTTTATCGGGAAGAAAGAAAACGTAAGAAGACAAATCGGGATGGCGGTTCCTTGCAAAGGAGCAAAAATAATTTTTGAAGCCGTTCTTAAGTCTTTCGCCGGTATTGAATATCCTTACGTAGAAGCCAACATTAGTGAATAAAAAAACAGAGGATAAGATGAACTGCACCCCAAAAATTGTGTCCAATTTTTGGGGTGCAGTTCAGAATTAATTATCTTATCCTCTGTTTTTTATTTATCTAGTAAAAATTTCTATTCATCAAGAATATCATAATATATAATTCCATCCGGTAACTTTATGTTAGGTACCCATAACGGTTTTCCACCCCATCCTTTTGTTCCGGTTACTTGATACATTGTCAATACAGTTTTATTAGGATGTGAACGACCAATCTGCCAGTCATTAGGTGATATTAAAGCACCGGTTCCTTGAGTAATATCCCTATTACGTCGAACAAGTAAAATTCCTTGAGCTGCCGGAGTTTCTGCCAACATAGAATCTAAAATTGACTGAAACGATTCTATCTTAAAATCTGAAGCCGATCTGATATGATTTAAAAGCTCTTTAATAAACCTTATACTTACTTGATAAGTCGGCTGAGAATCATCAAATCTTTGAAGTAAGTTCGATATCACCTCTATCGAATCGTTGTCCGGATAATATGGATAATAATTTGTCCCACCGGAAATAATATGTACACATTTATTATCGATTACATTTTTCCTCGTAGGGTTTAATCCTTCCGGATAATATACTTTTATTTCTTCATAACCTTTTTCAATTTGAGAGATAATGGAATTATTTGTAGCATTAATGTCCGCAAATAATTTATACAGTCTTTTATCAATGAACAATTTCATTAAGCCTGCATCTCTATCATAACCAAACATTCGGCTATGTTGCCACATAGTATCTGCTTGAGGTTTTTTACTGGACCTTAAATAATAGATTGTCTGTAATGCAGGAAATGTTACTCCTCTTCCGAGAGTCATACCACCTATTATAAAATTACACCCTTTTGAATACTCTTTACTATCAACATGAAATCGACCATTCATAACAATTACATTTACATTTTTCTCTAAAATGTTTTTTAGCATTTCAAGTAGACTATCGATATTTATTGGTTGTGACTTACTAGTTTTTAATTTAGGATATTCTTTATTTAAAAATTCTTTTACTTCTCCGTTTAAATTGGCCGCACACCATATTAATTCACGCATAATTTCATCTGCATATTTTTTATGGACATTAATCCGAACGCTTGGGTGAACTATACAATTTGAAACGGTCCCGCCCGTGGCAAATATATGTGCCGAAATCATAAGATGATATAATACAACTTCTCTTGTTGGCGTTTTCATATCATCAAGATATTGGATGCAATCAGGTTTCCCCGTTGTAAGAAAGAAAAAATCTCCACCAATATAGCCTTCTCCAGGTTGAAAATAATATGTAAAATATGGATGCCATCCCGATGATATAGCTTGTAAAAAAAGAGCTTGAGGCGTCCCTGTCACTTGAAGATACAATGTACTGGCAGCACTTTCTTTGATAATATCCAGATTTTTATTGATTGAGGATTGAGTCCCGCTATTAACTTGGGTGTTCAATGATGCCGCATCTGCTTCATCATCAACAATAAATAATGGATTCCCCTGTAAAACAGTGCTCGACTGTAATATATTAGCCCACAATTTAAGAATCCGAGCATTCTTTTTTAATACAACAATTGTCGGTTTTTCTAGGCTATTTGAATCAAATAATATAGAATCATTCTCTCCACAGATACAAAAATCATTTAAATCAGCCATCACTCGTTCAAGAGTCTGTTGTTGTAAAGTAACATTATCTGTCGTTAGCAACAAAAACAAAGGGAATCCCAAGTCAGCAGCCTTACTCATAATGCCAAATACTTGACCGGTTTTACCGGATTGTACATTTCCCAAAAGCAACCCAGTTTCAATGCTTGTAAAAGAAAATTTCTTTAAATATTTATTACCTACTTCTTCTGCCGTATGTAAAATAGATTCAGCTAATTTTGAATTACCTCTATTTTCAATTCTATCTAAATAAGCTTTTAAATATTCCATACCTCACTCCCTCAATCTTCTACATTCCCTGTAAAAGAAAGCATCCAAACATTAAGTCTATTTCCATCTTCATCTAATGCCGTTTGATCCGTCTTTTTAAATAGAAGATGTGTGCATCCATATTCATGAAGCATCTCCTTAGTAATCATCCCATAACGCTCAGTGTCCTCAGCGGTATTATTAACAGGCTTAACAATTCCTGCCGCTACAAGTCGCCCCTTAAGCCATCGCCCCATAATCAATTCATCACCAACTGCACTAAATTGCTTATTATTATCACTTGTTGTGTGTGCTTTAAACCAATAACCATCATCAGTAATAACAAAGAATGGTTGATTTCTCTGTGGATACCCTTCCATTTTATAAATACTAGCACCAACTGTCAGTTGTGTTTCATACCAATCTCTAGACTTTCGTACACTCCGTGGTGCCGCATAGCAAACATTGATATTTGATTTTGTATAATGTCTACCATCGTCCATAAAACGCTCATCTGCACTAGGGACTTTTAACTCAAGAGAAAACGATATTTCCGTCGCACTTTGTTTATAGTGCTCGACAATATTGTTAGGAACAGGAGTTACTAATTGAATTCCATTCAATTGTTTATTTTCTTCACGGATTAATTTTATCTTTTCAATTTCGCCAATATTAGCTGATATACTTTGCTTTTTTAACTCACTAATATGATTGGAAATCTCCTCTAACAAATGATTCTCCTCAATAAAATTAGCTACTTCATATTGCCTTCTATTATTCGCATCTAATTTAATTACACTAAGATTTGCCGAGCCTAATATAGAAGAGCATGGTTTTCCATCTTTGTAAAAGCAATATATTTTTCCATGATATTTAAATACGTTTACCATTCGTATTTCACCAATCCCAAGGTCCTGCCACTTCTTATTTATTCTCATTGCTAAATGATATGTTTTTTCCGGAATTCCGTCAAAATAATACATACCAATATTTAAGCATATTTTTGAAACACCTTTTTCACGAACTAAACGGTCAAGTTCTTTCAACGACTCCTCAGATATATAACCTACAGCTATTTCAACTTGATCTGCCTTTTCTATTTCTTTTTTAAAACAATCTATTATTGTGCTTTTATCTCCATTTAAGCCAAGTGGTAAAATATCCGAATATAAAAGGTCCATATTATCAGCTCTTCCCCAATAAAAATTAGATTATAAGCAATTGAAATTCACATCTCCCGAATATTGATTAACAACTTATAATAATAGTTTATCATAATACTATAAATTTTGTATCTATCAGATTTAAAATAGTGCTCATTACTTAATGGCGGCTTTCCCCGCCCCTGTAAAATTGAATGTGAAGAGTGCAGATGTTTGTTCTGAGATGATAATAAAAGAGAAGGGACACCTCTCTACAAGGGGCTTTTTTGCTTGCAAAACCAAGCCTTGTAGAGAGACGACCCTTCTAAAATTATCGTCTAAAAATAATACTCTTCACATCCGCTCCCCCTCCTTCTTAAAACGGCGAGGTGTTTTATGCGTAAAGAAGGCCGTGATGTACTTTTCAGGGGGCTTTTTGCTGCACAAAACCAAGCCCTAAAAAGTACATCACGGCCTTCGTATAAAATATCCGCGTTTTACTTCACCAGCATTATTACTATCGGCAATGTTATCGCCGAAAATACTGTTGATGCCACAACGAGTTGGGTAGCGTATTCGGCTTCAATTTTTAAAACGCCCGCAATAAGGGCTGTGGTAACGCCGCTAGGCACGGCCGCAGAAATAACGAGTACTTGCATAACAAGTTGCGAAACCGGCCCCGCAATGAGTTCATACGACCAAATAACGAGCCAAGCTACCAATGGTCCTGCAATTAAGCGCACCGCACTCCCCCATATAACATCGCGTGTAAAGAAGTTGAACGGTGTTCTTGCCAATTGAACCCCCAGCGTAAATAAAGCGACCATAACGAGGGCATTACTTACGTTAGTCAGAACCGGCCAGAAGAATGTTTCATCAATAGGGATATTTCCGAAACTACAGAGAGCCGCACCTGCTACAGCATAGATAATCGGCATTTTAAATACTAACTTAATCGCATCGGTAGGACTCATTTTGCCCTGTCCGGCAAAGTAAAAACCAAAGCTGTTGGTTACAATATTTTGCCAAACGAATACGACTATCTGAATGGCGATAGCCGCCTGTAACCATACAGGTGAACCGTTTTGCAAAAACGGCTCATTGGAGTAGATAAACACAATAAGCGGCACCCCAATGTTACCACAGTTGTTAAATAACACGGCATTACGAAAAATACCGGATTTTTCACGGGATAGGCCCAGTGCTTTTTCAAAAATCATACTGGCAATCCAAGTCGCCGCAAAGCCGATAATGGTTAGCCAGACAACTTGCGCACTTTCGGCACTCACGGTATAACTGTACGTATTGGTAAACAAAAAGGCCGGTGACACAACATAGAAATTGATTTTGCTCAGTGTATCAAGGTCCATATGGAATTTTTTATCCATAAAGTAACCGATGAGAACAAGAAGTAAAATAGGTACGACCGTAGTCATAAAAATATGCAATATCATATGCTTATTGAGCTCCCCACACTAAATTATATAAAGACTCGCCGATAGTCCCCGGCTTTACCGCAGCCGGTTTCGTGTCATAGGTATATTCACTCTTATCATACGCTACACCGGTCGCATGAAAATACTGCATGTCCAAGGTTTGAATAGATCGTTCGTTTTTCTTGATTTCCATTTTTTCAAAATAGTAGTCGCCACCCGGCTGAATCACACGGATCCAAAGCTGCGCTACATCCGCATCCTTATCAACACTGCTGTTGTCGATGGAAGTTGTATTATCATGAATATCAGCTCCCACATAGTACCAATAATCCTGGGCCTCAACCGGTCCGAAAAAGGACAGGCTCAAGGCACTTACAAGGCCGAGCACGGCCAATATTTTATGTATTAATCTCATAATTCGCCTTCTTTCTATACTTTGTATAAACGCAACAATTACAGTAACTCCCATAATCTATCATTACTGTAATTGCTAAAATTCGTAATTACCATAATTCCGTAATTGTTTATTATATCGATTTGTTTCACATACACAACATTATACGCACTTGACCTGAGTTTTCAAGTCAAAAAATAGCAAAAACGGCCTGAATGTCAGTCATTCAAACCGTTATAAACGGGCTGTGGCAAGCCGGTAATTATAACGCCGGACACCACAGCCTTATTAAATTTATTTGTAAAAAACAGTTTACCGGCAACATACCTGTAGAACTACACCTATACAGGTATCATAATATGGCCATTAAAGCTATTTAACGCACCAAGACACCCACGCAATCTTATCTTCCGATGTATTGCGAATGCGTCCGTCTTCCGTGCGACAGGATGCCAATAAAGGCAAAATTTCGGCTCTCATAGCATCTTCCGTGCCCCATTCTTCAGAGTGAAGGCGCATGGTGAAGTAACGAAGTGCTTCTTCTTCCGTGAAGTATTCCGTTTCCGGTACATTTACATACTCAACCTGCACATCCCGGCCAATCTGATTTACTTTAGCAATAACGTCATCTACGTTAGCCTGCCATTTAAAATCATCCTTTTTACCGTAAAAATGCTCATATAAAGCATCAACGATGGTATCCTGACGACCGGCAAAGCCTACAAACAGACATGCATTACGGCTTGTTTTAGTCAACGCTTCGATATTGTTCATATCAAACATAACCGGGCAGAAGAAGCTGTAACTTAAATCAAACTGTTTCTCCCAGCCTAATTCCGCACGTGTTTCTTCACTCCAAGGGCCAACATATAAATCTAAATCAAGATCTTCTTTCTCGGCGATCAAACGAGCCCCTGCAATCATACCATTCGACAAGTCGATACCGGTAGCTTGATAGCCCAGCTTTGCGAGCCCCAAGGAGTAATCACCTACACCACAACCTACATCAAGCGTACGTCCTCCGGGAGCCGGCAATAAATCATGTTTTTTCAAAAAGTCTATAAAATGTGTAACCTGCGCAGTACGTTCTTGTTTTTCATGCAATTCCACAAAAAATTCGGAGCGATTGTTCCACGCGTCACGTTCGGCACGCCAAGCTGCTTCATCTTCGTGAATATTCGTTACTCGCACATTGCTCATAAAAGTCCTCCTATTGATAATTTATATTAATTCTAATATTTTCTATATATAGAGTACTCTTATTTTGTTCGCGTGACAAATACCAATTACGAATAATAACCTATTTTAAGATGCATATTATATTGAGATATAATCTCATTTTTTGAGTATATCGGCATCTCATTCACCTAATATGTGGGCATCTCATTTTCCCAATACATCGGCAAAAGATTCCACCGTACGATCGATGGCATCAGTCAATGTCTTATTGTCCGTATTAAGCGGTGGATTGAAGTAGAGTACATCACCCAACGGACGAAGTAACAAGTCGTGGTCCAACGCTTTCTTATAAATCTGATAGCCCGTACGCGCTTTACTTGGCAACGGTTCCTTCGTAGTCGGATCTTTAACCAATTCAATGGCATTGATGAGGCCGATATGACGAATTTCACCTACATTCGGATGTTTGCCTAAAGCATCTTCCAGAGCTTGGTGTAAAAAGACGGCTTTATCTTGAGCGGCAGCTAAAACGCCGTCGTTTTGCAAAATATCTAATGTCGCTAAAGCAGCCGAACAGCCTAATGGGTTACCGGCATAGGTGTGACTGTGCATAAAAGCCTTATATTCGAAGTAATCGGCATAAAAAGCATCATAAATCTTATCCGTTACGGCCATAATGGACATTGGCATGTAACCGGCGGTTAATGCTTTAGATATGGTCATAATATCCGGCGTAATGCCCGCATGATCGCAGGCAAACATTTTGCCCGTACGACCAAATCCTGTGGCAATTTCATCGGCAATAAGCAATACACCGTATTCATCACAAAGAGCCCGCAGTTTTTTCAAATACAAAGGCGGATAAATACGCATACCGGCACAGCCTTGGACAATCGGTTCCACGATGACGGCCGCCAATTCATGGCTGTGTTTGGCGAAGTTTTCTTCCATGTGGCAGAAACATTCACATTCGCAAGTTTCACGGGTTTTGTTATAAGGACAACGATAACAATCCGGTGCTTCCGTATGAATCGTTTCCATGAGCATCGGCTGATACATTTTGGCAAATAAATCCATGCTGCCAACGGCTAACGCACCCATGGTTTCACCGTGATAACTTTCCGTAAGGCACATAAATTTCTGACGTTCCGGATGACCGGTCTGATACTGATACTGAAAAGCCACTTTAAGGGCACATTCTACCGCACCGGAACCGTTATCGTTAAAATGCAATTTATTGAGTCCTTTTGGCAGTAATTTTGTCAATTCTTCTGCCAAGGTAATAGCCGGTTTGTGACTCAAATTGGCAAAAATAACATGTTCCAAAGTATCTAATTGTTTTTTAACAGACGCATTAATCTTCGGATTGCAGTGACCCAACAAATTACACCACCACGAACTGATGATATCGATATATTCATTGCCGTCTACATCGTATAAATAGGAACCTTTACCGTGGTCAATCACAATCGGGGGCAAAGTTTCATAATCTTTCATTTGTGAACATGGATGCCAAATATGCGCTAAATCTTTTTCAACCCACACCTGTGAACTCATGATAATCTCCTTTTATCCTAAATGCCTAATACCTAATCTAATGTCTTATTCTCTATACCTTTATATTAAACCCTTACAGTGCATCATGAAGTAACCACTAAGGCCCTTACACTTCAAATAAAGCAGCTGATATATCGCTTATACTTCTTCGTATAAAGCCGCTAATGTATCGGCGGATACGCCTAAATCTTTGGCGCCTTCCGGTACACAGGCAATGACCGGCACACCCGTCAATTCTTCAATCATAGCCTTATTATCCCGTTCCATCGGACTATCCGTATAAAAGTTCAAGATGACCCCTTTTACCGGAATATGACGGGCGCGTAAATATTCAATCGTCAAAACTGTCGCATTAATAGTACCCAGACCCGCATGGGCTACCAAGAGGGTTGGTAATTTAAACCACTGAATCACATCTTCCAAGAAGATATGAGCCGTTTCATCATAACGCAGAGGACACATGATGCCGCCGCTACCTTCCATGGTGACATATTCGAAGTTTTCTTTAGCTTTCGCAAAAGCCGCTTCCACCACGGATTTTTCCAACGGATGGCCTTCCCATTGAGCCGCCAAATGAGGCGAAACGGCATGATCATATAAATAGGATAATAATGCTTCATCCGGTACGGTGAGTCCCGCTACTTTTTTCACATAGCCTGCATCACTTTCAGCAATGGACGGAGCCCCACTGACTGCCGCTTTATAATAACCGGCTTTATATTGACCGTCACGTAACGTTTTTACCAATAAACCGGTTATGAATGTCTTGCCGATATCCGTACCGGTTCCCAATACAAATAAGCCCTTACTCTTTGATTCGAGTTGTATCATAATAACATCCCTTCCTCTATTATTACCCTTTTTATCAACTGTGGTTAACAAATTGATTTTAATGTTATTTAACCACGCCGTCACACCATTGTCAACTCTAACTATTTTAGTATGGTTTATAATCAGCACACAATTCTAAAAATTGCATTTCATTTATAACTAAAAGGCATTCAACCATCATTTTTAGTACTATTGATTACAAATGCTCAAAAAGAATCATTAATTATTGACTAATATGATTGATTATGATTATATTATAGTTAAGATATACTATAATTAAGTGACATACTAATGTAGTTAATAAAATATACGCCTTGTTAAGTAGAGAAGATTCCCTATGTTATCAGAAGAACGGCAGTCATTAATTTTAGAGCGGTTACGGACTAAACGAGCCGTTACCGTACAAGAGTTGGTCCAAGACCTCGACTCCTCGGCGGCCACGATTCGCCGCGATTTAACGGAACTACATGCCAAAGGGCTACTGCAAAAAGTACACGGCGGTGCCGTAAGTTGTGATGTAGACTATTTTACAACCGAACCGGATATTTCAACCAAAGCCAATTTATTCACTGATGAAAAAACGGCCATCGCCAAAGCAGCCGCCGAACTCATTGAAGATCATGACTTTGTTTTTATCGATGCCGGTACTACCACGGAAATGATGCTCCCCTTTGTAAACGCCAAAAATGTAACCTTTGTTACCAACGGCACCTCGCATGCGGCAGCCTTAGCAGCCCGTTATCGTCGTGTCATACTCTTAGGCGGTCAGGTGAAAGCTGTTACCGGCGCCATCATCGGCGATACAGCCTTACAACAATTAGATGTATTTAACTTTACCAAAGGATTTTTCGGTACCAACGGTGTCAGCATTAAAGGCGGTTTCAGCACGCCGGATCCGGCCGAAGCAGCCATCAAAGCGAAAGCCATCCAAAAATGCCATCATCCGTATATACTCTGTGATTCGTCAAAATTTGATAAAATATCGTCGGTCACCTTTGCCCCGTTGGAAAGTGCCACGATTATTACTACCAAAGTAAAAGGTGCCTATCATAACTACACTGAAATCAAGGAGGTAGAGTCATGATTTACACGGTTACTTTTAATCCTTCGCTCGACTACGTTATGCGCGTTAAAGGCTTTGAAGCCAACGGCGTTAATCGTACCTATGAGGACTTCATTGTAGCCGGCGGCAAAGGGGTTAATGTATCCATCATGTTACGCCATTTAGGCCATGAAAATACAGCATTGGGCTTTATTGCCGGTTTTACCGGTGACGAAATTGTTCGTCAATTGCGTGAAGAAGGTTGCCACGAATCGTTCGTTCATCTTGAAAAAGGCTATTCACGCATCAATGTAAAATTAAAGAGCAACGGCGAAACCGAAATCAACGCCCAAGGTCCTGTCATTACCGACACAGCCATGTCCCAACTCTACAAACAACTCGATGCACTCAAAAACAGTGACACGTTAGTGCTCTCCGGCAGCATACCGAAGGGACTTCCCGAAACAACCTACCGCGATATTATGGAGCGCCTCAAAGGTCGTGACATACGTATCATAGTAGATGCTACCCAAGATTTACTCATGAATGTACTTGATTTAAAGCCATTCCTAATTAAGCCGAATCATCACGAATTAGAAAGTGTATTTAATACAAAATTTACAACGGAGTCAGACATTATCGATGCAGCTCGCCAATTGCAAGCCAAAGGAGCCCAAAATGTACTCGTATCGAGAGCCGGTGACGGTGCCGTTTTAGTGGATGCCAACGGCGATGTACGAACAAGTGCCGTGCCGAAAGGCAAACTTGTCAATTCCGTAGGTTCCGGTGATTCCATGGTGGCCGGGTTCTTAGCCGGCTATATCGAATCGGACGGTCAATATGACAAAGCTCTCGCCATGGGCGTAGCCGCCGGTTCAGCGTCCGCCTTTGAAGAATGGCTGGCAAATCGTGAACAAGTAGAAGCATTATTGGAGAAGGAGTAATATCATGAAAATTACGGATCTATTACAAAAGCAATCTATTCAATTGCAAGCCCATCCGACCACTAAAGATATCGCCATTCGCCAACTGGCCGAATTAATGGATGCAAGCGGTAATTTGAAAAACAAAGAACAGTACATCAAAGATGTGCTGATTCGTGAAGAATCCGGCTCCACCGGTCTCGGCATGGGCCTTGCTACGCCGCATGCCAAAAGTATCGGCGTAAAAACACCGGGCCTCGCGGCTATGACCGTACCTGAAGGCATGAACTTCGAAAGCCTCGACGGCGAACCGACCCGCCTCTTTTTCATGATTGCCGCTCCTGAAGGCCAAGCCGACATGCATGTACAAGTATTGGCTAACTTAGCGACCCTCATCATGGATCCCGAATTCAAGGAAGCCCTTATTAAAGCACAAACCGTTGAAGGCTTCCTCGCTTTAATCGACGTAAAAGAAGCTGATTTATTCAAGCCTAAAATGACGGAAACCGAAGCCTTAGCCATCGTCGAACAGAACGTAACCACGGCCGGCACTGCAGCACCTAACGCTGAACAGCCGGAACAAAAACCGACTGAAGCAACTCCGGCTAAAGCAGGCGACGGTTCCTACCGCGTACTGGGTGTAACAGCTTGCCCGACCGGTATCGCCCATACAGCCATGGCAGCCGAAGCCTTAACACGCACCGCTGCGGATATGGGCATCACCATTAAAGTTGAACAAAACGGCGCCAGCGGCGTTAAAGATGCTTTAACAGCTCAAGATATTGCCAACGCGGACTGCATCATCGTAGCCGCTGACAAGAGCGTACCGATGGCTCGCTTTAACGGCAAACCGCTCATCCAAGTTAAAGTAGCGGACGGCATCAACAAAGCCAAAGAATTATTGGAAGAAGCCACCTCCGGCAAAGCGCCTATCTATGAAGCCGGCGAAGAAAAAGCCAATAAAAATGCGATTTCCGCCAAAGACAGCTTTGGTCGCCAGATTTACAAGCATTTGATGAACGGCGTATCTCATATGTTACCGTTCGTTATCGGTGGCGGTATCCTTATTGCCCTCGCCTTCTTATTCGACGATTTTAACCCGGCCGATCCAAGTAAATTCGGTTCAGGTACAGAACTGGCCGCTTTCTTCATGAAGATCGGCGGTGCTTCCTTTAGCTTTATGTTACCGGTATTAGCCGGTTTCATCGGCATGAGTATTGCCGACCGTCCGGGCCTGGCCGTTGGTTTCGTCGGCGGTTATCTTGCCAATGCAGGCGGTTCCGGTTTCCTCGGCGCCCTCTTGGCAGGTTTTGTAGCCGGTTACCTCATGCTCTTACTAAAACGAGCTTTCTCCGTATTGCCGCAATCCTTGGAAGGGATCAAACCGGTATTACTCTACCCTGTATTAGGCGTACTCTTCATGGGTATCATTATTACCTTTATTATTAACCCGCCGGTTGGTGCTCTTAACGAAGGCTTAATGAATGCCTTAAAGAGCATGGATACCAGCAGCCGTATCGTTATCGGTATTATCTTTGCCGGTATGATGGCCGTTGACATGGGCGGCCCTGTAAATAAAGCAGCGTATGTAATCGGTACCGGTCTCTTGGCAACCGGTGAATATGGCGTAATGGCGGCTGTTATGGCCGGTGGTATGGTACCTCCTTTAGCTATTGCTCTTTGTACTACGTTCTTCCCTAATCGTTTTACCCCGGCTGAACGTAAATCCGGTATTACCAACTATGTTATGGGTTTCTCCTTCATCACCGAAGGTGCTATTCCGTTTGCCGCTGCCGATCCGGTTCGTGTAATTCCATCCTGTATCGTTGGTGCAGGCGTAGCCGGTGCCTTATCGATGGCCTTCGAATGTACTTTGCGTGCTCCACACGGCGGTATCTTCGTTGTACCGACTATCGGTAACCCGCTCATGTACTTATTGGCAATCTTAGTCGGTTCCGTTGTAACCGCTTTGTTATTGGCTGTATTGAAAAACCCTTTAAAAGACTAACTGTCTTTGATTTCAATTGAACCACTGCATACGTCAGCCTATCAACTTGTAAGACTAATGTGGCAGTAAATCCTTGATGCATAAAAATTTTACACTTAAAGCTTAATACCCTATAAAATACCCCTGAATCCGAGTTTTAAACCTCGAATTCAGGGGTATCGCTTTTTAGTCTTCTTAAATTTCTTAAATTTTTTAACTTCTTTTCAGTACTATTCAGTTCCGTCCAACTTCTTCAATCCTTATCCGACTTTTTTTAATCACTGCTTGGCCGCTTCTTCGCGAATGCTTGCAACCGAACGACGCAACAGCCAATCGGTATCATGAGAGTCGCCTACGATAAAAGTATGCTCACTGAACTTTTCAAAACCATATTTGGCATAGAATTTCTGGGCTTTATAATTATGTTCCCAAACGCCGAGCCAAACATAATCACAAGCGGTTTCGGCAGCCAACTGCAACGCTTTTTCAAACAATACTTTGCCAAGGCCCATCCCTTGATTATCGGCCAATACGTAAATGCGCTGCACTTCAAAGCCGGTCGGTAACTCCTGTTCCGTTTGGGCACTCCCTATATTCACCTTTAAAAATCCTACCGGCTTACCATCCACCGTAACGAAATAGTGTTGCGATTCGGGATCACTCAATTCCTGCCGCAATGTTGTTTCCGATAAAGCCGTGTCAAAATAAGTTTTAAACTCTTCATCCGTATATTCATTGCAAAATGTTTCTGAAAATGTTCTCATTGCCAAATCGCGTAAAGTTTTTACATCTGAAGCCCCAATCTTTATAATACCAGTTTTCACTGTCTCACCAATTCCTTTTTCAAACGCATTATATTCGCTTTATTATAAAACATTCTCATCGCTTTTTCAAACCGCCCGTTAATAAAACGTTGCAAGCATCCGCCGCCTGTGCTATAATCACGTTAGAAATTTCAGGGGAGCTTATGAACGTAGGCTGAGAGGAAGTCATCCAACTTCGACCCTTATACCTGTACGGATAATGCCGTCGTAGGAAGATGTTATAGCGACTTTCTCACAGCGGCACCGTATGGTGCCTCTGTTTTTTTATGTTGTCTGTCAAAACAGACCGACTGGCGGGGGAGCGCCCGACAGTTGTCATTACAGCGAAGGGAAGCCGTGTTCCGGCGTGAGAGGAGACCATTAAGTCTCGACCGCAATAGGAGTTTGTAATGAACGATTCTACCAGTAATGTAAAAAAAGTAACCATAGCCGGCGTTTTAGTAGCCGTTGCCGTAGTAGGCAGTACCTTTTCATTTCCCGTTGGCATCAGTCGCTGTGCCCCCGTACAACATATGATTAATATCCTTTGTGCCGTCTTACTCGGCCGCTATTATGGGGTAGGCGTTGCTTTTTGTGCCAGTACCTTGCGCCTTGTTTTGGGCCTTGGCAGTATCCTTGCCTTTCCGGGCAGCATGTGGGGCGCCCTCTTATCGGGGATTGTGTACCATCGGACCGGTAATCTGCTCTTGACGCTCTTAGCCGAAGTATTCGGCACCGGCATTCTCGGCGGTCTTTCCGCTTACCCACTTGCCATTTTAGTCTTGGGCAAATCAGCCGGCCAAATCGCCTTCTACACCTATGTGGTTCCTTTTTTGATTTCTACCATAGGCGGCTCCCTATTGGCAGGGATTTTACTCTATGCATTACGCAGCACCGGAGCCTTGCAACAAATAAAACAGCATCAGTAGGCGTAATGTATTACCCTACACGCGATGCCGGAAAGGGTATTCTATGAGTACAACTACTTCTGAAACAAAATTATTATCTCACGGTCTTTTATGGTTCGGCGCCGCCTTATCCATAGCCGAAATCTTTACGGGCACATTATTTGCCCCACTCGGGTTTGAACAAGGTGTCATCGCCATTCTCTTGGGCCACATTATCGGCGGACTGCTTTTCTTCTTAGCCGGCCTCATCGGTGCCAATACGCGCCGCAGTGCCATGGAAACCGTACGTATCGGCTTTGGTCACCAAGGAGCATCCGGCTTTGCCTTAGCCAACGTACTGCAATTAATCGGCTGGACTACCGTCATGATTATCACCGGTGCTGCCGCAACAGATGCCATTTTACCTTGGGGCACCATCACTTGGTCCTTAATTATCGGCGGCCTCATCATTCTCTGGCTCGTATTGGGGTACAGCAATCTGACCCGTTTAAACCTCGTGGCCGTAGGCCTCTTGTTCTGCCTTACCATTTGGCTCAGCTTTATTATCTTTGACCCTTCTTCGGCTTTGGTCGGTGCCTTACAATTAACGGACGACCAAAGACTCTCCTTCGGTGCTGCCGTTGAATTGGCGGCCGCCATGCCGTTATCCTGGTTACCGCTCGTATCCGATTATACGCGTACCGCTAAACGCCCGGTAGCCGCCACCGTAGTAAGTACCTTGACTTACTCGGTAGTCAGCATCTGGATGTATGTGATTGGTCTCGGTTCCGCTATCTATGCCGGTGAAACGGATATTGCCGCCGTTATGTTAAAAACCGGTCTCGGCCTCTGGCCTTTATTAATCATTATCTTTGCTACGGTAACGACGACGTACCTCGACGCGTTTTCCGCCGGGGTCAGCTTTGTCAGCATCTTCCCTAACTTATCTGAAAAAGCAACGGCTATCAGCCTCACAGTTTTAGGCATTATCTTAGCAATTTTAGTACCTATGACAGAATATGAGAACTTCCTGTTTCTCATCGGTTCGGTTTTCACGCCCATGATCGCGATTCTCTTTACCCAATACTTTCTCCTTAAGCAGGATGCATCTGGGCGTAAATTTTACCTTCCAAACTTGATTCTTTGGTTAGTCGGGTTTATCTTATACAGAAATGTGATGACTTATGAAACTCCGTTGGGGACCACATTCCCGGTTATGATTGTCATTGCACTTCTGACATACATCGTCGGTCGTTTTACAAACAAACCGCAGAACTAAATTACGAAAGGATCTGAATCTTAGTGATTCAGATCCTTTTATTTTCTGACCGAACTACTTGTTTAAACAACTCTAATAGATCTAATGGACTTTAAATTCTTTATTTACGGGTTTCAAATATCATAAAATCTAAACAAATAAAGCCGGATATCGAATTTTTATAATTAGTTTTAAAATAATCGACATTTTATATATACACTAATCTCTATCTATGCTATACTGAATTTGGGAATAATAAGTCGGTATTAATTCATTAGCAATCATAGTAACCGACAACTGTTAAAAAGCATGATTTATATTGTGTACAGTAATGCAGTTAGAGGAGTGTAAATTCATGAACGATTTTTTAAGAGGTTTTAAAGACTTCGCATTGCGCGGCAATGTTATTGACTTGGCTGTCGGTGTTGTTATCGGCGCTGCTTTCGGCAAAATTGTTTCTTCCTTAGTAAGCGACATCATCATGCCACCAATCGGTTTGCTCTTGGGAGGCATCGATTTCTCCGATTTCTTCATCAGCCTTAACGGTCAGCATGCGGCTACCTTGGCCGAAGCTAAAGCAGCCGGTATTCCGGTTATCGCTTACGGCAGTTTCTTAAACGCGGTAGTTCAATTCCTTATCGTAGCTTTCGCTATCTATTTGGTAATTAAACAGATTAACAATCTCTACCCTAAGAAAGAAGCTCCGGTAAAACCTATGCGTACTTGCCCATTCTGTAAACAAGACGTGGACGAAGAAGCTACTCGTTGCCCACATTGTACATCCGAATTAGTTCCAGAAAAGAAAGCGAGCTAATACGCTAAATTAAATACTCCCACTTATTGGCGGGTCTTGCCCCGGTAATGGACAAAAAGGTGAGGGAAATGCATATAATGCATTTCCCTCACTCTTTTTATATCGGCTCTAACATGTTAATCCTATAACCCAAAATTTACTTTTCGCCTTCACTAATGCTATCCATCAGCTTAATGTATTCGTCTTTAGTAAATACAGGTTTATAATTAGCCTGTACTTCTTTAGCACCTTCAGCATCACCATATAACAGATCAACAATGGTCATAGCCAAAGCTTGCGCCGTTTTGGTATAGGCTACTTCAGGCACCGAAATCTTATAATTGGCACCATGAAGAACGCCTTCAATACAGCCGACCCACGGATGAATAACCGGAATAATATGAGCCACATCACCCATATCAGTACTGCCGGCCATATGTTCCCCTTGAACTACATTAGCTTCACCAAACAGCGGAATAGAGTTTTGTTTTAAAAATTCATTCATAGTCACATCGTTACGCATTGGCAAATAACCCGGTAAATCGTTGATTTCACAAGTAGCACCAACAGCATCGGCACCGGCTTTAAGTGCACGATTAACGCGTTTATTGGCCGCAATCATAGCATCCACATTAGCTGCCCGTACATAACTTTCCATGGCTACATAATCAGGCACTACATTGACTAAACTGCCGCCGCTATTAATGATCGGATGGAAACGCACATAATCACTTTCTTTAAAGGTATCGCGAATTGCGTTAACCCCCATTACGCCCATCATAGCTGCTTGCAATGCATTAACACCTTCATGAGGTGCACCGGCTGCATGGGCCGCTTTGCCGTGGTAATTAATTAACTTCCCGATAAAGCCGTTCGAAGTAGAACCGAGCCCCATTTCGCCCGTTTCTGCCTTAGCCGTTTCCACATGCATCTGCATGGCCATATCAATATCATCAAAGGCTCCTTCATAAATAAGCTGCTGTTTACCGCCTAAATACTTAATTTTACCTTCTTCACGAAGTTTATTGCGGTAGTCGATTTCCACATATTCTTCGGCCGGCACGGCAAAGATAACTACTTCACCATTCAATTCCAGCAACACACCTTCCGCCTGTAAACCGATGGCAACGGCCAACATATTGGCAATCTGCACATTATGACCACAGCAATGAGCCGCGCCGGTTACAGCATCGGCCCGCGGATGTTTCGGACAAATAATGGCATCCAACTCACCGATCATGGCTACGCGATACGCATCGCTCTTACCTTTTAAACGACCTTTAACACCGGTTACGGCATGGCCGGTAGTGAACGGAATATTTAATTCCGTAAATAACTGTTGCACAAAGGCAGTTGTTTTATTTTCTTTATACCCCAATTCCGGTGCCGCCATAATTGTTTCAGCCACTTCCATTAATTTTGGCATTGCCTTTTCAATAGCTGCACAGACTCGTTCTTTTACTTCTGTTTTTGTTAAACTCATATTAAATTACGCCCTCCCAATGTAATACTACTTGTGCTACCAAAGCGGCACAGAAGAATGTACCGGCCGCAACGGCTAAAGCAACCGGAATAATACGCCATGACAATTGTTTGAAGGCGCCTAAATCTTTACCGAGCGATAACCCGGCGTAAGCCAATACCGGGGTGGTAGTAGCCAAGAAAGTAACATTGGCCGCTTGTTTAGTAATCCATTCACTGCCGGGTACTCCCGGAATTGATAAAATAACGCCTAAAATAGATACCCAGAATACCATCGGAAGTTTTTTGAAACCCGGTAAATAAGAAATTACGGCACCGGCAAAAGCAATCGCTGCCAATACTAAACAACCTACCAAGCTTGGTCCGAAGGCATGTTTACCATCCAAAATATTACCTACAGCCGTGATGACAGCCGCTATAATAACAACGACTAAAAATTGAATTATTTTTTCCTGTAAGGTCATAGTCTTTTCCGTACTCATTAGCGCACCTCCTCAGATTCATGACGTAATACACGGGCACAGAAGCCGTATAAGCGTTCCATAATCGGTAATGATACGAACAAACTGAAGTATACGCCAACAACACTGGTCAATAAGTTCGCCGCACCGGACATGGCCATAATTTCACGTTCGAATTCAGGATGTACCGCTATGATTGAGCCTGTAGCAGCCGCCATCATACTGGCACTGCCGATACCGGCCCCCATAGCGAGAGCAATCGGATGGAACCAACCCAATTGAGCAATCATACCGGCTAATACGGAAATCCACATAGCACCGAATAAGGTACCGCAAATATACATACCCATAACACCGCGACCTTCCGGTGAATGGAAGCCGTAACGATCGATGATAATAGCCACATTAGCTTCACGGTCGATAGAGTAACAAGCGCCAATCGCTTCGCGACGCATACCAACCAAGAGCGCAATCGGTAAGCCCAGCACGATGGTACCAAGGAAATGGCCTAATTCCTGTAAAATAAGGGCCCAGCCGGAATTCATGATAATGTGTAAATTCGGGCCGATACCAAGACCAATCTTAGTCATCAAAAGCATAATCGAAATGTTGAGATAATCGGTAGCCGCTACCATTTGCTCTTCGGTAACAATTTTAAATTTAGGAATTGAAATAATAAGGCCGAATACCAATGAATACAATAATGGCAAGAAGACAATAATGCCGAATTTTTGAATTCCTATCCCCTCCGCGAGTAACGTAATCAGTAAACACAGCAGATGAATCTTCCAGTTTTTTAGTAATCCCATAATCTTGCCCTCCACCATTAAACATAAATGCACTCAAAATTTACATACACCAATTATACGCCATAAATCATATTTTGGCTTATATTATTTTGTAATGCTAATTGATAAATATGCAAATAAAAACAGGCAATTGCATCTTGTGCAATTGCCTGTTTTTTGATTAATTTATTTTTTAATGACTAAAATTCAAAATACTCCTTACCCTATATATTTTCTATGATATTCAGGTTTCAGAATAATTTAAGTTTGAATTTCAAACCAATTAAATTTAACCTTTGAGCGTTAGGCTTACGTGTTAGAATAAGCCTGTTCGTTTACCATAATGCTTGGAGTCACCGTTTTGTTTCCAGCCCACCATGTCACCGATGGACATAACGCGACGAGTCAAACAATCCTTACATTTATCCGCATTATCATCGACGCAAGGTTTGTTATCGTATAACAAATACTTCGCACGGTGTTCCGGAATCGTGATAATCGGCATTAAAATATTGGCCCCGGCAGCCAGACCCTTTTCACGACCCAATTTATCAAGAGCCTGAAGTGCCGTAGTCGCCGCAATGTTCACGTCTTTTAAGAATAAACGGGTCAATGCAATCATCTTAAGACCGAGCTGAATACGGCGTTTTTTACCCGCTTCATCATCGATCCCCATGGCGAGGGCTTCCTGCCCGAGCGGTGTATCATGATGCACCACATAAGGCCCCATACCGATCATGTCGATATCCATATCACGATAGAAAAGAATATCGTTGACCAAATCCTCTTCCGTCTGATGAGGCAAACCGATCATAACACCGGTCCCCACCTGGAAACCAACCTTGCAGAGGCTCTTCAAGCAGTTTACGCGCGTTTCAAAGGAATGCAATTCATCATTCGGATGGATTTTCTTGTATAATTCCGGATTACTGGTTTCAATACGAAGCAAATAACGGCTGGCACCGGCTTCCACCATGCGGCGATATGATTCTTCGGTCTGTTCACCTACACACATGGTGATGCCCAACGACCCGTCCCCGATAGATTTAATTTCACGAATCAAATCCACCACATAGTCAACGAAGGCCGCATCACTGCGTTCTCCGGACTGCAAAGTAATGGAACCGTACTCATGGTCATAGGCCCATTGTGCCATTTTGATAATATCTTCACGCTTCATATCAAAGCGTTCCGTCTTATCGTTATCACGACGAATCCCGCAGTATTCACAGTTTTTCACACAGCGATTGGAAAATTCAATCAAACCGCGGTAATACGCCATTTTATCTACATATTTTGCCTTTACTTCATAGGCTTTTTTATAAATGGCCTGCAAATCATCTTCGTCGGTAACGCTCATCAAAAAGCGCAATTCATCGACGGTCAACGTATCATTGCCGACCAAATCTTTCTTAAGTATATCTTGTACTGTCATATTCCTCCACTTATTCCGAACGACGATAAGCCACTGTAAGCGGCTCGGTCAATGTGGCCGGCAAGTCGGTGTCTTTTACAAAACCGTCAAGCTCAGCCGGTAAATCGGTCCATTCGGTCAATTCATGAGCAATCATATAATGAGCGAGGCGGCCGCGCATCTGTTTTGACGATGTGCTAAGCTGTTTCCATACGCCCTCTTTTAATTCTAAAAATTCAACGGTCACCATACGGGGATGACTCACCAATTTGGCATACTCTTTGGATGCCAAGTTAAGAAGCCAGTCTTCCGCTTGAAAATAGGCTGTTACCTTCTCGGTCCAGCAATCATACAATGTTTTAACATCTTGAAGTAAACCGTCGATTACCGACTTATTAATGATGTTTTTGGCAAAAATCCGATCAACCAAATCAAGCCGATAATCGGTAATCGGGCTCTCAGGTGTCACGATACCGTACAGACCGGACAAAATACATACATGGTCATTCCCAAAAGCCTGAGCTTTTTCAGATAATTCAGACCATGCCAGATTTTTAAAAGCGAGACCCGAATAGCTGAAAGCCGCCGCCCCCACCGGAGCGTCATCGTGGTTTTGATAAAAAGCAACCAACTCGGCCGCCATGTCAGGCTTAACTTTAAGTGCCTTTACAATAACTTCAGCTGTCAATGTCTTCATATGCCCTACAATAGCATCGGTCATGACTTTGTCAAAGACGGGGGCCGTCGGTTTTCCCTGCAGTTTTTTCGTTTTGCTAGGAGACAGGAGTATTTTCATGACCACTCATACCCTTGACATCTTCATGCATAGCTTCATCTTCTTCAGCTAAATGAGCCTGCAAATCTTTACTCCAAATCATCATCGGCAAGCCGACAACGTATTTAGCCTTCATTTCCTTACACATGGAAATGGCTTCGGCCAAATATGGCGAGCCTTCATCCACGCCATCCGTCAAAATAACAACATGGCGATTCTTTAAATCAAGGCCGGAATATACCATATGCTCGCCGTTGTAAAAAATTTCTTCAACAAACAATTTATCGTGCATGAATTCATCCATACGACGTAATAAAATACGGTCTAATAAGGCACTGGCCGGTGTAGAAACCGGTGCATTGGTAGCCAGTCCTTCCGGCTGTAAACGAATAAATACAGTCTTCTGATTATGACCCTTACGGTATTCTAAAAGAGCTTGTTCCAAAGCACCATAGAACAAAAATTGTTCTGCCGGATCCAAGGTATCACTCAAAAACATATCTATAACGGAGCCTGATTCGGCCGTTTTCAACTGTGCTGACAACTGAACCGCTACGTCTTCTACCACTTCTTCATAATCGGAATGTTTAACCTCTGTCATTATGCGATCCTCCTACATCAAAACACCGAATTGAAACAGTCAAGCTTCTTTTCTATTCTAACCATATAATTATAGCATTTTTACCTAAAATTTTCTATATCTTCAGTGGACAATACAGCATAATATGTTTTTCATTGTATTGCTTCAAAAATCAAAAAAAGACCTCCGCCATATTTGCGAAAGTCCTTTTTAATTAACATTTATAACCTGATTTACGGGCACCGGTTTATAAACCACGCTAAATCGCCCTGTATTAATTACGCTTCAATCAACAGGTAAATATTCATCCCCGTTACAACGATACCGATAAGCCATAACATAACAGCCGTAGACGGTTTGTTTTTGTATTCCCCCATAACCTTCGCCGATCCGGTCAAATAGAGCTGCAAGAAAATCGTGAACGGTAACTGCAAGCTGAGAAACATTTGCGAAACCAACAGTGCTTTGAAGGAATCTTGAATAAATAAGATCAATACGAGTGCCGGAATATAGGTCAATGCGAGGCCTATACGGCTGTGTAAGTCTTTCATATCATAGGATTCACCAAACATACCGGCAAAAATACTGGCACCTGCCATACCGGCTGTAGCCGATGAAGCAAAACCAGCAAAAAGCAAGGCTACGGCAAATATTACGCCGGCTGCCGGTCCTATTAAAGGTACCAACAATTCCTGTGCCTGTTCCAATTCTTCGACCACGACGCCTTGGTTGAAAAATGTAGCGGCCGCCAAGATAATCATGGCGGAGTTAATAGCCCAACCGATACCCATGGAAAGAAGCGTATCCAAGAACTCATAGCGCAGGCGCTTTTTCATGACTTCCGGATCTTTTTTGTTAAATTCACGGCTCTGAATAATTTCCGAATGCAAGAATAAATTGTGCGGCATAATAACGGCGCCCAAAATACTCAGGATAACGATCATCGACTCATTCGGCAATGTGGGATTCACCCAACCGAGGCCCGACGCCGCCCAATCCACATCAACCATGGAAAGTTCCGCTAAGTAGGCCAAGGCAATGAGCGATACAAAGCCGGCAATTACCTTTTCAAGTTTGCTGTACGAGTTTGTCAACAGCATAACTGTACAGATGACGGCTGTCAAAATCGAACCGATAAAAAGCGGAATACCGAACAGCATTTTTAAGGCAATGGCCGCGCCGATAAATTCGGCCAGTGCTGTCGCCGCCGCAGCCAAACCGGCCGTACTCAAAAGAATACGAGACAACCAGTGCGGCAATATTTCATACGCACATTCCGATAAACAACGCCCTGTAACAATCCCCAAATGAGCCACATTATGTTGCAATAATATGAGCATGATTGTTGAAAGCGTAACAACCCATAACAAATTGTAACCGAACATAGCACCGGCCGCTAAATTGGCGGCCCAGTTCCCCGGGTCGATAAAGCCGACCGTTACGATTATACCCGGTCCGATGTAACGGAATACTTCCGAAACTCCCTGTTTGTGGACCGTATTTAATTTTTCTTTAATACGTGACAAAAACATACCCTTCACCATTCCCTATCTTTTTCAGAATCCAACTCTACCGATTCACATACACTCATTAATAACGGCTTGGATTTCAGCAAGGGTCCCCTTCCTGTCACACTCCAAACTCTTATTGTGCGTTAGGCGTATTTTCAGCTAAAGTGCCGTTTGGATCTACCGTCTTTTCACCGGTATTGCCATCAGCTTGCCCATTATTAGCCCCGGCTCCATTGTCCTTAGGAGCTTCCTGTGCCGGTTGACCTGACTTCGTCTGCACATCAGCACCTTCCGCACCGGACTTAGCCGCAGCTTTATCGCCTTGTGCTTGAGTTTTAGCGGCTACTTTATCGGCCTTAGCCTGTGCTTTAGCGGCTTCTTTATCAGCCTTAGCCTGTGCTTTAGCTGCCTCTTTATCGCTCTTAGCTTTTTCTGCCGCTTCTTCCGCTTCTATGCGGGCACGGTTTTCTTTAAACTTTTCACGCGACTTAGCCGCTTCTTCATCAGCTTTCGCAATCGCCTGTTTACCTACTTTGTCATATAAAGCATCCGGTGCTGCCACACCGTTACTCGAAATCACAACACCTACACGCGTACGCATATCATTCTTGCCGTGATTATCAAAACGGAGTCGCACATCGCCGCCGTTTTGCACCTTGCTGCTATCGACTTCAAAATGCTTCATTTTTTCTTCGATTTCTTCACGCGTTAAGGCCGGTTGCTGACCTTGTGAAATAGCGTCTTCACCGCGTTTTCCTTCGCGAATTTCCTGATCGCGGTTATATTGCATCAAATCATCGCGGAATTCGCTATACAAACGAATAGCAATATTTTTATCCGTATCATTCATCGTTTCACGACGATCCACCACGTCAGCCACGAGTGGCGTCAATTCATAACGTGTATATACTTGAGTACCTAAATTTAAGCCCTGTGTATCAGTAAGAGCACCATGCTTTTCGAGTATCATTAAGGCTTGATACGCCCAATCCGATGGTTTCACATCGGCCAAGCGATTATCTGCCTGGCTCACACCAACAGTGCAAACAGTACATAAACCGGCTACCAATAAAGCTTTTCTCCAATTCATGGTCATTCTCCTTATTTCTTTAAATTCATCAATATTATACCATGTTTTTATGAATTTTCCTATCATTGAAAGTCATTATCATAATGATTTAGGTTTCCTATGCTATGGTCACAATAATCACCATATACGTACACAACATGGTCTTAACAGCACTATACAAAATTCATTTCGAACTTTCATGAAAAAACGGCTTTTTGCCTAAAACACTTCCGGTGCGGCAATACCGAAGCCGATGGCTACCGGCACATCCGTATATTTCTTGATTGTCTGCACCAAAGCACCGATATCCGTGGTAATTTCTTTACGTACCCCGGTAACACCCAAGGAGGAAACGCAGTAAATAAAGCCTTTCGCATCTGATGCAATCCGTTCGATACGCTGTTCCGATGTTGGTGCAACCAAGGAAATTACCGTCACATCGGCAGCTGCTGCCACGCCTTCAATCTCATCTTTTTCTTCATGCGGCATATCCGGCACGATGATACCGCGAATATTAAGCTCTTTACAACGGACAAAGAACTTTTCGGCACCATATACGTAAACGGGATTCAAATACGTCATAAATACCAAGGGAATCATCACTGTTTCACGGACTTTTTCAACCACGGCAAAAATAGCATCTGTCAATGCTCCGCTCTTTAATGCCCGTTGCGAAGCCCGTTGAATGACTTCCCCTTCCGCTACCGGATCGGAGAACGGAATCCCGATTTCCACAAGATCCGCGCCTGCATCAGCCATCACTTTAATATAACGAGCCGTAGCTTCCAAATTAGGATCGCCGGCTGTTAAAAATCCGATAAACGCTTTGCCGTTGGAAAAAACCTGTTCTATTGCATAACTGTCTTGTTGTACTTTATTCATGAATTTCATGCCCCCTGTATCGTGCCATCGCCGCCACATCTTTATCACCGCGACCGGAAATACAAATAATAATCGATTCATCACGGCTCATCTTCGGAGCCATTTTCATCACATGAGCTACGGCATGTGCACTTTCAATAGCCGGGATAATACCTTCCGTGCGTGACAAATATTCAAACGCCGTTACCGCTTCTTCATCGGTAATCGGTACATACGTAGCTCGACCGGTGTCATGTAAATAAGAATGTTCCGGGCCGATGCCAGGATAATCCAGGCCGGCCGAAATGGAATATACCGGTGCAATTTGACCGTATTCGTTTTGAACGAAATAGGAACGCATACCATGGAAAATACCCGGTGTACCTTTGGCGAGCGTGGCCGCATGTTCTTTTGTATCAATGCCGAGGCCCGCTGCTTCACAGCCTACGAGCTGCACGCCTTCATCCGGAATGAAATGATGGAACATGCCGATAGCATTACTGCCGCCGCCTACACAAGCAACTACCATACTCGGCATTTTGCCTTCCGCCGCTAAAATCTGTTCACGCGCTTCTTTACTGATGATACTTTGGAAATCACGCACAATCATAGGAAACGGATGAGGACCAACCGCTGAACCCATGGCATAATACGTATCGTCAACACGACGGGGCCATTCGCGAAGCGTTTCACTTACCGCATCTTTTAAGGTCATAGTACCCGACGTAACCGGATGCACCTTAGCACCCAAAAGCTCCATACGATACACATTAAGAGCTTGCCGTTCCGTATCTTCCTTCCCCATAAACACTTCACATTCCATGCCTAGGAGTGTTGCTGCCGCAGCGGCCGCTACGCCATGCTGACCGGCGCCGGTTTCGGCAATAATACGTTTTTGCCCATTCGCTTAGCCAACAAAACTTGACCGAGTACATTGTTAATCTTATGTGCCCCCGTATGATTCAAGTCTTCGCGTTTTAAATAAATCTTGGCCCCGCCCAAATCTTCCATCATTCGTTTCGCATAGTACAAAAGGGACGGACGTCCCGTATAATTAACCTGCAAATCTTCCAATTCCGCTATGAAATCGGGATCGTTTTTATATTTTTCATAAGCCGTTTCTACTTCAAGCACGGCATTCATCAAAATCTCCGGAATATATTGACCGCCATGTTCACCCTAGCGACCTTTGCGTTGTAATTCACCCACGCTACTCACCTCTTCAGCCTTTCTCAATCTTAACTCTTATATTTAAGAATCAATTATAAATCAACAATTAATTATATATAGGCCTATTGCCTGAATCGCTTATAGCGACTTATCCTTTAATATCATTTATATCGTCTTAACCGTCGTCACAAATTCACGTATTTTTCGGTCATCTTTATAACCATCGGTTTCAACACCGCTACTTATGTCGACACCGTAAGGCCTTGCAATGCGAACGGCTCGCGCTACATTACGGCTGTTCAAACCGCCGGCCAGCATAAATGGTCTATTAACATTCTTTAGAACCGACCAGTCAAAACTCCGGCCCGAACCGCCCCGTTCACCGGCCACATAGGTATCAAACAAAAGCATGTCCGCTTCACTGTCACGCCATCGTGCTACATCGGCTTCGGTAGCCACCTGAACAGCTTTCCAAATCTTTGCCTTAGTCAATGTACGAAGTTCTTTGATATCTGCTTCCGTTTCATCACCGCAAAGCTGAATGACATCGAGCGGTACCGTTTCGGCAAGTTTTGCCACTGTCGCTAACGATTCATTAACAAAAACGCCTGCCTTTTTAACGCCCGGTACTAATGCTGCTGCCAATTTTTGAGCCGTCGCTGCCGTTATTTGCCGTTTACCCAGTGCAAATACAAAACCGATATACGCAGGCCGTAACTCAGCCGGCAATGCATTGATGGCTTCGATATCTTCCGACCGCTTCAAACCGCAAATTTTCGTCACTACCGGCGGTACTTCACCGTAGAGTTCCGCAATGGCTTTCCCCTTATCAGCCACTCGCATAAAACGTTCGCCGATAAGAGCGGCCGTGATACCGTTTTTGCGGAGCACATCTATATCTGCCGCCGTATTGAGTCCCGATTCCGACACAAAGGTAACGGACTCAGGCACCAAAGAACGAAGTCTGATGCTGTGATTAATATCTACCGTAAAATCTCGTAAATCGCGATTATTCACACCGATAATCCGAGCACCTACAGCCATCGCTTTGGCGATTTCTTCTTCCGAGTGAGCTTCCACGAGACAGGCCAGCCCCAAACTATGAGCCAAGTCATGGAAACTTTGCAGTTCTGCTTCCGACAAAATCGCACAAATCAGTAAAATCGCGCTTGCCCCGATGACTTTGGCCTCATAAATCTGATAGCTGTCGATAATAAAATCTTTCCGCAATACGGGAATCGCCACCGTTTTGGCAATATCCGATAAATACTCATCCGCGCCCATGAAAAACTTTGGTTCCGTCAACACTGAAATAGCGGCTGCACCGGCTTTTTCATAATCCTTGGCAATTTCCAAATACGGGAAATCTTCAGCAATTACGCCCTTAGAGGGGGAGGCTTTTTTTACCTCACAGATAAAATTCATCGACCCTGCGCGAAGTGCTTTTTCAAAAGCAAAGGGAAATTGACCACCGTTACCCGCCAGTTCTTCTTTAGCCGCCTGCTCTGCCTGTGCTTTCACAACTTCAAGTGGCGTCGTTGCCTTTAATACCGCTACCCGTTCTTTGGTAGCCGCCACAATCGTATCAAGAATCATTAGGCCACCTCATTCGTAGCGGCGATCAAATCTTCAAGCACGGTCAACGCTTTGCCTTCATCAATAAGACGGGCCGCTTTGGCGATGCCGTCGGCCAAGCTTGTATTTGCTTCAGCCAAATGGAAACTCATGCCTGCATTGAGAAGCACCGCATTCCGACGAGAACCTTTTCCCCGGTCAAGACGGAACGCGTAATATCCGCATTCACAGGACCGTCACCGCCTACGAGCTCTGCCGGTTTGGCGTAAGCCAGACCAAATTCAACCGGATCCAATACATAAGAAGTAAGCTTACCATCGTTAATTTCACAAACATAGGTCTTATCACAAGCCGTAATTTCATCGAGGCCGTCAAAACCGTGAACCACGGCACCCCATTTTACGCCCAAATTAGCCACTACTTGAGCCTTGTTATAATTGGTTTCCAATTCATCGGTGCGAATATTGGCAATTAAAATAATCTTTTTCTTGTAATGATCTAAGGCAACCCCCTTATCAAAAAGGAGTAAATCCACATCATTGAAAATCGGTATGTCGTAAGGACCGGTGCTCATCAATTTCATGCGCTGATTCTGAAAACCGCGATCCAAATGCGGTTCGGCATAAGTCATATATTCATAGCCGAAGTAACCGACCAACCCACCCGTAAACGTCGGTAAAAAATCGAATTGCGGACTTCAATATTCTTTCATGATGCGCCTGATTTCTTCATTCGGCTTCGCCGTCCGATAGGTCTGGGTCGTAGCCCCCTTAATCGTCATCGTCCCGGCTTTGCATGTGATTTCAAGCAACGGATTATAACCTAAGAATGAATAACGTCCCCAGTTTTCTTTATTATCGGCACTTTCCAATAAAAAGGCTGTTTTACTTACTCGCTTTAAAGCTTTTAGCACGCTGACTACGGTTCGTGTGTCTGAAAAAATTTCTTTATACACCGGTACAATCGGGTACTCGGCTGCGTAAGTCTTTAATGTGTCCAGCGTTAACTGATTCATGACTGAAACTCCTTTTTCTCTTATTTCTCAATGTAACGGAATCTAATTTTGCCAATAAAAAAGTCCTTGGCAAATATATGCCAAGGACGGGTAATTTAATTATACTCGCAGTACCACCTTGATTGACGCTTTAAATACATAAAACGTCCCCTCATTCGCAGGGTACTAACATACCCCTCATTACTAACGCCAATATCGTGTCGCTGTATACTAAAGGCATTCCAAGAATCGCCTCTTTCCCAGCGCCCTCAACGGTCCATTTAATAAACTGCGTTCTATGAAAATCTCAGCTAACTTTACTCTCTGTAAGTGCACGTCTTATTTTTATCTCCGTCTCAACGGTTTTAAGGTTCACTATGTAATTTATATAGGTTTTGGCTCCCCGCCGCAACCGATAATAACAAATGTCTCTCACTCCACATGACCAATCAATCCCAAGACCGGTCATTTCCTCAGTCTCTCTGCTCCCTCAAATCCCCAGTGTTATCTCGTGATGTACAAAACATATCATTTTGTTCTTTTAAAAAGAAATTCTGTCCACTTAGGTTGTATTTATAATAAACATAATGCCTTCAAATGTCAAGATTTTTTTGTAAGTATTTTATAAAATTAAAGACTGAATTTTACAAAGCGTCCCTCAAAACTTGATTCTACAGCATTTTAATTAATACACAAAAATCTTTAAACATTATATATTCTTTTAATTTCCTGTGGTATAATACAAATGTATATTGTTCATAACAGGAGGGAAGTCCCATGGCCAACACGGACATTACTATCAACGCAGTAACCAATCCTGCAGCCAATGAAACGCCTATCGACATTGAGGCAACGATTAGAAATCTGAAGCGCAATAATTTTGTCGTGCATTATTTTGAAACCGGCACCGAAGCCACCGCTTATCTGAAAGAGCGTATTCAAAATAAACGCGTTGCTCTAGGCGATTCACGCACCTTGCAAACGCTTCGGGTCTATGAAGCCTTAGAACCGAATAATAAGGAAATCACCGATATTCACCGCCCTTTGGAAGGCGAAAACTTCCGCCAAACAGCATTACGCACTATGCAAAAAGATGTATTTCTCACCTCCGTCAATGCATTGGCTCAAACGGGCGAACTCGTTAATATCGACGGCACCGGTAACCGCGTGGCCTGCTCCTTATTCGGATCTGAAGAAGTATTCTTCGTTCTGGGTATCAACAAAATTACCCCCGACTTGGCGTCGACCATCTACCGGGCTCGTAATGTAGCGGCACCGAAAAACGTAGTCAAAAACAAGAAACTCTCCAAAACTCCATGTGCCATTAAACAGGATCATTGCTACGACTGTGCTTCACCGAATCGTATCTGCAATGCCCTTACCATTTACTATAAGAAAATGCGCAATATGGATATAATGGAAATCATCATCGTGAACGAAGAGCTCGGTTTCTAAACGGGCGAATATTACTCGGAATCAATCACAAGAAATGCCAAGTATATATAATAAATTTCAATTTAAAATTTAACAGCACTTAACTTAACAATAAAACGAAAGCCCCACCCGAAACCGGGTGGGGCTTTCTTCATAGGCACAAGCTACAATCAAATGCCTTTAATAGCTTATTGAGCTTAGATTATGCACCTACAAAACGATTCAAAGCAGCTGTGCTTGTCATATGACGTTTAGTCATGCCAAGTTCAGCAGGGCTGATACCCAATGCTAAGCCGATTAACTGGCTCATATGGATAATAGGCATATCTTTGTCGTTAGGAACATATTGTTTTGCTTCTTTTTGGAACATATCAAGCTGCATCTGGCAAAGTGGGCAAGGTGTAACAACACAGTCAGCGCCTTCTTTAGCAGCATCAGCATTGATGGAACCAGTCATATGCATTACGGAATCATGTGCAGGATATACAGCATGGAAACCACAGCAGTCGAGCTTACGGGAGAAGTCGATTGGTGTAGCGCCGATAGCTTTGATTACATCAGCCAAGCTGGTTGGGATCTGGAAGTCTTCAAAGCCTGTTTCTTCTTGCGGACGAAGAAGATGGCAACCATAGTATTCAGCAACACGAAGGCCGCTTAAAGGTTTAACAACTTTAGCTTTAAGGTTGTTCAAACCGTAGTCGCGAATCAATACCCATAAGAAATGAGTTACATCGCTGGTACCTTTATAACGTAAGCCTGCTTGGCCCAAAATGTTATTTACGCGAGCACGTTGAGTTTCATCGCGATCGAGTTCATTTTTAGCTTCGCGAAGCATTAAAGTACAAGTGTTACAAACTGTCATTAAGTTAACGCCTTGTGCTTCAGCTAAGGCAATATTACGAGCATTAGTAGAAAGAATTGCCAATGGATCGATATCCTGAACGTGGGACGCACCACAGCAAGTCCAACCTTCCAATTCTTCGATTTGAATGCCTAACTTTTTAGCAACCGCAACAGTGGCGATAAAATCTTCTTTGGCTGCACCTTCAAGTACACAACCAGGGAAAAATGCGTATTTCATTATCTTTCTGCCTCCTCTGCTGCCTTAATAATGGTGCGCACATCCTTAATACCTTGAACAGGTTTATGTGGAATTACGAGTTCAAGAGGATTAATCTTACCATGTGCCCAGAGACGCATAGCGTAGAGCCCCTGTTTAGCGGAATCTACAAGACCGTCAGTCTTAAGACTCATCGTTACTTCGTTCAAGCGACCAGTCTGCATGAGGTCTTGTTTGAAGGCGATAGCATGACGAGTACCTTTATTGGATAAGCCGGCTTTCGTAGCTACCGCACGAAGTTCGGAAATATCTTTTGCAGGTTTTAAGTGTTTTGGACAACGGGAGATACAGTTCATGCAATGAACGCATTTCCAAAGACCATTTTCAAAAGCAGGATTTACGTGAGCCATAGGAGCGGCATCACGGGAATCTTGAACAAAGCGATTAGCTTTGGTGTAAACATATGGATCCAAGAAGTCTTCGCGATTAGCGGACAATTTGTTACATTCGGAAGCACAGCAACCGCAAAGGATACATTCTGTGTTAGTAACAAATTTTTTGAAATCTTCCGGAGTCTGGCGAGAACCGGTATCGCGGTTGAATTCAGGTTTCATGAAAATCCATGGAGCAACAGTTTTAAGACGGTTAACTTTAGCTTCCCAGTCAACTGCCAAGTCACGGATTACGTCGAAGTTACCGATTGGAGCGATTTCAATAGTGTCGCTGCCGAAACGTTCGGTAATATCGTCGATTTTACTTTCACAACCAAGCATAGCCTGACCATTAACTTTAATGGAGCAAGCACCACAAACAGCACTACGGCAAGCAGCGATGAATGTTAAGGTTGGATCGATAGTATCTTTAATTTTTTGAAGGCCCCAAAGAATTGTACGGTCCGGTTCATAATCAAAGGAATAGGTCTGTACATAGGAGCGACCTTCATTATAACGATGAATCTTATAAGTAATCTGTCTCATCTTAGTACGTCCTTTCTTTTGGTTCGAAGCGAGTAATTACAACTTCACTCTGACCAACTTTGTATTCGCCATCTTCTCCAAGGGTAATTAAAGTATGGTTTAAGAAGTTAGCATCATCACGTTTCGCGAAGTCTTCACGAAGGTGACTACCACGGCTTTCTTTACGACGAAGTGCGCCCAAAGTAACAGCTTTAGCAACAGTTAAAAGGCTGCCTACTTCAACGTAGTTTACGAATGCCATATTGAACGTACGGTTAGTGTCGCCAACGTAGCAAGTTTTGTATTCTTCAATCAAACGATTCAAGGTTTCTAATTCTTCTTCCATTTTCTTTTCTTCGCGGAAAATACCTACATTGTTCCACATGGAAAGAGCCATTTCGTTACGAATTTCAGAAATTGGACGACCGCTTGTACGGCCTGTTACTTCGCGGAAACGTTGTTCCCAGCCGTTAGCTGCTTCGTTAAGAGCTTTGGAAGCGTCTTTAGCTTGGTTTTCTTTAACGTAAGCTACAGCGCCTTCACCGGCTACTTTACCGAATACAACAGCGTCAGCCAAGGAGTTACCGCCAAGACGGTTAGCACCGTGAATAGATACGCAAGAAGCTTCGCCGGCAGCAAACAAACCAGGGATTACAGTACCGCAAGTTTTAAAGTCTTTTACATCAATACCGCCCATGGAATAGTGACAAGTTGGGCGAATTGGAATAGGTTGAACTAATGGATCGGCATGTTCGAATGTGATAGCCAAATCACGGATACCATGAAGTTTTTCAAGAATAACTTCTTTTGGTAAGTGACGAACGTCAGCTACTACATAAGCGTCAAGACCGGTACCCCAGCCGCGACCTTCAGCGATTTCGGTTTCGATAGCTTTAGCTACAACGTCACGAGGTGCCAATTCCATTTTACTAGGAGCATAGTCCTTCATGAAACGTTCCCCCTTGTTATTCAAGAGGTAACCGCCTTCACCACGAACAGCTTCGGACATCAAGATACCACTTTTACCAAGACCGGTCGGATGGAACTGAACCATTTCAGGGTCTTTCAAAGCACAGCCGGCACGGAAACATGCTGCCATACCGTCACCTGTGGAAAGGTAAGGGTTGGAAGTACGAGTCCAGTACATACGACCTGCACCACCGGTAGCAATTACCAATGCTGTGGTAGCAATTTTTTCAACACGGCCTTCTTTCATGTTCCAAGCAACAACGCCGCCTACGGAACCGTCGTCAGCTTTAACGATGTCTAACAAGTACCAATCCTGAAGGAAATGAACATTTTCCTTTAAGCATTGTTCATACAACGTATGTAAGATTACATGACCGGTTTTGTCGGCACTGTAGCATGTACGAGGGTATGCCTGGCCGCCGAAGTTACGTTGTGCAATTTTATTGTCTTTAGTACGGGAGAATGGGGTACCGAAATAATCAAGTTCTTTGATTAATTCAGGACAACGGTTGATAAAGAATTCAACAGCATCCTGGTCGGCAAGATAGTCACTACCTTTAACGGTATCGAAGATGTGGTCTTCAATAGTGTCTTCTTTTGCCACATTGTTTAATACGCCATTAATACCGCCTTGAGCCATAGCCGTTGCAGAACGACTTGGGAAAATCTTGGTAATAAGTGCTACGCGCAAACCTTCTTGATGAGCTGCTTCTAATGCTGCTCGTTGGCCGGCTCCGCCGCTACCTACTACTAGAACATCATACTGTTCCATAATAACCTCCTAAACTTGTACCTACTTCCTACAGACTTATCCGGCACGCCGTACCTGGGCATGCCTTTCCTATAGCTTGTTCTTTAATTATAGCGGCTTTTAAAGGCATTTGTCCAAAATCAAATACGCATACTTGAAAATATCCCTCATAATTGATAATTTTTATCATTTCCTAAATTCCCCTATTTTTAGGGTGCATTTAAACATTTATTTATCATAAACTATTTTATTTTCTGGATAAACGCTGATATTATTCAGTTTATTTATACCGCCGGATAGAAATTCGGAATATTTAATCGAAAATCATTTTCACACATTTTTTTTGATTTTTCTCATAACGTCCGAAAAACGTCCAATCTATGCATAAAACACAAAGGTACGCAATTTAGTTATCATAAATTTAATACCGTTACGTTATCCCTTCATACTGATTTCATACCCTTAGGCTATACTGACCTCAATAAAAGCTATAATTATTTTTACGCATAATAATGGTATAATAATTTTAGACATGCTTAATTTGATTAATATTTTTATTTTATAGTCTGTTACACCGAGGAGGTTGTAAAACAGGCTTATTTCTGTAAGGCAGGAGCGATTATATGAAAGTTTTACTTGTTGAAGACGAAGAAATGCTAAATAACATCATTGCCAAACGCTTACGTGTTGAATCCATGACGGTAGACTGCTGCTTTGACGGCGAAACCGCTTTAGATCACATTAACACATCCAGCTACGACGTAGTCGTTATGGACGTAATGATTCCTAAAATGGACGGTTTTACCGTTGTACAACATTTACGCCAAGAAGGTAATAAAACACCGGTATTATTCTTAACCGCTAAAGACACCTTACAAGATAAAGTAAAAGGTCTTAACCACGGCGGCGATGATTATCTTGTAAAACCTTTCGAATTCGAAGAATTGATTGCCCGTATCTACGCTTTATCCCGTCGCAGTTACAACCATGCTCACAACGATTTGGAAGCAGGTCCTTTAACCATCAACAGTCAAAGCCGTACCGCTACCTTGCATGGTCAGGAATTAGTTCTTACCGCTAAAGAATTTGACTTATTATATTATTTAGCCAGCAATGTGAACATCGTATTGTCCCGTCAGCAGATTCTCGACCATGTTTGGGAATATGACTACGAAAGTTATTCCAACTTAATAGATGTATATATTAAAGACTTACGTAAAAAATTGGATGTAGCCAACGAAGCCAAATTAATTCACACAGTTCGAGGTGTGGGCTATGTTTTCAAAGTGGAAGAATAAATTCAAAACCGATGGTCATTGGGTAACCCCCTTCAGCCGTTTACCCTTGACCCTTAAGATTACCGGTTGGTATTCCATCTTTCTCTTATTGATGTTACTCATGTTGTCCGTATTCATCTTGCAGTTCACCCAGTTATGGGAAACTTCAGAAATGCGCAGCACCTTACAATCGAGAGTTATTAATACCGCCGACAATCTTACCCGATTCCGTCCGTTCCAAGAAGGTGTATTCACCGTCCTTTATACAGATAACGGGGTCGCGGTTAAAGGGGCCATTCCTGACGGATTTCCACCGGAAAGCATGATTTCTCCCCACCACATTCAAGAAGTAACTGTTAAGAACACTACATTTTATTATTATGACGCTCCGGTTGCCGACCCGGCCTTCCACGGTTGGGTTCGTGGCGTAATGCCTGCAACCACGGCCAGTCGGGCAGCCAACATAATGTTGCTATCCTTAATTCTGGGCGGCGTTATATTCCTGGTCATCGGCACCAGCGGCGGGTATTGGATTATTAAGCGAGGTCTCGGCCCGATTCGCAATATGACACAAACCGCTGCAGCCATCGGCCAGGAACGAGACTTATCACAGCGTATCGAACAACTTGTAGACAGCCATGACGAAATCTCGGCTCTGTCAAAAACATTTAACACCATGTTGGATAGTTTGGAAAATTCCTCACAGCGTGAGAAACAGTTCAGTTCCGACGTATCTCATGAGCTACGTACACCGATTGCCGTTATTCAGGCAGAAAGTGACTACGGTCGTGCTTATATCGACAATATCGGCGAAGCCAAAGAAAGCTTTGAACATATTTTCCAACAGAGCCGATTTATGACAGCCATGGTTACTCAACTTTTGGACATTGCCCGCTTGGATAATATGGACAGCATTCAAAAAAATCCGCTCAGCATAAGCCAAATGATGCAAGAAGTTGTAGACAGTTACCAACGTATTTGCAAAGAGAGAAATATTACCCTTTCCGCATCCATTGAACCTAACCTTTCCATGGTCGGCAATCTGCCGTTTTTAAAACGAGCCGTAGGTAACTTGATTGATAACGCCATAAAATTCACTAAAGATACTATCTCAATTCAGGTCGTAAAACTAAACAATACCATTCGTATTACCATTAAAGATAACGGTGATGGGATTAATCAAGACGACCTTGATAAAATTTGGAATCGCATGTATCAGGTTGATCAGGCTCGTACCAAAAAATCCAATCAAGGTTTGGGATTAGGTCTTTATTTTGTAAAAAATGTCATTAATTTGCACAAGGCAAAAGCTTATGCTATTAGTGACCCCCATGTAGCAACAAGCTTTATTTTAGAATTTCCTATTATAACTGATGAAGCCCTTGGAGACGAAATATAATGAAACCATTCCTGCGACCATCTGCGGTTGAAGTAAATGCTTCGGAACCGCCCCGACGATCGCTACGCCGTATAATATTGTTATTTGTCACCGCTTTTGTCATAGGCGGCTGTGTATATGCCATTCACGACTATATAGCACAGCAAGAAGCTAATCGAGTAAATGCAGCCCGCACTGAAATGATTAAAGCTCAAGCTAAAGCCAACAACTTAACAGTCTTAAGCGAAGATAGAATCAAAGAATTAACGTCTATCAACACCGGCGTACCACTCAATGAATTAACATTTAAACAGCTCACCTTAATCACCTTTGATGATTTGCCGTTCCCGCCGGGAGCTCCGATGGGACAAGGCATGATGCCTAATGACAAAAATCCGGGACCGCAAGCTAACGGTCCAACTAATAGCCAAGCTCAGACTAATGACGTTGCCAATAATCACCCTAATCTTAATTTACCGACCACCGCGGAAAACAGTAATGTAGCATCATTGCCACCCCTAAGAGTGCCGCCGCCAACACCGCCGGTAAACGGGGAAAAGCAACTTATCGAGCCGGATGAGAACAATACCGATCATTTCCATCCGCCAATCGACGAATTAGCCAAAGGTGTACAGGTTAATGATTTCACACGCACTCCGCCGAAAGAATTCTTGAAGCATCCGCTGTATAAAATTATAGCTACGCGTGCCGGCCTGACTTATGAGTTAATTATTGACGGGGTTAATGGACATATAATAAAATCTATTGTCCACTAAGATTCTAGGATTATTTAGAACCGCATATACTATATGTTTTACCACTAATTATAGATATTAATTTTAGTGCGAAAATTTTATCAAAAAAAGTCATTAAAACACAAAAACGTTCATTTTGTATTCATATTGATGGCTTATAGTTATATCATCAAATGAACGGTAATTTCGATACCCCATTCGAATTACCTCTATCATTGATTACAGGGAACTATATTGATACTGAACCCTCCCTGTTCAGCCAATATAGGTAATCAAGATTTCATTTGATTAACACTAACACTCCCCTTACAAAGAAAACAGGAATCCCTCCCCGGATTCCTGTTTTTCTTTATTTTTAGATGTCTTAGCCAATTATTACGAACTCTTTACAGTCCGCAATTTGCCAGAGACCGCTTTTATATAGTAAAATGTTACTATTAAATTTATATTTTTCTATATAATATAGATTTTATAAATTTCAAGACTAGTTGTACCCAAACTTCAAGGAGGTTATCATGACCCTAATTAATGAAAATTATGCCAATCTACAAAGTTCCTATTTATTTGCTAATATTGCTCGCAAAGTGGCAGAATTTCAAAAAACGCATCCGGATGCCGATATTATTCGTTTAGGTATCGGCGATGTTACAAGACCGCTGGCACCGGCTGTTATTGAGGCTATGCATAAAGCGGTTGACGAAATGGGCCATGAAGAAACCTTCCGCGGTTACGGTCCGGAACAAGGCTATGAATTCTTACGTCAAGCCGTTGTCGATCACGATTACAAGCCCTTGGGCATCAATATCGACATCGACGAAGTGTTCATCTCCGACGGTGCCAAATCCGATGTAGGTAATATTCAGGAGTTGTTCAGTGCCGATAATATAATCGCCATCACCGATCCGGTGTATCCGGTGTATCTCGACAGCAATGTTATGGGCGGTCGTTCCGGGAAATTTAAAGGCGACCGTTTTGAAAACATCGTTTACTTACCGACCAATGCGGAAAATAACTTTTCCCCTGAATTCCCGGACCGTCGCGTAGATATCGTCTACCTCTGCTGCCCGAATAATCCGACCGGTACCGTGTTGAGCCGCAAACGTCTCAAAGAGTGGGTTGACTGGTGCAAAGCCAATGAAACGGTGCTTATGTTTGACTCCGCTTACGAAGCCTTCATCAGCAGCGAAGACACGGTTCACAGCATTTACGAAATCGAAGGGGCTCGTGAAGTAGCCATTGAATTCCGTTCCTTCTCCAAAACAGCCGGTTTCACCGGCACACGCTGTGCCTATACAGCGGTTCCGAAGGAATTAACGGTCAATACCGCAGATGGCCAAAAACAGGCCTTAAATCCTATGTGGAATCGCCGTCAATGCACCAAATTCAACGGTGTTCCTTACATTATTCAGCGTGCTGCCGAAGCGGTTTATTCTGAAGACGGCCATCGTCAAACGCGCGAAGCTATTGCGTACTACAAAGAAAATGCCCGCATCATCCGCGAAGGCCTTACCACTATCGGTCTTACCGTATTCGGCGGTGTTGATGCACCTTACATTTGGCTTAAAGTGCCGGCCGGTATGACAAGCTGGGATTTTTTCGACCTGTTATTGGAAAAAGTAAATATCGTAAGCACCCCGGGTGCCGGTTTCGGCCCATGCGGCGAAGGTTACTTACGTCTCACCTCCTTCGGCAGTCGTGAAAACACGTTGCGTGCCATTGAGCGAATTAAAACATTAAAATTTTAAATTGAGGTATACATGTTTACAGTAGTAAAAAAACTAGAAATCAGCGCCTCTCATCAGCTGAAATTGACCTACAAGAGCAAGTGTCAAAACTTGCACGGTCACAACTGGATTGTGCATATTCATGCACGCTCCGCCGAGCTTGACGAGAACGGTATGGTTATCGACTTCGGTCACATCAAAGAAGCCATTCACGGTCGTCTCGACCACAAACACGTGAACGATATTATGGGCGATATCAATCCGACCGCCGAAAATATGGCGAAATGGATTGCCGACCAATTGGGTGAAAAGTGCTTCAAAGTAGTTGTTCAAGAATCGGAAGGGAATGTAGCCATCTATGAACGTGATTGAGCGTTTCAGCTCCATCGAGGGTGAAGGAACCCGCCAAGGGTCCCTTTGCTCCTTTCTGAGACTCTATGATTGCAATTTACGTTGTGTCTATTGCGATACAACTTACAGTTACGGGCTTGACGTCGAATACGACACACAATCGGCAGCCGCCGTGGCCGAAGACTTGAAGCAAATGGGCAACCGCTATATTACCATTACCGGCGGCGAACCTTTATTACAAGCCGGCGAAGTGGAACAGCTCATTGATCTATTAAGCAGTGAAACAACACCGTTTGGTCCGTATGAATTCAACATCGAAACAAATGGCAGCATTATCGCCCCTTTTCAACGCGATAATGTCTTCTACACCTACGACTACAAATGTCCCGATTCGGGTGCCGAAGAGTCGATGCATCCGCAGTTGTGCGACTCCCTAACGGCTAAAGATGTACTGAAATTTGTAGTCAGCTCTTATGCCGATTTACAACGCATGAAGGCAATCGTGCTCACCAAACAACCTAAAGGGCATCTCTTCGTATCCCCTGTTTTCGGCAAAATCGACCCGAAAGAGATTGTAGAGTATTTGCTGAAAAATAATCTGCAACAAATTCGCCTGCAACTGCAAATCCACAAATTTATTTGGGATCCCGATGCGAAGGGTGTTTAATAAAATTTACAAGTATTATTTACAAAATCTTGACAAGTGCCTTCTACTAATGATATGATATTTTAGTAATTAGATATGGAGGATTACTCAAGAGGCTGAAGAGGACGGTTTGCTAAATCGTTAGGGCGGGTTACCGTCGCTAGGGTTCGAATCCCTAATCCTCCGCCATAGCTAAAAGCGTTTTCCGCTAAAGTCCGTATCAGTTCGGTCAATAGCAGAAAACGCTTTTTTACTTGCCTTTCAGACATTTTTTATACTAACTTTTATCCGTAACAGTTCGTACTACTTAACCTATTTTGCTACATATTTGCTACATAAACTAAATGTTAATATTTTTTCTAATTTTATGTAGCATTTCAGTATTTATCAGCATTCTTAAAAGAATCTTACTTAAACTTCTCGCAAAACAGGTTGTCCATATAACCGAGTCATACCTTCTCGTGTTACTAGCCATGTATTGCCACTTTTCCTACACTCTACACCCTCAATTAATCTTGGTGCCCTTCCCTGAACTCCTGTGCATAGATGTTTAACACTAGTTGTCGACAATCCCCATAATTCAGCCGCTTCGCTTGTTGTCATTACATCTGTAAATTTCATTATTTTTTTACTCCTCTTAAAACAGCTAATATCCCTAATATTAAAGCGAGTCCACCAAACCAGTCCCATCCATATTTACTCATAGATAAATATACAGATACACATAACAGAACTAAAACTATTATTACACTTTTATTTTCCATATATTCATGATAAGATATAGATGAGCTAGGGGCTTTCGCCCCTAACCCTTTGTGTCCTTACTTTTTGAAAAGTGTTTTTAGTGCCACCGCAATTAGCACTACTTTTTCAATTACTGTAAGGACTTTTTCTATATCATCTATCATTTTTTCACCTCCTTTCTACATTTTTGTTATAACCGATTTCGGTTATAATGTCAACTATTTAAATAAAAAAATTGCCCACAGAGCTAGAAAATAAATAGCTTTGTGGGCTTTTTACATATATAACGTTATATGCAACGAGATGATGGATCACCGTACCTTTCACCAAGTATATCTAATACCTGTAAAAATTGCTTTATCCTTTGTATCATACTGTATTCTAATACCTAAATATTTACCTTCTTCAGATATTCGCTTGCTTACATCATAACCAACAATCCCATGATTAGTATCTGACATATTAACAGAATAATCTATCCCTCTAATGATTTTAGGGCTAAGGTTGATTTTATATACATCAACCTTTTGTTCATCATCATTAATAATTACTGCTGTTCTATCAGTCTTTTCAGTGGCTACTGATGGCAATGATGAGGATTGCTTTTTTATATCTTTAATCGTTTTTTCAGCAGCTTTTTCTACTGTTAGAGATTCCGTTATGTAAGTAGCTACTGGCTGACTTTTCGGTATATATTGCACTATATCATTTGCCTGTTTTTTATTTATTTGTAATTTATTACTTAGTTCATTTGTACTTGTAATATCTGATTGTGATAATATCTTAGGAGTATTTACTGACTCATTATGCCAACTATTATAAAAATGCAACGAAATTAAAATCAAGATAACAGCAACCACTGCATATAGCAAATAATATCCCTTCTTATTTAACATTTAACCACCACCTATTTTTAATAATCTTTTAAATCTTTTGTTGGCCCCTGAAAAAGCTGATAAACACTAACTTTTTGCTATGTAAAAATCTTTTAAATCTTTTGAGGTTTTAAATTTTACTATTAATTAGATAAATAATCAGTAATTCCTCGTGCGATTGCACGTGCAAATTCATCACGCTTATCAGCTAATAATACCGCATCACTATCATTATCAATAAATGCCGTTTCAACTAATACGGCTGGCATAGACGTCTTTTTTAATACAATTAAGTCATTACGTACTTTAATACCACGGTCAACTGTACCTATACTATTAATAATTTGATTTTGTATAGCACTTGCTAGCTTAGTTGACTCTCCTCCCCAACTATATACTAATGTTTCTGTCCCTCTGGCTTTAGTATTAAATGCGTTACAGTGCAAACTAATAAATATATCTGCTCCACTTTCATTTGCTGCTACACAAACAGGTACTGCTCTATCTGTATATTGACTGTCATAAAATAAATTATCAGATTGTAATGTTTCAGTTTCAATGCCAATATCATTTAAATATCCCTTTAATCGATTGCCAATGTCAGCTACTACATCACATTCACGCATACCTGTATTAGGATTTATTGCGCCAGAATCATAAATTACATCATGTCCTGGATTAATAAATATTTTCATAATTTTACCTCCTATTAGGATATAAAAAAAGCACTCTAAAGAGTGCTCTATTCTAAAATATATTTTATTATATTCTTTGCATCTTCCAAACTTCGAAAGCCTAATAAATGGGCCCTTTCTTCTGAGTCTCTACACAAACTAAATATTCCAGACTTTATATTTTTCCACCTATAATTAGGATTAATTGTATTAACCATATGAATTACTATACATAATACTATAGATAATCTATCAGTTGGATATGTTTGTTTTCCATCTCTCGATATTCTTAGATATAAATATGACATCCATTTTTTGCGATATTTAGGCTTAGTCTTCAATTTTACATCAATTAAATTTCCGTTATGAGCGCATATGTTTCTAATGAAACTCAAACATTTCATCCACGATAAAAACTCTTCCGATGTTGTATTATATTTAGCAGCTATATCTGATAATAAGCTAGAATTCAATAAATCTAATATTATAACTAATTCCCCAAAAGTTAATAAATCAATTCCCAACCAAATAGTTGGAAAACCATCTTTATTTAAATTTTCTTTTCTAGAAAATTCTGGAGAATTTTGTCTTTTCATTGATTTAAGCAAACTAACTTTAAACTTATATTGCTTTTCTTCTACTTCGAATGATGAATACTTTTCTCTATGAACCCATTGATAAAATAATAAATAACCAAAAGGTCCATATTTTAATCCAAGTTTATGTGACAACTCAGTTTTTACTGAAACTTCTATCTTTTCTATTGCATGTAATAAATGAAGTCTTAAATTCTTATCCTGATAATATCGCATAAGAACTTCACTAAACTTTATTCCCTCATATGATACAAAAACTTTATTCTGTATCTTTTGCGTTTTAGCAAAAGGATGCGCAAATTCTTTTAGTTTATAGTAATTTATATGTTTCAGCTTTTCAATATCTTTATCTAAAACTTCCATGCCTCGCTGTTTAAACAAGTCTGCCAACGCTTCAAATGTCAACGGTTTCGGATATTCCATCATTTTCTCCTATAAAAAAACCCCTACGCTCAGAATAAATCTGCTCACTAGGAGAGGTAGGGGGATTGTCTTTATACATATACTATCATACTACAAATTAAAAGTAAAGTTTATTTAAATATAGGCGCACTTTATTTAAATATAGTTTTACCTCCTCATCTAATAATTAAACCACTCTAGTAGTTAGAGTGGCTTTTTATCATCATCTTCTAGCTTATCCGGGATACCATTATGATTTTTATCAATCCATAAAGCTAAAAATCCTACAATAGCCGTAAGCACTGTCGGTATAAAAATATGGTCAACAATCTTAATTCCTACATCAATCACACGGCTAGCATCATCACTTATTTCTCCTGCATAAAAAGCCATAACATAGGCTAAAATAACAACTAAAATTGGCACTAGCAACAATCCTATTAAAGCTCTTGTTGCTAACACTCCTGTTGGTTTAATATTGGCAATTCGTATGCTATGATATGCATTTTTTATTGTTTTAATTAATTTTTCTTTTATCATTTTTTTACCAAGTTAATTACTAAAGATATAAATTTTGAAAGAACATTAATACTTGATGGGTCTAACTCCTGTAATTTTTCAACAATACTTGATATTTCATAACAAATCGGAATCAACATAAAAAACATACTTAGTAATGAATCTGTTCTAAGACTAAAAATTTCAGTATCTGGACCTATCAATGAAATAAAAGATAGTAAAAAAAATAAAGGGTATTGTTTTACTAATTTTTGAAATGTAGCCAATCGCAACCCTTTTGAAGCTAGAAACCTCTTATTTTTACCATTTATATTAATAGCACCCCAACCACGCCATACTAATGCTAATAAAATATTCTTAGTCGTTCCGTCACGCCCTGTTGCCTTATTATAATTAGTTGCTTCGATTAATAGCCGTAACCATGTATCAACGCAAATTAAAAGGACAGTTAAAAATATTGAATTAACAATATCTTTAACCATCCCAAATGGCACTTGATCCTGTAAATATAAAACAACTAAATCAGATAATGTTGGCGGTGGCCCTTGTAATAATTCAATCATCTAGGCCTCCTGTTTTTCTTGTTCTATCTTTTCGTTACATTCTGCAATCGCATCAAGATATACATTGTAAACACAACCTTCATCAGGACAACGCCCCTCTTTCGTTAATTCATTAGCGCAATATTCACAGTATTTAATTTCATTCATAGTTTATACCTCCTTTATCTTAGCAATCATAGCAGCATTATTTGCTTGATATTGGTCACATAGTTGTGTTGCTAACTTGTCATTCCCTTGTAACAATGCTGTCATCATACGCTCTTGTAAAGCTGCATTAGCCGCATCAGTTTCTGATTTAATTTCCTGTATTTTAGCCTTTCTCTTTTCAGCTTCAGTTGGTACGTAGGGAGTTGGTATTACAGGAGATTCACCGCCCCACACATACTTACCATCAGCTAGTTTAGCTTGTATACTGCCATCTTCATCATGTAAGTAAATTCCTTCGGGATAATCTTTTTTTGCAAGATTTTCCAACTCTTCCCAGGTTTCTCCATGAACATCCATCCAGTAAGACGTTAATCTCTTACTCTCACCATTTTTATCTGGATTATCTAGTACAATTAAAAATTGATTCATATTAACTTTCCTTTCTATATTATGGAGGTATTAAAATTATGAAACTACCAAACAACTATGGTCAAATTTGTAAATTATCAGGACTACGTAGACGACCATTTATGGTCAGAAAAACTATTGGTTACGAAAATAACGGCCGTGCCATTTACCACATCATCGGCTACTACAAGACTAAAGCTGATGCATTAACTGCTTTAGCTCAATTTAATCAATCTACTGATATACCAACACCTACAATTACACTTGCCAAAATATATAAAATTTGGTTTGCAAGCCACTCTAAGCAAGTTAGCCAATCAACTGCTAACAGCTATGTAAATAGCCTAAAACACATTGGAGCAATTGCAACAATCCCTATTAAAAAGATTAAGCATCAAGATTTACAAAATATCTTGGACAATATGGCCTCTAATGGCCTGTCATACGCAAGTCTCAAAAAGGTTAGATCATTAATACATCAACTTTATAAGTTTGCAATAATTAACGAATGGACTGAACGTAATTTGGGCGCTTACTTAGTTATTGGCAAAAATATCCCCGTTCGACCTCATAAGCCATTTACTCGACGCACTGTAAATAAACTATGGCAATCCAGTCATCCTGATAAATGGTTTGTACTCACATTACTATATAGTGGTATGCGCTCTGCAGAATTTTGCTCCCATTTAAGTAAAAATGTTAATCGTAAACAAAAATATTTTAATATCACAAAGTCCAAAACTAAATCTGGCATACGAGTTATCCCGATACACGATAAAATATGGCCATATATTGAAAAAACTATTACTAGTGGAAACAAGTATTTACTAGGTGAAAAACCTATGACTTATGCTCAAAAGGCGAGTAGGGAATTTAATAGGATACGCCTTATCGGTGTAACTGGTATTGGCCGGCATGTCCGCCGTTCCACCTTGGCTACTAACGGCCAACGGCAAACCAATCATAGTTATGTGCCATTAATTGGCCGGCCCCGCTATAAGTATTTAATTTAAAACTAGCTAAATTAGTTTTTATAGCGGTTAAAAATGTGTAATAGCCTTGTCCGGTTGCTGTGCCTGTCGCTAGAATTTTATAATCTTTCGTGTATTGTATTGGTAAAATTATATTGCTATCCGCATTACCGCCACCACTTCCACCTTGGATAATTAATCCCCCAAATAATACCCCCATGCTTATTGACCAAGCGTTAGGATTATTGAAATTATACTTAACACCTAATCCAGAAAGTGTACGTTCTCGTAATGCGATAATTACTTTATCGTAAAATTCATCTGTACTAAATAAATTTTTAACAGAACTTTCAAAGTCACTAATTTGACTAGATGTAAATTTTTTAAATTTACTCATAGCCTTATTAACCCATGATGTACTTGCAATTTTATCGCTATCATCTTTAGCATCACTATCTTTAGCTGCTGTCATGATGATATTTTCATGGGCTTGTAAATTTTTATTATGATCATCTAAATCTTTTAATGTTGCATATAGCGATGTATCTAAAGTTGCCGAAATATTACCAGTATTGCTAAATAATAAATTTAATGTTAATGCTTCAGCAACCACTGTTGAGCTATTATACGCCGGCATTGTATCTGGGTTATTATCAATCATGTAGGCAAATAGTACTTCACCTACATTTGGGTCAGTTGCAAATAATCCCATTTCTCGTTGTTCATATGCTCTTGAAACATTTTTATTATTAAGAGTTGTTTTAATAATTACTTTATTATTTTCTGTTTCTATGCTGCCAATCGAAATCGATTGTTCTTGTTTAACTAATCCGGTCAATGTCATAACATTAGATGCTGTACCACTACCTAACCCTAATCGAGTTATCCTTAATGTAGTCTTACCAGCATTTATTTTAGCCTGTAATGCTTGACCTTGATTAGTTAATGTAAATCCTGACCAATTAGCCATCTAATCCTCCTATACTTCATTGTTAACAGTCGTATTTATTTCTACCGATTTACCAATTGCTAAACCAGCATTGATATAAATATCCGTATTAAAAATTAATTCTGTCGTAAAATCACTTTCAATTGTGATTTCTTTAGCAATAGCTACGGCACCACCAATAAATTCAGTCCCTGTTATAGTGCGTTCAAAACTCACTTCATCAAGCCATGATCTAACATTTTTAGACTGATTAATTAATTCAACTAGTCGTGTTATATCTTTATTGCCTCTTAATGCAGCTGTAATTTTATCTACTTTAAAGTGATATGGTTCTCCGCCATAATCAAACCATTCACTAAGATTAGCCTGTTCAAATACTGTTGCAATTGCGGTCTTTACAGCAAACACTGTGCCTTTATGCCTATGTATAGCAATTGACTGCTTAATTAATTGCCGTTTAACATCAATTGCATCTGTTTGTTCATAGCTATCTACATGTAATTGATAGGCTAGATGATCCAATAAATCGACTTTCATATCATCTATATTTGCCCACAATAAAAGCACATCTAAATCGATGTGCCGGTATATAAAATCATCTATTAATTTAGCCAGTGAGGTTATAGGCTCTTTTTTTAAAGCCGGTGCGAGATTATCACTGATTTTATAATCTTTATAATCAATCATTCATCCTCACTACCTCCCATAACAACATTTATTGTTTTAGCAATTGCTACACTTGTATTGTCATTTACAACCGTAAAAACTGGTAAAGTAACATCTACACGTTTAACACCAGGTACTTGCATTATCATGCTAATTAATCTTGATGGATTAATATCACGACCTAAAACCGCCTTTTGCCAAGTCACAAAATCATTAACAGCTATATTAACATTAGCTTTAACTGTAGATGCATCCTCATCTTTATTTAAATAGTATGTAGCATTAACGTTATAACTTATCTCAATTGGTTTACTTACCTGTAGCTTGTCTGTCAAAGGTCTGATGCGATCACTATTTAGGTATTCCCTCACTGTCTTTAACGTTTCATCTGACGGTAACTTTCCACCATCTAACAATGGATAAATAGCAACTGTGCCAGGACTCGGACTATCTACACCAACATCAACAATAGATGAATTAACTGATTTCGTATGGAATTTGTACGCTCCTTCAGGCCCTGCTACACTAAATGATTCTGGAGCTTCATGGATTCTATTCCTATATTCATCATCCGCTTCAATGTCGCTACCTCCACCACTTTTAGTAGTATTAATAATGCTCTCTACATATGGTGCTCTATCCACAATGACATTAATTTCTCCTGGCATATAGTCATTACCCTCATCGCCTACACTTAAACAAGTAGCTTGCACCTCACCAGTTAATTCTCCAGCTTTTATTACTAAGTCCTGATTTGTAGCAAAATAAATACCGCTATCTGTAGATATGCGAGTGCCTGCATCAATAACAGTCTCCATATCTCTGACAGCGGATAGAGTAATTTTACATGTAGTTGTAGCTGCAGTCGCTGGCAATCTATCTACATCAACGATAGCGCCTATATGATCTAAATGACCATTAACTGCATATTTCAATAAATTTTGTTTACCTGTATAGTTAATAATATTAATTAATCGAATAAATACCTCTGCTACAAATAAAATAAAAAGCCTAATCGGATCTGCACGTGATAATGTACGTCCTGTAATCTCTTTAAATCTACTAAATAACCAAGACTGAATTTCTTCTTTATTAGCACTCGCAAATTCAATATCTTTTAAATCATTAAGTGAAATCAAATAATCACCTCAATTCGTGGTTGCAAAGTACCATTAAGGTCAGCAGTAAATGTTATATTACCAATCGTCGCTCTCGGTTCATACTTTCTAATATTACTAAATATTTCATTCATATACTTACCTTTAGCCTGGACTATTGGCATATCAATTATTTTTTCACTAATACCCATTTCACGGTCCAAAGGAATTGTTCCTTTTTCTATATTTATTAAGGTTTGTACATTTTGCAGTATTTCAGCTACTTCTGTATCTGGGGCTAAATCAATATTGCTAATAGTTTTTCTAGTAACCACGTACGACATTGACATTATAAACGCCCTCCTAATAATGTATTAATTTTATTTAATTTAATTCCCATAACATTTAGTTTAGATTGTTCTTCTGGTATATTCGTATCATCATATTCCTTTAAATTTATGGATACCGTTATCGAATATGTAGCACCATAGGCATCCGTTATTAAATCCCCCTCGGTAAAATCAGTTATACGCCAATAAAATTGAGATACTGGTTCTCCACCAATAATTAGTGGAAATACTGCACCCGTATCTCTCATATTACGTAATTTAGTTAATACTTTACGTGGCGACTGTCCAAGGGCACTAGAAATTAGTATCTTAAAAGACATGCTTTCTAACCCTGGTCCTAAAAATTGAGAGACGGGCTTTTGCATTAATACATTATGTTCTGACCATCTAGCACTGCCAGATCGAGAAACATCAGAAGGCGTTAATATATCATCTTGTGATGTATAAAATACTACGTCACCCATATACCCTATATACATTAACTCACCTCCTAAATTGGTTTTCCTGTAGTACCACCGCCTGGTAATACCCCACCATGCGTATGATTAACTAAACTAATCCCATTAACTATCACATCACCACTACCAGATGTTAAATTTAATGTGCCGCCTACTTTAATAGTCAAGTTGCCTGGTGTATCTAAAACTCGTGTATTATCACTTGCCCCTGAAGGTGGCATATCCACCTCACTATACAATGTACAAATTACTACCCCACTATCAAATCCCTTGCCAGACTTATTAGGTAGTCGCATGCATAGCACTTGATCATCAACAGCTGGCAACCAAAAGTCTTTTGTACTTTTAGAACCTCTTTGTCCAACAGTTAATGGTGCAGTAGTTTTATTGTCCGCATCAGGCATAATTACAATAGCACTGCATGTTGAGGCATCGACTGACGATACTCGCCCAACAAAAAATACTTCTGATAGTAATTCCCACAATTGGCTAATATCCATGTAAACACCTCCTTAAATCCATACTAACTGTATAACTATCTGTGATTTGATGAGTACATTTAGTTACTAAATAATCACTATCTAGTTTACCAAATCCTTTTAATGTCATAACTGCACTAGCATATACATTAGTATTGCCTGGTATGGTCAATGAAAATGTAGTTTCACCAGCATTTTTTTCTCTTAACTTTTTACGTGCTAATCGTTCTCCTTCAGCAACATCTTTAATTTGTTCATTAACTTCTAGCAAATCTAATGTTGGATCATCTTTTTTTTGTGGATCCATAAATACAGCTTCAATAACCGTTTTCTTTTTACTATTTTGATAGCGTACTCTGCAGCCTTTAAAAATATCTCTTGTTTTGTCTGTATAACGATAACTAATCACACGACTTAATAATAAATTTTCTTCCGCTTCTTCATTAGACCATGTAATACCAGGATGCAACAATATCATAATTGGTTTTTGTGACTCATATTTCCACTCGTCTAAAATAAAAATCTGTGTTTTAGCCACTTTCAAAGAAAATCCAGCATCTTTACAAAGTTTATGTAATAAGGCTAAATCTGATTCCCTTGATTGTTCTACATGTTCAAGAGTTGGATCTATACTACAGTCCCAAAACAACTGCATCCCATTTTCTGTTGCTTTTTCTGTCGCAATCGTTTTTAATGTGACCTTATCCCAAGACTTACTTTTTTTAGTGCTACGCATTGAACTCGCCCCTTCAACAGCTACAGCTTTTAGATTAATAGTATTAGGAGACGATACACCTTCAATTTCATCAATTTCAAATTCTCCTAAAGGCAATGTCTTTAAACCTTCAGATAAACTAGACCAATTTAACGTATTAATGTTGATATTTAATGTAGCACCCTTTTCTGGATACCAATCAGACTGCCATAGTCTCGCCCTATCCTCTAACTGTATCGTTACATCATCAATAGTGCCTGTCATATTATCATTAAACGTCATACCCAAAAAATATTTAGCTAGTTCAACAGAAATATCTTTTGCTTGTGATTTATCTGTTGCGCCTTTGGGTAGATATGTTACATCTACCCAAACACGCCTTGATAATTCGGTACCAGGAATAATTTCACGTTTCCATTTATCTATAAAATCTAAATTCATAAATCTATTGCCTCCATGGTGGCAAAATTGATGTACTAGAATCAATCGTTACGTCTGGACAAATAATGGTCACGCCAGAGGAAAATATAGCTGTCTCTCTATGTTCTTCATTGGCTTCAAGTAATAAGTTAATATACTTTTCATTGCCATATACTTTATAAGCGATAAGATCCCACATATCACCTTGTATTGTTACATAATTAGTCATAACTTAATCTCCTCTGTTTATTTCTATATCGTTCCATCATTTCATCAAACTCACGCATTTTATCTTCCAAAACTGCCGTCATTTTTGCAATAGTGCTTTCATCACTACCATACACTGTAATCTGTGGTGCAAATACAGGATTATAACTATCTCCTGATTGTTGTGGCTGTTGAGTCACTTTCTCCGGATTAATAACCGGTGCTGGTGGCACGCTTTCTAAACCAACCATTGGATTAACTGCATTTGTTGTAATTCCAAGCATTTGTCCTGCTTTTTGCCATAATGACAAAGCATTTTTTGTTCCATCAATCGGTACTACAACTTCCGGATAACCCGCTTCACCAATAAGTCCATATGTAGGACTTGTTACAATACCACCATTAGCAAATTTTTTAGCATTTGTTTGCCCCTCATTAAATGCATTTGTTACATTTGCTTTAAGATTTTCCCAAATACCTGATACTGCATTAACAATAGCTCCAGGCAATTGATTAATCCAATTCATTACAGCATTATATGCACCACTTCCCCATTCTCCAGCAGCCTGTATAAATGCTGCACCTGCTTCCACACATTTGCTTGGTAATGACATTAAAAACGTTCCAATATCATTAACCATTTGCGATATTGTTTCAATAGCAGTTGACCAAGCATTATATAACCATTCTATTAAAGCTACTAAGAAATCAAACCCTACTTTTATGATATAAGTTACTAAATTACTTAAATACTCTCCACTCATAGTAACTATATTAAGTATCATTTCTGGTAAACGTGGCAATATACCAATAATAAATCCTATAGCATATGCTATGTTTTGTGGTAAATTAAGCCAAAAATTAACATACGCAACTAAAATAGATATACAAAACTGTACACCAGCAACAATCGCATTCCATAAGCCTTGTAAAAATCCACTAATTGCTTCTATCGCTGTCATTACCCCACTTTTTACAGCTTCCCATGTAGCAATAACCGCATTTCTAAATTCTTCATTTGTATTCCACAAGTAAACTAATACGCCTACCAAAGCAATAACTGCTACTGCAATCAATACAAACGGATTAACTGCCATAACAGCATTAAGGGCGGCTTGTGAAGTAGCTAACAATTTATTTTTTGCATCTAATACAGTTTGGCTTGTAGTTAATAAATCTATGCTAGCTTTTACGCTATTAAATGCCTGATACACTGTATTAATTGTCATACATGTTAATACAAACCCTGCAATGGCGCCTGTAATAGCAATAATAGAAATTACCAAATCTGGATTTTCAGCTGCCCATTCTGCCATCTTAGTAATAACTGGAGTAATTGCAACTAACAAATTATTTACTGCTGGTAATAACGCCCCACCTACACTAAGTGCTAAAGCCTGTAAATTATTTTTTGCCATTTGTATTTGGTTTTCTGTTGTACCTACACGAGCATCATATTCAGCTTGCATGCTACCTGCATATTGACTAGAGTCACCAACTTTATTAAACGCATCTTGTAACCCATCAAGTTGTGTTAATAATGGTGCAATCGCTCCTACTGATTCCTTACCAAATAATTGTGTAAGAGTAGATGATCTTGCCGCTTCAGGTAATTCTCTTAATCTTTTTAGCACATCTAAAATTGCACCTTGCGCATCAACCTGCATACGTTGTGCCATTGTACCAGCATCTAGCCCTAATAATTTAAATGCTTCTGCTTGCGATTTAGTAGCGGAACTACCAGCCGTCAAAGCAAGCATCATATTTTTAATACCTGTTGCAGCGATTTCTGCTGGAGTGCCCGTACCAGTAATAGCAGACCCTAAGGCAGCTACTTGCCCCGCACTAACACCTGCTGTTGATGCTAACGGACCTATGCGTGTTACAACATCAGATATGCTCTGACTAGATGCAGATGAAGTGTTAGATAAATAGTTAATCTGATCGGCTAGCGTTTCTACTTGTTTTTGATTCATGCCAAAAGCCGTCCGCCATTGAGCCATCATAGTACCAGCTTGATCAGCAGTTATATCAAAAGCAATGCCCATCTTAATGGCACCTTCTGCAAATTTAGACAAATCTTTAGATGCAATGCCAGCTTGACCTCCAGCTGCAACAATTTGAGCGATACCTTCAGCGGCCATTGGCATGCGTTGTGACATAGCCACAATATCCTTTTGCATTTGTTTAAATCCGTCTGGTGAATCAAAATCTACCGTCTTTTTAACATCGGCCATAACTGATTCAAATTTAATAGCTTCATTAACAGCTAAGGCAATAGGTGCTGCTGCTACAGCTGTAACTGCTACTGCTTTACCTAAATTACTACGAGCCCTTTCAAAATTAGCTTGTGCCTCTTGTTTAGCATTTATTTTATCGACTAAATTAGATCGTTTAACTAAAAGTTGATTGATTTCAGATTCCTTCGCAAAAACCGCTTCAGTTGCCGATAATTTATTCATACCGGTTGCTTTAGTCTGCAAAGTCTGTAATTTTTTTAATTCCTTATTGGCTGCACTAATTTGCGATGCTAGTTGTTTGCTCTGATTTACCGCACCTGAAACAGAGTTTTGTAAGCTACCATCTAACTTACCTTTAATGGCTATCGCCATCTCTAATACTCTATTTGCCATTTACGCTCCTTCCTGCCTGTCAGCCTTTTTTCATCGCTTTATTTTCACGGTCAATCGCTTTCGAAATTTCATCAATCACTACCATAAAATCTTCAATCTGCGACTCAACAAGAAAAAATGGCAAAGGAGTATTTGTATATTTGCTACATGAAATAGCGCTTTGATACAAATACTCCTTTAAATTGACTAATTTGCGGAACCGAGCAAAAAATTCTGTGCTTCTAATGTTACTTTTGTAAATTTTTTAGCTGGTAATGATAAAATATCATCTACTTTAACGCCAGCCGCCGCAGCCGCTACATGTGCTTGATAGATTTGCGATAATGATGGCACAGAAATTGTTGGATCTTCTTTCTTCGCTGCTTTTTCACATTGAATCAAAGAATAACCGCTTAATGCTTCGTAATTAAATACTAATTCATCTTTATTTTCAATATTTTCTGTTTTCATAATATATCATCCTTTCAATTTTAAATTCCTAATGCTTTACGTACGGGTGCTAATAAATCAGTGCCACCGGAGTAGTCAACAGAGCCATACTTGTCAATTTCACGTACACGTTTACCGTTATATTCAATTTTTAAATACGTTGTAGTAATTGTATTTGAAGCATCAATTGATGTCCCTTGTTCATATTTCCCATTTTCAAAAGAGCCCGCTCGACCACGAATAACAATACGTGTTGGCACCATAGTAATCATGTTGCTACTACTGTCAAACATTTGAATAGCACCTCTAAATTCTAAAGCTACTGGTTTCCCACCAGACATGGCATGTGCTTCTTCTGTTGGCACCTTCCATGAAATTTTTGTTTCCATATTTTCATATTGACCTTGAACAGGGATACTAATTTTGCCATTAACACCAACTCCCGAAACTTCTTGTGTAATATTTGTTTCAGATGGCAATTCTACACTAGCAATACCAATTAAGGTATTGCTATTCTCGTTATATGCTCTAAAGTCATTTAAAACTTCAGGGTATTGATTAACCATATAATATTACCTCCTATGCGAATAAAGCCTTAAAGTTAGTCGTATCATATTCAGAAATTGATTCAATTACCTGAGCTGGAACTGGTGGTGTACGTTTTTTATGAAAACGGATAATTCCTGCCAATAAATCAGTTAATGGATTTTCTTTTTCCCTAAATTCAATATCAGCTCCTAATAAAAATCCACGACTAACTAAACTATTTAAACGAATTTTTTCAGAATCAATTACTTGTTGAATCAAAACCGGCATCATTGGTTTATCAATTTTTTGCCAATATGTATTAATAAAAATTTGGTCATCCCAATCAAACATACGTCGAACACATATAAATGTATCTTTAACGTCTGTAATGCCAGGGTAAGCTCCTGTATAATCCCCCCAGGATTTCCATCCATTACGATTTAAAGCTGTAACAATACCTTGACTGTTTAACAGATTAGCTTGTTCAAATGTCAAATTAACCTCTGTTCCATCAATCAAACATAATCCAGTAATGTTCATATCTTTATTAGATGGTGATTCATATGGGATGTCAGAGTTTGATGCATCAACTTGACCAATTATGCCTAACATATGAGTTGACTGATGGAAAATATAGTCACCATTACGACAACATGGCCACAATACAATTTGAGCTTTCCCTGTATAGCTATTGCCATTCTTCCACTCATAACAATCTGTATACTTTTTACATTCTTTGGTATCAATATCAGTAAGAATAGTAGCTGCATACAAGCTATTAATTACACGAGATTTAGCTTTTAAAATAGATGCTACCATAGGTTCTTCTGTCCAACCTGGTGCTGCAATTAAACCAGGTACTAGACCAAACATATTATAAATTCGATTTATTAATTCAAAACCTGTTTCATTGCCTAATGTATCAACACCACCAATAACATCGGTTGGCTTAACCATTGTCGGGTCTACCTCATCATAGGTTAACGATAATGTACGAGAATCTTTTAATTTACCTGTATCTGTTACAGTAATGACTAATTGCCCTTCTACATCAAAAGCCGCTGTATAATCTACGTTAACTTCTCCAGTAATACTAGATGTGTTCCCATCTTTTACCTTTAATGTATCTAATAAAACATTAGCCACTACAGTACCTTTACCATTTGTTAAGGTAACGGTTGTAGTGGCTGATTTTTTATGTTTCTTTGGATCTAATACATTAATAAAAACAATAGGAGCTACAGCATATAACATAAATTGCGAATATAATACTTCGCATAATGTAAAATTTCTCCAATCTGGGCTATATCCTAATTGCTCTACCGCTTCAGCATAGCTATAACAAATGATTGGTTTATTTACACATTCATATGGATTTGATGTAAGATGTACTGGCGCTGTCCCAAATACTACTGGTAATCCAGCTGTACTCTGCGCTGGAGTTACAATCGCTGTGTCAATTTCTGATGCTTTCGGTCCATGATAATATGCCATATCTTATTTCACTTCCTTTACTTTTTCTTTATTTGCTTCTACTGCCAACTGATAAAATGTATGCAACTGCGACCCTTTAGTCTCTAAATCAACCATTGCTTGGTTTAATTTTTCTAATGGTACAAACAAATGCATATAAATAGGGTCCTGACCTTCAGGTTCCGGAACCCCATCACTAAATACCATGAATTGGTTCAACCGGCTATCCTTAAAAGTAGGACCCACGTATACAACAGCTTTCATTTGCTATCACTCCTTTATTAATTTTTAATTGCTTTATTAAAAGCAAAAATATCATTAAAATTACGACTAATCGTCGCAATATGTACATCAAATTCAATATATGCCCACCATTGAGGATATGGCTGATCTTCAGGGATTGTAGTTAATAGTTCACTGTCTACGATGTTATATTTCATATTAATTGGATTATTACTCAATAATAAATATCTAATACGTTCCAATAAATGATATAACGATTCATGGCCACAAATCATATCTTCATCATAGGTAGTCACATTAACTGTAATTCTCGTTTTAGCTACCGTTAATTTATCGTCTACACTAGATGGAGTAACTACTATAGCCGGACATAATTTTTTTCGTGTCTCATTTGTATTTGCCCTTGGCAAAAATCCTGCATAACACTTAATATCCTCATAATGTCCATCTTTTAAATCAACAAGTTCTGGTAATAATTGTTGATTTAAAAACTCTGCAATTCCTTTAGCTACATCTAACGGTGTCATTATTTCCCCCCTAAAATACGATCAAGTTCATGCCATAATCGTTTTTCATACATTTCAATACCTTCTTTTTCCATTTCAGCTTCAACTTGTTTGTTCTGAAATAATTGAGGTACAGCTGGCCCGTAAATATTTTTTACTGGTAAACGGCCCCTTTTTTCCTTGCGCATTTTATATTGCCCATTTAAAGTATAAGATCGGTCAATAATATCTCCGCTATCTTTTTTTATACTTACAAATACGCCTTTTTTTCGTTTAGATGCTTTATACTTTGTGACAGGTTCATATGGTCCTCTAACAATAATATTTATTCCATCATCTATTTGAGAAAACTTAACTCGGCTATGTATAACGGCAACATTTTTTACATTATACACTTCTCTAATTTTTTTAGTTCCAGCTTTTCTAGCTGTAACAGCCGCACGTTTTGATGCACGTTGTACAATCTTCTTTGCATTTTCCTCTTTTAAATCAGATAAAATATTACTAATCACATCAGCTTCTTTAGAATCCATTTCAAAGTAAATCATCGCATCACCTCATATCAGCATGTAGCTCCAATGTTGTAATACCTGCCTCCTCAGTACAAGATTCTACAATAAATATTTCACCGTCTAGTTTAAATACCTCACCATTTCCTGGTAATTCTGGCAAGTCACTAGTTTGACAATGTACATGTACTACTTTACCTTGAATACCTGTATATCCATCTAACCCCTGACTGTTTAGAAAAAAATTATCTCTAACCGTCGGTTCTTGTACAATCGCTGCACACTCTGTACCATCTAAATTATGAATATCAGCAAATTCTTCAAGAGAAATAAATGTTTTTAAATCATCTTTTAAACATTCCTTAAATGTACTCACTATTTTCTACTCTTTCTTCCACGGGTTGTTGTTTTCTTTACTGTAGCTGATGCATCTACTTCAGGTAATTCAACCACTTCTCCTGTATCATCTTCAATTTCTTCAGATTCTGCAGATACAACAGGAGGCAACGTTTCCGCTGCCTCCTCTACAAAATCACTAATTTCAAAATTTTTTTGTTTTTTTAATTCATTAATAATATCTAAATCATCAATATCAACGACTGCACCGGCTTTATACATAATTCCATTATGTGATAGATATCCTTTTTTTACTAATACATTCATTACAAAACCTCCTATTTGGCTTTAATATAAGCCCAATCATCAGCCGTTTCTGGTGTTAATAAAAAGCGACTATATAAAGTTAATGCTAGCTGTTGACTTTCTTTGCTGCCAACATAATATGGTACCATTTCACTAACAAACGTATCATATCCATTTACAGAGTCATTAATTAATGTAACTGCACCATGTTTTTGATGCCCACGTCCACTGATACCAATAATAACATCATCATCACCAATAAAAGATTGAACCTTTCCAGAATCATCTTGATAGGTTTCTGTATAAGAGTAAACTTCTAATCCTAATCCTAAAATATTGCCAATCCATCGTACTTGTGGCGAAATATAATGTGGTTGGAATGTAGCTAATTGCAAGTTTTGTAAACTTGGAATGGCTAAAAATCGTCCTAATTCATCATTAGATAATAAGTATTGTTCAATATTTTTACCTACAATACATACATCTGGAATAGCCCCTGCATTTTCTTGAATCATTTCTGATGCATTTTTAAGGTCACTATAAATAGAAGCACCTGCTTGGTCCCAGTTCTTAGTTAATGTAACTTTTTGTTCCCAGTCAAAAGTTACTGTATCAACTAATATTTGTTTCCCATCATCAGCATATCCTTCAATTTTGCATTGACCTGTAGTCAAGATATCCGCTGCCATTTTATTTTTTCGATTAAAGATAGCACTTTGCAAGTCTACTAAATCATCAGCCTGCATTTTACTTGCCCGTTCTGCCGGTGATACAGTCGAATAAACATTTTCGCCAAAGCCACGTTCTAATAAAGTATCTGGATCAATAACACGACGAGGCCCTACCATAGGTGGTTTATAAATGTCTAATTTCGCCGCATCACGGGCCATATTAACGCCCGTAGTACCATTAACAATAAATGGTGCTAATTTGCGTCCCCGTTTACGATATTCTACCGCAATTTTTGTTGTTGGTGATACTGTAGGTACATTCGGGAAAAACGTATCTACAAGAAATGTAGCAGGCTTTTTAATCCGTTCCATAGCCTGCATAAGAGAGTAAGTATCTTTAATATCAATCGCCATAAGTCTATCCTCCTTAAATAATGCTAGTTACATAAATATTAGAATCACGTAATTCTAACTCATGAGCAGTTACTGTATCTCCTTCAGCAACAATTAATCCTTCACGGTTAAAACGACCAGAAGTATATACTGTGGCAACTGTTACTGTATCATCTACATCATACGCTAATACAGCATTAGCTACACCACCCGTTGCAGTTGCCTGAGCGGCTCCATCCTTATCAACAGTCATTAATTGACCTCGTTTAAGGGCTGTTCCAGCTGTTACAGTAACATTTTGATTTAATACTGTTACTTCTGGTCCTGCCATTAATAAATCCGGCTGGATTGATACCATAGTTTCACGAATAGCCATTATTTACGACCTCCTTTTTGATTTGCATAATTTACAACATTATCAATTTCACGCTGCTTTTTATCCGCTTCAGCAGTAGATTTGTTTCCAGTCATTGGCTTAATCCCTTTAGCACCAGAATTAAGTTGGTCTTTAATCATCTTTGTAATTTCATCTAAGGCTGCCTTATTTGGCGTGTTAACTACAACTGTCTGTTCATTGTTAGCTTTAGCAACAGAATCAATAAACGGTTTCACCATATCAACGGTAAATCCATTTAATTTTGCAGTTTCAACAATTGCATTCACTGCTTTATTCCCTGTTTTTAATTTATCCAATTCCAACATACGTTCACGTTCTACAGTTGCTTCATTCACAGTATCTTCGACATTAGATACATTTTGAGTATCTCCATCATCTACCGAAATACCAAGCAATGCTGCAATTTTATTAATTAAAGTTTGTTCATTCACTGTACTATTCCTTTCCTTATTAACAATAGTTTCTAGCTTTAATTTATTTTTAGTACTAAATTTACACGATACATTATTAACTACAACCATTCCTTTATTAATAGTCGGTGACTCAATAGTCATTCCATCAATCACATCAATAAACCCATAGCTTTTAGCTTCTTCAGCTGTTAACCAGGTTTCGCTGGTCATTAGTTTTGCAATATCGTCCTTAGTTAAGCTAGTAGTACGTTTTAAATATACATTACAAATAGTATCTTTTACCTTTGCTAAATATTCTGACATATTTTTTAATTCAGCCGCATCAAATACATTATCCAAATACACCATTGGGTCATGTATCATAAATAATGCATTATTAGGCATAATTACAGTATTGCCAGCACTAGCAATAATAGTAGCTGCGCTTGCACATAATCCCTCAATTTTAACAGTCACATTACCAGGATAATTAACTAAAGAGTTATAAATTGCATGCGCTGCAAATACATCGCCTCCACCACTATTAATACGTACAATTAAATCATTATTTGCACATCGTGCTAAATCCTGATTAAATTGCTGTGGTGTAATTTCATCGCCCCACCACGATCGTTCAGAAATATCACCATATAGCAATAATTCGGAGTTTGTATTGTCTAATACATTAAATGTCCAAAATTTCTTTCTTCCCATTTTATTCACCCCCTTTCTCATCATCTAAATCATCATCTTTGCTGACCGGTGGTATAATCTCCGTTTTTCCGGCAAGCACTGATGCATTACCAACTTCTAATCCATGCTTATTAATTAATTGTTGTTCATAAACTAATTGTTCAATATTTTCTTCTAAATCCGTTCCTGTCATTTCTGCCGCTTCTCGTTCTCGTGTACTTAATCCATATTCAACACGTAAAGCACTACCATTAACATCTTTAATTGGATCTAAAATTGACATTGTTGGTCCAAACCAATCAGCATTAAGCCAAGCCTTCCTAATCAAAGGATCTTCAAAAAAACCTGGAGCCTCAATTCGTCCCAAGGCAATAGCTTCCATTAACCATATTTCATATACAGGCTGACAAAAATCACGAGCAAACCAGGTACGTCGTAATTTAAATTCTTCCCAGGCCTGTAATAAAGCTGCACGACTTGCACTGTATGAGCTAGTAAAATTTTTCATCATTACTTCGTACGGTATATTTAGGGCCGCGCCCATTTGTTTTACAATTTGTGTTACAAATGGATCAAATGTCGATTGACTATTAGAACTGTCAATCGACTTAACATCAACGCCTTTAGGTAGAGCATTCAATGTTCCAGGACCTAAATTATATTCATTGACATCAACTACGGGTTCACGTTCATCTTCTACTCCACTATCCTCTAATATGTCATTGTATGATGGTGTATTTGATGCGCTTTCAGTAAAAAACAATGCAAAAAATGACTTTATAATTGCTGATGTTAATTCAGCCGTAGTAAATCGACTGACATTCTTCAGTGATTCAATGACTGGCGCTAAATATGGTACTCCTCTATATTGTTCCGGTCTTGTATCATGACAAATCTGTAAAACATTACGCATACTGCTATTTTCTCCGTATGCTTTAACTCTTTGCCACTCTGTTACTTTATCCGTGCCCAATGTATCATAAGGCACCTTATTAGATATCCAATATGCAATAACAGCGCCATCTGTATCAATTTCTACACCATTTATAATTCTGTTTCCAGTTGTAAAATCGACCATTTCTACGGCACTTGGTGCAGTATAAGTATATTGGCTTGTATATCTTGGATTGCTTACACGATTTCCCTCTATAATTTGTAATCGCAAACTATATGGCATATCATTGGTTGGTAATTTACGTCTAAACACAGCAAAAATATCACCGTCTGTCATATATCCGGTATAAACAATACTCTGTAAATCATAAAAATTATTACGACGATATAAATCACAATCAGTTGAATTAGCCCATAAGTCAAATTCTTGTTCAACTTGTCTAGTCCATTTCCGTGCTTCTTCAGCCGTAATTCCTAACGTTTTAAATTTTGGACGTGGAAACAACTTTAATCCAGCCCCTACAGTATGCGTCATGCTAGTGTTAATTGCCGCAGCGCCTATTGGTGTATTAATTGCTTGATCAGCAGCTCTATCTCGCAAGATTTCTAAATTAGTACCAATATCAGTTTTAGCTGATAATCGTTTAGGTAACCAGGCTTTCAACGATTTATTTGTTAACGATGCGCCACCATCACTGTATCCACTATTACGTGCTGTTGGCATTCGTTGCCTTGATATAGTTCTCTTTTTACGTCCCATAACAACTCCTAATCTCTAAAAACAACCCGGCGAGATCGCCTTACTTTATTAATAGCTTCATACTCATCATCAATAGGTACTGCTCCTGCTGCTAGTAATTCTTCAATTGCCTTCCTTACTTCCGCCAAATTAGCCCTCGTCAACGAGCGATTACCAATTGTATATGCTTGCCCACCTAAAATTGCTCTTTCTGCAGCTAAATATTGAGTAAGCCTTTCATTATTAATATTTCTTTTTACAAACAATTGCATCACCTCACCTATAAAATACTTTTACTTACTGATTTTCTTTGTTCAGTACGTTTCTTTTTATTAGCCTTTTTACGCTTCAGTGGCATTTCTAAATTGTAATCTGCGCCATTTATGATTTCTTCTAATGCATTCCAATCAGGCTTAATTGATTGCATACATGCCGTATTATAAACACGTAAATCTAGTGGTTCATTTCGTATTCCTCTAGTCGGTTCCCATGCATAATAAATTACTCCATTGCGTTTTTTCTGTACTTTATGCTCTGAAATAATCCCTTTGAAATACAAATCATCATAACCACGGTTTGAAAAATCATCTTCATCTAATGGATAATGGTAGTATTTTCTACCAACATGCTCTATTGCTAGACAATCCATTACTTTTTGCTTACCATCATCTACCCCAAGAATAATTAACGGACAATTACTATTTGGCATTTTACTGATTTTATAAATTAATGGTATACCTGGTTTACCAGCATACCCTTTAATAGCAAAACGCTGCTTACTAAAATTTCTTTTACAATATTCACAAACATCACCATAATAATGGCCCCCTGAATCTATAAAAGTTCTGGCTACTTTTAATCCCTTATTATCTTTGAAATAGTATATTCTATCTAACTGTGTATCTAATTCTTCCCAGGTTTTCTCATCATTCGGCTTACCTAAAATAATACCTTTGTAAATCCCCCAAGACTCTTCACCATGCCCCCAACCAACAATTTCATATTCTAATCGATTGTCTTGGACGTCTACCGCTGCAGTTAATAGCAATACACCTTCGGGTAATTCCGCACCATATGCTTCACGTCGTTTTAAAAATGGTTGCTCATCATCAAATGCACCTGCTTGCGCATAGCTTTCCCCAAAACGTGTGTTCATCACAACTTTTTCTCGCTCTGGATCACCTACCGCTTCTAGCCATTCTCTCATTATGTCAGACCAGCTAATCCAAGGAGAGGTAAAACCATTAACAAAAAAGCTGCGTATCCCATTTTGGACAGCAGCTGGATTATGTGCGATATATTTTTGTTGTGCTTTACGCATTTCTTGTTCTGAAAAAGCAACTCCACAATCAGGGCAGCGCCATTCTATTTTTTTTACTATGATTGTTCGCTTACCTCTGATAGTATGCTCATCAAATTCACAATGCATATTTTGATATCGTAGCAAATGATACTCATGACAATTTGGACATTCATGTTGCCATTCTTCTTGTGTTCCTACACTATATTCAAGGTCAATGCGACTGGCATCTTCTATTGTAGGCGTGCTAAACAACCCCATTACATGGTTCCAATATGTAGTCATACGTTTAGCAGCCAAATCAACAGGATCCCCTTCCGTTCCTGCACTATCTGGGAAACGGTCTACTTCGTCCGCTAGTAAAATACGTATAGGTCTTGATGCTAACCCTGCAGGACTATTAGCGCCACACATAACAAGTCGCCCACCAGGAAATATTTTGGATAATATCGTATTATTACCATCTCGTGTTTTTGCACCACCCTTTGAATCATAAAATAAATCATTAAGCACTTTAGTGTCACGAATCATTGGAGAAATACGAGACTTTGAATAATCTTCAGCCATATCTACCGTTGGCTGAATCATCATAATTGTAGCTGGATCTAAATGTGCATAACGCCCAATAACATTGTTCATGATGTCTGACTTGCCAATTTGTGATGCTGATTTAACGACAACTCTATGAATACCTGGTTGTGTAAATGCATCCATAATTTCTTTTTGATACGGGGCCCGACTAGTTTTCCAACGACCTGGTTCTGCAGATATCCCTTTAGATAACATTCTAAAATTATCTGCCCAAGTACTAACACTAGTTTTTGGTAATGGTTTAAGTCCAACCTGTGATACGTACCGCCATAATGTATTAGGTGATTTCATCAACAGCCTCCACATATTCATCATCCATGAACATTTTCGGCTGATATTCACTTAATTCTAATAGTTTATCTTCTATTTCTTTGGTCAGTACATCATAGATTTCTTCTTTAGTCATACCTTCTATTTGTGGCGCAATTTTAGATGGTATACCTAATAATTGAGTCCTCAAATTAGAACACATTTCCACCATTACCATTTCTACAACCTTAGAGTCATAAACTTCTCCATGCATTTTATCTAATTTTAGCTGAGAAATCTGACTTCGAATCCGTTCATGTTTAGCACGTTCTAGATCTAAATTTAAAATTCCATCATCTTCTGATAATTTATCCGCATCAGTCAATGGATAGGCTTTAAACTTATAATAATTCTTTAAACTTTCTATAACTAAAACAGCCCCAGTATCATCTTTTAAAATGATTCCTTCTTCAATAAGTTGGTGGACTCGTGGTTGCGTTAACGACAAGGTTCTTGCTAATTCTGTTTGTGTTGTTGTTAGCAATTTTAAATCCTTAGAAATTTTCACAAATCCACCTCCTTTTTTTAGTCAAAATTATAAATAAGCCATATAAAAAATTTATAGCTAGCGCTATTTTGGGGTCAAGGCGACCGCAAGGCAAAAAATTTACGCCAGAAGAACCTACCTTTTTTGATTAAAATGGCACATCATGCCCCATTGCTCTACGATTAATTACATAAATTTCATTAATTGACCGTCCTTCTCGCTGTGCAATTATCTCTATCAGCTCCGACTTACTCAACGCTCCATCATGAGCCGCAATGTGATGTTCAGTACAAAGCTGTATCAAGTTTTCTTTTATGTCACCACCACCAGCACCAACCGTATTTACATGATGCGGTTCAATTGTTGTATAGGCTCCACACACTTCACAACAATTAGTTCTAATTGCCGCTATAACTTTTTTATCTTTAATCCGCTTATGTTTAGCCAACACCATTTTATTTAATCACCTTTCCACTAAATTTCTTATATGCTCTTTTACGCTTACTTACAATATCATAGTCATGGTGCATACTTCCTTTACTTGATACAAAAGATATGCACCACCCTCTATCATCTAATTCAATTGATGATGCCATGCAATATCCTTTTCTATGATTTAGACATCGTTTATGCTTACATTGTATTGTCATGACATCACCTCCTTTTTTTGATTAAACATGCAAAAAGGAGCACCTTTCGGTACTCCTTTAATGCTAAACCGGATGCTTTTATTAACTTTTTGTGTTGACCCTATTAGTCTACGCTATCATCTTAACACATCCAAAGTCCGGTGTCAGTCCGGCAAAAGTCCGGACTTTTTGGTCATTTTGTCAAGCTCCCTACATCCCCCACAATAAAAGTGTCATATCATCAATGCCTTCATTAAGTTTTTCATAAAAGGTACTACGACTAATATGCATCGTTTTTAAGATGTCTTTCTCTTTTTCTTTTTCTATGTAAAACAATTCTAATAACTTATAATTCATTTTATCTTCCTGGTTACACTCATTTTTATATACTGCGATCATGCGGTCAACATGACTAATAATAGCTTCTGTACGTTCCTTGCTATTCATGATTGACTGCACTCTTATATATCCTCTTTTGTCAAATAATTCTGCCAAAATGATTTTCAATTTACTTGGTCTGGATTTGACTGTTGAGTCAATGGCAGATTCTACATGCATTTTCAACCTTTTATACTCCCTCAACAGCTTCTTTGTATTTTCTCTTAACTTCTCCTCAATACGTTCTTGCTTATTTTTATCTCTTTCTTCCCATACTTCAGCTGCTGCTTCAATGGCTAACCTTATAATTTCTTCTTTATCCATTGTTTGACTCATAAACACCTATTCCTTCCACTTTTTATAATATGCTCTTTGTATCACATCATACTACTTATTGTTCAAATACTTTTTCTATCCTACTAACCTCTACATTATCTACGCCTGATTCCCATCGCCAACTTCTAATTAACTTTTTAACAGTATTACAAAATTCAATTTCATTACTCCCTTTATTTAACTTAAACCTCTCTATTGTTACTTTAAATTCTCCATTTTTATACCACACAGACAATGTTAATCTGTAATCTAACATAATTACTCCTTCTTTCTCCGCTTCAATTCAGCCGCCTTAATCTGCACTTTAGCAATTAATAATTTACTTTTATTAATTTCCGCATCATTAGTTACTTTTTGTTGATTAAGTTTTAATAATTCTTTTTTATTTACTAGTACCAAATTATCTAAACTAAAATTTTGTTTATTTTGGTCTAGAAATAATATTGCATGTCCTTTAGGTATTGGTCCATTAGCTTCTTCCCATATAAGTTTATGTTTAGCCTTCCATTTATTAGGGTCAGCTATTTTAACAATACTATATCCGTCAACATCAATCCTTTCACTTCCGACAGGCTTATACTGCATTGGTATATTCCCTTTTTTAAAACATCCATCATTTATATTGCCAGGAAACTTCTTTCCTTTATTCCAACTTTCATGTCCCTTTTTAAACCTAGTATTTCTATCGCAAGTTAACTTATTATTTTTGAAATAATTCTTAATTTGGCTATATGATAGATTCTTATCAAATTTTTTATTAATCATTTCAGTGGTTTCTTTAAGACTGCGACCTTTATATATTTTCAATAAATAATCGTGTTCTTCCGTTGTTAACAGTCTATTTTTAGCCACATATCCTATGCGTTCTTTATTACCTCTGCTTCGTGGCCATTTACTATTGCCTACATAGCTTCTTAATTGTTCTGTAGTCCACTGTTTGTCAAATGTTTTATTCATCAGTTTAGTAGCCGCATCATAAGTAAATTTATCATAAATCTTTAGAAAAAATGCTCTTTCCTCTTTATTAAGTAATGGTTTAGCCATTATTTTTTACCTTTCGAGCTCTCAAGTTTTAACATATCCGGCATATCATAATTTGTAGCAAATGTTTCTTCTCTTGCTACATGCGCCTTTAAAAGTAACGCTGCATTATCTACTACCATACGAGATATACTTACTGTGGCATTTGTTCTGGCTATTTCTGCCATTAACGCCTCATTATTTTTTGGATCTACCGAATCCAGTCTATCTAACTGTGCAAATAATCTATCATTTAAATCTTCCAATGTGTTCTTACTCATAAAAACATCCGTCCTTTCTTACTTTCTTATTCGTTTATTTTTTATTCCTCTAAAAATTAATCCACCCAAACAACTTACAACCCATACAATGACAAGCATATAAAAACCAGTTAATACTATAATTGGCATAAATACTTGTAACCATGTCCAATCAATAACATCAAATATCTTGACTGCAATTAATATAATTTGTATTAGCAACGTACTTAACAATACTTTAAACATTACATTACCTCCATCAGATATAATCACCTAATCTATATCCGGTAATTATCCCTTTATCCATCAAATACTTCATTTGTTCTTGCACCGCTTCATGCACCTTTAAAGCAAATTCAGCGTGAGGACAATTCCTTAATAACTCTTGATACTGATATGGTTGCATAATATTTTCATCTAATACTTCAATTCTTATATAACCCGTCTTTTTCTTAATTGATACATTAAAAGTTATATTATCCGCTATACTTTTAAAAAAATACCAGTTCTTGCTGTCATAATCAGTAAACCCTATTTCACGCATCATCTTATCACTTAAAATATGCGCCTTTATATTTTTATTTTGGTTAATTGCATTAAGGTTAACATTATAATTAATTAGTCTTTTCTTGTTCTTTTTACCATTACTAGATTTTTTAAAAATATCATCGAATATTTTTTTGTCATAACTAGTTTCTACTATTATTGCTTGGCCTCGCCACTCTAAGTAATACTTATAGTAATCTCTAATTGCCTTTTCTAACTTAACTGTATTTCCATCGATTCCAAAGGCATTATAACTGCATTCAATTTCTTTTCGTAAACGTGACGTTTTAGCATTTTTAGGTAATAATTTATAATCTATTACCATATCTACAATGTTTATAGCATCTAAATGATACATTAATTACTGCACCCCTTTCTTTCTGAGAATCTTCTAGTATATTTCTATTTTTTCAATATATCTGTCTTCTACTAAAAATCTACTACAACTTAAATTATATTTCTTTTCCCAGGCTACAAAAACTTTACTTAATTCATATCCTAGTTCATCAATCAATTTATTATGAACATCATCCAAATAATCATCTGCCCCATCGTCAATTGTTTTTGCACATTGTTCTACAATATCTTCAATTACACGTTCTCCATCAACTTCTGGAACAAAATAGCTTATACGTCCAATATAAAAACATCGTTGTCCATTTTCATCAATTACAGATCTATTGCAGACAATGTTTCCATTTAAAATATATTTAACTGCTTCGTCTTTTGTTTTTCCGGCATAAAAAAATACCTTTCCATCACCACTAGCTGCCCAATCATTACTCACTACCAACATCTTTATAACCTCCCTATAGTATTTATATTTACTAATTTACAATTATTTACGCCTTTTTCCTTTTGCCTACAAGTCCATCTATGACCAGTACACCATTTCATAGCTGCTAATTTCATCAACTCTATTTGCTTAGTAAAACTAATTGGTCTTACTTTTCGCTTCAATGACCGTCTTATGATAATGTTTTCAAAATTGTCTTCTTTTATTATCATAATACCCGCAAAAGATGGTACTAATTCATTAATCTGTTCTTTATATTCATCATAAAGCTTTTTAGGAAATGCATAGTAAACCATGTAAATCATCTTATGGTTATGTATTATTTTCTTCTTTAAATCTCGCTTCATATCTTCTAAACTAACCTTAATTTCTATCTCCATGACATGCTTTGTGCGAGTTATAATTAATAAATCTGCTTCATACATTCCTTCAGGCCCATATAGCGATACATTTGGTATGCATATTTGCCCTTGCAGGCACCTTTTATTAGCTATGGCATATTGCATTTCTTGTTCATTCATTTTTTTCTCCAGTAGATTCAATATTTAGCCATTTTTCCCAATATTTTTTGTTTGGCCACAATAATACGCCTGCACAAGAAATATACATAGTTAATAGATTATCGGCATATCCAAATGCCCAACGTACAACGTAAATAATAAATACAACACTAAATAAAAAATCAATATAATAACATACATCGGCTAAATATTTTCTTAAGCCTTCATATTTATTAACCTTTTCAAATATAGAATCTCCTAATTCTTTTCTAATGTCTAAAGGCTCTGTGTCTTCCCAACTAACATCGTCAGATAATTCAGAGAATTGCATTAATGAGCCTGAACCATTAATGCATCCTACATCTCCCCATTCAATCATATTTTCTAATTTAATTGGTTTATTTTTATACACTCTTAAATACATAAATTTATCTCTTGCTAAATAACGCCAACCTTTACTATATAAAAACATCAAAATTTGTTTTCGTAATTGTTTTAACTCCATTATTTATCTCTCCTCATTTTCATTTCTTAATCTTTCATTTTTTAAACACTTTAATTTTAGTTCCAAATATTCAATTTCCGGAATTTCAATTAGCCCTTGATTATCTCCAATGTTTCCATCACACTTTAAAACAAAAATACCTAACGACAAACTATAAAAGTATCCTCTTAGCCCTGAAACATAAAACACGGGATTAAAATCATGAATTTTACTATTAAACCAATTAGGATTATATTTAGGCTCAATACTTTTTAAAATAGTTATCCACTTTTTATAAATCGAAGAATTCCGCTTCATTCCATGCCAACCATTATCAGCTTTCGTAAATTTGCTCTTACAATCTTCTGGCAAATGCCCTTCTTGTACATAAATTAACCCGTTATGGAATCCAATATATTCTGGATCAATCCCCATGTTAGCTATATATGCTTCTCCTTTTGGTTGAACCTCATAAATACGACATTCTCTCCATTCCACTAAGTCCTGATACATTTTTGATTCTTTATGTACTCTGTAATAATTCATTTATTTCCCCTCAATCTGCATTCATCATACTTTTTTCTTTCTTGTCTTGATAACATTGAGTAAACATTGCTACGCAAATAGGTAGATTAGGATAATTACGCTTAACAAATTCATGTATTTTGTCATAATTTCTGTTGCAATTATCATATTTTTCACAATCTCGCTGTAAGCAATACGTTGTATCTCTAAAACAAATCATATTTCTTACTCTCCTTCTTATTTATATATCTGCAAGGTTAATTTATAACTTCAACCTTGCACAGACTTTTTCGGCACGGTATTTCTTCTCCTATATCCCAGTAAGTGCTCAAGCCACGAACTAATTCATTAGTTACAACTTTATACCACTCATCATTTGTATCAAAATCTTCTGCGGCAGTTGCTTCAAATACTCCTTTTCTTCTATCTTGAACCAATAACTTTTGACCTTTTAAGATTTTCATTTTATTTTCCTTCAATCAATCCACTTAATCACTGGATCATCATTACATCCTTTAATCCAAATAAACCAACAATACATTACTGCACTGCTTTTAACCTTGGTAAAATCACCATTGATTCCACAAGCAACCCGTTTTCTATATACATAAATTCTTTTTGGTTTATATTTGTCAAATAATAGTTTTCTTTTACTACTCTCCAAAAATTGTATTTTTAGAAATGCACAAACTTTATTTTTAGGTGAAATTATATCTAGTGCATGTAATACATGTTTATCCGCATCATTAAAAGGTGGATTCATAACGACATCTATGGATATTTCTTTATCATACTCTAAAAAATCTTGTACAATAGTCCCCTTCCACCCTCTATTAACAACATCTATTCCTATTACACTATGCCCCCCCGAAGTAGACAATCAGCAATATGACCACCACCAACATTAGGTTCTAAAATAACATCTGATAGTATTTCTTTTCCCATTAAATCTTCTACACATTTTTGTGGCGTTGCATAATAATCATCTAAAGCCCTCTTTTCTTTGCTATGATTACTAGCGCCTAAGTTAGCATAAGGTGCAACATTTAATTTGTCTTTAACTCTCATAATTTCTTTCCTTATTCAATTTATGGATAATTTAAAAGGCCATCTATCACCTATATAATCTAATTCACTACTGTACTTCCAACAGTTTATCTTTAGCGATGTACCATTTTCGTACCGTATTAACAACCGCATCAGTATTAACTGATTTCCCATTTTCAAATACAATTCCAGCCGTATCTTCCCAATCTCCATTTATACCTGCATAAACTATCATATTAGGTCTGTAGTTCTTCTTGATAATTTCAACTGCCTTACTCCAATCTAAGCACCGTTGTTCTGCACCTTGTAAAATTATTCCAAACGGTAGTTTTGTATTCCAGGTTTTTATTTCCTCTCTATAATTGTTTCTTTTTTTAGCCAATAATTTAAAACTTTTCCAATATTGCCGCTTTCTTATCATTGCATATTACTCCTTTATTTCATAAACACCAGGAATATACCTTTACCCCTTCTTGTTCCAAACAATGGTTTATGCTCAAATAACTGCAATACATCCTTAACTGAAACTTGATGCTCACTCCATTTAAAAACCAGTACTCCATTAACTTTTAATACACGCATACATTCTTTAAATCCTTGTTTAATATCTTCCTTCCAAGTTTTACTATCAAGTACACCATATTTAGTTGCTAGCCAACTAGTTTCTCCCGCTCGTAAAAGGTGTGGCGGATCAAAAACTACTAAATGAAAACTTGCATCCTCAAATTCCATATTTCTAAAATCACCAATTACATCTGGGCAAACCTCGACAGTCCTTCCATCTTTAAATGACCTTATAATTTTTCGTTTATCCATATATAAAACGTTTTCATTTTCTTTATCAAACCAAAACATTCTACTTCCACAACAAGCATCTAAAATCTTTTTCATATTATCTTTTCCCGGTACTACCAAATCCGCCTGTACCTCTTTTGGTTTCAGATAAATTTCCTACCGCTTTAAATATTACCGTTGGTAATTTAACTAAAAAGCCTTGTGCTATACGATCCCCTTTACGAAATACTGTTCTTGGTAGCCATCCATCGTAATCATAAAGTGTACTGACCTCACCTCTATAGTCAGAATCTATAATTCCAATACTATTAGATTGTCTAAGTAATGTTTTTAATCCTATGCTCGAGCGTGGGACTATCATCATCGCATAACCTTTAGGTATTTCAAAGGCTAATCCTAATGGTATTTTATTTCCTTTCCGCTTCAATCCACTAAACTTTAAATCAGTTAATGCATAAAAATCAAAGGCTGCTGCTCCAACACTGCCATACTTTGGTAATTTAGCGTCTTTATGCAATCGCTTTACTTTAATATTCATTACTTTTCTCCTTTAAATTACTGCTTTTTTATTAATATATTTACTAAGCTTTCAGCCATTCCTCGATTAACATCTTTAGCAGCCTTCCTGCACTCTTTTAACCCAGATAATCTGATACATTTTTTATTGTCTTTTAATTTTTCTAATATATGCTTAATTTTTTCCTGACCTTTTACTTTTTCCTTTTTTATTCGTAAAGTCTTAGCAACAAGTTTAGATCTTATAATAGCCTGATTTATATGCAACACTATATCGCTTCTTCTACCCATTACATATCCATTTTCAATGAGTATCCAATCTTTTGATACCCAGCCTCTAGCCATTTTTTCATCACTATAAAATTTTGGCTTATCTTTATGTGCACATTCATGCGACATAGCATCATATGTTACATATAAATATCCTTTTTTCTTTAATTTTTCATAGATATTCATGCATACCTCGCCAAAAAACTTTTTCACTTTCTATATGTTCTTTTTCTTCTTCCAGCCATTCTTTTATATTAAATTCAGCTTTAACTATTTCATTATGTTTGAAAATATTAATGTCACTATAACTAAATGGATCATCAACCGCATTTTGAATAAAATATATTTGTTTAGCTGCTCTTTCTAATGCATCTCCATGTACTACAACAGCATTCATTCCCCTAAATGCTAAATTATGTAGTAAATAAGGAATTACATTGTCCGCCTTTTCTTCTGCGTAATATACATAGTTATGTGGATAATAATTAAATGGACTTACTTTTTTCCTATCAGAGTCCCATGCAGTTATTAATAATGCTCCTGTTCCCGCTGCAACATCACCAAACCTATATTTACTAGATATGTTACTACTTTCACTTAATTCAATAATCTGGGCTCCTAATATAGCTACCGATTGAGGTGTATAATCTTGTTGATTACTTTTCCTCTCTGCTGCATACTCTTCAAAATAACCACGAAAGCTATCTATAGATAAGTCAAATACTTCTTCAGACATTTTTTTATAAAATTCTGTTCTTACTTTTTTATCTAGTAATGACTTTCTTAAAAATTCTTCAAATTCATAATGAGATGTAGCACCTGTAATCTCATATAATTTCTCTTTACCAATTAATTTACTCATTTTTGCTACCTGGATTTAATCCTAAAATTGGAGCAAATCCTTCTGACTTAATTCCATATTTAGCTTGTAACTCAAGAGATTTTATAACTGTTTCATTATTTTTTATAATTTTTTCAGCCACCATGCTTACGGCTTTGGCTCTTTCTATTTCATCAGCTAAATCATCACCTGATAATCCCGGCCCATTCAAGGTTTCCATTCTCTCGAACAAAAAGTCATTTAGCCGTTCTATGTTTGATTTCCCCATACTGGCACCTCAATTTCTTTAATAAATTCTTGGCAGTAGATACTTTAATCGCTTCTTGCTTTAATACTGGATCTAAGATTTTTAACGTTCCATTCCATTTCATAAAAGCAAGAACACTAATATTAATTGCAACTAAGTTTTCTTTTGCAAAATTATTTTTGTTACCATCTAAAAATATAATTTTTTCATTATCTAAGAGTTTTCTTCCATGATATTGTTCATACAAATATCGTTGTTTAAGCCTCCAACCATTTTCAGTCTTAATTGTTATACGCCCCCATTGTTTATCAATATGCTCACTACCTATAGGCAAAGCATTAATTTTATGCCCCTTCTTAAAACATCCACAATTTATTTGTCCTGGAAATTTTTTATCTTTATTCCAAGGTACATGCCCTTTAAAATTTTTCTTTCTATATACTTTATGTATTCGACCTATTCTCTTGGCTGTATGAATAGATATTTTTCTTCCAAATATTTTTACAAATAGCTTTACAATGTCCTCATATGTTGTAGTCGGTATAAGATTCAATATGAATAACTTTTCATTCTCAGTTAAATTTTTTGTTCTCATAAATACCTCACATAGGTAATCTACACATTGCCTGCTGAATTTTATCTTCATCTTTAGCTTCTAACTCTTTTATGACATGAAGATAAGTCTCTTGAGTTGTACTTACATTAGAATGTCCAAGCCGTCTAGATATACTCAAAATTGATACACCTTCGCTAAGCAAAACACTGGCATGTGTATGTCTTAGTGAGTGCACTGTTATTTCTGGAACCCCAGCCTTAATGCAATCACGTGATAAGACATTATTTACTGTAGAGTTAAAAACTCGCTTATGTCTCCTTTTAGGTAATTTTCTTGGTTCACCTTCTTCTTTTGAGTCTGCAAATTCATTAATCTGCAATATCATCGGTATATCTGGCTTTAGATGTGTTGTTACCATTCTTAGTTTTTCACACAGTATATAATCAATTGATACTTTGCGAACTGATGATTCATTTTTAGTCTTTTCATAGTCTATATTTTCGGTCGCTTTTTTATATGATAGTGTTTTATTGATATTAATTTTTCGATCAATAAAATCTATATCTCTTGGTGCTATTGCAGCTGCTTCCCCAAATCGCATTCCAGTTTTAGCTACCATAAGCAAAAACCAGTCATATGTAAATTTATCTAGCGGAGTATCAAAAACACTAATCAATTTATACAATTCGTCTTTATTCAAAAACTTTAGCTTTTTTGCTCTAGTTTTTACTCCTTTGAATATAGGATTACGCGTTGGATCCCTATCTAAGTAACCTTCATCATATGCTTCTCGGATACATCCAGTTAATAATGCATGAAAATCCTTTACAGTTTGTCTCTCATGATTTTCTGCGTATTTGTTTAATATATCTTGATACATACGTTTATCAATATTATTAACCGTTAAACGTGGATAATTCTGTCTAATCCACTTAATTACAATTAAATACTTGTTTAATGTTACAGACCTCACGAACCCCCTCTTATATCTATCCACCCAATCTTCGTAATAGTCCGCAAAGATTATTTGTACTTTTCGTGCCACAATTGCACCTCTTCTTTTAATCTAATTTAATTTATTTTTTTATTAGTTCTTTTTCTCTATTTTCAGCTTTTCCAAGAAACATATTTAATACGTTTACAAGCCCTTTTTCCTTGATATCCTCAACCGCTTCATCTAGTCGTTCATTTAATTCATTGTCAAGATTCTTAACCTTATCCACTACTATCATTTTCCAAGTTTTAAGAGTATAAATAGGAATACCGTTTTCTACAGCAAATACATATTCATTGTTACAACCACGGCTATTTTTCCAATCGCCAGCTAATATCAATGCATCACACTTACCTAAAAGTCGTAGGCATACATCAATCCCCTTTTTATACTCATCACCTTCTAAATATTTGAAGCCATAATTATGTATCGGTGATACATATACATTAGTTGGATCATCAAATACCAATTGCTCCATAATGGCATCAATTTTTAACTTATTGTCTTTTAGATTTCCATATGGATGTGCTACATATACTAACTTGTCTTTCATTGGTGTTCTTCTCATTGCTTTTTCTCCTAACTAAAACGGAATATTTTCTTCATTGTTACTAAAATTACTAAAATTAGATTCTTTACTTGAACTTGCTGCTACAGTTATATTCATTGCTACAATTTCTGTGATATATCGCTTTTGCCCATCTTTTTCATAAGCTCTATTTCTAATTTCACCAATAATTGTGACAAAATCTCCTTTTAGTAAGCCGGCATGCGTTTCCGCATCAATCCAACTTACAATGCGGTGATATTGAGGTTTTTCCTGCTGGTCATTCACATAACGATTTGTTGCAACTGTAAACGTTACTACAGGCTTTCCTGTTTTGGTATATCGTAATTCAGGTTCCTTTGCTACATTACCTGCAATAATTGCTTGGTTAATATTAATCATTTTTTATCCTCCTTTAATAACTCTTTAGTCCGTCTACCACTCTCTTTACTAATCACGCAAAGGGAATAAATCATCAGTAGGCCTATTCCCCCTGCGATTGACAACAATATTACGATTATCATCATAGGCACCTCCAATTTTAATAAGACGATAAAACCTATATGGATATCCTTCCAGGCTTACGGACTCAATCACAGAATCCGTTTCCACATAATATCCTTTGGGTGGTTGGATATATGGACTCCAATTATTGGATCCTAATGTCTCAACCTTTTCTTCAGGTTTAACTAGATTTTTGGATGCACTCCATCGTCTCCTAAACACCTTTTTATCCGACTCATAAAAAGCAGCTCTTTTTTCTTTTAAAAAGTATGATGCCATTCTTACTGCATCATCATAGCCACCTTGATAAAAAACTAATTTATGCATCCCATGCTTCCAAAGTTCATCAATATCTTCTGTGTATAAGTCGATAACTCTGTTTATAAGTACATGAAAATGTATCCTTGTTTTCCCTTCAGCTACATAAATATATTTCCACTTATCCTGCTCTGGGATACCTCCGCTTTAATCGTTTAATAAAATTTTGTATATCCCTCTTAGCTTGCTCCCAATCTTTTGGCTGTGCTTTGTACGTCAATGTTAAGTAATAATCATTTTTCTTAAAATTATTATCAATCAACATTCGTAACTTAGCCTGGGCTCTCTTTTCGTTCTGAACTTTTACTTCTTCAGATGTAGGGTTACATCTCTTAACTCTTTTCCCATTCTTTTTATATGTTCTGCTAGTATGAAAATCAGTTACTTCTTTCATATTTCTACTAGTTACAACTTTTCTTTTTCTCACAATGCACCTCATGGTCGATTTATTAATATGTTGTATCGAGTCAATAAAGCCCTAATAAATTAAGGCTTTTATTGCTTTTATCCACCATGTTTGATACAATAATGTTGACAGATTTTATGTATCAACATGAGGATTGAGGACTTATAAAAAAAATAAGTCCTCTTTTCTTTTGCGCATAAACATGTTGTCCGTATCTGGGCACATACAACGGCTTAGTCCCATTTCGGACATATAATAATCGCACGTACTACAATGCTCCATACATACGATGCCACCTGCTTTTGCACAATTTACATATGCACGTGTTGACTTATCTAGTTCATTACAAATTTTGCATATTGCCATAATTCACAATCCCCATAAGTCGTTCTACAACACGTTCTTTATTTTTATAAAAGTAACTACCAGCACGGCCACGATTAGCTGTCACCGTTACACCATAGTTATTATCTTTAGCCTTAATAACTACTAATGCGTGTGGTAACATTACATCTACTTGCCAACCTTGGTCTCGTCTGATAGAGGTTATATTTAAAACAGCTTTAGCAATTTCCTTTTCTTGAGCGTCCTGCAACTTTAATTCCTTTTTCAATAAATCAAGATCTGCTTTTCTTTTTCTTGCCATGTTTAAATTGCTCCCTTCTACGCACATAGCGTGCATGACATAAACTACATACTTTTATCGGTAACTTTATTTCTTGACTATAAATAAGGTATGTTTTTCTAACTTCTTGACCACATTCATGACATACTCTTCGTTCCTGCCATTCCATATCACAAATCCTTTTCTTGGTTATAGGCTCTTCGGTATGGCTTTTTAATTACATATCGTTGCCTTTCAATACTTCCCAATTGATAATTCTTAAAGTTAATCTTCAACCGCATTAATTCAGCTCCTAAAATAAAGCACGTTGTTAACAATAAAGTAATAGTAATAACAGGAATCGCTGTTTCATCTTGGGCCCCTTCAACAGCTCCAACTACCAAAATTGCCGTAAAAAAGGCAAAACCATATAATGCATCTCTTACTTCTTTCATAATTACCGCCCATTTAAGTCCATTAAAAAAACTTTTTCAAAATCAGCTAATATAATTCGAGTACCTTTACCGGTCCCCTGTACGCTGCTACGCCACCGAGTAGACTCCCGCATTCTACGCAATATGTCATATGTCTTAGTTTTACCAATGTCACAATATGCCATTACGCTAGATACACTAGCCCATTTAGGTTCAATTTTTACAACTTCTAATTGTTTCATAAAAGCATCCGTCCTTTCTTAAATTCATAAACATTCAAATAAATTTTTATTATTTGGTGATATAAATTCAAAATGTTAACTTTAAGTGAACTAGTTAATTAAAAAAATATATTCTGCACTGTCTCATCAAAAAAAGATGCAATACGTTTTTTAATTTCATCACGTGGTACTCTTTCATTGAGTTCGTACATAGCAATTGATGTACTTGATATACCTAACTTGGTCGCTAACTCTTTTTGTGTTAAATTTTTGGAGTTTCTTAGTTTTAAAAGCTTTTCACCAATGCTCTTTTTCATTTTTATTCCCTCCTTTCAAAGTTCACTTAAAGTTTACTACACACTCAACTGATTGTCAATCACTCTATGTGAACTTTCTGTTGTATTCACTCACTTAATGTGATATTATTTAATTAAAAGAAAGGAAGTGAACTTCAGATGACGTTCGGAGAAACATTATATAATTTACGAACTGCTCGCAAAGTTACACAATCGGAACTAGCGGACTACCTCAAAATATCCAAAAGTTTAATTAGTATGTATGAAAAAAATCAAAGAAAGCCTAGTTTTGAAATTCTTGAAGGTATAGCAGATTTTTTCAACGTTGATATGAATACACTTCATGGAATTAATAAACCTACTTCACAGCAAAATAGTTTTACAAAAAAAGATGAACGTGATATCCAAAAGCGCTTACAAAATATCATAGATGATCTTGATGATAATGCCACTCTTAATTTTTACAACGGTGATGAAGAAATGGACGAGGAAACAAAAGAATTATTACGCATTTCTCTTGAATCTTCTATTCGACTTGCAAAAAGCCGTGCTAAACAAAAATTTACACCTAATAAGTACAAAAAGGGTTGATTTCTATTGGATATTAAAGGGACTGTTAATAAACTAATAAAAAACAACAATACCAATAATCCCTTTTTAATCTGTGAGGCATTAGATATTGTTGTCAAATATGAAAATTTAGGCTCTATTTTAGGTTATTGCGATACGCATTTTAGAATGCGCACTATCCATATTAATTCAAATGCTCTAGAAGAAATACATCGCTTCATTTGTGCGCATGAATTAGGTCATGCAATATTACACCCTAAAATCAATACACCATTTTTACGAAACAATACTCTATTTTCAGTAGATAAAATCGAACGTCAAGCCAATACTTTCGCCGTTGAACTATTACTTCCAGATAAGCTATTACAGGAACATGAAGATATTAACTTTTATTCTTTAGCTAAATGCCATGGTATTCCTGATGGACTAGAAACGCTAAAACTTAAATAAGGAGTTATATGAAAGACAAAATAAATATAGCATTTCAAAAAGAACCTCTTGCTGAACAAAAGCTTAAAGAAATATCAAAACTTTTACAACTATCTTTTGATTCAGATGATATTAAGGTAAAAACAATTTATAATAATCGATTAATAGGCAATGCCAAATATATCAATAATGAATTAGTTTGTACTAATTGTGAATCATCATCTGATCAATTTAAATTTGTATTGCATACAGTAACTGGAAATAAGGAAAGAGAGATATACAAATGCCAGCACTGTGGCCAAAATATATTTACTTTTTATGATTATCAAGAACATACTTATAAAACATTTAAATAAAATTTTTATTACATTATCTATAAAAAGGTACAACATGTTTAAATTTATAAAAAAACTCTTTTTTAATCCACAAAAACAAAAAGTATGTGAAAATATTCCCAAAATAGAAACTATCCCGACTAAGCAATTGCGATCACATGAAAAATCGCAAAAAATATATTGGCAATATTGGATAAATAAAAATCAATCTGACTTTGTCAATCGTATTGAAAAAGCTAAATGGATTCCATCACAAAATATTGAACAATGTAATGGTAAATACATCATGCAAGGTTCTAATAGTGCAAAATATACAGTTTCATTATCTAACTGTACATGTCCTGATTTTCAAAAAAGAAAAGATTCTTCCTATGATTATCCATGTAAACATATGTGTAGGTTAGCAATTAATAAAAATATTATCAATGCTACGCTACATACACAAGAGGAAATAGATAATAAAACTAAGACTGAAATTGAAGAAAAGGTGAATTTATCTAAATATCAATTGTCAGAAGATAAAATTAGTGACATTTTAAATAGAATAAATAATCCAGATATAACACCTCTTGAAATCAAAAATAATATAAATTATTTTGATTCAAACAGCTTCTATAAAAAAGAAGAATCATATGAAGAAAAAATTGCTGAACTATTAGAGAAAATTAGTGAGCAATATAAAGTAGAGAAAATAATACCATTAGTTGATAAGATACAGCTTACACTTGTTTCTTTCAAAGAATTATTCTATGAGTATGGCGAATATGGAAAGAATGAATATGAAGATTTACATGGTTCAGATTTCATTGATACCAAAAAAGAATTAAAATCTATCTTACACAATTACTTCCCTGAAAATCTTTTAGCGTATCAAGAAGAAACTGAATTAAAGGAAATACATAATAGAGATAAAAAATCTATATTATCTACCCTTGGAAACGACTCTATATCACAAGCCACCATTATTAAGCAACTCTTTCCAAATCGTAAAACATACGGTCAAAAACTCTGTTTAGAGCTAATAAATGAAGGTAAACTCTCTCGTCATAAACAAGGTAATAAATATATATTAACTGTAATAAAATAACCTATATATAAAAAATCCCCCAGCTGCGCCAACAGCTGAGGGTGAACTGAATACAATACCTGAAGTTGGTACTGCATCAATCTGCTAAATTGATTATACCACGCTTCGGGTTACTTTGTCATAACTAAAAGGAGCGTGATTTTTTATGTGGATCCAAGAGTACGAAACAAAAAAAGGGATTCGCTATCGTTTTTTTGAGCGTTATACGATGCCAATTACGGGGAAAGTACGCACTATATCAGTTACTTATCCTAATAAAACAAACGCAACAAAAAAAGTAGCCCAACAAGAATTGATAAGACTCATTAACGATATTATAAAACCTCAAAAAAATATTAATTTCTTCGTACTTATTGATACTTATTTAAAAAGTCGAGAAGATTTTGTAAAAAATAGTACTCTTGAAGGGCTAAAAACCATAAAATCTAATTTAAAAAAATATTTTGCGGAAGATATAACTGTATTAGAAATCACTCCCAAAAGCTTACAGTCATACATTGATAGTGAAATTAAAAGAACTAGTGTTGAACGTGGTAGACGTATTTTAAATTTTATAAAATCAGCCTTTATATACGGAGAACGACTTGATTATATTGATAAGTTAGATATTATCAGCCGAATAGAAATAAAATCTAAACCTAAGACTATTGATAAAGTGGAAAAAGAACGTAATAAGTATTTATCACAGAACGAACTAATTGACGTTTTAGCTGCACTCAAAATATCGAGCCCTACAACATCATTATTATGTGAATTTCTATCACTAACCGGACTCCGCTACGGAGAAATGGTAGCTTTACGAATCCAAGATTATAATTTAGAAACAAATACAATCTACATAAATGGTAGTATATCTTTTAATAAAGGTGGTGGCTTTACTCGTGGTACTCCTAAAAATGTATATTCAATTCGATACGTAGAACTTGATGCCAGGGCAAAAGTCATTATAGAATTATTTATAGATAAAGCTAAACAAAATCGCTTATGGTCTCCTAAAGGACCTAAAAATACACCTATTGAAGATTTATATATCTTTAGCACTGAAGCTGGTAATCCTATTGACATCTCAAGCACAAATAAAAAACTGAGAGATATTAATTATAAAAAGCGTTTATCTACTCACGTATTTAGACATACTCACATTTCATTGCTAGCAGAAGCAGGTGTTCCCTTTAAGGCCATTATGCAACGTGTTGGCCACAATGATCCAAATACCACATTAGCTGTATATACTCATGTTACAGAAAAAATGCAATCAGCCACTGCAAATGCAGTTAATTCTATCGGTAAATTACTAAGTAAAAAGGTTGCTACATAATTGCTACATAAAATGTGTCATTAAACTACAATCCGCATTATTACTATATCAAATAGATACTACCCCTAATCCTCCGCCAGTTAGATTACCCCCCCTACAAACCTTGTTTGTAGGGGCTTTTTTTGATTTAAAACATTTATATAAAAACCTTTAGACAAGGTAATATTTTATGATATACTAGTCTCAAGAGATTTTTACAAATCACAGTTTACGGACCTTTAAGGATAACGACTGTGCAGTATTTTGCTGCCGTCGTTGTCCTTTTTTGCGTTTAAGGAGGTATTATGTATCTCATCGTCGATAATTATGATTCATTCACCTATAACCTGGCTAACTTAGTAGCTGAAACAGGGCGCGATGTCGCGGTTCGCCCTTGTGATGCACTTAGTCTTCAAGAAATTGCCAACATGAATCCCACCGGTCTCATCATTTCGCCGGGCCCCAAAAGCCCGGCCGATGCTCAGCAATCACTGGCTATCGTGCAGGAATTCAAAGAAAAGATGCCTATCCTCGGCGTTTGTCTGGGTATGCAAATCTTAGCCTACGCCGCCGGTGCCGCTGTAGTTCGCGGTCAAAAACCGATGCACGGCAAGATAACAGCTATTCACCATAACGACCACGGCTTATTCAACGGTCTTCCAAAAACCTTTGATGTGACTCGCTATCATTCGCTGGTTGTCCAACACAGTACACTACCGGATGATTATCGCGTCGACGCGGTCAGTGAAGATGGTGCCGTTATGGCCCTGTCCCATCAAAACCGCCCCCTCTTCGGCCTGCAGTTTCACCCGGAAGCTTTACTGTCAGAGTACGGCTCCGAATTAATTCAAGCATTTTGCCGTCGTGCCGAAAAAGGAGACCGCATCCATGCCTAAAAACAAAACCGAAACCATAACTGAAACTATGGTCTCAACAACAAACGACTCATATATTCGCCGTTCTACGCTTCCCTATAGTGCCGGTCAGATTTTTGCACTTTTTGCCGAAGAACAAGGAGCCGTCTTTCTTGACTCCTCCTTGGAAAATAATCTTGGTCAATATTCAATCATCGGCCTTGTTCCTTATCATGAAGTGAGTGTCGAAAACGGAATCTTCAGCGTTGACGGCACAACCCACTCAGGAACACCTGCAGAATATCTCAAAGCCTATCTCCGGCGTAATCACCGTGAAAATCCTACCGACCTGCCCTTAACTGACGGTGCCATCGGCTATGTCACCTACGACTATGGCATGAAGGGAATGGGACTTACGTCCCGACACGAAGCGAAAATCGCTATGGCCGATATGAAATGGATTTTTTACGACTTTTTCATCATCGAGGACTTAAAAGATCATTCTCTTTGGTTCATCGCCAACGGGCATACGGAGCCGCCGCAGGAGCTTTGGGAGAAAATGGAAAACCTCATCAAAGAGAAAATGGCCGCCTTCACAGCACCCATCCTGACAGATACTTATCCTATAGATATTCGGCCGGATTGTACGCCTGATGAGTATGCCCGGGCTCTAAAGAAATTACTAGACTATCTCATAGACGGTCACGTCTACGTTACCAATTTCACCGGTACTTTGACCGTTGACTGCCCCTGCCCGCCATACACCTTCTTTTCACGACTGCGCCGTGACAATCCGTCTCCCTTCGGAGCCTATCTGCAGTACGGTTCTTATCAGATTATCAGTGCTTCCATGGAACGCCTGCTCCATATTAACGGCTCGCAAATTGAAACCCGTCCTATCAAGGGAACTCGTCGCCGCGGAAAAACGGCTGCCGAAGACGCGGCTCTACGCAAAGAATTAAGTGAGTCCCAAAAAGATCGCAGCGAATTATTAATGATTGTGGACTTGGAACGAAATGACCTTAATAAAATTTGTCAGCCCGGTAGCGTCAGTGTCCCCGACCTCTTTGCAGTTGAAGAGTATGCAACGGTCTTTCATTTAATCGCCGGCGTAACCGGCACGCTCAAACCGGAGAAAACTGCCATAGATGCGCTAACGGCACTCTTTCCGGGCGGCTCCATTACGGGTGCACCGAAGAAACGAGCCATGGAAATCATCGACGAACTGGAGTCGAGCAGACGCCAACTCTATACCGGTACCATCGGTTACTTATCCCTCGACGGAAATTGTGACCTCAATATTGTAATCCGCACAGCGGTCCACCAAGGCGATTCGTACCATATCGGCGTCGGTGGCGGCATCACGGCTGAATCGGACAAAAACTTTGAGTATGAAGAAATTTGGCAAAAGGCTAAAGCCTTACTCAGCGCTTTGAAAGGAGAAACCTTCGATTATGAATCTTACCTTTGACGATGGCTATCAATTTGGCCTCGGTGCCTTTGAAACTTTGGCCCTCGTAAACGGTCAGCCTATCTGGTTGGAAGCCCATGAAGCCAGAATGCGGCAAACGCTTGATTGGCTTGGTATCACACTGCCGGCTGACTGGAAAAACCGTTTTCAAACCTATATAGACCGGAATGGTGAGGGCATGGGCGTTGTCAAAATCTTGGCATCCGCTAACAATCTAAGCTTCACCGCCCGCCCCAATCCCTATGAAACTTTAGAGTCAAGGCCGGGCTTCGTCCTGGGCTTATCCGACATTCGCCGTAACGAGTCTTCACCCTTTGTCCGTCATAAGACCTTTAATTACGGCGACTCCATCTTAGCCAAACGACAAGCTGCTAAGAACGGCATCGATGAACCGATTTTCTGCAATAGCTGCGGCGAACTTACGGAAGGTGCCGTAAGCAATCTATTTTTTATCAAAGACGGTAAACTCTACACACCACCCATCGAGGCTGGGCTCTTACCGGGTATTATTCGGGCTTATCTCTGTCACCGCTATGATGTTACGGAAAAAACGATTCTGCCCGATGAAATCGGAACTTTTGACGAATGTTTTATTACGAATTCCCTCATGGGCATCATGCCGGTTCGTCAGTTTGAGTCTCACGAGTTTTCCGTTTCAGAAAAGACTGCGGCAGAGGTCATCTTCCAAAACTATTTAAAAGACAGATTCCGACCATTTCCCGAAGCAAAATAAATCAGTTTCATATAAATAAAAAGCGACTTTTCATACGAAAAGTCGCTTTCTTCTTATGGCGGAGAGGGTGGGATTCGAACCCACGGCCCCTTGCGGAGTCACTGGTTTTCAAGACCAGCTCCTTAAACCACTCGGACACCTCTCCAAATTAAACTATTACCTTAATATATTACCGTGTTTTGTCCAACAAATCAAGCCCTTAGCCAAACTTTCCTCCGAAAAACTCCGTAAATCACAGTCTCTATCCGGCTATACAGCCGACTTCATCAAACTTTCTTTTGTACTCACTCACCCACTACGTTATAATGAACATAGTGTCTCGCGAAATAACTTGCGAGATTAATACAAATAATATACAGCCACTCAAACTATAAAGGAGTACCATGAAACATTTAAATAGAAACAAATCCCGTAAATCCACTAAACGCATCACATTAACGGCCATAATGACCGTTACTTTGGCGTTTTCCGCATCAGCCTATCCGGTTAGCACCGCACACGCGGCCGATCCGCTTAGGGCTTATATCGCCGCAAAAATCATCCCGTCCTTCTCGTTACCGTCACTCAACCCGATTAAAGCGGCCGGTCAACTGCTCGGACTTGTAAGTGATTCCGACGATGCGGTGAAAAAAGGCAAAAAAGTAGACAGCAACTATAAGTTTAAAGCCACTAAAACAGCCAACGGTAATCAGACTTTTAAAAAGTCCCTCAGCAACAATCAGAATAACCAAAATGTAATCTTGGTTCAGAAAACCGGCAAAGCAAAGTTGAAAAAAGCCGAACTCATCAAAACCGGTAATAGCGACAGCGAAGGTCTCAGCCTTTGGCGCGGTCAAAACGCGGCTCTCTTAGTCGCACCTTACAGTGAAGCAACGATTGAAAGCAGCACGATTACCACCACCGGCGATGGTGCGTCAGGCGTAGTCGGTAGCGGCAAAAAGGTAAAAATCACCGCCAAAGATTTAACGGTTCACACAAATAACCGTGTCTCCCAAGGTATCGGTACCGCTTACGGTGCCGAAATCAACTTAAAACAAAGTAGTATCAGTACCTACGGCTTCCAAAGTCCGGCCATTGCCACGGCTACGAAGACTAACAGCATTCTCACCGCGGATAATGTAACGTTACGCACCTATGGCAAAAACAGCCCCCTCATCAGCTCTACCGGCACGATGAAGTTAAATGCTGTTAACGGCGAAGCTACGAACGGAACCTTAGGACTTTTGGAAGGTAATACGGATGTAACCTTCACTAATTCCCAATTAAAAGCAGCCAATGGTTTTTACCTATATCAGACAGATTTAGGCACAGCTGAAAAAGGTACTTCGAAGCTAACCATCAATCAAAGCCAAATTACGGAAACCGGCACAGCACCACTTTTCATCGTTATCGGTACTAAAGCACAGCTAAAGTTGCAAGGTAATACAATTAATAAATCCAGCAATGCCCCACTCATGCAGGTTCTATCCGGTGCGGGCGATTCATCCGACCTAACCTTTGCACCGGCGGCTATCAACAATACAGGAAACACTAACAGCCAAGTGAAACTGCAGGCTAACCAACAAGCCATTAACGGCGATATCTTAGCCGACCGCGGCAGTAAATTAGATATTAAGCTTGCACAAAACTCGACTTTCACCGGTGCCATTAATCCAAATAACAGTGCCAAACAGTCCTCGCTCAGTCTTAGCAAGGACTCGGTTTGGAATGTAACCGGCGACTCGTATTTAACCGAACTCAACAATGACGATGCAACGAATAGCAATATTCATACCAATGGTCATACGGTGAAAATATTGAAATAACCGTCATGAATCCGGTGGCATAGAACCAAAAATTACACATCATCCCGAATCAGTTCATCTCGAATCAGTGTCCTAACTCATCGGATAACCCCTTATTGTTAGATTTTAAACCTAACAGTAAGGGGTTTTTCATACAATAAATTTCGTATGACGTATCAAAATAAAATAACGACATATCACTAATTGTGATACAATAGAGATATATAGTATATTGAAAAGGAACGATATATATGAAATTTATCTCAACATATTTAAGCCCCGTAAAATGGGCTTTTTTAAGCGCCAGCCTGCTCTCCTTGATTCATGTAGTCAGTGCGCTCACTGTACCGACCTTAACGGCCAGTATCATTAACGAAGGCGTTTTGCACGGCGACTTGGACGCCATCAGCCGGCTCAGCATTGCCATGCTCGCAGCCTCTTTGGTGACCGTTATCGGCTCTTTAAGTGCTGTATATCTGGCCTCCCATATTGCATCACGCGTAAGTCTCAACATGCGCCAACAACTCGTACAGGCGTTACAGGACTTCTCTTTGTCGGATTTTTCAAAATACGGCACCGGCACATTGCTCATGCGTGCCACTCGTGACGTTGAAAAAATCCAGTCCGTCCTCTCCGAAGGCATCAATATGATTCTCCCTATGCCGCTCATGATTATAGTCGGCCTGGGGCTTACTTTTTACAAAAGTTTTGAAATGGGGCTTATCATCTTAAGTCTCATGGTCATCATGGTAATGCTCATGGTTATGATTCAAAAACGAGCCCTCTCTATAGTTATGGCAGTTCAGCAACAACTGGATAAGCTCACCGACCTCGTGCGCGACCATATTATCGGCATGTCCGTTATTCGTGCGTTTAATCGTACTGACGATGAAAAAGCCGCTGAAATCAGCATGTTCTCCAATTTATCCGCCAAAGAAACTAAATTGGCACGTACCTACGCCATCGGTTTGCCGAGTATCCTCATCATCTTTAACATGAGTACGGTAGTTATCCTCTGGCTCGGCGGTTATCAGATTGACTCCGGCGTGCTCCAAATCGGTGATATTATGGCCATCATCGAATACGCCACCCTTATTTTGATGAACCTCATTATGGCCGTGTTCGTGCTTCTCGATGTGCCGGAAGCCATTATCTGCTATCGCCGTATTCGGGAATTATTGGTTCATTCTGAAAACCCAACCGATACTTCTAAGCTAAATATAGCGGCTGAAAATTCCGTTTCACATGAACCGGTTGCCAGCTCCAACCATGTACCGCTGTTAGAATTCCGCAACGTTACCTTCCGTTATGACGACGCGGAAGAAGCGGCGTTAAAAGACATTTCCTTCACCCTCAACGCCGGCGAAACGCTGGCTATTATGGGCGATATCGGTTCCGGTAAGAGTACCTTGGCAAAACTCATTTTGGGCCTATATCCCATCGAGTCCGGCGATATTCTTTTCAACGGTCAGTCAATTTTTAGCCAACCTATTGAAGCTGTTCGTTCACAAATCGGCTATGTACCGCAAACGGCCTATCTTTTCACCGGTACCATCGCCATGAATTTAGAATTCGGCAAAAGCCAATTATCCGATGCATCGCTGACACGTGAAGATCTGGAAGAAGCAGCTAAATTAGCGGGTGCCCATGAATTTATCAGTCGCTTCGAAGACGGTTACGTTCATGAACTGGCACAGGGCGGCACCAACCTGTCCGGCGGACAACGTCAACGTTTAGCTATGGCTCGAGCCTTAGTGCGCAAGCCGCGTCTCTTAATTTTTGACGATAGTTTTTCTGCCTTGGACGGCATTACGGAACAGCAAGTGCGTAAAGCGGTAGCCCTGGAAATCAGCCAAACAGAACCGGACGGCCGTGCTTTCATATCCATTGAACAGAAAGTCAGCGCCGCTCAAAAAGCGGATAAAATCCTAGTCATCAATCAAGGTGAATCGGCCGGTGTGGGCACGCATGAGGAACTGTTAGCCCACTGCCCTATTTATCAACAGATCGTAACATCACAGGAGGTGGCACTATGAAACTAGTCAAACGATTCCTCCTGGATTCACGCAGTCAGTGGTGGCGCCTCGGTTTTCTAACCATAGCCCTCATCTTGGCGGCCAGCTTTGAAATCATCGCGCCGCGCCTGTTGGGTCAGATTGTGGATGCCATCGTCCATGGTCTGGAAGAACATCGAGAAATTAATGCAATTCTAGATGGCACCACCGATACGGTTGTACTCCTTATTATTTTCTACTCTTGCCATGCTGTATTTACCTATGTAAGCGAGTTCATCATCGCCGGCAGTGCACAACACATGGTATTGGCTTTACGCAGTCGTGTAAGTCATCAGATTCACCATTTACCAATGTCCTATTTCAATCAACATAATCGTGGCGATATGCTGAGCCGTCTCACCAGTGACCTTGACTCTGTCGGGGAAACGCTCCGAGAAGGCATTCCGGGCCTCATTTCTTCCTTTATCGGCATCGTCGGTGCCGTAGCCATGATGCTTTGGATCAGCCCGAGTCTGGCACTCATAATTCTTGGCGTAATTATCGTCGGCGTTTTCGGTTTAACCTTTACATCTAAAAAAGCCCGCGCCATCTACCTGCGCAATCAGCAGGCTTTAGGTGCCGTAAATGGTGGGATTGAAGAGTTGATCTCCGGTAAGCAAATCATTCAGTCTTTCGGTCTTGAAAAAGTCTCCACTGACCATATGACGGACTTGAACACGCAACTTTTCACGCGCGAACGACAATCCGGCTTTATGGGCCAACTTATCATGCCGTTAGTTAACTTCATCAACCAAATCGGCTATGTACTCGTTGCTATTCAGGGTGGTCTTCTCGTTTTGCGCGGTCAAATTACCCTCGGTGATATTCAGGCCTTCTTCCTCTATGTAACTCAGGTATCCGACCCAATTTCCCGAAGCTCCTACATTTTAACAAAATTCCAGGAAACTCATGCTGCCTTGGGCCGTATTTATGAGATTCTGGACGCACCCATGGAAGATGACTCGGGAAAAGGCGAACTTTCGACCGCATCAAACGGCAATGCCATTGAATTTAAGCATGTAAACTTCGGTTATAGCGAAGATAAACCGCTCATGACAGATGTTAATTTTGAAATTCCGAGCGGTCACGTTGTAGCCATTGTCGGTCCGACAGGTGCCGGCAAAACCACGATTATTAACCTGCTCATGCGTTTTTACGAAATTTCCGGCGGTACCATTACGGTTCACGGCACGGACATTCGTGAATTAAGCCGCGAGACCTTACATCGCCAAATCGGCATGGTATTGCAGGATACTTGGATTTTCACAGGGACGATTGCGGAAAATATTGCCTACGGCAAACCGAATGCAACACGTGAAGAAATCATCCATGTTGCCAAACTGGCCATGGCTGACCATTTTATCCGCACCTTACCGCATGGCTACGATACGGTATTAAAAAACGGTGCCGATGACCTGTCACAAGGTCAACGCCAGCTACTAACCATCGCTCGTGCCTTCTTGGTTAACCCGAGCATTTTAGTGCTCGATGAAGCCACCGCAAATGTTGATACGCGTACGGAAGTGGAAGTACAGAAAGCTATGAATCAGCTCTTAAAAGGACGTACCGGCATCGTAATTGCTCATCGCTTATCTACCATTCGCGATGCCGATTTATTGCTCGTCGTGAATAACGGTCAGATTGTTGAACAAGGTACCCATCATGAACTCTTGGCTAAAGGTGGTTATTACAAGGAGTTGTATGAAAACTATGCCAAGGGGATGGCGGTGTAAGCTTGTTCATAGACTTCATCCCCTAAAAAAAAGCAATAAAACTAAAATCAAAAACGAAGTAATACAAAACGGGACTGCCCAGGTTATACCTTGGGTAGTCCCGTTTTGCTTTTGTTTTATTATTTATTAGCCAACTGACGCATGATTTCCTGTACTTGTGTACGTAATTCGGCGTTTTCCTGTGCCTGTTGTTGAACTTGAGTGCGTAATTCTTCAATCGTTGAATTCTGAGATTCTAATTTCTTAGACTGTTCAGATACAACTTCGGCTAAGGCAGATTTCGAGTAATTCGAATATTCGTTACTGCTACCGAATTTAACACTAACGCCTGCATTAAACATGTTTTCACCACCGCCCATGCTAGTACCAACGGAGAATAGCAAGTCATTCGTCGGACGATAGAACGCACCGAGAGCTACGGCATTAGCTGATTTGTAGTTACCGTAACCGGCGGCAAAGTCCCATTTAGCAGTCGGATCGTAATCTTGCGGATGTAAGGCTGCTAAAGCGGCCGCACCGGCACCGACACGATTAACGCGATTGTCCAATTTATTAACTTGACTGTTTAAGCTGGTTACATTATTGGTAATATTGCTTACTTCGTTGGAAATAGAAGTAATATTATTGGTGTTCTGAGTAATCTGAGTTGTATTGGCAGCTACCTGGCTATCTAAAGCAGTCAAGTTATCTGCCGCAGATTTAGACTGTTTAACATACGTGCCGTCTTTAGCTACGCGAGTTTCGTTGTAAACAGTGCCGCCGGTAACGATGCCTTTATTGCCGGATTCAACTTTACCGTCAGTATTCACTTTGATTTTGTAATTAGTTCCGCCAATATTATTCTTTTCTGTGCTGTCGATAATAATGGAAGTATCACCATCGGCATTGGCAATGGTATTTCTCGTATCGATAGCTGAGGCTATAGTAGATAAATTAACACTCCCTGAAATGATTTCTTTTCCATCGGAATTCTTAATTGACAGACCTAATTTATTGTCTTTAAAACTCAAAGCATCCGTACTTTCTTGTAAGCCTGTACCTACAGCATCCACAGCCGCTTTAAGCTGAGCTACGTTGACCGCATCAGTATCATTGGTACCGGCTGCTACATTAGTAATTTGGCGAGTTAAACTGGTTTCACTATCACCAACGGAAACAGCCGCCGCACCGGATTGCCAAGCAGATGTAATCTGAGTTTTTTCCGATACAGCTGCCGTATAGGCTTTATTGGCATCATTCATAGCTGTTTCGGACGTATTCATAGCGGCTCTCGCTTTATCATTTGCAGTCTTAGCGGCATCCATCTGCTCTTTAATTTTTTTACCTTGATCCGAATCATGGTCAATCTGGTTATACTCATGTACGGCTTGAACATAATCAGCATTCTTGGCCAGATAATCAGAAACCTTAGTTTCATAATCAGCTTTAGCTGTCGAAAGAGCGGATTCCAAATCAGGGATACTGTTATTTAGCTCAGCTAATCTATCCGCCTTACCGACATAGGCAACAATGGCCGCTTCACTTTCAAAAGCTTTGCCGCTAACCGGGTTATATCCAAAAGCCCCTTTATCAACAGATGCTACGGAATTACTACCGATAGCCACACCGCCATCATGCTGTACGTCCGTATTATAGCCGAGCATAACGGCATTACTGATATTTTCCGTATGTTCGCGTAACGGTTTTTGTACCTTTACCGCATAGTACAGCGTATCTCCTACCCAATATTTATCAGGGGTTGTGTGCTCATAACTTTGCGGAGTATATGTTTGTTCTTCATATCCCTCTTTCGTTCCCATCGTCCCCAAAATAACATTGTTACTACCACCGGTTAAAGTATGGTAATCACCAATAACAACATCTCTTGTAGCATCACTCAGCTTATTACCGGTCCCCATAACAGACACGTTATTCACATTGGTAGATTTATTTTGATAACCGGTAACCAGATTATAATCACTGACAGCCGCTTCGGTGCCGTTTAAAGTGTTGCCCGTCCCAAAGATGGCCGAGCGTCTTGCATAATCCGATACGTTGCCGTTCCCCATGGCAAATACGGACCCGCCGTTAAGTGCCGCAAAATCGCCCATTATTTCAGAAAGATGATCGGTATAGCCGAAATCATCAGGAGTGTGGAAATAGACTTCACCCCAACGACCTGAAAGGAACCCGCCTTCAATGCCCTCGTTTACATTACCATATGCATTTGTTATACGGTTTCCTGTACCGAAAGCCATGGAGGTCAGTGAGGAGTCAACCTTATTAAGCATCCCATAAGCACCAGTTGCTATCGAGCCCCCAGGCCCATTTTCACTTTGACTTTCGTAACTAAGTTTATTATCGATACCGTAAACAGAACCATAGATATTTGTATCTTTGATAGTTGAACGAACTCCCACCGCTGTACTTGTTAGCCCCAAATTCTGCGTTCTTTGACCTACTGCCGTACTACCATCACCTGCTATCGTATGATAGCCAACGACAACGACATTTCTATTACCTTCGCCGATAATCTTCTTTTCTTCAGGAGATAAAGAACCGATAATGACGGAATCCTTAATATTGTTTCCCTTTTGATTATCACCAATAATAATACCTGCAGATACTCCTCTAATTTCGTTGTTATTACCAATAACCGTTAAAGCATCCCATTCATTACGATACGTATTATTACCGGTAAGTACATTACCACGACCAATAGTTAAGTCGGAAATATTAGGTTGACGACCTTCAGGATGACCATAGTCAGTAACGGTGCCAACATCTCGACCGATTATTTTATTATTATCACCGATAACGTTTTGTTTACGACTACCTCGTACTTCGTTGTTATTACCAAAAACACGAGTATCAACGCTGGCTTCATATCTTGTTCCACCCTGCCATGGGTAGCTCTTTGTTATCTTATTATCATTACCTACAATATTAACGCCATTGGTGTTTTCAACCGTATTGGTATCGCCAATAACATTGGCATCTTCACTGCCGGTTACAGAGTTTTCTGTCCCCACGACACGAGCTGTTTTATCATCAGTCACGGTATTTGTTGTACCCGTAGCGGTACCACTGTCTACAATGATATTATCCGCCGCAAAAACCTGTCCGCCTAATAATAAACTCAATAAGACTGCACTACTCAAAGAAGCCTTAACTACTCGATGACAACCGTGTTTCTTAGTTTCCATACTATACACCTCTCAAATCCTTATACTGCTAACACTTTTACAGCTCGATGAACTTGATTGATTCCCCTTTTAAATTCATCTATGCTTCACTTATGATTAAATACTAACATTTTTACCATATCGGGTCAATATAGTCATTACTTCAGTTAATATCTTTACTTAATATAAAAATTGATATTATAGAAACTGTATAAAAAAACGCGGTAATAACACTTCATTATATATATAAAGTATTAGCAAACTCAAACTATAACCAAAGCATCAATAGTTATTAAATTTTTGCGATAATCTATTGATAAAATTTCAGTAAATTTCTTTTTAACAACAAAAAAAGAACCGCCCAAAGCAACTAACAACAATTGCCTTGTAACGGTTCAAAGATTCGAGGTCCTCAATATTTAATTAACATTCACTAAAATCAAAGCATCCTACCATAATTTTCCCGAAGAATGAATAAGTTGCAGCGCCAAGATGCCTACACCCACCGAGAATACCATTAGGATACTGGTTGCCTTCAATCGTTTAGCAATAGCCGCGCCAAGCTGTGCCCCGATAACAGCTCCGATACCGCAGGCAATGGCAATGTTCCACTGAATATGACCTAAGAAATAGTGAGTTGTCACACCCATAATCGTGGACAGGAACAAAATAAACTGACTGGTAGCTGTTGCTATATGAGTCGGGAAACCCAAGAGATATACGAGCGCCGCCACATGAATCAAACCGCCGCCGATACCGAACACACTGGAAATGAAACCAACCACCACACTGATTAAACAACCGATTGTCTTACTGTAGGTCAGTTCATGGAGCTGCAAAGATTCTTCCTTACGCTGCCCTTTAGTCCAGTTTTTATAACCGATAAACGTAGACATACAAAGTAAAAAGAGGCCGAACCAGAATTTCAGCATGGATACGTCAAAACCTTCTGAAGCCACAGCACCGAGATAAGAGCCCGGAATTGTCGCCAAGGTAAACCAAATCGCTGCGCTATACAGAATCTTCTTTTGCTTAATAAACGCGGTTGAAGCCGACATGGCATTAAACATAACGATAGTCAGTGATGTACCAACCACCATAGCCGGCGTCCAATCGGTAAAGGTATATAAGAATACCGGCACGAATACCAAACCACCGCCGGCACCTATGAGTGTCCCGAAAGCACCAACGCCAATGCCCAACACAATAAATTGCAATAACATGCCCACCGACATGCCTAAAATCAATCCTGTTGCCCCATCCATAGCTGACTCAACCTCATTTCTCTTTTTTCAAAACATACACTTCAAATACACTATACATTTGATTACATCTACATTTTAATTCAGTATATCGCAAAATAAACAGAAACGCCATCACTTCCTGGTTATAGCTGTTCGTGACTCAGCTATAAACCCGCAAATGATGGCGTTTTTGTTTACGTAAGTTTGTGTAAGTGTGTGTAAATACGTATATAGTTAACTGACTGGTCGTGCCAATCAAGGAACTACCTTTAAATAGGTATATTTAATTATTTTCAGCTATAATACGGCTGATACGGCTGTTACGATAGGCGCAATAACGGTCGTCATAATTCCCATAAAAATCATAGCCAAAGAGGCAATGGCGCCGGTTTTAGGTCCGTCTTCATACGCTTTGGCAGTGCCTGTACCATGAGCGGAAATGCCGTAAAGCATACCTTTTAACAAACGGTTATGAATGTGGGCACGTTTAATCATCATGGTCGTCATAATCATACCGATAAGACCTGTTGCAATTACAAGGATAGCCGTAATTGTAGGATCACCGCCCATTGTGTCGGAAGCGGCCAAAGCCAACGGCGTAGTTACGGAACGTGGTGCAATGCTGTGAACGAGTTCAGGGCTCAAACCGATGAGTTCAGCAAGTCCCATAGAACCCAAGAACGCAACGGAACACCCCATACCGATAACGACTACCAAAGGAATAAAATATTCTTTAACTACATTACGGAATTTATATAAAGGCACTGCAAAGGCCACGGTAGCCGGTTGCAACATCATGGTGATGTACTGACTGCCTTCCTGATATACCTGATACGGAATATTCATGGTTACGAGGAATAAACCGATAACTACCGGCACACCCAATAAAGGAGTGAAATAAAGCTTTTTGCCGGAACGTTCATATAATTTTTTGAAAAGAAAATACAAAACTACAGTGCCCACTAACGATTCGATGATATGAATACTAATCATCTGAAACGGTGAATAATTTACCATAATTTGTACCCCTTTCTACGTAATTTCATAACGCTCAAAGTAATAATCGTAACGGAAATGAGCAATGTTACAATACTCGTTACGATAACCCCCAACAACATAGCCCCCGTGCTGCCGAACAGTTGTGTATATTGAATAACCCCTATAGCGGACGGAATGAAGAATAACAACAATTCCCCAATTAAAACGGCCGCCCCTTGTTCCACCCAGTTAAGTTTGATAATCCCCGAGCAGAGCAACAAAAATAACAAAATCATGCCCACCAAAGTCCCCGGTAATGGCAGGTGCAACCATTCTTTCAGGTAGCCGCCCAACACTCCTATGAAGGCGAGCAATAGAATCTGACCTACTACAATCGCCACACGTTTCATTCCTTAATGCCTCCTACAAACCGACTAATTACCTATGACAAAATACTTTATGTTCATTCATTAAACGAATGTGATAATTATTGTTTAATCAAATAGGGATTTTTCGATATCCCCGTTGTCATGACTTATTGTATCTCATTTTTTCTTAAAAAAATAATATTTTTTCCCTATACGACCGTATTCTTTTTAGCTATAATAGATAGAGATTATATTGCAGGAGGATTATATGGATATTACCCATTTAAAATACTTTGTAGAAGTGGCTCGCCAGAAAAGTTTTACCAAAGCGGCCCAAACTTTACATGTAAGCCAACCGTCTTTAAGTAAAGCGGTACGCCTGTTGGAAGGGGAATGGAACAAGCAGTTATTCCGTCGCCGTGGGCATCGCATCGAGCTCACCAACGAAGCTTGTGCCGTATTACCGCAGATTGAAGCCTTAGTGAGGCAATTTGAAGTACTGGAGCATCAAATGCACCACACGAATGATACGGAATCGGGCGAATTAAGCCTCGGTATCCCGCCGATGATCGGCTCTTCCTTCTTATCACCGATTATCCGCGATTTCATGGCCGCTTATCCGCAGATTTCATTGAAAGTAAGTGAGCATGGTTCGCCGCAAATCGCTCAACTTGTTCAGGATAATCAGTTACAGGTAGGCTTCGTCACGCTACCGGTATCGGACTTCACCAATCCGGATACGCAAACCTATATTTTTAACCATCAGCCGCTATACTATGTAATGCAACCCGATTCACCGTTTGCCGATTACGAATCCGTTACGCTCCATGAAATTCGCAAGGAGCCTTTGGTATTTTTCCATCCGTCCTTTTCGTTATACGACATTATTCTGGGTCGTTTCCAGGAAATCGGCGTTGTGCCGCAAATCGTAGCACAAAGCAATAACTGGGACTTCATTACGGAACTCGTAAAAAGCGGCCTCGGCACGGCGATTTTACCGCAGACAATTTGCGAGCGTTTGAATCCGGATCAAATAGTGTCGATTCCGATTGAGCCGCGCATCAACTGGGTACTCGGTATGATTTGGAACGAACAGTCCATGATTGTGCCGGCTATTCGACTCTGGGTCAACTATTTCCGCTCCCATGTCGTGGAAGAACGTTTAGTTCATGGTGAGGATCCGGGACCCACCATTTTTGGCGATGCAAAAAAATAAAATCGTCGGGCAAAAATAATGGTACACACAAATAACCCCCTTACAGTAACTGCTGTAAGGGGGTATTTTAATTAGCGATGGAAACTCACACAATATATTATTGTAATAGTTTGGCCAATGCTCGTTGTCGTTTTTTGCATTTATCTTTTACCGGTCGGCAATGATTGCCGCACACTTGACAACGACCTTTGCTGTCGGTCAGCAAGGCTTTCTTTTCCGCCTTGGTCGTCTCGTGCAGATCCGGTAATTTCTTACCAAGGCGTTTTATTTTTTTGGATTTTTATCATCCGAATTGCTCTTAGCTTTTTGAAGGGCGTCTTCGATGAAATCTAAGACTTTAATCGCTGCACCGCGAGCACCTTCTTTTACATTATCAGCTACTTCAGAAATTTGATCGGCTACTTGACCGGCTACTTCTTTAGCACGTTCAGCCACTTCATCAGCCTTTTCAGCATCTTGATCTTTTAACTCACCGGCTTTATCGGCAAGTTCATCAACTTTATCGGCTGCCTGTTCTTTTAAGTCCTGGGCTTTATCCGCCAATTCATCCACTTTGTCGGATGCTTGCTCTTTCAATTCCTGAGCTTTATCAGCTGCTTGATCTTTTAACTCACCGGCTTTATCGGCAAGTTCATCAACTTTATCGGCTACTTGATCTTTCAAATCTTGGGCTTTGTCTGCCAATTCATCCACTTTATCGGATGCTTTATCTTTTATTTCTTCCGCTTTATCAGTTGCTTGGTCTTTTAATTCTTGTGCTTTATCAACAGCTTGGTCTTTCAACTCTTCAGCTTTGCCGGCTACTTCTTCGGCTTTATCAGAAACTTTTTCAACAACTTCTTCAGCTTTGCCATCAGTTGCTTGATTCAAACGATTGGTTAGTTCTTCTTGATTGCTCATTTCGTCTACCACCTTTTCTTTGACATCATTCACTTTTGACTGCACTGCTGTTGCTACACTGCCAGCTGCTTTGGAAATCTCTTTTGTTTTGTCAGCTGCGGTGTCTGCTACATCATCAGTCAACTCTTCCAAATTTTGATACCATTCTTCGCTGCGTTCTTGCACTCCTTTTTTGGCGTGTTTCGCTTTTTTCAATGCTTTTTTGGTTTCTTTTTCAGCCGCCTTAGCCGCTTTTTCAGCTTCCTTGGCGACTTTTTTAGCTTCTTTTTTGGCTGCTTTATGGGCTTTCTTAATAGACTTTTTAGCCTGTTTAGCAAGTTTTTTAAATTCTTTCCACTCCGTATGGAGCATCAAATCTTCAATCGTCATCGGTCCCTCTTTGCCATCCGGCAAATTTTGGCTCAACATATCCAAAATGTCTTGCAAAAAGATTTCTGATGCCGGGAACACTGTATTCGTATCATCGTCATTATCATCTTCTTCTGCAGTTGCCGCCGAATTGGCTGTTACCACCTCCGAATTCAATACAGCATTTGTTCCTGCCAATAAATTATCATCCGCATCGGCGCCCTGTGTTAAGTTCGCCCACGGAATATCTCTATCAGTAATGGCATCAGCTGCCACTGCCTGCGTTTTAGCCACCATCGGTTCAGCTACCAATGTACCCTCTTGACGCAGTACTACCGAACCATCTTGGCGATTAGCCACAGCCCCCTCTTGACGGCTCACTACCGAACCGTCCCGACGAGCTACTACGGTGCCGTCCTGGCGTGCCGCCACCGCACCGCTTTGGCGTAATGCTACAGGTCGATCTGACACATCCACATCCGCCAAATCAACTTCATCTATATTCATTTCTTCACTGGTTAATTCTTCGCCTTGAGTATCAAATTCATCTTCCAAGGAATCGTATACATGAAGCTGTTCCAACAAATCCTGCGTTTCATCGATTTCCTGCCATAAACTGTCCAATAACGCTGTATAGAATAAGCGTGCTTTCACTTCTTCATAGGCCTGACGTGTAATATGAAGTTCTTCATACGTTAAGTCTTCCGTGCTATCCAGCTCTTCAATCAATTGCTGAATATGACAATCCTCAGCATACTTATTCTGTAACGAACGACGAACCGATTCAATAACAGACTTACCAATGATGCCATGACGATTATGCATACTTCCAGCTCCCATCTTCCAATACCTTTGGTATTAATACTTAAGCTAAAAACAGTAAAACAGCATTATTTATTTACTAACGGCACCGTATTGCTGGCTAAAGGCATAACGGTGACGGAATAGTCATCACGCCCCAGTAATTTACCGGCAAGTTCCAAAGCTTCATCAATCGATGTTACCACATCAATGCCGACACGGTCACAGATTGCTTTATTTTCCGGCTTAGTCACCAAGATATGACGATATTTCTGAAAATCTTCGCCTAAATGGAAGGCAATAAAGCCAGGTACGGTAAAGCCGTTACGCAATTTAATTTCGCGTTCCTGCAAATCACATGTATCAAACCAACCGAGGAATTCTTCCGGTTCGTGAATATCCGGCAATTCCATGAGAAGGATTACAACCCCACCCGGTTTACATGCCAACACGGCATTAACCTGTGTCTTAACACCTTGATACAAGTTGATATCTTTCGGATAACCGCCGGCCGAAGCGATAACACAGTCAGCTAAGCCTTCAATCGGTACACCGTAGATTTTTTCAACCAGCTTAGTACCTTCGAGCCAAGCATCTTCCCAATGTCCGGCCACGAATTTGGCAAGCTTACCTTCCGTATTGGCTACGGAGTTAATTAAAAAGTCTGCTTCAACCGCACGGCCATGTTGCATTTGGTCATCATGCATAATATTGTTCGTAATATTACCGCTCACGATTTCAGGTTTAGTACCGCCGCCGATTTCATCGGACAAACAAAGATTATGGTTTTTCTGAATCGTCCGATATGATGAAATGCCCGGTAAAATAGCTTTACGACCACCGCCGAAACCGGCAATCAGATGGTATACAATACCGCCGGTTAAAATGAGGCGATCCGCATCCAATGCGAGCTCATTCACTTCGATTGGCACACCGTGCGAAGTTTCGCCGATATGACGGAAATGACTGTCCGGATTAATACCGCTGCTGTGCTCAATGCGAACGCGATTTACTACTTCATCGCCGAATTCAGCGCGTGATTCCGCTTCACTCTGTAAGCGATGTGCTCCATAGGCGATTAAGAGAAAAATATTTTTATCCGGTACCCCGGCTTCATTCAAATAGTTAAGCAAAGTCGGCAAATAGGCATCGTAACGAATCCACACACGAGTAATATCGGATACAACGATACATACCGTTTCATCATGCTGCACAATATCTCTTAAAGGTGCTGTGCCTGTCGGATTATCCAATACTTCAAGAAGAGCCGCCGGAATATCTTCAATAGCCGGATATTCAGCGCCTTCTACCACATTCAATACTTCCTGAGTCGGTAAATCAAATTCTACTTCACCGTTGCCATACTTTAATTTAAAATGTTTCATCTTGATTCTCTTCCTCTCTCTTTTGCCCGGCAGCTCTTTCCCAAAGAGCCCCTTTCATAACAATTCCTTCGCCGAATTTAGCCTCCAAGTCATCTACGGTCTTTGCCAATTCATCTTGCGACACCTCGTTCTCAAATAAAGATGTCTGCCCCCAGTCACCGGCAAAATCACTGACCGTAAGCCCCAAAAGGCGTATCGGTTTATCAATGTTTAGTTTATTATACAACAACAATCCTATACGGTATAGTGTTTCTTCGTTGTCCGTAGGCATATCTAAGCGTTTTTGCCGACTTATGGTCTTAAAATCGTTGAACCGTACCTTAATAGCTACGGTATGCCCCTTCAAGCCTTGCCGGCGTAACCGTTTCGCTACTTTATGGGCAAAATAGTGCCATTCCCGGTCAATCACAACCTCATCGGTCAAATCAGTTTCGTAGGTCAGTTCATTACCGATAGAATGAATCATGCGCTCATATTCAACTGGGCGTTCATCAATTCCCCGTGCCAAATCATAGAGCCGTTTAGCTTGATTCCCGGCCACCGGGCGCAGTTTTGATTCATCCGGTAAGGCCGCAATTTGACCTATTTTATAAAAACCCGCTTCGTTAAGACGTTTTTCCGTCTGTCGCCCTACCCCCCACAAGCGTTTAACCGGCAAGTTAGCAATGAACCGTGCTTCCTGTCCGTACGGAATCACCACCAATCCATCGGGCTTCTTAATATCCGAAGCCAATTTTGCCAAATACTTATTCGGTGCGAGTCCCACAGACGCCACCAGGCTGGTTGCCTCTAATATATCCACTTTAATCGCCTTACCGACCGCATAGGGGCCCGCAAAGCGATTATGAAGGCCCGTTACATCTAAAAAGGCCTCATCCAGCGACAAGGGCTCAATATATGGCGTATACCGTTCCATGATGGCATGAACCTGTTCCGAAATTGCATGATATACTTCAAATCGAGGTCTCAAATAAATACCGTCTGGGCAGAGTTGCCGCGCCTTCGCCATACTCATAGCCGAGTGAACGCCCAGTTTGCGAGCTTCATACGACGCCGTTGCTACCACGCCACGCGAAGAAAGGCCACCAACGATTACCGGGCGGCCTCTATACTCGGGATTATCACGTTGCTCCACCGATGCATAAAAAGCATCCATATCCACATGCATAATCCAACGTCTCATCTTAACTCCTACGATTCTTATTCAGGTTTGTCCTCTAAACGACAATACTTAATCTGAGCACAGATACATTCATCTTTGGTTTTGTACAAGTCAGGTAAAATCTTAACCAACTCATCAAAGGTTTCTTCATTGATTGAATAGCGAGTCCATAACCCGTTACGCTGCGAGTTAACAACACCGGCATCAATCAAAATCTTCATGTGATAGCTCAATGTAGATTGCGATAAATTGAAGCTTGCCAAAATGTCACAAGCGCACAATTCATTACACGACAACATGTCGATAATATGCAATCTCGTCTCATCACTCAATGCTTTAAAAATACTTGCCAATCTTTCATATGATACTTCCATGCCCAATACTCCTTTTTTTAACCTTAGCTAATGCCCTTTCGCCTTATTCTATGTATATATTATATACTATATCGGTCGATAAATCTAATAATTTCAATATTTCAAGTTTTTTCTGAATCCATGAAAAAAAGTGCTAAGTTACAAACACCTATTCGACAAAGGTTTTCACGCTTTGTTAATTCATAATTATTAATTATTTTGAATAAGTTCGAGCACAAAAGTCAATCAATTTTACTGTGTTTTTGCCTTATTTCAGCCTGCTAAAGCTTGACAAAAACCACTTTGCAAGAATATACAAAAGTAGCCTTTCATTATACATTCTTAATAATTATCTTGAATTCTGCTTTAACGAACACAAATTCGGTAAAACTCATTGACCAATGTTGAATATCGTCCTCAAAAAAACGAATAAATAGCCAATTCGAAGCAAAAAAGATCATATACAAATCATAAAATATTCATAAATAAACAATTTCACACAAACAAAAAAATCAGCGGCCGAGACTCGCTCGTGCCGCCGATTTCAAGAAAAGGGATCTCCTAATTATGTCAATGAACAGCCTTAGGTAGGGAGGGACTCGCTGTTCATTTATTAGCTTATCAGCCGGTTAATTTAAGGAAAAGCTCAAGGTTAATTCTTATAGTTTACCTACAAGATCAAGACCCGGTTTTAAAGTGTCAGCGCCCGGTTTCCACTTAGCAGGGCATACCTGATCACCGTGTTTAGCAACGAATTGAGCTGCCTGAACTTTGCGAACCAATTCATCGGCAGAACGACCGATACCCATATTGTGGATTTCAGCAGTTTCTACTTTGCCTTCCGGATTTACTACGAAAGAACCGCGGTAAGCACGACCTTCTTCTTCGGAGAAAGTTTCGAAGAAATCAGCCAATTCATGCTTCTGGTCAGCCAACATAGTATACTGAATTTTAGCGATGTTAGGGGATGCATCAGCCCATGCTTTATGTACGAATTCAGAGTCAACGGATACGGAGAATACTTCTACGCCCATTTCCTGTAATTCTGCATAATGGGACTGCAAATCTTCCAATTCTGTAGGGCATACAAATGTGAAATCGGCCGGATAGAATACGAATACGCTCCATTTACCGACTACATCTGCTTTAGTTACTGTTACTACTTCCGGATTACGGAAACCCTGTAAGGAAAAATCAGGTAATTCTTTGCCGATAATTGCCATTTGTGAGTCACTCCTTGTGTCTTTTATAAATACTATACTATTCTTAAAAACCATCACATCATGGAGAGGATCATTTGATAATTGATCGCCTCTAATTGATATTTATTAATAACGGATAATCTATATTGATTATGTATTTATTATACACCACGGAACGAAAAAAATCAATATGAAATCGAGTTTCAATTATGCGATT
>PPYF01298394.1_pt1 | contig 230203 bp, 235 predicted proteins | sample 1559871 | NCBI WGS metagenome assembly PPYF01 (sample SAMN08240021, study PRJNA423297) | Human gut metagenome, whole genome shotgun sequencing project. | reverse complement strand
CTTTTTAAAGACAAGAATTGCCATTATGAACCAGTTTAATAAGAATTCACTACCTTATTGAGATTTAAAAAATCACTGGTGACTCTCTCAAAAGGACAGCCGTAAGTTATCTTGTAAATCATTTCATTCGAAAACCTTTTGTCAAACCTTAAACCCACATGAAGTCCTTGAGAAGACACTGGATTTCTCAGAAGAGTTCGCTAATTATCACAACCTCTATCACCTTTAGGAAGCGTGTTTTCATCACTCTGAACATTCAAAAAGAGAAGACCTATATGGTCCTCTCTAGATGTTATCTTTTCGTCACCCACTACAGCTAACAAAGAGCAACTCTTTTTAGCTTATTTTGCTTTAAACTTCGAAACCTTCTGCCACAACTTCAGCAAAGTTTTCTTCGATAATGCTAGCACAGTGATTACAGATAGTCGCGTTGTAGCTACGTTCTTTAGTAGTTGGATCAATACGACGACAACGGTCACATACTTCACCTTCAGCACGTTCTACTGTGAATGAAACACCTTGGAATCTTACAGCAGATTCAGGAACATCTCCTTCAGCAATAGTTAGAGCTGAAACAATCAAAAGTTGAGCAAGGTTAGTATTCAAACTTTCGAGAAGTTCTTTTACTTCAGCATCTGGATAGATAGTTAAATGAGCTTCAAGCGATTTACCAATAACTTTTTCATTACGAGCTTCTTCCAAAGCTTTTTGAGCTTTTCCACGGAAGTCCATGAAGGCATTCCATTTTTCAAGAAGTGCATCTTGATTAGCAAAGTCTTCTGCTTCTGGCAACTCTGACAATTGAACATAGTCTTCATTTTCAAATTCAAGATATGACCAAATTTCTTCTGCAGTATGAGGAAGGATTGGAGTCAAGAGTTTTGTAATCTTAACAAGAATATCGTAGAAGACTGTTTGCATTTGACGACGTTCAAGTGATTTAGCACTCTCAATGTAAACGACATCTTTAGCAAAATCAAGATAGAAGGCTGACAATTCAACATTAATGAAGTTAACTAAAGATTTGTAAATAGTCAAGAATTCGAAGTTTTCATAGGCATCACGAATATTCTTAACCAATTGGTTAAAACGAATAGTCATATATTGATCGACAGAGCGCAAATCTTCAAATGCTACTGCATCAGTTGTTGGATTGAAGTCAGAAGTATTAGCAATCAAGAAACGAAGTGTGTTACGAATCTTACGATAAGATTCTGATACTTGGCTAAGGATATCCATTGAGATACGAACATCATTGCTAGTATCTACACTTGTTACCCAAAGACGAAGAATTTCAGCACCAAATTGTTTCTCAACATCACTAGGAGCAATTGTATTTCCAAGAGATTTGGACATCTTTTCACCCTTACCATCAAGTGCAAAACCTTGAGACAAGAGTTGTTTATATGGTGCAACACCATGGTTGGCAACTGAGGTGATAAGTGATGAGTTGAACCAACCACGGTATTGGTCTGAACCTTCGAGATAGAGATCAGCTGGATATGTTAACTCTGGACGGTTTACAACAACACCATTCCATGACGATCCTGAGTCAAACCACACATCCATAATATCATTTTCTTTAGTGAACTCACCATTTGGTGAACCTGGATGTGTGAAACCTTCTGGAAGAAGATCTTTGGCATCACGTTCCCACCAAATAACTGATCCATGCTCTTCAAAAAGTTTAGCTACATGTTCAATCGTTTCTTCAGTCATGATTGGTGTTCTATCTTCAGCATAGAAGATTGGGAGTGGAACACCCCAAGCACGTTGACGAGAAATTACCCAGTCACCACGGTCACGAATCATGTTGTAAAGACGAACTTTACCCCACTCAGAATGGAATTTAACTTTTTCAATTTCATCCAAGATTTCTTGACGAAATTTAGAAACAGATGCAAACCATTGTGGCACTGCACGCCAGATGATTGGTTTCTTAGTACGCCAGTCAAATGGGTATGAGTGAGAGATTTCTTCTTTCGCAAGAAGTAAATCTCCAAGTTTCTCCATAACAATCGGAGCTACTTTATCGTAGAATTTACCAGCAAAATCAGGACCGGCGTTTTCCATCATGATTCCACGTTCATTAACAGTTACTACAACCTCAAGACCATTAGCAACACCTACGTTATAGTCATCCTCACCAAACCCAGGTGCTGTATGGACGATACCTGTACCAGAGTCTGTTGTAACATGCTCACCAAGAATTACAAGTTCATCAACTTCACTGTCCCAAGGGTGCTCTGTAACGATTTGATTTAATTCATCACCACGGTAAGTATTAAGAACTTCTACTTCTTCCCAAGCAAATTTCTCAGAAAGACTATTTAGCAATTCAGAAGCAACAATAAACTTACGAGTTTCTCCAGCAGGTTTTACAAGAACATACTCAATATCTGCACCTACAGTCAAACCACGTGAAGCTGTCACTGTAAATGGTGTTGTAGTCCAAACAACAATATAAGTATCAGTATCTAAAACACCTTTACCATCTTTAACCTTATTGGCATAGTAAAGAGATGTTGAAACCAAATCATGATATTCAATCTCTGCTTCAGCAAGTGCCGATTCTGATGACCATGACCAGTATACAGGTTTCGCACCTTGATAGATATAACCCTTTTTAGCCATTTCCCCAAAGACACGGATTTGGGCTGCCTCATAGTCTGGTGTCAAGGTAACATAAGGATTTTCCCAATCAGCTGAAACACCAAGACGTTTGAAATCTTCACGTTGCTTATCAACTTGTGAGAGTGCATAATCACGACACATCTTAAGGTATTCAGCGCGATCAAGTTCTTTACGTTTTACGCCTTGCTTAGCCAATACCTGTTCAATTGGCAAACCATGTGTATCCCACCCAGGAATAAATGGAGCATAGAAACCAGACATTGATTTAGATCGAACAATGATATCCTTAGAAATTTTATTCATCGCATGACCCACGTGAATATTACCATTGGCATAAGGAGGGCCATCATGAAGTGTGAAGTGTGGTTTACCTTGATTCAACTCTTGACGACGTTGATACACTTTCGCTTCTTCCCACTCTTTTTGCCAGATTGGTTCTTTATTAGGAAGTCCAGCACGCATTGGAAAAGATGTCTTACCTAGATTTAATGTTTCTTTAAGTTTCATTATATCTCCTCTTTAATTTTTTTATACTAAATAAAAAGAGCCTTCATCAAAAAAGGACGAAAGCTCGTGGTACCACCTTAGTTTAGAGCAAGTAACATTGCTCCCTCAAATGTCCGTAAGGAGGACCATCCTTCTAGCTTACTTAATTCAGCTAGAACGCTAGAAAATGATAACTACCCAAATAGGGAATGTAGGACTCACACCATCTCCCACTCGCTGTTAATATATTTGGAAAGTTTTATTTTTCTTATTCGCTAATATTTAATTTAAAAGTTTGTGTTTCATTAAGATTTTTTTCAACAGTTGCTTCTTGTTCCGAATCATTGTCCTCGTCTACAGGTGCAGAAATTGGAAAATTAGCGACTTCACTTTCGAATGAATCTTCAATACCAAAATATACTGGAGTTGAAGTAATATCATTTGTTTCGTCAACATCTGGATTAGAGAAATCTTTAACTTGTTTATTGCTTTCAGCAACGCGACGTTGAAGTTCAGCCATTTCGTCAGGAGTGAATTGACGAGTCGCATCGAATGAAGCGGCATCGTTTGAATCTGGAACATATTCATCCAGCACTTTTTCAACAACTTCTTTAAAGGCAACATCTGAGTTTTGTAGATAAATAGCTGTTGGTTGCAACAATTCCTCCCACTCTGGAGCACTTGCTAAGCTAAGTTGACCTTCAACTGCAGCCAAAAGACGTTGGTGAAAAACACGACTTTGACGTTTAAGCTCTTCAGTTTCAATAGCAACACGTTTTGCTTCATCTGTAGCATCACGAAGAATTTCAGATGCCTTAGATTTAGCTTCTTCGATCAAGCGTGTCGCATTAAAGTTGGCTTTGTTAATCAAGTTAGCTGATTCATCTGCTGCTGAAGCTTTAACTTTTTCAGCTGTTTCTTGAGCCAAGATAACTGACTGGCTCAATGATTCTTTCATTTCATCAAAATAAGCCAATTTTTCTTCAAGCTCTTTTACACGAGTAGTAAGTTCACGATTGTCACGAACTAAATCTTCATAATCATCTATGATAATATCAAGAAATTCATCTACTTCTTGTTCATTGTATCCACGAAATTTAGTGGTAAACTGTTTCTCTTTAATATCAAGCGCTGTGATTGCCATTACAGGCCTCCTTTATTTTTTACCATTTCTTCAAGTTCTTTTACATGAGCAACAAGTTCACGATTGTCACGAACTAAATCTTCATAACCATCTACGATAATATCGAGAAAATCATCTACTTCTTGTTCATTATATCCACAAAATTTAGTTGTAAACTATTTTTCGATAATATCAAGAACTATAATTGTCATTACAGATCTCCTCAAGTTTCATTAGCATCTCTGATGCTTTTAAATTAAATACCTACTTTTGTCGTCTTAGAAGACTGTCGATGACGACCTTGGCTTTTCCTGATTTAGAAATTCCTTCTTGTTGACCTAGACGAAATCGGCCAAAACCTCTAACCGAAATCATATCACCAATAGATATTATCTGATCAGATTTCTCAATTTGCCTATAATTAAGTTTGATTTTGCCTGAAGCAATTAGCTTTAAAGCATTTGAACGCGATGTTTTTAATACTGTAGATAACACATTATCAAGACGCATACTAGAAAGCAAGACAAAAGATTGAGAATATTTTTCTTGATTGGAAATCCACTCATCTTTACTTACTTCTCTAAGCGTAACCGAAACCCTACCGATTTTAGTAATAGTCATTATTGCATAGCTTGCTAGATGAGAAGCAATGTTAAATTGAACTCGGCCTTCTTCATCAAGAATAACATCTCCAAATACTTGACGTTCAAGACCAAGTTGATTAAGCAGTGCGCCTAAAATTTTGGGATGTGTCAATTCATTAAATTGTCTAGCATAAGAAATCTCTAATCGTTTAATTTCAAAGTCATCTTCATCAAGCTCATAATAATCCGGAGCAAGAATCACTCTTCCATACTCTTCGTTATCAAAAGTTGAACTTACAAAGAATTTTAAATTATAGTAATTTGCTAAATCTTTGACAATCTGGATTTCACGAGGATTTAAGAAATCAGTCAAATAAGGGCTATACCGATCTTCAACTAATTGACAAAATCCCCTAACCTTTTCTAAAAAAAGACGTTCTTCTAACGAGTAATGTTGTTCAATATTTTTTGCTTCAAACATCAAAATAGGACAACCTTAAGAATACTAAGAGAGAAATTTAACAAAAGTATAATTGCGATAATTGAAAAATCAATACCAGCAAAAACCAAATTCAGCCTACGAAATGGTGCAAGAATTGGCTGAACAATTTGTCTAATAGTCTTCCCAAAAGCTGTATCATAAGCTCCTGGAAACCAAGATAACAAAGCATAGATTACAAGGAGTATCTCTACCAAGTTAACAACACGTGCCCAAATAACATATAGTAATACAAACATTGCTTAACGTCTCTTCATGTCGAAGTCAAAAGTAGATTCTTGATTTCCATGACTCAAACCAATCTCTTCGATGTCAACAACAACGTTGATTGGTGTGAGCAAGTACATGGAAGAACCAACTTTTTGTAAGTTTCCTGTAAGTACCTTGCTAGCACCATCAATAAAATCTAAACAACGACGAGCTTGTGCTTCTAACATATATTGAAAATCAATTAAAACACATTCATTTTCAATCAAAAGTTCTACAATTTCTTGAGCATCTTCATATTTTTTAGGATATTTAATTGCAATAGTAGTTTTAGTTGTATTCATTTGTTGGGATCCCTGATTAACTTGTGATCGACTCAAAGGTAAACTACGAAGGACTTGAGTTCCCTGTACGTCTGATTTGATATGTTGGCGACGAGGAGGGACTGTTTCCTGAGGACGCTCAGGTTTACGTTGCTGTTGAGGTGGTGTCTGCTCAGTTTTCTGTACTTTAACTGGACGTTCTTTAGCAACATCTTCATGATCTGTTACTTCGTCGGCATCAAAATATGAAACAATTTTTTCAATTGCATCTTTTATTGCCATAAGGTTATTCTCCGTTCTCTTTAAAGAATGCACTGCCTATTCTAACAAAGGTTGATCCATTCTGAATAGCCATGTCATAGTCTCGACTCATCCCCATGCTTAGTTGATTACAAGGAACATTCTTTAGTTTTTTATCTTGAATTGATTGTCTAAGTTCATTTGTCTCAGCAAAAATCTTATCAAGTTCTTGAGTATTCGCATCAATTGGAGCCATAGTCATTAGCCCTACTATACAAATTTTATCAAGATTTTTAATTTGATTTAGAACAGTGTCAAGTTCTTCAGGTGAAAAACCATGTTTCGACTCCTCACCTGAAACATTAACTTGGAGGAAGCAATTAATGGTATGATCCGCACGCTTTTGAATTTCCTCTGCCAATTTAACAGAATCCAAAGCATGAAAATAATCAACTAAATTAATAACATCCTTTACTTTTCGACGTTGTAGGGTACCAATAAGGTGCCATGTCAAATCATATTTTTTTAACGCCTGATACTTATCTAAAAATTTATCAACACGGTTTTCAGCAATGTGTTTAATTCCCGTTTCAACCAATTCTTCAGCGATTTCACTTGAAACATACTTAGTTACGGCAATTATATTGACTTCTTCGCTAGAGCGATTAGCTTTTTCACATGCTCTCTTCACCGCCTGATAAACATCATTTTTATTTTCTTCTATAGTCATTATTAACGGTTTTTAAAGAATGGTGGTGTCTCCAATTCATCGTCATCTTCAACATCACTTGAGAATGTAGACATAGTCAATTGACTATCAAGTTCACCTGTCTTAGGACGAGAAATATTATCACGTCTCAAGTCCCAGTTTCCAAAAGCTGATTGCTCTTGTTGAGGTGCTGCCATAGTTGGACGAACGCCTGGTTGTGACATTGAATGTGTTTCATTGTAGTCGAAATTCGGTTGACGTTCAAATGAAGCTTGAGAACCTAGACGTTGTTGTTCTTGAGCAACTTGCTGATTAGGAACTGACGATTGTGAAGGAGCTGTAGTCACTTTGCGTGGTTGAGCTTTCATACCAGATACCTTTTCAGCACGCTCTTGACGAACCCCCGTTGCAACAACCGTTACACGAATTTCATCTTTCAAAGTATCATCGATTGATGTACCAAGCCAAATATTAACACCGTTACCAGCAGCTTGACCAACGATTTCAGATGCTTCTTCTGCCTCTGTAAGTGTCATATCAAGGCCACCAGTTACGTTAACGATAACATCTTCTGCACCATCGATAGTTGTTTCAAGAAGCGGTGAATAGATTGCTTTGCGTGCAGCTTCAACAATACGTTCTTCACCAGAACCAATACCAATCCCCATAAGCGCATTGCCTTTATTTGCCATAACTGTTTTCACATCAGCAAAGTCGAGGTTGATTAAACCTGGGTTGGTAATAAGGTCTGTAATACCTTGTACCCCTTGGCGTAGGACATTATCTGCTTCACTAAGGGCTTCAAGAAGTGGAGTTTTCTTATCAACGATTTCAAGAAGGTTGTTGTTAGAGATAATAAGAAGAGTATCAACTTGTTCACGCAATTCTTGAATACCTTCAATAGCGAAGGAACTACGCTTATTACCTTCAAATCCAAATGGACGCGTAACCACTGCTACTGTCAATGCACCCAAGCTTTTAGCAATACGTGCAATAACTGGTGCTGCTCCTGTACCAGAACCACCACCCATACCAGCAGTGATAAATACCATATCAGCTCCTGTAAGTGCCTCTGTAAGTGTTTCTTCACTTTCTTCAGCTGCTTTACGACCAACTTCAGGTTGACCTCCAGCACCAAGACCACGAGTCAATTTAGGACCTAATTGGATAACTGTTTCTGCTTTAGAAGAGCTGAGAGCTTGAATATCCGTGTTAGCTGCAATAAATTCAACACCAGAAAGACCTTCTTCAATCATTCGGTTGATGGCATTTCCTCCACCTCCACCGACACCAATAACTTTAATTACCGCACCCTGAACTGATGCGCTATCAAATGAAAAACTCATTTTATTTCCTCGCTTTTACTAGATTCAATTAATCAAACATACTTCCGAAGATTCCACGAACACGATCTCCAAGTTTTTGTTTTTGTTCATGATTTTCTCCATCAACCGGTTGAGGTACCTCGACGGTATTCTCAACTGGAATACGATTTGGTTGTGGCGTCACTCGAGGTGCTGGAGTATGAGTTCTATCAAAACTCAAGGTAGGCGCCTCATTGTCGATAGGTTTACGACGAAGATACTCTTCACCACACACAGCTTGCTGAGCAATAATATCAACTTCTGTAAGGAGACCAACATACTCAACAAGACTAATTACATTTGCAAACATTGGATTACGGATGCCAACTTGGTTAGGTATATAAAGTTTCACATTTGTCTCAAAAATTTCCTGAGCAACTTCAACTACACCTGGCATGATGGCTGTTCCACCTACAAGGACAATGCCACCAGGCAAATCAAGTAGGCGACCTCGTGTCAAGTCTTGTTTAACTCTATCCAAGATATGCTTCACACGAGCTGAGATAATTTCAGCAAGGTATTTCTCAGTGATTTCAACAGGTGAATTTTCACCTACAACCTCTACCTGAACAGTTTCAGTTTCACTTGCTTCTTCAATGTCAGCATTACCAAAATTAAACTTAAGTGCTTCTGCAATTTGCATAGATGTTTTTAAGACTTTTGAAATATCCTTGGTGATATATTCGCCACCCTCAGGGTAAATATTGGTAAACTGGAGTTCTTGAGCACGCATGGTTGCAACAGTCGTTTGACCACCACCCATATCAATAACAGTAGCACCAAATTCACGCTCACCTTCATTCAAGACAGCACGAGTCATTGCAAGAGGAGAGATGACGATATTCTCAACCTGAATACCTGCACGCTCAACTGTCTTACGAATATTGTGAAGAATTGTTGTTGGTCCTGTGTAAATGAGGCCTCTCATCTCAAGACGAATCCCCATCATTCCACGAGGATCATGAATCCCTTGAAAACCATCAACGATAAATTCTTCAGGAACTAGTGAGATAACCTCACGCTCAGGTGTAATACTCTTAGTCAAGGCTGAGCGAACAACACTTTCAACATCTTCATCTTTGATTTCTTTTGATTCACTTGATACAGGAATCATACCTTGTGTAGGCTCAATTTGAAGAAGATTGGCTGGAAGCCCAACATTCACTTGTTCAATCACAATACCGGCTTTTTCTTCTGCTTGCTCAATAGCTGTTTTGATTGATTTTGCTGCAGCGTCAATATCAACAATGATGCCATCTTTCACACCAGAACTCTTAACATTACTTACTCCGATGACATTCATTGATCCATCAATAAACTCAGCAACAAGAACCTTAATCGAGCTAGTTCCTATATCTAATCCTGTAAAAAAGCCATCTCTAGCCATTCACTGACCTCTCAATCTTTCCATTCAATATCTTTGTAAACTGTATAAATACAGAATTATTCAGATACTATTGTACCATAAAAAAACGTAAAATGTCAGCATTTACGTTTTTATTATTCAATATTAGTCTTGACTAGGGGAAGGTTGAAGAGTTTTATCTTGATTAACAGTCGGTTTTCCTACTCCCTGAATATCTGAATTTTCAGCATTAGCTTCTTCCTCAGTATTTTGTTTAGTTAGTGTCGTTGTTTCCTGACCCTCGTCAGAAATTTCTTTGTCTTCCTTCTTATCTGTCTTGCTTTTATCTTTCTTTTTATCTTTATCAGTTTTTGATGCTTCTACTTCAGGAGTTGTTGTATAGAGGCCAACCTCCATATCTACAATACATCCATTTGAAAGCTTACTCTTAATTTTCTCGTAATAAGGTAACTTAGTCGTTAATTGAGAGAGGGGAACGCGAATAGAATTTCCATCATATAACTCAATTGTCAACAAATCTGTAGTTGCTTTTGTAGGCGTTAGATTAATAATTTGAATATTATTCTTGATTTTACTATCAAGTTTATACAACTCTTTTACTAAATCTTCAATTTTCTTTTCATCATCCATCTTTAAAGTGATAAATTTATCTGGTAGTTTTCCTGTTGAAACAGTCCCTCCAGTCTTACCACTTTCAAGAATAGAAATATATCCATTTGATGTTTGACGATAAGCCACGATTGGATATTCTTTCACTGCAATATTAAATTGATTTGGAAAACTATAAGTTACCGTAGCCTTTTTAACCCAAACGTTGGTTTTTTCAACAGTTGATGCAATCTCTTCTTGGTTGAAAAAAACGTGAGTAATATAATCTGTATCAAGAATACCACTTGCAACTTTCACATCTTCCGGTAGAGCATTTTTTGTTCCTGATACTGTAAGAATCTTTTGCTTAGACCAAGGCGAGATAAAGAAGAGTGAAAATACGATTAAAATCACAGCTATAAAAATAACAAGCCCTGCAAGATTTTGTTGTGCAGTTGGAATGTTGCTAGTCGTATGGACTTTTTTTCTTTTTTTCTTCTTGACCTTTTTTTTTACCGGTATTTTGTTCAACTGAGATGTGGCTTTTTCTGGATGAACGCCTGTTTTGTTAGTCATCTCTTCTGAATCTTTGGTTTCTTGTTTTCTCAAAAATTCTAGATTTCGCTTCTGCCACTCCGTCAGAACTTTTTTTTCTTGTGATTTTTGATCCTTTTTTGCCATGAAATTCCTTTATTTATTTGAAATACTAGTCACTAATAGGTTATAAAAATCATCAGGAGAAGTAATTTCCTCAGATTTAGCCATAGCTTCTTTGTAAGTCTCTGCATGTTCAACAAGTTGTTCGAGCTCGTGTTTTAATGTCTCCCAACTTAATTCCGGTTCCTGCAATTGACGAGCGTAACCCTTTCTTTCAAAATAGTCAGCATTTTCAAGCTGGTCCCCACGGCTAGCTTCTTTTCCTAGAGGAACGATTAAATGAAGTTTTTTCATAGCCAACAATTCAAAAATAGTATTTGAACCACCACGAGTTACAACTAAATCCGCCATATCCATAAGAGGTTGGTACAAATCTGTCACATAATCAACTCTATAAAGATGACGCTCCAGGGTATTTAATGAGGAATCCCCAGATATATTGATGATATTATAGTTCTCAATCAGTTCTGGAGTTTTGCTAATAAAATCATTAAACACCTTTGCACCAGCTGATCCCCCAATAAAAAGGACTGTTTTTAGTTTCTCATCAAACTGTTCTTTAATCTTATCTAGTTGATCTGAATTATCAAACCTTGTCATACCCACCTTAGTGATAGCACCAACATGCCGTGTCTTCACCAAAGTTTTTGATTGTTCAAAAGTCGTAAACATAGTAGTTGCAAACTTGTATGCGATTTTATTGGCTAAGCCCATAGACAAATCAGACTCGTGAACATATACAGGGACTCTTAATAATTTAGACGCGATAACTGGCGGTACAGATACAAATCCGCCTTTTGAAAAGAGTGCTTGGGGACGAATCTTAGCAATAATTGCAATTGACTGTAGAATTCCCCAACCAACTTTAAAGACATCCAACATGTTTTGCCATGAAAAATAACGACGTAGTTTACCTGTAGCGATACTATGGAAGGTTACATCTAGACCAGACTTATCAATTTGTTCGTGTTCAATACCATGTTTATCACCGATATAGTGCACTTCCCATCCATCTTTTAGAAACTTTGGAATTAAGATAAGATTTAAAGTCACATGTCCAACTGTCCCTCCACCAGTAAAAACAATCTTTTTCGATTTTGCCATAGCCTATCCCTTCAATCGCTCAACAGTTGTGATAAATTCATCACCACGCACTTCGAAATTCTTGTACATATCCCAACTCGCGTTAGCAGGGCTCAACAAGACAACATCACCTGCACTAGCTTGTTCAAAGGCAATGCGTGTCGCATCAGCCACATCTTTGGCATCCAGATAGGTTACACCAGCTTTGTCTGCAGCACGTTTGACACGAGGAGCTGATTCTCCCAAAATTACCATTTTCTTAAGTCCAGTAATATCAGGAATGAGTTCATCGAATTCATTACCACGGTCCAAACCACCGGCAATCAAAATGACTTTACTATTATCAAAGCCAGAAAGTGCTTTTTGTGTCGCTAAAATATTTGTTGACTTACTATCATTATAGAATTTTACATCATCAATCGTATCAACAAATTGAAGACGGTGTTTAACCCCACCAAAGCTTGAAAGAGTTTCTTTAATTGCCTGGTTTGAAACACCTGACAATTTTGCTACAGCAATTGTCGCTAAGGCATTTTCAACATTGTGACTTCCTGGAACTCCAAGTTCATCAGCATGCATTAGCAACTCACCTTTGAAGTAGAGGCCACCATTTTCCAGATAAGCACCATCTACTTTTTCCACAGTTGAGAAGGGAACGACTTGTGCATTTGTTTGGGTAGCCAACTCTTTAGCCAAATCTTGATTAAAGTTTAAAATAATAAAATCGTCTGATGTCATTTCGTTTTGAATATTCCATTTGGCAGCTACGTATTCTTCAAAGCTACCATGATAGTCAATATGCGTCGGCATCAAGTTCGTAATCACAGCAATATGTGGATGGAAACTCTCAATTCCCATTAATTGGAAAGAAGACAACTCCATGACCAAAGTATCCTGATTTGTCACTGATTGCGCTACTTCTGATGCAGGGAAACCAATATTTCCAGACAAGACACCTGACTTTCCACCATGATTTAAAACATCAGCAATCATAGTTGTTGTGGTTGTCTTACCGTTTGAGCCTGTAATACCGATAATTGGTGCTTCAGAGACTAGGTAAGCCAATTCAACTTCAGTCCAAACTGGAATTTCTTTTTCAAGCGCACGAGCTACCATTGGATTATCATACCGAATTCCAGGATTCTTGACCATTAATTCAAAATTTTCATCCAAAAGTTCAAGAGGATGTCCACCACAAACAACCTTAATGCCTTCTTCAAGAAGTGATTGAGCCGATGGGTTTTCCTCAAATGCTTTTCCATCATTAACAGTAACAATAGCTCCTAGCTTAGCCAAAAGACGAGCCGCTGCTTCACCAGATTTAGCCAAACCAAGGACTAAAACTTTTTTATTTTCCAATTGTGTTATTGATTTCATAATTCATCCATTCTCTCAAATTGTATCATAACCATTTTACCCTTTATCACAAGCTATTTCAAGGAGTAGTATTTTCTAGTTACAGAAAAAAGCCAATCTAACAGATTGACTTTAATATCATGCTACTTATTTTCGCCTTGTTGAGCTTTATCACGATTGGGCTCTGACATGCCGAAAATATCTTTCAAGGTGAAATAACTCAATGTAAACATTCCTACCGTGACAAAGAACTCACCAGGTAAACTGAAGAATTTAATGATTGATAACACTGCTAAAAGCAAGAGCAATGCTAAGGTAGCCATGACAAAGAGAAGATTCATAGTGTTTTTAACCGACTTTGGTGCAATAAAGAAATAGAATGAAGCAATCAATATAGCAACAATCAGATAAAACATCTCTTCTCCTCTCTAAAAATTGCTCAGCTTTCGCTGCTTTTTTTCTTACGTTTATTAGCTTTATCACGCTCTGCTTTATTCAAAATTTGTTTACGCAAGCGGATAGATTTAGGTGTTACTTCCATGTATTCATCATCATCCAAGAATTCAAGTGATTCCTCAAGTGTCAATATACGTGGAGTCTTGATAACAGCCGTCTGGTCCTTAGTAGCTGAACGCACGTTTGTCATTTGTTTTGCTGTAGTAATGTTAACACCAAGGTCATTTTCACGAGCATTCTCACCGACAATCATACCTTCATAAACTTCAGTACCTGGGTTAACAAAGATAGTACCACGTTCTTCAATACGCATAATTGAGTAAGTTGTCGCTTTACCTGTATCGATAGAAACGAGAGCACCACGGTGACGTCCGCCAATCTCACCAGGAACAACCGGCAAATATTGATCAAAGGTATGGTTCATAATACCGTAACCATGTGTCATAGACAAGAATTCAGTAGAGAATCCGATAAGTCCACGAGCTGGCACAAGGAAGATAAGGCGTGTTTGGCCGTTACCAACCATTTGCATATCAAGCATGTCACCTTTACGTTCTGAAAGAGCTTGGATGATTGAGCCTTGGTACTCCTCTGGAGTATCAATTTGAACACGTTCAAATGGTTCGCATTTCACTCCATCAATTTCCTTGATGATAACTTCTGGACGTGACACTTGAAGTTCATATCCTTCACGACGCATTGTTTCGATAAGGATTGACAAGTGCAATTCACCACGGCCTGAGACAGTCCATTTATCTGGTGAATCAGTTGGTTCAACACGTAGTGAAACGTCTGTTTGCAACTCAGCCAAAAGACGCTCTTCGACTTTACGTGATGTCACGTGTTTACCTTCGCGACCAGCAAATGGTGAGTTATTCGCCAAGAAAGTCATTTGAAGTGTTGGTTCATCAATATGAAGAACTGGTAATGGTTCAACAGCATCAGTTGGTGTGATTGTTTCACCGACGAAGATATCCTCCATACCCGAGATAGCAATCAAGTCACCAGCCTTGGCTTCTTCAATTTCACGACGCTCCAAGCCAAAGAAACCAAAGAGTTTCGTAACACGGAAGTTTTTAGTTGTTCCATCAAGTTTTGAAAGAGTAACTTGGTCACCAACTTTTACAGTCCCACGAAAGATACGTCCAATACCAATACGTCCAACAAAGTCGTTGTAGTCAAGAAGTGACACTTGGAATTGAAGTGGCTCATCTGAGTTATCTACAGGAGCTGGGATGTGATCTATAATAGTGTCGAAGATTGGAGCCATAGTGTGCTCTTGATCGGCAGGATTATCAGACAATGATGATGTTCCATTAATAGCTGATGCATAAACAACTGGGAATTCCAATTGATCATCATCTGCACCCAGTTCGATGAATAGCTCTAGGACTTCATCAACAACTTCTTCAGGACGAGCTGAGGGTTTATCAATCTTGTTGACAACAACAATTGGTGTCAAATTTTGCTCAAGAGCTTTTTTCAATACAAAACGTGTTTGAGGCATTGTCCCTTCATAAGCATCGACGACAAGAACAACACCGTCAACCATTTTCATGATACGTTCAACTTCTCCGCCAAAGTCCGCGTGCCCTGGTGTGTCCATGATATTAATACGAGTACCATTGTAAGCAACGGCTGTATTCTTAGCAAGGATGGTAATACCACGTTCTTTTTCAAGATCGTTTGAGTCCAATGCACGCTCATCAAGTTCCATACGTTCATCAAGGGTGTGTGATTGTTTCAACAATTCATCTACAAGTGTTGTTTTTCCGTGGTCAACGTGGGCAATAATGGCAACGTTACGGATGTCTTCTCTAAGTTTAGTCATCTTTTCCTCTTTATTATTTATTTCAACCTTTCAAGTATACCACATTTTCAATAAAATGGCAGAGATTGGATAATTGTAAACGTTTTTCAACAAAAAAGTGCTACCTTCCCTTATCCGGTTAGGCGCACCTTATCTCATTATTTGTCAATACTATAAGCAAGACTAGCAGCTCCAATGATTCCTGCATCATTTCCAAGCTCCGCTAATTTCACTTTTGTTGTACGGCGAACTTGTGGGAATGCATAACGTGTAAAGTATCCTTCAACACGACTACGCAAGAATTCTCCTGCGGCAGAAACACCACCACCGATAACGACAGAATCTGGGTTAAGAATGTTTGAGATGTTTGCTGTTGCAAGTCCGAGGTATTTAGAGACTTTATCAACAATGCTGTCAGCAAACTTATCACCTTCAGTAGCAGCTACGATAATATCTTTACTTGTCACAAACTCACCATTGTCTACAGCAGCTTTAATAGAAGAGTTTCCTTCGTATTTTTCTGCCAAATGATGTGCTACACGTACAATACCTGTTGCTGAAGCTACAGTTTCCAGACACCCCTTGTTTCCGCAAGTACACTCAAATCCTGTGACAGGTTCAACAATAATGTGACCAATTTCCCCACCAGCACCGGCAACACCATGAATTAAGTTACCATCAGCGATAACACCGCCACCAACACCTGTACCCAATGTTACAAAGACAACATTCCGATTGTTAGCACCAGCACCAACCCAACGTTCACCCAGTGCAGCCACATTAGCATCATTATCAATAGCGAATGGAATACCAAGTTCTTTTTCAATAACAGAGCCAACTTCTTGAGTTTCTGCCCAGTTCAAGTTAAAGGCACCCGTTACTGTTTTATTTTCTCGGTCAACTGCACCTGGAGATCCCATACCAATTCCAATAAAATCTTCAGCAGTAAGTCCATACAATTCCAAACGGTGTTTCAAAGATTCTACAATGTCAGGAACAATGTGGCTACCATTTTCAAACGTATTTGTTTCAATAGCCCATTTTTCTTGAACTTCACCATCTGCAGTCAAAATACCAAACTTAACAGTTGTTCCACCAAGGTCAATACCTAAGAGTTTCTTACTCATTTTCCTTCTCCATTTCAATCTGATGTTCACGTCGTAAAATCATTTCAGCAATAAGATAGTTTTCCTTGTCTATCAAAGCATTCTTATAAAGCGCTTCCAGTTCAATCTTCATCATCTCGATATCATAGAGCCTTTTACCCAAGTAAACTACTACCCCAAACTGCTTCAACAACTGTTGAACATCATATAATGTTTTCATAGAAATATTTTAGCAAAAAGCTTAAGGCATGACAAGATAATTTTGAAAACCTTTATAGATTATTATGTACCTAGACAAAAAGCCCAAGTCTATTTGACTTAGACTCTTATCTATTGACAATTCGGACAAACGCCATGCAAAATCATTTGCTCACGAGTGATGCGAAATCCTGTTTGCGATTCTACCTCTTCTTTGAAAGACGGAATCGGTAAATAATAATCAGTAATTTGACCACATTTTTCACAAACAATGTTTAAGTGGTCATGCCCCATAAAATCATAATATGTTGTATTATCATTATTAACCTTAATTTCAGAGACAATTCCCTCTTCGACTAACATTTTCAAGTTGTTATAGACCGTTGCTAAACTCATACCTGGATTATCAGGGAGAAGGTCATAATATATCACATCAGCACTAGGATGTTGATCAGACATCATCAAATAGCGGATAACAGCTTTACGAGATTCGGTTAATCGAATCCCTTTAGCTTTTAACTGATTCAAGATATCTTCGTAAACACCGAGACTATGTCGATGATCAGACATATCGCCGCCTCTCTTCTTCTAAAAGTATTTCGTATCTATTATACACTTTTAAAGGAACTCTTGACAATCATCTTAACTCAAAATTTGATTATTTCAAGCCTGATGCTTGTCCAAGTTCTGCAGTCAACATCCAGATCGTCTTATCAATTTCTGATTTTGCATCCGTAAAGATATCATTTGAAGGAACATCTCCTTCTTCATCTGTGATATCCAAGCCAACTTGGAACAAGACAGACAAGTATTTGTATATATCAACCAATAGCTGAATTCGATCAGACATTGGTTGATCAAATGTACCAGTAGTTTCAGTCAAACCTGAATTAGATGAAAACTCTACCAAAGTTGAGTAGGGTTCACCACCAATGGTAATCAAACGCTCACTAATCTTATCAAGATAGGAATTCAAACTATCCATTAATTCATCCATTTTTGGGTGAAGATAAAGGAAACCAGGACCACGCATATACCAATGAACTTGATGCACAATAGAAGCTGCTACAGACAAATCGGCAACCGCTTGATTTAATACTGCTTTGGTTTTTGTGTTTGTTGGTGTCTCTGCTTGATGGTTAACTGTTTCCTTGATTGTTTCTTTAATTGAATCTGTCATATTCTTTCTCCTTATTTAGAACCATTATTGTTTATGTTTATATTTTAAAATATTTATAAATAAGATACAAGTAAAACGCTTTTTCTGTCTTTTTTCGAATAGTTAGGTATGCTTAGTATTTTATATTTTTTTCTTGGTACCTCTTTAGGCTCGTTTATTGGATTGATTTGTGATCGTTTTCCTGAGAAGTCGATTATTTTTCCTAGAAGCCATTGCAATCAGTGTGGGCATCCGTTACATTTTTTCGAAATGATTCCGATCCTATCACAACTTTTCTTAAGGTTCAAATGTCGGTTATGTCAAAGCTCTATCCCATACCGTTACCTCTTCTTGGAATTGTTTTGTGGAGGAATACTTCTTCTTTATTTCTATGACTACCTAGATTTTGGAAGAACCTATTTGCTTTTTTTCAGTCTTTGTCTAACTATTTTTGATTTAAAAAATAAATCATATCCCCTTCTAATTTGGATTCTTGGAACACTACCTCTCCTATGTTTGGGAAACCACTACCTCACTTTTAGCTTAGGAATAAGTTTAGCCGTTCTGTCATATATCAAACGTTTAAATATTGGTGAAGGTGATTTTCTCTATTTGGCCAGTGTCTCCCTCATTTTCCCATTTTCCAAAATACTAATAGCTATTGAACTAGCTTGCTCATTTGGGCTTATGTACTTCCTAGTACGTAAAAACCCTAATGAAACAGTCGCTTTTGTCCCATTTCTCTTTATGAGTGTTCTAATTCTTACCTTCATGTAATAGTATAGAAAAAAAGCCGAATAATCGGCCTTTTCAGTATTAATTCATATTGACACGGTGCCATTCATTAATAACATAAGCAAGCATTCCCAATTGTTGAAGACCCCAACCACTAATTTCATCTGATTCCTCAGTTGAACCACCAAGGTAACCGGTATAGATTGCTACCATATAAGGTGTATCTTCCATGACAATAGCATCAACGTTGAGTGCTTCACGAACGTAGCCTGGTTTTTGATAGATGGTTAAACCAGGAAGATAAGTTTTGTAGTATTCATTTGGGAAAGACTCACCAATATAGTGGAGAATATCCTTATAATTCTCTTGGTGTTTCCAAAGGTAATCCAAGACTTGGATGTAATAATCCGTTGTTGTCTTATTACCATGCATTTGAATAGTTTTAACTTTCCCTTTTGACTTACCGTATTTATCAAGCATGCCATAGAATTTTTCCATACCGCCAAGACGTTCTGCCAATGCATAGGCAGGCGTATTCTCAGAATAAACTAGAGAATATTCTTGCATCTCTGGGATGGTCATTGCACCACCAAAGGAGGCAACATACTTGTCATGTTCTCCTTGATATTCATATTCAGTATTATTAATATCAAAACGTTCAGTTAAAGAAAGCTTCCCTCTATTAACCTCATCCATAACAAGCATGTTTAGTGGCAATTTGTAGGTTGATCCTGCAGTCATTGGCTGAGTATCATTCATAGAGAATTGCTCATTTGTCTTGGTATTTTTATATGAGAAGGCGATTTGGCTAGATTCGATTCCCTGATCAGCCATAAAGGCTTCAACCACTTGGTTCAATGTCATGTTAGCATAATCATAATACAATCCATTAGCATACATCGTATCTGCATCTGCTTCCATGACTGCTTTTTTAGCTTCAGCTGACTTGTTGGTTGGAGTTACCTTTTCCTCTTTTTTCTTATCCTCTTTTTTAGTTACCTTAGAGTTAGAACCAAAAATGTTCCCAAGGTTCCCAGTGTGACCAGCCTGTTTCCCTCGCCCTGCTAAGGCAAGCATAGCAACAAACACAAGAATAACTACTACACCCAGAAGAATTAAGATAAGATAAGGTTTCTTATCATCACTGAATGATTTCGCTCTAGATTTTTTAGAGCGTTTACTTCTAAGTAATAAGGTTTCAGTTTTTTCTTCATTTTCCTTGTGTCCTACTGGTACCGATGTTTCCTCAACTGGTTTCTTTTCTACTGATTTTTTAGAAACCTTTTTCTTATCTTTTTTGTTATTCTTCTCGTCGCTTCTTTCGACATCTTTTTTACTATCTTTACTGTCTTTCTTAACGTCTTTTTGAAGGTCTTGTTTTAGCAAATCTTTCTTCTTATATTTAGTTTTTTGGCGGCTTCCACTATGCTTTTCACTTGAATATTTTTTCTTTTTTTCCATATCAATTACAGTTTAAGCTATAATAGTACAAAAAGCAAGGAGATTTTACAACCATATTACAAAAAAAACACCCTCAAGACTGAGGATGATTCTAGACTTATTTAGCTTCTGCGTAAAGCTCAGCAACTTTATTCCAATTGATGATTTCAAAGAAGGCTTTGATGTAGTTTGGACGTACGTTACGGTATTTTAGGTAGTAAGCATGTTCCCAAACATCAAGTGCCAAGATTGGTTTTTTACCGTCTGAGATAGGTGTATCTTGGTTGGGAGTTGAAACAACTTCAAGTTTACCTTCTGCGTTAACCACAAGCCATGCCCACCCTGAACCAAAACGAGTTGTCGCTGCCGTAGTGAAAACTTCTTGGAAAGCTTCAAATGAACCGAATGCTTCGTTAATAGCAGCTGCTACTTCTGCAGTTGGTTCTTGTTTTTCTGGTGACAAAAGTTCCCAGAAAAGTGCGTGGTTAAGATGTCCACCACCATTGTTAATAAGTGCTTGACGGATGTCTGCTGGAATTTTTTCTACATCAGCCAAAAGCGCTTCAAGGTCCTCACCAATTTCAGGGTGTTTTTCAAGCGCAGCATTAGCATTCGCCACGTAAGTTGCATGGTGTTTGTCATGATGAAGAGTCATTGTTTCAGCATCAATGTATGGTTCCAAAGCATCGTAAGCGTAAGGAAGATCTGGAAGGATAATAGCCATAGTAAAGGTCCTCTTTTCATTTTTTTCCATCTTACCATAAAGTGATAGAGCTTTCAAAAATTTTGCTTACAAAATCTTGGAAATCTCCATTTTTTTAGCTGTTTGACGCTATTTTTAAAAGTGCTAAATCAAGTAGATAATCTTTATCTAAAGTTCCTGTTTTTATCTGGTAGTCTGTCTCAACCAGAGTCTTAATCGTTGTCTTTAAAAATGCAACTGATAAATGACGACTATCTCTTATAGCATAGCGAACCTGAAATGGATTAACTTTCCGACTTAGATAGTCTGAAAGACTTGAAACAATTTGTTGCTCGCTTTTACCTTGAGCAGATAACAATTTGACTTGCAGATAGGTGCGGAATTGTCCCAACATAACAGCAATCAACTTAATCTCATCTTCTCCTTGCAATCGTAAATCATGAACCAATTCACGAACATCTTGAATCTGTCCTCTCAAAAGAAGTTGAGTCATATCAAAAATGTTATCTTGTAAACTTTTAGGAATAGCCTCCGTAATGTCTTGCGATGAGATATTCCCTTCAGTTTTATATCCTTTTAAAAACGCCAGATTCTTTTGAATATCTGAAAAATCAAAACTTGACTTGACTAAGAGTTCCTCAAATACCCCTTTATCAAAAGTGAGTCCCTCTTGATGTGCCTGTTTTTGAAAATAAGTTCTAAGCTCTGTATCCTTTAAAGAGTTAGCTTCAAGTACCAAAGCATCACGTTTTAGGAGTTTAACCAACCGACGCTTCCCATCGAGCTTTCCAGAAGCCATTAATACAAGACGTGTTGTTTCTACAGGTGATTGAAGATAATTTTCAAGACGTTTCAATGCTTTTTCATCTAGATAAGACTTTTTAGCAGTCGTCATATCTGCGAAATGATCAAAAATAACTACCTTTTCATCTGCAAAAAAAGGCATACTTTCCAAATCGAGTTCAGCATCCTGATAATCAGTCTCGGACATATCAAAATAGGAATAGGTCAAGTCGCTTGAATCAAATCCAATTTGTTTTAAAAATTTTTCTTTAGCTTGACTATACTGACCTAAATCCTCGCCAGCCAAGACAGTTATCTTAGGAAGTTTTTCTCTGCTCAGCTTTTCAATCGTTTCCATAGCAATCATGGTTATATTATACCAGAATTTTCATTATAACAAAAAGCTCACCACCGAAGCGATGAACTTTACTTTATTAACCAGAGTTTCGAAGTCCTGTTGCAATACCATTGATAGTAATATGAATAAGACTAATTTCGTCATCAGTCAGATTATTATTACGAAGCCGTTTAATCAATTCAATTTGGATGTAGTTCAAGACGTTGAAGTATGGCAATCGGAAACCCAAACTCGCTTTAAGAGATGGGCTTTCTTCAAGGAAGTCATCATGTTTTTCAATTGCAAGAATGACATTCTTAGTCAGCTGCCACTCATCCAAAATGATGTTAAAGACGCTACGAACTTCTTCACTCTCTGCCAACTGTGCATAGTGGAAGGCAATATTCATATCTGATTTTGAAAGCACCATATCCACGTTAGACAAAAGTGAACGGAAGAATGGCCATGTTTCAAACATGTGTTGAAGTTTTTCAAGGTTTCCTTCTTCAGCTTCAATATAGTGATTAAAGGCAGAACCCACACCATACCAACCTGGTAACATGATACGGTTTTGTGACCATGAGAATACCCAAGGAATAGCACGAAGTCCTGAAATATCAGTAATAGTCTTACGAGCAGCTGGACGAGAACCAATATTTAAACTTGATACTTCCTTGATTGGACTTGCTTCAAAGAAGTAATCATAGAAATGTTCATTTCCGAAGACAAGATCTCGATAAATACCATTAGAATCTTGAACAATACTATCCATAATTTCACGGAAATCAACCAATTCATCAGGATCAGTAATTTGGCGTGTTACCATGCGATCAAGCGTAGCTGAAACTAGCATTTCAAGATTGTAGTAAGCTGCATCCTTATTGCCATATTTATTACCGATAACCTCACCTTGCTCCGTCAAACGGATACGGTCTTTAATAGTACCAAATGGTTGAGAAGTAATAGCATCGTAAGATGGGCCACCACCACGACCAACTGTACCACCACGGCCATGGAAGAAGGTAATTTTAATGCCACGCTCTTCACCAATCTTGGTCAATTCGTTCTGAGCCTTGTAAAGCGTCCAACCCGAAGACAAGTAACCACCATCTTTGTTTGAATCTGAGTAACCCAACATGATTTCTTGGTAGTTATTGCTATTCTTAATCCATCGTTTAACAATATCATAACCAAGGTATTGTTTCATGATTTCATTAGAGTTTTCCAAGTCTTCGATGGTTTCAAACAGTGGAACGATTTGAACACGCGCACGCTCAGTATCAACTAAACCAACTTCTTTAAGAAGGATGGCTAACTCAAACATATCTGAGACGCTCTCAGTGTGAGAGATGATATGTTGTTTGATGACTTCTTCACCAAGATAGTCCTTCAAAAGACGAGCAGTACGGAAGATAGCTAATTCTTTTTCAAGCGTTTCAGACTTAGATACATTTGTTGATGATAAGGTACGTGGATCTTCTTGCAATTCTTTGAGAAGAACAGCAACCTTTTCAACCTCTGTCAATTCACTGTAGTTGTCAACAATGTTTGCAGATTTAAGCAACTCTGCCACACAAGCTTCATGAACGCTTGAATCCTGACGCATATCAATTGTTGCAAGGTAGAATCCAAAGACCTCAACAGCTTGAAGAAGCTCTTCGAAATCACCGGAAATCAAGACAGAATCATCATTTTCGAGAAGTGAATTTTTAATTGCCAAAAGATCATCATGGAATGCTTCAGCTGTTTCATAAAATTCGGTAGTTTGTTGTGAGACAGCTTGAAGACTTTGGCTGAGACGGTCATGCACAAAATCAGCTACTACTTCACCTGTTGAGACTGAGCCAAGACGAACATTTTCAGAAAGACGCTTAGCAGCTCTTTCCTTGCTAAAGTTACCTGCTTTGAAGAAAAGAAGCGTCTGAATCAATTTAGATTGAATGTAACTAAAAGCACGACGGTATGGTTCGTTTTCACGGTAGACAGATGTATCTGGAGAAAGTTTCGCCATTTCTGCTACTGTTTCTGAAACTTCAGTCAAACGTGATGAGAGTGAGAATGAGCGGTAAAGATTATCAACTTTTTCAATATAGTAATTGAGGATAACTTCACTTTGTAATGTCGCAGAAAGTTTAAGAGTTTCTGCCGTTACAAATGGGTTCCCGTCACGGTCACCACCAATCCACATTCCCATTGTAATAGGTGTTGGATTATCAAGTTCGATACCTTTTTTAACCGCTAAACGTTTGAATTCATGCGATAGCTTGGTAATCGCCTTAATCAATGAGGAGTTGTAATACTCCATAACGTTAGTGATTTCGTTTTTAACTTTAAGTTTCTTCTCACGAATGATATCCGTTTTCATCATAATCTCTACATAACGACGCAAATCCGCATACCATTTATCCTTATTAATAAGACCATCCTTAACGTCACGATGCTTACGGAGAAGTTCGTGAATGTGGTTAGTCAATTCAAGCATGGTTTTACGTTGAACCTGAGTTGGGTGAGCTGTCAATACCGGCACGACATTAACATTTTCAAGAATGTCACGCGCATTGTCGCTTTCAGCGACAACATCAAAGGTTTCAGACAACTTACCTAAATAAGATTCATCAATATTATTTTTGCGGTTGACTTCATAAGCCAAATCCACGTCCTCAGAGATATTAATCAAGAGAGGTAACAAAGAGAAATAACGTGATGCAACGACCATATCATCATTTGTCATTTCTGAAATGGCTTGTGTAAGGGCCTCATAGTCACCTTCATCATAAAGTTCAACCAAATGTTGGATAGTCGTGAGGCCTTGCTCACCAGCCATGCCTCGTGTTGCATCATCCAACAATTCTTTCAAGATACCAACTTCTTCAGAGATGATTTCCTGATTGTTACTGCTTTCCAATTTGTTAAAAGCCAAACCGTATTCTCCTTACTTTATGTAGTACCCTTTATGATATCACTTTTAAAACAAAAGTAAACTGTTTTTCTGTAAATCGTCAGCTATTTTTCAATTTTCTGACTTTTATTAAAAAATTATTAGTCCTATTTCCGAACTTTATAAAAAAGACTCTGAATTAGAGTCTAAAATCTTAATTATACTTTTCTTGGTAGAATTTGATTTCATCACCATCTTGAACTTTAAGTTGATTAGCAGCTTTCTCACCGATTTTCCCATTGACATCAAACATCCAATAAATCCCCTTCTCCTTGTCTTGAGAAATTCCATCAATTTCAGTAATAAAACCATCATTTTCTTGAACAGGATATATTTCTTTTAAAACATCAAGGACCGTATCACCTTTTTTGAATTCTACGGATTTTTTCTTACTTTCCTTTTCAGTTTTTAAAACCAAAGTAACCTGGCCTTGACCCTTAGACTGATGATTGTTTGTGCTACTAGTAGGTTTAGCAGACTCATTTTTTCCACAAGCACCTAAAGTAACAAGAGAAAAGGCAAGAGCTAAACATATCAATAATTTTTTCATTTCAAAAGTCTCCTAAAAATAGACTGAATAAATGGATAGAATAGAAGCGTCGATACTGCATGATAAGTATCATAAAGAAGGCCAGAAACAACAAAGGTAAGACCGCTCTTAAATAGGAGGCCATAACTATAATCCAAGAGAACTCCGTAGAGAAAGGATAAAATAGTTACTAAAGCAATCTGCCAAACAAGTGATAACCTAGGTGCAATCAAGCTCCAAAGAGCCATCAAAATGCCGAAGGCCAAGATTTGATTAAAAATCCAGGGACCAAACCCAAAGATGAATCCTGAGATTGACATGGTCAAAGCCATAATCAAGAAACCATCTACTAACCCCAAATAAAGGACAGACACAAAAAACATAGCTGTAATAGGCTGAATATTTGGCAATCCTATAAATGCTGACCGCAATCCTACTGCCAGTGCTGACAAAATGGCTATCCGAGCCATTCGTTGAATCGTTAGTTTCATATATCTATTATGCCAGAAATAAGTTGAATTGACTAGGTATGATACTTATTTATTTAATTAAAAAAGAAAATAACTGCTAAAAGAAAGAGGCCAATCACATGATTAGCCTTCCCTGAATTACATTTGTTTCAAGCGTTCCACCCGTTCTGAAATTGGTGGGTGAGTATAAAAGAACTTCTGCAAACCAGATTCTTTTTTAGGGTCATTGATAAAGAGGGCTGCGCTAGCATCATCCACGTGATGTTGCATTGGCGCACTATTATCAAGTTTGAGCAGAGCGTTAATCATACCTTGTGGGTTACGTGTCAATTCGACGCTAGAAGCATCAGCTAAAAATTCACGCTGGCGTGAAATAGCCAACTGAACCAAGGTAGCTGCCAAAGGCGCCAGAATAATGGCAATCAAAGAAATAATGAGAAGAATAATTTCCAAGCCACTACTTCCATTACGATCATCATCATTACGACGACGGCCTCCACCCCAGAACATCATATTGCGGGCCATAACAGCTAGCATGGTAATTGCAGATGCCAAGGCAACTGCAATGGTCGAAATACGGATGTCATAGTTACGAATATGACTCACTTCATGTCCGATAACCCCTTCAAGCTCCTCACGATTCATAACCGCAAGAAGACCTGTTGTAGCAGCTACTGCCGCATTCTTGGGGCTTGATCCAGTCGCAAAAGCATTCATAGAAGGATCATCGACAATAAAGACACGTGGCATCGGTATTTGTGCCACCATAGCCATATCCTCAACAACATGATAAAGGTTCGGAGCGGTTTGTTCATCAACCTCTCGTGCACCGTTCATAGCCATAACGACATTAGTTGATTGGAAAATCATGGTAACGGCATAGATAAAACCGATAACTAGAGCAAGAATCAGACCACCGAAGCCTGAACCTAACCAAAGGTAGCCAACACCGTAACCAACAAGGCCCAACAAGAGGAAAAAGACAAGGAGCAGAAGCCAAGTCTTTCTCTTATTTCGAGCAATTTGATCAAATAACATATTAGTTACCTAGTCCACTGAAATCAACCTTAGGCACAGCTTTTTCTTCTTCTGGTGTTTCAAGGAATTCAGCAGCCTTAAAGCTAAACATCTTGGCAATAACATTGCTTGGGAATGTTTCCAATTTCACATTGTAGTTACTTGTTACACTGTTATAAAGTTGGCGTGAATAGGCAATTTTGTTTTCAGTGTTCGTCAACTCTTCTTGAAGCTGGCTGAAGTTTGCACTGGCCTTAAGGTCAGGGTAACTTTCAGCAACCGCAAAGATTCCAGAAACCTGGCGTGTCAATTCATCACTAGCACGCATCGCTTCTGCAGGTGAAGTTGCAGCTGCTACTTGATTACGAAGTTCTGTTACTTTTTCAAGCGTTGAACCTTCGTATTTTGCATACCCTTTAACAGTTTCAATCAAGTTAGGAAGAAGGTCATTACGACGTTTCAATTGAACATCAATTTGACTCCACGCCTCCTTGGTTTGCATGCGGCTATTAACCAAGCCGTTATAACTTACAATAACAAAAATCACGAGAACAACAATAATGGCAATAATAATCCAAATCATATTTTTTATTCCTTTCTTATACCTAAAGAAAGTCCGTACTACTTCTCTTACAAGTATCTTTAATAGTCTCAGTATATCAAATTTTCAGATAAAAGTGGTAGAATGTAAGTCATTTTACAAAAAACTGGACAAGATGTCCAGCTTTTTTATTACTCTTTAGTCGTATGTCGTTTACCTTGGGCTATGGCATCTGCTTCTGTCATAGTGACGACATTAGCCTTATTGGTATTGCTAGGCATACTATTGATGTTATACCAATAAACATCTGCTGTTCCATGACGCGCCACATAAACTGTTCTACTTTCTTCCTGTGTAGGTTGCACAGGCTCTGGCTCAGAACTCGGTTGTTCAGCCAGTTGGGAACTCTCAGAACTAGGCTCAGATGGTGCTTCAGTAAATTCAGTTACCGTATTTGTTGCTGTCCCATCTGCATAATTGATTTCTGCATTTGGTGATTGGTTATCTAAGACAACATGTGTAACTCCCTGACTATCAAGAGTCTCCTTATCTCCACCAAGTTTAATTTCCAAGAGATTTCCAGAACTATCGATACCAACATACTGAAGTTCTACTTGACGAGGCAACAACTCGTCTCCACTGTAGATAGCTGTTACTTTATAATCTAACCAATAGTTAGGGTGGAGTGCCAGCCAGTTATCCAAGCGATTCTCGTAATAAAGCATGCCTGACTGATTATCTTCATCGGTTCCTTTATAATTTCCAGAGTTCAACCAGGCAGTCATAGGTACTAAATTCTTGCCCTCGTCATTGACTCCAGAAAACTGATAGCCAATCAGATGTCCTCGATTCATTAACCAAGATTTTGATTTACCATCACCATAATAAAACTTATAGTTATGCCATCCTACAGGATCATATTTTATTTTACCGGGGCGTTTATTCTTTGGCTCGTCCTTATCTTGTAACTGTATATGAGCACTGTGGGCACGTCCTAACTGGTCCTTTTCCTCCATGACAAACTGTTTTTGACCATTAAAAGCTAATATACCATTGTTCTCATCCGCTTGAGCGACTTGAGGGGGCACAGCCAATGATTGTTTGCTAGTATCTACTGAAAATCCGAAACCTAAAGTAAATACTAAAACAAGAAGAGCAAATAAACGAATTCTACTATTTCTTTTTTCTTTCATTATCTTAACTCCTTAATTTTTTATCACTTTAATTATACAGGACCTAATCTTTTTGATAAACGTACCACGATTAAAAACATGTTCAAATCCAGCTTCGTCGTTTCCTCGAATTAAGATACCTGATAGTTGATGATTCTCAGATTCTTTTACAATTTTTTTTGATAAATGTTTTGATTTTATTTATTTGCACCCCAGATAGCTTTACATTCAACGTTAAATCATCCAAGCCATCAGTATCAAATAAATCAGATAGAGCTTCACGTTTTTCTGATAAAGAAGAAAAAATATCATTTTTTGAAGTAAACTGAATTTCATCAACACTAGATAATTTTTTAAAAAATTCCTCTTTATCTTCATAAAACCCCTTTATGTTAAACTTAACTTCCGTTGTATCTTTAAGAATTTTTTCTAACAGATTACGGTGTCTTACATCCGAAAAATACAATAAATTATTATCTAAATCAAATAAGACAAAAAATTGCTTCAAAAATTCCAACTCTGTTTCTTATTTGGGATTTTCACGTTTTTGATTCGTATAGTAGTCCGTTACAGTAGTATCTCTTGGCTCTAATTTTCCAGATTCTATTACTAAAAAAATGAAGTGATTATTTTTATCAACCTCTATATGATATAATCCATCTTTATGTTGTAAGTTGCATGGAGTCAACTTATCAAATGTCTTTAAAATAGGTTGTAACCATCTCTCCTCTTTGATCGCTTTCAATAAATGGTTTCCAAATAGAAAAAGTAATCTCTGACATTTATTTTCCCTCAAATTCTTTCAACTTTAAAATTCTAACAGCTATATTCTCTACTCCACCTTCACCTGTCCATTCATCAACATTGGCAAGAGCCAATCACGTACTTGGGTGAGTTCTTGTTTTTGTTCTTCATTAACTTTTATATAACTGTTAATTGATGATACTTTTTCTTCAAATTTTTTAACAATATCTAAATTTGGCTGAATGATAGTTATATCTTTTAAAACAGTTGCTGAAATCTCTTTAAATGTTGAACCTGAAGCATGTTGTTCAATAACTTTTAGATTATTCTGTAAAGTATAGTAAATGTAATTTTTACCATATTTTTTGTCAGGAATAAAAGATTTAAAGCCTTGATTTGTTGTAATCTCTTTAGTTGAAATTGCCAGATACCCAACCGGAGCTCTTGAGCTCATTAAAACTGTACCTTCTGGATACAATTTCAAACCAGCATCTTTTAATCCTCTTACTGTAACATCAATTTCTCCATTTTTTATAAACTTATTTCCTTTATTATTTGACAAGTCATTTGGTGTAATCCAAGAATAACCTTCTCCACCTTTAGTGAAATTATCAGAAATTGATTTTGTTGGAGTACTTCCACCAACAATAGTACCCAAATTTTCCAACTTCTCCACTCCCCACCCTTCTGGGATTTCGCGTTTGAGTTCTGGGTGATAGACCATCTTTCCGCCTGATGATTTGTAGGGTTTGCCATTCTGGTCTGGAAAATCAAACTGTACAAACCAGTAGTCATAGAGGGTCTTAGCCATGGCTTCTAGCTCTTGGTTGATTTGGTTGTTGATTTGGATTTTTTGGTCAATTATTGAGATTGAATTAGCAATTCTTTTTTGTTCTTCAATGTTGATTTCAATATCAACAACCATATCTCTTAACATACTTTGAGTAATAAGTGGTTGACTAGAACCAATTTGTTTACTATTTAGATTTAAAGACTTCAATACATAATATAAATACGTTAAATCTTGTCCTTCTTTCGGAACACCTGCGATTGCATTATCTGAAACCCAACATGAATTTTCTTCAACATATATACTTCCACAATATGCACCCACTCTTCCGACAACTATGGTATGACTAAAATTAGACTTATCGGTATAACCTAATATTCCGTTTCCGCCATATATAGGTATAACTCCATCACTTTTTTTTATAGATTTTCCATTTTTAAAATCAATTACATCACCTAATTTAATCTTTACCATACTTGATCCCCTTCATTTGCTCTTCAATCTCCTGCTCCAATGCATGTGATTGCTGAAAGAGGTCTGAGAGTTTGTTTTGAAAGGCGGTCATCTTAGCTTCAAACTCTTCTGCTGTGATATCTACATAGTCTATCTTGATATCAAAGTATTGACCTGCGCTGAGAGAGTAGTTTTTCTCCTTGATGTCCTCATAAGAGACGGTGACAGAAAAGTCCTCGACGGCTTCTTTCTTGATAAAGGTCTCGACAATCTTCTGCTCTTCCTCAGGAGACAGCACAGTCTTTTGGTTCTTGCCTTCCTTGACCTTGGTTCCAAGATTTGAGGCATCAATGAGGACAACATCGCCCTTGTTTTTCTTATCGATAAAGAGGATGGAGACGTTGGTACCTGTCGTCGCAAAGATATTGGACGGCATAGAAACGACACCAGCCAGCATTTGATTGTCTACCAAGTGTTTACGGATTTTCTTATCAATGCCATTTTGCGCCGTAATAAATCCTGTCGGCAAGACAACGGCTGCTTGACCATCTGGCTTCAAGGAATAAATAATATGTTGGACAAAGAGCTCATAGATAGCCATCTTATCCTTAGATTTTGCTGGGGTTTTAGGCACACCTGCAAAGAAACGCTCACTAGCTTCTGGCAAGCTCTCTACTTGGTCCCGCCATTTTGAAAAGTCCAGTTTGAACGGAGGATTAGAGACAATATAGTCCATCTTTTCAGTATGACGATTACGTAAAATAGTATTGCCTTCAACGATATTATTAATAGAGTGTTGGAGTCCGTTCAAAATTAGATTGAGACGAAGCAGATTGGAGGATTTTTGTGAGATATCCTGACTATATACTGTTGCCTTATCCACACCAATACGACTAGCCAGGTTCATAAGCAAGGTTCCTGAACCCGCAGACGGGTCATAGACACGCACATTTTGAGGTTTGTCATTACCTACTAGGATCTCCGCTATAATCTTAGCGACAGAGTGGGGTGTGTAGTACTCGGCATACTTACCACCACCGTCTTTGTTGTAGTCCTTAATCATGTACTCAAAGAGAGTAGAGAAAAAGTCAAATCCTTGGGAAAAAATAGCTTCATCAAACTTGACGCGAGCAAGAAGATTGATAATGGATTTGGCCACCTCGTTACGCTTACTACTATCTGGTATGATATCGGTAATTAGGCGCTCATTAAAGAGACGAACAGTTGTATTTTCATCTGTATGAACAGAGAAAATATCGTTGTTGTCAATGGCTATTTGATTGAGAGTGTTTTCAAACGTCTCATAAAAATCAGATTCATTTTGCTTGCGATGGAGCGTTTCGATGAATTGATTTGGCTTCATCCAGGCTGTTGAAGTTCCGATATCCTCTAGGAGCCAATCATAATCTTCTTCACTCATAGATACTAGATGCTCATAAGTGTTTTCCGAATCGACGTTTTGAGCTTCATAGAGAAACTTGTCATTCAAGAATTTGTACAAGAAAGATTGGGTAAGGAGCTTGTACTCTCCTGCTTCACCGCCTAAACCAGCATGGGTAAAGACTGCTTTCAAATCGTCTACCAAGTTTTGGACTTGGACCTTATATTGTTCATTCATTAGTTTTGATATTCCTGTTCGTATTCTTCAAATAAAGATTCCACAAGATTGTTGAAGTCTTGTTTTGTCAACTTTTCATTTCCAATTGATTCTGTGTTTTTCATTTCTTTGCGTGCCTGTTCACGAATCATTCGTTTCAAAAAGTCATTGTTATCAAGGACACCTTGATTTAAACCAATTTGATAATCTAATTTGGCTTTTGAGCCTTTAATCACATGGAAGATAACTGGAAATTCACTTACCACGGTTGAGTTGGTGACATGTTTGAAAGATCGAGCTGCCATTTCATCGCCATTGAAATTCATAGCTAGTCGTCGCATTCGGCTCTTATAATCTTCAAATGCGTCAAACAGATTTTGATACTCAGTCTGAGTTTCTTTGATATTCTCCATTGTGAGGCCTTCCTGCTCATAAATCATATGTTTCTTCATGATTCTACGGAATTCCTCATAGAGATTTACCCATTCAGGGTCTTTTTCATCTGGACGACCGTTAATCCCACCTGCAACTCGTTTGCGAAGCTCGTAGAGATCATTCGCTGCTAGTCGTAACTCCTCTTCTGCGATTTTAACAAAACTAAATGTCGTATCAGACATTGCTAGATTAAGCAAGGTTCGACTTGAAAATTCATCAGGTTTTTCCATAAGTGAAAGGTTAAGTAAACGTCTTGAAATCACGTTCAACAAAGTCGAAACCTGGTTAATGTCAATTTTATTTAGAAGTTCACGATGTCCTAAAAGTCGAGCAACATTATAAAATTGCTTCATCGCTTCTAGAGCTTTTCGTAACTCAATCAGTTGATGTCTATCCCTCACTTCGTCGATGGTTTGAGAGAAGAACTCTAGATTCTCAGTTGGATAATTCATCAAAATTGTCTCTGATTTTTCAAGCTGTTTACTAATTTCATCTGCTGAAACAAAGAGAGAACCAAAAACATTTTCAACATCTTCTCCTGTGTTTTTTGGATCATACTCCTGATTGAGCTCCTCCAAATACGCACGATTGGTTTTATCAAATTCTTTCGAAATATCTGCAAAGTCAATCACATATCCAAATTGATAATCCTTATATGGACGATTCACACGTGTCAATGTTTGAAGTAAGTTATGAGCCTTGATTTTGCGACCTAAGTACAATCTTTTCAACCTGGGTGCATCAAATCCTGTTAGTAACATCGAATATACAATAACAAGATCAATTTTACCTTCTCTATAGCTTTCTACACGATCTTTCTTGTATTCTTTGTCACCTTCATCATGAAGGATTAAAGCTGATGTGATATTTGTCTCCCCACGACTTCTGCGTTCTTCTAATTGCTTTTCAATCTCACGAGCTTGCTTAGATGAATCACAAACGATCATTCCACCGATGGAATCATCATCGAAGACAACATCACGTGCTCTATTGAAATCTTCCAGAATGAAATCCAACATTGGTGAGACATAACGTGGATGGGCAAAAATATCATCTTTTGAAAGATCTCCACGCAAGATTTCTTCATTGATGGTTTGAAGAGTCTCTTTATAAGAGGTTTCAATATCTTCACGCATCAGACGAAGTGTAAAACCATCATCAATCGATTGATTATAGTAGTATTTATGGATATAATCACCAAAAATATCACGAGTCGTTGCATGACTTTCCTTGGTTTTACCATCTTTTTTATATGTTATTAGGGGCGTTCCAGTCAATGCAATCTTAATAGCATTTTTATCTGCATTGTATAGATTTGGGAGATAGGAGCCTTTCTCATTATATGAACGGTGAGCTTCATCAATAAAATAGATATTTTGACGATTTAAATCATAGCCTGAATGATCTGTTAAATCTGAATTATCCTTAAATTTTTGAATATTAACGACAGCAACTTGATAAGCATCATGTTTTTCATTCAATTCTTGTGGACTGTTAATCCTTTTTACTTTCAAACCACGTTTCGTAAACTCTCGCGTAGCTTGATCTGCAAGATCCAAGCGATCAACTACAAAATAAAACTGAGGCACGATTCCTTGTTTTGAGAAATAATTTGTAAGGTACCTGATATTAAAATAAGACAAGGCAGTTTTTCCAGATCCTTGTGTATGCCAGATGACACCTTTCTTCACTCCTTTTCCAATTGCATCCTCAATTGCTTTTGTTGCAAAAAACTGTGGATAACGCATCACATGTTTTTGCAGTTGAATAGTGCCATCTTTCGAGTGTTCTTCTACATAAGCTAATCCATATCGAAGCAAAAACAATAGTCTTTCCTTTTGATAGAGTGATGAGATAAATGTATTACAAGGTGTACTTGGATCTTGATTTGTCTTAAATTCTGGCTGAGATTTCAAGGCAAATCGATTAACATCTTTTAATACTGCGTCAATCTCCTCTTCACCTAATGAACGTATAGAATAAATTAGTTCCTCTTCTCTTTCTTCCTTAAATGCATTGAATTTAGTTTTTGAAAATGCATTGGAACAGTAAAAGGATCCTTGCTTTTGTTGACCTTGACCACTGATATAAGGTAAATTATCTGAGAACGAAATTAATTGTGTAATATTATTGAAACGACGGAATCTCCTATTCTCAAATCTAACGGCTGTTCGTGATTGCTCAGATTGAATAGCAGTCTTACCATCACGAATGGCATTAGGTTGTTTCACTTCAATATATGAAAGTGGTAAGCCATTTATAAAAATGACGATATCAGGTCTAAACTCGTCTCCTCCATTTTGACAGGTTACCTCTAAAGCAAGGTGAAATGTATTATTTTCAGGGTTTTCCCAGTCAACATAAGTTGGACCACTATCACTTACTATACGATTATAAAAGGCACGTCCTAAATCATTTTGATCTAATTCAATCTTGATATTATTAAGTTCTCTTTCAACATCCAAATCAGTTGCATAATTATTGAACTTTAAAAATTGCTCTCTAAAGATTGAAATTAAAATATTTGTTTCGGGGTCTCTCCCCATAATCTCCTTACCATTATGAGGAAGATATGTATACCCCAAACGCATTAAGTGTAAGGCTGCTGGAATCTGAACCCTAGTTAATTCTGAAAACTCTCTTCTAGAAACCATTGTTTCACCTCTCCGTCCTGTCATAATCCCTTACATTATAGCATTTTCACGGTTCCTTTCATAGTTTTGGGAAAGTTCAAACAAAAAAACACAGCTTGGTTCCGTGTTTTTATCTTCTATTTACTCTTTTTTTCTGAATGAGTTTTTCCACTCTTTGGTAACTGGCTTCAATTTCTTCCTTGCTAAAGAGTTTTGATTGTGAGTCTTCCCAGCTACTGCCGATGGCTGGATTAGTTTTATTCTTCATAAGTTTCTCTTTTTACTCTCCCCTATGAATCGTAAACCCTGTGGCTTGTTGGTTAGCCATGATGATCATGTCTGAAATCTGAACACGTCGTGGTTGCTTGGTGACATATAGGACCGCCTCCGCAATATCTTGGGCTTGGAGGGCTTCCAAACCTTGATAGACCTTGGCTGCCTTGTCCTTGTCACCGTGAAAGCGAACTTGAGAAAAGTCCGTCTCAACAATACCTGGCTGAATGGTTGTTACCTTGATATCTGTGGCAATGGTATCAATACGCAAGCCGTCACTAAAAGTTTTCACTGCAGCTTTGGTTGCTGAATAAACAGCGGCGCCTGCATAAGCATAGATGCCTGCTTTAGAGCCCATATTGATAATATGGCCCTCATTGGTAGCTACCATACTCGGCAAAATTTGACGTGTCACCATCATCAAGCCCTTGACATTGGTGTCGAGCATGGTCAGCAGGTCCCACTCTTCGTAGTCTTGGTAAGCTGTTAGGCCTAGTGCCAGGCCTGCATTATTGACTAAGACATGGACTTGACCCACACTTTTGAGAATGGCTTGGCAAACGTCCTTGACCATGTCCATATCGGTAACATCCAGTGCAAAAGTCCAAACTTTTTGGGCCTGGATAGGTGGCTTGGAGCTCTTCTTTCAAGGCTTCTAAGCGCTCCACACGGCGACCTGTTAGGATGACATTTTCCCCCTCTTTGGCAAAGGCATACGCCGTTGCTTCACCAATTCCTGATGTTGCTCCTGTAATAAGTACGTTTTTTGGCATGATATCCTCCATTTCTATAGTTCAGATGGCCCTAATCGCTGTTAGTTAATTCACTCAATTTTTTGATATAATCAGGAAGTTCTAGCTTGGGGTGACTATATTTCTTGTTTCCTGACTTCCAAAATATCGAGAGTAATTGGTTGAAACCGTCTTGAAGAACCTTTTTTGTTGGTCAGTAAGATTGCCAAATTCTTGTAACAACTGACCTAGTTTAGGGAGAGTTTTTATCCCAAGATCGTCTAGACTTTCAATTCCAGAATCAAGGATGGTATCAAAGAATAAATCACAGACTTGCTTGAGTTCTTGATTTGGCAAGGCCTCAATCCATTCTTGGAAAGTTCCTTCCATGCGTTGACTCATCTCTGTGGGCTGATCCACATAAATAAATTCCCTGTTCTCCGGGTCAACCTGCCAAAGTAAGGCATTATATTGAGAGATCCCTATACCTTCCGCTGCTACTAGCTGAGCAGCCTGTTCCCAGTAGAGCATGACTCTACAACAGAATCTCGAGGTCTGATAACTGTCATCTTGACTTTCAACTCTTGGTAAGCAGGATTTTCTAAGAGTGGTTTCATCAACCTTGGAGAATCTAGGAGCAAGAGCTCTGCTATTTGCTCACGTAGAACAAGTCGAGCTTTGAATAGCCGAATAGAGGGCAAGATTACCACCCTTTGAATGGCCAAAAACAAGTGATATAGCCACTGAGATTAGGCAAGTGATCAGACAGAAAGGCAATAGCTGAGCGATGAGCTGGAATTTCTCGACTATAGGTCAGCTGAAAATCCTCCTTCCAGCCAATGACACTATATCTGTCCCACGAAAGACAAGCTGATGGTAGTCTAATTCAGGTAAACTGAAAATTATGGCTGCAAATTGCTTTTCAACTTCCTTGTCCAAGACACTACGGTAGCTACTTAGATCAAGTCCCGCAAAACGCCTCGACCTGACCATAGATTCAGCTAGTTCAACCCGTTTCTTAGTCACCATGAAGCTGTAGTCTAGATTCAGGTCTTTCTCCTCGCATAATCATGTAAATTGAGGGGCTTCTGTAAATCACTTGCTGTGAACCATTTGTCATAGGTCAGGTAACCAATTTCATTAATGCAAACCTTATCCAAGATATTGAGAGGTTCTTGATCAAAGGTAAGCTCCTTCACCTGTTCAAGATAATCGATTAAATTGGGCATGGTAAACTCCTTGAAAGTCTTTCTTACTTTGATTTTACTAGAATTTTCACAAAATTGTTAGTGAAAAATGTGATATGATAAGAGAGATTATTTATTAAGAAAAGGAAACTTATGACTATTTCACGATTTTACCGTATCTTACTAGCTCTTTGTGGACTGGTAGGAGTCTCTATTCAAATCCATGATGATGGTTGGGGCATGTTGCTCTACTACACCGTTTTGTCCAATATCCTCGTCTTTTCTAGTTTGATTTTCTTTATCATCTATGACTTCAAAAAAGGGGATGCGACGACTAACACAAAACTCTTGCGTTACAAGGGTGGCGTAACCATGGCCATCCTCATCACTGGAGTCATCTATCACATCCTCTTGGCTCCTATTACAGAACCTGAGAAATTCTGGACCCTCCGCAATTTCTTAGTTCACTATATTGTCCCTTGGGGATTGGTGCTTGATACCCTCATTTTCGACGCTAAGAAAGCCTTTCGTCTGCGCGAACCACTTTACTGGTCCCTATTCCCACTGTCTTACTTCGCCTTTGCCCTTCTAAACGGACTGGTTCTAAAACTGTCAATTCCAGGTGCCAAAGATAGTCCTTTCGCCTACTTCTTTATCAATGTCAATAAATTTGGTTGGAATAAGGTCATGATAAACGTCCTGGTCATCAGTGCTGGCTACATTGCTGTTGGCTATCTCTTATTCCTCTTGAAAAAATTTATCGGTCGTAAACCGGCATAAAATACAAACTGAGCTCCAAAAGAAACTCAGTTTTTCTATTTCAATAATCCTAATCTATCAAAAGCCTTATAGAGGCCATCAACATCAAAAAAATAAGTTTTGACATGATATTACCTCAAATATTTTGTCCTTATTATAGCCTTATATTGATTTCAGGGCTACTATTATCCTTAGACAAACTGATACTATCCTACGATTGTATTCTTCTCAATCCAATGTATTGCTATTTCGCATGAAAGAAGTTATCATGAAAATATGAACGATTTAAAAACATTACTGAACCATTTGCCCTATAAACTAGCAGCCTATGATGCTACAGGAACCCTTCTCTATGACAATGGTGGGGCTGACGGTAGCTTCTTTCCCCGTGAGTCTGAAAATTTGCCCGATTGGATTCTATCTGAGATTTTGGCTTCTCCTAACAAAGAAATGAGTTATCAAATTCCCACAGACAGTTTTGATCAAATCCTAATCCAGACCTATCAGGCTGCTCTCGATAAAGAAGGAAATGTCCTTGGATTTTGGGAAACCATTTATGATTTAAAACAACCTCTCAAGACCTATCTGGATAGTTCTGCTCAAGCTCTAGTAGCTTGGTCTGATGCCACTAGTGGTGCTAGTTTTAAGGAAAAATCTGATAAATAAGGCTAAAAATCCTTCTTAAATAAATGAAATATTCACTTAATCCACAACTAATCCCCTAATAATACCCTCATTAAATCAGTTTGAGCTAGTATTACTAAACTTTAAAAAAATAAGTCACTGTAATATATCTCACATAATTTATATGCCGAGTGTTTTGCATTTTTACGCTATTTAATGTAGAATGGGAAGGGATGAGAAGAAGAATTAAACCGATCGTTGTTTACGTGGTTCTAGCTCTTTTAGGATTAGCATTAGTTATTGCAAACATTCACAATACGTCTAAACAGCAGGCGCATCTCGAGAAAGTGAAATCAGCTATTCCTTCTGCTACTACACCAAAAACAACAACCAGTAGTACATCTGACAGTTCCGATGAGGAGCTGATACTCAATCCCATTATCGACCTTTCGGGTTGGCAACTTCCTCAGGATATCGACTACGATGTCTTGTCAAATTATATTTCTGGTGCTATCATCCGCGTCTTCGGTGGTTCACAGATTAGTAAGGATAGTAATGCCGCCAGCTCAAATGGAGTTGACAAATCTTTTAAAACACATATCAAAGAACTCAAAAAACGTGACGTTCCAGTTGCCGTCTATTCCTACGCCCAAGGTACTTCTGTCAAAGAGATGAAGGAAGAAGCTCGTATTTTCTACAATAATGCTTCTCCATACAAACCTACCTATTACTGGATTGACGTTGAAGAGGAAACCATGTCTAACATGGAGGAAGGTGTCCAAGCCTTTCGTGCTGAACTCAAACGTCTAGGAGCTGAAAAGATTGGCCTCTATATTGGTGCCTATTTCATGCTTGAGCAAGAAGTTTCAACCAAAAACTTCGATGCCGTTTGGATTCCAGCCTATGGTACCGACTCGGGCTACTATGAGGCTTTGCCAAATACTGAAATCGACTATGACCTTCACCAGTATACGTCACAAGGAAGCCTTCCTGGTTTCGACAATACCCTAGATCTTAATCAAATCAACCCTGAGAAAAACAAGCGTAAAACCTTTGAAAAACTCTTTGGAAAGATTAAGAAGAAATCAACTAAAAATAAGAAAACTACTTCGACAAGTTCAACTAGCTCAGCAACTGTAACCAGCTCATCTCGTTCCTCAAAGTCGTCTACTAGTGAGTAAAAACCAGTGTTTCAGACACTGGTTTTCTTCTTGCCCAAATTGACTTAGGCGTGTTTGGACAAATGTGTTATAATGGAAAGTAGAAATGTACAACTTTGAAAAGGAGATAACGTAATGGCTAAAAAAAGCAAAGTCAAGAAAACTTTGGTCGACCAAATTCTTGATAAGGCTAAAATAGACCATGATAGCTTATCCTTCAACGGTTTAGAAGGAGAGCTTCCAGAGGATGTGGCGCGTGAGAGCATCTATAAAACCCTGGCCCTTAAAGGGGATAAAACAGGACCAGTCATTGGTATTATCCCTATCACTGAGCATCTATCCGAAAAGAAATTAGCTAAAATTTCAGGCAACAAGAAAGTTCAAATGATTCCACAAAAGGATCTCCAAAAAACAACTGGCTATGTACACGGGGCCAACAATCCTGTGGGAATTCGTCAAAAACACAATTTTCCCATTTATATCGATCAGTCTGCCCAGGAAGCGGGTTTTCTTATTGTCTCAGCTGGAGAGATTGGGCGTTCTATCCGCATCAACAGTCAAGAACTTGCTGATTTCGTTAATGCCGAGTTTGCTGATATTAAGGAGTAATCATGAGACTATATTTTGTACGCCACGGTAAAACTCAATGGAATTTGGAAGAACGCCTCCAAGGTTCCAAGGGAGACTCCCCCCTTCTTAAAGAATCTATTGAGCAAGTCAGTGAGCTTGGCCATTACCTCAGTGATACTCATTTCGACTTGGTCTTATCAAGTGACTTACCACGCGCTAAAAAAACAACTGAACTCATCATGGAGTCTCAAAAAACTAAAGCTAAAATTACCTATACCAAGGATCTGCGTGAGTGGCAATTGGGGAAACTAGAGGGACAAAAACTTTCTATCATTCAAGCGATTTATCCCAAAGAAATGGATGCCTTTCGTCATAACCTGGCCAACTTCCGTGCCAACAACTTTCAAGCGGAGTCCGTCTATCACACAACCAAACGTGTAGCTGACTTAGTCCGAACACTGAAAGATAGTAGTATGGAGAACGTCCTCCTCGTCGGACATGGAGCTAATCTAACAGCTTCTATTCGTAGTCTACTTGGCTTTGAACCTGGTCTTCTTCGTAAAGCCGGTGGTCTTGACAATGCATCTGTCACAATTCTCGAGACAGATGATTGTGAGCACTTCACTCTCAAATCTTGGAATGACACATCCTATAGGACTCAAGTCAACAAAATTAGCTAAGTCATCATCTTATATCGTGAAATAAGCGGTCCTTAACAGGATCGCTTTTTTTGCATGAAAAAACCCATAAAACTATTACTTTTTAGGGCTACTTGGTAATTGTTTCCGACTCGGTTCATCTTTGACAATTCTATGAACATGTTCCCAATAGTTATCAGAAAACCCTCTTTGCTTTTCTTCAGCATTAAGATGGTCCGCCAAGGCATAATAGGAATCTCAGGCAACACACTTCATCTGCTCCGCATCTCTAACACCCACAAAGAGAACACTACATTTATCGTTGAGCTCTTCTACCTATTTTCTAAAAGCATCACGCTCAGTACTTAGTGCTTCAATATCATATTTTAAGTTATCTGTTCCCACCATTTCACTTCCCCCCTTTATCACATTCTAGACAATAAAACGGCCTCGTTAGGCCGTTTTTTTATTTTCCATACTTCATACGAAGAATTTTTTCCTGGTTAGCATCCAAACGAAGGAGAATAACCACCTTATCAATACTCATATTGCTCTCAAGAAGACGTTCAGCTGCCATCATAAGACCATTGTTAATACCCAGTTGAAGAACTGGATTTTCTTTATCGTTAATATCAAAGATAAATTTGTTATTTGGAAGGTCGAAAAGGACTTTCACAGCTCCAAAGAGTTGCTCGAAACTATCGATTTCCAAGTCAAAGACTGGTTTCGTACCGGGTTTAAGGCTACGTCCACGGTGGTTAAACCACATAGAATGCCAGCCACTGTTAAAGGCACCCATAACGTCATTGTCGTATGAATCTCCGACGTAGAGAGTCGTCGATGGATTCATATCAAATTGTTCAGCAGCAAGATTGAAGATTTCCTTTTCAGGCTTTTGGAATCCTGTCGCCTGACTGACGATGACATGTTTGGGATCCACGTAATCGTATAATCCTAACTTCTTGACTTTCTTAAGCTGATGCTCTGTTGGTCCATTAGTAATAATTCCCATACGAACATTTTTTTCTTTGAGGAAATCAAGGGTCATGCGCATTTCATCAAGCATAGTAATGTTTTCCAACTCATGCTCGTAAACCTCTTGGAAATGGTTCCCCATTTCTTCATCGATTTCATGGTAACCAAACTCCAAAAGTGTCTCTTTACAGCGCCAAAAACGGAAATATTCGGTTGTCCACTCACCGGTCATTACACGTGGAAAACCGATGTCAGAATAGTGGCGGAAACGAATATAAGCCTGATTCATATGGGTCATATCAAAGTCAGGGAAACATTTTTCCATGGCAATACGATAAGGTGCCTGTTGGTCGTAAATAGTATCGTCAACGTCAAAAACAATAGAAGTAATCATTTGTCCGTTCTCTCTTATGTCGTTCTCTTGTCACTGACTTAGATAAATTAAGAGGCCTAACAACTAAACTGTTACATCAGTTAGCTCCTGATCCTAAGTCTTGCAAAAGTAAGCTTTTAGTCAACTGTCTATAAGCAGTCATGCATATCTGTTTTTTGATTAGCATGAAATTGCCCAAACATTTTTATTATACCGTTTTTGCCTTCTTATTTCAATTTTTGACCAAAATTTGGAAAATATTATTCGTGACTTCCAGTATTTCAGATAGAAAAAAGGTTTGAAACATGACATTCCAAACCTTAGGGATCTTTTTATCATCAGATGATTATTTAATTTCTTTAAAAGTCATTTTCTGTTTCACTTCACCCTGACCACCTTTGGCAATCTGGTAATAGAAATCTTTTGATGTGAAATGGTCGCCATAAGCAAAGACCTTATTGTACTGCCATTGTGACAATTGATCATCCTCTTTTTTACCGAGAGTCAAAGTTGTTTTTGTCACATTATATTCCCATTTAGCTGTTTGGTCACTATAAGCTTTGTCAAAATCAGTCTGGCTCTTAGCGGCATTAACCACTGTCGTACGGTCCTGACTCACTAGTGCCTTGTTACCACCCTCTTGGAAGGCTACATACATGACACGATTGTTGATCTCACCATTTAAAGAACTTGAATATTGGTAAACCTTACCAGGTACAACACTATCCAAATGGTGTGACCCCCAGTAATAGAAGACACTGAAACCAGCTCCCGTAACCAAGAGGCAAGCAAGTACAACACTAATAATGCTATTTCTCTTTGACATGATTGGGCTCTCTCTATTCGTCACCAGTTAGGTCACAGGAATTTGCCTCTGAGTCTGTTTCAGTATGACTTGAAGAACTTGATGATGAACTTGATGATGAACTTGAACTCATGCGTGTTTCTGTTTGAGAATCATCACTTGATGAAGCTTTTGATTCAGATGATGTTTTAGTGCTTGATGATGAACTTTCTTTTTCTTTATAGACATCAACGTTGAAGGCCCACTTATCACCCTTGTAAGTTACCTTAATTTGGGCATATTTTGCCTTGACAAGCTCTGACATTTTACCCCCATTGTTAAGGGTATCGTAAATCTTTTTAGCGAGTGCTTTGGCATTGGCTTCAGTTCTGGCACCATCTTTAGGACCATTAGCAATGTCTTCATCTTTAGCAGTTTCGCCTTGACGGTAAAGCGCTGTTCTTTCAGTGTCCTCCTTAGCATCAGCATTCAGATCATTCTTATCATCTACATGTGAGAAGAATTTCCATTCAGGTCTACCTGAGCGTTTTTGTTGATAAATATTTGAAACTTCTTCCTGAACCTTGTCTTGGAAAGCATCCTCAGTCAATTCATTTTCTTTAGAAGTATCTGTACTTGCTTTACTTTCACTGCCACTTGCTGTTGAGCTTGATGCAGAAGAGCTTGTTGAGCTTGATGAAGCATCTTTAGATTCTGATGATGAAGAAGATGAAGAAGATGACTCCTTACTTTCTTTAGAATCTTTATCTTTATCGCTATTATTGGTATTGGAGAATGAAATGCTGTTATCAGAATTATCTGGAGCGTAAATCATTGTATTCTTAGAGTGGTCATCAGATACAAAAGTACTATTATTGATAATCACTCGATTGTTATCGCCATAATAGTTGTTGATAACAATCTTAGAATGTGCACAACGGTGACCATTACCAGTCACATGATAACCTGCTGGTACATCACCATCACGTTTCAAGATGAGGACGTCACCCGCGAAGATAAGGTCAATATTCTGAATATTGTTATCGTAGGCTAATTTTTCAATAGAGATTCCCGTCGCTTGAGAGATTCCCCACAAGGTATCACCCCATTGAATTACATATTTTTGACCATCTAACTGTTGTGGATTGATGTTCTGAGTTGTCAAATTATTTGTAATTTGTTGCGGTGTGCTGGCAATCCAGTTTGTAATATCTGCAGCGTGAGCACTTGTTTGATTTTGATAAAAGCCATCTGCTAACACAGATACCGTAGGTAGCCCAATAGGCGCTAGTAAAGCGCCAAGCATCACAGCTTTACCAACATAATTTTTCTTTTTCATTGTATACTCTCCTTAATTTCATACGAATCCTACCCTGTTGTTGTACACTTTTTTATTATATTTGTCAATAAATTATATAACTTCCTAATCAATCATTAATTCAAGTTAACTATTTTTCTTAAAAATAAAGGGCTTTCCCCTTTATTTATCTGACATTTAATCATTTGTCCTATCTTTAGAAGGTGATTTATGATACAATAATTACGACTATTTTATGGAGGACTAACATGCCAAATCAACACATGGAAGAATTAAACGATCAACAGATTGTCCGTCGTGAAAAAATGGCGGCCTTGGCTGAACAAGGAATCGATCCTTTTGGTAAGCGATTCGAACGCACAGCTACATCTGGTCAATTAAAAGAAAAATACGCTGATAAAACAAAAGAAGAATTGCACGAAATCAATGAAACTGCTACTATCGCAGGCCGTTTGATGACTAAGCGTGGTAAAGGTAAAGTTGGCTTTGCTCACATCCAAGATCGCGATGGTCAAATCCAAATCTACGTGCGTAAAGATGCTGTCGGTGAAGAAAACTACGAAATCTTCAAGAAAGCTGACCTTGGTGACTTCCTCGGTGTCGAAGGTGAAATTATGCGTACAGATATGGGAGAACTTTCTATCAAGGCTACTCATATCACGCACTTGTCTAAAGCCCTTCGTCCATTGCCTGAGAAATTCCACGGACTTTCAGACATTGAAACGATTTACCGTAAACGTTACCTTGATTTGATTTCTAATCGTGAAAGCTTTGACCGCTTTGTCACACGTTCAAAAATCATCTCTGAAATCCGTCGCTATCTCGATGCTCAAGGTTTCCTTGAAGTAGAAACTCCTGTTCTTCACAACGAAGCTGGTGGTGCTGCTGCTAAACCTTTCATCACTCACCACAACGCTCAGAATATTGATATGGTACTTCGTATCGCAACTGAGCTTCACCTCAAACGCCTCATCGTTGGTGGTATGGAACGTGTCTACGAAATCGGACGTGTCTTCCGTAACGAAGGCATGGATGCCACTCACAACCCTGAATTCACAACTATCGAAGTTTACCAAGCTTATGCTGACTTCCATGATATCATGAACTTGACTGAAGGTATCATCCAACACGCTGCTAAAGCGGTTAAAGGTGATGGACCTATCAACTACCAAGGAACTGAAATCAAGATCAACGAACCATTTAAACGCATCCACATGGTTGACGCCATCAAGGAAATCACCGGTGTTGACTTCTGGCAAGATATGACTTTGGAAGAAGCTAAAGCTATCGCTGCTGAAAAGAATGTTCCAGTTGAAAAACACTACACTGAGGTTGGTCACATCATCAACGCCTTCTTCGAAGAATTTGTTGAAGAAACTTTGATTCAACCAACATTCGTTTACGGTCACCCAGTTGCTGTGTCACCACTAGCTAAGAAAAACCCAGAAGACCCACGCTTCACTGACCGTTTCGAACTCTTCATCATGACTAAAGAGTACGGAAATGCCTTCACCGAATTGAACGACCCAATTGATCAATTGTCACGTTTCGAAGCACAAGCTGCTGCTAAAGAACTCGGTGACGACGAAGCAACAGGCATCGACTACGACTACGTTGAAGCCCTCGAATACGGTATGCCTCCAACAGGTGGACTCGGAATCGGTATCGACCGTCTCTGCATGCTTCTTACTGACACAACAACCATCCGTGATGTCTTGTTGTTCCCAACGATGAAATAATAATGATATCCCATTAGTCAAATAATGGGATATTTTTATATGAGGTATAAACGTGTTCAAAAACTGAATTACCTTTTTAAGAAAGAATAAACTGTGGTCGAACATCCTAAGACAAAGACAGAAGAAAGTCAATTCGACTTTTCCAGAGATCGCACAGATTATTTTCTCGACCAAGCACTTGCATTTTATTGTGAAGAAAATAACATTCCTTAAGAAAAACTCTGTTCATCTGATATCAGTGAACTACTCCTCCCCTGCATCTCTGATTTTTATGAAGATTATATGATTTTTTGTTACACAGTCTTGGTTATGTTACTAGAACTAAATTTGGCTGGAAAATCTATCACTTGGTTGAAGATGATATTAACGAAATCTTCAGTCAATATAAGACTCACATCGGGTAATATGAAATAATGCTTCTCTCGAAATGAGAGAAGCATTTTCTTATTTCCAAAATTTTGCTTTTGATGCTGCGATCCAATGTTTTAACTAGTTCTTTCACCTTGAAAAATACCCAAAAGTATTCACTACGGTCACAGAAATGATGTACTTTTTGAATCTAGTAATATGAAAATATTATCTATACCTATTTTTGATATAATGTTAGTAATTTGTATTCTTAGAGAGGGATTATACAATGCCAGAGGGAATTAATTTATTTCAGGACACTTTGATAAAATCACTTAAGTTTGGTTTTGTTGATAACATTAAATATCAAGAGGGTGGCTATTCTCCTCAGATTCTTGTGAATAATAGTGATGAAAAACGCTATGTCTTGACAGACCTACAGGAAGAATTAAGTAAGTGTGGTGCTTTCTACTTTTCTGTCGCCTTTGTCACTAAAAATGGAATTGCCATGATTAAGTCGCAATTATCAGACCTAATGGACAAGAAAGTGCCAGGGAAAATCTTGATTTCCTCATATCTAGATTTCAATGACCCTGATGCAATGCGTGAGCTACTAAAGCTTAAAAACGTTGAAGTCCGTTTAACACCCGAAAAAATGCAGATGCACGCCAAATTCTATCTTTTCGAACATACTGGTAAACAGGTACTGATTTCAGGCAGTTCAAACCTCACACATACAGCTCTAAAAATTAATTATGAGTGGAATATTAAACTGACCTCTACTCATAACGGGGAGTTTATTCAAAATACCAAATCAGAATTTGACCGTATTTGGGAACAATCAGAGCTACTAACACCCGAAATAATAGAGACCTATGCTAAAAAGAGAAAGAAAATCATTAGTCTCACAAAGATTAATGATGAAGAAAAGCTCCCTTATTCAGCTGAAAAAATTGTTCCTAATAAAATGCAAGAAGCCGCACTTGAAGGGCTCAGAAATATTCGGGAACAGGGAAAAGACAGGGCACTTGTTATCAGTGCCACAGGTACTGGTAAGACATTTTTATCTGCCTTTGACGTTAAACAATATAATCCTGAGCGCATGCTATTCATCGTCCATCGTGAACAGATTCTCAAAAAATCTTTAATAGATTTTCAAAAAGTTCTGGGCTTTAATCCATCTGAAGGACATATTTATCACTCAGGTGATGATTTAACTGGAAAAAAATATATCTTCGCGACTATCCAAACATTATCACGCGAGGATAACTTAAAAGCTTTTTCAAAAGACTTCTTCGACTATATTCTCATTGACGAAGTGCATAAGGCTGGAGCTGATTCATACAAAAAAGTTATGGACCATTTTACACCGAATTTTTATCTAGGTATGACAGCAACTCCTGAACGTACTGATGGCCAAAATATTTACGAAATTTTTGACTATAATATTGCCTATGAGATTCGCTTACAAGATGCATTAGAAAATGACATGCTCTGTCCTTTCGTTTATTTTGGTGTTAAAGACATCGAAATTGATGGTCAACTTATTGACGAAAAATCAAATATCTCAAACCTTACATCAGATGAGCGTGTCAAACATATTCTAAATAAAATTGATTTCTATGGTGTTTGTAATAATCAAGTTCGTGGACTTATTTTTTGCTCATCAAAAGCAGAAGCCAGAGAATTATCAAAAAAACTTAATCAACATGGAAAACGTACCATCTCATTGACTGGTGATGACGATATCAACTATCGTGAAAAGGTTGTTAAGCAATTAGAAGATGGGAAGCTTGAATATATCTTGACCGTTGATATTTTTAATGAAGGGATAGATATACCATCCGTAAACCAGGTAGTTATGTTGCGTAACACGCAATCAAGTATCATTTTTGTTCAGCAGCTTGGTCGTGGACTTCGTAAACATAAAAGTAAGGATTGCGTTACTATCATTGATTTTATTGGTAATTACAAAAATAACTATCTGATTCCAATTGCATTATTCGGTGATAAATCTATGAATAAAGATAATTACCGTCGTGAACTACGAGAACCAAACATCTTGAGTGGTTTAACAACCGTGACCTTTGAGGAAGTTGCTAAGGAACAAATCTTCAAATCGATTACAAACACGGTTCTATCTAACATGAAAATTCTCAAAGATGCCTATACTGATCTTGAAAATAAACTTGGTAGAACGCCTATGCTAATCGATCATTTAACCTTTGATAATATTGATCCAATAGTATTTTTCAACAATAATAGCTTCAAAAACTATGCGGATGTTATTAACAAATTTTCAAATAAGACAATAGAACTCACTGATACCGAGAGTAACTGGTTGAGTTTTATCACATTTGAACTTCTTCCTGGTAAACGAAAACATGAGCTTCTTCTACTTCAGGAACTTATCAAAAAGGGTGAAATCTCAAAAGATAAGTTTATTAAGATTTTGGAAACAGAACAATTATCTACTAAAGACTCAATTATCTCTTCTGTTAAGAATGTACTAAGTCTTCAATTTCTTAAATCTCAAGAGGTAAAAAAATTCGGCACAGAACCTCTGGTCACTCTAGAAAAAATGTTTATAAGCTCAATCCTGAGGTCATAGATAGTTTTAAAAACTCCGATTTCACCTTGCTCTTTAAGGATGTTATTGAGGCAGGACTATATAAAACAAATGATTATCCTGAAATATTTACAATCGGTCAAAAATATTCTCGTCGTGATGTCTGTAAACTTCTGAACTGGTTTAAAGATGAACCCCCACTTAACATCGGTGGCTATAAAATAGACAAGAATACTAACACTTGTCCAATCTTCATCACCTACCATAAGGATGATGAAATCAGTGATACTATCAAATACGAAGATGAGTTATTAAACGAGACTACTCTTAAGTGGTTTTCTAAAAACAAGCGTACACTTGAGTCTCCAGATGTAAAAACAATTATCAATTCCCCTGAAAATGGATTAGACCTAAAATTATTTATTATTAAAGATGATGCTGAGGGTGGCGATTTCTACTATTTAGGTGACTTGACCATCGTGCCATCTACTGTTGAAGAATTAGTACGCCCACTGGAAAGTGGTAATGAAAGTATTGTTACTATGAATTTCAAACTAGATAATCCTGTCCCTGACACTCTTTATCGTTACATAACTAATAAATAAGAGCACCACATAAGTGATGCTCTTATTTTGATAACAATTCTACAGCTGGTCTATCTACAGGTGCCCAATTCAAAGTTTTCAAGCGACTTGGCTCTAACCAAACTGAATCCTGATGCTCCAACAAATCTAGATTTCCACAAACCAGTTTAGCATGAAAGGTCTTCATAACAACAGTTCCAAAATCATAATCATAGGAGGCCTCATTGACAAACGAAATAATCTCAATCTTGGAATTTAGTTCTTCATAAATCTCTCGAATCAAAGCTTCTTCAGGTGATTCTCCTTCTTCCAACTTACCACCAGGAAACTCCCAGTATCCACCCAAGCTTTTTCCTTCTGGTCGTTGGGCACAAAAGATTTTACCATCTTTTTCGATGGCTGCTGCCACAACATTAATGATTTTTTTAGACATGTAACATTCCTCCAGATAGTATTCTAACAAAAAGCTATCACGACAAGCAAACTTAAATTTGTTATTTAAAAATGTTTCTCTCATCTCGAGAGAAGCATTTTCTTATTTCCAAAATTTTACTTTTGAAGCTGCTACCCAAACTGATAGACTGGCTAGAGCTGTTACTGCATAGATAGCGTATTGTTTCGCAGGATAAAGCCATGCTTTATTTTCTTCATGCCAATGAGACTTCCAGAGACCGATGTAATTTTCTGTTATTTCAGGATTTTTAAGGCACTCCATGTAATTTGCAGGTAAATTGTCTGGTTGATTCGTTTGTATGTTAATGATATAAATCACCAAAACAACCGCAATGACAGCTAAGAGTTTCAAAGCAATCTTTTTCTTGGCTGTTAGTTGAAATGCTTTCAATTATTTTTCTCCCCAATATAGTAATATATGTACTCCTATACTTTAGTATAAAAAGTAGGGATACAACATTAATGATTAAAAAGTCAAAACATTTCGAAATCCTTGCACATCTTCCTCATTGTGATATAATAAAATTGTCAATCTGCACAGAGATAAAGCTATTTCTGTGCAGATGTGACTTAGAAAGAGGTGTTTATGAGAACTTTAAAAAAGGTTTCTCTTGCTGAGGTAAATCAATCGATTGATACACCCAATCATAATCGTTTTTGGCAAAACCTTAAGGCTTTCTTGGGACCTGGGGCACTTGTGGCCGTGGGATACATGGATCCAGGGAACTGGATTACCAGTGTTGTCGGTGGGGCGACCTACAAGTACAGTCTGCTCTTTGTCATCTTAATTTCTTCTTTAATCGCTATGCAGTTGCAACAAATGGCTGGAAAATTAGGGATTGTAACCCAGATGGACTTGGCCCAAGCTACCGCCTTTCATTCGCCCAAATGGTTGCGATACACACTTTGGGTAGTCCTTGAGCTAGCCTTAATGGCCACGGACTTGGCTGAGGTGCTTGGTTCTGCCATTGCACTTAACCTGCTCTTTGGTATTCCAATCATGGTTGCCATTCTGGTTACAATCTTAGACGTCTTCCTACTACTATTAATCATGAAGCTAGGGTTCAAAAAAATCGAGGCTATCGTTTCAACCTTAATTTTGACAATCTTGGTTATCTTTGTCTATCTGGTAGCCTTGTCTGAACCGAGTATTACGGGGATTCTCGAAGGCTATCTCCCTACACCAACTCTCTTTGGACATTATGCTGCTGGACATACCAACCACCAGTTGACCTTGGCACTCGGGATTGTTGGGGCGACCGTTATGCCACATAACCTCTACTTGCACTCGTCCTTGTCTCAAACGCGTAAGGTTGACCATTCTAATGATGACGATGTGACAAAAGCTGTCCGTTTCATGAGCTGGGACTCAAACATCCAGCTAACCTTGGCCTTTGTGGTGAACTCCCTCCTCTTGATTTTGGGGGCATCCCTCTTCTTTGGTCACGCTTCTGATATTTCAGCCTTCTCACAAATGTACAATGCTCTTCAGGACTCTAAGATTGCCGGTGCAGTAGCTAGTTCAACACTTTCAACTCTCTTTGCCTTGGCTCTCTTAGCTAGTGGGCAAAATTCCACCATTACAGGAACCTTGACTGGTCAGATTGTCATGGAGGGTTTCCTCCACATGAGGTTGCCACAGTGGGTTATTCGTTTGTTCACACGTCTCTTTGCCCTACTACCTGTCATCATTGTAGCCATTCTCTACGGCGATCAAGAAAAGACTCTGGACCAACTCTTGGTTTACTCACAAGTTTTCCTTTCACTTGCCTTGCCATTCTCCATTTTCCCTTTGATTTACTATACTTCTAAGAAATCGCTTATGGGAAAACACGTCAATGCCAAGTGGAATACCTACCTCGGTTATGCCATCGCTATTGTCCTAACCATTCTCAATCTCAAACTTATCTTTGATACGTTTTAAAAAAAAACAAGGCTAGCACCATGCTGACCTTGTTTTAGTTTTTGAAGGCGTCAACGAGAACTTGGAATTCTTCGTTACTAAGGGTAATTCCCTTGCCCATCTTGGTGTGGTCTGGACTCCAAGTGCGGATATCGTACTTGGCTGGTGCTCCGTTAAAGCTCACACGATTAAGCTCCTTAGTCCATCCCTTATCATTCTCAGACAATACCAAGAGTTTTTCTTCAATTTCAAATGAAAATTCTGCCATTTGCTTACCTCCACTAACTTTATTCGTTTTTTTCCTGTGAAAATTTCAGGATTTAGCAAAAAGTTATCCACAAAATTTTACCTTTCATGCTATAATTATTTTATCAAGAAACGAAGGAAATGACCATGATAAACTTCTTAGAATCGGTAAAGCATCAGCTTCATCAGTTTGTGGAAACAGGTCACAGCAAACCTGTCCACCTAATGCAAAATTATCTTATTAATGATATCTATCATGCTATTGATAATAAACAAATGGTCATGCTGGCTTCTAATCATAGGACCTATAAGGGCTACATCAATCGTTATGACAGCCAACGTCAAGCTATCTTTATCGAGCAGGACAAAGTTATCAGTATGATTGAACTAAAAGACATTAAACGTCTAAAAATCATAGCTCAACGAGGTTAAGTATATTAGTTAACCTCTTTTTATTTTTGGGTTGACTAATATAGTAGGTCTTGGTATGATAAGTTAACTATCAAATCGCTCGAGGTTAACTCAAATGGCACAAAATCGGACACTATCCCTTATTCTTCCAGCTTTTGGTGCTGCTATTATTGCTGCACTGGCTCAAATCATCATTCCGATTGGGGCAGTTCCCATTACTCTACAGAACTTTGCTATAGGACTTGTGGCTGCTGTTTTTAAACCGAGGGAAGCTACTCTTTCTGCTATCCTCTATCTTATTCTTGGCGCTATTGGTTTACCCGTTTTCGCAGGAGGTGGCGGTGGGCTTCAATCCTTCTTTGGTCCTTCAGCTGGCTATCTTCTTGCCTATCCTTTTTTTGCTCTTGTCACATCAGCACTAACCCATGCTAAGACCCCTATCTGGAAAAGCTTTTTGGCTTTTGTTTTGGGAGATGCGCTTGTCTTTGTCGGTGGTATCCTTAGCCTGCACTTTCTTGGAAAGATGGGTTGGTCTGCAGCTGTGGCGATCGGTTTGACACCCTTTATCATTCCCGACCTCATTAAAGGTCTGATTGTTACTTTGGTGACTAAGCCAGTATTAAAAGCTCTAAAAAATCATAGCTACTTTAACTAAAGAAAAAAAGATTGAAGACTTTGTTCCTGTGAACAGAATCTTCAATCTTTTTATTTTTCAAAATAAATATCATAATGCTTTGAACAAGCTAGGTTGAAAGCACTGTGACAATTAGGACAAGCTATTGCCTCTTGATACTCCTCAATAACCATCTCATGCTGATAAACACCACAGATAAGGACCTTGTCCTGCTTGAGATGACAAGGATAAGCTCGAAAGCTATGTTCCTCCAAGCTATCATGACACTGATAACAAGCATAATACTTCAGACAATCGAAGCATTTTAGGGCAACAATATCTAGCTCTGTGTGATAATGCTGGCACCTGCTCTCATTATCTACTAAGAGACCATATATTTTTCTCGTCATTAGACACGAACAGTCTTACTTGAACCATCTTTTTGGTAGAGATTAATCAAACCTTCTTTAGTTGAACGAATCATATCACCAGGTTTAACTTCTTGTGGCACGGTAATAGTAAGAAGTTCCATTGGGTTTGGTGCACGATCAATCTTATTACCATTAGCATCGTGAAGATCTTTGATCTCACACTCGAAATGACGGAAGCCTGGTCCGTAGAATTCAACGTGGTCACCTTCGAGGATAACATTACGTTGACGGATCGTAGCTGTCATAGTTACTGGGTCAAAATCTACTACTTCACCAACAAATTTGTATTGTGGAATCTTACGACGGGCACCAAAGAGTTGCTCGTTTTCTGTTGGAGTCTTGTAATAAAAACCTGTTGCCAATTCACGTTGGGCAACTTTCCAAAGCTCGTTAACCAAATCATCTTTAATAGCATAAAAGGCTTCTGCACTTTCCATGTAAGCATCACAGGCCGCCTTGTAACAGTTGGCAACTGTTGATACATAATGGACAGATTTCATACGACCTTCGATTTTCAGGCTATCAACACCATTATCGATAAGGTCCGGGATGTTTTCAATCATACACATGTCAACAGCTGACATTGAGTATTCTTCAGGAACTTCACCGTGAATACTCTTTCGCTCTTGGCCGAATGGCATGTCGTAAAGGTCATATTTCCAACGGCATGACTGTGAACAACCACCACGGTTGGCATCACGATCTGACATGTGGTTAGAAAGGGTACAGCGACCTGAGTATGAGATACACATAGCACCATGGACAAAGGCCTCAATTTCAAGGTCCGTACGTTTACGGATTTCAGCTAATTCTTCCATAGTAACCTCACGTGCTAAAACAACACGAGTCAAGCCATACTGTTTCCAAAAATGAAACGTTTCAACGTTTGTCGCAGATGCTTGCGTTGACAAGTGGATGTTAAGGCCTGGAGCATAGGTTGAACAGATTTCAATCAAGGCTGGATCAGATGCAATAACGGCATCGAGTCCCATATCACGCAATTCACGGAACCACTCACCTGCACCTTTTTCATTTCCTTCATGGGTAACCATGTTAGAAGCAACGTGCACGTCAACGCCACGAGCGTGAGCGTATTCGATACCTTCACGAAGTTCATCCATGGTAAAGTTTCCAGCACGGCTACGCAAACCATAGGCTTGTCCACCAACGAAAACAGCATCTGCGCCGTAATTTACAGCAACTCTCAATTTTTCCAAAGTCCCAGCAGGTACCAGTACCTCTGGGCGTTTTTTAGTTGTAGTCATAATTTCTCCAATTTGCAAGATTGTCGATTTTAGTTTTTAGGATAGATCCTTCGTTCCCTGAAAATGGAAAACTCTCAACCGAGGGAGGACGTAATTTTATTTTACACGGTCAGGTTCATAATCATAGAAACCTGTGTCCAAACCACGGTTGGCTGGGTGTAATTTATGAATGGCTTCATCGAAGAGGAAGGCTTGATCCTGTGAAAATTCTCCAGCCTCGATGAGGTCACGAGCCTTCACAAAATATTCGGTAATTTTTACGAAGTTTTCACCTGGGCAATAAACACCGTCCAACTTCCAGTGGTCAAAACCATGCTCAACGAGTTCTGAAAGCTTAGTCATCATATCCAGGTCATTATTGGCAAAGATATGTGTTCCATGCAAATCTTCATAGACTGAGTAGTGAGAATCTGGATCTCCAGGTTCAGAAAGAAAGAGGTCACGTTCTTTGGTAACAGCTTCATCCGTTTTGATAAAGTTGTAGTAGTTTTGAAGAAGTGGTCGTTTTGAGTGGTGAATGATACTTGCCCCGTAAACCAAAACCTCTGCTGGAATTTGAAGATTTTCAGCCATGATGAAGAGTTCCGCAGATGGAATCTCACGGGCCAAAACAGCTTCAGATGCTCCTGCCTGTTTGCCCCAGAAATTAATCTGACGGCTAGAGGTTACCATGGTTGAAGCATCATAAATCATTTTGAAGGGACGTTTATCACGGTTACAGATGTAGAAAACTCCTGCATCACCAACCGTGATATAATCTGCTTTAATTTCTTCAAGAAAATCAAGGTAGTCAGGAAGAGCATCCATCATACTTTGGTGCATGAGGGCGTTAACTGCAACAGTTAACTCTTTACCTGACTCATGTGCCAGCTCTGCAATTTTTCGCATTTCTGCGAATGAAAAAGGCTTAGGCAAACGAAGGCCAAAAGTTTTTTCGCCGATGTAAATACGATCTACGCCAAGTTCTAGGAGCTCACGTGCCTGCTCATAGCTCTCAGCTGTCGCTGTAATCACTATTTTTTTCATAATTCATATTATAGCACAAATTGATTGATTTTTTTAGAACTTTTAGGTTTTGTTAAATCATATTTTGATATTTAAAAATAGTTTTATAATACTAGAATTTCAAAAAAACTTTGCAATATAAACTTTTTATGGTATTATTAAAAAGATTGTAACTAGTGAAATACTGACTCAGTCTTTTAGCCTACACAAAATAGTGATTTAAGTAGTTTATATAGAAAGGAGGCAGCAGACATGGCTGACAACTTACACCGTCAATTTGATCACATCGAAGATTTCGAGATTGAACGTCGTCAAACGACCAATTATCAAGACGATCAAGGTCTAAATAGTAATAGTATTAAACTACAAGATATGATTTTCTTTGGACGTGTCTCAAGCTTCTGTGTTTCAACAGTCCTAGTTGCCTTCCTTTTCTTGGTAGCACAGGTAGCTACCTTCTGGGCCTTCTTCTGGGCAATTACCATTAGCGCCATTGGTCAGTTAGGCATTTATGTCCTAATCGAATATCTTAAAGCAAAAGAACGTTGACTAAGGAGTCAACGTTCTTTTTAGTTTGATTCTGCTACTTCTTCAGAGATATCCTTGATATCAATGAAGATATCATCAACGATAGCTTTTGTTTCTGCTTTAACATTGGCTTGCTCAGGTGTTACTTGAGCTGTTTTTTCCTTGATGAGTTCAAAGCTCTCTTTTGCAAAGTCAGCAACTTGAGCTGTTTTTTCTTGAACGGCTTTTGTCAAATCAGTTGCAGTGATGTCGCCATTTTCAAATTTTGTTTTATAATCTTGGAAAGTATCGACTGCTAATTCTTTATAGTCGCTAACTTTTTCCACTACTTGATTTTGGTAAGCTTTAGGATCTTCTTTGAATGAAGCGATTTCCTCATCAATACGTGCTTTAACTGCTTTACCTTTTTCAGTTGTAAAGAAATACGCTGCTGCAGCTCCAGATGCTGCACCAATAATTAGGGTGTTTAGAAATTTACTCATGAAAAGACCTCCTTATTTTTTCTTGTCTTTTTTACCAAATAGTTTTGAAGCAACCTTGCCGATAGCAAAAGCTGAGCCTGCTTTACCGACACTTGCTCCTGCTGCACTTGCCTTAGCAGCGAGGTGACGAGCTCGAGTATTCAAGTCAGAAACACTTTCTGAAAGATCAGCTACTGCTACAAAGAGAGGATCAATCGTTTGAACTTTTTCATTAACATCTTCAACCAAGACATTAGCCTTAGCCAAAATTTCATTTGTTTGGTGAAGTGTTACGTTAATATCTGTACGAAGAACCGCAACTGTTTCTTCAACTTCTTTGACAACACGACGTGTGCGAAGTAAAGTTGGGATTAATGCAATTAGAAACGCAGCAAGTGCGATTGCGATAATAAGAAATGCAATTTCTACCATAGTTTTAGACTCCTTTGACCTGTTTAAAAGGTTAACAAAAAAACTGAATGTTTGACTCCTGCCTCGTATGACCTTTGTTATTATAATTTTCACTTCATTATAACAAAGTCTGAACAGTATGACTAGTTTTTCATTTTATAATCTGCTTTTTGACGTTGTTTACGGAAATATAAGAGGACAGCTCCAAGGATAATGATGGAAATGCTGACCCATTGTGAGACACGCAAGCCGACAAACATAAGACTATCCGTACGCATGCCTTCAATGACAAAGCGTCCAAGTCCATACCAGATAAGGTAAAATGAAGTCACATCTCCCTGTCGCAATCCCTTATTAAAATATCGTAGTCCCAGAATAATGCTAAAACCAACTAAATTCCATAGGCTTTCATAAAGGAAGGTAGGTACACGGTAGCTTCCATCAATAAACATCTGCTGACGGATAATTTCTGGAAGATAATTCAGTTGACTAACTGCTTTTCCATAGGCCTCTTGATTGACAAAATTTCCCCAGCGACCGATGCTCTGAGCTATCATGACCCCAGGGGCCGCAATATCTAGAAAATCTAAAACCGCTATAGCATGACGTTTGGCAAACCAATAAAGGACAGCTGCACCAGCAATCAAGCCACCATAGATAGCAATTCCACCATTCCAAATCGCAAAAATTTCCGATGGATTTTGGCTGTAATAAGACCACTGAAAAATCACATAGTAGAGCCTAGCACCAACAATGGCTATAGGAAAGGCTAAGAGAATAAAATCTAAGATATGCTCAGGATTGATTCCCTTTTCAGGAGCCAAACGCTGAGCCAGATAAACTGCAAGCAAAAGACCAGATACAATACAGATAGCATACCAATGAATACTGATTGGACCAAGTCTTAGAGCAATTGGATCAATAGTAGCTAACATTAGTCTTCACCATTCTTACTAATGAGGTCAGTCAAACGGTCCTTAAAAGTTTTGGTTGCATCATATCCCATTTGCTTAGCACGATAGTTCATTGCTGCAGCTTCTATAACGACTGACACGTTACGTCCTGTCTTAACAGGAATGCGGATACGTGGAATCTTAACGCCCTGTAATTCAATCTCTTCATTGCTATTTCCAAGACGGTCAAAGACCTCGTCATTTTCAAAATGCTCAAGACATATGCACAACTGAACTTGAGATGAATCACGGACAGCACTAGCTCCGTAAAGACTCATAACGTCAATGATACCAACCCCACGGATTTCAAGAAGATGGAGAAGAATTTCTGCAGGTTCCCCCCAGAGAGTTCCCTCATCCTTAGCATAGACATCTACACGGTCATCAGCAACTAGACGGTGGCCACGTTTCACCAACTCGAGCGCTGTCTCACTCTTACCGATACCAGAGTCCCCTTGAATAAGAACACCCATCCCGTAGATATCTACCAGAACACCATGGACACTAGTACGTTCAGCTAATTGAGAGTTGAGATACCAAGACATGTCACCTGAAAGTGATGATGTAGAGTTGCGTCCTTGAAGAACTGCTACACCATTTTCCTTAGCAGCTTGAAGCATCTCTTCTGGAATCTCAAGACCACGCGCCACGATAACAGCTGGAGTTTCCTCTCTAAATATATTAGCAAAAACAGAATAACGGTTATCAGCAGTCATGGTTTTAAGGTAGGTCCACTCCTTCATCCCAACCAACTGAAGTCGTTCTGGTGAATAATAGTCAAAATAACCCGCCATTTCTAAACCAGGACGAGAGATATCAGCCGTTGTTATCGCTTTTGCCAAAAGCTCCTCATTCCCATAGACAACCTTAAGTTTAAGCTTATCAACCAACATTTTAACAGTTACTGTCATGTTATTTCCTCCGATTATTTACTAGTTTCATTGTATCATAAAAAGGTTTTCAATGCGGTTCGCAAAGCAAAAAAAAAGACCTATGACTAACACTAAGGTCAATCATAGATCTTTTCTGTTATCATTTACTCACCATTTCCACTCGTCTTCTACAGGTTCAGCGTTTTTACGTTTTCTTCCATCCTTAAGTTTTATTTCGGGATAAATATCCTCTTTATAAGGAAGGATGAGGGCTAAAACTAAGTATAAGAAGATTCCAAACTGCGTGGAAACCATGAGAATAATAGCTAAGACACGAGCCAAAGTGAGGTTCCAGCCAAATTTATCTGCCAAACCTGCAAGAACACCGGCGACGAGTCTATTTTTTCGTATCTTATAAAAGCGATTTGGCATGGTTTTCTTCTCCTATCATTTCGTTGATATCATTGTATGATTTTTTGAGACAAAAAAAATCAGTCCTAGGACTGATTTAGAAAAATGAGTTTGCCTTGGCACAAACCGCATCCAAATTTCTGTGTATTGACACGGCGTTTGCGACGGTAAGTGTGACCACAAGATTGGCACTGATAAAGGAAGTAATTTTCTGCCTGGTTTCGCATTTTGGGGGCGTACCTAAGGCCATCCACCCTAGCTAGTAGGTCCTTGAAATCTCTATCCCCATGTTTGCAGCCCTTCCCTTGAAAATAAAGGTGGTAGTGACAGAGTTCATGACGGACGATTTTCCGAAAGGTCTCGAGGCCGTGTTCTTCATAAAGTTTCGGATTGAAATCTAAGTGTCCATCCTTGGGGAAGAAACGACCTCCAGTGGTCCTCAGGCGCTTGTTCCACAAGGCTTGATGCTTAAATTTCCAACCGAAATCTTCGATAGAAACTGTCTTAACATAATCAGTTAGATTCACGTGGACCCACCAAGGAAAGATTAAGCTTTTCGTGTTCTAAGTCAATTTTTGACACCCATACTGTAACTAAATCCCCAACAGAAACCACTTGGCTTGGATGGTTAACAAAACTCTTACTCATCTCAGAGATATGGATAAGACCATCCTCATGGACACCGATATCCACAAAAGCACCAAAGTCCACAACGTTACGTACTGTTCCTTCAAGTTTTTGCCCCACCGACAAGTCTTTGAGCTCAAGAACATCCTGGCGAAGTACCGGTGCTTCAAAATCATCACGCAAGTCTCGACCTGGTTTTAAAAGGTCAGCAATGATATCTTTAAGGGTTTCCTGACCAAGCCCTAGCTCTTCTGCTGTGTCTTTAAGATTAAGAGCCTTCAATTTTGCCTTAGCAGAGTCGTCCAAATCTGTGATGTCTAACTGCTTGAAGAGAGCCTTCACCGCTGGATAAGACTCTGGGTGGACTCCCGTATTATCCAAGATATTTTTAGCGTTTGGAATACGGAGGAAACCGGCGGCTTGTTCAAAGGCTTTGGCACCAAGACGTGGGACCTTCTTAATTTCATCACGTGATGTAAACTCCCCATTTTCCTCACGGTAGGCAACAATATTTTCTGAGATAGTCTTGTTGAGACCTGAGACATGTGACAAGAGAGTACTACTTGCTGTATTGACATTGACACCAACCTGGTTAACCACGGTATCAACGACGAAATCAAGATTTTCAGAGAGTTTCTTCTGGCTAACATCGTGCTGGTATTGGCCTACTCCGATTGATTTGGGGTCAATCTTAACCAATTCCGCCAGAGGGTCTTGAAGACGACGGGCAATGGAAATAGCAGAGCGCTTTTCGACCGTCAAGTCTGGGAACTCATGACGGGCCAACTCTGAAGCAGAGTAGACTGAGGCACCACTTTCATTGACAATGACATAAGAGGTCTCTGGGAAATCTTTGAGGACTTCTGCCACAAAGGCTTCACTTTCACGGCTGGCTGTTCCATTTCCGATAGCAATAATCTCAATAGCATGCTCTTTGATAAGGTCAGCCAAGTCTTTCTTAGCTTGAGCAATCTTAGCTTGACTTGCTGGAGCAACTGGATAGATGACCTGAGTTGTAATCAGTTTCCCTGTTTGGTCAACGACGGCCAATTTAGCTCCTGTACGAAAGGCTGGGTCAAATCCAAGTACCATCTTTCCTTTAAGTGGTGAGACTAGGAGAAGGCTTCGAAGATTTTGAGAGAAAAGATTAATGGCTCCATCTTCTGCTGCTTCAGTCAACTCACTACGGATACGACGCTCCATAGCTGGAATGATTTTCTTCTTGAGCGACTGGTTGATGACTTCCTCAATATAATCATTTTTTTGCTTGAAACGGGCACTGTAAAAACGATGCATTTTCTCAAGATTGTGCTTAAAGTTTACCTTGATAACGCCTAATTTCTCACCACGGTTAAGGGCCAGAGTACGGTAACCTTGGAGTTTAGACACCTTATCCGCAAAATCATAGTAAATCTTGAAGGTTTCCTTTTCATCCAGAGATTGATCCTTTAGGATCGAAGTGATCTCACTATTGTTCCAGATTTCGTTGTATGTCCAAGAGCGCAAGCTATTGTCCTCAGAAAAGGCCTCAACCAAAATATCCACAGCACCCGCAAGGGCCTTGTCAGCTGTTGGAAAGGCTTCGGATGTCAACTTTTCAGCTTCATCTTTGAGGTTTGAACTATTTTGCAAGATAAGACGAGCCAGTGGAAAAAGGCCTGCTTCACGGGCAATAGTCGCTTTAGTGCGGCGTTTTTCCTTATAGGGAAGGTAGAGTTCTTCCACGTCTGCCAACTTTTCAGCCGCTTCGATGGCTGCCTTGAGTTGGTCAGTCAATTTGCCCTGAGCCTCAATCTTTGCCAGAACCGTTTCCTTGCGGTCTTGGAGGGCTGTCAAAGACTTATCCATATCAATGATAGCCTTGATTTGCGTTTCATCCAGATTTCCGGTTTTTTCCTTACGGTAACGGGCGATGAAGGGAATGGTATTACCTTCTGCGGTCAATTCCAAAACGGTTTCAACTTGTTGTTTTTTTAGGCCCAATTCTTGAGCCAATGTCTCTAAATTTCGATTTTCCATAAACTCTATTATACCACGATAGGAGGTATGCTTGGGCAGAAAACCTTATAGATGAAGCGAGATTTTTTGAGCAAGAGGTAGTATAATAAGAGAGTAAACCTATTCTTAAGGCTATTTCTTTCGGAAAATAGATGCATCTTCCTTGAAGCAAAGCTTCTTCTACTGATTCCCTAATTTTCTGTCAGAAATGACGCCCTTAGTATCTTAATTAACTCGGAGGCTTTTTATGGCGGTTATTCAGAAAAAAACAAATGAACTTGAAAGCATGATGGCATCTTTTGCGGTTATCCCTGATTTTGAAAAGGCGGGAACTGATCCTAAGAAGGACAAACGTCTTCAAGAAGATAAGAAGAAATAAAAGTTATGGCTATTTTTCATCAACTACCAGATAGCGTTTTTCAGCTTCTGGCAGTTTTTCTATCTATTATTATCGAAGCCCTGCCCTTTGTTTTACTGGGAAGTATCGTGTCTGGCTTTATCGAAGTCTTCTTGACTCCTGAAAAGGTCCAAAACTTCCTGCCGAAAAACAAGGTCCTGGCTATTCTCTTTGGAACCCTAGTCGGCTTTATTTTTCCTTCTTGTGAATGTGGGATTGTTCCCATTATCACGCGCTTTTTAGAGAAAAAAGTGCCTAGCTATACGGCTATTCCTTTCATGGCAACGGCTCCTATCATCAATCCAGTCGTTCTCTTTGCGACCTATATGGCCTTTGGGAACTCTTGGTACTACGTGATTTTACGTTTTCTCGGAGCTTTCTTGATTGCCATGATTTTGGGAATTTTGCTCGGCTTTGTGGTGGATGACCAGATACTCAAGGACAAGCGTAAGTCTAATCATGTTCATGATTATAGTGGGTTATCAGCTGGTAAGAAAATCTTTCAGTCCTTGGTTCATGCTGTCGATGAATTTTTCGACACTGGGCGTTACCTGATTTTCGGGAGCTTTGTGGCTGCAGGGATGCAGACCTACCTCCCTACCCGAATCCTAACGACCATCGGTCATAATTCGGTGACAGCCATCCTCATCATGATGCTCCTGGCCTTTATCCTCTCACTTTGTTCTGAGGCGGATGCCTTTATCGGAGCTTCACTACTCTCTAGTTTTGGAGTGGCACCAACAGTGGCCTTCCTCATCATCGGTCCTATGGCTGATATCAAGAACTTGATCATGATGAAACACCAGTTTAAGACACGCTTTGTCGGGCTCTTTGTGGGAACCGCAAGTCTGGTAACAGTCATTTACTGTCTAGTATTGGGGGTGATTTAATGTTACGTTTTCTCATCTTATCTGGGTATTTTGAGCTCGTCATGTACTTGCAAGTTTCTGGCAAGCTCAACCAGTACATTAATATCCACTACTCCTACCTGGCTTACATTTCCATGGCGCTTTCCTTCATCCTCGCTTTGGTTCAACTCATCGTTTGGATGAATAAAATAAAGGTTCACTCGCATTTGTCAGGTCGAGTGGCCAAGGGAGCCAGCATCGTTCTCTTGGCATTTCCAGTTCTCACTGGGCTCTTAGTGCCAACGGTGACCCTGGATGCCAATACTGTATCAGCTAAAGGTTATCATTTTCCACTGGCGGCAGGGAGCGATCCTAATCAGGCCAATCAAGAGGGAACGACTATCCAGTACTTAAGGCCGGACACCAGCTCCTACTTCACCTCCTCAGCTTATGAGAAGGAAATGACCAAGGAGCTAGCCAAGTACAAGGGACGTGAGACCATCCAGATTACCACGGAAAATTACATGGAAGTCATGGAGCTCATCTATCTCTATCCAAACGATTTCGTGGGTAAGAAGGTCACCTATACCGGATTTGTTTACAATGACCCACAGACCAAGGGATATCAGTTCATCTTCCGTTTCGGTATTATCCACTGTATCGCCGATTCAGGTGTTTACGGACTGGCAACGACAGGAAGCGACCAAACCTTTAAGGATAATACCTGGGTAACAGTCACTGGTACCATCACTGTGAATTATTATCAAAACCTTAAACAGAGCCTCCCTATCCTTAATTTGACTGAGATTAAAGAGGTTAGTCAGCCTGACAATCCTTATGTTTATCGTGTATTTTAAAAAGCCAAGTTCAATTGAACCGGCTTTTTATGTTGAATCAAACTGTACAGCTACTTAAATCTTGAGAGTACAAAAACGTATGATGTCTGCTCTTGGATCGGTAACAGGTTGTACAGTTACTTAAATCTTGAGAGTACAAAAACAGCTAGTGAAGTCAAATACGTTAATGGAATGTTGTACAGTTACTTAAATCTTGAGAGTACAAAAACAAGAGTCTATCGAACATTTACGAGCTGATAGTTGTACAGTTACTTAAATCTTGAGAGTACAAAAACTATTCCTATGTTAATTTTTAATGCCATTTTGTTGTACAGTTACTTAAATCTTGAGAGTACAAAAACTTTGTGTGACTTGCATATTTTTCACCTATTGTTGTACAGTTACTTAAATCTTGAGAGTACAAAAACATATACACACCTCTTTCAACAGATACATCCGTTGCACAGTTACTTAAATCTTGAGAGTACAAAAACTCTAATTTTTTTAAGGAAAGGAGGAAATAAGTTGTACAGTTACTTAAATCTTGAGAGTACAAAAACTCAGTCCTGCGTATTTGTACTTACCACTCAGTTGTACAGTTACTTAAATCTTGAGAGTACAAAAACCATAAGCTCCTTGTTTAACACCCATAATCAGTTGTACAGTTACTTAAATCTTGAGAGTACAAAAACCAGTAACTTTAGTTGTTGTGTTGGTCGTTGGTTGTACAGTTACTTAAATCTTGAGAGTACAAAAACTTATATCTATATCTAGAATATTTCTTTCTTGTTGTACAGTTACTTAAATCTTGAGAGTACAAAAACCTATTTTGTAATTACCCAAAGTATAAAAAGTTGTACAGTTACTTAAATCTTGAGAGTACAAAAACCTCAAATGAAATTTTGACGTTTTTATACCCACATAGTGATTATAAAATCAATAACTGTCCTTGTCAATCCTTACTTTCTAAAAATTTATGTAATAGTTCCTTATCAGGTGTCTGAGAATATCTTATACGGTAACTAAAATGAAACAACTGATTTAGGATATTCAATATTACTGAATCAACAAGTGAGAGACTAGGTTGTCTCAGCATTTTTGTCAATAAATAAGGTGTCACAGTTTCTAAAGACATCCTAAAACCTTCTCTCGTCGGAAAATCATTACTTGGATAATATTTCATTACCCTTTCATACATAAACTCAACATCATACAAATGCTCCACCTGGTCAGATAAAATATTGACGAACCTACTATTTTCTTCATCAATTTTTAAATAGCCTTGGTCACTAGGAAACAAAATAAAGGTTAGGTATGGATACTTCTTGACCAAATGACAGATTTGCCTATAAAAAATAGTATAAGATTCTTCTGAGATAAAGCCATCAATATTTTTTAGCACAATGAGATACTTCTCTGTTGTTTGTGAAAGAAGATGGTCTAACATTTCTAAAAAGAGGGATAGTTTATCAATATTAGAAACCCATTCAAAAGATAGATTCTTGTTCTCAATGGCAAAAAATGGGCTAAAATTTTTTGTGAGTAGTTGGTCTAGTGTTAGAGGGAGATTCTCCAAATGGTATTCTACCTGTCCACAGTTTAAGTTTATATGCCGATTCATTGCCCTTTCTATAAGCTCTACTTGTTCATTAATTTTCTCCAAATGGCCTACAATATCAACTTGATTGATATTTTTACTAAGGTAAGCGTGGGCAAGTGTTCCTTTCTTGTATTCCATCTGCTCCAGTAAATCCTTAAAACTTGAAATGTCGATATAGTGATAGCTACTTCGCTTCACTATTTCTCCAGACTCATCAAGTATAGTAGGTTCCTCATAATCAAAAATACTTAAGTCCTCACTTGAGTATTTTTTTCCGCCAAAATACCAGCTCAAAATTTGCCAAATATAATATTTGAGTTCATTATTTTGACCAACAATTTGTGTGATTGCACCAATATTTAATTCAATACGTTCTTTGTAAGGATGTTGTACAAAATATTTCATATAACCACCAACTTATTATCACTGACGATTTCTTCTTGCTTAGTTTTACCACCTATAATTAATGTCATCTCTGAAAATTGCTTTTCAGTAACCGCCAAAAGTCTCACATTTCCAGCAGGCAGATTGCTCATCTTTAACTTCTTATAAAATTTATTTGCAAAGCTTCTATTAGGACAAGTGCGATAGTAGACCGAAAATTGTAACATTTCAAACCCATTTGAAATTAATTCTTTACGAAAATTACGATAAATTCTTTTTTCATCCTTGGATTCCATTGGTAAATCAAAAAAACATAATAATCTCAACGCTTCATACCTCATCTTATTTTCTCCACTCTAAACTTGATACTACTGGGCAGTGGAATTTACTGCTATCTTTTTCCGAAATATATTTGATAAAGCCTTTGACATATTTGTCCATAGCAACTGTCACTGAACAGGTCTCTTTGCCATATTTGATTTTAGCATTGAGTAAATCTGTCAATCCCAACCTATACTCATACTTAAGGAATTCCTGATCTCGTAGATTATCATATACCCAAACATCTACAATCTGTCTAAATGGCTCCATCAAGTCGTCAACCAAATTAAACTGATTGTATTCATTTTTATGGAAGATTCCTAATAGGCCATTTAAACCATAACCCGCCACTATTCTAGCCATCTGAGCCCTCATGATAGCATAGCCATAGTTTAAACCAGCATTGATGACATCAGCTTCTTGCTGAGTTACTCTGACAAATTGTTTACCAAAGAGCTCATTAAAGTAGACCTTGGCAGCATGTCCCTCTCTATTCGTTCTATCACCAGGTTCTATCTGCTCTTTATAGTCTGAAAGTAATCTAATGTTGTCCAGACTTTTTTCAAACATGGCTAGGACATCCTCTTGGTTATTGATTTTATAATAAGTTACAATCTGCCATGCCTTGTCCTTTTGTTTCTGAGACCAATCCAGCTGTTCTTTCAAGCGCTTGTACGCTCTAAAGTGCCCATTTTGTGAGTGATAAATCCCTGTTGGTAAATGTTCATTATCACAAACAACTAAAGCAATATTATATTTACTTAAGGCACTTAATAGACGAAGGGTAACAACTGTATCCCCACCTTCTGCAACGATTATCGAAATATCACTTAGTGGCACCGTAAACTCTTGTCCCATCTTTTGCACTAATAAGTTATCAAGCTTTAAGCGCATCTTCTCGCTTTGACTGACATGTACAACTCTCCAAGTCATTTCTTCTCCTCTTTAAATAACGAAAACACCCTGCCATAAAATGACAGGGTGTTGATTTCGGCATGAAGCCTTATCTTTGTAGCTTCTGCAAGATTTAAGTAACTGTGTAAGGCGTCCCTTACACTATTATTATAGTATATGATAACTATAATTACAACACTTTCTAACAATTAATATTAAAAATCTAGCTTAGGCTTATCACCCTCATTTTTGATGATATGCTGATTTCCTAGGACATCTGTTCTTACTTTATAAATTGAAAGATTATCGATATTCAAATTTTTTTGTAATTGTGAGGAAGTGCTAGGTAAACTTCCAAAAATTCTCAGCTTTTCTCCCTTTTCAAAATGCTCCTTCTCATACGGTTTCAATTCTACTTTATTTTTTTCAAAAGATTTCGGATTATCTTTGCCTGTACGAGAATGAAATCTAAAAAGTTGCTTATTTCCCGCTTCAATATCAACGACAAGTATTAAATCATTCTTATAAAGGGTAAATTTAAATTCTGACTTTTCTGAAACTCCCTCTCTAATCCTTATTTCATTGTATTTACTGGAAGAAATCTCAGCTTTATTCTTACTTTTTTTATATGATATATCAGCATATTTCAATCCTAAAAACTCATATTTCATTGTTTCGTGATTAAAATAAACATCAGTCCTCCATGGATTAAGTTTACGCAATGCAACTATATTTTTACTATTTTTAGGAGTAATATCAATATGTCTACCTAAAAGGTTGTCATAATATTTAAAACTCTTGATTTCAGGACCATTACCTTTTTTACTATATTTACGAATATAGCCATGTTCTTCTTTATATTTTAGGAATGGATTACATGGCACTTCTTTCCCTTTTTCATTTATTTCCTTATTAGGATAGTTCTCTAAAATTGGTTCAATAACTTTCTCAAATGTTTGTGGGTCGTGATGATACATAAGGAATTTTGACTTATCCTTCTTATAAATCTTTATAAAAGCATCATAGCCAGCCTGTGTATAGATATCTTTTATTTTCCCCAAAGTATAAGTGTATTCTTTTTTCTCTTTATCTAATTTCGCTTTTCTTGTTGCATAAATGGTGGCATCTGATATTTTACGATTAAACTTAGAATCTACTTGATATGAGAATAAGATACTGTCTTCAAATTCTTTACTCTTCAATGTATCAACAAAATGTTGATAAGGGGCTTTGAACACAGATTCCTTGTACTCATCATCACTAATAAGTTCACCTGTTTCAATATCAAGGAATTGGTCTTCTGAATAACTTACAAGGGTATTCTTTTGTTTTTTCCACAAATTCAACTGACTTGAGGCGGCAATAATCAATGCATCGACAGCATGGTGATGATAAGTATCACGAGTCTTCTCAATTCCCCAATGGCGTCTCAATTGAGATGTAAATTGGCCACGAACCACGGAAACTTTTGTATCAATCTTGTGAGCTCTAAAGTGTTCTTGAAGGGCATTGAGGACAACTCTTGAAGCGTATCTTGTATCTACAAGATTTCGTTCAATAAATTTCTTTCGAACATCAAACTTTGAAATATCTTCTTCTGTAAGGAGGTATTCTTTTTTCTTGTTCGAAAGTGTTTTTGACTCACGTACAAAAGCTTTTAATTCACGGAAAGACCACGCATCATCCATACTATCTAAAGCCTGATAAGGTGTTCGTTGTCCTTTTTCTTGGTTAGCAGTTGCATAAACCAAAACCTTATTTGCAAGGCTATCATCGAATGTGATAGAAAGAGGTAAAATATGATCTACTTCAAACTGATTAGGATTATTTATCAAATCATGGATTGAGATTGTCTTACCAGTATAAAGGCAACGTTCTCCTTGCTGATGCCAAAGGCGGATTTTAGTCGCTAATTGCTTATGACCGTGGAAAACACTATGTGGTAATTCAGCCTTTCCATTATATTGGTTAGCAGCCTTAAGCATTGCTGCATCTTTTTCATCTTTGTTGGCTTTTTGAATCTTTTGAATAGCTTTCTTTTCATCATCTTCATTTGTTTCACGAGCCATTTCGATGACAATATTGTCAAAGTCTCCGTATTCTTTAATCGCCGCATTTACGATTTTTATAGCCTGGCGAACAGACTTAGCAACAACAGGATTATAGATTTCTTCAGTTAATAGTTTCTCATCTATATATTTTGTTTTATTTGAAGACGAAGTCGTTTTTTGTTTTCCAAGTCGTTTCAGGATAGTCATTTGCTCTTCTGACGTCTCATACAATTCTGGAATTAACTCCATCATCAGTTTGACAGAAAAATTATGCCATCCTTTTCCAAAAATGGAACTATTTGCTTTGCGGAATTGAACCAATTCGTCAACTTACTTCTGGCTAAAGCTACCATCAGCAAATTCATGTTCTAAGGCTTCTTGAATACCTTCCCTCTCAGTGTTTAATGTTAAGACATAGGCTAATTTATCAAGCGTTTCTCTATCCATTTGTTCAATATCTAAGGTTTCAAGCGTTTTCATTTTTCGATAGGCTTCGAAAGTATGAATCTCAGCCTTACCTGATTTGTCGATACGGTATCCCTTGATATCTGCAACATCACAAGAAAGTAACTTAGCGATATATTTAAAAAGTTTCGCTGGCCCCATTGCCTTTTCATTTTTGACATAATTAATGATTTGATTCTTCTGTTCTTTGCTCAACTTTTTGGTTTCAGTAGGAACTGTTAGATTGTTCAAATCATTTAGCAAATTGAATTCTTGAGCCGTGTAGGAAGCTTTTGCTGCTCTAAACTCGTCTGGATAAAATGTACATTTCCCAATTAGAATTCCAAAAATATTGTCTAAAGTTTCTCCACTCGTTCTGTAACGACCATAATCAGTCCGTGACTTTTCATTTCCGGGTCCATGATAATATTTCCGTTTTCCAGTTAAAATTTCGAGATAACGATTAATAAATTCATCTGTAATCTGTGGATTAAATTCTTGTTGAGTTTGCAGTATCCTTAAGGCTTCTGAACGATAAGCTGATGTTGGAAAGACATTAATCAAGCGATGTTTTTTGCCATCTTTCTCAACAGTAAAATCACCACGTAATTGACCATATGTTTGGTAGCGTTCCAACTGTATCTGTCCCGGTGTCTTAGTTTCTAATTGTTTACTATTTTCCTTAACAATTTGTGCATAGTCTCCTACTGATGAATTTCCGTCATCACTAGCATCATCGAGGTAACTAATCCCACGGTGTTTCACCATATTTTTAAGAGCGATAAACAGTTCTTCATTAGACAATTCATCGGTCAAGCCCTTAACTCGTAATTGATATGGGTTAAGATTAATTGAAATCTTCGTAAAATCGGTGATTAATCCACTTTCCTCAAATAGACGATTTAAACGAACTATACGATGTTTTTTACGTCGTATCAAGCGTCTTCCTTGACGATTCGTTCTACGTACTAGGTTATTTTCCGCTTGAGCTGCTGGGAAGATGCGTGAGTTTTTATGGATAATTTCTCCTGTCACTTTGTTAAGGATACCTACACCAACAGAACCTATACCGATATCAAGTCCTAAAACTAAGTCACTCATTTAATAATCTCCTTATGCTTTTTTCTAATATTTTACACTAATATCTGAAAGTTTACAACAGATTTTGTAAACGCTATAATCTATGTTTTAAAAAATCAATTTAATATCATTTTTATCTAAACAACGTTATTCACTTCATTCCGAAACCTAGAAAAAATATAAGTAGTCCTCCCTCTAACGACTTTGCTCATGTAAAAAACCAAGTCAGCTTAGACTTGGTTTTGGATTTTATTTTTGAACAAATGATTTTAAACTACCAACTTGTTGGTAAGGACATCGGAATATTAAGCTTCACCTTCATCTTACCGTTGGTAACTGTGGCTTGGTCAATCTCGTATCCTATTTCAGGAAGCTTGATCTGGATCTGGTTGTTAACCATGCGAACACCACTACTAGACTGGGCAATGCTCTTCTTGAGATAAGGCAGAACCAGTGATTTTGGAACTGGAAGGCGACCAAGGTGGGCACCTGCCAAATCTAGTAGGATGACTTCTTTGTTAGTGCTAACCGTAAAATCAAGGCTAAATGTTGATTCGATAAGGCCAAGAGATACGGGAACCTTAGCTGTTAGATAGGCATCATTCAACTCTACGGTACTGTTTTGCAAGGTCTCATCATTAGATTCAGCCATGCTTGCTTTTAGGACTTGGCGAAGCTGATTACTATCAAGATTAATCTCGGTTGAAAGGCCACCTGATGATAGGGAGGCCCCACCGATACCAGCCTGGGCTAAATCAACAAGAGATGTTTGTGGTGATACATTTTTTAATTGGTCTTGACTATCGATCTTGTCCGGAATAAGTAGAGCCACCACTGCCAAAAAGAGCACAATGACGAGGATAAGGAGTCGCTTAAACCATTTCCACATAGGGATACCTCATTTCAATTTTTCACTTTTGACGTCTATTGTACTGTAATCAAGGGAAAAAAGCGAGTAAGAACTGGAAATTCTCTCATATTTTTTTAATCCAATAGGTAGGGTTCAAGAGATTCATAGACCTTTAAGTAGGCATTGTCATATAGGTGAACGCCGTCATATGGTGGAACCACTGATTTCCATAAGTCTCCTCGGTTATATCATTAGTACCGATATTGATGAAAACCTTAGTCGGTCTCAAATCCAAAAGCAGGGAATGGATATGCTGGACAAATTCATCCGTATTCAAACCACTGATGCCTCGATTATAGATGATATCGTCGATACCTCTACTCCTAGCAAGTTCACAAAGGGGAAAAAGCTCCATGAGAGAGGAGACAATGAAGAGCATCTCCCCCTTGATGACGACCTCATTTAAGTACTGATAGTTTTTCAGCTTGGTTTCTTATGTGGGAATATATCCACTTAACCTTTTAACGATAGTATAAAGTCATCGTTAAAGGTATTACCTCGACAAACTTAGGGTTATCTATCTCACTCTTTTTTCAAATCTTAAGAAGAAATCTATAAGAGCATCTAGCAATTCAATCTAATAATGATGCTAACAAATACGAATACTCTGCTTTTGAAATATAGCCTTCATGGAACAACTCTTCTATATCAAGTCTCATTCCATCAATATTCAATGCGTTATCTTCCGTAAAATACATTCTATCAGCGAGAGGTGTGTAGTTATTATAGGTAAAATAACTTTTTTCCGTTTTATACTGTTTTTTATTCAGCCATTCAAATGGGCTTACTCCATACTTCTTGTGAAACTCTTTAAAATCTGGTGTCTTAAAATTCGAAAGCTTTGCTTCACTTATTACTTTAGAAAAATACATATAGTCATTTGAATAAACCGTATATTTCCCTTTAAAGTAATCTCCTACCGAACCAGTTCCTGCAAATAAGTCTGCAAAGGTTTCTCCCTCAATTTTATATTTGTCAATAACTTTCTCAATAAAAGTTAACAATTTTGTCTTATTTCCCAAATAGCGTATCATTCAACCCTATCCTTATTTTCAAGTTTATATTCAACAATCTCTTCTAGTTGACATTGAAGTGCTTCACATAGCCTTGCAAGTACCTCCATAGAAACAGTCTCATCTTTAGATAATCTAGATAATGTCGAATTTGTAATCCCAGCCATATCTCTCAAAGATGTTTTGTTAATTCTTCTTTTCAACGTTAACTCCCACAGTCGTTCATAACTAAAACCCATGTAGTTCCTCCGTCCACAAAAGTGGAATATTATTCTATAAATATAGAATTGTTATATCACAGAATGCCACTTTATAATTAACCGTTTTAAACTTATTATGTACTTTTTTGGAGTTTTGAGTGATAAAAAGGCACTCTAGGGAATTATTCACCAGAGTGCACCCGTCATTATTTCCAATTAATTTTAGCTGAAATTCCTAGCTGCTTAGTTAACTTTTCAAGCTTATTTTTAGTATCTTTTCTTGAAAAATTTATGAATAGCCATACACCTGAAGCCACTTCTGCTGAAATTGGTCTGCCATTATAAGTTGAAACTTTTCTACCTAAAACGACTCCAGCAGTTAGTACATTTGGCGCTATTAACTCTTCTATCTGTTGTTTGTATTTATCGTCGACAAGTATTGATTTTACGAAATCAACAAACAGACCTCTTGCAGACTTTGATTGTAGTGTATGATCATCATATTGAATTTCAAACATATCTGATGGACTAACCTCATTCGTTAATTCACCCTCTGAAACACCAAACAGATCAATAGTTGCAATATCATCAATGATCTCAAAAACAGTCTCATACAATTGATCTGACTGGGCTTTTGGAAGCTTCCCAATATAAGATTTGTTTCCAATAGTTGAATTCATCATTTGGTAATCTGATTTCTCAGTGAAATCTTGAATGAGTCGCTTCTCCAAATAATCGGTATCAGCTTTTGATAATTTCCCATCTGTTCTGGAGAAAAATAAAACTGACTCAACCCATTTCTTATCTTCTTTAGAAAAGTGTTGATATAACCGTTGATAAATGGTTTGACCTGCAGCTTGCCCCACGTAGCGTTTATTTCCACCAATTAAAACATAGATAGCTGTTATGACTCGCAAAGTCTTGTTCTTTTAGATAAGGCAAGTCACTGCGATTCATGGAAACTAGCATTGCCGGCTCACGTTCAAAATATGAAATATTATCTTTTTGTGAATCTGAGAATATAAAAATCTGCTTCATAACCTTGTCTCCCATGGAATTTCGATAATATATTATATCACGTAACCGTTACCAAAATCATCTAAGCTATCAACTCTACGGTGTAAAACCCGTCAACTCAAGGATCCATAACATTTCTGTCAACTCTACGGTTCGCCATGAAAAAGTCATTTTTACACGGAAAAAGGGCAATCCGAGGATTCCCCCGAGCTGCTCAAAACCTTATTATATCACCGTTCCACACGAGTGAGCAGACCTACACACTCGATGTGATGCGTCTGCGGAAAAAGATCCACCGGCTGTACTTTCTTCAATTCATAGCCCAACTCTTGATAGCGTTTGATATCACGCGCCATGGTTGCTGGGTTACATGAGACATAAGTAATCTTCTCAGGTTGCATGGCGACGCTGGCTTTGATGAAGCTTTCCGTCAAGCCCTTACGTGGTGGATCCACAATGATGACGTCTGGTTTGATGCCATCCTTGCTCCACTTGGCCATGGCATTTTCAGCTGAGTCAGCCACATAGTGGGCATTTGTAATGCCGTTGCGTTCTGCATTTTTCTTGGCATCTTCGACGGCTGTTTCGATGACTTCAACGCCGTAGACTTCCTTGACCTGTTTTGCAAATGACAAACCGATTGTCCCGATTCCTGAATAGGCATCAATAACAATGCTGTCGCTGTTTAGATCTGAGAAATCAATGGCTATTTGATAGAGTTTTTCAGCCATCTCAGTGTTAACCTGATAGAAAGACTGGGCAGAGATCTCATAGTCATTGCCCAACATCCTATCTGTGATGGTGTCTTGACCATAAAGGGTGCGAAACTCCTTACCAAAGATGGCGTTAGTGTTCTTATCGTTGATGTTTTGAATGATTGAAACAATACTTGGAAAGGCTTCCGTAATCTTAGCAATGACTTGGTCAATACGGAAAACTTTTGGTTTGGTCGTTACAAAGACCAACATCATCTGACCTGAATAATGACCACGACGAACTACCAAATGACGAATCAAACCTGTCTGCTCCTTCTCATCATAAGGTTTGAGGTCATAACGACGGAGAAGGTCACGGACAAAGACAATGAGTTTATCAATTTCCTTGTCTTGAATGAGGAAATCTTCAATTGGAATCAAGTCGTGCGAATTCTTGCGGTAGAAACCTGTTTCAAGCTGACCTTTAACACGGCGAACGGGCACCTGCGCCTTATTACGGTAGGCGTAAGGTGTTTCCATACCTAGTGTTTCAGCAACTTCTACGTCCGAGATACCAGCTGTCTTATAGAGGTTATCGACGACTTGTTTACGCTTGAACTTAAGCTGCTCAGTGTAAGTCATATGCCCAAAATCAGCAATCCCTGAACGAAGATAAGTAGCATTAATATCCTGATTACGACTTGGTGAAAGGGTCACATACTCCTCAACCTTACCAAAGCCGATATTCTTCTTAAGCTTAAGCACACGCATTCTGATGACTTCACCCGGTAGGGCATTATCCACGAAAAAGACAAAGCCGTCGACCTTGGCTACGCCTGATCCTTCATGTGTCAAATCGACAATTTCAACTTCTACAATAGCGTTTTTATTTAACATAATCCAACTTTCTTTATTCTGATAGGCTTCTAAGGTTTCCTAAAAAGCCACTTGTTACCCTCCATTATATCATATATAAATTAAATTTATTGCTGGCCATAAATATTATAGATTTTTCAGAAAAGTTAAACGGTGCTATCATAGGTCCATGACAAAAAAATAAACGACTCAGCAACTTGCTAGATGTCGTTTCTATCTAAAGGAGAATAGAAATCATGCCAGATATTACCATTCATACAATCGAAACTGCACCAGAAGAAGTTAAAGACGTCCTTCAAACAGTCAAAGATGCCAATGGGGGATTCATTCCAAACTTGATTGGTCTCCTTTCTAATGCGCCAACTGCGCTTGAAGCTTACCGCACTGTCGGTGAAATCAATCGCCGCAATTCACTGACACCAACTGAACGTGAGGTTGTTCAAATTACAGCTGCTGTTACTAACGGATGTGCCTTCTGTGTGGCAGGTCACACAGCCTTTTCAATCAAGCAAATCCAAATGGCACCTCAACTTTTGGAAGCCCTTCGTAACCGTACACCAATCGAAGACGATCCAAAACTTGATATCCTTGCTAAATTCACTATTGCCGTAATCAATACTAAAGGTGCTGTTGGTGACGAAGCCTACAATGACTTCTTGGAAGCTGGCTACACTGCTCAAAATGCCCTTGACGTTATCTTGGGTGTCAGCCTTGCTAGCTTGTGTAACTACGCTAACAATCTCGCACAAACACCGATTAACCCTGAACTTCAAGAATTCGCTTAATTCAAAACCAAACGATAAACTAGAGGAGGACATAAGCCTATGTCACGTTTTTCAAAAGAATTCCTTACTTGGTTGGACACCAACGCTGACCATATTGACCAAGAGTCTGGACCAATTGCGGACCAACTTCTTGAAAAAATTGCTGAAAACGAAGTCTTTAAAATTGGTGTACCTGCTGAGTTTGAAGGCCTAGATGGTAAGCCTACTCAAGTTATTGATGTGCTTAATGAATTGGCACAACACTCTTTGACAGCTTCCTTTATTTCTTGGGGACACCGTACTTTCATCGAGTATATCTTAGCTAGCGACAATGCTTACCCTCGTGAAACATGGTTGAAAGAATTATATACCGGTGAGCGTGCTGGTGGAACTGGCTTGTCAAATGCGGTCAAATTCTTGTCTGATATTGAAGAATTGAATGTTACTATCAGCCAAGAAGGTGATGACTACTATCTCGATGGTCGTTTGCCTTGGGTAACTAACCTTCGTTCTGATAAATTCGCTGCTCTCTTTGCTGCTGACTTTAAAGACGGTAGCCAACCTTGGATTATCACCATTCCATCTGAAGCTGAAGGCCTCAGCCGTTCTGAAGATTTGAAATTTGTTTCCCTTCAAGGTGCTAACACTGCCTCTCTTACTTTTGATCACGTTAAGTTAGATCCTAATTGGGTCCTTTCAAAAGAAGGTGCAGACTATATTGCCAAAACACGTCCGAACTTCCTTGGTTTCCAATTTGGTCTTGCCTTTGGTTTGGCACAACGTTCTCTTGATGAGGTTGAAGCTAGTTTAAACAGTAACCGCAGTGTTCTCCGTGGCGAATTTGAAGCTACACGTGACAACCTTCTTGCTATTCAAGACCAACTCTTTAAAGGTCTTAATGATACTAACTACTTTATTGAAAGACCACGTGAACTTTTCCAATTGCGTATCGATATCGTCAATGTCGTAGCCAACAGCCTGCTCCTCGAACTTCAGGCTAGTGGAGGTCGTGGCTATTTGAAAGAATCTGAGTCAAGCTTTATCCGTCGTTGGAATGAAGGCGTCTTCCTTCCAATTGTATCTCCGAGTGCAGTTCAGCTTCGTCATATCCTTGCAGCTAGCTAGAAAGGCTGTGGACCAATGAAGGTATTTTTCAATAAAATTCCCTTGGCCCTATCTAGTCTGGTACTTGCCCTCTTTAGTTTATCCAATCAAATAAGTCAAAATACCCTGTTTTCACAGGGTATTTGGCTTATAGCCGTTTTTGGCTTTTTCCTAGTTCTAGGACGCCTAATCATTGGTTATAGACAAACTCAAGAAGATTTGCACAATCCAGTCATAGCTTCGGCCTTTCCTAGTTTTTTTATGGCTGCCTTTCTCTTTGCCGGTCGCCTTCCACTAGCTCAAACTGACCTAAGTATCGCATGGATAGTCGTCCTCATTGGACTTTATATTGCCTATATCATCTTTTTTAGTCTACGTTTTCTGCGTCCACTAGTCTTAGAACAGGTCTATCCAAGCTGGTTCGTGGTTTATGTAGGTCCTGCTATTAGTCTTGTAACCATACCAGACAGTATTCCGAATAGTACCAAGGCACTTATCCTAGGACTAACGGGACTGGCGACACTAGCCCTCTTTCCACTTATTTTTTGGAGAATTAGACGTCTAGCCATTCCCCAACCTGTTCTTCCGATACTTGCCATTTTAGCGGCTCCACTAGCCCTTCTCATTACGAGTTCAATCAAGAGTGGTCAAAGGCCTGATACTATCCTCTTAGTCGGCCTGCTTATCTTCTCCCAGCTTTTCTTTTTCTTCGCCTTGGGACTTTTTACCAGACTCGTTAACAAGGGTTTTGTCCCACTTTTTGCTGCCTTTAGTTTCCCCTTGGTTAATAGCATCAATGCTTTTAAGGCAGCCACTACTAGTCTTGGACTAGTCAATCCAGCTACCCAATTGGTTTATAAGGTAGAGTTCGTCTTCGTTCTTGTCATCATGACCTATTTGCTCTATCATTTTATTAAGCTTTTGTATAATCATTTTATACAAGCTAAACGCTAAAAAACAAGCACGTTCACAGAACATGCTTGTTTTTTATTTATCTAAATCCTAGTTCTTTTAATTTATCCTGGTAACTGTCAAAATCAATTTCAATCCCTTGACCGCCATACAAATCATAGCTGTCAATCCAATCACCATCTGAAGGAATGGTTTGAGAATTGATCCCATGTTTAAAACTACCAGCATTTGAAAGACCCAAATCCAACATTTCCGTCATGCTCATATTGGTTGAAGTCAGTGAGTATACTTTTCCTAAAGCCTCAGGACCCTTGAAAAGACTAATAGGATTTTTAACTTGCTTCATAATAGCTTGCATCACTTGTTGTTGCCGCTTGGTACGCCCATAATCCCCTTCATCGTCCTTACGGAAACGAGCGTAATTAAGAAGAGTTCGTCCATCTATCTGTTTCTTACCGACTTTAATGGTTTGATTCGGAACATTCCCATCCTTGTCCATCCTCAAATCATCTGGAACTTGGACCGAAGATACTTTTTTACCATCAATAGTGGAGAATTTGGCATTGATTTTCACGCCATCTGGGAACAGGGTATCAATACCTGTCGCAAAGGTCTCAAAGTCGACCATGGCATAGTACTTGATATCAATGTCAAAATTTCGTTTGAGCGTCTGTCGCATAAGCTCTGCTCCTTGATGATTGTTTTGCTCACCAATATTGAAGGCAGTATTGAGTTTCAGATCCTGAGAATAGTCTGTCTCTGAAGCGCCCTTAATATTAACCAAGGTGTCACGCATAAAGCTTACCATCTTGATTTTGCCTTCCTTATTGCCCACATTGACAACTATAATAGAGTCTGTTCTGGCATCGGTAGATTTTTGGCTGACTCGTTGGTCAGAACCCAAAATAAGGATATTCACCCCATCCTTAGTATCTTTACCGTTAAAGGTTTCGACTAAGGCCGGTCGATAGGCTTTACCATTGTTACCAGCAGCAGAAAGGTCAGTTCCTTTGTAAAATTGATAGGCCATTGCTAGCACTAAGAACACAATCCCAAGACTCAAGCATCTGAATACCAGTTTAACAACCTTCTTGAGTTTTCTTTTTTTCTTATGTCGCGTTTTCTTTGTTGGATGCGGATTGGACTTTGGTTCCGATATTGCTGAAGATGGCACTCGTCTTTGAACCTTTTTTCGCTTAGGTTTTAGTTGAGGCGCTTCCTCTCGATAGACAGGCAGACCTTCCTCTGTTAGCTGGTTGACATCCTCATAATCATGATCCTGATAATAATTTGAACGATTATCATAAGGTTGGCGCCATGCTTCTTGATAGTCAGCTCTTTGACCTTGATACCTCTCGTAGGAACGTTCAGCTTCATAGGCATCCAACTTTCCTTGTAGATAATTGAATTCCGAAACCTGCTGTCCATTAAGGCGGGCAAGATTTTTTAAAAGATAGCTGTAACGTAACCATTCACGATACGTAAATGGCACATCGTTAGATTTGGTCATAAGATTTCCCTTTAAATTTGATAGACTTGGTAAGCTCCCAAGATTTTATATCCAATTCCAACTGCAGTTAGCTCTTCAAGAGCGAAATGAGCCAACTTTTTCTTTGTATAATCACAATCAATAATGAAGAAGTACTCGCCAAGTACCGTCTTTAAAGGACGGCTTTCAATCTTGGTCAAGTCAATGCCTCGCCAGGCAAAGGTCGATAAAGCCTTGTAAAGTGCACCTGGCATATTGTCAGGTAGAGTTAAGGCCAGCGTTAATTTACAATTAATCTGATTGAGCGGAATTTCAGGGACAGTGCTCCCTAATAACCAGAAACGGGTATAATTCTTCTCAATTTCCTGAATATCCTTAGCTAAAATTTCGAGACCGTATTCCTTGGCAGCTGCATGCGGAGCGATTGCAGCATAAGGCTGGTCAGGATTATCTGCGACATAGCGAGCCGCAAAGGCTGTACTGGCTGTTGTCTCAATTTTAGCATGTGGAAAATGATCTTTAATATACTTTTTCCCTTGAGCAATCGCTTGTGGATGTGAGAAAATTTTCTCAATCTTTGTATGGTGTTTGCTAGCCATTAACTGTTGCTTGATGGGTTGAACAATCTCGGCCACAGCACGAATGTCTGCCTGGTGGAAGAGATAGTCTAAACTCTCATGAACAGATCCCTCAATGGAATTTTCCACAGGAATAACTGCGTAATCCACACGTCCCTCTTCATATGACTTGATAACTTCAGTAATGGTACCTAGAGAAACCAAGCTTGCCTCAGGAAATGCCTTTAAGGCTGCATTGTGCGTAAACGACCCACTGGGGCCCAAATAACCTACATACATTTGATAAACCTTGCTACTTCTTCTGGCGTCCGATTATCAACAGTGACAACCAGATCTGCCAAACCTTTATAGAGGGCCATTCGACCATCATAAATGGCCTTGAATTCCTCTTTAGAATGATTGAGAAAGAGGGGGCGTTGATTTTTGATATCCTTTTTAATACGATTATAGACCACATCAAAAGAAGAGTGAAGCCATACGTTATGCTTACGATTTTTCTTCAAAAGTTTACGATTGCACTCCGTCACAACGACACCACCACCAGTAGAGATGATAACATCATCTCCCTCTTGAAGGAGTTCTTCCAGAGTCTCAGACTCAATCTGACGAAAACTTGCTTCGCCTTCTTTGGCAAAGAAATCAGTAATGGACATTCCAATTTTATCTTCGATGACCTGATCCATATCTACGAAACGACCATTCAGGTATGGGGCGACGGAACTCTTACCAACTCCCATAAAGCCCAATAAAACCTTAGCCATGCAGTAATCCTTCCAAATCACTAAAGAAGCTTGGATAGCTCGTATTGATAGCTTCCGCACGTTGCAAGTCAACTTCGCCATCTTGAACCAAGAGGGCAGCAATGGCTGTCATCATACCAATCCTGTGGTCACCAAAGGTATTGACCTCTGCTCCGTGAAGAGGCGTCTTACCAGTGATAATCATACCATCCTCAGTTGGAACAATATCAGCACCCATAGCATTCAAGGCATCTGCTACCACCTGAATACGATCAGTCTCTTTGACCTTGAGCTCTTCAGCATCACGAATCACCGTCTTGCCTTGAGCTTGTGTCGCCAAGAGTGTGATAATCGGAAGTTCATCAATCAAACGTGGAATGATGTCACCGCCAATTTCGGTTCCTTTAAGTTCTGAAGTTTCAACCGTAATGGTCGCAGATTTAGCAACTTGGTCAATATCTGAAAGTTTTATCTTACCACCCATATCCTTGATAACATCAATGATTCCGGTACGTGTCTCATTAATACCAACATTTTTCAAGACAATCTTAGAGTTTGGCACCACGAGTCCTGCTACCAACCAAAAAGCGGCTGAAGAAATATCCCCTGGAACCACAACTTCTTGGGCAGTAAAGGTCTGCCCACCAGAAATACGAATTTCCTTGCCTTCTACTTGAAGCTGACCACCAAACTGCTGAATCATATCTTCCGTATGATTACGTGTTTTTTCCTTTTCAATGATGACAGACTCACCATCAGCTTGAAGGGCCGCAAAAATAAGGGCAGACTTAACCTGAGCAGAGGCCACTGGCAATTCGTAATAAATAGGTTTAAGGGACTTGCTGCCGTGCATTTTCAATGGTGGCAAATCACTGTCAGTTTGTCCTGACACCTCTACCCCCATCTGACGTAAAGGAATAGTGACACGGTCCATAGGGCGTTTTGAAAGGGAGTCATCCCCAAACATTTCCACATCAAAATCTTGACCGGCAAGTACACCTGAAATCAAACGAATTGATGTTCCAGAGTTGCCCATATCCAGCTTGTTTTGAGGAGCCTTGAGACCGTCAAAACCAACACCGTGAATACGTACCACATCACCATCATCTTCAATAGTCACACCTAAATCACGAAAGACCTGCATAGTTGAGAGGACGTCTTCACCTCGTAAAATATCACGCACAGTTGTCACGCCTTTGGCAAGACTACCGAACATAATCGAACGGTGACTGATGGACTTGTCACCAGGGATACGCAAGCTGCCACGAAGACCTTGAGCCTTGGTTTCTAGTTTCATAGGTTACTCCTAAAAATTTTATTGTTATCCTCATTATACCATATTTGAAAGCCCAACCATATACTGAATTGTCAAAATATTCACTCGATTGTATTGCCATACTTTTCTTTCAAAAAGGCAACTGCCTCTTGAACACGGTTCCGAATTAAGTCAGCAGAGTCCTGCAAAAGATGTTTTTCCTCAGCCGACAAAGTCAAGTGGACAGGGGCTTCCACACCTTGACGTCCTAAAATAACTGGATAGCCAAGATAAGTCTGATAGATTTCTTGATAGCTAGATACTGTCACCTCTTCTTGAGCGTCAGAGAGGATAATTGCCACCAAACGAAGGGCAGCACTGGCAATACCGTATGAAGTATAACCCTTACCATAAAAAACCTTGTGCCCCCCCTTCATGGAAGCCATAAAGAGATTTTGACGCTCCTCTTCACTCGTTAAAGCTGTAATATCTTGACCTTTCACCTTAACCTGACTCCATGCTGTAAATTGAGAGTTGCCATGTTCCCCAAGATTGTAGCCTGATACTGATTTGGGATTAACTTCCAGAACCTCTCCCACTGCTGCCTTCATTCTAGCCGTATCAAGTAAAGTCCCTGTCCCAATCACGCGTTCCTTTGGCCAACCTGTGAATTCTTGATAGAGAGCTGTCACCGCATCTACAGGATTTGAGATGACCAAGAGTATACCTTTAAAATCCAACTGTTTTAGCTCCTGAGCAACCTGATAAACAGCCTCTCGGGTAAATGGGAATTCAGCAAAACGGTCCTCACCAGCATTGTGCTGTAGCTGAATATTTCCAAGAGCTGAGATGATAACATCAGCATCTTTAAGTGCTTCATAATCATTAACCACAATGTTTGCATAGTTGGCCAGATTGGCCATGGCATCCTTAAAATCCTGGGCATCTGCTTCAGCTTTCCTCTCATTAATATCAATAAAAACATAACTATCGGCTAAGCCCTGAGCAATAGCCCCATGAGCTACCGCTGCACCAACATTTCCCATTCCAATAATTCCAATTTTACGAGCCATAATTTACCTCCTTTAATGCAGAAAAAGCCCTGCCAATTGACAAAGGCCTCCCTTATTAGTTATTCAATTCTTGCAAAGGTTTGAAGATGATACGTTCAATATCATTCAAATAAACAGACAGACTTTGTTGCGCAGTCAAGTATTCTTTCAAAAGGGCGTTAGCTTCTACCTTTTGACCCAATTCTTGAACAGCTGCTTGTTCTTCTGCTGTTGGCATTGTACCAGCCTGCATTTTAGCATAGAAATCCTCTTGGAAATCCGTAAACTCTTTGAAAAGAGCGCTAGCCTCAGCATCAGTTGCAATCGCTTCTTTTTTCTCTACCAAGTTTTTGTACTCAGGAAGGGCACGGATGCCACGTTCCAACTCATTTGCTAAATCATAAATATTTCTCATTTTATTCTCCTATGCGATCACCACATGATAGTCTGTATTGGCTTCAATAACAGTCTTAGCATGTTTACGATCTTTTTCATTTTTAAAAGTAATTTGAAGGATACCATGAATATCCTCACGATTTTCTTCATTGATACGAAGGTTAACCAAAGACATTCCTCGCAACAATTCCATAATGCTAAGGATAACGTCCTCACGGTCAGGCACATCCACAAAAATATCGAAGGCACTTTCCACGCCACCCTTTTTATGAATTTCCATCTCTTTACGCTTCTTACGACCGTTGTCAAAGAACTCCCAAATAGCACTCTCATCCTCAGCCTTAATCAAATCAGCCACATGGTCCAAACGTTTTTTGAAATCTTCAATACGATCCAAAACAGCAGGCCCATTAGTCATGAGAATGGAAGCCCACATCCCAGGTTCACTCTCAGCAATACGGGTCATATCTCGGAACCCCCCAGCCGCAAAGTGATTGGTCATCTCGTGAGCCTGAGCATAATCAGCTGCCTGCTCCATAAGACAAGAAGCCAAAAGATGTGGAAAATGACTGATTTGACTCGTTACCCGGTCGTGTTCAGCTGCATCAATCTCAACATAACGTGACTTAAGGCCAGACAAGATATCCTTAAGCTCAGGGATCGTTGTCTCTTTTGTCAGACTTGTCGGTGTGAAAATATAATAGGCATTTTCAAAAAGTGTCACGTCAGCCGCAATAGCCCCTGATTTATGAGAACCAGCCATCGGGTGAGAACCTACAAACTGAATATTTTTGCCTGTTAGATAACGCTCCGCTGCCTCAACGATTTCACGCTTGGTTGAGCCCGCATCTGTTATGATGACATTATCTTTAAGGTCCAGATCAGCCAACTCCTTCAAGTAGGCCATCGTTTGCTTGATTGGCACTGCTAAGATAATGACGTCCGCAAGGAGGGCAAACTCTTTAAAATCACCTGTTGCTCGGTCAACGATCCCACGTTCTAGTGCAATATTTCGAGAATAGTCAGAGCGATTATATCCAAGAATTTCATAATCAGGGTGATCCCTTTTAATCCCTAAGGCCAGGGAGCCACCAATCAGACCCAATCCTGCAATATAAATAGTTTTTTTACTCATTCCTACTCCCGTCTTTTCACTGATGCTGCTTAAAAGTTTTTCACATAGTCACGGTGATGTGCTACCGCTTCTTTCAACTCTTCCAAATTATCAGAAGAGAATTTATCCAAGATTTCATTAGCTACGACAGTAGCGACTACTGATTCCATAACGACACCTGCTGCAGGCAAGGCCGTTGGATCTGAACGCTCAACCGTTGCCTTGTATGGCTCATGGGTCTCAATATCTACTGACATTAGTGGTTTATAAAGAGTTGGAATTGGCTTCATAACCCCACGGACTACAATTGGTTGACCATTTGTCATTCCACCTTCAAAACCACCGAGATTATTGGTTCTACGCGTATAGCCATCCTCTTCATTCCAAAGGATCTCATCCATCACTTGAGAGCCCCTGAGATAGCCATCTTTGAATCCAAGACCAAACTCGACCCCCTTGAAGGCATTGATGGAAACAACTGCTTGAGCAATCTTGGCATCCAACTTGGTATCCCATTGCACATAAGAACCAAGTCCTACAGGTACACCACCAACGACCGTTTCAACGACACCACCGATGGTGTCACCCTCTTTTTTGATTTGGTCAATGTAATCTTTAATTTCTTGCTCACGCTCTTGGTTAACAACTGAAATTTCTGACTGTTGGGCCAATTCCTTGATTTGAGCAACTGTCAAATTCTCTGGCACATCAATTTCCTTACCACCAAAGACAACCACATGATTAGCAATTTCAATATCAAGCTCAGCCAAGATTCGTTTAGCGACAGCACCCACTGCCACACGCATAGTTGTTTCACGCGCACTGGAACGCTCCAACGAATTACGTAAATCATCAAAACGGTATTTCATACCACCAACCAAGTCAGCATGTCCTGGACGTGGATGGGTGATTTTGCGTTTAGTTTTTAAACGATCCTCAATATCTTCAACAGCCATAATGTCCAACCATTTTTGATGGTCCTTATTGATGACATGGAGGGTGATTGGAGCCCCTGTTGTTTTCCCATGACGAACACCAGAAGTGATTTCAACCTTATCAGACTCAATTTTCATGCGGCCACCACGACCATAACCACCTTGGCGGCGTTTCAAATCGCCATTGATATCTTCAGCGGTCAAGGGAAGACCAGCTGGTACACCTTCGATAATTGCCGTTAAACGTGGGCCGTGAGACTCACCTGCTGTTAAATATCTCATTTATTTCTCCAAGTACTCTTTCATTTCAATTAAAGGAATCTGATTGATAGCTGCCTTACCAATCTCTGGAACTATAACTGTCTTAATACTATTACCACGGGCTTTCTTGTCATGTGTGAGGGCTGTATAGAGCTCCTCAACACGCCATGGTTCATAGTCCACTGGCAAACCAAATTTCACACACATCTCAGCAATTTGACGTGTGATTCCCTGAGGCATTAGGTTTTTTTTCTCAGCAACACGAGAAATCTGAACCATTCCAATAGCCACAGCTTCACCATGCATAACTTTACCATAACCAGCTGTTTGTTCGACGGCATGCCCAATCGTATGACCAAAGTTTAGGTACATACGGACGCCACCTTCAAACTCATCTTCAACCACAATTTTACGCTTAACGTTACATGAACGGTAAATGATGGTCTCTGAGTTTTCCAAAATACTATGAACCGAACCATCAATGTTATCAAGGAGCTGCCAAAGTTCAGGATCGTCAATCAAACCATATTTGACAACCTCACCCATGCCTTCAATCAATTCACGTTTACCAAGTGTCTCAAGGACATTAGGATCAATTAAAACCCCATCAGGCTGAGCAAAAGTTCCTACGATATTTTTGGCAAAAGGAGTATTCACACCTGTCTTTCCACCAATAGATGAATCTACTTGGGCAGTTAGACTGGTTGGAACTTGAACGAAATGAATTCCACGCATATAGGTTGAAGCGACAAATCCTGCTAAGTCTCCAACAACACCACCACCAAGAGCGACAATACCATCACTACGAGTCATGCCATTCTTAATCAAAAACTCATAAGCCTTATTAACAGTCTTAAGATTTTTACTCGCTTCACCTTCTAGAAAATTAAAAACGACAACCTCAAAACCTTCGTGTTCCAAGCTAAGCTTAACTTTTTCTGCATATAGGCCTCCCACATGATTGTCCGTAATAAGCGCAATCTTTTGTGGTTCCCAAAGTGACTTGACCCATTGCCCTACCCCTTTAAGAGCTCCCTTTTCAATGATAATGTCATAAGGGTTTTGTTTTAAATTTACCTCTAGTTTCATCGTCGACCCTTCCTAGCTATTGTATATGTTTTCTAATTCCTGCCAAATAGCACCTGTTGGCATATTCTCGCCTGTCCATAATTTAAAGGAACCTGCTGCTTGATAAAGTAACATGCCTAGTCCATTCACAGCCTCTATCTCTTGTTTCCTTGCCAAGGCCAAGAAAGGTGTTTCAAAAGGCTGGTAAATGATATCCGCAACTAAGAGTTCCTTAGGGAAGCTTGTATCTATAGAAATGGGCAATGACTCACCATCCATACCCACACTAGTCGCATTGACCAATAAATCGGTTTGCCTTAATTCCTTTTGGAAGTGGTCAGCATCAGTTAAATCATGAAATTCTAAATAGCAATCGGTTTGATCAAGCAAGGTTCTAAAGTTTTCTTTTGCCTTGACCAAGGATTGGGGCCGAACATAGATACTAACTTTTTTTGCACCATCAAGAACTGCCTGTGTCACAATAGATTTAGCCGCACCACCAGCCCCCAAAATCATAATATGAGTATCCTTAGGATTAAAATTCTTTAAACTAGCAAAAAAGCCAAAGCCATCTGTATTATGGCCGATCAAACGACCATCACGATTGACAACCGTATTGACTGCACCAATCAGTTGAGCTTCAGGACTAAGACCATCCAAAAATGGAATTACCTTTTCCTTATATGGCATAGACAAGTTGATACCGAACATATTGTAACGTCTAATATTTTCAACTGTCTCAGCCAGGTCTGACTCTGGAATTTCCCAAGCTACATAAACCCCATTAACATGTGTTTTTTCGAAAGCTAAATTATGAATGAAAGGAGAAATTGAATGCTTGATAGGACTGGCAACAACAGCTGCTAAGCGTGTGTGTCCATCAATCCGCATCCAAAACCTCCCTAATCCTACACATGTCCGCAAGAGCAACTTGACCCGGTGCGCTGGTATTGTCAAGACTAGCAAAAGTCCATGATGACCCCACCAAGTCTCCCGCCAAACGTGACAAACGACCTAACTTACCCATTGACATAGTTACAAACTCTTGTTCAGGGTTAAAGGCCTTAAAGCCGCGTGTGAAATTCATAAGATCAAGGACATCTTGTTCATTCTTAGGCATAACGGCTACTTTAACAACTCTTGGCGTCAAGTTGGTCATCTCAGATAAAAGTTCCATAAGGTTTTCAGGTGTCTCCTCAAAGTTATGATAAGACAAAACCAAGTTTGAAAATTCAAGCATCTGGTCAAAGACTTCCTTGCGTGTGAAATACTCAAAATCAATATAATCTGGTGAATAGATAGCAGCTACATCCTTAATCAGTGTGACATATTCCCCATCAGTTAACTCAATCTTACCACCTTCACGTGTCGTACGAATGGTAAAAACAATTTCAAAGCCTGCGAATTTCTCAAAAATAGCTGGAGCAACTGTTAAGATACTATGCTTATCTAAAAAATCTGCACGCCATTCAATAATGTCTGCCCCCTCAAAACGAGACAGCTCAAGCGCTTGTGCTTCCTCTAAACTAGTCGGCATAATCGGAACTACAATTTTCATTTATTTACCTTTATTGTGTATACTTTCAAATAATTTGATGTTGGATCATTAGGATTGACGGCAAAATCCACTGGTAATTGTTGCAAGTTAACAAAGTCCGCTGAAACATCTCCCAATCCCTTACGCAGTTGCTTTTTAAACTGTTGCACTGTCATATTAGCTGCATTGGTACTTGCAATAATTGTCCCATACTCTGATAGAATATCAAGACTCTGCGCAATCAACTTGTGGTAATCCTTATTTGCTGAGAAAGTGCGTTTCTTATTTCGAGCAAAGCTCGGCGGATCTATAACGATAAGGTCATAAAATAATCCCTTTTTCTTGGCATATTTAAAATAATCAAAAACATCCATCACAACTAAACGATGATTTTCCATACTAAAGCCATTAGCTTCAAAATGAGCCGTGGATAACTCACGTGAACGTTTTGCCAAATCCACCGATGTCGTTTCAACCGCTCCCCCCATAGCTGCAGCAACTGAAAAAGCTGCCGTATAGGAGAACATATTCAAAACTGATTTGCCCAAGGCCAAACCATTAACCAAACCATCACGCACCTCATGCTGGTCAAGAAAAATCCCTGTCATTAGCCCATCATTTAGAAAAACTTCATAAGTTACCCCATTCTCCAAGATAGTGAAGGTATCAGCGGCCTCTTGTCCATAAAGATGGTCTGACTCAAAATCAAGGCCCTTGAAGCGAATTTTTTCATAGCCCCCCAAAACCTCAGGAAAGACCGTTTGGAAAGCCTCTACAATAATATCCTTCAAGGAATAAATAAAGACATTGTACCATGAAAAGAGGGCATAGTCTCCATACAAATCAATCGTTAGACCACCAAAATCATCACCATCTTGGTTAAAAAGACGAAAAGCCGTTGTTAAATCATCAGCATAATAGGATTGACGTCTGGCTTTTGCCTTCTCAAAAAGCCCCTGAAAATAAGTCACTGTCAATTGTTGCTTTTTAGGGGACAAAAACCAACCTATCCCCTTATTTTGACTCGACAAATAGCCTGTTCCTAAAAATTCTTTGGATTGGCTATAAAGATAAACCAACTGATTATTTTCAGCTATATTTGGAAAATCTTCAGCTAAAAGAAGCTGTTTCCCTTGTTTGATTTTTTTCTCCGCAAAGGGACTTACCGTCAATATATTCATGCTACTATTATATCAAAAAAATGTTATAATTTCTGTTTCGTAACTAGATTTTGTCAACTATACGTCAAGGAATATGACACTCTATGACAGTAAATTTTTGAGAGTCATTTTGTTATTTGGTATAATAGCTAAGATAATATAAAATCAAAGGAAGTATTACTTTGAAAAAAATAAACGAAGCTTTTTGGAAAGGAGTTTCATCAAGACTCGGATTCGTCTTCTTGTTACTCTTCTTTTACTGGCTAAAAAACATATTCGCTTATTTCGTCAACATTAATCTTGAGTGGGAAAGCAGATATCAGGTTATGCTTTCGCTGATTAACCCTATTCCACTGGGATTAATGCTGCTAGGTTTAGGACTTTACTTCAAGAAAAGCCGTTTTTTTTATGGCACAACAATTGCTATTTATGTCATCCTTAATCTCCTGCTTATTGCTAATGTCATTTACTTTGGAGAGTTTACAGACTTCATAACTGTAAATACCATCCTGGCAAGTTCTAGTTCAGCAGCCGGGCTGGGAGACTCAGCTAAGAACCTTCTTGAACCAAGTTATATCTTTTATTTGATTGATATTCCTTTCTTCATTTATGGTGTTTTTAGGAAAAAACTAAAAACGGATAGTAAGCCATTTAATAAACGAGCTAGTTTTGCTATCACCGCACTATCGACACTCCTTCTCTCAGCTAACCTATTTCTAGCGGAAGTTAACCGTGGTGAGTTACTGACACGTGGTTTCTCCAACAACTATATTGTTCGTGCTATGGGGATTCCTTTCTTTACAGCTTATTCCGGTAACTTAACGTATCAAGCTTCACAAGCTCGTTCATCCGCAACATCAGACGATATGAAAAAGGTTGAAGCTTATGTTAAGGAGCACTATGCAGCACCTGATCCTAAGTACTACGGAATTGCTAAAGGAAGAAACGTTATCGTTATTCACTTGGAGAGTTTCCAACAGTTTCTTATTGATTACAAGCTCCAAGTAGATGGTCAGTCTTATGAAGTAACACCATTCCTCAATTCCATTTACCACTCAAATGAAACCCTAGCCTTTTCAAACTTCTTCCACCAAGTTAAATCAGGAAAAACTTCTGATGCTGAAACCTTGATGGAAACATCACTCTTCGGACTAAGTACAGGGTCATATATGGTAAACTACGGTGGTACCAATACAGCTTACGCTGCACCATCTATCCTAGCTCAAACGGGTGGCTATACTTCAGCTGTTTTCCACGGAAACACTGGATCCTTCTGGAATCGCAATAATACCTATAAAAAGTGGGGTTATAACTACTTCTTTGACTCATCAGCTTTCACTGAGAAAACCGATGAAAACTCCTTCCAATACGGTCTTAATGATAAGTACATGTTTTCAGATTCCATCAAATATCTGGAACAAATGCAACAGCCTTTCTATGTTAAATACCTAACCGTATCTAACCACTACCCATACACTTCCCTGTCAGGCGACAAAAACGAACAAGGTTTCCCACTCGCTGACACAAAAGACGAAACAGTTAACGGGTATTTTGCAACAGCCAACTATCTTGACTCTGCAATCAAAGACTTCTTTGATTACCTTAAGGAAACTGGCCTTTATGATAATTCGATTATTGTTATGTATGGTGACCACTACGGTATCTCTGATATGCGAAGCAGTAATCTAGCGGAACTGCTCGGGAAGAACCCTGAGACTTGGTCAAATTATGATAAAGCCATGCTTCAACGTGTCCCTTACATGATTCACATCCCGGGATATACTGGAGGTGGCATCTCTAACACATTTGGTGGTGAAGTTGATGCCCTCCCAACCCTCCTTCACATTCTTGGTGTTGACACTAGCTCTTATATCCAGATGGGACAAGACCTCCTATCTCCTGATAATAAGCAAACTGTCGCATTTAGAACCTCAGGTCAATATGTTACACCTCAATACACAAGCTACTCTGGTAGACTCTATAACACTCAAACAGGAGAAGAAATTACTAACCCTGATGAGACTACTAAAAAGGAAAATGAGGCTATTCGTAATGCGGTTGCAACCCAGTTGTCAATGAGTGATGCAGTCCAAACAGGTGACCTCCTTCGATTCTACACGCCAGATGGTTTAAATCCTCTTGATTCTAGCACAATTTCCTACACTAAACAGATGGATCAACTGAAAAAAATCAATAAAAAGCTGAAAGATAAATCAACAAGTCTCTACAAACAAAAAGGCAATAAATCAACAGCTGACCTATTCAAGACACCATCTTACAAGGAACTACATCCTGTTGAACCTGAATCAAGCTCAAACTCAACAGAAGAAAGCTCATCTAGTCAAGAAACTACAGCTGCACAAGAATAATCCTAAAAAGACTGTTCTAATCGGGCTGTCTTTTTTAGATTAAATCAACCATATCTCTACATAATCAACTCTTCAACGATCTGGCTCGGACATATTTCTTGCTAGTTTTCTCCAACCATGATTAAATAAGAATCATAACAAAACATATATAGGAGATCTGATATGAATCCAATGGAATTATTTAACCAAGTGAAAGAAATGATCGAAAAAAAGATTTTGAAGCAGCTAAAAAGTTTGTCGAGGAAAACAAAGATGATCTAGGTGAGTACTTCAACCAAGCTAAATCTCTCGTTTCAGGCAACGAAATGGTAAGTGGAGCTTTAGACAAGATTAAGGGCCTATTCTAAGCCTAAATTCCCCCAATCAATAGGATTGAGGGAATTTTTTTATTCAGATGACTAATTGAGACTCAGAAATATTATAGTGTGATATTTTATTTGTGAGAAGACAAAAAAGAGATTCCCCAAGGAACCTCTTTCCATTCTATATTACAATAGAATTATTTTTTCAAGTTGTAGAATGATTTCAAACCACGGTATTCTGCAACTTCACCAAGTTGGTCTTCGATACGAAGCAATTGGTTGTATTTAGCAATACGGTCAGTACGTGACAATGAACCTGTCTTAATTTGACCAGCGTTAGTTGCAACTGCAATATCAGCGATTGTTGAATCTTCAGTTTCACCTGAACGGTGTGATACTACTGCTGTGTATCCAGCTTCTTTCGCCATTTCGATAGCGTCAAAAGTTTCAGTCAAAGTACCGATTTGGTTAACTTTGATAAGGATTGAGTTAGCAGCGTGTTCTGCAATACCTTTTTCAAGGTAAGCAGTGTTAGTTACGAAGAAGTCGTCACCAACCAATTGAACTTTGCCACCAAGACGTTCAGTAAGAGCTTTCCAACCGTCCCAGTCGTTTTCGTCCATACCATCTTCGATAGTGATGATTGGGTATTTGTTAACCAATTCTTCAAGGTAGTCGATTTGTTCTGCAGCAGTACGAACAGCAGCGCCTTCACCTTCAAATTTAGTGTAGTCGTAAACTTTACGTTCTGCATCGTAGAATTCAGATGATGCACAATCAAGTCCGATAAATACGTCTTGGAAAGCGATTGGAGCGTCTGAGTGAGAACCACCGTTGATGATGTTCATCATTGGAGTTGGAAGAACTTTAGTGTTGAATCCGCCAAGGTAGCTGTAAAGTGGAACTTCAAGGTAGTCAGCAGCTGCGCGTGCTACAGCGATAGACACACCAAGAATAGCGTTGGCACCAAGTTTACCTTTGTTTGGAGTACCGTCAAGAGCGATCATTGCGCGGTCAATACCTTGTTGATCACGTACGTCGAATCCGATGATGTGCTCAGCAATAACGTTGTTTACGTTATCAACTGCTTTTTGAGTACCAAGACCACCGTAACGAGCTTTGTCACCATCCCGAAGTTCTACTGCTTCGTGTTCACCAGTTGATGCTCCTGAAGGAACCATACCGCGACCGAATGCACCAGATTCAGTGTAAACTTCTACTTCAAGTGTTGGGTTACCACGTGAGTCAAGGACTTCACGTGCGTAAACATCAGTAATAATTGACATTACAATACTCTCCTTATGAGTTAAAATTTTTTACACATTTATATTACCATAATATCAAGGGTTAAGCAAATTAAAACCAGAATTTTCTTGCGATTATCTATTTTTTAATATTTCAATTATTTTTGAAAATCTCAGAAAAAATAAGGCAAATGAAAAGGAATTCAAAATATTGTATAATGGTAAATAGAAAAGAGACAGGAGATTCCCTATGACTTCACTTGAAGATAAAGTGTTCCAATGCGCCAGTGGCGAAAAACGCCTGAATCCCGATGAACTTCGTCAGTATTTTGGTACCTATGCAGAACGTGTAGTCCTAGCTGTTTTATTGGAAGATGCTGAAAAGAAAATCGTAATAGAACACTTTCCACTGATTTTAAAGAAGTTATTAGCAGTTTACCCCAACCTTAGTCTAAAGCTTTCACCTAACCTATCTGATCAGACACAGTTCACCTATATCAAAGCTGCTCAAGCACTCAACATTTCAGCTACTATCGTGGACGAGGCTAAGGCCCATTCGCCATACGGTCTTATCCTACATAGTAATCAAGCAGAGAACCTTGATAAAGTGTTGTTTTCAGAGCTCTATTCCGATATCCTTGCTCCTAAGGAAACGGAACCAGTCCTTGAAAAAAAGGGATTTTTTACTAAGCTATTTGGAAAATAATAACATCTGAGCTGGCTCCTGGTCAGCTTTTTCTTGTTTCACAATGACTGACTCAACTTGATGAGGTTTCCAATATTGAGTCCTGTTCGATAGAGATTTTCCTTAGCCGAAGACAGAATTTGATCTAAGTCACCTAATTGACCAATGATTGGAAAAGCGGCTGAAATGCCACCTACTGGAAAATCAGGTAAGTCATTCTTCAAACTGCCACAAATAGCGATAACTGAGATAGCCGATGGTGTTCGTTTGGCTACACCTACTGGTGCTTTACCAGATAAGGACTGATTATCCATACGTCCTTCCCCAACAATAACCAAATCAGCTGTTTTTACACGCTGGTCAAAATCGACACAATCCAGTACAAAATCAATCCCCGACTTAATTTCTGCTCCTGCAAAGGCTACCATTCCTGCTGCCATTCCCCCTCCAGCACCTGAACCAGCTAGTTTTGGAACCTCAGGAGCAAATCCTTGGTAGAATTGAGCCATGTTTTGGTCAACCTTTTTAACTTGTGAAGGCGCCAAGCCCTTTTGACCACCAAAAATATAGGTTGCCCCATTTAAACCACACAAAGGATTATCCACATCGGTGATAAGACGAATAGTTACATTAGATAGATCAAGTTTATTTTTAGAAGACACCTTTTTAACGTGACCAAGATTGGCACCTATTGGCTCAAGCTCCCGTCCCTCAGAATCATAAAAACGATAACCTAATCCATAAGCCATACCAATTCCGCCATCATTAGTAGCTGATCCACCTACACCTATAATAAAATCACTAATACCAGATTTAACCAAGTGAACAATCAGTTCACCGACTCCCTGGGTTGTTATACAAAGGGGGTTGCGTTTATCCTTAGGTACCTGCTCCAAGCCACAAACCGCAGCCATTTCAAAAATGGCAGTCTGCCCATTACTAGCATAGGGGACAGATCCATCACCTGTATAAGCATGTGGAATCTTAACAGTTTTCTTCTCAAGATTTAGATTTTCAGCAAGAGCATCTAAGGTACCTTCGCCACCATCGCCTATTGGCATGAGGTCAAAATCAGCGTCTGGTAAGGCCTTTTCAAGGCCCGATTTAAGAGCTAGGGCAACCTCTTTTGCAGACAAACTTTCCTTAAACGAATCAGGTGCAATCAGAATTCGCATATCATTTACTCCTTTTATTTTCCTTTCAAGTAAGGGGACAGGGCCTGAACCAAGTCATCTGTCATATGTTGTGGACCTCCGACAGTTTTGATACCAAAGCACTTTAGCCTTTCACTATCAAAATCACTATCATTAAAGCTGTATAAAGGTTTAACTCGCATCAATTCCTTAATACTCTCTTCATCACGATAACCTTGATTAGCTATATTAGCTTCTAAAACCTGACAGAGATAACGGATGGCCTTGGTAGGTGCCGTAATATAGATTGCAACGAAGTCCCTTTTTTGCATACTGGCTTTCTGAGTCCAAAGAATATCCTCACTTGCTGAGAACTCCTCCCCAATATCGTAGTATTTTAGATTTACTGGAACAATCCAGTAGTGTGGCTCTGAAGCCTTCCTAAGATGTTTAGGAGCAACCAGAGAACGACTCCCTCTAATGAGCTCAAAAATCGTTTGGTCTGGAATTGTCTCATCTAAAACAAGGCTTATCCAAGTCTTCTTGGACATATGGTAACTAGGATAAATTCCATCTAAGTCTAAGAGCTTATCCATCTGCCTTGGATCGACCTTGATGTTAACCACATCATAGACTAAACTCGCCTTTTCTCCACTAAGTGCTAGTTTATCACCCTTGAGAGGGAAAAATAAGGCATACCACTTACCATCAACCCGAAAGGAAAGATAGTCTGGATATTTCTCAAAAGGATGGTCAGATTGGTCTGAAAATTCCTTAACTATAAAATTAGCCAGACGATTATCTTGCGGGGATGAGAACAATTGATCATCATAACAAAACTCAGCTACTTGCGACAGGAGATCTCCATAAGCTTCTCTGACTTGACCAACGTAGGTTCCAGTTGCGTGAGGGCTTCGGAAAGTGTCTTAAGACTCGTCAAAATCAATATCAACAACCTGCCCTGTCAACTTACCTTCTAAATCAATGAATAGTCGAGCCTCAAGTCCTTCAGCCATTAGTGGTTTTCTGAGCTCGTAGCCTTTCTCACTAGTTATAAAACCAAAAGGCTCCAGGCTATCATGTTTTAGGACTTTCTGTTTAAAATAAGCATCCTCAAAAGTCATTCATTCTCCCTTTTTCTAAAAAAGAGAAGTTGAGACAAACTGATGTCCCAACTCCTTTTTATTTTGTTGACTGGCGTAAAGTTAGACCATGATTAAGAATAACGTCTTTATCTTCAAGTTCTTCCTTATGCATAATTTTAGTCAACATACGCATGCTAACTGCCCCTAAATCATAGAGAGGATGGTTTATACTAGAAAGGTTTGGACGTGTGTAGCTTGTAACCGGTGAATCATTGCTTGTGATGATTTCGAAATCTTCTGGAACTGATTTGCCTGCAGCAAAGAGACCATTCAAGAGACCTGCAGCCAATTCATCTTCCCCAACATAGGCAGCAGTGGCACCAGAGTTCAAGACACGTTGTGCTAACTCAAAGCCGTCTTTATAGCTATATTTAGCTTCAAAGACAAGTCCTTCGTTGTAGCTCAAATTATTCTTTTCAAGTCCAGACTTATACCCAGCCAAACGTAGTTTGCCATTAATATCATCAATTAGTGGTCCTGATACAAAGGCAACCTTTTCATTATTTTTAGCAAGTTGCGTTACACAATCCTCAACGGCAGCTTTATAGTCGATGTTAACACTTGGTAATTGGTGTTCGAGATCAACTGTTCCTGCTAGAACAATCGGTGTACGGGTACGAGAGAATTCTGCACGGATTTTTTCTGTCAGGTGGTGTCCCATAAAAATAATACCATCAACTTGTTTAGAAATTAGAGAATGAATGACTGTAACTTCATGATCCTCATTATCATCACTGGAAGCAAGAACAATATTATACTTATACATGGTTGCAATGTCATCAATACCTTTAGCTAGAGTAGCAAAATAGCTATTTACAATATTTGGAATGACAACTCCTACAGTAGTTGTTTTTTTACTTGCCAAGCCACGCGCAACCGCATTTGGACGGTAATCCAAACGATCAATGACTTCGAGCACTTTTTTTCGGGTGTTTTCTTTTACGTTTTTGTTACCATTTACAACACGAGAAACAGTTGCCATCGATACTCCAGCTTCACGCGCTACATCATAAATTGTGATTGTTTCATCAGTATTCATAAGAAATACTTCCTTTCTAAATTTAATGCACACTTTTTCACAATAATTATAGCAAAATTTGAAAACACTTTCAAATGTTTTGACTAATCCTTTACAAAAAAAATGAAAAGAATCCTCTTTCGATAGCTAAGGTAAAGAAATACGTTTCAAATATTTGGCTATCATTTCGCATTTTCATGATTATTCATCGCTTACAACCTATAAGATTAAAAAAACTCAATGAAAGCAAATGATTTAATGAAAATCCAAAAACAGCTTGCATTTTCCCTATAAAAGTGACAGAATGAGTGTAAGAAATAAAAAGGAGTTTTTTCTATGTCTAAACTTGATCGCATTCGTCATTTTTTAAATGAAAATAAATCAGGGCTAGCTATTGTTTCAGATCCTGTAACTGTCAATTATCTTACTGGTTTTGATTGTGACCCACATGAACGCCAAATGTTCCTCTTCGTCTACGAAAATCGTGAGCCTGCCCTCTTTGTTCCTGCTCTTGAGGTTGCACGTGCCTCTTCTGTTCTCGATTTCCCAGTCTTCGGTTATGTGGACTCTGAAAATCCATGGCAAAAAATCAAAGCTGGTCTAGCAAGTACAGACATCCCTATTATTTATGCAGAGTTTGATAATCTCAATGTAACTAAATTCCAAGGATTGCAAACGGTCTTTGAAGGTCGCTTCGAGAACCTGACACCATTCATCCACAAAATGCGAGTTATCAAGTCAGCTGATGAAATTCAAAAAATGATTGTTGCCGGTGATTATGCTGATAAAGCTGTCAATATCGGTTTTGACAATATATCTCTCGACGTTACTGAAACAGACATCATTGCTCAAATCGAATTTGGCATGAAGAAAATCGGTATCAATCAAATGTCCTTTGAAACTATGGTTCTCACAGGCAACAATGCCGCAAACCCACATGGTATTCCAGGAACTAACCGCATTGAAAATGATAGCCTCCTCCTCTTCGACTTGGGTGTTGTTAGTCAAGGCTATGCTTCAGATATGACACGTACCGTAGCTGTTGGTCAACCTGACCAATTCAAGAAAGATATCTACAATATCTGTTTGGAAGCTCAACTCACTGCCCTTGATTTTATCAAACCAGGCGTAACAGCCAGTGAAGTTGATGCTGCAGCTCGTAATGTTATTGAAAAGGCTGGTTACGGCGAATACTTCAACCACCGTTTGGGACATGGTATTGGTATGGATGTCCATGAGTTTCCGTCAATCATGGAAGGAAATGACTTGATTATCGAAGAAGGTATGTGCTTCTCTGTTGAACCAGGAATTTACATTCCTGAAAAAGTTGGTGTTCGTATCGAAGACTGTGGCTACGTTACAAAAGATGGCTTCGAAGTCTTTACACACACACCAAAAGAACTTCTCTATTTTGATGTTTAATTAATCCAGAATGGCCTTCAATTAAGTTGAGGACCATTTCGTTTGCACTCAAATTCAAATGACATTTAAAAAGCTGACCCATCATGTGTCAGCTTTTGCTATTTATCCTTCATGCTCTTGTCTAAGATAGTCAAGCCCTTCTTCAATCCATCCTGGCAACGCTTCTGCCAAAGGTTTAAAGCCATAGTTCAAACGACTATCTGAGAAACGATGACGGTGAGGGATTTTATTTTTTTCTTCCTCAAGTGTCCTCAAAGAAAGACTGGCCTTTTGAGTAAATTCATCAAAATCAACTACCTGAACCAGGACTTCCTGGCCTACCTTTAGTGTATTGTAGATGTTGTCGATATAGCCTGTCTTAATCTCCGAGATATGAATCAAGCCTGTGGTACCATTATCCAATGAAACAAAGGCACCGTAAGGCTTGATGCCCGTGATAACCCCCCTAAGCTTGTCTCCAATTTTCATCTTAGTCTGTTACCTCAATCGTTTCAATAACAACTTCCTCAAGCGGCTTATCTTGAGTTCCAACCTCAACATTGGCAATCTCATCGAGCACCTTGTAAGAGGCTTCATCTACCAAATGACCAAAAACAGTGTGACGACGATCTAGGTGAGGTGTGCCACCATTTTCAGCATAAGCTTCTGCAATTGGTGCTGGCCAGCCACCACGTTCAAGTTCCTTTTTAGCATAAGGAATCTCAGGTGCTTGAACAATGAAGAACTGGCTACCATTAGTATCTGGTCCAGCATTTGCCATTGAAAGTGCACCACGGAGGTTATAGAGTTCTTCAGAAAACTCGTCCTGGAAGCTACCACCAAAGCTTGATTCACCACCCATACCAGTACCAGTTGGGTCACCACCTTGAATCATAAAGTCCTTAATAATACGGTGGAAAATCACACCATCATAATAGCCGCTCTTGGCCAAATTGACAAAGTTAGTGACAGCCAATGGCGCATGGTCAGGGAAAAGCTTGATGACCAAATCACCATGATTTGTTTTAATCGTTGCGACTGGACCTTCTACTGTATCCAAGTCAAGTTGTGGGAAATGAAGTTCTTTTTCTACCAATCCGAGTTCCTCCAAGGCATTGAAAATGCCATCTTCTTCTACTGTTCCAGTTACATAATCAGCTTTGGCTTTAAGTTCTGGTGTGGCGTTCCCCATGGCAATTTTAAGACCAACATAGTCAAAAATTTCCATATCATTTGGCCCATCACCAAACATCATAGCATTGACTGGTGTAAGATTCTCATGCTCCAAGACATGACCGACACCTGAAGCCTTTGAGATACCAGTTGCTACCACATCAGATGAGTGTTCGTGCCATGGTACCAAGCGAACGTGGGCTGCGAGTTCCTCCGGCAACTTAAGGTCACCATTATTTTCTGCAAAAGTCCACATCTGATAAACATCATTAGTCAAATGGAAATCTGGCTCAACGTCACAAATACCATAGATAGGCACTATAGCATCATCAATCAATTCTGAACGTTCTGAGACAACTGGCTTATCCTTACCAGCGAAGCCCCAAGCAATCCCAATCTCTTTGCACCAAGCAACAAAAGCTTCAGTAACTTCACGAGCAAGGGGCTGATTATAAATTTCTTCCCCTTTTCGGTTAATGACATAAGTTCCATTGATTGTTACAAAATAATCAGGTTCTAGGTCCAGAATTTCCTCAACTACACCATAGTAGCCACGTCCTGTAGCGATCCCTGTCAAGATTCCTTTTTCTTTAAGTCCTTTGAAAACAGCCTTAATAGACTCTGGAATATAACCTGTTTTTTTGACACGAAGGGTGTCATCAATATCAAAGAAAACAATCTTAATCTTCTTAGCCTTATATTTTGTTTTTGCATCTACTGGCATCGTAAATCTCCTTTACAGTATCAAAATCTAGCGCTAGGTACTATTCAAGACAGCCCTAACGAAAGATCATACGATGTTTCCATTATATCATTTCTTAAAGCTAAAAAGCAAAAAAATCATCTAATACCAGGTCAGTCTTAGATGATAGGTGTTTTAACGGTTAACACTCTTGATAATACGTTTAATGTCACGCTCTTGTTCGCGACGTTTGATTGACTCACGTTTATCGTAATCGTGCTTCCCTTTGGCGATACCCAGTAGAACCTTGGCAAAACCATTTTTTAGGTAAACCTTAAGTGGGACTAAGGTCATCCCTGTTCCTTTAAGATCATTTTGAAGTTTGGTGATTTGCTTTTTCTTGAGCAATAATTTCCGAGTACGTTCTGGATCTTGATTCCAGATGTTCCCTTGCTCAAAAGGAGCAATATGAACATTGATTAACCAAGCTTCCCCGTTTTTTATTTGGGCGTAACCATCCTTTAGCTGGATGCGAGCCGCACGAACAGACTTAATCTCTGTCCCTGTCAGCACGATACCCGCTTCAATAGTATCTACAATACTATAGTCATGTCTCGCCTTTTTATTCTGAGCAACAACATTGCCTTCACCTTTTGGCATAGCAGTCCCTCCCTTCTCATCCTATTTTCGTTTTTTAGCAACGTCCTTGTAGAAAGGTTTGTTTTCTTTTTTCTTACGACGACCACTCTCACGTCCCTTATTATCATTATGAGGACGGTTTTGATTCTTACGCTTGTCTGGTTTCTTAGATGACTTACGCTTTTCATCATAAGAGCCTTTGTAACCACTACTATCTTGACCGCTACGCTTATTTACACGTTTACCACGACTTTCGAAATCACCATTTTGACGATCGCGGCGTGGTCCTCTATTACGGAAGGACTTAGCCTTCTCTTCACGTTCCTGACGAGCCTTGTGATCTACTTTTTCAGTGATATCGTACTCACTTGGAAGGTATTGGAAATCAATGTCTCCAGTCTCCTTATCTGCACGAATTAACTTAACTCGAATAGGTTGGCCAACACGGAAAGTCTTACCAGATTTTTCACCCTGAAGGGTCATGGTGCGTTCATTGTAATTGTAGAATTCTGGAAGTGTTGTAATATGAACCAAACCTTCAACGGTATTTGGCAATTCCACAAACATACCGAATTTAACCACACTTCCGACAATACCATCGAATTCTTGACCAACAAACTCTTCCATGTACTCTGCTTTTTTCATGGCTTCAACGACACGTTCAGCGTCAATAGCACGACGCTCAAGGGTTGAAGATGAAGTAGCTAACTCTGGAATAACCTCTTCAAAGTGTTCACGCGTTTCTTGAGACATATTGTTGGTGTACTCACGAATCATTCGGTGAACCAAAAGGTCTGGGTAACGACGGATCGGACTGGTGAAGTGAGTATAATACTGAGCCGCAAGTCCATAGTGCCCATGATTGTGTTCTGAATAACGAGCTTGTTGCATTGAACGAAGCAACATCATATTCATGACTTCTGCTCCAGGTTTGCCTTGAACTCGCGCCATGAAATCTTGTAAGTCTAGCTGATCCATCTTATTAGCTGTTCCTTTGATTTGAATACCAAAGATAGAAGCATAATCCATAAAGCGTTGCAATTTCTCCGCTTTAGGCTCTTCGTGAATACGGTAAATAAATGGCAACTTAGCCTTAGCGAAATGCTCTGCCACACATTCATTGGCAGCCAACATAAAGGACTCAATCATTCGCTCAGCCGTCCCACGTTCACGCACCACGATATCAACTGGCATTCCCTTATCATTAACCAAGATACGAGCTTCAGATGTATCAAAGTTAAGGGCACCACGACGTTCGCGCATATCTTCTAAAATCTTATGAAGTTCTGCCATAGCTGACACAGAATCCATGATAGGCTTAAACTGTTCAATCTTTTCTGGATTTCCAGCCAACATTTCATTGACATCACTATAGGTCATACGGAAGGTTGTCTTAATTACAGATTGGCAAATCTTATGATTAATCACCTTGCCTTTTGGAGTAATCTCCATAATAGCTGACAGAGTCAAGCGGTCAACATTGGGATTTAGAGAACAAATACCATTTGAAAGACGCTCAGGCAACATTGGAACCACGCGGTCTGTCACATAAACAGAAGTCCCACGTGCTGCAGCCTCACGGTTGAGGGCAGAACCCTCTGTGACATAATAAGACACATCTGCAATGTGGACACCTAGCTCATAGTTACCATTTGGTAAACGTTTAATATGAACTGCATCATCCAAGTCCTTGGCATCAGCTCCATCAATGGTGAAGGTCACTTCTTGACGAAGGTCAACACGACCAATTAGATCTTCTTGACTAGGTGCATCCGGCACAGCCTCTGCTTCAGCCATAACATCTTCTGGAAACTCCGAAACAATATCCATTGATTCCAAAACTTCCAAGACATCAATACCAGCATCTCCTTGATGACCAATAATATCTCGAACACTTCCTACAAAATAATCGTGATGGCGGTTAGGGTATTTTTCAATATCAACCTTAATAATCTCAGTCCCCTCAAGAGCAACTGGTCCTTTCTTGATATAGATTGGTTGCTGAATTTTTTGATTCTTAGACTTAATGTAACCTACATAAGGTTCTTTCTCGTCATTGAGGATAAATTTCCCGACAACCGTTTTAAGAGAGCGTTCGACAATTTCAACAACTCTTGCTTCAGCCATTGTCCCACGCAAACGATCTGCTGGCTTCTTAATAACTGCGGCAACAGTGTCACCATCAATGGCATGGCCAACGTCATTACGACCAATAAACATGTCATCCTCACTGTCATCGATATGTAAGAAACCAAAACCATTCTTATTGGCATGAAAAACACCCTCTACAGTAACCTTATTGGGATGTTCTTTCTTAGGACGTAAGGATACAGAGCCGTCACGATTAAAGCGCAACTGTCTCTTCCTTTCCATAGCTGATATGACTTTGATAAGCTGTGGGAACTTTTCACCGCCAGCGTGATTAAGAGCGTGGGCAATGTCATTTACACTGGATTTCCCATGCTCTTTCAAATAATTTATAATAGATTCTTTCATAATTTCCTTTACTTTTATTGACTATAACGCAAAAAATGAGTCAACCTCAGTCAACTCATTACTTACTTGAGAGAATGGAAAGGACGATTGCATCTACAATCCATAGAAAAACCATGATTCCTGTAAAGCGTTGCATAAAGGCTTCAAAGCCACGTGGTTTACTACGTTCAAATAGTGCTTCTGCCCCACCACCATCAAAGACATTGCTACTTGGATTTTTTTGTGGCTGCATGAATACCGCAATCACAATAATAGCTGACATAACCAAGAGCAGCGTTAATAATAAGTTGTACATAGTTATTCCTCCGAAAAAGTCCCTTTAATTCTACCATAGAACCCCTTAAGATTCAACATGTAAGGTTACTTTTCTATCCTTGGGGCAGAATTTAGGTACCTGAATTTTCTCAGGATGATTCTGTTTATTTTTACTTGTGAGATAGTTGAGGCTCCCACATTCACTACACTTTAAATTGATTTTAACTCTCACCTATATTCTTAACTCCTAGCGATTTTCTAAAGATGATTAAGGAACAAACAAAATTTCCAAAGACGATGGCTGCTGTCACAAAGAAAACCCAACGATAGCCTAATCCTGTTGCAACAGCTGAACCCACAAAGGGTCCTAAAACTTGTCCAATGTATGAAAAACTTTGATTAAGGCTAAAGATTCTTGAAATTCCTTCTTTTGGGGTCATCTTGGTCAATAAGGAATTGACACTAGGCGTCAAGGCACCTACACCAAAACCATAGGCAAAGCGTAAAAGGCCAAGTTGCAAGGCTGAACCTGCAAAACCACAAAGGAAATACAAGAGGAAACTATAGAATAAGCCCATTAAGAGCAAACGATGATTCCCAATGCGATCACCAAGTCGTCCTAAATAAGGAGTGCTTAAAAGACTTGAAAAGCCCATAGCGGACACAATTAGCCCTGAGTAAAAAAGGATATTATCACTTTGACCCAAATAACGAATATAAAGCGCCAAGATTGGAGCAATTGATTGGGCAGAAATCTGGATAATCATACTAGTCACAAAGAGGCCAATTAAAAGCGATTTGCTAGGAATTTTAGCAAATACTTGCGAAAAACTCATTATCTCTACCTTTTCAATTAATTGGAAGTCCTCTCGCAAACCAAAGATAGTCAAGAGACAACAGATAAACAAAATCAACCCAACTAATAGAAAGGTCCCTCGCATACCAAAGGCCTCAGATATGGCACCACCTAGCAAAGGGCCAATCAAAACACCAGCTGTGAGACCAGTTGATAATGTGCCCAAGGCATAGCCAGAACGTTGCTGAGGAGCCTGACTGGCAATCAAAGCTGTTGCATTTGGCACATAACCTGCAAACAATCCATTCAAGATTCTCAAAAAAAGCATCCAGAAGACATTAGGCACAAAGGCTAAGCCTCCCATTGTAAAGGTCATGACCATACTGGCTCTAATCATCATGGGCTTTCGACCATAACGGTCCGCCAAGTGTCCCCAAACTGGTGAAACCAAGGCTGAAGCTAAAGCAGATAGGGCAACAGATAAACCAGCATACCATTCTACCATAGCACCTTTAACCCCTAATTCTTCTACATAGAGAGCCATGAAGGGCATGACAATAGAAAAACTAGCCCCAGTAAAAAAAGTTCCTATCCAAGCAATTTTAAGATTTCGTTGCCAATCAGCGGTTTCAAGCTCTTTTTGGCGCAAATAATCATCTTCTTTCTAAAATTCACTATCCATTATAACACAATGACTAACTATACGAGGTTAGCTAAATCTTTTATGGCACCCTTCACCTTCTTCTTCAAATCATCGATGTTCCCGTTGTTGTCGATAACTAAACTAGCATAGGGCAGTTTTTCGGCTAAAGGCATTTGACTAGCAATACGCATGCCTGCTTCCTCAGCACTTAAGTGATTCCGTTTCATCAAGCGTTGGCATTGTACTTTAGGTGACACCGCCACCAACCAAATCTGATCGAACCAATCCTGATAATCATTTTCAAAAAGTAAAGGAATATCCATAAAAAAGACGTCCTCTTCTTTGGCCAAGCAGTCTCTTTTTGCTGCCAGTTCTTCTCGAATAATCTTTCCCTGAATTTCAGCAGATTGATATCGCATTTCTTCACTTGAAAAAATCAGTTGCCCTAACTTAGGACGGTTCAATTCCCCATTAGGAAGAAGAATCCCATCTCCCAACCAATTAAGCAAGGCTTGATACAATCTTCCCCCTTTGACCTGCATGTCGTGCACCAGTTGATCAGCATCAATGACCTTATAACCTGCATCTTTAATTATTTCAACTACGGTTGATTTCCCTGAAGCAATGCCTCCTGTTAATCCTATAATCATCGTTTTTGACAATGAGGACACAAATGTGTTCCTCTTCCTCCTAACTTGATTTTCACAATCATGCTTGCGCAACGTGGACAAGGTTGACCTGTCTTTCCATAAACCTGTAGATAATTCTGCATGGTCCCATCCTCACCAAGGGCGTTACGATAGGTCCTTATAGTGGAACCACCCTTAGCAATCCCCAGCTGTAAAATGGCAATCGTTTGATCGTGAACCCGTTTCATGGCTGCCTTGCTAAGTTTATTTGCTGGTGTCTCAGGATGAACCTTGGCTGCCCAAAGCACCTCATCAACGTAGATATTTCCTAGACCGGCTACTAACTTCTGCTCCAAGAGTAAGGGCTTAATGGACTTGCCAGAATGCATTAAGGCTCTCTCAAACGGTACATATTTAAAGGTCTTCTTGGTAGGCTCAGGGCCAAGTTTTTTCCTTGTAAAATAGGCCTCTTCTTGTTTCCTATCCAATAAATCAAAAGTCCCAAACTTGCGTACATCCTGATAAACCAGGGTTGAGCCATCATCTAGCTTAAAAAAGAGGTGAAAATGTTTGTTGTTAGGAACCTGGTCTGTGAACAGCAGATATTTACCCTCCATGCGCAAGTGAGAAATTATTATCAACTGACCAAAATCAAAAATGAGATACTTTCCCCTACGTCGCATGGCTTGAATCGTCTGACCAGGCAAATCATGCAAAAAACTATCGTATGATGTCTTGATCATTTTAGGGACCTTAACTTCAAGTGACAAAATAGTCCTTCCTAGTAACAGCTTTTCTAAACCTCGTCTAACTGTTTCTACCTCAGGTAACTCAGGCATCTGCCCCTCCTTCTAGAAAGAAAGCCGAGCAAGTGCCCAGCTTTTCTTAGTATTCTTTTTCATTATAACCAAAATCGGCCAAATCAAGTTTTTTATCCCTCCAATTTTTCTTAACCTTCACCCAAGTTTCAAGGAAGACCTTGTCCCCAAGCATGAGCTCAATATCTTTACGAGCAAGAGTACCAATTTTCTTAAGCATAGCACCTTTTTTACCGATGACAATACCTTTTTGGCTATCACGCTCAACCATGATGGTCGCACGAATGTGAACCGTATCAGTCTCTTCATCACGCTTCATAGAATCAATGACAACAGCAACTGAGTGCGGAATTTCTTCACGCGTCAACTGTAGGACTTTTTCACGAATCATCTCAGATACCAAGAAACGCTCTGGATGGTCTGTGATTTGATCCGATGGGAAATACTGGAAACCTTCCTCAAGATTATCACTTAAAACATCTACAAGGTGGGAAACATTATTTCCTTGAAGAGCTGAGATTGGGATAATCTCCTTGAAATCCATTTGTTTACGGAAATCATCAATCTGCTCAAGGAGCTGGTCTGGATGGACCCTATCAATCTTATTAACCACCAATATAACCGGAACCTTGGCTTGCTTAAGACGTTCGATAATCATATCATCGCCCTTGCCACGCGGTTCATCGGCTGGAACCATGAAGAGAACTGTATCCACTTCACGAAGGGTTGAATAAGCAGATTCCACCATGAAATCTCCAAGTGCTGTCTTGGGCTTGTGAATACCCGGTGTATCAATAAAAACAATCTGTTCTTTATCTGTTGTGTAAATCCCCATAATTTTGTTACGGGTTGTTTGAGCCTTATCACTCATGATAGCAATTTTTTGCCCCATAACATGGTTCAAAAAAGTTGATTTTCCTACATTAGGTCGACCAAGAATGGCCACAAATCCTGATTTAAAAGTCATATATCTTCTTTCTATTTTTTAGTTAAAAATCAAATCCCAAATTTTAGGTATGAAAACAATCATACCAGTAATGAGTGCGTAACAAGAGACAACCAGAACCGCTCCTGCAGCCATATCCTTAGCATTTTTAGCTAGCATGGAAAAGTGATAATTACTGGCTAAATCAACAACATTTTCCATGGCAGAATTAACAATCTCTAGGGCAATTACTAGAAAAACTGCCTGCAGGAGAAAAATCCATTCTATCGCTGACACACGAAAAACCAAGCCAGCCAACACCACTAAGATAGCCGATACCAAATGTTTACGCATGTTGCGTTCTTCTTTAACAGCCGTTATTATCCCTGTCAGAGCAAACTCGAAACTGGTCGTAAATTCTCTGTTTTTCCACTTTTTTTGTGGGTTATTGTCGCGTAAGTCCATAAGCAGTCAAAATTTCTTCCTGTAATCCAAACATTTCCGCTTCTTCTTCTGGGGTGTAATGATCATACCCGTTGATATGAAGAAATCCGTGAACAGCCAAAAAGCCCATCTCACGCTCGTAGCTATGCCCATATTCCTCAGCTTGTTCGCGAGCCTTATCAATAGAAATAAAGAGTTCGCCGATATAACTATCAAATTCCCCCATCATTTCAGCCAATTCAGGATTTTCAGCCAAATCCTCTTCATCAAAGGTAATATCTAACTCCGGCTTATACTCCAAACTAATAACATCGGTTGGACGATCCGTATCACGATACTCCAAATTCAATTCGTGACTACGTTCGTTAGTTACAAAAGTAACCGCCATTTCCTTGTCTTTCTTGCCAAGTTTTTGCGCTGCAAAATCAAGTAATTCCAAGGTTTGTTTTTTTATTTCTTCTGAAACTTGTCCAGTCTCATCAATCATTTCAACGTACATAGCATGCTTTTTCGGAATAGCTGAGCCTACTTAAAGGACAGAGCTGCTCCCTTCCTTTCATTAACAAATTAGCTTTTTATGACGAATACTAAATTGCATTCAATACTTTCACCGAATAATTTCAGTACAATATCAATCAATTCATTATATCACAAGGACACAGAAAAAGCAGACCTAAGCCTAATTGTCTGCTTTTTATATAATATCTATGAGAATCGCTTACTTATCGATATTATCTCTAAAGCGTTGGATATGAATGGTCAAATAACCTGTTCGTCTAAACTAAGTTCAAAAGCATAACTTGACTTGATATAGGTGACGATCTTTTGGGTACAGATAAAAGATTTTGGGTAGTTAGTCTTGGCTTGTTCATATAGAAAAGCATCGTTTTTACCACCACTAACCCCACTCACAATACGTTGCGCTAAGTACCGAAGATGAGTAATAAAACGGTTAAAAGAAAAACTATCTTGCTCCAAGTCACAAGCAAAATGAAGACGGACAATCTCACTAATACAAACCACAATTTGAGTCATCTGTCAGTCTTTTTCATGGAGACCCGCATCCTTTTATGCATTGACAAAGTGCAAAGCGACTGAGGCTGCCTCATCATCTACCAATTCCACTTCTAAATCATTGGCAATCAAACGAAGGACTTGTTTTCCAATTTCATACTCCCGAGGGTAAAATTTCTAACTTCCCAAGCCAAAGGATTTTTTAGGGATATTTCTTCTCTACTGCGTTCAATAGCATAATGAAGATGGTCTGCAAGAGCAATAAAAAAAGAGGGATCAAACTTGGTTTGCAGAACAGCTTCAGCAAAAGTGATGATATTCAAAAAGACCTGCATTTCACCATCAGGCAAATCTACATAAACACGAGTCCATTTGGCCACTGTCTCCGGATTTTCCAAGACAAAGGTCTTTTCAATCTTCTCTTTATTAACCGTCTCTCCAATCTTTTTTTGAAAGCCAAGTCCCTTACCCATAACGATGTATTCTACGTCATTATCCATGGCTTGGACAACATTGTTATTTAAATTTTTTTCAATTTACATCATAATCCCTCATCATTTAAGCCTTTTTTTATTTTACAAAGTTTTTAATGAGAAACCTAATGACAATAAACAAAAAGGGTTGGCTATACCAACACTTTTTCTACAGTTCTGTTCGATTCTCGATGGCTCTTAGCAAGGTTACTTCATCAGCGTACTCGATGTCAGAACCAACAGCCAGCCCACGCGCTAGGCGGGTCACCTTAATACCTGCAGGTTTGAGGACCCGTGAAATATACATAGAGGTTGCCTCACCATCGGCCGTTGCATTAGTTGCGATGATGACCTCGTCAACCTCGCTATCCATAAGACGGGTAATCAAACTTTTTAAATTAATATCATCTGGTCCAACACCATTCATAGGGGAGATAAGCCCTTGAAGCACATGGTAGAGACCACGATATTCCTGAATCTTTTCCATAGCAGAAACATCTTTGGAGTCCTCAACAACCAAAATCTTAGTACGGTCTCTAGTTGCATCCGTACAAATAATACATGGGTCATCATCAGTCAAGCGACCACAAACTGAACAATAGGTCAACTCACGTTTTGCTGCTAAAAGATTTTTTGCAAAATCATTGACATCTTCATCAGACATGCTAATGGTATAGAAAGCCAGACGTGTCGCCGTCTTAGCCCCAATTCCTGGAAGTTTTGAAAAACTATCAATCAGTTTAGCAATTGGAGTAGGATAAAGCATGAGGTCCTCCATTTCTTTTATATTTCTCAACTCATATCTTAAAGAACAAATACTCAAACACTATATCACAGAAAAATCTCTCATGCAAGGCACAAGAGATTTTATATTATTAGTGAGTATTTTGATAAAGTTCCATGATAGCTTTAACGGCATTTTGATGGGCCTTACTCTTCCAGTCTAAAGCATGTGGGTACATAATCCCAACCGCCAACTTAGTACCATCTTTGGCTGTCGCATAGGCAACAGCATTAAGGTTAACTGTCGTTACTGAATTTCCTGAACCATCTATTGCATAGGTTTCGGCTGCCCCTGTTTTACCACTAATTGGAATAATAGAACTTGCCATGGCTTTACCGGTTGCAAGACTAGAACCTGAGTTGACCACGTCATGAAACCCTTGTTGGATAATCCCTAATTGCTTAGAATCTAAGGATAGCTTGTTAAGGACGCGCGTGTCTACAGTTGAAGATAAAGTTCCTAGACTACCATTTTCACCAGCATCATAGATACCTCCGACGATGTGAGGTGCTACACGTTTTCCACCATTTGCGATTGAGGCAACATACTGAGCCAACTGGATGGTTGTATAAGAGTCATATTGTCCAAAAGCCTCTGTCAAGACATTGGCTACATTATAATTCTTGGGAATGTAACCTTCTGATTCTCCTGGTAAATCAAGTCCCGTAGACACACCCATACCAAACTCAGCATAAGTATCACGAAGCGTCGTCATCGCCTTTTCCATATTATCAGTCGACAAGGACATTCCTGGAACATACTGTTGCCCAAGAAGTTTGATAGCAATCTGAACCATATAGGTATTTGAGGAATATTCTAAGGCCTGAGTTGCGGTAATGGCACGACTACCTTTATTTGTAAACCAAGAGGTAATTGGGGGCGAACTAGCAATATTAATAGGTTGGTCAGTTAATACCTGGTCCCCATAGATAGCACCCGAGCGCCAACCTGCGGTTAAAGTAGCCCCCTTAACTACAGAACCTGGAGTGAAGACATCGGTGATGGTTCCTAAGGCATCAGCCTTAAAATCCTGTGCCCCTTGCTCGTGTTTTTGTCCTGCCATAGCAAGGACAGCACCAGTATCCGCATTCATAACTACTGCGTACATACCTTCAGAATAGGTCGCTTTATTCTCTGAAATCTCTGAAGATAGTTGTTGGCCAAGGATATCTTCAACTCCCTTTTGGAAATCAAGGTCGATGGTCAACTTCAGGTTGTTCCCCTTGCTACCTTTCTGAATGATTTTATCACTATCAACCTTACCTTCCTTGTCCACAGTAATCTCACGGACAGTATGTTTTCCTTGGAGCTCCTCTTCGTACTCTTTTTCCAAATAAGAGGTACCTACACGGTCATTTAGGGCATACCCTTTTTTTAGATAATCCTTAGCATCCTCCTGAGGCAGTCCTGCTTCTGAACTTGAAACCCTACCGATAAGAGGGGACAAGGACGAATCAGACGTGTGACGTTCCCAATCCTTAGCAACTCTAATACCATTAAGTTCCTTCTGCTTAGCTGCCACAATCGCAATCTGATCAGGAGTCAAGTCCGCCGTCTTCAGTATGACTGTTGAGAAATTAGAAACAGCATTCATCTGAGAATAAATGTAGACTATCTTTAGCTCGTCCTCAGAATAATCAACAGCTTCATCAGGAACCGCATTAATAGCATTATTGTAGATAGTAGCTTCTGCTAATTTATTACCAAATTTATCTGTTTTCTTGTCATTAGGAAGATCATTAACCACACGCTTATAGTTAGCAGAATCAGCTAAATAAAATTCACGTTTCTGGCGATCTGTCACCTTAGTCTCTGTCAGTGTCACCAAAGTTGCCAATCTTTCCGCAACACTCTTCATGGTATCTGATGACACTAGATTACTACGCGTAAAGGTGATAACATCCTTACTCTGATTGGTCGTAAGAGCAATCCCCTTGGCATCAAAGATTTGCCCACGTTCGCTTGCAATCCTAACCGTATACTTGGAGTTATCCTCTAATTTTTTAGTATAAAAAGATTTGTTATAAACCTGCATATAGGTCAGACGCGCAAAAAGTAACAAAAAAAGAACAAAGACGACACCAAAAAGCAAGTAAACACGACGCGAGATGTTTACTGGCTTTCTAGGTTTATTCGCTCGTTTTTCTTTTCTCTTCTGACGCCATTTTTTCCATTTTTGACTATTTTTTTCCCAAAATGATGTCACTTTGTCTCCTCTATGTTCTTATAAGAATTTTATTATATTTTATCACAAATCATCTTCAGCAAACTTAAAAAAATATCGAAATTTAAAAAAAACTTGCCTCAATTTGAGACATGTTTTCAGATTTATAATGACAATTTTTTCATCCAGCTAGGAATAGCCTTGCTGATGCGAGTCGGCAAAACCACATAAGCATTTTCAGCGATATTATCCGCAATAGCTGAGTGGAGCCAGGTCGCAACGATGATCGCCTTGTAAGAGTCAGTTGAGGCAAATTGGGCAAGAAATCCAGCAACCATACCAGCCAAGGTATCTCCCATTCCACCCGTTGCCTGATAGGGCCCACCGACCTCTAAATAGGTTACTTCTGCTCCCTGATAAACAGCTGTCTTATGGCTCTTGGCAACTAGAATTGTTCCACTTTGGAACTTCTCTAAGGCTCTTTGAGTATTGGAAACCGACTGCTCTGAAATAGCTAAACCAGACAGTCTTTCCCATTCCTTTTGATGGGGAGTGAGTATAAGGTGACACTTTGGCAAGCTGCTCTGATTTTTCTTTGCCAAAAGGTTAAGAGCAGAACCATCAACAACCAAGTTCTGGTTTGACCTAATATTTGCCAAGACCAACTCCAAGGCCCAATCAGCTGTCTCCTCCTCACCTAGACCAGAGCCGATTAAAATAACATCTGCTGCTCTAAGGTTATCAAGAAATCTTTCAGTCTCCCTTAGGTCAAAGGCCATAGCTTCAGGAAGGTGAGCATGAAGAGCTATGATATTTTCACGATCTGTAGCAACTGTAACCAAGCCCGCACCACTGTTGACACAGGCAATAGCAGCCATAATGATGGCGCCACCATAAGGATAAAGTCCACCAACCAAAAGCACTCGACCATAAGAGCCCTTGTGAGACTCTCTCAATCTAGGTCTTATCACTTGCCTAACTAAGTCTTCATCAACTTTCATAAGCTATCCTTTCAAACTACGAAGAGCAGCTTGATAGGTCTGTTCCATCAGCATGGTAATAGTCATAGGTCCTACACCTCCTGGGACAGGCGTGATCATGCTAACCTTCTCTTTCACTTGATCAAAATCAACATCACCACAGAGTTTACCTTCTTCATCGCGGTTGATTCCCACATCAATGACAACAGCACCCTCTTTGACAAATTCTTCTGTTACAAATTTTGCACGGCCAATAGCCACTATCAAAACGTCGGCCTTGTTACAAACTTTAGCCAAATGTGGCGTGCGTGAGTGGGTCAAAGTAACTGTGGCATTTTTCTCCAAGAGAAGCTGTGCCATAGGCTTACCTACAATATTACTGCGTCCAATGATAACTGCTGTCTTACCTTCCAATTCAACATTGTACTCACGGAGAATTTCCATAATTCCCGCTGGTGTACAAGGCACCATTTGAGGACGTCCATTCCAGAGGTTCCCTGTATTCATAGGATGGAAACCATCCACATCCTTTTTAGGATCAATAGCCAAAAGGATACGCATTTCACTAATATGATTTGGCAATGGCAATTGAACCAAAATCCCATGGAAAAGCGGATCCTGATTGTACTTTTCAATGACCTCAATCAGTTCTTCCTCGCTGATACTCTCAGAAAGATTGACCGTCTTACTATGGAAGCCAGCTTTTTTAGCAGCTCGTTCCTTATTACGCACATAAACTTGACTGGCAGGGTTTTCTCCAACCATAATTACCACTAGTCCTGGAACAATCCATTCCTTTTCTTTTAGACGTGCTACCTTTTCTTGCAATTGCTCCTGCATGTTAACAGCTAGGGCCTTACCGTCCATTATAATCGCCATGGTGTTCTCCAATACATACTTTTTTTCAATTATACCATAAGAAGGCCTCTTTGTGACTTAATTTTCAAAATTTTCAAAAAGACATTTAAGATGAAACACAAAAAGCTGGGAACTTGTCCCAACTTCGTCTGATTATTCTTCATAATTAATTTACAAAACCATTTTGCTGACTCTACCCCTCAATAACTCTTAAGGTCTTTTGCTGGAATTTACCACTTTCATACATGTGATCTGCACCCGTTAGTTAAACAAGAACTGAGTCACGGTAGTTCTTAGCTGTTCTTCTAGCAATATTAGGATGAGTCATCTTATTCTTAGCCCCCGCAATCACAAGAACAAGACATGAAGTGTTACTAAAATCCACGTAAGCCGCCTTTCTCTTATCAAATCAATGAAGGGCCATCTGAGTGTAAACTTTACCCGACTCAGACACTAGTGTCGCAAAGACTTCTTCTTTCAAAGACTCCTCTTGCTCATTCATACAATACTTGAAAAAATTCTTTTTTATAAGGCGGAATGGCTTTTTTCCAAAAAAAACAACGTAAAAAGTGTTTGCCGAAACAAGCTAGCATGGTTGGATAAAAGGCAAAAATATTATCTATCAGAGCTGGTCACATGAAAATCATACCATCAATCTCTATCTTTTTAGCAGCCATTTGTGCCACTAGAAAACCTAAAGAGTGTCCCAAAAGAAGCAGTGGCTGATTTAAACTTTCAATCAAAGCCACCAAATCATCTCGATAATCCTGCAAAGTTACGGTACCAACTTTATTCAGACAGTCTTGATATGGTAAGTCATGGTAACGAAAGCTAGGTGTATGCACCGTATACTCCATCTGACGGAGACCTGTCGCAAATTCTCTCTAGATATTACCAGCACATTAGGTCTCATGAATTAGGACAATCTCTCTGTTTAAACCCATTTCTTTCATTTCGCCTTTATTAAGTCACGCTAGATTCTTTCAATGTCATCATATCATACTTTCTCTTAGGCAACCTTTATACATTCCTCACAATTGTAAGAAAAAATGACCCCTTATCCAAATTAGAGATCATTTTCTTATATTCCATTAGTGATTAGCTTTATGCATTTCTTCTTTGACCGGGCAAGAGCACTCACAATCTCCACAAGATCCTTTTCCTTTAATATAGTAACGAATACCTAAACCAGTCAAAGCGAAAATAATAAAAGCAATGATAAATGTAGACATAACAACTTCTCCTAACTATTAGCTTCTTGAAGATTTTCCAAGGTAATAATCTTATCCTTAATTTGACGCGGTTTACGAACAACGAAGTAAATCATAGTCACTAAAAATAAGACTGCTACAAGTGTCCAAAGCGATATTGGATTACCATAAAGGAGAACTTGACCAAATTGATATAAAATCAAGCTGACACAATAAGCCAAACCTGTTTGAAAACCAATAGCTCCAACCGTCCATCTCAGATTAGCCATTTCACGCTTAATAGCCCCGATAGCTGCAAAACATGGTGCACAAAGTAGGTTAAAAATCAAGAAAGAATAAGCAGCTAGAGCTGAATAATCTGCTTGCAGAGCCGTAGCCAAACCAGCTTCACTACTGTTATGATAGAGAATCCCGAAGGTGGCAACAACTGTCTCCTTGGCTGCTAAACCTGCGAGAGCAGCAACTGTTGCCTGCCAATTCCCAAAGCCAAGAGGCTCAAAAATCCAGGACAAGCCTTTACCCAAAGTTGCTAAGATACTCACTTCCGTATCAACGTTCTGTAACATAAAGTTGTAGTTGGACATGAACCAAATCAGGACAGTCAAACTGAAAATAATTGTTCCCGCACGTTTAACAAAACTCATGGCCTTACCAAAAGCATAACGTAAGACTGATAGGACTTTTGGCCAGTGGTAAGCAGGTAATTCCATGATAAAAGGACTTGTCAAACCACCTAAAAAACTAGTCTTTTTGAGAGCGATACCTGATAAGATGATGGTAGCTATCCCAATAAAATAGGTACTTGGTGCCACAAAAGAATTACCAGGGAAGAAGGCCCCTGCAATTAAAGCAATAATTTCCAACTTGGCCGAACAAGGCATGAAGGTTGCTGTCATAATGGTAATCCGACGATCCCTTTCATTTTCAATAGTCCGGCTAGACATAACTGCTGGAACACCGCATCCTGTTGAAATCAGCATGGGAATAAAGGATTTTCCAGATAGTCCAAAACGACGGAAAATACGATCCATAACAAAGGCTATACGACTCATATAACCAATATCTTCAAGCACACCTAAACAGATAAATAGCACGAAGATTTGAGGAAGGAAACCAAGTACCGTCCCAATCCCAGCTACAATACCATCAACAATCAGAGACTTAAGCCAATCCTGAACTTGGAGATAATCAAGACCAGAAGATACCAAATCAGGAACATACTTACCAAAGAGGACATCATTAGCCCAGTCTGTCCACATGGTTCCAACGGTCTGGATAGATAAGAAGTAGACCAAATACATGACTACTGAAAAAATTGGCAAAGCCAAAATACGATTGGTAACAATCCTATCAATCTTATCCGACAAGGTTAAAGCGAAATCTTCTGTATGACTCTCAGCCATCTGACAAACACGCTCGATAAAAGCATAGCGCTCGTTAATGACAATTGACTCCGCATCTTCTGTGAAAATTTCTTCAGTGATACGAATGATATCTTCGATTTCTTTTCGTTGGAATTGGGACAAGTCTAGCTCAGCCTCAACTAAAGAATCCTGTTCAAAGAGTTTAATGGCATAAAAACGCGCAGACCTTTGTGGCACCGAATTTCCCAAGACTTCTAAAATTTGCGAAATGGCAGCTTCCAACCTATCATCGTATATTGGAAAGGCAAGGTCACCAACCGTAGAAGTCGTTGTATGAGCTGCCTTTTTCACTACCTGATCCACACCAGTTTGTTTGAGGGCACTGGTGGCCACTACTGGCACACCTAGATGGTAAGACAATTTATCTACATTAATCTTTTTTCCCTGACCATCCAAAACGTCAATCATATTGAGGGCAATAGTGACTGGAATACCTGTCTCAATTAACTGCGTTGTAAGATAAAGGTTACGCTCCAAATTTGTCGCATCAACCACATTTAAAATGCTGTCAGCCCTTTGGCTTAACAAATAATCACGCGCCACCTTTTCTTCAGGACTGTAGGGTGACATTGAGTAAATTCCTGGCAAATCTTGGATTTCTAAATCCTTATTCTTTTTAACCAGACCACTCTTTCGCTCAACAGTAACCCCTGGCCAGTTCCCAACACGCTGATTATGTCCTGTTATTAGGTTGAATAAACTGGTTTTACCACTATTAGGATTACCTATTAATGCAATTTCTGTCATTTTTCCTCTTCCTCGTCCAACATGACCACACTAATCATTTGCGCTTCTGACTTGCGTAAGGTTAATTCATATCCTCTCAAACTAATCTCTAGGGGGTCTCCCAAAGGTGCTACTTTACGCAACAAAACACGTGTACGCTTTGTAATTCCCATATCCATAAGACGTCGTTTGGTTTCATTTGCTGAGAAGATATCCGTAACTATGGCAGAATGTCCGACTGGTAGTTCAGAAAGAGGGATTTTTTTCTGGTCCTCCTCTGCAGGAGCCAAATCAATTTTATCCAGAATCGAAGCATCAAAGGCTAAGCGACTACCTTTAACAATAATAATAGCGCTGTTCTTGGTCTTAGTTACAACCTCAATAGTTTCACCGGCAGCCAGCCCTAGGTTAGATAAATGCAAAAGACTATCCTTAGGGAGGTTAATGCCAAGAATTCGGTAAGGTGTTTTTAAGGCCGCATCATATATGAGCATCTTTCTTTACCTACTTAATTAGTTTTGATATGACATCATTATAGCATATTTATCCATCTTTTCCGTAATATTATCCTAAACAAGAATGATTCTAGAAAAGAAAAAACACAAACAGAAAAAGACTGGAAAGCTTCCAGTCTTCATAGACAATGTTTATATGCTTAATAGATATCTTACAAAACCTTACTCAAGAAATCCTTAGTACGCTCTTCCTTGGTATTGTCGAAAATTTCTCGTGGCGTGCCTTCTTCGACAATAACACCGCCATCCATAAAGATGACACGGTCAGCTACCTCATAGGCAAAGCCCATTTCGTGGGTAACGATTGCCATTGTCATCCCTGATTTAGCGAGGTCTTTCATAACTGCAAGAACTTCACCAACCATTTCTGGGTCAAGGGCTGATGTGGGTTCGTCAAACAAGAGAACGTCTGGATCCATAGCCAAACCACGAGCAATCGCAATACGTTGTTGCTGACCACCTGATAGACTCGTTGGGTAGGTATCTGCCTTATCTTTCAACCCAACCTTTTCTAAAAGCTCCATAGCCTTAGCTTCAGCATCAGCTTTAGAAACACCCTTAGTTTTAATCGGTGACAAAGTGATGTTTTCTTTAACCGTCATATTTGGGAAGAGGTTGAACTGTTGGAAAACCATTCCCATCTTTTCACGCATTTTGAAAATATCGTTGCTCTTGTCTGTAATATCTACACCTTCAAAGGAAATCACCCCTTTTGTAGGCGTTTCAAGTAAGTTCATTGAGCGTAGGAAAGTTGATTTACCAGATCCTGAAGGACCAATGATAACCACTACTTCACCTTTTTTAATATCTAAATCAATCCCTTTGAGAACTTTGTTTTTACCAAAATACTTGTGGAGATTTTTAATCTCAATAATTGTTTCTGCCATTATTTACGTCCCTTCCCAAGTCGTTTTTCCATTTGTTTCAAAAGTGCAGTCATAGCCGTTGTCACAATCAAATAATAGAAGGCTGCGAACAAGAGTGGTGTCAAAGTCAAGTAGGTTGTCGTTGCAACAGTTTGTGCACCATTCCACAACTCCATAACCCCGATAGTTTGCAAGAGTGAACTATCCTTGATAATAGTGACAAACTCATTACCCAAGGCAGGCAAGATATTTTTAATAGCTTGAGGCAAGACCACATAACGCATGGTATTCCATGGTCGGATACCAAGTGAGTAAGCTGCTTCAATCTGACCTTTAGGAATAGACTCAATACCTGCACGCACACTCTCAGAAATATAAGCACCACTGTTCAAAGAAAGGACGATAATACCTGGAACGATACGTGATAAATCAAGATTCAAAATCCCAAACTGAACAGTTGGAAGATTCATATGGATAAGGTTAAAAGCAATCATAATCTGTACAACCATAGGTGTTCCACGGAAAACCCAAACATAAAGGCTTACTAACCACTCCAATGGTTTGATTCCAGAACGTTTGGCCAAGGATACCAAGACACCAAGGATGGTTCCAAAGAAGACCACACAGACTGAAATCATAATTGTTACTAAGACACCATAGTTAAAGTAAGACCAAAACTGTGGTAGAAATGAAAAATTCATCAAGATACTCCTTACTAATATTCTTCAATATTATATCAGAAGACTGTATAATAATAAAGTATTTTTCTTATAAATGCGATATTTCGGTATAAAAAATAATGATTGACATAGCAATCAAAAACTCTACGAAAACTTTTGAAGTGACTCCATTTTTTTTGCAATTAAAACAAGCATAAACCGAAACTCTCGCCCTAAAAAAACACCTGAAACTATTGAGTCCCAGGCATTTTGAATTTTTGGACCCCTATCTGAGGATCCAAATTAATTATTAGTAAAGCAAATCGTAGATTTCCATTGCAATCAAGTCGATGCTATCAAATGAGTATGACTCGCGAGCTTCAACGTCACGCAATATGTACACTGGACCATTTTCAGGATCGTTACTAAATGATACTTCAGCAACAACTACTCCTTCACGTTCAAAATTACGTTTCGAATTACCACCATCAGCCGCCATCATTTCCAGACGGTTAATGATTCTCACCAAATGTGATTCCATGTTATCTCTCCTATAAATTGTGTATTTCCTACTTATTTTATCACACTTACGGGAAAAATGGGGGAATTTTAAATATTTTTCAAGGAATTGTACATAATAGCCTTGATTGAATGCATACGATTCTCAGCTTCTTGGAAGATGATTTCACTGTATTTATGAAATACTTCATCTGTAATTTCTAACTCAGCCAGACAATATTTATCATAAATTTCTTGTCCGATTTGAGTATTAAGATCATGAAATGCTGGGAGACAATGCATAACGATGACATCTGGATTTTCGACCTTAGCAAGTAAGCCTACGTTAATTTGATAAGGCAATAGTAAATCTATCCTTGATTTAAAATCTACCTCTTCGCCCATAGAAACCCAGACATCAGTATAGAGCATATCCACTCCTTTAACCTCTGAGATATCATCTGTAATGGTTAAGTTAGCCCCATTATTATGTTTCTGGGCTAGCTCTACAATATCAGCCTCTGGCTGAAGTATTTCTGGCGAAATAATCTTAACATTAACGCCCAAGATAGCCGATGTCACCAAGAGAGAATTAGCAATATTGTTACGACCATCTCCAATATAAGCAATGGTCAAGTCCTCTAGACTACCAAAGTGCTCCTTTAAGGTCATGAAATCCGCAATCATCTGAGTTGGATGCCAAGTATCTGTCAAACCGTTCCAAACCGGAACACCAGAGTACTTAGCCAAGTCCTCAACATCCTCTTGTTTAAAACCACGGTACTCGATTCCATCAAACATAGAACCAAGGACCTTGGCCGTATCAACAACCGATTCCTTCTTACCCAGCTGAATGTCTCCAGCACCAAGATAGGTTACATTCATTCCTAGATCCTGACCAGCCACAGTGAAGGCTGAACGGGTTCTTGTCGATGTTTTTTCAAAAATCAATGCAATATTTAAACTATCTAAATATTTATGCGGAATTCTGTTTTTCTTTAACTGTTTAAATTTTATAGATAAATCAATCAACTCCTCTAGTTCCTGTTTAGTAAAGTCGATTTCTTTCAAGAAGGATTTAGTTTGTGTCATAGGTATCTCTCTTTCATTCTGAATAATATAAAATATTATATTATATTTATGTATGTTTAACAAGTAATTTTGTATTAAAATTCATTTTTAGCAATCGTGTTCCTCAAGTACCAAAAATAGATGCTTTTTACTTGCAATATAACTACTGCATGCTATAATAGAATCATAGATTTGACCTTTTTTGACCAATATATTTTCAAATAAAGGTCTTTCCCAACTCAGATAGAAAGAGGTACTGATATGCTCTGCCAAAACTGTAACCTTAATGAAGCTAGTATCCATTTGTATACCAACGTAAATGGTAATCAGCAACAAGTTGACCTCTGTCAACATTGTTATAAAATCATAAAATCTGATCCAGAGAACCCCCTTAACCAATTCAATCAAGCAGGAGGTTCCAACTTCTTCGACGATTTCTTCAGTGACCTAAACAACTTCCGTTCTTCTAACGGAGACCTTCCTAATACACCTCCAACACAAGAGGGAGGTAACCGTGGAAACGGTGGTCCAGGCCGTCCTGGAGGACCACGTCAACAAGCCCCTCAACAACCTCAAGGCCTTCTCGAAGAATTTGGAATTAATATCACAGATATTGCTCGTCGTGGAGACATTGATCCTGTCATTGGTCGTGACGAAGAAATCATTCGCGTCATCGAAATTCTGAACCGCCGTACCAAGAACAATCCTGTTCTTATCGGTGAACCTGGTGTTGGTAAGACCGCAGTAGTCGAAGGACTTGCCCAAAAAATCGTTGATGGAGATGTGCCACAAAAACTCCAAAGCAAGCAAGTTATCCGTCTTGATGTTGTAAGCCTAGTTCAAGGGACTGGTATCCGCGGCCAGTTCGAAGAACGCATGCAAAAGCTCATGGAGGAAATCCGCCAACGTCAGGATGTTATCCTCTTTATTGATGAAATCCATGAAATTGTAGGAGCTGGTAATACTGGGGACGGCAATATGGATGCTGGAAACATCTTAAAACCTGCACTTGCCCGTGGAGAGCTTCAACTTGTTGGAGCAACAACACTCAACGAATACCGTATCATTGAGAAAGATGCGGCACTCGAACGTCGTATGCAACCTGTTAAGGTAGATGAGCCAACAGTTGAGGAAACAATCACAATTTTGCGTGGTATCCAGCCTAAATATCAAGACTACCACCATGTCAAATACACTGATGAAGCCATTACTGCAGCTGCAGAATTATCCAACCGCTACATTCAGGACCGTTTCTTGCCAGATAAGGCCATCGACCTTCTCGATGAATCTGGCTCTAAGATGAATTTAACCCTCAACTTTATCGATCCTAAGGACCTCGATAAACGTTTGATTGAAGCTGAGAATCTTAAAGCTCAGGCTACTCGTGACGAAGACTTTGAAAAAGCTGCTTATTTCCGTGACCAAATTGCTAAATACAAGGAAATGAAACAGCAAACCATCAAAGACCAAGATATGCCTATCATTACTGAAAAACATATCGAAGCCATTGTCGAGCAAAAAACCAATATTCCTATCGGTGATTTAAAAGAAAAAGAACAATCTCAACTTCTCAACCTCGCCGATGACCTTAAGGCGCATGTTATTGGCCAAGATGCCGCAGTTGATAAGATTGCCAAAGCTATCCGCCGTAATCGTGTTGGACTTGGTGCACCAAACCGCCCAATTGGTAGCTTCCTATTTGTAGGCCCTACAGGAGTCGGTAAAACTGAGCTCTCTAAACAGTTAGCCATCGAGCTCTTTGGTTCATCTGATAGTATGATTCGTTTTGACATGTCAGAATACATGGAAAAACACGCTGTTGCTAAATTGGTCGGTGCTCCTCCAGGCTATGTTGGTTACGACGAAGCTGGGCAATTAACCGAAAAGGTCCGCCGTAACCCTTATTCACTCATTCTCCTTGATGAGGTTGAAAAAGCTCACCCAGATGTGCTTCACATGTTCCTTCAGGTACTTGACGATGGTCGTCTGACTGATGGTCAAGGGAGAACTGTAAGTTTCAAAGATACCATCATCATCATGACTTCAAATGCTGGTACTGGTAAAGTGGAAGCAAGTGTAGGTTTTGGAGCTGCTCGTGAGAATCGTACCAATTCTGTTATCAACCACCTCGGAGATTTCTTCAGTCCTGAATTCATGAACCGTTTTGACGGTATTATCGAGTTCTCTGCCCTAAGCAAGGAAAATCTCCTTACTATCGTGGATCTTATGCTTGATGGCGTCAACCAACGCTTGGCAAACAACGGTATCCACCTCAGTGTGACTGATAAAGTTAAGGAAAAACTGGTTGACCTTGGTTATGATCCTAAGATGGGTGCTCGACCATTGCGTCGTACAATCCAAGACCACATCGAAGATGCCATTACAGACTTCTACCTTAAAAATCCAAATGAAAAAGATCTCAAGGCTGTAATGACTTCAAAGGGACACATCACCATTAAATCTGCTAAAAAAACTGAAAAAACTTCTCAGAAAACTGAAGCATTAAAAGAAGTCAACTAAGGAAAGAAACCAAGTCGAATGACTTGGTTTTTTATACTTTTACATTTTCTCTTTGTAAAATTATCCCTAATTCTGCCTAAATCAATAGGAAAATGAGGAGTTTTTTAGTATAATGTAGGAAAATAAACCTAAGGAGCAACTCATGAATCCAACATTTGGTGACAAGGTTGAGGAAGCTCATTATCAAACACGTTACGGTGTTTATGCTGTAATTCCTAACCAAGACAAGACAAAGATCATTTTAGTGCAGGCTCCTAATGAAGCTTGGTTTCTCCCAGGCGGAGAAATCGAAGCAGGTGAGAATCACTTTAGTGCCTTAAAACGCGAGTTAATTGAAGAAATTGGGTACACAGCCACTTTAGGTCAGTACTATGGACAAGCTGACGAATACTTTTATTCAAGCCATCGTGACACATACTACTACAATCCAGCCTACATTTATGAAGTTGTAGATTTTTCAGAGATTGGAAAGCCCCTTGAAGATTTCAACAACCTGGCATGGTTTCCAATTGATGAAGCAATTGCCAAGCTAAAACGTGGTAGCCATAAATGGGGAATCGAACAATGGAAAGAAAGCAATACACTAATTGCCAAATCCTAGGAGGAAACTATGAAACTCATTAATACAACCTGGACCCATCAAGAACTAGTAAACAATCAACTCGATAATACAGATGCCTTTCTTGTAGAGACATACTCTGCTGGAAATACAGATGTTGTCTTTACACAAGCACCGAAACATTACGAACTTCTAATCTCAAATAAACACCGTGCTGTTAAGGACAACGAATTAGAAGTTATCCGTGAATTCTTCCTCAAACGAAAAATTGACAAAGACATCGTTTTGATGGACAAACTAAGAACAGTACACACAGATAAATTAATTGAAATCTCATTCCCAACAACTGTATAAATTCAAAAAGAAGCCGTCGCCAACCGCCACAGCTTCTTTTTTATAAGACTTTAGAAGCTTGGTCCAAGACTTCCATAACCTGGCGGCTATGCTTCAACTGCTTGGCAACACTTTCAAAATCCATTGTCGCAATCATTTTTTCAAAAACTACAAATTCATCATACATACGATGGTTTGGGTTATTAAGATTAGTCACAATCTCTTCTTGACCATTAAGAGTAAGACCAATTTCAGGAAGGGTGTTGGTTACACCAAAAATGGTAATAGCTCCCTTATCACCTTGAATAGTTGAGCGAATTTCAGCACTACAGTCCTTTGCTCCAATGGCAGCAGCCTTAAAGTTACCATAGTCCAAAACTAAAATTCCTGAAGTATCTACTCCTCCTCTACATTCGGTAGATATTCCACACGATTAGGATTTCCAAAAAGACCAACAAGAAGGTGAATATTATAGATATTAAGATCTCTAAGCGGCTCCACCACCCATTTCAGGATTGAAGGCAGGAGCAATCTCTCCTTGCTTAAAGGCATCGTAACGTGACGAATATTGGGAATAATTGATGTTGACAATTTTGATATCACCAATTTCAGATAAGGAGTCCTTGATAACTTTAAAATTTTCCAAATATTGATTTGTTATTGCTTCTATCAAGAGAAGCTCTTTTTCTTAAGCAAGCTTAATCAGCTCTTCGAACTCTTCCAAATGCAGGGTAAAAGGTTTCTCACAGATGACATGCTTGCCAGCCAGAAGTGCTTGCTTGGCATAATCATAGTGAGTATGATTAGGTGTTCCAACATAAATGGTGTCAACATCTGGATTGGACAAGATGGCTTCATAATCACTTGTCGCCTGAGTTAGACCATATTGTTTGGCTAAAGTTTCAGCCTTATCAAGGATTGTGGTGTCGACATTATAGCCTTCAGCTCAATGTTCTCAATAGTCGTTAACACAGGAAGGACCTCTGTAACAATCATTCCTGTACCTAATAGTGCCAGTTTCATTAAACTACCTCCTTCTTTCTCTAAACGCTTTTATACATGGAGTAATTCCATAAACACAACTATAATGAAAGAGGACTCCCATAGAAGCCCTCCGAGACTTAGTTACGTCTAAGCAGTTTCTTAACTCCTTGAATGGCTTTATATTTTAGCGGTTGTGGATAATAACGGAAAGTTCCCATCTTACGAACGATATAACCATTAAAGTTTTGTTTAAATCGCAAAACCCCATCAGAACCATCAAAGATGCCCATGATACCAAGGAAATTATAGAAACCAATACCACGTTTAATAGCCTGTGTCATCACATACTCCTGCAAGAGTGCAGGTGCATAAAACTTATTAAATTCAGGGTAAGAGCCACTGAAAAGATAGACTGCCTCTTGAGGTGTGTAAACGAAAAGACTTCCGGCTAGAACAATGTCTTCCTGACCATACTTGTCAATAAAGGCAGTTGCTTCGCCCTTGCGAACATCAAAAGTCTCAAACTGACTTGATAGCTCCCTCAATTGGTTTTGTTTTTTCTCAGATTTTGGATTGGTCTCTAAATCAGCTTGCAATTTGACAATTCTAGCTCTCAACTTTGCCTGATTACTCTCTAAATGATCAAAGTAATCTTGAAAATTCAGGGTAGCTACCATAAAATCAGCATTATCACCAAAAGCATCATAAAAATCTTGATAATAATCTAAAGATTTGTCACTATACTCACGACGATCAGAGGTCGCTGAAGTGATTTCTTTAAAAATAGATAACTCATCGCGTTTCAATTTCTTCAGTTTAATACCGAATGTTTTGGCTTTTTTTACAAGAGGTTTCCCTTTTTTACTGAATGATTTGATGAGATCTTTTTCTTCAATTCCAGACAATTCTTTAACATAGTGCCAATCGGGCTCACCACCAGGATACCCTGTCTGCAAACCATCAAAACTATAACCTAGATCAGTCAATTGACTAATCAATTGCTTCTGCTCACTACTTATTGGTTCACCATTACTATCAAAGATTTGATAAGTATCATAAGGTTTGATTACCAGTTCAAGAGCACCATTTGCCTTAGCATAGTCCTTCAAACATTGGTAAAAGTCACTTAGATGAGCCACACTTGAGTGAATTGGTCCACAATTCACCTCCATACGAAGCCCACCGGTCATAGGCATACTATAGACAATCGCTGAAACTTCTATTTGGTTACCTTCTTTCCAGGCAACATAGCTAATACTAAATCCACGTTTCTCAAGAAGCTTAGCCATTTCTTCAGTTTGCATAAAAGAACGCTCAGAAACCTGTTGAGCATGTGTATTAAATTCTTCTTTAGTTACTTGAATAAAGCTCATTTTTTTCCTTCCTAAAATGGATACAGTAAATTACTAGTGAGATAAACAGCAAGAGAACAAGTATTGCCACTAACGGTAGTCGGATTGGACGACAATTAAGCAACAAATCCCCACTGACAGCATAAATAACGGAGAGTGGGGTCATTCCAATTAGTGGCGCTAAAATCCTTGTCCTTGTGGGTAATTTCATCTGAACATAAGCGTAATTGACCAAAGCTGATGGGATAAAAGGAATAGAGAATGCTAGGAAAATACCAATAAAGCGATGTTTAAAGTACTCATCATAGTTTAGGAGTTTCTCCATACGTTTAGACTTATCAAGTCTTCTTAAAATTTCAAATCTAGTCAAATTATCAAAAGTATTACCTATAATATTCAAGGGAATTGAAAGCAAAGGGGCATAAAGTAGCCCAACAAAAATACAAAAAATAGAACTTGAAACTCCAAAAATAGCTAATGACAGAATCATGAGACTAATAAGAACAAGTGCATTTAAAAAATTTGCCTGCTTAAAAACCAATTTTAAAAAGGTTTGATCATGATTAGCATTCCTCTATTTCTTGATTTTGGGGATAAAGTTATTTAAAAGAAGCCATAAGATTACCAGAATTAAACCTGCTATCCCTATAAAAATACCCTTTTTAGTCATTACATTTTCACAAATTTAATCACTCCTTTTATTATAACAAAAAAATACCTTCATTGATTTAGAAAGGCATCTTTTACTGTGATTACTTGTTAATCAAATTTTCTTGAGACTTGTTTTCCAAGGTACCATTTTTAAAGTTAAGAGTAAGGCTACCTGTTTTCCCTTTCTTAGTTAAAAGGTTAGATGACCAAAGTGCTTGTATCATTGTCGCATCAGAAGAAACAGCGATAGAATAAACATCTGGTACCCCAAGTATTTTGACCGCATTATCATAGCTAGTTCCATTTTTAAGATCTTCATACATTTTCAAAGTGATTTTAGAATCCCGAACGTAAGAAAAAGTTGAAATTGACTTAACAACGGTACTATTGTTAAAAAGTTTTGATGTAACAACAACATTATCATATTGCCAATTATAGACATCAAGTGTGGCGTCTCCTGCCTGCTCATGACTAGTTGATGTAGGCTCACCAAACCACCCCTTCAAACTATCAAGATTTGATCCCCCAGAAAACTCCTGAGAAGCATTTGCCATGATAATCTTATCAAAGTTCTGACGAACATTTCCATGCTTAACAGTTAAAATCTTTGATGCTTCATTATCCAAAGAACCTTTCGTCTCAGTCTTAGACGAAGAATTTCCGCAAGCAGCTAAGGAAACAAGTGAGACACCTAAAACGGTCAAAGACAAAAATTTTTTCATAATAAGTTACTAAACACAAATAAAAGGCTGACGCCTCAAGTTTTTATGGAGCCGGTGGGAGTCGAACCCACGTCCAAGCATCTGCCAACATATTCGTCTACGACCATAGGTTATGTCTTTCATTTAACAGATAGGCGACACATAACTCAAGCCTCCTATATGCGAGCCTATAAATCTCTTTTCGACCAGCTAGGCAATGATCGAACGTAGCTTATAAATCAATAAAACCTCTAAACAAACATAAGCAATCTGCTAGAAGTCACGCGAGCAGGTGTTTAGGCTGCTACAGCGTAAGAATTAGTATTTTTTGCAGTTATATTTAACTGAGCGTTAACGTCGCCACACGAGTCGCAGAATATGCCTCATAATGCCTGTCGAATCCGTAACGACCCCAATATGAGATATTGATTATTATAGCAAAATTTTTAATAAATAGCAAAAAATTACCAAGATATACACAAAAGTATAGACTATGTACGATTTATTAGCATCTAGCTTTCTACCCAATTTACAGAAATAGATAATTCGGTTATTATTACAAATTACTATTCATTGACTTTCTCCCTAAACTCTAAAGATACTATATATCAGTTACCTTTTCTAACATTCCCTGAATTTAAAGAGCACTCTTGATAGATTTAACAACTAAAAAACGCTGAAAGCACTACGCTCTCAACGTTTCCACTTTGCACCCTAAGGGAATCGAACCCCTATCTCAAGAACCGGAATCTTACGTGATATCCATTACACTAAGGGTGCTAACAGTATACTATTATAGCATACTATATAATATAAAAAAAGACATGTTTCCATGTCTCTTTATTATATTACAATTCGATATCTCCGAAAAGATCCGCCATTGAGAATCCAGATTGAGTTTCTGGAAGTTCGTAGTCACGTTTTTCTTGACGTTTTGGACGGCGTGGACGTGATTGACGCTTTTCGTTGTTTTCCCCTTCAGCGTTAGCTGGACGTTCTTCAAGAGCTTTGATAGAAAGTGATACACGTTCTGCATCAGCGTTTACTTCAAGAACTTTAACAGTAACGTCTTGACCTACTGAAAGAACATCTTTTGGATTTTCAACACGTTTGTGTGAAATTTGTGAGATGTGAACAAGTCCATCGATTCCTGGTAATACTTCAACGAAACCACCAAAGTCAGTCAAACGCTTAACTTTACCTTCGATTACATCACCAGCAGCAAGTTTTTGTTCAACACCATCCCATGGTCCAGGTGTTGTTGCTTTAAGTGAGAGTGATACACGTCCTGCTTCTTCGTCGATAGCAAGAACTTTAACTTCAATTTCATCACCAACAGATACAACTGATTTAGGTGAAACGTTACGTTCGTGAGACAATTCAGTCACGTGAACAAGTCCGTCTACACCACCAAGGTCAATGAAAGCACCGAAGCTTGTCAAACGAGCAACTTTACCAGTTACTACTGAACCAACTTCAAGTTTAGAGAAGACTTCTTTACGAGCTTCTATAGCTTCTGCTTCAACAACTTCACGACGTGAAAGGATGAAACGGTTTTCAGCTGGATCAACTTCTTTAATTTTAGCGTCAAATTCTTGACCTACGAATTGTTCAGTGTTACGAACAAAACGAGTATCAATCATTGAGGCTGGAATAAATCCACGGAGTCCTTCAAATTCAACTGAAAGTCCACCTTTAACAGCACGTGTTCCTTTAACAGTAACAACTTCTTCTTCACGACCAACAAGTTTATCCCAAGCTTTGCGAGCCTCCAAGCGTTTTTTAGATACAAGGTAAGTTACAGTATCAGTATCTTTACCAACAACTTGACGAAGAACAAGCACTTCAAGTGTTTCACCATCTTTAACAAGGTCGGCAACGTTTGCGTCACGGTCATTTGTCAATTCACGACGTGTCAAAACACCTTCGATACCTGTTCCTTCGATAACAACATTTGCTTGATCATTATCTACTGAGATAACTTCAGCTGTTACAACGTCACCTGTGCTAACTTCGCTAACACTATTTAGCAATTCTTCAAATTCGTTCATTCTAAAAAAATCCTCCAACAAGAGCCAGCCAATTCTGACCCTTGATAACAATATATTTTTCAAGGTACCCGCAAAGACAATTATTAACATAGACGGTGCCAATGCACCCGATACCATTGACTGGGGTAGCTGGATTCGAACCAACGCATGAGGGAGTCAAAGTCCCTTGCCTTACCGCTTGGCTATACCCCAATAACAAAATGCTATAAAAAAACATCTAAGCACTTGATATCGAATATTCCGATTCAGTTTCTTAGACATGGAGAGAGAGGGATTCGAACCCCCGAACCCGAAGGAGCGGATTTACAGTCCGCCGCGTTTAGCCTCTTCGCTATCTCTCCTTAAGAACAAGAAACAGTATAACACAGTTTCTTGATCAAAGCAAGCCTTTACTTTGGATTTTAATGATTAAGATTGTAGGCTTCGATAATGGCAGCTATTGCATCATCCATTTTCTTGTGGAAACCTGATACATTTTCTTTATCAACAACGGCAAACTTTCCATCGATTTCTACAATTTGTCCGATGACTTTCTTTCCAACAAGAAGCTCAAAACCTTCAATGGTTGCTTTGTTTACAATGACTTTGGCATCTTTGATTTGGATTTCAATTTTTTTGTCTTTTTTACTCATAGATCTATACCCGATACCTAAATCGAGCCATCCTTTCTTAGTGTATGTCCTTAATTTTACCGAAAAAGAGAAAAGCTTGCAAGGGCAAGCTTTAAAATAATCATTTATTTACTTGGAATTAGTCAACTTTGACAATCCATCCTTCTGGGGCCTCAACGTCACCAAATTGGATACCTGTTAACTCATCATAAAGTTTACGTGTTACAGGTCCGACTTCTGTTTCTGAATAGAAGACATGGAAGTCATCACCGTGTTGTACACCACCAATTGGTGTGATAACAGCAGCTGTACCACAGGCACCGGCTTCGACAAATTTATCCAACTCGGCAATCTTAACATCACCTTGAATAGCTTTCATACCAAAACGATTTTCAGCCAGGTAAAGCAATGAGAATTTCGTAATTGATGGCAAGATAGATGGGCTAAGCGGAGTAATGAACTCATTATCTGCTGTAATCCCAAAGAAGTTTGCAGAACCGACTTCTTCAATCTTAGTGTGGGTTGCTGGGTCAAGGTAGATAACATCAGAGAAATTAGAATCATGGGCAATTTTCCCTGGCAACATACTTGCCGCGTAGTTACCACCAACCTTAGCAGCACCTGTACCATGTGGTGCTGCACGGTCATATTCGTCCTGGATAAGGAAATTCGTTGGAGCCAATCCGCCTTTGAAGTAGTTCCCTACTGGCATAGCGAAAATTGTAAAGATATACTCATCTGCCGGGTGAACACCAATAATGTCTCCAACCCCAATCAAGAGTGGACGAAGATAAAGTGTTGCGCCAGTACCATATGGTGGGACGTATTCTTCATTAGCACGGACTACTTTTTTACAAGCATCTACAAATTTTTCCACTGGAACTTGTGGCATCAAAAGACGATCAGCAGTACGTTGTAGACGTTTGGCATTTTCATCTGGACGGAACAATTGAATAGAGCCATCTTTAGTGCGGTAAGCTTTGAGACCTTCAAAAGCTTCTTGACCATAGTGAAGGGCTGGAGATGATTCTGAAATGTGCAAGGTTGCATCCTCAGTCAATTGCCCCTCATCCCATTTACCATCTTTGTAATATGAAATATAACGGAATGGAAGTTTACGGTAATTAAATCCTAAATTTTCCCAGTCTAAATCAACTGTCATGTGTATGTCCTCTTTTCTGTTACTATGTGCTCTCTAGTATAGTCCTTTTCATTGAAAATTTCAATGTTATTTTGCAAAATTCTGACAATTATTTTATAAGAGTTATTTTGTCAGCCAAAGAAAAAACTCTGCCCTCTAGTAAGAGAACAAAGCTTTCTTAACTCTATTTTTTAAGAATTTTGGCTGAGAAGACTTCCTTATCTGCTAGTCCTTCAATGAAACTTCCGTTGCTAGTACGCTCTGACAGATTAAGAAGTGATAAATCAACCTCTGCAGTTTCACCTGTCGTAGCTATTACAAACAAAATCTGAGGAGTCTCTTCTACTGGTGTTGCTAGAAGATCTATCTCAGCTCCAGCATTTTCTGTAAAGACTGGGCCAGCTGTGAAGACACGGTGAGGCTTGGTCTTAAGCTCACGAAGAACCTGGAGACCTCGACCAGCTCGCTTAGCCCGTGGAATATCGGACGTCGCCACACGTTTGAGACTAGCTCGTTGTGTAAGTAAGTAGAAACTTTGCGTATTTGCCACAAAAACGGCTTGAACCTTGTCGTCATCCTTAAGATTGATTGCCTTAACACCTACTGCCTTAGCACCAACCACTGGAACTTCATCCGCATTGAAACGAAGGGCATATCCTTTTTGAGTGATAATCATGATATCATCCAATTGAATTGGAGTTACTGTGACGATCACATCACTTTCATCCTTGAGTTTACCATATTTAACTGACTTAGACTTATAGGTACGCCATGGCGTAAATTCCTTACGTTCGAAACGTTTAATTTGACCAAGCTTAGTGGTTGCCAGGTAAGTACCAGTTTCAAAATCATCCAGGATTTCTGCATAAAGCACTTCTTCATCTTTCGAAAAATTAGTTATAGTTTGTGATAAATGCTCTCCTAGATCCTTCCAACGAATATCTGGTAACTCATGTATTGGACGATAAATCACATTGGCCTGATTGGTAAAAATCAAGAGATGCTGTGTCGTCTTAGCCTGCTGAACCAGAATCAAATCATCATCATCACGTTTTCCAACTTCTTCAATCTTCGAAGCATTGAAAGATCGTGGGCTAGTACGTTTGACATAACCACTACGAGTGATGCTGACATAGGTTTCTTCTTCAACAATTAGACTTGCGGTATCAATTTCAATAGTCTTGGTTTCTGCTTGCAACTCTGAACGACGGTCATTTCCAAATTTCTTCTTAATATCACGAAGTTCACGTTTCATGACATTAAACAGGGTACGCTCATCACCAATGATGGCAGCCAAGGTCGCAATCTGTTCACGTAAATTGGCTTCCTCATTTTGGAGAGCGACGATATCCGTATTTGTTAAACGATAAAGTTGCAAGGTCACGATAGCTTCGGCTTGTTCTTCTGAAAAATCATAGCTGACTTTAAGATTTTCCTTGGCATCTGCCTTATTTTCAGAAGCTCTGATAAGGGAAATAACCTCATCCAAAATTGAGATAACACGAATCAACCCTTCAACAATATGAAGGCGTTTTTCAGCCTTTTCCTTATCAAATTTTGAACGAGCAATGATAATATCGCGACGGTGAGCAATGTAGCTAGACAAAATCTTTTGTAAGCCCACTTGACGTGGGGTGAAATGATCAATAGCCACCATATTGAAATTGTAGTTGACCTGCAGATCCGTATATTTCAAAAGGTAGTTAAGAATGGTTTGGCTGTCAGCATCCTTCTTAAGTTCGATAGCAATACGCAAGCCTGAACGGTCAGACTCATCACGAACTTCTGCAATGCCTGGAACCTTGTTATTGACTCGAATATCATCAATTTTTTTAACAAGAACTGCCTTATTAACATCGTAAGGAATTTCAGTAACAATAATCTGTTTCTTGCCACCTTTGAGTTGTTCAATTTCAGTACGCGAACGCACCACTACTCGGCCCTTACCAGTTTCGTAAGCCTTACGAATCTCATCTTTCCCCTGAATAATAGCACCTGTCGGGAAATCTGGTCCAGGCAAGAATTCCATCAACTTATCCAGTTTAGCAGATGGATGGTCAATCATATAAACAACGGCATCGATGACTTCTGCCAGATTATGTGGCGGAATGTCTGTAGCATAACCCGCAGAAATCCCTGTCGCACCATTGACCAAAAGGTTTGGAAAGGCTGCAGGTAAAACGGTTGGTTCCTTCTCTGTATCATCAAAGTTCCAAGCCCAAGGAACAGTGTTTTTATCGATATCTTGAAGAAGGTACCCAGCAATCTCTGACAAGCGTGCCTCGGTATAACGCATAGCCGCTGGTGGATCACCGTCCATAGAACCATTGTTACCGTGCATCTCAACTAGGATTTCACGATTCTTCCAGTCCTGGGACATACGCACCATGGCATCGTAAATAGAGCTATCACCATGTGGGTGGAAATTACCCATGATGTTACCAACAGACTTAGCCGATTTACGATAGCCTTTGTCATAGGTATTGCCATCCTTATTCATGGAATAAAGAATACGACGTTGAACGGGTTTCAGACCGTCACGAATGTCAGGTAGCGCACGCTCCTGAATGATGTATTTGGAGTAGCGTCCAAAACGCTCTCCCATGATGTCCTCAAGGGACATGTTTTGAATGTTAGACATAAGATACAAAGGGACGATTCGGCTTGCCGAAAATCTCTGTAGAAAAATAGGAAACCGATGCAAGGTTCGATGAAGCCAAGGCGATTTATCTACTTTTCCTAAGAAATTAGTCCCGTGTTCAGTTACATTCAGTAACCAAACGACCCTTTCTGTAAAGTTTAAAATACGTTGTTAAATGGTGGGGAAGGAATTTTCACACAGCATTTAGGGCGTGTTCAACTCCTTTCAAAGAATGTTGAGTGGTTTTCTATAGAAAAAGGAATTTAGTTACTGCAAGTAACCGAACAATCCTTTCTGTAGTTTAAAGTGTTTAAAATAGATTATTGAATCAGTGATTAGAGAGTTCCTCCTCAGCATAAGCCGTCATCTCTCATTCTCTTTATGATTGTAGGCAAACCCCATCTTTTTAGCCAATCATACTTCCCTGTAAAATCATCATGAGAAGCCTTACCTCTAAAAAACTTTCAGGATCTCCAAATTTAGATTCAATTACCTTAAGTATGCATAGACGAAATACTATCGGTGTATACAATCCTAAAAGTCTAATTTGTCGACGATTCATGATGATTACAAGAAAAATTGAGGACAAAAAACTAATAAAAGAAAACCTAAGTATAGATCCATTATTCATACTCCTTAAAACGCTGTCGTTTCTTCCAAGGTAAATTTAACATTATCCTCAATCCATTGACGGCGAGGAGCTGCCTTATCTCCCATTAGCACTGAGACGCGGCGTTCGGCACGCGCTAAATCGTCAATAGTCACTCGGATAAGAGTTCTGGTCTCTGGATTCATGGTTGTTTCCCAAAGCTGGTCAGCATTCATTTCACCAAGTCCTTTGTAACGTTGGAGAAGCGCACCTCTACCAAACTTTTGACGAAGTTCTTCAAGTTCCCCATCGGTCCAAGCATATTCGACAACTTCCTTCTTGCCTTTACCTTTAGACATCTTATAAAGAGGGGGCAAAGCAATATAAACGTGCCCTGTTTCAACCAATGGACGCATATAACGATAGAAGAAAGTAAGCAACAAGGTCTGGATGTGAGCTCCATCGGTATCAGCATCGGTCATGATGATAATCTTGTCATAGTTGATATCGTCAAGGTTAAAATCAGCTCCAACACCTGCACCAATAGTGTAAATCATGGTATTGATTTCTTCATTTTTGAGAATATCTGCCATTTTGGCTTTCTCTGTATTTAGGACCTTACCTCGTAAGGGCAGAATTGCCTGGAATTTACGATCACGGCCTTGTTTGGCTGATCCACCAGCAGAGTCCCCTTCGACCAGATAGAGCTCATTTTTCTTGGCATTTTTAGACTGGGCTGGCGTCAGTTTCCCTGACAAGAGTCCCTTATCTTTTTTATTTTTCTTTCCATTTCGGCTAGCATCACGAGCTTTTCTGGCAGCTTCACGGGCATCACGGGCCTTGATAGCCTTACGCACCAAGTTAGAAGCCAAATCTCCATTTTCCATAAGGAAATAAGTCAGATACTCTGAAACAATACCATCAACAATAGGACGAGCAAGTGGTGACCCCAACTTATCCTTGGTTTGCCCCTCAAACTGAAGGTGCTCTTCAGGAACTAGGAGCGAGATAACCGCTGACAAGCCCTCACGGTAATCCGACCCTTCAAGGTTCTTATCCTTTTCTTTGAGTAAGCCAGTCTTACGTGCATAATCGTTAAAGGCCTTGGTAATAGCAGATTTGAAGCCCGTCTCGTGAGTACCTCCGTCCTTAGTTCGGACATTATTAACAAAGGAAAGGATATTATCAGAGTAACCATCATTGTACTGAAGGGCTAATTCCAAGTGAAAATCTTGCTGATCTCCATCAATATAGATGACTGGTGTCAGCGTTTCCTTGTCTTCATTCAAGTAAGACACGAAGTCTTGGACTCCATTTTCATAATGGAATTCTTCGCGTACTTCTTCTTCACCACGCAAGTCTGTCAATGTCATTGTAACATTCTTAAGAAGGAAGGCTGATTCTTTGAGACGCTCTGAGATAGTATTAAATTTGAAGTCTGTCGTTGAAAAGATGCTAGCATCAGGCATGAAGGTTACTTTTGTCCCTGTCTTAGACTTAGGTGCCTTGCCAATCTTTTCGAGCCCTGTAACAGGGTGACCACCATTTTCAAAACGCTGGCGATAAACACTACCATCACGGGTAATCTCTACCTCAAGCCAGCTAGAAAGTGCATTTACAACTGATGATCCTACACCGTGAAGACCACCAGAAGTCTTATAACCACCTTGTCCAAATTTACCACCTGCGTGGAGGACTGTGAAAATAACTTCTACCGTTGGTTTACCCATGGCATGCATACCTGTCGGCATCCCACGTCCAGAGTCAGAAACGGAAACAGAACCATCCTTATTTAAGGTGACAGCAATGACATCACCAAAGCCTGAGAGAGCTTCATCGACCGCATTGTCGACAATCTCCCAAACCAAGTGATGAAGACCTGTCCCATCTGTTGAGCCAATGTACATCCCTGGGCGTTTGCGAACAGCATCTAACCCTTCCAGTACCTGAATGGCATCATCATTATAATTATTTACATTTATTTCTTTTTTAGCCAAGAGTGACCTCCAAAATTTTCATCCTTATTATTTTATAAGTTTTCAAAAGAATTTGCAAAGGAAATTGAGAAAGCTCATAGGGTATCTTTATGCTGACTAGCTTTGTCAATTACTAGGATGTATGCTATAATTATCTCATGAAAATCTTATTGTTAATCCTTATCGCCTACTTGCTAGGTTCCATTCAGACTGGTCTCTGGATTGGAAAAGTTTTCTTTCACACTAATCTTCGAGAGCATGGATCTGGAAATACTGGAACAACCAATACCTTCCGTGTTCTTGGTAAGACTGCTGGCACAATCACTTTCTTAGTGGACATGCTTAAAGGAACTTTGGCAGTGCTCTTACCTATTTGGCTGGGTGTCACGGAAGTGTCACCCCTAATCATTGGTTTCTTTGCAATTATCGGGCATGTTTTTCCATTATTTACGGGATTTAAGGGTGGAAAAGCCGTTGCGACAAGTGCTGGGGTGCTTCTTGGTTTTGTTCCCCTCTACTTTGTCTTCCTACTCCTGGTCTTTGCTTTAACGCTCTATTTAACCAGCATGATTTCATTTTCAAGTATCACTGCTGCAGTTGTTGGACTGATCACCTTGGCTACTTTTCCAGCCATCCACTTCTTGCTAGATGGCTATGACCCAATCTTTAGTGCTGTTCTTATCATCATAGCTTTAGTGATTATTTTCCGTCACACTGAAAATATAGCTCGTATCCGTAACCATCGAGAAAACCTGGTACCCTTTGGACTTAATTTAACTAAACAAAATCCAAATAAATAATTAATTACTATTGACCACTAGCCAAGCTAGTGGTTTTCTTGTTCTGCTAACCAACTGATGGCCTCAAAACAAATAATAAAGATCCAAAGTCTCTACCTCGGATCTTTTTAGGCTTAAGCTTTAAAGCTGACACCATTTTCTTTTAATTTTTTAACTGTCGCAGGTCCTACCCCCTTGAGCGCTAGGACTTCTTCTTCAGTCACAGTAGCAAAAGCCGCTACTGACGTCAAACCTTCATTGTAGAGGGTCTCTACAAGGTTCGAACGAAGACCGTCAACTTCTGGAAGTTCTGCAAAGGATTCAAGACTAAGATCTGTAGTTACCACTTCTTCCTTAGCAACTGTCTTAGATTCAGCAAGAGGTTGTGGTGCTACTGGTGGCACCGGTGGAACAGGGGCTTTAAGATTATTGAAAAGTCCTTGTTTTTTCAAACGGTGTTTAAAAGCTTTCTTTTTATTTTTTACTTTAGCCATGTCTAGTTTTCTCCTATTTTGACAAACGACTTTTTCTTATAAAGCACGGTTGTCATTTTTTTCATTCTCTATTAATAGTGACGTTCTCCGAACAGGCCATCTGGCATATCATGGAAACCTTTACCCGCACGATAATTGGTAAACTTACCAATTAGGAAATTGTAGGCATCTAATTTAGCCTCATAACGGAAACTTGCATCACGTGCACGCTCATCGCCATCTTCTTCCCAGATTTTCTTGCTAGCAGCCAAAGCCGTTTCGTTTACTTTAACTTGGGTAACAACCCATTCCTCAAAGTCTTTTAGAAATTCTTGTTCGTAGGTCATGTTTTCCTCTTCATTTTAAAAACCAGCTTAATGCTGGCTTCATTTTCTACTAATAGTGTGTAGAGCTAATAGCCTTACAATTTCTTATTATAACAAATAATTAGAAATTTGACTAGGTTCTAAATTCTTGATATAAGGCTTTAATGTCATTTGGACATGTTCGACAGCAACCACCCAAAATTTTCACGCCAAAATGAGCATGCCAATACTTGCTATGTTCAACTAGGGTTAAAGCGTCTTTATCTTTGGGTTTCCAAGTCTGACTGTCGCCATCATAAACTTCACCTGAATTGGGATAAGTAATGAGCGCCTTGCCAGCATTCTTAAGAAAAGCTAGAGCCTGGTTATACAGAAGAGGTGAACTACAGTTGATGCCTACAGCCAAGATTTGATTTGACTGAGAAACAAGCTTGGCCATTTCAGCTAGAGAAGTCCCATCACTGATAGCATCTGGAATCTGGACTGTAAAACTCATATAAGCTTCTGCTTCTGGAAACTCTTCAGCTAGAAGTTCAATTAAGGCTTGTGTTTCCAAACGATTTGGAATGGTTTCCAAAGCCAACAAATCCACACCTTGATCTAGGAGAATTTGAATCCTAAGGCGATGAAAATCCTTAAGCTCCTTGATAGTAATTTGACCATAATCACCACTATACTCAGAACCATTAGCCAAATAAGCCGCGTACGGACCAACATCTCCAGAAATCAAAGGATATGGTCGTTTTGCTTTCTCAGTCTCATCTAATGCTCCCCATACCTTATCACGTGCAGCCTTTGCTAACCGGACCGTCAGGGCAATAATCTGCTCCGCTGCTTTCTCGGTAAGTCCTGCCTCTACCAATCCAGGTAAGGTTGCCTGATAAGATGACGTGGTAATCAAGTCAGCCCCAGCAGCCACATAAGTTTCGTGAAGTTCTTGAATAACTTCTGACTTCTCAAGAAGGTACTTAGCTGACCAGAGCTTACCTGAAATATCATACCCCAGGGCTTCCATCTCTGTTCCTAGAGCCCCATGAAGAATGAGGAGAGAATTATTTTCCAAATAATCTTTAAATGTTGCCATAAAACTCCTCCTTACCATTTGTTAAAGCAAAGGTAGTGATAAAGGTAACAGAAAATCATGAAAGGAATACCGAAATAGAGTCCCGCACGTTGTGAACTATCCCAAGCAATCCCAAGCACAGAAATAGCCAACAGAACAATTGTGATATAAGGGAGGATTGGATTAAACGGTGTCTTATAGTCCAGTTCGTCTTCGGAATGTTCTAGCTTCCACTGTTTTCGGAAATTAATCTGTGCCATAGGAATAGAAAGCCAAACAACAACAACTGCAAAACCAGCAATTGATACTAGAGCTAGATAAACCGTATCCGCTGCATAGATACTTGAGAAGAGCGATAAAACTGCCCCAGCCATGGAAATCAAAAGGGCTGTCATTGGAACGCCATGCTTATTGATTGTCACTAGTTTTTTATTGAGCATTCCCTCATTGGCCAAAGACCAAAGCATACGGCTTGAAGCATAGAGCCCCGAATTCCCAGCCGAAAGAATAGCTGTCAGGATAACAAAATTCATAATGTCTGCCGCAAATGGAATCCCCATCTTGTCAAAGACATCAACGAAAGGAGCTGAGGATACCCCTGCTTCTTTCATTGGAAGAAGCGAAGCCAATACCACAATAGTCAAGACGAAGAAGATAACCAAACGTCCAATGGTTGTTTTAATAGCACGTGGAACAGCCTCTTTGGGATTATCTGTTTCACCAGCTGCAATACCGATTAATTCTGTTCCCGAAAAGGCATAATTAACCGCCAACATAACTGACACAATGGCAAGACCTCCATTGGGAAAGAGACCATTGGCCGTCAAATGCTTAAACATAATAGCTTCATGGTGACCTTCAAAACTCACCAAACCAAACATAGCTCCTAGACCTAGTATAATGAAAACCAAGATGGCGATGACTTTGATTGACGAGAAGACGGATTCTGCTTCCGCAAAAGATCTCACACTCAAAGCATTAATCCCCAAAATTACTAAGGCAAAGAAGGCTGCAAAAATCCAAGCCGGAACTGACGGAAACCAGCGTTGCATCAGCATGGCCGCACCTAGGAATTCTGTCCCCAAGGCAACCGTCCAACAAATCCAATAAAGCCAGGCTACAGTAAAACCTGTTCCAGGACTGATAAACTTAGTGGCATAGGTGTGAAAGGATCCCGTTACTGGCATAGCTACCGCTAACTCCCCCAACGAAAGCATAACCAAGTAAACGACAACAGCTCCCACAAGATAAGAGAGGATAGCACCAAGGGGACCTGCTTGTGCAATCGTATAGCCCGAGCTCAAGAAAAGACCAGTGCCGATAACACCACCCAGCGAGAGCATAAAGAGGTGGCGTGAGGTCATCTTCCGTTGAAACTGACCTTCATTTTCATAATTATGGTTTTCCATAGATTCCTCCAATAGATGTAATAAAACAAGCTTATCACAATAAAAGATCTTTGGATAATAGGTTGAAACTATCAAAGAGATAGAGAAAAACTATCACAAGAAAAAAACTCGGATTTCACCGAGCTTTTCTTACAATTCTGCCAAAATAGTATCCCATGCCTCGTCATAGCCATCACGTGTGACAGATGAAAAAACGATGAAATGGTCATTTTTGTCGAAATTGAGTTTTTTCTTAATGATCGATTCGTGCTTGTTCCATTTTCCACGAGGAATCTTATCAGCCTTAGTCGCTACAACAATAACTGGAATTTCATAATACTTTAGAAATTCATACATTTGAATATCGTCCTGAGTTGGCTCATGTCGGAGGTCAACCAAGCTAACAACGACACGAAGATTATCTCGAGTCACAAGGTACTCCTCAATCATTTTCCCCCATTTAGCACGTTCTTTTTTGGAAACACGGGCATAACCATAACCTGGAACATCCACAAAGCGTAACTTGTCGTCAATATTATAGAAATTGAGCAATTGTGTTTTTCCTGGTTTACCAGAAGTACGTGCTAGATTTTTACGACCAAGAAGTGTATTGATAAAGCTTGACTTACCAACATTCGATCGTCCTGCTAGGGCAACTTCAGGTAGGTCATCTTGTGGGTAGTGACTCTTATTTGCCGCACTGAGTAAAATCTCAGCATTGTGCGTATTTAGGACTTGTTCTTCAGTCATAGGTCCTCCTTATGCTGTTTCCAATACTGGAGCAGCTTTCCCATCAACAGCTTCTTTGGTGATACGAACCTTAGTGACATCTTCCAGACTAGGGATTTCAAACATAACATCCATCATGACTTCTTCAATGATAGAGCGAAGCCCACGCGCACCAGTCTTACGTTCAATTGCCTTACTTGCAATAGCCTCAAGGGCATCCTGGTCAAACTCAAGTTCAACCCCATCATAAGACAAAAGGGTTTGATACTGCTTCACCAAGGCATTCCTAGGCTCTGTCAAAATACGTACCAAGTCGTCAACCGTTAACTGTTCAAGGGCCGCAAGAACTGGCAAACGTCCGATAAATTCAGGGATAAGTCCAAATTTTTGGATATCTTCAGCCACAATTTCTTTCATGTATGATGATTCGTCATCAATTGCTTTATTATTTTGACCAAACCCAATGATTTTCTCACCAAGACGTTGCTTAACGATATCTTCGATACCATCAAAAGCACCACCCACGATAAAGAGAATGTTCTTAGTATCAATTTGAATCATCTCTTGATTAGGGTGTTTACGACCACCTTGAGGTGGAACGCTAGCCACTGTTCCCTCAATAATCTTCAAGAGAGCTTGTTGAACCCCTTCACCTGAAACATCACGAGTGATTGAAACATTCTCACCTTTTTTGGCAATCTTATCAATCTCGTCCACGTAGATAATCCCACGTTCCGCACGTTCAATATTAAAGTCTGCCGCTTGGATTAGTTTGAGGAGGATATTTTCCACATCCTCACCCACATAACCTGCCTCTGTCAATGATGTCGCATCCGCAATCGCGAAAGGAACATTCAAACTACGAGCCAAAGTCTGAGCTAAGTAAGTTTTCCCTGACCCTGTTGGTCCAATCATGAGGATATTTGATTTTTGCAAGTCCACATCATTATCTTCACGACTTTCTGTGAAGTTGATACGTTTATAGTGGTTGTAAACAGCTACTGCCAAGGCACGTTTGACACGATCTTGCCCCACGACATAGTTGTTCAAAATATCTAAAAGTTCTTTTGGCTTTGGCGTTTCAGCCAAGTCAGCTAAAACTTCTTCAGCCGTTTCCTCACGAATGATTTCTTGTGACAAGGCCACACATTCGTTACAGATAAAGACGCCATTACCGGCGATAATTTTCTTCACTTCTTCTTGGTTTTTGCCACAAAATGAACAATAAACCATCTCTTCATTACGATTTCCAGCCATTTATTCCTCACTCTTTTCTAAAATAGGGTGCCATAGAAGGCATGAATAGTATTGACAAGGTTAGTAAAAGCATTTAAAAAGAGAAAAACTGCTAACCCATAACGTTTCTTACGAAAGGCAGGAATTGCGGAAAGCACACAAAGCACTCCCAATAATGCAGTAAATAATCCAAAAACACTACGTTGCATGAACCTAGTCCCCTTCTTTTTCATAGCGACTTATACTAAAGTCATAGGCATTTTTTTCATTCTTGGGCACGCGGTCACGCGATACCTCTTTAAATGCCGTCGTATCTAGTTGTGGAAAATATGTGTCTCCCTCTAAATCAGCCTCAATAGTTGTTTTGATGAGCACATCATAATGTCCATCAAAAGCCTTGTAGACACCAGCACCACCAGCAATATAGAGATCCTTATCTTGCTGTTCAAACCAAGCTAAAGCTTCCTCAACACTCGTAACGGTCGTTACTTCCTCACAGTCGAAGTCCTTGTCTCGTGTTAGAATTAAGGTTTCACGTCCTGGGAGGCAACGACGGTTCATGCCATCAAAGGTCACACGTCCCATAAGAATTGCTGAACCCATGGTCGTTTTCTTGAAATGCGCCAGTTCAGCAGGTAAGTGCCACGGCATGGTGTGATTCTTCCCAATAACATGGTTACGAGCTTCCGCCCAAATAGCAATGATTTGTTTAGACACGGTATTTCCTTTTCTTTATAAGTTTATAATCCATTCTAACAAAAAAAGACAAAAAGAGCTTGGAAAAACTTTGCCAGCTCTTTATGGACTTAAATCATAAGCATGTATTAAATTGCTAAGTCAAATTTGAGTTGAGGTTTAACAGGATCATAGTCCACCAATTCAAAATCTTCTGGTTTGATATCAAAGAAATTAGTTTCATCAGGAACATTGAGGACCAAGCGTGGTTGACAATCAGACGGCTGACGCTTGAGGAGTTCCTCAGCTTGTTCAAATTGATTGTCATAGATATGGAGGTTGTTGATGAAATAAAAGAATTTACCAACTTTCCAACCAAAATGCTTGGCAATCATCATCTGAAGTGCCACATACTGCATAGCATTAATGTGATGGGCCACCAACATATCGTTTGAGCGCTGCGTCAAAGTGGCATCCAAATAAACGTCCTCACCCACACGACGAACATCAAACATGGTCTGGAAGGCACAAGGCTGAAGTCCAGCTGTCTCCTCGAAGGCCTCGTAATCCCAAAGGGAAATGACATTACGGCGATTCCAAGGATTGGCTTCTAACTGTGCTAACAAACGATTAATAATATCGTGCTTCTTAACGACTGCCCCATAACGCTGACCGATTGAACGCTTGTCCCCATTATTAGCAGGGACGCCTTCAACTTCCCAGTCATTCCAATAATGAACATTATACTTATCTTCAAGCACATCTAGGCTATTTGTCTGGTCTTGATAGATCCAGAACACTTCTTTGATGGCAGATTTGATAGCAATGGGACGCAGAGTCGTAATTGGAAACTCTCCCTTGCTCAAATCATATTCTGCAAAAGACCCTGTGATGTATTTGGAATTGGCTGTTGTGCCATCCTTGTATTTAGGACGTGCTTGCTCTGACCAAACTCCCTCTTCCATGATTTTAGTGATATTTTCTTTAAAAATAGTGTCTGCTTTCGTCATGATTTTCCTCTTTATTCCATTGAAAATAAAGTCTCACTTAATACTCGTAACATATAGATGGAAATAACTTTGCTTATCTAATTATAGCTGTAAATAATGTTGCTTTTCATTTTTATTTTACCTTATTCTGGTGCAAATGAGAACTAAAAGCTATGGGATTACCAAAACTACGTCTTTTGAAATCCTCTAGTTCCTATCAAAAAATAAAGTGTTACTAACTATCAGAGTTTTTTTCAAGGCGAAAGCTCTTTTTTATGGTAAAATCACTATAGATTAGTATCCTCTGGATACTTTACAATGAAGAATAAAAGGAAACATCATATGTCTATTGGAATTGACAAGATTGGGTTTGCGACCAGTCAATATGTTCTAAACATGGCGGATCTTGCTCTTGCTCGAGGGGTGGATCCTGAAAAATTCAGCAAGGGGCTGATGCTTGATGCAACCAGCATTACACCAATTACAGAAGATATCGTGACACTTGCATCTGACGCAGCCGCTGACATTTTAACTGACGACGACAAGAAGGCCATTGATATGGTCATTGTAGCTACTGAGTCTTCCATTGACCAATCAAAGGCTGCTGCAGTTTATGTCCATAGTCTTCTCAACATTCAACCATTTGCCCGTTCTTTTGAAATGAAGGAAGCTTGCTATGCAGCAACTGCTGGTCTTAACTACGCTAAATTGCACGTAGCAGCTCACCCGAATAGCAAGGTTCTGGTTATCGCTAGTGATATCGCCCGCTATGGTGTAGGATCCTCAGGTGAATCTACTCAGGGAGCTGGTGCCGTAGCCATGCTAGTCAGTCAGAATCCACGTATTTTAGAGCTTGCGGATGACAATGTGGCACAAACCCGTGATGTCATGGACTTCTGGCGTCCAAACTATAGTTCAACGCCATTTGTTCAAGGCATCTATTCAAACAAGCAGTACCTTGATAGTTTGAAGACAACTTGGGTAGCTTATCAAGAACGTCATCAAGTCGATTTTGCTGATTTTGCAGCTTTTTGCCTTCACCTTCCTTATCCTAAATTGGCTCTTAAGGGACTTAATAAGATTATTCCCAAAGATTTGAATCCAGAGAATAAAGAGCGTCTCACAAGTAACTTCGAAGCTTCTATTACCTATAGTCGACAAATCGGAAATATCTATACAGGATCACTTTATCTTGGACTTCTTTCTTTGCTTGAACAGTCACAAAATCTTAAAACAGGAGATAAGATAGGCTTCTTTTCTTATGGTTCTGGAGCCGTCTCTGAAATTTTCTCCGGTCGTTTAGTGGAAGGCTACAAAGACATGCTTCGTTCTGATCGTCTAGATATCTTTGCCCAACGCCATAACTTGAGCGTTGCTGACTATGAGCAACTTTTCTATGAAGAGGCTCAATTGGATGACACTGGCTCAACCCAATTCAATACTTATCAAACTGGACCTTTCCGTTTGACTGAAATCTCTGAACATCAACGTATCTATAAAGGAAATCAAAATGACTAAACTCTCTTGGACTGGTTTTTCCAAGAAGACATTGCAAGAACGCAAAGAGCATTTGAAAAATAATGCTCTTTTGTCTCAGGAAAATCAAGACCTTCTGGATAATGACCAACAGCTTACTCTTGAAACAGCTAATCAAATGGCTGAAAATGTCATTGGTCGCTTTACACTTCCCTTCGCCATTTGCCCAGATGTATTGGTAGATGGCGTTACCTATCAGGTTCCCATGGTTACCGAGGAACCTTCAGTTGTGGCTGCTGCTTCCTATGCTAGCAAGCTCATCAAGCGTTCTGGTGGCTTTACAACCAAGATTCATGACCGGCAGATGATTGGGCAAGTAGCCCTCTTTGATATCCCTGATAAAGCCACTGCGGCAAGTAAGATTCAAGCAGCTAGTCAGGAACTTATAGATATCGCCAAAGAAGCTTACCCTTCTATTGTTAAGCGTGGGGGTGGTCCTCGCAAGCTCTGGACTGAAACCAAGGGAGATTTCCTCATTGTCTACTTGGCAGTTGATACTCAAGAAGCCATGGGTGCCAATATGGTCAACACCATGATGGAAGCCCTGGTACCAGAATTAGAAAATCTCTCGGAAGGTCAAAGCCTCATGGCCATTCTCTCAAACCTAGCTACCGAAAGTCTTGTCACAGCTACCTGTCGTCTTAACACACGCTTTCTCAGTCGTAACAAGGCAGAGGCCCATAATTTTGCTAAAAAAATGGAACTGGCTAGCCAATTGGCCCAGGTCGACCCTTACCGAGCAGCTACCCATAATAAGGGAATTTTCAATGGTATCGACGCCCTAGTTATCGCGACTGGCAATGATTGGCGAGCAGTTGAGGCTGGGTGCCACGCCTATGCTAGCAAAGACGGAAGCTATCGTGGCCTATCGACATGGACCTATAATCAAGAAACTAAGGAACTGGTGGGAGAATTAACCCTACCAATGCCAATCGCGACCCGAGGTGGTTCTATTGGACTTAATCCGAGTGTATCAATCGCCCACGACTTGCTCAACCATCCAGATGCTAGAACCCTAGCAGGTATCATCGTCTCTCTTGGTTTGGTACAAAATCTTGCTGCTCTTAAAGCACTTACCTCAACAGGTATCCAAGCAGGACATATGAAACTTCAGGCTAAATCTCTAGCTCTACTAGCTGGTGCTAGTCCCGAAGAGATGCCTCACGTTTTGTCTGAGCTTCTCAAGGCCAAACATATGAATCAGGAAACTGCCCAAGCGATTTTGGAAAAACTCAGAAATCCTTAAAAAGAATACCGTAGCAGTTTAAAATATTACTTACCTTTTTAAGACTAAAAGAAAAAAAGATGTTGGAACCTCTTATTCCGTCATCTTTTTTCTTGTCTTTTAAGTTCTGACTTTACTTGAATTTCTATAATGTTATAATCTAGTTATGAAAACTAGATAAAGAGGTTTTTGTAATTTGACAACACAACAATACCCTCTCTGGGAAGAATTACCAGAGATTGAACTCTATTTGGATCAGGTTTTGCTCTATGTCAATCAGGTCACCCAAAGCACTCTGGGACCAAACGAAAAGGGGCTAACTGCCTCTATGGTCAATAATTATGTCAAACATGGCCATATCGCAAAATCTATCAAGAAAAATATAATGCTGCTCAGGTAGCTAGACTTATTGTCATTACTAGTCTGAAGACCGTCTTTGAGATTTCAGAGATTGCCAAAACCTTAGAAATCCTACGACCAGATGCCGAAAGTCAAAAGAGCTACTACAATGACTTTATAGCCTGTATGAATGGTCAGTTTCCCCAAGAAGTTCCGCAAGTCATACTCTCATTCTGTCAGACGCTTCAATGCTACCGAGCTACCCATCAACTTTTAAACGACCTTGAAGGAGGAAACAATGTCTAATACTGCTACTTTTAACACTTCTCAAAACCTCAAACTCAGTAAAAAACTTAGCTTTGGTGAGGAAGTGGCAAACAGCGTGACACACGCTGTCGGCGCCATTGCCATGCTGGTCTTATTGCCAATTACTGCCGTTCATGCTAACAACGGCTACGGCATGACTGCTGCTGTCGGTATGTCCGTTTTTGTCATCAGCCTCTTCCTCATGTTCTTGAGCTCAGCTATCTATCATGCTATGGATTACAACTCACCTCACAAGATGGTTTTGAGAATTATTGATCACAGTATGATTTATATCGCCATTGCTGGAAGCTACACCCCTGTTGCACTCTCACTGGTTGGCGGATGGCTAGGCTATAGCATCATCATCCTCCAATGGGGAACAACGATTTTTGGGATTCTCTATAAAATCTTTGCTAAAAAAATCAATGAAAAATTCTCCCTCTTCCTCTATCTGATGATGGGATGGTTGGTTATCTTCATTATTCCAGCTATCGTCACTAAGACAGGGCCTGCCTTTTGGGGACTCATGCTTGCTGGAGGATTGTCATACACGGTTGGGGCAGCTTTTTATGCTAATAAAAAAACATACTTCCACATGATTTGGCACCTCTTCATCATGCTGGCTTCAACTCTCCAATATATGGGGATTGTCTACTTCATGCTTCCTTAAAGCCCATACTAGACTTCAAGGTGTTATGGTATAATAAGGAAATACGGAGGTAAATCATATAAAAAAGAACTCAGACGAGATTCAAACAACAAAATCATCGCCGGTGTTTGTTCTGGTATCGCCAATTATCTTGACATTGACCCTGTCATTATTCGCCTTATCTGGGCTGTAGCGATTTTCTTATTGGGAATAGGTTTTCCATTCTACATCATTTGTTAGATTGTTATCCCAGAAGAAAGCGAGTGGTAAGTTATAATTGAATATAAAAAAATAAGCCAGACCTGAATTTCTTACAGATCTGGCTCTTTCTTTATTTTTTCAAACGGAAAATCAAATAGCTGACATTAACAAGTAGTAAAACACTCCAAAGAATGAGGAAAGGGATATTTCCTCGGACAGCATTGTGCCAAATACCTAGGGCATATAAGGCCATAAAGACTAGCGATCCTAGAACCGCTGTTCCTTCTTTATTGTTTTGTGGTTGATTAGACATATAAACCTCTTTTATTGCTTTGTATAAAACGGCTTGACACCATAAACCATGGCGAGAAAAGCTCTGGCTTGGCGTTTGACATCATTAGCCAAAGATCTATGGGACTGGGCATAGATACCATTTGGATTGTAAAAAGACTTGTCAAAATGCTCAGGCTCTTTTTGACCCCACTTCCTCCTCAATTTGTTGGGTGATCGAAACCCCTTAGTCATCCGATTACGAAAGGCCGGATCGTTTAGTTGGACTGGCTCCACATCCAGTTGCCAATGGCGCTTGAAATTACCATAGTTGAAACTAGCACCATTTACCACACCACTCTCAGTTACCTTCTCCGCATCGACCTCATTGAGAAAATTTCCCTGACTATCCAAAATAAACTCTATGCGATTATAAAGGAGAATCTTGAGATTAACACTGGGAGTTTCATCTGGATAAATCACCTTGCCATCACGGATAGCAATCTTTTGGTGCAGACGTCCCTGATCAAACATGGTGAAAGGTTTCCATCTGAGATAGACAGCTAAAGCTGCCTTGTCTGTCATCCCTGTTCTTTTATAATGTGTCCTCACATACTGGGCCTGTTGACTCGAAATCAGGTAACGTAGCTGATGGATTTGTCGCTCTACAAGGCCTTCCTGAGACAAGCTATCACCAGGAAAAGCTAAATCTACCAAGCTGACAATATCCTTCCAGAAGACATCATGAGGCGCCAAATCAAGGTCAAAATAGGATAATAACCGCTGAGTTTGCTCAATCTCCCCAGATAGATCCTCTGGCATCTCTATATAAGCAAGCAATAACTTCAGTACCTGCAATGGCTGGTATTCCTTTTGCCATTCCTTCCATAAGCTAGAAAAGGCTTTTGATCCTATGAGCATCTCATCTCTCCTCAATCATTTAATCAGTTGTCTCTTGTATGAATTCCTCTATGCTTCTAATCACCTCTTTGGTCTGATAGTGATAGAAATAATGAGGAGAATCATAATAAGTGACTTCCATATTTTTCTGACCCTTCGCAAAACTAGTCGCATAATGTCGCCACTGCTCCTGACCGAAACCTGTCCCTTTTCCATTAGACACCATGAGTAGCACGGGCATTTGAGATTTAATACTAGTAGAGTTCACCTTTTTATCATTCTCTTTCGCATATAGGCTCTCATTTAACATAGCTTGCGACAAGAGTTGTCTGTAAGCTATTTCTTGATAAAGACGGCGGTCACTATCACTTAGGTTCTCATTGGGCATATATAATTGTCTCGGCAGTAATCTTAACAGACCTAATTGACTTTTCCAACGAGCTAGACGTAACATCTGAGGGTGCCTCTTCAACTGGAAATAACTTTCTGGAAATGCCCACTCAAGACAAACCACAGCTTTCACTTCACTTGGGTAGTTTTCTTGCCAAAGAAGCGTCTCTAAGGAGGCCATCGAATGAGAAAGAATAATATATGGACATGATACTTGTGACTTGGCTAGGGATTGACGTGTCTCTGAAAGGATCACAGATACATCTCTTGACTTAGACGTGTCCTCACTGTAACCATAGTCAGCTCTTTCAACAACAACTATTTTGTACTCCTTTGAGAACCCATCATACACATCTTTAAAATCTAGGATTGGTGAAGCCGTTCCAGCACCAGAGAGAAAAACTAGGGTTTGTGACCCCTGACCCTTTACAAAGACGCTAATTTTGTATCCATTGACAGCTACCATTTGCCCTACAGGGTTAAGAGAAGCATTCTCTCTTTGCAAGGCTAACCTATGATAAGTAAAGCTAGCCAGTAACAAGACTAGAACTACTCCCAGCAGAAATAAAAGTCTATTTATAAAAACATGCATGGTTTATCCTACTAAAAAGTCAGCTAGCTTAGCTAACCGACTTTCTGATTTATTCGGCATCTGGGCGTGATTTGCGAGCGATATCAGCAAGGATATTTTCTACAAATTCTGACACAGTCTCAGTGTGTGTTTGTTTTTGACCATAACGACGAACGTTAACAGTTCCGTCTTTCATTTCCTTGTCACCAACAATCAATTGGTAAGGAATTTTTTGCGTTTGAGAAGCACGAATCTTAAACTGCATTTTTTCATTACGTTCATCAACTTCGGCACGAACACCACGATCACGAAGTTTCTTAGCCACTTCCCATGCGTAGTCCACGTGTTTTTCGTTAGATACTGGGATAAGGGTTACTTGGTGAGGGGCAAGCCATGTTGGGAAGGCCCCCTTGTAGTTCTCAATCAAGATTGCAGTAAAGCGTTCCATAGTTGAGATAACCCCACGGTGAATCATCACTGGACGGTGTTCTTCACCGTCAGCTCCGATGTAGTGAAGGTCAAAACGTTCTGGAAGCAAGAAGTCCAACTGGATGGTAGAAAGAGTTTCTTCCTTACCAAGAGCAGTCTTAACTTGGATATCCAATTTTGGTCCATAAAAGGCTGCTTCACCTTCAGCTTCGTAGTATTCAACACCCATGTCATCAACAGCTGCTTTCAACATGCGTTGAGCATTTTCCCACATTTCATCATTGTCAAAGTACTTGTGCTTATCTGCAGGGTCACGATAAGACAAACGGAAACGGTAATCAGTCAAGTTGAAATCTTCATAAACATCAATGATCAATTGAAGAATTTTCTTGAATTCTTCTTCGATTTGTTCTGGAGCAACGAAAGTATGTCCATCGTTCAGTGACATCTCACGTACACGTTGAAGACCTGTAAGGGCACCTGATTTTTCGTAACGGTGCATCATACCGATCTCAGCGATACGGATTGGCAATTCACGATAAGAGTGAACATGGTGTTTGTAGACTTCGATATGGTGTGGACAGTTCATTGGACGAAGGACAAATTCTTCCCCATCTCCCATATCCATTGGAGGGAACATGTCTTCACGGTAATGATCCCAGTGACCTGAAGTTTTATAAAGTTCAACTGACGCAATTGGTGGAGTGTAAACGTGTTGGTAGCCCGCAGCGACTTCCTTATCTACAATGTAGCGTTCCAACTCACGACGGATTGTGGCACCATTTGGCAACCAGAAGGGAAGCCCTTGACCGACTTCTTGAGAAATCATGAACAAATCAAGTTCTTTACCAAGTTTACGGTGGTCACGTTCTTTAGCTTCTTCAAGGCGTTTAAGGTAAGCCTTGAGATCTTTTTTATCGAACCAGGCTGTACCATAGATACGTTGCATCATCGCATTATCACTATTTCCACGCCAGTAAGCACCAGCAACATTCAAAAGATGGAAGATTTGGATACGACCAGTTGATGGCACGTGCGGACCACGACAAAGGTCAACGTATTCGCCTTGACGATAAATAGTCAAACCACCATCATCTTCTGAGTGTTCTTCAATCAATTCCAATTTATATGGATCGTTCTTGAAGATTTCACGTGCCTCGTCTTTAGTCACTTCTTCACGGATTGATGGGAAGTTTTCTTTAACGATTTTCTTCATTTCTTCTTCGATACGAGGAAGGTCTTCGTTAGAGATTTGGCCAGCTTGATTGTCTGTATCGTAGTAGAATCCATCTTCGATAGCTGGACCTACACCCAAATGAATATCTGGGAAGAGACGGCGAGCTGCTTGAGCAAACAAGTGTGCCGCTGAGTGACGCAAGATTGGAAGGGCATCTTCGTGATCTGGTGTCACGATTTCGATGCTTCCATCTTCAGTGATTACACGAGTTGTGTCAATCAATTTACCGTTAAATTTACCAGCAAGAGCTTTTTTCGCCAAAGAATTACTGATAGATTGTGCAATTTCAAAGGTTGTCACGCCAGATTCGAATTCACGAACAGCGCCATCTGGGAAAGTAATGTTAATCATAATTTTCTCCTTTTATTATTTCATAGTTTCTAAGCATTGACTTTTGACTATCAGACTACTTCCTAGTCTTAATGTTCAACTGTTTTTCTTTATCAGAGAGGAAGTTTTCCATTTCCGTCAGAATATCTACATCCAAACGTTGAGAAAGTTCTACTAGCCACCAGATATTTTCTGAAAGTTTTTGTTCCAGTGTGTGGGGTATTTCATCATAGTAGCGTCTCCTTGCTTTGTCATCACTAGTCGTAGGAAATTTCCAATATCATTAGATAAAGCCAAGAGGTCCTCTTCTACCGTCCACTTGGAATCATGATACTTAACTTCCAAATTGTGATAAGCTTGTCGGATTGCCCAACTACGGTCCACTAATTCTTGCAAGTCCATAGTTAGTCTCCTCACAAAAAAATTGCAACATCCAAAAAGGACGTCGCAACGTGGTTCCACCTTAGTTCGTGTACGACAAAAAATAAGTCTGTCTTACACCTCTGATTGGCTCTAACGTGGCCACCGTTTTATGTTTGCATAAAAAGTTAATCGAGTAGTCCCAACCATGTCCTCTGCGTGATTTCCAGCACCGCACGCTCTCTGAAAGATTTCCCATGATTGATATGTCTCTATGCGTTATTATAGCATGAAACAGTAATTTTTCAAGCTAATTTTCTCTTTTATTAATCAATCTAAGATTTTATCTGACTAGGAAAATATGATAGCTTTCCTAATCCAAAAATTTTTTAATATTTCTGATTTTCTTGACCTGTTTGGCAGATCCTTTGATAATCCGAACAGATCCATTGACAGGCAAGGTAATAGCCTTAGTTGGCAAATGAGTCACCATACGGGTCAATCGTTTCATAGTGCTATCTTCACCATTAAGATCATTATGGAAATCCTTAGAAATCGTAAGGTCCAAGTAATACTCATAGACACGTTTTCCAAAGTTTTCCGCAGAAATTTCATAGAGCTTCTCAGCCCACTTAGTTTCATCTTTTTCTGGCGTTACTATAGCCGCTTCCAAAATTGCCCCTGCTAAATCATTATCATGATAATACAGTATTCCAAACATCTTGTCAGTGATGATATTGTCCAAATAAGTATTTCCATGAGCAATGATAGGTGTACCGCTTGCCAAGGCCTCCAAATAAGTCAACCCTTGAGTCTCACTGGTTGATGCCGAGATAAAGAAATCAGCAGCCTTATAGTAAAGAGCTGTTTCGCCAGGTGCAATCATACCAGTGAAAACTACCTTATCCTCAATACCAAGTTTCTTAGCTTGGGACTTCAAGTGTGGTAGATAAGGTCCATCGCCAGCAACAACTAACCGAACTTTGTCCTCTTCCTCTAAAACCGAAGGTAGAGCCGCCATAACTGCTTGGATATTTTTCTCATAAGAGACACGAGACAAGCTCAACAACATGGTTTCATCTGAGGAAATACCAAGCTTGGCTCTCAAGTCCGACACATCTTCCTCAGTAATCTCTGGACGCTGGAATTTCTCAAGTTCAATACCTGTTGGAATGACCCTTTTCTCAGCAGCAACCTTATACTTGAGCAAAAGGTCATAAACAATCTCACTCGGGCAGATAACCCCATCCAAGTCACTCATAAAACCACGAACAATGTACTTAACCATACTCGGTCGAATAACCATACCTTTGGCAATATAGCGGACATAGTCTTCATACTGGGTGTGATAGGTGTGTACAACAGGTATCTTAAGTTCATGCGCAATGGCAATCCCTAGAAGCCCCAAGGAGAACTCTGTCTGCGTATGAATAATATCTAGCTTGTACTGTTTTGCAATCTCTAAAGCCTTAGAAAAGCCACGATAAGCCACTCGACGATCCTTAAAAGCAAAGAAGGGCACACTAGGAATACGAATAATCTGCCAGTCTTCATAGCGATCAACATCTCTATCAGTCGTAGTAAAAATAAAGACATTATGCCCCATTTTTTCCAACTGCGTCTTCAGTGTGCGAATACTAGTCGCAACACCAGATACCTGTGGAAAATAGGTATCCGTAAACAATCCGATACGCATTTAAATCTCCAATACTTCTTTGTAGGCTTTAGCAAGTTTTTGGGCGACATCATCAATCGAGCGACTTTCCGCAACCTTGTATCCTGCTTCACGCTTGTCCACTTTACCATCGATAATATCTTGTAAGGCCACTACAAATTCATCCACATTGTGACCAAATGAAGCAGATTTCTCATCAATCCAACCCTCATAAACAGGGATATCACGTAAGACTACATGTTGGTGACTAGCAAGGGCTTCAAGTACTACAATTCCTTCTGTCTCTTCATAAGATGGGAAAAAGAAGGCGTTGGCACCACTCATAGCTCCCTGGAAGACATCTCCCGTGAAATAACCTGGGAAGCTGACATTATCAGGATGCTTACCATTGACAATGTCTCGAATCTTTTTAGGAATTAGCCATTTACTAATACTGCCTAGCCAAATGAAACGAACATGTGGCATCTTCTCAGCAACCTTGACAAAATCTTCAATTCCCTTACGTTGGAAGTAAAGACCCGCACAAATAACCACTGGTTGTCCTTCCTCGATACCAAAGTAATCTCGGAAAACTTCTTCCTTGCGTGGGTCCTTGCCGTATTTTTTCAGATCAATCCCATTTGAAACAGCAATGATTGGTGTGGTCACCCCATAAGATTGAATCAATTTTTTAGAATACTCAGATGGCGTAATCACGTAATCAGCCTTTTGATACATATGGGCCAAATATTTCCCAAAAAGTGACGCCATGAAGTTAGAACCAATGAATGAATTTTCAAAGTCTTCACGTGTCGAATGACCATGCATGATGACCTTCTTACCACGACGTTTTGCTGCATGCAACAACATCAAACTGCGTGGTCCATAAGTATTGATATGAACAACATCATAATCACCCAAGATGTCTGTTGTATAGGGAATCCCCGCCAAGTCCAAGGCACGCATCTGATGGTGAAGAGCCCGTCCGATTCCTGATTTTTCAAGAATCGATTTTCCTTCAAGATAAAGTAGAACTTTCATACTCATAATTATAGCTTAATTTGTTCGAAATTTCATCTTGCAGTTAACTTTATCTTGATTTCTCATTTAATGAGATAGGGTAGAAAAGCACAAAAAAGATCGAGTACTCTCGATATTTTAGGTCATCGTCTTAAACGTTTTTACGGCGACGATGGCTATATGCTACACCCATGACTGCTACCACTCCTAGTGATAGCAAATCAGTATCATTAGTTTGATTAGTCTCTGGAAGTTGAGGACCTGATTTCTCAGAGGATACAACTGGCTTAGCTGATTTTGGTGTCACCGGTGGAGTAGGCGGAGTTGGTGTTGTTCGAGGTTTTAGTAGAATGAAACTATTGTTGAATTCCATATTCAAAGGAAGGAGAACCGCTGCTACAAGCAGATTATCCTTTTCACCGACAGTCTTATTAACAGTCACTTAGACTTTTCTAAAACGGTCTTTAAGGACAAATTGGAATTGATCTGCTTTTAGATCTTGCATAACACCTGTCTTAGTTAATTCCTTGCTGAACTGAATAGTGGCTTTAGCTGGAGTCGCAAACTTATTGTTAAAGATACCTACCGTCTTCTGGGTTGGAAACCTTGGCAACCAATTTAACTTGGTTATCGACAGTTTCACGAACAAGCTGAATAGTGATATTGGCTTCTATCTTATCATATACCACATCTTCATCATTTCCTGGAACTTCAGTCACGCGATAATGATAGATGCTTGGCTTGCTAAGTGAGAAATCTGAAAAGACAATTTTACTCTTGGCATCATTAGTGGTTTCCCCTAACTCAACAGGATTGGCACCATCAGTAACATCAAGGAGTTTGAATGTAAACTCTCTATCTTTGAGGTCTCCACCTGTCAATTCCTTTTCAAGTTCAAAATTGAAATGAGTAAGATTATCCCCGATGGCATCTCCACGACCTCCATCCAAGCGAATGGTTGACTTATAAGAATTAGAAATAACATCAGCATGAAGCTTAATACGGTTAACAGGGTTGTGTGATTCTTCAACAGGTTGTGTCAAACGGGTTTGATATCAAACATAGACCATGCGGTCTAACTGATTAAGTTTAAGATCAAAATGGGAGTCGTCATAAGAGAAACTCTTAATCAGGTCTATAGCAGTTCCCTTGTCAATTCAAGGATCTGCTAAATCAATGTAGCGAAGCTGTAGAGAACCATCCAAAAACCGAAGAGTCAGACTCTGCTTGTCTTGGCTTCACCATTTAGAGATGACCTCTTCCCATGGAGGAGGTGACTGCACTTTACCCACTGTAACTTGAATGATACGTCCCACAAAATCAAGAGTAATATGCTCCCTTTCTTCTACTTCATCAGAATATAAGGTATCCAACTCCCAAATCATAAGCTTATTGTTTAGATGGATCTTGAAATAATTATTAAAAGTCGTTGTGATACGATTCTTTTCAGAATTTATCTATTCAAGACCCACAATTTCATTTTTAGGATTATAGACATTGATCTCGTAGCTAGTAGGGAAACGCAGCCTTAAATCACAGAATAGATTATTCATGATTCTATCTTCCTATTTTTGTAATCCTTTTCAACAAGAGTTACACGCTATTTTCAGAACTTTGCAAGTAAATAGATAGTGCAATCTAAAAAAAACCTATATTATAGACTTTATGGTCAGACCCCTCTTTTAACATTGTTTCACTTCCTCATTTTTTGCCATAATTTTAATTGTGATTCTATTTTAAAAATGCCGAAATTCAAGTTATTGCTTTCAAAGATTGGAAGATTATATGAATGTATAGTAGAAAAAAACTGCCATCCTCTTAAGAATGACAGTAGCTTTTAACCTTATTAAGAAGGTGGACCTTAACACTCATTTATACTACTTAAGCAAGTTCTTTGAGAAACTCCACTAGGATCGCAGCTGATTGTTTACCCGCCTGAATAATAAATTCGTCAAAGGTAATATTAGCGTCATGAGCTGCTGTATCACTCATAGCACGGACAACGATGAAAGGCTTCTTCACACTTTGTGCAGCTTGAGCAATGGCTGCTCCTTCCATTTCCACGGCTAAGACTTCTGGAAAGTGCCCTTTAATAGCGTCAATCTTATCCTGACCTGCAATAAAGCTATCACCAGTCGCAATAAGACCAATTTTAGAGTCGATAGAGGCTTGAGCCAAAACCTTTTCAAAAGTCTCTACAAAGCTAGGGTCACTTTCAAAGTAAAGCGGCTGCATAGACATTTGACCATAATCATAGCCAAAAGCTGTCAAATCAACATCGTGGTAGACTAATCTTGATGCCACAACAACGTCCCCAATCTTAAGTTCAGGCGCTACGGCTCCTGCAGAGCCAGTGTTAATTAGAGCATCAACCTCAAAGTGGTCTGCCAGAACAGCCACAGACATGGCTGACATGACCTTCCCTACACCTGATTGCACCAAAACAACATCATGTTTACCCAATCGTCCTGTATAGTAGATATTGCCTAAAACAATTTCTTCAACCTTATTTTCCAATTGCTCCACTAGAAGCACTAATTCCTGCTCCATGGCAGCGATAATTCCGATTTTCATATAGTTCCTTTTTTACTTGTAATCTTAACAGAGATCAGCAAATACATCTATCCAACTCACAGACTTTTTAGAAATAAAAGACAGCAACAATGAGAATAATTAAGAGGACGACAATCCAAAAGAGAATGCGATTAAGCTTGTGCTGAAATTGATTACGTTTAGCATTCTCAACCCGGCGGCTCTTGTATGCAGAGGGCTGATAATTAGCCTCATAGTCCTCATCATAGAACTCTTCCTCGTAATCCTGATAATAAGGATGATCCTCTAAGTCAATTTCCCCACGCTTGGCTTGCTCAATGACATCGTCAGTCAAAAGTGGCTTACTCATAACTTATTTTCCTCCAAAATGAAGTGCATAGTACTGGAGAGCAATGATGGTTTTAGCATCCTGAATAGCACCTGAAGCTACGAGTTCCATACACTCCTCATAAGTCAACTCATAGATTTCAAGAAACTCATCTTCGTCAAGCGGACGTGGATTTTCAACAGGCTGGAGGTTTGTAGCCACATAGAGTTTAATTTTTTCATTACAGAAACCAATGGATGTGTAAAACTCATGAATCAATTTAAGTTCGCCCCTATACTGAGTTTCCTCTTCAAGTTCACGCGCTGCTGCAGCCATCTCATCGCCAGCCTCACCGACTTCCAGTTTACCCGCAGGAATCTCGTAGGAAACCGCCTCAATTGCCTTACGGTATTGCTTGACAATAATAATTTTCCCTTCAGGGGTAATAGCTAAAACGGCCACTGCTCCCTTGTGGAAAATCAGTTCACGGCCAGCTGTCTTACCGTCTGGTAAGAGAACTTCATCCACTGCAACTTCAAAAATATGTCCCTTAAATTTTAACTCACGTTTGAGTGTTTTTTCTTCAAACTCCATGACTTGACTCCTTCAATCTATAAGCCCAATCTAATTCATCTCCTCAATAGAACCAAGACTTAGATGAGCTTAAGCCTACTTTTGTTGGCTTGGGTGGTGAGGTTTCTTAATAGCGTAGCCTTCTTTATTGACCTGACGGCTGCGTCCAATGGCTACGCTGTCAGCTGGGACATTATCCGTAATGGTTGAACCAGCTGCTGTAAGTGCATTGTCCCCAATTTCAAGCGGTGCAATCAAGGTTGAATTGCTTCCGATAAAGGCGTTGTTAGCAATTTGTGTCTTGAATTTATGTTGGCCATCATAGTTTACAGTGATCGTCCCTGCACCAAAGTTAACGTCAGAACCAACTTCCGCATTACCAATGTAGGTCAAGTGACCGGCCTTAGTATTTTCACCGATAGTAGACCCCTTAACCTCGACGAAGTTACCAATATGAACGCCTTCTTTGAGCATTGAATCCGGACGAATATGGGCAAATGGACCAACTGTAGCACCTTTTTCAACCACTGAATGCTCAATCATTGAGTTAGTGATAACAGTATTGGCACCGATAGTTGAATCAACAATATAAGTTCCATTAGTCAACACCGACTCTGCTCCGACTTTAGTTTGTCCTTTAAGAGTAACATTAGCTTCAATCACAACGTCCGGTGCAATTTCCACATCTACATCAATGTATGTCGCATTTGGATTTTGGAAAGTAACACCATTAATCATGTGAGTCTTGTTAATACGACGACGCATAACATCTTCTGCCGTAGCTAGGGCAACACGGTCGTTAACTCCAAGACTTTCTTCAAAGTCACGAAGGGTATACGCACCTACCTTTTCACCATTTTCACGGAAAATAGAGATGACATCTGTCAAATAGTATTCCCCTTGAGCATTGTTAGTATTAATATTTTTAAGTGCTTCGAAGAGACGTTTATTGTCAAAGACATAAGTCCCTGTATTAATTTCTTTAACCTGTTGTTCAAACTCATTTGCATCTTTTTGCTCAACAATCTTAGTGACTTCACCATTTTCATTACGGATGATACGGCCATAACCAAATGGATTGTCCGCAGTTGCAGTCAAGATAGTGGCAACATTTTTATGATTAACGTGGAAATCAATAAGGTTTTTAAGGCTTTCACCAGTAATCAAAGGCGTGTCACCGGCGATAACAAGCGTTTGCCCTTCAAGTCCAGCCAACTCTTCTTCAGCCATCATTACTGCGTGACCAGTCCCCAACTGTTCAGTTTGCATAGTGAAGGCAGATTGACCATCCAAAACCTCACGAACAAGCTCAGCCTTATGACCAATAACAGTAACATTTTTAGCTGGTTCGATAACTGAAACTGCACGGAAAACATGCTCAAGCATAGTGATGCCTGAAACCTTGTGTAATACTTTTGGAAGATCTGATTTCATGCGAGTTCCTTTACCCGCAGCAAGGATAATAGCGTAATTACTCATTTTCTTTTTTCCTTCTTAATATTTTTTTGTAATGATTTCTTTCGTGGCGATCTTAACCTTGAACCCCAATTCTCAGGACCTTATCCTCCCACTGGGATGGCCAACTCAAGAAAGGAGAGATTGAAAAAGCACAATTTCTCATTTATGAGAAAATATATCTTTCAGAATAACCATTTTTAACGGCGTCTGATTATCTATAATCGCCCTATTATACCATAAATAAGAGAGTTTTGGCAGAATGGACGGTATTGAAAAAAGAGCTGACGCTCTTTTTAGAATAATCTTTTTTGAGACTTTCCTGAAGTGAGTGCGGACGTCAGTGATCTTCTTCGAAGCTCCATGACTAATTTTTGAGCCCCTTCACTTTTTAATTTCTAGGCTCAGGCTAAAACAGTTCCCCAAACTGTTTTATTCTCAAAAATTCCGAGTTCTTGAAACACTAGTGTTTCAAGAACTTTTCTCACAGCGGAAAGTCTCATTAAATGCTCCTTTAAATCAAGTCTAAACAAGATTAGAGTTACTTATCCTTTACCGAGGTTAAAGTGATATCACCTTTATGACTTCTCTTGTTTGACATAAGTCCCTTGTAACTTTCCATATAAGATGTAATCTACAGATTTGAGCTCATCAACAGTGCAACAATCAAGGGCACACATGATGAGACGAAGGTCATCCTTCCAGCCATTGACGATAGCCACAACCTTATCCACAGGATAACGTTCCACCAATTCAAGAACTGTTCGTGAGAGGCCTACACCTTTTGCTCCTAAGACCAGACATTTAACCATATCAAGTGGATTGCGCACGCCACCAGAGGCTAGGATTTCCACCTCCTCACGAAGGTCTTGGGCTTGCAAAAGGGTCTGAACCGTACTTTGTCCCCAGTCATTTAGGTAATCACAGTTACCACCTCGACTATTTTCAATATTGGCAAAGCTAGTTCCACCACGACCTGAGATATCCACAGTCTTGATGCCCTGAGACATGGCGTAGCGAATGGTTTTCTCATCCATACCAAAGCCAACCTCCTTAAGCACAAGAGGAACCTCTATTTTCTGTGCATAAGCCACCACATTTTCCTTCCAAGTGTGGAAAATACGTTCTCCCTCAGGCATGAGAAGCTCCTGCATAAGATTAACATGGAGCTGTAAAAAGACTGGATCCATAGCTTCCACCGTCTTAATCCCCAGGTCCACAGACTTATCAACACCGATATTGGTCGCAAGGTCTAAGTCTGGAAACTCATTACGATAGTCAAAGGATTCTGGTGCCTCTCCTTTTAGAGCAGCACTATAGGAACCCGTCACCATGAGAATACCTGTTCGGCTGGCCACCTCAGCTAGTTTTCGATTAACAGCCCCACCTTTGGCAGATCCACCTGTCATGGCATTGATATAAAAGGGGAATTTCCAATCTCGTCCAGCAAAATGTGTGGACAAGTCAATCTGATCTAAATCATAAGTCGGTAGAGACTTGTGGATAAGTTCCATATCGTCAAAACTATTGTAGGGCGACTGGTACTTGAGGGCATAACGGATGTGATCGTCTTTACGATTTGTCATAGGTTATTTCTTTACTTTCTTGCGTGGATTATATTCTACTAAGCTGACCCTAAATCTCATACAAGAGCTCTATGCCTGCCTGTTGCCAGCGCTCAACTAGGATATCTCTGCTAGCTTGATCAAAGGTAAAGGCGATACCGCAGTCACCACCTCCAGCTCCAGAGGACTTGGCAATAGCATCAAGCCCTTGTTCAGCTTCTTTGAGTTTTTTCAACTTGTCCACATAGATATCTGGACTCAATGATTCTAACTGGTCGCTTACTGTTTGAAGGCTTCTCTTAAGCAAATTCTTATTTCCTGTTTCCAGTGCCTTGATGGCATCTTGGACGGCAACTTCTGTTTCACTTAAATACTTGCTTGATATGCGAGATTTGACCATTTTAACCATGTCTTTTGAGATAGCAGATTGCTTGGTCCACCCCACTAAGAAGCGAGCTTTTAGTACTGACACTACTGGACTGATACGGTAACCCCAGTCTATTTCCAAAAGTTCGGATAGAGTCATTTGATCTATAAGCTCTGCTATTTTTGCACGGTCAAAGGAGCGATAGGAAACCAGATCCTCGTATACGATACAAGCTAAATCTCCCATAGAACCATTGTCTCCTTGTTTGAGGAGGGTGTAACTAGCTAATTTAAAGAGAATGTCTTTGGATAAGTCTTTCTGAAGCGATGCTGCCAAGGCCTTAAGGGTCAATACTACAACTGAACCTGATGAGCCAATGCCAAATTTAACCCCATCTCGTTCCAACTTTCCAGTGATTGAAAGGTCCAGAGCAGGCAAGTTCTCACCACAATAGGCCTCAAAAGTATTCAAGGCCTCTTGAATGAGGGCGTAATTTACGTCTGGCTCACGGTCCACACTGTAGTCAAACATGTCTGAGGTCAACTGGGTAGTTTGGGCTTTCTTGATCTCTGCTAACATAAAAATAGGAATAAATTGAATTAGGGCTGTCTGCCCCGGTGTTAAGACTGAATATTCTCCAGCAATGTAGAGTTTCCCACCTGTTTTTACTGTGACCTGATTGACCGACTGCTTAAGCATCTGGCAACTCCTTGGTGCGTGAAACGATGACCTGATAATCCTTGCGTAAGTGTTCTGCTAGGCGGTCAAGGTCTTCTTCCATACAGAGCACCTTGACATTTGGTCCTGCATCCATAGTGAAATAACATTGCTCACCAGAGGCACGGAGGGCCTTAACCTTGTCCATAGCCTGATAAGAGGCTTCCGTTAGATATGAAAATGGAGGGTTAGCCGTACTTGTTGTTTGGTGCATACGAAGGGCATTAGCTTCAGTGAGCTCACCGACCGCTTGGAAATCATTTGCTTTGAGATAGGCCAACATATCCTTATAATCTAGCTCAGACTGTCTGATCCACTCTGGGAAAGAAGTCGATGTTTCGGTACACAATTTCATACCGTCTCGGCTAGATACGGGTTTCTTTTGATCTGTCAAAACCAACATAATCATGGCCAATTTGAGATCTGTTTCAACTGGATAAACCTCACCACTATCCTTATCCCAAGCTGCCAGTGGCCCAAAGAAAGAACGTGATGATGAGCCTGAAGCAAACTTGGCAATCTGAGCCAATTCAGACTGCGTTTTTCCTACTTGGAAGAGCTCGTTAGCGGCCTTGACCAAAGCTGAAAGGCCTGAGGAACTTGATGATAGGCCTGCTGCTGTTGGCATATTGTTCCATGTTTCGATTTTGACAGGCTGATTTGGATCAGTACGGAAGATATCTAAAACCTTGCTGGCCTTAGTCGTCTCTTTTTCTCCTTGGAGCTCGTCACCGATATACATGACATCACTGGTCGCATCCTTAGGCAGAAAAGACAACTTGGTTTCCGTATACATATTTTCCAAAGTCAGTGAGATACTACTGGTTGAAGGAATCATACGATCCGCATCCGCCTTACCCCAGTATTTGACAATAGCAATATTTGCGTACGATTTGACGCTTACAGGCTTTCTATCCACGTGTTTACGGCTCCTTTTTCTTGAAGTTTTTTAGCAATCGTTCGGGCTTGGTCTTTAGTACTTGTCAGAGCAATAATACAGCCACCAAGCCCTCCGCCTGACATCTTGGCTCCCAGTGCACCATGCTCCAGAGCAGTTGCTACTAGAAGATCCGACAAATCACAAGACACCCCTAAAGATTTAAGGTGATTATGGGCTTGAGACATGAGCTGACCAAGAAGCTTTTGATCCTTGGCTTTGAGGGCCCGTTCTGCCTTCTGACTTAATTCTCCCAGTTGGTTGAGATCTGACAAGGCATCTAAACCATTAGCTTCAACCTTTTCCACAGCTTCACGGGTGTTTCCATGGATGCCCGTATCAGCAATAACCAGATAGGCACCTAGATTGACCTCAATTTCCTCGAAACCAATATTACGAGTAAAACTGATTGCATGGTCACTCAAACAGGTCTTTGCATCTAAACCACTAGGTTTACTATGGGCAATGGTCTCCGCCTGATGAACTAGCATTTCCAAGGTCTCCTGGCTAAGCTCCTGATCAAAATAATCAAAGACCGCTCGAATTGCCGCAATGGCTACAGCCGCAGACGACCCCATGCCACGCTTTTCAGGGACACTAGACTTAATAGCATAGCTGATAGGCTGATTCTTGATTTCCAGATAATTAAGCGCTGAAAAAATCGCTGTCGTCAAGGGATCTTGAGCCTTGAGCATCAAAGGAGTCTCAGCCGCCTGAATCTGACAGACAACCTCAATATCCTTAAGAGGGAGAGCAAGGGCAGGATGACCATAAACGACCGAGTGCTCCCCCATCAAAATAATCTTACTGTGAGCCTTGCCCACTCCTACTTTCTTAGTCATAAGCTACACACACTCACAGACAAATTTTCAGGCGAGTGTCTTTCTATATTTTTCATACAGATTCTAGTGGTGACTCAAGGTCAATAAACCTCCCTGAGTGGATTAAGAGCACCAATCTAAGGAATTTTCCTATGTCACTTCTATCTTATCATCAAAGCGCAAAAAAAGCGACATCTAATCTAGAGTGTCGCTTTGCATTAGAGACATGGTCCTAAATTGATATTTCTATCTTAAACTAGTACAATGCCAATGAGGTTAAAAAATGATTGATGTCGAAAAACTAATTAAACAGAACTCCGAACTAATGGCACTATTAAAGATTATCCACTCTTTCCAACTTAATGACTGTTGGCTTTGTGCTGGAACTTTACGCAATTATATTTGGGACTACTTAAGCACCGGAAATACATCTTCAAATATCAATTTCTCAGATATCGATGTCATTTTCTTTGATAAAAACATATCATATGAGCAAACTGTTGAAATAGAAAATCAAATAAAGAAAAAATATCCTGAATACAATTGGGAAATAAAAAATCAGTATTATATGAATATACATAGTCCTAATACTGAAAAGTATGTCAGCTCTACCGATGCTGTTTCAAAATTTCCCGAAAAATGTACTGCCATAGCTGCTAGACTAAATGACAATCAGGAACTAGAAGTATTTATTCCTTTTGGAACAAACGATTTGATTAACTTCAGAGTATCACCCACACCGCATTACTTTTCAGACAAGGACCGACAAATGATCTATAACGAGAGAGTAAAAAAGAAAAATTGAAACATATTCTGGCCAAACATTTCTATAGAATTTATCAAATAGATTAAACTATGATTTAAGATTTACTTTTTACAAGACTTTCCGCTGTGAGAAAAGTTCCTGAAGCATAATAGTTTCAGGAACTCGGAATTTTTGAGAGTAAAACAGTTCGGGAAACTGTTTTAGCCTGAGCCTAGAAATTAAAAAGTGAAGGGGCTCAAAAATTAGTCATGGAACTTCGAAGAAGGTCGCTGACGACCGAAATCACCTAAGGAAAGTCTTAAAAAATTTTTCTTCTATATTAAAAAAGAGCCTCACGGCTCTTTTCATGTTAAATCGCAAACAAATCGTTTAGGTTCTCAGCCATAGTTGGGTGAGTGAAGATTTGTTTAGCCAAATCTGTGTATGGAATATGATGGTTCATAGCAAGGGTAATTAGATTGATAATTTCATGAGATTCTTGACCAAAGAGAGTCACACCCAAGATTTCCTTAGTTTCAGGATTTACCACAGCTTTGAAGGCACCGCGCAAATCGCCATTAACATGGCCACGAGGCATGCCAGCAACTGGAAGTTCCTTGACAGCAACCGGTCCACCTGCTGCTCTGGCTTGATCTTCAGTAAGACCAACTTGTGCCAAAGGTGGATTGAGGAACAAAGCAGTTGGAACAGCTCCACGTGTTTCAAGGTTATAGCTACCATCACCAGTTAGGTAATTAAAGACAATGCGGAAATCATCTAGTGAGATATAAGTGAATTGAAGTCCACCATTAACATCACCCACTGCAAATACACCAGGAACGCTTGTTTCCAAATGCTTATTAACCTGAATACCGCCACGTTCTGTCAAGACAATATCTGTATTTTCCAAGTGAAGGGGTTCAATATTAGGCTTGCGTCCTGTCGCATAGAGGAGCGCATCAAAACGGAAGTCCCCTTTGTCAGTAACAACGACAACTTCATCACCGTCATTCTTAACTTCAGATGTTCTAACACCTTGCTCAAAGACAATGCCGTCCTCTTCCATGTATTGCTTGGCCAACTTAGCAATAGATGGCTCTACACGTGGCAAGAAGCTAGTCGCTGCATCCAAGACAGTCACTTGACTACCCAAACGGTTATAAAGGCCAGCAAATTCAAGACCGATATTACCACCACCTAGGATACCCAAGCGTTTTGGCAAAGCTTCAAGAGTTTGAATACCAGTTGAGTCGTAAACATGCTTAGTTGTTGTCAAGCCAGGAATAGGCAAGACATTAGACACAGCGCCTGTATTGATAACAATAGTCTCAGCTGTAAGCTCTTGACGGTCATCACCAGCCACCACTTCAATGACCTTATTTGACACAAAATGTGCCTCTGCATCAATGACATCAACGCCATTGTCTGCCAACATTTTATAATTCTTAGCATTAAGACGACTAGTCACTGCACCACGTTCTTTCATGGTGTCGTCAAATGACCAGCCCTTCTCAGCCGCAACAATCATAGTCTTAGTTGGGATACACGCAATATTAATGCAAGTACCACCATACATAGCTTTACTGCGCTCGATGACAGCAACTTTCTTACCAGCCGCATTCATCTTAGCAGCCAACGTTTTACCGGCTTTACCAAAACCGATAACAATCAAATCATAGTTTACCATTTCTGTATCCCCCTATATACTGCCATTCTATCATTTAATTTTTCAGACTGCCAATATCTGAACTTGAAAATAAAAAAGCTACAGCTTTTGATATAACCGATTTCATATCTTATGTTAATGGAGATATATGCACCCTTTGAAAATTATGTGGTAAAAAACTAAAAAAACGAAGAACACAACATTTTTTCTAAAGAGTTGTCCACAGTTTCTCCAAAAAGCTTCGAAAGAAATATTTGCTACTATCTTCGAGCAAGTATCACATGGTAAATCATTTCAAGCAGCGCTGGCTGCCACACCTACTGTAATTAGAAGCTTGGTCAATGATACATCGATTTTTACACCAAAATAAAAAACGACAAGCTAAGAGAAAATAATTTCTGTGAGAACACGAATATGATTGGCTATGGTAAAACCTCTTTATGAGCGCATTTTTTAAGTAAAAACAGAAAGAGTCATAGGTGCTCATTACTAATGTTGAGATGTCTGCTCATTATAGCATAAAACAATACCTAGATTAGAAAAAATAAGCAGATTTAAGCTTTATAGACACTTGACGATCAACTACCAAACACACGATTACCTCTTATCCTAACTAAAAAAGTCACACCAATTCATGGCGCGACTTATCTTTCATTCTGATAGAATTATAAACTTATAGTCACTCGTCAATAGCTGTACAGCTTCTATTCAATCCTTCTGGAACAGGTTGGCTAGTAATGTGAACTTGATAAGTCGTTACACCTTGGCGAAGGCCTTCGTCATTTTCAATAGCCTGTTTAAAGCCTACTCCTGCAAGAGCTTCGATATAAGGAAGGGTAACATTGGTAAGAGCAATGGTTGATGTACGTGCTACTGCAACTGGAATATTAGCAACAGCATAGTGAAGGACACCGTGTGTTTCATAAACAGGCTTATCGTGACTTGTCACACGATTCACAGTCTCAACAACCCCACCTTGGTCAACGGCAACGTTAACAATAACAGAACTTGGACGCATTTGTTTCGATTAATACTACGTGTCCCTTAGCCAAAAGACTTTGGACACCTGCAGGTGTAAGAGCTACACGGTTTTTGTTATTTTTGATTTCTTTTGGAATACCAATTAACATATTTTCTCCTCATTCGGAGGTCATAAGGTAAAGGATTGTGAAAATCGCTTAACCACTTCCTATCTATCTTTCTGTAATGATAGCGCTTTTATTTTAACTAAAATCAAGAGAAAAAAATCTCCGCTATTTTAAGACCTTAGAATCATACTCCCCTAACTATCTAAACAATTCACAAAAGAACCCAACCAATCGGCTGGGCTCTTAAGTTGTAAACTAAATGATCAAAAGAGTATTTTTTCTTATGCACATCCTTCTTTTTATTTTCAAAAGCAGCACCAATTTAAAATCCTTAAGCTTCATGGAAAACTCTTAATAAAATAATCAAAGAGTCCTTGGTCTGCTAATTGCTTATGACCCAAGAGAAACTCTGGATGATTGGACTTCTTTCCGCAACAGTTTTTGCATTACTAGTGATTCCAATTAAGGGAATAGTCAGTCGTCTTGCTCCTTAAAATAATCAAGGAGGAAAAGAGCGTTTTCCACATAGTAATTAACGGCTACAGGCAAGGCTTCATCTTTCACAAGGAAATCATCATGATGCCAGCCTGGGGCATCCTCCTCACCATTAGTGCCGACAAAGGCAAAGACTCCTGGTATTTCCTTTTGATAAGCCGCAAAGTCTTCTCCGCCTGTTGATGGCAGCGTTTCAATCACTTCTGCGAAGGCTTTAGAATTTTCAAAGATGAGCGGTGTGAGAGTCTGGTCATTGTAGGTCACGTAAGGTGAATTACCCCAAGTAATGTCAACTTGAGCACCAAACTGATCCGCTGTCGCCTGAACAACTTTTTCAAAGCGAGCAATGACATCTTCCCGAACCTTAGGCTCGAAAGTCCGAATCGTTCCTTCGAAGAAGCCGGCTGCTGGAAGAACATTCCAGGTATTTCCAACTTCGATATGAGTAACTGACAATACAGCTGACTCAAAGGGAGATACCGTCCGAGCCACAATTTGCTGTAAATTATTAATGATAGTCGTAGTAACCAAGACCGTATCCACACCCAAATCAGGACGGGCTGCATGGGACGAAACACCCTTGACATCAACCCTAAACTGCTCCACGCCTGCCAAAATAGCACCTGAACGAAGGCCAATCTGACCAGGTTTCAAGTGAGGATTATTGTGATAACCGATGATAGCTGACACACCCTCAATACCGCCCGCTTCAATGACCTGATAGGCCCCTTGGAAATTTTCCTCAGCCGGTTGAAAAATTAATCGAACAGTCCCCTTAAGCTCTGCTTCTCTTTCTTTTAAAAGCTGAGCAGCACCAAGCAGAGAGGTCTGGTGAAAATCATGACCACAAGCATGCATGGCACCATTGTCGCTAGCATAAGGAAGTCCTGTCTTTTCCTTAATAGGTAGGGCATCAATATCAGCACGCAAGGCAATAATCGGATGACCTGACCCAATCTCAGCGATGAGTCCTGTCTTCAAGGGATAATCTAAAGGCTCAACACCTAGATTTTTCAAATAAGCTTTCAAAAAGACTGTCGTCTCATGCTCCTCCTCAGAAACCTCTGGATGTTGGTGAATCTGATGACGCGTCTTTGCTAAATGATCGTAAAATACTTCTGTCATAATGAACCTCCCTCTCTGATCAGTTTTGGATTGTCAATCCATTTGTGAAACTCTCAATCAAATTGATTCCATCATACCACCAGAAGCGATACTTGAGAAATAAAAAATATTTATAGTATTCCATAAGTATTTCTTATACCTCTAAAAAATACTGTCATTATAGGTGTTGTTGTATTAAGACTAGCGATAAGATAGTCTTATCAGCTGATTGAAAGTTCCTATCGCACCTTAGCTACTAACCCAAATAAGTACGCAAGATTGTTTTTTCCGCTTCAGTCAAGGTTCGGTAGGAACCTACTGCCATCCCTTCATCAAGTTTAAACTCTCCGAAAGAGATACGCTTGAGATAGGTCACCTTGACCCCATAAGCCAAAAACATCTTTTTTACTTGATGAAACTTACCTTCTGAAATCGTGACTCGAGCGCAACTTTTATCACTTGCAGAACTTAAAACTTCCAGCTGAGCTGATTTACAAACAGTCCCATCCTCAAAGACTACACCAGACTCAAAAAATGCAGGTGCATCAGGCCCCAGAATATCATTAACCTCAACATAATATGTCTTAGCCACATGATAGCGTGGGTGAAGCATGGCAAAGCCCAAGGGACCATTATTGGTAATCAACACCAAACCTTCCGTATCTCTATCCAAACGTCCCACAGGATAAAGGCCCTCTCGCCGATCCTCAGGCCTAATCAAATCAATAACTGTTTGGTGTTCCTTGTCCTTTCTAGCTGACACCACTCCTGACGGCTTATTCATAAGGTAGTAGACTTCTGGCGCATGCTCCAGTTCCTTACCAGAAACCATGATGGTTTGAAGACTAGCATCCACATTAAGATTATCTCGATCCGCCAGGACACCATCTACATATACCTGACGACTACGAATGAGCTTCTTGACCTGATTGCGAGAACCATAGCCCGACTGTCCTAATAATTTATCTAAACGCATAGCCCTATTGTACCATGGATAAGTCTGGTCTAGTAGACAAAAAAAGCCTACCTAAAAGGTAGACTCATACTACTAACAATTACACATTCACATGGAAGACTTGCCCAACTACATAGGTCACGAGCATGGTCAAGAGTCCTACTGCCAAGTTTCGCAACATCGCTTGTTTAACAGGTGCTTTCCCAAGTTTAGCACTAACATAGCCAGTCAAGATTAAGGTCAGTGCAACCACAACCGCTGTTATAGGAATACGGTAAGGGTCTGGGAAAAGCAGGATAGCTAGCGTTGGAGGCAAAGATCCCAATGAAAAGGACAGAAAACTAGATATGGCAGCATGCCATGGATTGGTGATTTCTTCCATATCCACCCCATATTTTTCCTCAACTAAGACCTTGATAGGATTTTTACTGAAGGCTTGATTGACCTTAACTTCCGCTTCTGTTTCGCAATCCCCTTGACTGAGGAAGGTTTGATATAAACTTTCTCTAGCTGACTCAGGTGAGCGATCCAAAAGGGCTTGTTCCTTAGCGACAGCCGCTTCTTCGGTATCTTTTTGCGTTGACACACTGACATATTCACCACCTGCCATCGAAAAGGCACCGGCAAAAATCGCTGACAAGGCTGAAATCAAGATAAACCAGATGTTAGATGTCGCACTAGCCACACCGATAACCACTCCCGCAATGGAAATGATGCCATCATTGGCACCCAAAACGCCAGCTCTCAAAATATTTAAACGTTTTGCAAAATTCTTATCTTCCAATTGTTCGCTCCTTATTTAGAATCATTATAAAAAAGCATTATAATAGTTATTTAGATTGATTACAAATAATAAATCTAAAAAGTAGAATTTTTAAGGTTTAATCCAGTCACACGCAAACTCCAAAGCTAATAAAGCTACCTTGTCCTTTTCATCCAAGTCCATATGATTCATCAAGTTACGGGCGTCCCAATTACCTTCAGAAAGGTGGTCCGCAGCATAGAAGAAGTGGCAGATGTCAACACCTCTAAACTTTGCTAAAGCTGCAACAGCAGAACACTCCATATCCACACAAATGGCTCCTGCTGACTTTCTAGCTTTGAGTTTACCATTCGTCTCACGGTAAATGCCATCAGTTGTCCAAACCTTGCCTTCCTTATGAGAAATCTGACGTTCATTGAGATAGGAACGAAAATGGTCTAAAACACCCACATTTACCGCAATCTCATCGCTGGCTTCCACATAGTGAAAACTCGTCCCTTCATCTCTAAGGGCATGACTAGGAATAATAATAGAAGTCTCTTTAATATCTTCATCAAGCACCCCACAAGTACCAAAAAGTACAAGTTTATCAGCTCCCAAGGCAAAAATATCCTCTAAAATACCCACACAGGCAGAGGCGCCTACAGGTGCATTAAAAATGGCCAACTCATTATCATCAATAACAAGCTTATAAATCGGAATAGCCACATTCGCCATGGATGTCTCATAGATAAGTTCATGGGGAAACATCTCAAGCATTCGTTGAAAGGTAAAACGAGAAAAACAGGATACAGCTATTTTAGGAAAACCTTCAAGAGGCTCATGTAAGGCCTCGGGATTGATAATCGCTTGTCTATTCGCATCAAATTCAGTTAGTAGCATACGTGACCTCCTTAGTTTTAGGAACCATTATAACACAAAAAAATCAGACCAAAAAGAATGGTCTGATTCTCTCACTATTTATTCTTCATTCTCCAAATCGTCTAGTTGTTTTTCAAGACGTCTTCTCTCAAATCTTCCCAATGCAGCGAGAGCCCAATTCACTAAAAAGACAAAGGGAACATATATGGTATAAGTAATTGGCCAAGCCATGAGATATCTAGGATCCAAGGGATTATTATGATAGACATCATGGTTGTACCGATAGTTAGCTGACATTATCATAAGGGTGATAAGCCCAGTCACTAGTAAACAACCTAAGACTGTTATACTCGAACTACCAAAAGCATTTACATCAAGACGCTCAGCTCTATAAATAGACCAAATACTACTTATCAACAATGGATAAAGTAAGTAATCAGCAGAGATGACACCATTGTTAAAGAGGGAGCCATAAACTAAGCATACAAGCGTCCCTACAATCATTATGTAAAAACATTCAGCAGCAACCTTATTATTTAGAACTGCTTCGTCGCGTTCGTCTGTAACCTTATTAGCAACCGATTTAAATTTCATCATATTTACTTCTTTTCTAAATCTCCCAAAACAGTTGATCCAAAGTCCTATCCAGTGTTTTACAAATAGCAATGCATAAGGCTAGGCTGGGATTGTACTTTCCAGCTTCAATCAATCCGATGGTTTGTCTTATTGAACCTACCGCTTCAGCCAAGTCACCCTGAGTCATATCATGCTCTGCTTGTGCTACTTTTAAGCGTAAATTCTTTGCCACATGACCCCTCCTTCTCAGCATATCTGATATTCTCTCCGAAATCGATTGTGATTACCATCTCTTTTCATTGATATTACACACTATATGTTTCTATTTGCAATACAAATCTGACATTATTTTAGAAATAATTTGCAAAATAAAAAGCCGAGATTTCTCCCAGCTTCTTCAATATTTAAACTTAGGCAGGTGTTACATCCAAGCTCTCACCAATTGCCGCAAGGCGTTCAACAACCTCTTCTTGGCTCAAATCATTTTCAGAGACATAACGGTTGCGTGGATGAACACGGCATTCGTGTGAGCAGCCACGGAGGTATTTGTCTTCATTTTCTTCTGAAGTAAGGATACGGCGATTACAGAATGGGTTGCCACAGTTGACATAGCGTTCACAAGGTGTGCCATCGAACCAGTCCTTACCGACAACGATAGGATCTACATGGTTGACATCAACGGCAATACGCTCGTCAAAAACATACAACTTACCATCCCAAAGTTCCCCTTGAACCTCTGGGTCTTTTCCGTAAGTCACGATACCACCATGCAATTGGCCAACATCTTTATAGCCTTCACGGACCAACCAACCTGAGAATTTCTCACAGCGGACACCACCAGTACAGTAAACAACCACGCGCTTATCCATGAACTCTTCTTTATGGTCGCGGACCCATTGTGGCAATTCACGGAAGTTGCGAATGTCAGGACGAATGGCTCCACGGAAGTGACCAAGGTCATATTCATAGTCGTTACGTGTATCAAGGACAACAGTATCCTCATCCAAAAGAGCGTCTTTAAACTCTTTGGGTGACAAGTAAGCACCTGTAGTTTCAAGTGGATTGATGTCGCTATCAAAGTTATTATCCTCTAAGCCAAGGTGAACAATCTCCTTCTTGTAGCGAACAAACATCTTCTTGAAAGCTTGTTTTTCTTCCTCATCAATCTTGAACCAAAGGTCCTCCATCCCTGGAAGGCTATGAACGTAGTCTATGTATTTTTGAGTGGTTTCATAGTCTCCAGAAACCGTTCCATTAATCCCCTCGTCAGCGACCAAGATACGACCTTTTAGACCGATTGACTTACAAAAAGCCAAGTGGTCAGCCGCAAATTGCTCAGCGTTTTCGATGGGAACGTATTTATAATAAAGCAATACTCGAATAGGTTTTGCCATTGTACTTCCTCTTTCTTTATGAAATATCTATATTTGTTGTTTGATAATAAAATCAACTTAACTATTATACCGCTATCAAAGAGGACTAGGCAATTGATTTGTTTGGAGGAGAATTGTCACAAAAGAAAAAGGCTGAGTACCAGATGTCTAAACCTGAGTTTCGTAAGATTGTTTTCCATAAGATAGTATTACAACTCTTTCTGTAGTGTCCCTAAGATAAGCAGTTGTGTCAGAAAAATCCAGAAAATAAGAACTCCTATATCTACAAGCGAAACAGTTCCATGTCTATAAAAGCTAGCTCTAAGAAGATTCGCAGAAGGGACAAATGGAAGTAGAAAATAAAGTTGATCTAACCAATCTGGAAGACGACCTGCCGGATACATGATTGGTGAAAACATAAGACCAATCATTAAAATAAGCTGAGACATTAGCGTGACAATATTTTGGGAAAATATATAAGCAATTGAAAATCCTAGACTAATCATTGTTAGGCAAATAAGTAACATCACAAAAACAGACAAAATTGACAAATTTAATTGGACAGAAAAGCGAAGACAGCCTAATAAAAAAGTGAAGAATACACCTGGTAAAATAGCAATTAACCATATACATAGGTCAGCTAAAGAAATTAGAATTCTAGGAATAGGTAAAGCTCGAATATAGTCCACATGACCTTCTGACTTGGCATTGGCTATAACAGGAGATGAAATCGTACAGCCAATAGAAATAACTCCCATTAAAACTGATCCAGAGGCAAGATAGTAAGCAGTTGTTGTGTCCATCTTACCAATTACCAACGGATACCCAAAAAGAAGTGAAACGGACAAAAGCACTTGAGCTAGTGTGAATAGAATGAATAGATTTTTTTGTCGAAGATAGTTCCAACGAAGTAAGTAAAAAAATTGAGTCATATCAGTTAACAAGCTCCTCTTTATAAATATCGGAAATAGATAATGTTTTCATCTTAACTGAAAGGTTTGAAATAAGCCCTTTTTCTATACCTTCCTTAACTTGAATGAGTATTCGGGTTAATTCACTTTCTTCAATTTCCATCTGACAAACACAACCATTGACCATCGTAAAATGTTCGAATAGACTTAAAAATTCTTTACTAACAAAATTGAAAGAAATTTGATAATGATTTTTATAAGACATTTGGTGTACTGGACCAGATTTTAATAATTTACCATGGTTAAAAAGAGCAAAATTATCCGCATATTTTTCAACTTCTAGTAGATTGTGGGTAACAATGATAATAGTGTGTCCTTTATAAGCCAGTTTTTGTAATAATCGCCACTGTTTTTCACGACGTACAGGATCAACATCGTTGGTTGGTTCGTCAAGAAGCATGATATCAGCAGAGCCAATTAATGCCATGGCAAAAGATGTAAGCCGTTTTAAGCCTCCTGAAAGATTCTTCCCTTTTTTATCACGGTATTCTACTATTTCCAGATCTGCTAGAAGGTGCTCAATTTCTTTTTGGAGTTCTGAGGTACTTAACCCTCTCATTCTTCCAATCATCTCTAAATTTTGCTCAACAGTTAACTTTTCAAGAGGTGCATACTGTTGTGACATATAACTCATCATTGTTCGAGCTTGTTTACGGTTATGTATAAAAGAAATATCTCCGTAGTGAACATCTCCCTGATCAGGCTTAATAAAACCAATCATTTGCTTTAAAAGAGTTGATTTACCAGCACCATTATGTCCTATAAGAGCTGTGATTTTTGCAGCTTCTAGCTCTAAGAAGATATGGTTATTAGCAAAATGTTGTTTATCAAATGATTTTGTTAAATTTTCAATGGTGAGCGTTTCAAAAGTCATAATTTTATTTCTCCGTATTGAGAAAAGATTTCCCAATTTTCCTCCTTACCGTTACCACATGTAGGACACTCATCAGGATAATGTCCCCAAGGTTTGTGTGTGAACGACGATCCGTTTTCATAATTAATCTCGTATTGGCGATTAAGACTCATTGGTTCTGCATATTTAGTTATTAATCGAACAGCCTCATCAACAATAGCAGATGTCAATTGAAACATAGCCGGACCATAAGCAATTGTAGGAATTTTCTTAGTAACAGTACGAATACCCCGAAATTGTTCCAAGAATAGACTATCAATTTTCGTGTAATGAATGTTTAAACAATCAAAACATCCTGTTTGATGGGGTACTACAGAATAAACACGTCCGCGACTAACTTGACTTGCACCAAAAACACACGGAATATTTTTTGTAACTACAGCTTTATTTACAATACGCTGAATATCATATTGTGGTTCATCAATAACACAAATAACAATGTCAACATTGTCTAATAATGGCAACAAGTCGTTTACACATGTTATACGTAAATTATGAGTTTCAACTTCGATATCAGAATTCATTTTTGACACTTCTTGATGGGCAATCTGTGTTTTAAGAGCCCCTACGTCTTCCTCCTTATATAAAAATTGCCTACCTAGATTACTTTTTTCAATGATATCAAAGTCCACAATTTTTATTTTTTTAGGTCCCAGACCAGATAGCAAAGTTAGTATATTGGACCCTCCTCCGCCAAGTCCTAATAAAAGAACTGTCGTTTCATTAAGTCTCTTTTGAATATCTATACTATCTTTAAAACTATTTAAATAGCGACTAAAATAGTAGATATTTGAATGATATCTTTCCTTAATACAATTTATTGTAGCACCTTCTTCAATAACCCCCTCCTTATCCAATAGTTCAATAGCACCTATTATATCTTGTTCCGTCAAATCTGGATACTTAGTTAACATAATATCTACAACGTCATTAATAGTCCTTCCATCTAAAATATTAACTAAACTCCACATTTTATCGTCCTCATCACTGATTTCAGTAGTTATACCAATTTGGGAGCCTACCCTAAACAAATTATCGTGAAGTTTATAAATAGGATATATTTCTTTTATTCTTGGACAATGGAATTTCATTTTTTCCTCACTATTTTTCAAAAAGAAAGAAAGACGGGGTGATTCTATAATTTCCCCTCGCCTTATTGTAGTAATTCTATCAAAAATTTTCCGTGATAGAATCGAAGGTAACATTTGCTTATATGTTTATTTAACATTTTTAAGCAATTAAATAATACCCCAGCTAATTTCGGTTTGAGCTACGGCCTTACGTACTTGAATGTTTTTCATTTGGAATTCTCCTTGCATCTTTAATAAGAATATTGTATGCTAAACTTACATTTTTCTTACAATTATGTCATAATTGACCATTTTAACGTTATAACTAACATACAGAAATGAGTGAGGAGGTTTTCAATGTTAAAAGTTGCTATTTGTGATGACTCTGATAGAGATGCTAGCCAATTAGAACATTATTTACTTTCTTATGATAAATTTCCTCTAGAAACAAAACTTTATACAAATCCACAAAAACTCTTAAATCAGCGGACGCCAGACATCCACTGTGTCTTTTTGGATATCAATATGCCAGGAATCAATGGAATTGACGTAGCACAAAAGATTAGAAAATTTAATCCTTTCATTCCTATTATTTTTGTGACAAGTTATCGTGATTATATGGAACAAGTCTTCGAAGTTCAGACTTTTGACTATATCGTAAAACCGATAGAACCTCAAAAGTTAATGAAAGTATTGGATCGTATTTTGCGTTTTTTGGATATGGGCCAAGCACTTTTTACCTTCTCATTTGGTAAACACAATTATTCTGTCCCTTCGAGCGATATTGTATTTTTTGAGAAAGATAAACGTTCAGTATTTATATACACAAAGACAGGTACCTACAAGTCTCTACTAAAAACAAAAGAGATTTTGGAAAAACTCCCTAATTATTTTATTCAAATTCATGCTTCCTATATTTTAAACCCCAAATACATCAAAGACTTTGATTCAAAAACAGTTACTATTTTACTAAATGGGACTGAAGAACACCTACTCCCAATTAGTAGAAAGTTTCAGTTTTCTTTTAAAGAAAAGTATTACAGCTATCTAAGTGAAAGGCATTTTTAATGTTAGTAGGATTACGAATAATCAGTATCTTGTACGATTTATTTCTAGCAAGTATGTTATTTTATAGACCATTGTCTAAAATCAATATGAAAAAGAAGCCTTTAGTAGCCCTCTTTTTCATATTGATTTTTCATGGGGAACTCGTGTTCCTATTCTCTGAAAGTCGTATTTTTTTGGTCAGTAATCTCCTTCTAAACATTTTAGAATACTATCTAATCGGTCTCAATTTTGATTATCCTATTCGCCAGTCTTCCTTTTGGATTCTTTTACAAACTAGTCTAAGTTTGTTAGCAGGAGCTGTCCTAAACCAAGGAATCCAACTAATTTTACCTTTAGGGGAACTATCAAAAAATTTAGAAGCTATTAGTTTGTATCTCGGAATAAGTTTCTTCTTATCTACAGGAATAACTCTTATCTTACGAAAGCTTCTCCTATCCCATCAAAGGCTTCGTATTGCTACTTCTAAGGGAAACTGGCTTTATCAGTTTATCGTGCCTCTTTTATCTATTTTCTTTGCTTTTACAATATCTGCCATTCAAGGAGGGGTATTTGGAGCAGATTACCTGTCAATCATTTCTCTCTCATCTCTCATTGTATTAACTCTCTCCTCTCTTTATTTTAATCTGTACCTTGCTCGTCAACAGCAGCAATATTACCAAAACCAATTGGAAAAAGAACAATTACAGTTCCAAGTTCAAGAAATACAACAATCTCAAGAAGAATATCAACGTCTCCAAAGCCTTCGGCATGACTTAAAAAATAAACATTTAACTCTTTTATCGCTTTTAGAGAAAAATCCTGAAGAGGCAAAAGATTATCTTTATTCATTAACAGATAGTATAGTAGGTGAACAAACTTTCTACTCTAAAAATCAAACTATTAATTTTTTACTTAATCAAAAACTACATCATTTAAAAGATGAGATAGAAATGGAAATTGATTGCTTTGTACCACAAGAATTATCTATTCAACCAGATATTTTAGCTGTTATATTAGGAAACTGCCTAGACAATAGTATTACAGCTTGTCTCAGACTACCAAATAAAGAAAGAAACTTATCACTTAATATCCGATACTTTCAACAAAATCTTTTTATCAATATTAGAAATAATTTTGATGAGAAAGAAAAATCTACTCGTAAATCCCGTCAAAAAGATGGCTGGGGGTTGCGAAATATTGATGCTCTTGTTCAAGAATATCAAGGTAATATCAAACACTTTATAAAAGATGGACAATATCAAATAGAGATTTTATTACCAATAAAAATAGGGACTATTCCGACTAAAGAATTTTAGGTAATTGATGAAAAATGAGTAATAATTAGGTAACGTAAATATTTGAAGTCAAAATCTATATTATGTTTATTCATTAATAAACAGGTGGAGTAGCACTAGCTCAACCTGTTTTTTTCTATAACTTTCTGATTACCTAACTCGCATCTGCTCGACTCATGTTTTCTCCTACAATTTCGCAGCAGCTGCTTGATCCAAGATAAGAGTCACGTCTGGATGATGTTGTAAGACACTAGCTGGCACTTCCTCTGTCACCGGCCCCTTAAGCATCTTGAAAATGGCATCTGCCTTCTTGTCACCATAGGCAAACAAGATTATCTTCTTGGCAGCCATAATAGAAGCAATTCCCATTGAAATAGCCTTTGTAGGGACTTGGCCTCGACTGGCAAAGAAACGGCTATTAGCTTCAATGGTGCTATCCGTCAAGTCGACCACATGGGTTTGACTATCAAAAGGCGTACCTGGCTCATTAAAACCAATATGCCCATTACTTCCGATTCCTAAGATTTGCAGATCAATGACATGGTGTGCCAAGACGTCATCATAATCCTTAGCCGCCTTCTCCAAATCTTCAGCCATACCGTCAGGTAAGAAGCTCTCCTTAAATGGCTTGGTATCAAAGAGTTGAGCCTTCATAAAGGCATGATAGCTCTGATCATGCTCTGGTGATAGTCCGACGTATTCATCCAAATTGATGCTATAAAATTCCGAAAAATCCACGTCACTCTCAACCATCTCTTGGTAAAGGGCGATAGGGGAACTACCTGTCGCCAATCCAAATGTTTGAGCACCCGCTGCAAGGCTCTCTTTTAGAAGTTCAAAGGCAACTTTGCCTCCCTCAACTTGATTCTTAACTAAAATCTTTTTCATTCTATTCACCTCAATATTGGTATATACCATTTTCTTTATTATCTCTTTTTTAACCTTCCTGTCAAGCGTTTTCACTTGATAAGTTTAATGACTGTCGCCCTATATCGTGCTATAATAAAAAGGCTGAAAATTTTTAAACGAGGAAACAAATGAATACAAACGATTTTGATTTTGAACTACCAGAAGAACTAATTGCCCAAACCCCATTGGAACAACGTGACGCCTCTAAACTCTTAGTCATTGATCCTGTAACTAGGGAAATGACTGATACCCACTTCGACCACATCATTGACCAGCTTAACCCTGGAGATGCCTTAGTCATGAACAATACGCGCGTGCTTCCTGCCCGCCTCTATGGTGAAAAAACTGATACACACGGCCATGTAGAATTTCTCCTTTTGAAAAATACCCAAGGTGACCAATGGGAAGTTTTGGCCAAACCAGCCAAACGCCTTAAAGTAGGTGCTAAAGTCAGTTTTGGTGATGGTCGCTTGACTGCCACTGTCACTGAAGAACTGGATCACGGCGGACGTATCGTAGAATTTAGCTACAACGGTATCTTCCTTGAGGTTTTGGAAAGCTTAGGCGAGATGCCACTGCCACCTTATATCCATGAAAAATTGGAAGACCGCGATCGTTATCAAACGGTCTATGCCAAGGAAAATGGCTCTGCCGCTGCTCCAACAGCTGGACTCCATTTCACACCTGAGTTACTTCAAAAAATTGAAGCTAAAGGCGTAAAATTGGTCTACCTCACCCTCCACGTTGGACTGGGAACCTTCCGACCTGTTTCTGTTGATAATGTCGACGAGCATGAAATGCACTCAGAATTTTACACCCTCAGCCAAGAAGCGGCCGATACCCTCAATAGTGTCAAAGCTGCTGGAGGTCGCATTGTTGCAGTAGGGACAACCTCAATCCGAACACTGGAAACAATCGGAAATAAATATGATGGCCAACTCCAAGCCGACTCGGGCTGGACCAATATCTTTATCAAACCAGGTTATCAATTCACAGTCGTGGATGCCTTTTCAACCAACTTCCACCTTCCAAAGTCAACCTTGGTGATGTTGGTTTCAGCCTTTGCTGGTCGTGAATTCGTCCTAGAAGCCTACAAACACGCCATCCAAGAACGCTACCGCTTCTTCAGTTTCGGAGATGCCATGTTCGTAACACGACCTTCGGAAAAATAAATAGTGATGTTGAGACTTCTCTTACAGGGGAAGTCTCTCTTACTGCACATCACATTCAGAAAAAATCCACCAGTTATGAACTGATGGATTATTTTGTTTATTTCTCTGCAAATTGACTATTATACAAATCGTAATAGAAACCTTTATCTGCAAGGAGGGATTCATGGTTCCCTTGTTCGATGATTTGTCCATCTTTAAGGACCAAAATCTTGTCTGCTTCTTGGATTGTTGATAAACGGTGAGCGATGACAAAACTTGTTCGACCTTGCATAAGTGTCTTCATGGCTTTTTGAATCAAGAGTTCCAGACGGGTATCAACTGATGAGGTTGCCTCGTCCAAAATCAAGATTTTAGGGTCAGCCAAAAGTGCACGGGCTATGGTCAAAAGTTGCTTTTGTCCCAGTGAAATGTTACTTGATTCCTGGTTTATTTCCATGTTGTAGCCACCAGGCAGCGTACGGATAAAGTGATCCACATTGGCAGCCTTCGCTGCTTCAACAATTTCTTCATCAGTTGCCTCAAGATTACCAAAACGAAGATTTTCCTTGATAGTTCCTTCAAAGAGCCAAGCATCCTGAAGCACCATACCAAACTGTTTACGATAATCTTTACGCGACAAGTTGCGTATATCATGACCATCAACCGAGATAGAACCTGCAGTAACATCATAGAAACGCATGAGAAGATTGATAATAGTTGATTTTCCAGCACCGGTAGGACCGACAATAGCCACCATTTCACCAGGATTAACCTCAAGATTAAAGTCACGAATCAAAGGTTTATCAGCTACATACTGGAAGTCCACATGATTAAAGATAACTTGACCAGTTAAATCTCCTTCAAGCACCTCAGTAGCATCATTAGCCTCGTCTGGTTCATCCATCAGTTGGAAAATACGGTCCAAGGAAGATTTAGCACTCTGCAATTGTCCAGCCAACTGAGTCAAGTTCTGAATAGGTTGATTAATCTGCCAAACGTACTGAACGAAAGCCTGCATATTACCAATCGTCAAGCGACCAGCCAAGACTTGCAAACCACCTAGGACGGCAATAATTAGATAGGTCAAGTCAGATAAACCATTAAGGAAAGGCATCATGAGGCCTGAAATGAAATTGGCCTTAAAACCTACCTTTTGAAGATCTTCCGTAATTTCTTTAAAGTCGTCTAAAGATCTACCCTCACGTCCAAAAAGTTTAATCACATTGAAACCAGTCAGATTTTCCTGAACAAAACCGTTAAGAGTACCTAGGGCATCAGCCTGCTGCTTAAAGTAAGGTTGAGACTTACTCATAATGAAGCGAGCACCAAAGTAAGAAATCGGAATAGTGATAACAACCACAGCTCCCAACTGAAGATTAAGGTAAAGCACTGTCCCAATAACCAAGGCTAGAGTAAAGATGGCGTTGACAACCTGCAAGAATGACTGCTGCAAGGCATTTGAAACTGTCTCGACGTCACTAGTAAAGCGACCCAAAAGGTCTCCAAATTGTTGCTTATCAAAGTATGACACTGAGGTACGATTGATTTTCTCAATCATCTCATTTCGCATATCCTGAACCGTTGCTTGCACGGCATTGGTCATAAAATAGTTGGAATAGTAAGAAGCCAACTCATAGATGAGACCACGCAAGAGGTAAAAGACCAAAACTAAACCAACGTAGGACACGTTGATATGAGCACCTGCTACCCCCTTAATGATGTCCAGTGTGTTTTTAGTCAGTTCCGTAATGGCTAAACCAATGACCACCGGCTCAATAACACTCATGATGACACTAATAATTTTCAGGAAAATAGCTAAGTAAAGTGGGAAACGATAAACCTGCAAGTATGACCAAAGGCGGCCAAAACTTGAGGAATGAGTTGTTTTCTTTTTATTATCCTTCATTTTGACCTCCTTCTAGTCTTCTGTAAGACTCTTTTGATTCAATTGTGAATTAGCAATCTCACGGTAAATCTCATTACTTTCCATGAGCTCTTCGTGACGGCCACGACCAACAATTTCACCCTTATCAAGAACGATAATCTGATCTGCATCCATAATGGTTCCCACACGTTGAGCCACGATCAAGACCGTCGCATCCTGAGTCACTTCTTTTAGACGACGGCGCAAAGTCGCATCAGTCTTGTAGTCCAAGGCAGAGAAGGAATCATCAAAGATATAGAGATCAGGACGTTTAACCACCGCACGTGCAATTGACAAACGCTGCTTCTGTCCCCCAGAAAGGTTGCTACCACCCTCAGCCAAGTGAGAATCATAGCGTTCTTCCTTGCTTTCAATAAATTCCTTAGCCTGAGCCACGTCCGTAGCTTGATTCAATTCTTCATGACTAGCATTTTCCTTACCATAACGGATATTTTCACCGATAGTTCCAGTAAAGAGTAGAGCTTTTTGTGGAATAAAGCCAATCTTACGACGAAGAGCCTTAAGATTGTAGTCACGTACATCCACACCATCCACAAGAATACGTCCAAGTGTGACATCATAAAAGCGTGGAATCAACTGTACAAGTGATGATTTTCCTGAGCCCGTAGACCCAATAAAGGCAATAGTTTCACCTGCCTTAGCCTTAAAAGAAATATTGTGTAGAACAGGACTCTCAGTTTCACCAGGATAGGCAAAGGTCACATTATCAAATTCCAAATATCCCTTAGTATCAGTCTCTGTCACCCCATCTTCATTTGGGTTGATAGAAATAGGCATATCCATAATTTCCTGCAGACGTTCACTAGATACCGCTGTACGAGGATACATAGTAAAGAGATTAGCTAGAAAGAGGAAGGATAATAGTGCATGGAAACTGTACTCAATGAAGGCAACCAAGTCCCCGATTGCCAGAGTTCCAGAACCTAATGGATTTAGGGCAAACCAAACAATAGCCACAATCATAGCGATGATAATTTGTACAAAAAGTGGCTCTGTTAAACCAGTCAATTTAAAGAGCTTGCTTGAATTATCCGCATAGACAGCATTTTCAGAGGCAAACTTCTTCTCTTGGAAATCTTCTCTAGCGAAAGCACGGATGACACGAAGTCCAGTCAGATTTTCACGAGCATACTGGTTAATCTTGTCGAGAGTTGCCTGTTGCTTTTCAGAAAGCGGACGCGTTTTTACCGCCACATACCAGACAACTACAGCTAGTAAAGGCAAGGAGATTGCCACAATCCAAGCCAAAGATGGACTTGTCGTCAAAATCAAAAAGACACTGGAAACCATCATCAAAGGAGTGATAACACCCACCTTGAGGACTTGATCTGCAAACTGCATGAGAACAAAAGCATCCGACGTGATACGAGTCACCAAAGAAGATACCCCAATTTGTTCGTACTCATGGTGTGAATACTCCTGAAGTTTGGCGTAGATATCATTACGCATGACCTGCACCATAGTAGTCGTCAACTTACCAACCGCATAGGCCAAAAGCACACGACCAACAATACCAGTTAAGACCACACCAAACATGACCCAAGCATAGGTATAAAGCTTGTCAGCATCCCCACGGTTAATTCCCTCATCAATCATTCTAGCAAGAACCGTCGGCATACCCAGGTTAGCAATAACAAATAAAATGGCTGCTGTAAAATTCATCGCTAGCCACTTAGGGTAACGCCTGAGATAAGACCAAATATAAGACATAAATTTTCCCCCCTTTTCTTCTTCATTTAGCTATACTTTTAGGTTCACAAGAATCGATACTAACTTCCGAAACCTTAAAAAGCACATAAAAAGGGCGTGACAAGCACGCAAATTACCTACATTCTAACAAATGAAAATATTAAAAGCAATAGAAAAAAGCAGGACTTACACCCTGGTTTTCTTTATTAAGCGACTTGAGTCGTCACCTTATTATTTTAAGAGTAACTGAAGCAGACTGATTCTAATTACTGATATTGCTGAATTTATTTAATGAATTTACATTTTGACAATTTTTTGGAAGGATACTAAATAATATTTGATTGTAAAATATTTTGAGTGATCTTTCCAGAATCCCGATTACATCATTATGATACCAAAGACTATAAGCATTTAAGTCACTGATTTATCAGTGTGACCTGGTCTATGTGAAACATATAGGGGACACATCTTAGGAACATTAAGAAGATAAGATGAATGACTATAACTCAAACCTTTTCTAGGAATCCTTGGAACATCCACAATCTCAGCCTGTCGTTTAATAATACGGCAAATAATTGATTTAAATAAGGGATTGCCAAATCGAGCTAAAACATAATCATCTTCGTCATTTTACACTTGAACTCACGCCAATTAGTTAATACTTCTAAAGTTACATCGTCTAAATCAATTTTACGCAATCCAGCAACCATCTTTGCTTGCTACTTAGAATACTAATTTCCATATTCAACTTTTTAAAGTGTTTCATAGGCGTTGAGAAGCTTTTTATAAGGTTTATAGCCATACCAATTACACTCAATATATGATATTTATTATAATAAATTAAGAATTCAATTTTCAGTTTAGTTTCCTGAAGAGATTATATATTTTTGTATTTTTACCAAAAATAAATTAGTATAATTTTATTTCAATTAAACTACATATACTTCCTTTAGTTCAATGTGCACATATTCCTTTCATAGATAAAGTAAAAAAACTATCATACTCGTTTGGATCCATAATGACCTAGTCTATTCATATACACTTTAATTGTTTCAAGCAAAAAATAATAAATCAAAAAATCGTTCATATTTCAATCTCATAGTAAAGGATATGATAAAAAAGCAGTCTAAAATAGAAAAACAAAAAAACTACCAAAAATAAATTTGGCAGTTTTTGAGTAGGGAACCTATTAATTCAAACAGTTTCTCATAATCGCTTATCGCAATAAAAACCGGTATAGTAGGATTCCGCAATTAAATAGCTATATGACTATTATTTAAGAGTAACTGAAGCTCCAGCTTCTTCAAGTTTAGCTTTGATTTCTTCAGCTTCAGCTGCAGCAACACCTTCTTTAATAACTGATGGTGCACCATCAACGATAGCTTTAGCTTCTTTAAGACCTTCGCCTGTGATTTCACGTACAACTTTGATAACGCCAACTTTTTTGTCGCCTGCAGATGTCAATTCAACGTCGAATGAATCTTTAGCAGCACCAGCGTCAGCAGCACCATCTGCAGCAGCAGCTACAGGAGCAGCAGCAGTTACGCCAAACTCTTCTTCGATAGCTTTTACAAGGTCGTTCAATTCAAGGATTGAAGCTTCTTTAATTTCAGCAATAATGTTTTCAATGTTCAATGCCATTATGATTTCCTCCAAATGTGTTTTTTAATATAGTATTTTAAACGTAGCTTAGGCTACGAGTTGTGAAGATGGGCTTACGCAGCACCGTCTTCTTTGCTTTCTGCAACAGCTTTGACAGCGTATGCAACGTTGCGCACTGGCGCTTGAAGTACAGAAAGGAGCATAGAAAGCATACCTTCTTTGTTTGGAAGTGATGCAAGAGCGTTGATTTCTTCGACTGAAGTAATCGCACCGTCAACAACACCACCTTTGATTTCAAGAGCTTCAGCGCCTTTAGCAAATTCGCTAATAACTTTTGCTGGTGCGATAACATCTTCGTTCGAGAATGCTACTGCAGATGGACCAACGAAAAGTTTTTTAAGGTCTTCAAGACCTGCTTTTTCAGCTGCACGGCTCAAGATAGAGTTTTTGATAACTTTAAATTCAACGCCTGATTCACGAAGATTACGACGAAGAACTGTATCTTGGTCAACTGTAAGTCCACGAGAGTCAACAACAACGATAGATGCTGCTGCTTTCATTTTATCAGCGACAATAGCAACTTGTTCAGCTTTCTTAGCAATAATAGCTTCACTCATTAGTAGTTTTACCTCCGTTTTTATTTTTGGGCTAGGCACAAAAAAACCGTACCTAAACCTAGACACGAAAGTACAATACGTCACAAAAAAATAGTTACGTTTTGTGCCTCGGTTGGATGTTTACGAGTCTAGCTCCCCAACTGTCTTAGGTCAGTTTTTTTCAAACCTTATATAGAATACCATTATCTGAATCAGACGTCAAGAGAAAAATACAACTTTTTTGGATTTTTTCTCTATCTTTTTTGAACATCATAAAGCCTCTCAAAATCCAAAGATTCAAGAGATCTTTTCTAATCATATCTAAGAGCTTCGAAAGGATCGAGTTTTGATGCCTTATTTGCCGGCAGGAGACCAAAAATGATTCCTATAGCTTCTGAGAAGGCTATGCTTCCCATGGCTACACCAAGAGAAACCGTCGCTTTAAGGTCCATGGCATTCCCAATTGTTCCAACTACAAGGGCCACAAAACCTAGACCAATCAGGCCATCCAGGATGGTAAGGACCATCGATTCAATCAAAAACGAGTCAAGATTTTACGACATGTGGCGCCTAAAGCCTTACGAAGACCAATCTCTCGTGTCCGCTCAGTTACCGAAACCAACATGATATTCATAACACCGATTCCGCCAACTAATAATGAAATCCCAGCAATAGCTCCGACAACGGTGGTAATGGTTCCAAAGATCGTGTTCACCTGATCTAGAGCCGAACTCATATCTGCTGACTTGTACTCTCTATTGTCACCTTGGGACAAGTGGGTCAAGCGTTTAGCGACATCCTTAGCGACACTGCTACTATTTTTCACATCGGTCACATGGAAACAAATCTGACCATTAGGATCAGTATTATTCTCAGCTGCTAACTGGATATTGGCCACAAGAGCTGTCCCAATTTCACCAGAGGAACCAATCGCTGTGTCAGTGTTTCTTATAGACACCAATCACACGACAATCATTGTTCCCAATAGTAACCACTTGGTTAAGGGCATCCTCATTGGTCTCAAAGAGTTTTTTAGCCACCATCTAATCAATGACAATAACTCGTGAAAAGTTTTTATAATCATTGTCTTGCAAGGAACGTCCTGTCAACATCTCTAACTTTTTAGCTTTAAAGTAGCCCTGACTGGCACCTGTGATATTAACATTCTTTACGGTCTTTTTTTGGAGGGAAATAGAGGAAGTTAGGCTGTTAGTCACAAAATAACTATCAATACCAGGCGTCTGCCTAGCCACTTGCTCTAGCCAAACTTCTTTAACCAGTTTGGTAGGTTTTGCCAAATCTGCATAAGCAGGATCTAGCTCCTCAGCCTTCAGTGTCTCGCCATCCTTAAAGGATTTTTCAGCCTTGGTAATAACTTTTTTGAACTTCTTTCAGCCCTGATGCAATTTTTTGTTGCTTGGCATCGGCATTACCAAGTTTGACCCTAACTTGCTTGATTTTCTGAGTCTCATCATCGTAAAGCCAGACATAGTTGTCAGTTCCTTTCTTGCTCACAGCAGTTACAGGAACCAACAAGACATCATCATTTGTCACTTTAAGATATACATTAAAACCTTGCTTAAGTTTGCCGATGGAGCTAGTCAATTGAACCTTATATTCATACTGGGAACCCGACTGACCTGAATTGCCAGATGTCCCATCTGACTGACTGGCATTTTGCTTAGGATAATTGGAAACGTAGCTGACTTTACCTGTCCAAGTTTGATCTGGGTATACTTTGGAAGCAATCTTGACCTTTTGACCTACTGAAATATTTGGAATGTCATATTCTGTTAAGGTCCCTTGAATCTCAAATTGGCCTTCACTTGCACACGAACTAGAGTTTAGCTCTCTTTTGAAATAGGGCCCACAGAGTCCGCAACCTCTACGACTGTTCCATTAACATCTGAAACAATGATGGTTTGGTTGAGGACATCTTGCGCCTTTTCTAGATCTGATGCTGCATTAGCAACGGCATCATTATAACCTTGCAAGGTTTTGTAATTACTTGCCTCAGTTTGCTGACGCTGTTGAGGTCTGACTGTAGGCGTTGAATCATCCTCATACGAATCACTATTTGTTTGCGTTGAAACCAAAGGAACTGTTCCATACTGTTGGAAAAAATTTCAGTCACGATCTTGCCATATTATAAGCACGACTATCTATATCATAGGCTGCTTAGGCTGATGTGCTGTCATATTGGATCAATTGCTGAGCAACACTAATTTTCTCACCAACATAGACTGTCACAGATGCATTTCGTCCAATAGTATTGTCAAAATAAACGTACTGTTCCGATTTTGCCCTCACCATACCAATTAGAAGAGCGGACTAGGCAAGTTGTTCCTTTTTTACCTTCAATAATCCAAACTCTTTTTGATTTTTTAATAACTTTGGACTGATTTTCTTTCACATAAGTCTCTCATTCTGATTGTGTTCTATAGATATAGAAATTGTGATGTTTTTAATATTCCGTGTCAATGAGTTCCATCACACCATAGTGCAACTTTTGATTGGGACGAACCTGACGTTCAAAACCAAGTTCCTCAAAAACAGAGTCACGAAAATGTGCCTTGATGATAATTCGTTCTCGGCCAACACGTTTAGCCTCATCGAGCCATTCTCGCGTTAAGCGACTGCCATTGGCCAGAGGTTTGATAGCATTTAGATTTTCTGATTCCTTTATGGTCTCTGAAAACATAGGATCAGCATAGATAATATCAAAAGAATGATCAGTCTGAGATTTTAAAAAGGTTAAACTATCACTCTTAACAGCCTTAATAGACCGCATGGCCTTTTCAATCTGCTTATTATCCGTCTGATAAGTTGCCAGACCACGAGAAACCACCTGAAAAATCACTTCTTGACTCTCAAGGGCTGTCACTCTATTTCCCACTGCTGCCATCACTAGACTATCTGAAGCCAACCCCATGGTCGTGTCAAGAATAGACTTGGGAGATTGCCCCAAAAGACTAATTAAAGTATCATGTGGAGCCTTAAGCCGAAGGACAGCCGTATCTGGATGAAAGGTCAACTCACTGGCATCTGCATTGACAAAAGACAATCTGTCCTTATATAGAAGATAAAAGGGGCCAAATCGTTCCAGACATTTGGATAAAGACAACTTGCGTCGTGGCTGATAGTCAGCTCCTAGTTCGCTAGCTAATTCTTGAGCACGTGCAATTAAGGACTCGTTTTCACGTAAAGATGTCGTAATAATCATGTTTCTAGTATAGCAGAATCTTAGGAAACAAAACTATAGCCTAAGCTTTCATTTTTAACTTCTTAGCTTACATTCGTGTAAGAAAAAAGCCCCAGAAAAGCTGAGACTCAATATTGTGTTTAGATAGCTTCTGTTGTAAAGCTGCGGCTTTCAAGCACACGCACCATAGCATCTGCTGTATCAAGGGCTGTGAAGAGTGGAATTCCTGCTTCAATAGCTGAACTACGGATAGCTGCTCCATCTTCGTCATAAGTACGTTTGTTACCAACTGTATTGATAATAGCTTGTGCTTTACCTGTACGAACGAGGGCTGGAATGTCATTGTCATCGTTTTCACCCAACTTGTTAACAAGCGTTGCGTGAACCCCATGTTCATTCAAGAACTTAGCTGTTCCTTCAGTTGCGTAGATACCATAACCGATAGCATCGAAACGACGAGCCAAGTCAAGGGCTTCTTCTTTGGTATCGTCATGAATAGTAAAGATGACGTTACCAAAGGTTGGCAAGTGGAGGTAAGATGCTTCAAAGGCTTTATAGAGCGCTTTTTCAAGAGTCACATCTGTACCCATAACTTCACCAGTTGATTTCATTTCAGGTCCAAGGAGACTATCTACCTGAGCCAATTTTGTGAATGAAAAGACTGGTGCTTTGACATGGACATGGTTACTTTCTGGATAAAGACCATCTTTGTAACCTTGCTCAGCCAATGATTTACCAAGAATCAAGTTTGTAGCAACTTGAGCCATTGGGATATCAGTCACCTTAGACAAGAATGGTACTGTACGGCTGGCACGTGGGTTAACCTCGATAACATAGACCGTTTCGTCCTTAATAACGAACTGGATGTTCATCATACCGATACAGTTAAGACCGATAGCCAAACGCTTCGTGTAATCAGCGATAGTCTCTTGGATTTTCTTAGAAAGAGTTTGTGGTGGGTAAACCGCCATTGAGTCCCCTGAGTGAACCCCCGCACGTTCGATGTGTTCCATAATACCTGGAATTAAGACATCCTTACCATCAGAGATGGCATCCACTTCACACTCACGTCCTATGATATAGCTATCAACAAGGACTGGGTGGTCTGGACTAGCCTTAACGGCTGTGCGCATGTAAGAACGAAGGTCATCTTCATTTTCAACGATTTCCATAGCACGTCCACCCAAAACGTATGATGGACGAACAAGAACTGGGAAACCAATCTTACGAGCCGCTTCAACTGCTTCTTCTTCATTTGTCGCTGTTTGTCCTGGTGGTTGTGGAATGTCAAGATCTTTAAGAGCCTGTTCGAAGAGGTCACGGTCTTCTGCACGGTCAAGGTCAGCAACCTGTGTACCCAAGATTTTCACACCTGCTTTAGACAATGGCTCTGCCAAGTTGATGGCTGTTTGTCCACCAAACTGAACCACCACACCCTTAGGTTGTTCCAATTCAATAACGTTCATCACGTCTTCGAAGGTCAATGGTTCAAAGTAGAGTTTGTCTGACACTGAGAAGTCTGTTGAAACTGTCTCAGGGTTAGAGTTCATGATGATGGCTTCGTAGCCAGCAGCTTGGATAGCTTTTACAGAGTGAACTGTCGCATAGTCGAACTCAACCCCTTGTCCGATACGGATAGGACCTGAACCAAGAACGATGACCGATTCTTTATCAGATTTGATTGACTCATTTTCCCACTCGTAAGTTGAGTAAAAATATGGTGTTGATGATTCAAACTCAGCCGCACAAGTATCAACCATCTTGTAAACAGGAACAATGTTATTTTCCAAACGTGTCGCACGTACTTGGTTAGCTGTTTGATTCCAAAGATCAGCAATCTTACGATCAGAGAAACCGTTACGTTTAGCTTCTTTCAAAACATCAACATCGCCTACGTGAGTAGCCAATTCTTGTTCCAATTCGAAGATGTGGAGCAATTTATCAAGGAAAAAGATATCAATCTTAGTCAACTCTGATAATTCTTCAATAGTGTAACCACGACGAATGGCCTCAGAAATATAGAAGAGGCGGTCGTCTTGAGCTTTAACAACTTTTTCAACCAAGGCATCGTCTGTTACTTCGGCAAGCTCAGACATTTCATTGTGGTAAACTCCGATTTCAAGTGAACGGCATGCTTTAAGAAGTGACTCTTCAATGTTACGACCGATAGCCATAACTTCACCTGTCGCTTTCATCTGAGTACCGAGACGACGTTCACCGTGTTCAAATTTATCAAATGGGAAACGTGGAATCTTAGCAACCACATAGTCAAGGGCTGGTTCAAACATGGCATAAGTTGTACCAGTGACTGGGTTAATCATTTCATCAAGTGTCAAACCAACAGCAATCTTAGCTGCCAATTTAGCGATTGGATAACCAGTGGCCTTTGAGGCAAGGGCTGATGAACGTGATACACGAGGGTTTACTTCGATAACATAGTACTTGAAGCTATGTGGGTCAAGCGCCAACTGGACGTTACAGCCACCCTCAATTTTAAGGGCACGGATAATCTTCAAGCTGGCATCACGAAGCATTTGGTTTTCAATATCTGATAAGGTTTGCGTTGGGGCAAATACGATTGAGTCCCCTGTGTGGATACCAACTGGGTCAAAGTTTTCCATGTTACATACCACAAGAGCATTGTCTTCGGCATCACGCATAACTTCGTATTCGATTTCTTTGAAACCAGCGATCGAACGCTCAATCAAACATTGGGTTACTGGTGACAATTTCAATCCATTTTCAGCAATTTCACGGAGTTCTTCTTCGTTAGCACACATACCACCACCAGTACCACCAAGGGTAAAGGCTGGACGAACGATAACTGGGTAGCCAATCTCTGTCGCAAAGGCAACTGCTTCTTCAACCGTATTTACAATTTCTGATTCTGGAATTGGTTGTTCCAACTCTTCCATCAATTGTTTGAAAAGGTCACGGTCTTCGGCTTGGTCAATGGCAGACAATTTTGTTCCCAAAAGCTCTACTCCAAGCTCATCAAGAATACCAGCTTTTGACAATTCCATGGCCATATTCAAACCAGTCTGTCCACCAAGTGTTGGCAAGAGGGCATCAGGACGCTCTTTACGAAGAATACGTGTGACAAACTCAAGCGTAATAGGTTCAATGTAAACCTTGTCTGCGATTTCCTTATCAGTCATGATAGTCGCAGGGTTAGAGTTAACAAGAACAACACTGTAGCCTTCTTCTTTCAAAGCCAAGCAAGCTTGCGTACCAGCGTAGTCGAACTCAGCAGCCTGACCAATGATAATAGGACCAGACCCGATAACCATAATTTTTTTAATATCAGAACGTTTAGGCATATTTAAGATACAAAGGACGACCAGAAAGCGCTAGGATTTTAGGCAATCGTTGCAGGATGCCCGCATCCAAAACGATTGTTCTAAATTCCGAGCTTTCCGTCCGTATTCAGTTTAAGATAATATTTTTAACATGACGCTTTTAACTTGATAAGGAATCTGTAACTCCTTGTAATCAAAGCAAGCATCACTAAAATTGAAAACAATACAGTTTAATTAGTCTCTTTAACTGAATACAAGTCCTTAATTCTCCTTTCTATTTGACAACTCTCTGGTTGTCATTAAATAAGGTAGTAGACTGGGGAAAACAAGGGTCACACCCCATTATAGTCACTAGACAGTTGCAATTAACGACGTGCATTTTCAGCTTGGAAAGCATCAATCAATTCTAAGAACTCATCAAAGAGATAGCTCGCATCGTGTGGACCAGGCGCTGCATCTGGGTGGAATTGCACTGAGAAGGCAGGGAAGTCACGGTGACGAACACCTTCAACTGATTTATCGTTAATCTCTTCGTGCGTTACCATGAGGCACTCTGGAAGTGTGTCACGGTCAATGGCATAACCATGGTTTTGGCTGGTGAAATCAACACGACCAGTCGCAATTTCACGAACCGCATGGTTAAATCCACGGTGACCAAACTTCATCTTGTAGGCCTTGGCACCATTCGCCAAACTAAACAACTGGTGACCCATACAAATACCAAAAATTGGGATTTTGCCTTGGATGCCACGAATCATATCAAGTGCATGAGGCACATCTTCAGGGTTACCTGGACCATTAGATAACATCACACCATCTGGATTGAGATGGAGAATTTCTTCAGCTGTGATGTCATGAGGAACAACCGTCACATTACAATCACGTTTTGAGAATTCACGTAAGATTGAGTGCTTCAGACCAAAGTCAACCAAAACAATATTTTTACCAATACCAGGTGCTGGGTAGGCTGTCTTAGTCGATACCTGCTCAATATTGTTGGTTGGCAAAACAGTAGCACGCAATTGATCTTGCAAGTGCTCAATGCTGTCTCCAGGTTTAGCCAAAGTCGCCTTCATGGTACCATGTTGACGGATAATCTTAGTCAAAGCACGTGTATCAATACCAGAAACACCCGGGATGTTTTTAGCTTTCAAAAACTCATCCAAGGTCATTTGGTTACGCCAATTGCTGGCACGACGGCTAGCCTCTGAAACAACCACTCCCTTAGTTGTTGGCGTGATTGACTCATAGTCATCACGGTTAACCCCATAGTTTCCAACCAGTGGATAAGTAAAAGTCAAAATTTGACCGTTGTAAGACTGGTCAGTGATAGATTCTTGATAACCCGTCATACCAGTATTAAAGACGATTTCACCCGTCACATCCACATCAGCACCGAAGGCCTGACCTTCAAAAATAGTGCCGTCTTCTAAAATAAGTAAACGTTTTGCCATTATAGTAAATTGTTCCTTTCACTTAGAACAAGGCCCGTCTCAAGTCTAAAGCAAACAACAATAATGCAGCTGAGCCAAAAAGTAATTCGTTTGCATAAGGCTTAGGGCGTGTTCTTTTTCGTCTGATTCTCTCAGGAATCTGTTAACGTTGTTTACGCTTTGCCATTTAAAATAGCTTCGATAATCGCCATACGGACAAAGACTCCATTTTGCATCTGAGTAACGATACGTGCCTTAGGTGCCTCAACCAAGCTGTCAGCAATTTCCACATCACGATTAACCGGAGCTGGGTGCATAATGATTGCTTGATCTGCTAACTTGGCATAACGTTCTTCAGTCAAACCATAGAGAGTATGGTACTCTTCTTTTGAAAATCCTTTGTCATTCCTATGACGTTCGTGCTGAACACGAAGCAACATGAGTACATTCAAGTCCTCAATGACGTCGTCAATGGCCACATGCTGACCATAAACATCAAACTCACTTGAATACCACTCTGTAGGGCCAGCAAAATAAATCTGTGCTCCCAAACGCTTGAGAATTCGCATATTTGACTTAGCTACACGCGAATGCGTAATATCGCCTGCAATACAAATCTTTAGATTTCCAAAAGTTCCGAACTCTTCATAAATTGTCATCAAATCAAGCAAACACTGACTTGGGTGTTGCCCAGAACCGTCACCACCATTAACAATAGAAGTCTGAATAGTCCTACTGTCAATCAACTGCTTGTAGTAATCGACTTCCGAGTGGCGAACCACACAGATATCAACACCCAAAGCAGACATCGTCAAAATCGTATCATAGAGGGTTTCACCCTTATTTACTGAGCTAGTCCCAGCATCAAACTCAATCACGTCCAATCCAAGTTTTTTCTCAGCTACTTCAAAGGACTTATGTGTTCGTGTTGAATTTTCAAAAAAGAGATTGGCAGCGAAATACTGTCGATCCAGCTGGAAATCAGCTCTACCGTTTTTAAAATCTCCACCTCGACGAATCATGCCCAAGACCTCTTCATTCGTGAGGGTTTCCATAGTCACCAAATGTTTTAGTGACACTTTCCCATCTGCAATCGCCATAGTTTTTCCTTTTTTAATGATTGATTAGTTCTTGCTACCTTTATTAGGATCTGGCAAGATTTGGTAAAGCAATATTCCAAGAATGGTTGAGCTTGCCACACCCGTGATTTGAAAACCACCAAGATCAATCATCAAACCACCAATACCAGATACCAAGATAACACTAGCAATCAAGATATTCTTTTTATTATCAAAATCAATCTTATGTTCAACTAAAATTTTCAAACCGCTAGCAGCGATAACCCCAAAGAGGGCAATTGAAATTCCACCCAAAACAGCTGTTGGTATGGAACTCAAGAGAGCAGACACCTTACCAATAAAACTCATCAAGACCGCAATCACTGCTGCACCCGCAATAACGTAAACTGAGTAGACCTTACTGAGGGCCATAACTCCAATATTTTCACCATAAGAAGTTACTGGCGGAGCTCCAAAGAAACCAGCGATAATCTGTGCCAAACCATCACCTGTTAGAGTACGATCAAGACCTGGATCTTTAAAGTAATCACGTCCAGTTAAACTATTCAAAACCATAACATGCCCAAAGTGTTCGGTCATTGTCACAAAGGCAATCGGAGCCATTGTCAAAATCGCACTTGGATAGAGTTTGAAGTCATAATTCACAAACGGAATGTCAAAACTTGGAACTTGGAACCAATGAGCAGCCGCAACTTTTGAAAATTGGACAAACTCATGGCCCGTTAACCAACCAAGAACCACTGAGAAAATGTAACCCACGATTAAACCAAGTAAAATTGGGATAACACCGATGATTTTCTTACCATACATATTAAAGAGGATGACGGAAAAGAGAGTTACCATAGAAATCACAAGACTAAAGATACTATAGGTATCATTAACCATTGTCGCATCCTTGACTGCATTTGCCGCAAGACTCAAACCGATTACGATGATAATTGGACCAACCACAATTGGCGGTAGGACTCTATCAATCCAAGCATTCCCCACATACTTAATAACCAAGGCAACAATCAAGTAGACCAAACCTCCATCCATGGCACCTTGAGCCACCGCTCCGATACCGTCAGTCTTCATAAGCATTTGCATAGCCGCAATATAGGCAAAACTAGACCCCATGTAAGCTGGAATCTTGTACTTAGTCACCGTCAAGTGAGCCAAAGTTCCCAAACCAGATGAGAAAAGAGCAATAGCGGGATCAATCCCAACCAAAATCGGTACAAGAACCGTCGCACCAAACATTGCAAACAAGTGCTGGAATGACAAACCCACCAATAAACCAACTTTAGGCATATCATTCACATCATATTTTACGTTATTCACGATATCAAAATACTCCTTAAAAACACGATACAAAGCCCGTCTAAAACCTAAAGCAAAAATAGGAAATACGATGACGGAGCCGATGGCTCCAAAGATTATTTATCTTTTTTACACAAGGCTTAGGGCGTGTTCAATTAACAAGACACTAAGGGACGTTTTGGCTAAGCCAAACATTTCTGTAGAAAAATAGAAAGTCGACAATGCACTCCAAAGTGTGCTAGGGGTAGGGGACTTATCTTTTTCCTAAGAAATGAGTCCCGTGTTTATTTAAACCAACATCTCAACTCTCCCACCACAGCGAAAGAATCATTGTAGGATCGTAAACTCACCTATCTAAAGACTAAAATCTAGTTTGGATCAATAATGTTGACACTATCCTTACCATCAACTTCTGTCACCAATACTTCAATTTCTTCTGACTGACTTGTTGGGATATTTTTACCAACATAGTCCGCACGGATTGGCAATTCACGGTGACCACGGTCAACCAAGACAGCCAATCCAACACGCGCTGGACGTCCATGACTAACGATATTATCAATCGCAGCACGGATAGTACGACCTGTGTAGAGCACATCATCTACAAGGATAACATCCGTACCATCAATTTCGATAGGAATAAGGGATGTGTCCTGTTCAGATTTAACATCATCACGGTAAGCCTTAGTATCAAGCTCAATCAATGGTACATCAAGGTTTTCCAATTGTTTCAAGCGCTCTTGAATACGCTGAGCAATGTAAACACCACGTGTCTTAATACCAGCCAAGACAATCTTGTCGAGATTCTTGTTTCGCTCAATAATCTCATAAGTGATACGTGTAATGGCACGTTTCATGGTTACGTCATCGACGATTTCTTTTTTCTTCATAAAAAAACCTTTCTAAATACAAAAAATCCCCTTGAAACAAGGAGATACACAAAAACATGGCACAGTTCACCTGCGCACTTCTCATAGCTCCTTGCCTGCCTCTCTGGACAGTAATTAAAGGACTTATTTAATTAGGTAGATTATAGCAAATTTCAGACTCTTTTACAAGAAAAAAAAAAAAAAACGGACACTCTCTCACAAGAAAGAACATCCGTTGGATGACTATTAAGCTTTCCTCAATTTCTCCAAGGTCTCCTTGAAAATAATGGGTTCTTCTGCGTTAAATTCGACCAATTTGCCTGTCGTAGGATGCGTGAAACCAAGGGTCTTAGCATGTAGAAATTGTCCATGGCCCTTGAGGGTCTTGCGTGGCCCATAAAGAGGATCTCCCGCCACCGGGTGACCAATATACGCCATGTGCACACGAATCTGGTGGGTACGACCTGTTTCCAGCTGCAACTCTACCAACGTATAGTTGCCAAAACGTTCAAGAACGGTGAAGCGTGTTACTGCAGGCTTTCCCTTAGCTGTTACTGCCTGTTTCTTACGGTCTTTGTCCGAACGCCCAATCGGAGCCTCAATCACACCTCTATCGTTAGGCAGATTGCCATGCACGATAGCCACATACTTGCGAAGCGACTTCTTATCCTTAAGCTCAGCTGCCAAAGCATTGTGGGCCTTATCATTCTTAGCAATCATAAGGAGACCAGACGTGTCCTTATCGATACGGTGAACAATCCCAGGACGAACCACGCCATTGATAGATGAAAGGTCCTTGACATGGTACATAAGAGCATTGACCAAGGTGCCAGATGTGTGGCCAGCTGATGGATGGACCACCATACCTTGAGGTTTGTTGACCACTGCCACATCCGCATCCTCGTAGATAATATCCAAAGGAATATCTTCAGCCTTGTATTCCAAGACCTCTTCTTCAGGCAATACATAGGTGATAACATCACCCTCTTTTACCACATACTTAGCCTTGGCCGACTTACCATTGACTAATACTGTTCCAGCCTTAATCGCTTCATTGGCCTGACTACGTGACAATTCTGTCAAATCGGCCAAAGACTTGTCCAGACGGTTTCCCGCCTCTTTAATGATGACTTCCATTTTCTTCTTTCCATAAGATTAAAATCAAGAGCAGCACGCCCACCGTTAGATAGGAGTCTGCCACGTTAAATATTGCAAAATCGATAAAATCAAGCTGAACCATATCAACCACGTAACCCAAATGCACACGGTCGATAAAGTTGCCAATACCACCTGAGATAATCAAAATCAAAGATAGAACCAACCAAAGACTCTTCTGGTAATTCTTAACCAGATAGAACAGAGCCGCACCAATCACTAGAACCGTCAAAATTACAAAGAAATATTTCTGATTCTGTAGAATCGAAAAAGCAGCACCACGGTTCTGTAGATAGGTCAAGCTGAAAACGCCAGGAATAGCCTTAATAACTTGGTTGAGGGAAATATTTGCCACAACCCAATGCTTGACCCACTGATCCAAACCAATCAAAGCCAGAATAGCCACAGGAATCGCAACTTTACGCATAAGTCCTCCTATGGTTTATAAGTATCAAAGTAGTCAAACATAACATTGACAAACTTGAGAGCACACGACGACAAGTTAATTCCTTTACGGCGAACATAAACCATCTTGTTATCCAAATTATCCTCAAGTGGAATAACTGTAATACCGTTTACACTTTGAGCATCAAGGAAACCAGAACCCGTCGCATAAGCATCCGTACGCTCCAAGATACCATTCAAAGTCGCACGATCTGTCACGTTAAACATAAGAGACGAATCTGATGTATCCACAAAGTTTTCAGAATAGTACAGGTACTCGTCCTTCTCCTGAGTAAAACGTACGGTAGGTAGGTGTGCCAAATCCTCCATTACTAAACTCTCTTTATGAGCCAGTGGATGGCCCTTACGAAGATAAATATGAGTCTTAAATGGAATTAAATCAATAGACTCAAGCCCAAGCTTATCCATATTTTGTTGGATACCCTTACTATTTTGACGATTCAAATAGATAATTCCAATCTCACTTTGCCCCTTGGCTACTTCATCCAAAATTTGAACGGTCGTAGACTCAAAGATACGTAAATCCTTGTAATCAGGGTAACGTTCCGAAAAAGTTGTAATCAAAGGTGGCAAAAAATCATAGTGCTGACTGGAAATCGAAAACTGATTGCCCTTCTCAGAAGCATTAAGATAGCGATTTTCAAAACTATCAAAACTTCGAACCACCTCAAGCGCGCGTTCATAAAAGGTCATGCCCTGACTGGTCAAGACTGCCCCCGTCGTTGTACGGGTGAAAATTTTAAAATTTAACTCCTGCTCCAAATCCTTGATAGCCACTGATAGACTAGGCTGACTCACAAAGAGCTTGCTGGCCGCCTCACGAAAGGTTCCGCTGTTGGCAATGGCTACGACATAACGTAGTTGTTGTATGTTCATATGTGACACTTCTTTCTTGAAAAATCAATCAGTTTTATTATACCAGATTTTATCCTCTTTTGTTGATAGTAAAAAGCCCAGGCAACCCTGAGCTTGAATTAATTAAAAAGTAGTCTTATTCGTCTGATTTGTCTGTCAAGAAGTACTCGTTTTCACGTTTGTCATAGTCGAAAGTTAAGTGAACGGTCTTAAGTTTACCACTGTCTGGACTATAATCGTAGAAACTAAGCGATACTTTTTGTGTGAGGTCTCCTTCATTAGTCTGAGTCAGCTCATGCGTACTAAAGCTGACCTCAGAGTGGTTTGAGACAACATCTGAAAGACGTGTTCCCTTAAGCAAATCTGCTTGAGTACCAACAGTTAACTTATCAAAATCCTCTTTTGTCCAGTCGCTTTGATAGTCACTAACTTCCTTAACCTTATCTCATAGTCGAAGTCTGCGGAAGCATGCGCTAGGATGTAAACACCATCTTTAGACTTAAAGGTCAAAATGTATCACCATCTTCTGTAGTGTCAAATAACAAGTAAACAGTCTTAAGTTTACCATCTTCAGATTTAAAGTCGTTATAAAAAACGGTCAATTCTTTCTTGAACTCATCTTCACGAACTATTGAGATGGTGTAATCAGCGTCTGAAGCTTTAGGGTAATCCTTAAGGATACCTTCGAGTTTTGTTCCGTTTGATGGGTTGCTGTAATCTCCCTTATTAAGAGCATCAAACTGTTCTTTCGTCCAGTCAGATTTGTAAGAGTCATCAGTTTGTACAGCATCTGTAGGGAAGTTTCCTGAAGCATGTGACAAGATAAAGGTACCATCATACTGTTTCTTAAAGGTTAGGTAGACACTTTCGCTATAGTCTTTGCCAGAATAAGTCATGTTCAAGTCATCACCTGACATTTGAGCATCTGATGGTTTACAGTAAGTCTTCATAATTGACTTAGCAGAGTCTTTTCCAACTTTCAACTTCTTGAATTTAGATTCATTCCAGTCAAGTTTAGCATTTTTGTCAATGTAATCGTTGACGTCAGTGCTATCACCTTTTGAGTCTGATTTTGAATCGCTGTCATCATTTTTTTGTCATCATCATCTTTATCAGCAACTTTTGATGTCTTGCTTGAGCTTGTGCTATCACTAGAGTTTTGAGATATTTGGAAAATCAAACCACCAATAGACACAAAGATCATAAGACCAGCAACACCTATTGCGATGATCGAGAGCAATTTCTTGCTTGATTTAAGGCTGAAGACAAGCGAAACGACTGCTACAGTAACTGTAAGGACTGTCAAAATGATGAAGAGCCAAGTAGGACTGACAAACCATGCCAAGATGGAAAAAATTACTGCAAGAGCAATCGCAACGATTGGCAAGATAAGGTTGAAGAGTGGTTTATCCGCTGAGCTATCTACTGAATTAGGTACAGTTCCGAATCCTTAAGCTGTAGGGATATATCCCTTTTCAAACATGCTTGAATCAAATTGTGGTATTAGTTGTTGCGCAGGTGCTTCTGAGAAGGCTGCCGTTGCAAATGGTGATTCACTGCTTGCTTGTTCTGTGACAGCACCTTCAGCTGTTTCAGCAACATCAGCTTGTTCTGCTGGCACTTCTTCAGCGACAGGTTCATTAGCTGGTTCTTGTACAGATGCTACTTGAGCAGTCAAAGCGCTAGTGTCAAAGTCAGCTGCTTTAGCGTCCAAAATTCTTGGGGGATAGGTTTACGCCCATGTACCGACTCAAAGAGTTCAGCTCATTCTGCTTTAGTTGACATAAAGATCTCCTTTTTTCAAGAAATCTAAACAAGACATTCCTTCAAATTAGTGAAGTTTTCTATAGTAAGGATTTAGACAACTATCTCCGATCAAGGTTGGTGCAAATGTCCCTTAAAAAAAGGCTGACCTCACTTTACACCTTGAGGCAACCTCTCCCTATATCTAGTCCCATGTTCAATTTATTGTTGATAATTTCATTCTAGCATAATTAAATACCTCTGTTAACCGTTTCCCAAGAGGTTTTTTTCTGCTAAAATAGTAGTTATAATGCACCAAAGGAGTTATATATGAAAAACATTAAAAAGTACATTCCATTAATTATTATACTTGTTATCGCCGGACTAGGATTTGTCTACCGTGAGAATATTTCTCGTGCTGTTCGTGGAGATGCTTACGTGGATAACAAGATATTCACTAAACAATTAGAAAAAGCTCAAAAATCCGGAAAAGAGGCTTTTCCACAGTTGACAGACAAAGTCGGCAAGGACGAAGCTGAAGTTATCCTCCATACTTCAAAAGGTGATATCACTGTTAAACTCTTCCCTACGCTTGCTCCTAAGGCTTCTGAAAACTTCTTGAAGCACGCCAAGGATAAGTACTACGATGGTCTTACCTTCCACCGTGTTATCAAGGACTTCATGATTCAAAGTGGTGATCCTAAGGGAGATGGTACCGGTGGAGAATCTATATGGAAGAAAGGTTTCGCTGTTGAGCCTACACCATTCCTCTACAACATTCGTGGCGCACTTGCTATGGCTAATACAGGTGCCAAAGATTCAAACGGCAGCCAATTCTTCATCGTTCAAAACAAGGATGACCAAAGTAAGCAACTAGGAAACGCAGGCTATCCAAAACCTATCATTGACGCCTATAAAAAAGGTGGTTACCCTGCTGGTGATACGAAATATACCGTCTTTGGACAAGTCATCAAAGGCATGGATGTCGTTGATACTATTGCTAACCTTGAAGTTGATGACAATAACAAACCAAAAGAAAATCTAACTGTTAATTCAGTCGAAGTAATTAAAGACTACAAATTCAAATAAAAATAAATCCGAGAATCAGCTTCTCGGATTTATTTTTATTTAACAGCAGCGAGGAGATAATCACCAGCGTTAACGCTGGCTTCTTTAGTAGTTAAGACACCACCGAAGTCAGTAGTGTTTGTCACAATGACCGTGTGATGACTGGTAATTTAGCGTCTCGGATAGTTGCTAGGTCAAATTCTATAAGTTTTTGGCCTGCTTCTCCGATATCCCCGGCTTCTACATAGGTCTTGAAACCTTTACCAGCAAATGAAACAGTATCCATACCAATATGGATGAGAAGCTCTGCACCATTTTCAGTTGTTAAATCAATAGCATGCCCAGTAGGAAAGACTAAATTAACGGTTGCCTTAGCTGGTGCAACAACTATACCATCAGTAGGATCAATAGCAATCCCCTTACCCATAGCTCCTGATGCAAAGACTTGGTCAGGTACACGGTTAAGCGGTACAATATTCCCGATAAGCGGACTAGCAATGATTTCTTGTTGAATTTCTTTAGGAACAGGTGCAGCTTCATCAGCTTTTCCCTCAGCCTTAGCTACTTCACCGCCACTATTATAGATTTGGTACTCGTACAAAGAGTTGGATGAGGAAGGCGAGAAACACCGCCAAGGACAGCAATAAGAATCGCAAAGATAACTTTAGTAGGCTACCGTCCGAGCCAATAAGGATTGGGAAGACAAAGACACCCAGACCACCAGTTGAATACATCTTAATATCTAGGGCTATCATGGCAGCTCCCATCAATTTAGAAACGCCACATGAAATGTAGAATGGTGTTTTCATTGGCAGTGTCACACCATAGATAGCTGGTTCTGTAACCCCAAAAATAGATGAAACAAACGCTGGCATAGAGATGGTGCGGACTTTTTCTTCTTTTGTCTTAAGCATAATAGCTCCCAATACACCTGTTTGCGTAAAACATGGCAAAAGTGCTGCTGAAAGAATACTTGAACTACCGTTTGTTGCCACGTCTGAGATTGCAAGAGGAATAAGTGCCCAGTGCATTCCGAACATAACCAAGACTTGCCACAAAATACCAAGTACAAGACCAAAGACAATCGGATTGAAGTTCATGATTGCTTGAAAAAGATTTGTCAATCCATCAGACAAAGTATTGGCAACTGGTCCCACCACCAAGAATGTTAATGGAACGGTAATGAGTAATGTAAAAAGAGGTACTACGAAGACTTTAATCACATCTGGTGTCATCTTGGTAAAGAATTTTTGAATGTATGAAGCCACCCAAATTGCTAAGATAGAAGGCATCACAGTTGAAAGGTAACCTCCTGCAGGAAGTGCAAAAGGAATTACTCCTAGAACATGCCCTTGATCAGCCTTTTGAAGAGCAGTGTGACTAGTGTAGCAAGATCAGGATAAACAAGTGCTCCTGCAATCGCAAAAGCTGTAAACTCATTAACCTTGAAACGACGGGCAGATGTTAATGCAATCAAGATTGGCAAGAATTGGAAGACACTATCTCCTGCTGCATTCAAGATAACATACATAGGACTCGTTGTAGCTGACAAGCCACATGCTGCCATGATAGCAACTATACCTTTGATAATCCCTGCTGCAGCCAAAGGCCCAAGGAAAGGTTGAAAAATACTTGAGACTAGAGATACAAAGCGGTCAAAGAGATTTCCCTTTGGTGCATCACCTTCATCAAGATCCAGACTACCACCTGCTGGTAGACCGCCAACTTGAAGAATCTCCGCATAAACATCAGGGACATGGTTACCGATAACCACCTGATATTGACCTCATGCCTTCACAACAGTAACGACACCATCACGATTCTTAAGATAGTTATCATCTGCTTTAGACTTATCTTTCAAATCAAAGCGCAAACGTGTCACACAGTGTTTCAAGCTATTGATATTTTCTTTACCATCAACGTGTTTGAGAATGTCCTCAGCTAATTCAGTATATTTAGCCATAAGGGCTCCTTTTTTTCTAGGATTTTAGTTGCTTTGAGGCTTTTTCAACAAAAAAACTAAATAAATACCAAGAACCAATTGGGTTGAGTATGCACTACTCCCATTAGTTTTTCGTATTTATCTAGGTTTTGCCTGCTGACCAGTAACAATCCTTTTGCTATGGTTCTATAATATCAGAGTTAAAATAATTTGCAAACCCTTACAAAATTGTTTTTTGTTTTTGGATGTAAAATCTTGACCAATACTTTAAGTCGTGATAAACTATTGTTAGTTTATAAACTAACAGAAAGAGAGTTATACGATGAAAACAAGAGCAATTATTGAATTTAAAGACACTTACGCTAGCATGGAATGTCAGGAACTTGGTTACCAAACCAAGGAAACCGCCTTGGCGATTATTTCACCTACTGGACAAATTCTATCAAGTACACCGCTTTTCAGAAAGGCATATGGTTCTAACACTGCTCACATCGACCAACTTCCTTTCACCATAGATACCCTCAATATTACAGCTAAAGGACTTAGTGAAAAAGCTAGAGCTAATTTAGAGGATTGGATTGCCCATACTATTATTCTTCCAATGGACTATGATAAGTACTTTACTAAACATCAAGCATTGCTACATCTCTTAGCAGAGTCGCCTATCGTTGAGTCTGTTCAATCCTTAACTTATAAGACTGTTAAGATATATTTTTCAGAAGCACTTAACGACGAACACATTCGCCAACTTCAAGGCTTTATTCTTTCTCAGGCAGGTATCTACAGCTACATTGGTACTTCTACGGTATCAGATCGAAATGCTTATCAAGCACTTGAATGGGCCAAACTAGATATAAATAGGCGTGCACACAACAATCACAAGCCTGCTATTTTTCACCGCAGCAAAAGCCTCTTAGGTGATTTTCTTCAACATGGAAACCAAGAAAGCATTGCATAATTTATAACCAGAACACCTTGTGTCCTTTTTTTGCAATAAAAAACTCACCAGAAAGGTGAGTTAGGTTGGTTTATTTACTATATTTTAAGTTACTATAGATACCAAATACCACAATCCAGATCACTGATCCAATAGCTCCAACAACAGTTGACTTTTGCAAGAAGAGACAAACAAAGACGAAGACAAAAAATGCAATAGTCAAAGGATTAAGAATTTTATAGGCTGGCATAAGGAAGCCATCTGCCATAAATTCTTGAGATTTACGGTACTTGAGATGAGCAAGCATGGTCAAGATGTAGATAGCAATGTAAACACCTGATGACGATGCGGTAATCAAAGCAAAGGCATCAGACACACCAGGTAAGACATTGATAAAGGCTGAGATACATACCACAATAGCTGATACAATGATGGCATGAGAAGGAATACCATTACGTGCCAAGGTATCAAGCTTCAAAGATTTCATAACCTTGCTGTTTGGTGTTTCCTTAGCGATTTGAAAAAGGTGACGACCAGTTGAATAAAGTGTTGAGTTCAAAGATGAGGCTGCTGCTGTCAAGACAACAAAGTTAATGAGAGCTGCTGCCCACTTGATACCAGCCATTTGGAAGACCATTACAAACGGTGACTCATTAACTGGGAGCTTCTGCCACGGAAAGATAGCCATAATGGCAATGAGCGCTCCCACATAGAAGATTGCAATACGAACCGGAATTTCCTTGATTGCCTTTGGCAACACCTTACGAGGATTTGCTGTCTCAGATGTTGTAATTCCTACAAACTCAATAGCTTGGTAGGCAAAGAAAACCATCTGGAAGGCCATGGCAAAGCTTACCCAACCTTTAGGAAACATTTGAAAGCCTTGTGTAATGTTAATAAGGCTCGCATGTCCAGCTGGCGTTTCAAAGTTAGTTGCTACCATAAAGATCCCTGTAGCTATCAAGGCAAGAATGGTGATAATCTTGATCATCCCAAACCAAAACTCAACTTCCCCGAAAATCTTAACCGCAATCAAATTTACCGAACTCAAGATAAATAGGAAGACAATCTGAATTTGCCAGGCAGGCCAACTTGGAAACCAAAACTGCACATAGTTCGCAACGGCTGTAATTTCTGCCATACCAAGAAATACCAACGATACCCAGTAAGACCACCCTGAGAAAAATCCCCAGCCTTTACCAAGGTATTTCGTAATAAAGTTAATAAAGGTATGTTGATCCGGATCCATGTAGAGCATCTCACCGATAGCTCGCATCATGAGGTACATGAGGACACCTGTCAGCATATAAACTAGGATGATTGAAGGTCCTGTTAGGGAAATGGAACGCCCTGCCCCAAGAAAGAGACCTGTACCGATTGTACCAGCGATGGCAATCAGCTGAACGTGTCTGTTTTGAAGACCTCGTACCATACCATTTTTAGTCTGGTTATCGTCGTCGTTATGATGTTGCTTTTGTGACATTTTTTTCACTCCAATTCTATTTAATACGACTCAGAGAGCCCAGCTATTTTTAATATAACTTGTATTGTACCATTTTTGAAACAATTGGTCAATATTGTGTATATAATTCAGAATATTTTAATTTAAAAAATAGGAGCTCGGACTAAATTCAAGCCCCTATTTTAAATTATTATGATTCAGGATCATCTAGGCTACGCCCATGTAGACCTTTTTCACGTTGGACTTGACGTAGTTTTTCGGGTGTCACATCATTTCCTTCTTCATCCACAATTTTGATTCCTTCAATGTGGTGACGAACAGCACGACGATAACCCGCAATATATTCCTCACGAAGCTTTGCTTGCTCTACTGCTTCTTCTGGTGTCAAGCCTTCTGTTTTTTTCTTTTTTGCAAGCTCATTGATTCGAGCTATTTTTTTAGAATCCATTTACTCTTACCTCTATTTTGTATTCAATTGGTTAAAGGCTGCAACAGTTTTAGCTTTAGCCACAAGAGCAGAAAGAAGAGCCAAACGGTTATTTTTAACAGCCACATCATCTGCCATAACCATCGTATTGTCAAAGAAAGCATCAATGACTGGGCTAAGAACAAAGAGTTGAGCCAATTTGTCGCTAGCTGAACCTGTCAATTCAAGACTTTCTGCTGCTTGAGCCAAGGCTTTTTCTTGATCATTTTCAAAGAGACTAGCATCGACTGCTACTGAAGTATCTGCTTTTTCTGCCAAGTTGAAGGCACGAGAGAGTGACTCAACAGCTGCCTTGTAACCATCCGTCTTAGCAGCTTCTGAAAGAGCTTCAGCTGCTTCAAGCATATCTGCTACTACAAAGTTTGAACCAGAAAGAACAGCTTCTTTGATATCTTTTGGTGTGCTACCCATCATCTTGTCCACACGGGCCTTGATAAATCTAATAACTTCTGCTTGATTGTCATATGAGAGACTATCAAATGAAAGTCCGTAAAGACTGTCAATCAACTCATCCATAGGAATGTGCCAACCAAAGGCATCCAAGATACGAACAATCCCTTGTGTTGCACGGCGAAGCGCATAAGGGTCATTGGAACCTGATGGAATCAAACCGACTGAGAAGAAGGAAAGGAGGGTATCCAATTTATCCGCAAGGGCAAGGATAGCACCAACTTTCGTTTCAGGAAGGGCTCCGTCTGCTGAATCAGGAAGGTAGTGCTCACGGATAGCTGTCGCTACTGCCTCATCTTCACCAGCAAGGAGGGCATATTTTTCACCCATAATCCCTTGAAGCTCATCAAACTCACCAACCATACCAGTCAAGAGGTCAAATTTGTAGATTTCTGCTGCACGCGCTACTGCTGCCTTTTCCTCAGCAGTCAAACCTGCTTTCTCAGCCAATGAAGCCGCAATGACACCAGCACGTGCCATATGTTCTGAAAGAGAGCCAATCTTTTCATGGAAAGTGACGTTTGCCAATTTAGCAACGAGATCTTCAATCTTGAGTTTTTGGTCTTCACGCCAGAAGAATTCACCATCTTCGAGACGCGCCACCAAGACTTTCTCATTTCCTCGAACGACATTTTCCAAGTGCTCAGCGTTCCCATTACGAACTGAGATAAAGTTTGGTTTAAGCCTACCATCAAGATCACGCACCACAAAGTAACGTTGATGGGTCTCCATTGATGTCACCAAAACGTCTTCTGGAACGTCCAAATATTTAGTATCAAAACCTCCCATGAAGGTAGTTGGGTATTCGACCAAGTTCAAAACTTCGTTCAAAAGACCTTCTTCGATTTGGACTTGAACACCTTGTTCTGCTTCGATAGCTTTGATTTGCTCACGAATCATGTTTTCACGCTCTTTACTATCTGCAATCACGTAAACGGTACGAAGGTCTTCTTCATAAGAATCCGCATTGGTGATTTCCACTTCGTGCCCGAGGAAACGGTGCCCACGACTAACACGACCTGACTTAATACCCAAAAAGTCTAATTCAAGGGCTTCATCCCCCAAAAGAACGATCAATGTGTGAACAGGGCGAATATATTCAAAGCTGTTGTTAGCCCAGTGCATGCTGACGGGGAAGGTCAATGAAGCAAGTACTTCTGGGATACCAGCCAATACTTCTTTGGCAGATTTTCCAGCTTCATGTTTCGTCACATAGACATATTCTTCCCCTTTGACTTCACGGAATTCAATATCGTCAACCGTCAAGCCTTTCCCACGAACAAATCCTTGGGCAGCTTTTGAGAAGTTTCCATCAGCATCCAAGGCAATTTTCTTAGAAGGTCCTTTAAAATCTTCTGTCAAATCGGTTTGTTGATCAGCCAAACCAAGTACACGAACTGCTAAACGGCGAGGTGTTGAGAAGGTTTGAATGCTTTCATATGAAAGGCGATTTTCACCCAAGAAAGCTGCCATTTTCTCACCCAGTTGTTTTTCACTTGGTGTGACTACGTAGGCTGGCAACTCTTCAAGTCCTAGTTCTACTAATAAGTTTTTTGTCATGTTTTTTCCTTTACATCTTCTTCTTTTTGATAGGCACCTTAAGATACTGGGGACGTTGCTAACCAACTTTGTGAGGGGCTGTAGGGAAATCCTATGTCTACTTGCCATAGATTTCCAACAGTCTCATCAAAGTGGATTTAATCAACTGATTTTGAACTTGAGGTTTCAAAAATCTCCACCAGGCAGTACGGCGGCACCTCTATCCCTTTAGCAAGCCTTTAACTTGCCTCTGGGTACCATATGGGCTCACTCTGTTCGCCCTTTTCCTTTCCTGTAACTCTCTTTATTCTTCCTCTTCTGCGAGGAGTTTTTTGCGTGTGGCTTCGTCGAGAAGTGGGTAACCAAGTTTTTTACGTTCTGCAACGAAGGTCTTGGCTACAACACGCGCCAAGTTACGGATGCGAGCGATATAGCCAGCACGTTCTGTAACAGAAACAGCACCACGAGCATCAAGCAAGTTAAAAGTGTGTGAACATTTCAATACGTAGTCGTAGGCTGGGTGAACAAGACCCAATTCCAAAGCACGTCCTGCTTCTTTTTCAAATTTTTCAAAGTTTTCAAGAAGCATATCTTGGTCTGAGACTTCAAAGCTGTATTTTGAGTGCTCATATTCTGGTTGAAGGAAGATTTCTCCGTATTTAACACCTGGAGCCCACTCAATATCGTAAACAGAGTCTACTTCTTGGATGTAAGAAGCCAAACGTTCCAATCCATAAGTGACCTCAGCGGTAACAGGTCCAGTTGCCAAGCCACCAACTTGTTGGAAGTAGGTAAACTGAGTAATTTCCATACCGTCAAGCCAAACTTCCCAACCAAGACCAGCTGAACCAGTTGATGGGTTTTCCCAGTTGTCTTCAACGAAACGAACATCGTGTTCCAATGGGTTGATGCCTAATTTTTCCCCGCACCCTTTTCATTATCATAAGCCTGCATGAGCATACAACCCTGGTCATTCCAGTATTGTTGCAAAGTAAGGATGATCTCCTGGAAAGTCAATTTTTTAGACATGATTTACTCCTTTATCTTTGAGACTCAGGATGCAAAAAGAACCATGTCTCTTGCTCCTAAGTCGTTCAACCTAGGGGCGTCAGAAACGCGGTTCCACCCTAATTTATTACTTCATTTTATCTGTTTGTACTCAGCTCTTCGCTGAGAGAAAGCGCCGTTGCCTACTTTGTTCTACTTGGCTTTCACTATCCCAAGCTCGCTAGAAAAACGCCATAAGCTCTTCTTTCTTATCAGTATTATAGCAAAAATAGAGAAACTTGTAAAATAAAATTCTAACCCTTCTTACCGAGTCCCATTTCCTGACGGACATGTGCATGGGTATCTTCATGGAGAATATCATTATCAATAATCGAAGCTTCTCGAAGTTGTTTTGCCTTTTCCTTATCCTGAGATGTTAAATCTTGTTCAGAATCATAAGCTTTCTCGACAATACCTAAAAGATGATTTCGAATTTCTTTTTCCTTGCGAATTCCGCCTTTTTTTGCGGTAGCTAGCTACAACTAGGACAACCAACATCAACAACCCCAGATAACCAATAATGGGATACATAACTGCCACCAGTTGACGGAAACCCATAAAGGATATAGCAAAACCAGCCAGGGCAAAGGCAGCCACTAAGAACTTGTATCATTTATCACTTCCCGCTGAGAAGCGTTTTCCAAGGGCATAGTAAAGACTAAAGACGGTATTGAAAATCATACCAAAAATCATAAAGGCGTAGAGTTGTCGCAAAGATAGGGTTCACTTCCTTAGCAATAGCCAACATAGGAACATCCAATCTAGCAATTTTATCACTGTTAGCAAAGAGAATCAAGGTCGTGATGAAGAAAATCACACCAACCATGAAGCCTCCCCATGCTCCGCTCTTTTCAGCTTCATCAATTTTGAGAATAGAGCCTCCCATAACAAAGGCCATCGCTATAGCCGATATGACACAAACAGAAAAATAATTGATCACAGACATCCAAACGCTTGGGAAGGGTGATTGAATGGTTTGAGACACCTTATTCATCTCTACAAAATCCCAGTTACGCCCTAGAAACATTGGTCACGAAAATCATGGCAATTATAATCAAAATCAGAGGGGTAAAGACTCCAATAACACCGATGATTTTCTTGAAATCTAATAAACTAACAAAGATAGTCAAGGCTGTACAGAGGAAGACGCCTACCCAAATCGGCATACCAAACTGCTGATTTAAATTAGCCCCTGCACCTGCCGTCATAACAAAACCAAAAAGAAAGCATGTGATAATCAGAGCAATGTCCAGAATACAGAATACGATAAATAACGGGATGGCTAATCTCAGCCAGAACGACTGAATGGTCATCAGAACGGTAATAACTTCCTAGAGAAATCATCAAATGGCCAAAACCAACATGTAGAACGCCAAGGACAATAACACCTATCAACCCCCAGACTCCAAAACTGACAAAATACTGCAAGAGGTCCTGTCCAGAAGATACTTCTGCACAAATCATTACACCGATATAAGCCAGGGCAATGCTCCAAATACGTTTTGACATATTACCTCCTATAAAATAAAAGCTATTTCCATTTTACACCTTTACTGTTATAATTCTGTAAAAAACAAAAAAGTACTTAAATAAGAAAGCACTGCTTATAGTATTACTTCTCCCAACCTTTACACCCATCAATATAGGTTGCTTGTAACTCCAAGGAATCATCTAAGACGATGAAATCGGCTGGGAGACCAGCTTTAAGGCTGCCACAAATATTTTCTAGTCCAACCGATTTAGCAGGAATACTAGTTGCCATTTGTAAGGCTTGAGCAACCGTCACGAGTCCCCAATCAACCACATGTTTGACACCGTCTTTGAGTTGTAGGATAGAGCCAGCTAGGTTACCACCTTTCTTAAGACGAGCGGTACCATTTTTCACAATAACAGGGAGCTCACCTAGCATATAGTCACCATCAGGACAACCTCCCGCTGACATACAATCTGTAATAAGGGTAACTCCTTGAGGCGTTTTTTGCTTGATGAGTACCTTACAAGCTGCAGGAACCACGTGATGACCATCCGCAATCAGTTCACCAATCGTCTCAGGAGTATCAAAGGCTGCACCAACCATACCAGGCTCACGGTGACTAAAGCCACGCATTCCATTGTAGACGTGAACCCAGACTGAAGCACCAGCTTCCACTGCTGCCATGGCTTCTTCATAAGTAGCATTGGAGTGTCCTAAAGCAATCGTTACACCTTGTTTAGTCGCTTCTTTAATAAAGTCAGCCATTCCTTCACGCTCGGGAGCCAGGGCTAATTTGATTAACTTTCCTTGAGCCGCTTCTTGCCAGGCTTGCAACTGTTCGATACTTGGGTTGCCCATGTATTTAGGATTTTGCGCTCCCTTATAGATCTCAGTGAAATACGGTCCTTCAAAGAAGAGTCCCTGGATTTTAGCACCAGGCTCCTTACCAGCCGTCTCTGCTGTTGTCTGACAGATAGCTTTTAGCTCTTCAAATGGCGCTGTCAATGCTGTCGGTAAGAAAGAAGTCACACCTGCTGAAAGCAAGGCTTGACTCATGCCTAGAAGACTTTCCTCAGAATTATCCATAACATCGTACCCCGCAAAGCCATGAATGTGAGTGTCCACAAGGCCAGGAGCAATCTGATAATCACTGTAATCTAGCACTTCTGCACCCTCTGGTACATATTCTGTCCACTTACCAAAACGACCATCTGTGACCGCCAAGTAGCCACCTTCTTTGACCTTATGATCAAAATAAAAACGTTTGGCTGAAATATAATAAGTCATAGGACTACCTCTCATCAATTTTCTATGTTCTCAATACGCCTTCATTATATCAGAAAAGCCGAGAAAAGTTCTCGACTTTCGATATTAAATCACACCTTCTGTAACCTTTTCAACAAGGTTGATGGCATAGTCTGCGATACGTGTGTAATATGAGAGGTAATCAACATAGTTGATACCTGCCTGCGCAGTACATTCACCATTATTAAGACGTTTGGTATGAATCATACACAATTGTTTTTCAAATTTTTTCAACTCTTCATGACGAAGGATAACTTGACCTGCAAGCACTTTGTCATCATCCACAACAACACGAATACTATCAAGATCAATACGGTGCGTGCGATTATAAACATCCTCAAGCTCAGCCTTAGCAGTCCCAGAGAATTCAATTCCTTTATTATGAATATGTTGTGAAAGGTTGGCACTTGCAACTGCCAGGTTACCAATACGCTCCAAGTCACGAACAGAATCTAAAACACTTGCCAAAATTTCGTTTTCATAAACACTAAGCAATTCGTTAGAGATTTCAATCAAGTAAGTTGTTAACTCTTCATCAATACTGTTAACAGCTGTTTCATACTTCTCTACCTTGTCAAAGTATTTCTCATCACCTTTATCAAAGAAAGCGTACGAATCCTCCAAAGATTGAATGGCATATGATGCTAAGTGAACCAACTCTTTCTTAGCATTACCAAGGGCAATGGCTGGTGCTTGTGTGATAAGCAAACGATTCAAGTAAAGCGCTTCGTACTTGTTAACTTCATCCTCACCAGGAATAATTTTAGTTAACGGATAGATATCATCGAAATAAATCCTTCTTTCTTGTGATATAAGAAAGGAAAAAATTGGAAGTTGCATCATGACAATCTTACCTTCTAGCACAAGTACTCTCAGCCATTGGAACCCTCTGTGTTGCCATATCCTCTTTTGCAAAATCAAAAAATAAGATGCTCGTCTGGCAAATTACCGACTACATTTTCACTGCCGCTGCTAACCTCTTATTGGGTGGCTATACCAGTGCCTTAACCATTAGTATTTCCATCATCAGAAATCGTTTGATGATCAAAAAGAAAATGACCAAGACTATTTTGTCCATCCTCATTATTCTTCGAACCATCGTAGGATCCTTATCTCAATCAACTTGGGGTTATTGGCTATTTGCCAATCATCTCTTCAGTCTCTTATAGTCTATCAATTGCTATCACACGAAACCTCCAGTAGCTTCGTTGGGTCATTATTGAGAATATGTTACTCTGGCTAATTTACGATTTGACCATTAAGGCTTACCCCGCTGCCATCATAGATATCACCATTACACTAACCACTCTCATTGCCATTATCCGAAATCGAAAGACCTTTAGCAATTAAAAGCTAAAGGTCTTTTTCTTATAAAGCCCAGGTGCGAATGGCGTAGGCTACACCTGCCTGATCATTTGTCAAGGTCACATATTTACTCAAAGACTTGATGTCATCACTAGCATTTCCCATGGCAACACTTTGACCTACAAACTGTAGCATTTCAAGGTCATTGGCAGCATCACCCAAAGCCATGATTTGATCCCGGTTAATGTCAAGCTTTTCAGCTAAATGTTTAAGCCCGCTAGCCTTAGTTGCCCCCTGTGGCATGACTTCAAAAATATATTCTTGACTACGAACTGTGCTATAGCTCTGATCAAGTCTATCTTGCACAGCATTTTGGAAGGCGTCCAAAGGTTCAGATTCAGCCATATACATAGCTTGGAAAATCACTTGCCCTTCCTCAAAGATTTCTTCCAAACTCCTAGCTTTCGCTTCTGTAAAAACAGTCCCAGCATCATAAGCTACTAGCTCAGGTACCTCATTACCCACAACATAATAACTTTTTTCACCAGTAAAGGTTAGAGCCACCCCTGGGAAATCTTCACAAGCCTGCAAGAGTTCTTCCATTTCAGAGCGAGATAAACTTTCAGATTCAAGCAAGGTCCAATTTTTAGTTTCATAAGTTGAACAACCATTGTTCATGATAATGAACTCTTCTTCACTAAGACCCAATTTTTCAAAATGGGGAACAATGCCTGAACGTGGGCGACCTGTACATAGTACGATTTTAATACCTGCTGCAGTCGCCTCTTGAATAGCCTTGATGTTCTCTTCAGGTATCTCTTTTTGGCTATTTAAGAGGGTCCCGTCCATGTCAATTGCAATGAGTTTCACTTGGTTCTGGTTCATATTTTTCTTATCCTTCTTAACCCTAATATGTGTCATAAATAGTTAACTGATATTGTTCAATGATGCTGTTCAACTTATCACCATAGGTCGTGTCGGTGGCATAAACACCTGTTAGGGCTGCAGTCGCATCTTTGTAACTTCTCGTTTTGGAGCGGTGTACTCCGACATAGTAGCTACCCTCAAGAAACTCCACATAGTCCTGTAGAGAATTTTCCACAGAACCATAGGAACGAAAGGCAGCATCGATATGGTAGGGATTTCCCTTACCATCATCCTCCCAGGTCGGTAAGGTTACACTTTGACCATTGTATTCTCCTTTAATTCCAAAGAAATTGTAAAGTGGCTTTTGACTTAATTGTGATTGTCCAGAGTCAGATTCTAGAATAGCCTGAGCTATCATGACAGATGCATAAAGATCATTTCTAGCTGCCAAATAGCGCGACGTCTCACCAATCTCAGCAATAAAAGCAACCGTCGTCTCATCCGTAGGCGTCATATTTTTTTCCATAGTCAATCTTGGAAAATTTAAACTAGCTAAGAGGCCCAATAAAGAAAATAGGCCAATAAAAATCAGACTCCACTTTTGGAAAAATTTAGGAAAAAGCAAGACAGACTTCTTTTTCTTTTTAGATTTCTTAGGTCTAGCTTTCGACTTAGTTTTCTTTTTTCCTTTCGCCAATCAGTCACCCCCTCAAACATACTAACTCCTGTAAGTATATCAAAATTCACTAAAAAAGACACAAACCAACTGGTTTAAGTCCTAATTCAATATGACATTAAATAGCGTCTCCGCCCCGTTCGCCAGTACGAATACGAATGACATCATCAATAGGAACAATAAAAATCTTCCCATCACCGACTTCGCCTGTCGCCACAGCGCTACGGATAGTATCCACAACCTCATCAACTGCCAGATCCTTGACTACTATTTCCACCTTAACCTTAGCCAATAAGGTCGGAACAATCCGTTGACCACGGACAAACTCCGCAAAGCCACGTTGGGTCCCATGACCCAAGACCTGACTCACAGTCATTCCCTTAGTCAAACTATTACCAGTCAAGGTATTTTTCAAATCTTCCAATTTATCCGAACGAATAATCGCTTCGATTTTTTTCATCAGTATCCTCCTACGAATCCATACCCATAAAGGTTGGGTAGGCTGTTTCCTTGTGTTCACAGTCATCAAGACCAATAGCCTCATCACGGTCACTGACACGCAAAGGTATATAGTGGCCAATTACTTTTATGATACCATAGGTTACCAGCCCCGACCAAGTAACTGTGAAAACAATGGCTAGAACTGTCACTACAAACAAACGAGCATTTCCATAGATAAGCCCAAAATTAGCCTTATCTAGGGCTAGATTTGGTGTTGTAAAAACAGCTGTACACAAACCACCAAAGATTCCTCCGACACCATGGCAACCAAAAACATCCAAAGCATCATCATAGTTAGTGCGTTTTTTCAAGACAGAAATGGCATAGAAACAAACCGGACTAACCATGGCTCCAATTAGAATGGAACTCCAGATGGAAACGAAGCCAGCCCCAGGCGTGATGGCAACAAGCCCGGCTACTAAACCGGTCGAAGCACCGACCAAAGTTGGATGACCTGTCACATATTTTTCAAGAGCTAGCCACGAAAACATGGCAGCTGCTGCAGAAAAATGCGTAGTCACAAGAGCATGAACTGCTAATCCATTGGGCGCTAGGGCAGAACCTGCATTAAAACCAAACCAACCAAACCACAGAAGACTCGCTCCCAATAGAACAAAAGGAACATTATGAGGACGGTGCTCTAAAATCCCATAGTCACGACGTTTTCCAACAACAATTGCCAAAACCAAAGCCGAAACACCTGAAGTAATGTGGACCACATCACCACCCGCAAAGTCAATCGTCCCCCACTTGACAAGAATTCCGTCTCCCCATACCATATGTGCAAAAGGATAATAGACCAAAAGTAACCAAAAGACTATGAAAATAACTAAAGGAGTAAAGCGCATACGTCCTACTACTGAACCTGTCAAAATCGCCACACAGATAATGGAAAACATCATCTGAAAAGCCGAAAATAAGAGATCAGTAATAGCTAGACCACGACTTGAAGTCGTTTCAGAGACTCCATGTAAAAAGAGATGACTAATATTCCCAAAGAAATAGCCTTGACCACCAAAAGAAAGTGAATAACCAGCAACAACCCACAAGAGAGAGGCAATTGCTAAGGGAAGAACAGACATCATCATGGTATTAATGACATTTTTTCGACGCCCCAGACCACCATAGAAGAAGGCCAAAGCTGGTGTCATCAAGCACACCATGGCTGAACATATCAATATAAAGGCAGTACTACCTGTATCCATAAAACCACTCCAATCAAAAGAAATTATTTTTATGTTAAATAATATCACACAAAAAAAAATCCCACAAGCTTATTTATGGAATTTTTTGATAATTTTTTATTTTCTAACATCTTATGTTACCATAAAAAAAGAGCTTCTTACACTCCATGAAAAAGGTTATAAAGCTCTTGTCTATTTATTTTCCGTTCTTTAGCAATGGTTTTTATAGCCTGATTAGGCTTCATGCCAGAAGCAATTAAACCTTCAACAGCCTCGATTGGAGCAACATCTGATGTTAGATATCCTTCCCTATCATTTTCAGAAGCCCCAGCTACAATCAGTAAACATTCACCCTTGAGTGGATTACTAGCAATATAATCCAAAATTTCTAAAATAGTTCCTCGTTGGTACTCTTCGTAAAGCTTGGTCAGTTCTCTAACTAGTGTCACTTGGCGATTGCCATAGATCTCATGCATATTTTCAAGGGTATCTGCCACACGATAAGGCGACTCATAAAAAATCTGTGTCTCAGGATAAGACAGCTTTTCCTTGAAAAAATCAATCTGCTGACCTTTTTTACGGGGGAGGAAACCATAAAAAATATGAGGTTGAGGCGCTAGACCACTAGCAATCAAAGCAGTAATACCAGCTGATGCGCCAGGTAGGGCTACTACAGGAATATCCTCAGCAATGGCGGCTTTGACCAGATCATGACCAGGATCCGAAATAGAAGGCATACCCGCATCAGAAACCTGAGCCAAAGAAAGGCCTGACTTCAAACGTTCCAGTAAATCTGGAATTTTCTCGTAAGCATTGTGCTCATGAAAAGAATACTGCTTGGTTTCAATTTCAAAATGTTTGAGCAAGAGACCCGTATTACGCGTGTCCTCCGCACAAATAAGATCCACCTCTTTCAAGATTTGCACACTGCGAAAAGTCATATCCTGCAAATTCCCAATAGGTGTGGGAATCAAATAAAGGGTACCGTAGTTAGATTGTCCCTTAAAACTCTTTTGAACCTGCATGCTTAATCTCCGTACAACAATTCTGCACAGAATCCACAAGCTTCATTATTATCACGACGTTGACCATAAAAATCTGGGCAAATGTGGAATCCATCATCATAAATAGCCTCGAGGTTCACCTTGCCATGAGACATTTTAGTCCCTGTCTCCTCTTGAACCACTTGACTCAAGTGCTCACGTAACTTGTCGTTCTCCAACTTGAGAGCCGTATTTTCCTCGAAAATCCCTGAGAAGTTCGCCTTAATCGCTTCTACCTCTGCCAACATTGACATCAAATTTTGTGATAATTCTTCGAATTTATCATACAATTCACGCTTTTCCATTTAGCTGAACTTCCTCCACTCCATAAGTTAGGGGAGCTCCCCCTTTTTCAAACATAACTTTAACAGTCCCTGCAATCACATCAATAGCAATGACTTGACCTCTACCTTCCTTGGTCTCAATCTCTTCACCCAAGTCAGGATAACGAGCCTTACTGTCTCGGTAAAAATCATCTTCATAACTGAGACAACACATGAGACGTCCACAGACACCGTTCATCTTACCAGAATTCAAGGACAAACTTTGATTTTTAGCCATCTTAATCGATACCGGTGGGAATTCGCCCAAAAAACTAGAACAACACAGTGCACGTCCACAAGGACCTAAACCACCATAAATTTTTGATTCCTCACGACTGGAAATTTGACGTAACTCAATTCGCGTCTTAAAATAAGCCGCCAAATCCTCGAGCAATTGACGAAAATCTACCCGCTTTTCAGCCACGAAACTGATAAGCACATAAGAGCTATTTAGAGGAAAGACTATGTCCACCACTTTCATATCTAGCTGATTTTGAGCAATTAAATCAGCCACTACTCCCATACTCTGTTCAGCCTTTAAAAGATTTTCATCATATCTAGCGAAATCTCTCTCACTAGCCAAGCCTTCGACCCGATTCAAATCCACAGGTAAACTAACCTCTGGAAAAACAGTATTTTCCATAACAACCTGGGCTAAACGCTTATCTTTTTTCTCCAAAACGACTACAAAGTCACCTTTGGTGTAATTTTTATCAGGAACAACGTATTCTACCGCTCCATTTTCTTCAAATTTGATGCCAATGACTTCTGTCATGATAATACCAAATACTCCATCGCATTTTGAAAGCTGACATTAGCAAGCCACATTTCACGTGCCTTAAAAACTAAATCTAACCATCGTCGTGCTTGTGGATTTTGTATCTCCTTTCCCAATTGATAAGTTAAAAAAGCCCATACCATCTCTTGTTCTGATTTTTCACTACACTGGACGGCCAACTTTGCAACATCCAAATAAAGAAGGTCGTGATTAGCCAGCAAGGATTGTTCAAAACGCTCCACTATATCGATGACATCAAGAACCTTTTTATCTTTAGACAAACTCAAAGCTTGCGTTTCATCCTTAGCAAAATCCGCTAAAACTTTGGCCTGTGTCAGCAACAAACCTTCTCTCTGGAGTAAGTCTTCTAAATAGGCCTTGTTCTTAGGAAAATAAAAGAGTTGCGCTCGACTTTTTATCGTAGGCAAGATACGACTATCATCAGCTGTTAACAGAAAAATATAAATCTGACTCTGAGGTTCTTCGATAAACTTCAAGAGACTATTGGCCGCATTAACATGCATTTTATCTGCATCACGAATGATAAACACTTGAGCGTGGCCCTCGAAACTCGATTGGCTAAACTCTCTTGTCAGTTGACGAATAATATCTGTTTTTATAATCTGTCCTTGCGGTTCAACCAATTTAACATCTGAAAAATCTCCCTGTGCAATCAAACGACACGGACGACAGTGACTACAAGGAAGACCATCCTCAGGAGTCAAGCAAAAGCGACTCTGCGCTAGCCAAATAGCCATGTCGAGACTTCCAAAATCACCCGAGAATAAATAAGCATGACTCAAACGATTTTCTCTGATAATTTGTGAAAACTTTTCAAAAAGTTTTCTTTGACATTCAGCTAACTTCATCTTGCTCCTTATAAATAACTTTTAATAATTTCCCAGGTATCCTCTACAACTTCTTCCAAAGTTTGCGAGGCGTCGATTCTCTTAATACGTTCTGGCTCAGCTTCAGCTAAATCTAAGTACCCTTGACGTACACGTTGGTGCATATCAAGTTTTTCTAAATCCAAACGATTGACTTCTCGCTCACCGTTTGCCGCAATACGAGCTAAACCAGTTTCAGAATCCACATCAAACAACAAGGTCAAATCAGGTTTATGACCATCCGTCGCATAATTATTTAACCAAGCAACTTCATCTTGATCAAGCCCTCGGCCTGCTCCTTGATAGGCTACCGAGGAATCAATAAAGCGATCCATGATAACCATATTGCCATTTTCAAGTTCTGGTAAAACTTTTTCAACCAAATGTTGGCGACGAGCAGCAATATAGAGCAAAAGTTCTGTTTTAGCATCCATAGCCGTATTATCTATATCCAGAATAACTTCACGGATTTGCTCTGCAATAGCCACGCCACCCGGCTCACGTGTCGTTATGACCTGAGCTGGATAAACCTCTCTTAAACGTGGCAAAAGCACCTTCAAAACTGAAGTTTTTCCAGCCCCATCTGGTCCTTCGATTGAGATTAGTAACCCTTTAGACATGATATTTCCTTTGTTGTTTATTCACCTTCTATTTTATCAAATTTTAGGCTAAATGAACAATCTCAGAAAGCATATAGCCTATGGTAAAAGAGTGTACATCTTAGCATGTCATCAAAACCACAAAACGTTTCAAAACTCTATTTATATAAACCACATATTTATCTTATTAGGTTTAGTTTTTTAGACATATGTTTACAAACAAAAAAGTTCGAGAACAGTTCTCGAACTTTTTATTCATTATTTAACGAAGTCAAGCAATGCCAAGAAACTTTCAGGTTCAAGTGATGCACCACCTACAAGAGCTCCGTCAACATCTGGACAAGCCATGTATTCAGCAACGTTTTCAGGTTTAACTGAACCACCGTATAGAACACGTACTTTGTCAGCGACTTCTTGACCGAAGTCAGCTGCCACAACATCACGCACAACTTTACACATTTTTTGTGCATCGTCTTGTGAAGCTGATTTACCGGTACCGATAGCCCAGATTGGTTCGTACGCAATAACTGATGAAGCTACTTGCTCAGGAGTCAATCCAGCTAAAGCAGCTGAAACTTGAGCACCTACGAATTCTGCTGCTTTACCAGCTTCGTAAGTTTCAAGGGATTCACCACAACAGATGATTGGAATCATACCGTTAGCAAAGATTGCTTTAGCTTTTTTATTGATGTCTTCATCGGTTTCGTGGAAGTAGTCACGACGTTCTGAGTGACCGATAACAACATAGTCAGTACCGATTTCTTTCAAAACTTGTGGGCTAGTTTCACCAGTGAAAGCACCTGAATTTTCAAAGTAAGTGTTTTGTGCAGCAACTTTAAGGTTTGAACCTTTAGCAGCAGCAATAACAGTTGTCAAATCAACTGCAGGAACCGCAATACCAGCTTCAACAAGGTCAGCTGAAGGCAATTTTGACGCTACAGCTTCAACAAATGCTTTTGCTTCTTCTGGGTTTTTGTTCATTTTCCAGTTACCAGCGATAAATGGTTTACGTGACATTTCACATACCTCTTCTTTTTTTATTTACTCGTTTATTTTATCACAAATCCCTTACTATTACTAGGTTTTTAGGAAAATTCCGAAAACTCGACTTGCTTTATTAAGATTGTTCTCTATAAAAGCTAACTTTAGTCAACTAAATGCAAACAAAGAAGACTCTCAGATATTTAAAGACCAAAAAGAGCCGAGTAAACTCGACTCTCTCAATTATTGTCTGACTAATAATTGTATTGGGAACTTAATATTAATTAAGCTTCGATTTCAGTTACGATACCTGAACCAACAGTACGTCCACCTTCACGGATAGAGAATGTTGTACCTTTTTCAACGGCAATTGGGTGGATCAACTCAACGTCGATAGTCACGTTATCACCAGGCATAACCATTTCAGTACCTGCAGGAAGTTCGATTGAACCTGTTACGTCAGTTGTACGGAAGTAGAACTGTGGACGGTAGTTATTGAAGAATGGAGTGTGACGTCCACCTTCTTCTTTAGTAAGGATGTAAACTTCACCTTTGAATTTAGTGTGTGGCTTGATTGAACCAGGCGCAGCCAATACTTGACCACGTTCGATTTCATCACGTTGGATACCACGAAGAAGGACACCGACGTTATCACCGGCAATACCTTCATCAAGTTGTTTACGGAACATTTCTACACCAGTAACAACTGCTTTTTGGCTTTCTTCTTTAAGACCAACAATTTCAACTTCGTCATTAACACGAACAACACCACGGTCAATACGTCCTGACGCAACAGTACCACGACCAGTGATTGAGAATACATCTTCGACCGGAAGCAACAATGGTTTGTCAGTGTCGCGTTCTGGTTCTGGAATGTATTCGTCAACAGTATTCATCAAGTCCATGATGATGTCTTCATATTTAGAATCACCTTCAAGAGCTTTAAGAGCTGAACCTTGGATAACTGGAATGTCATCACCTGGGAAATCGTATTCTGAAAGAAGGTCACGGATTTCCATTTCAACTAATTCAAGCAATTCTTCATCGTCAACCAAGTCAACTTTGTTCATGAAGACGATAAGGTGTTTAACACCAACCTGACGTGAAAGAAGGATGTGCTCACGAGTTTGTGGCATTGGTCCGTCAGTAGATGCAACTACAAGGATCGCACCGTCCATTTGAGCGGCACCAGTGATCATGTTTTTAACGTAGTCCGCGTGTCCTGGCGCATCGATGTGAGCGTAGTGACGTTTTTCAGTTTCGTATTCAACGTGTGCAGTGTTGATTGTGATACCGCGTTCACGTTCTTCTGGAGCAGCGTCGATTGAAGCGTAGTCTTTTGGTGTGTTAACTGCGCTAGGAAGACGACGAGCCAATACAGTTGTGATTGCAGCTGTCAAAGTAGTTTTACCGTGGTCAACGTGTCCGATTGTACCAATGTTAACGTGTGGTTTACTACGATCGTATTTTTCTTTTGCCATTTAGGAAAAGCCTCCAATAAAATATATTTTATAGATAGACAGTAGGCAATACAGTCTAACTTTACTCTACTATTCTATCAAAATGTCATAGAATTGCAAGTATTTTATATAGTTTTCAGTTTTTCTTTATAGTAATCACAAATATTTCTTTCAATAATACTCTTTCTACTACTTTTATAATCTTTTCATTCTATCCAAACCATGACTACACTCCAAAAGACAAAAAGAAGTCGTATGCTAACGACTTCTTCTCAAAGGTACAATTTTTTCATTTTGATTTTCAAGTTCTTGAGTCTGAGACAACCCTTCCTCAATAGCCTGAACAATATTATCTCGTTTTTCATTAGCAGCAATGTTCAAGACAAAAGCAATACCAACGGAAGTTACCAGAAGAGAGTTACCACCTTGTGAAAGGAAAGGGAAGGTAACCCCTGTCGATGGAATCAAACCTGAGATTCCACCGATATTAACAAAAACTTGCATAAGCATGAGAGCCCCCACACCAAGTGCCATCATAGAGTTAAATGGATTTCTAGCTTTTACTCCTACAATCATAATACGAAGAATAAGGAAAAAGAGAAGGGCAAGAATCAAACCTGCTCCAATGAGACCTAACTCTTCAATAACAATTGAAAACACAAAGTCTGTCGTTGCTTCTGGGAGATAACCGGTTTTCTCAATCGAATTTCCGAGACCAAGACCAAACCACCCCCCATTACTCATAGCATAGTAAGAATGAGATAACTGAAGTCCTGAATCTGTTAAATCCTTAAAAGGATTAAAATAAGCTGCAAAACGCTTGGCAACATATCCAAAGACAGGTACCTTAGCCATGTTTTGTACTCCAACCAAAGCAATCAATCCAAGAAAAGCAGACGACAGCCCTACAATACCAGCAAACAGTGCCGTGAACCAGCGATAACCAACACCAGAAATTGAAAACATGACAACCGTTGTCAATACGATGATAGCCGCATTTCCCAAGTCTGGTTGGATGGCAACTAAGCCAATCATTACCAGCAAATAGTAACGCCAGTCATTAAATTCTTCTTTAGTCCTCGGTATCCACCTATTTTTAGTTAAAGCCTGATAATCATAATGTTCTATAGCAGACTGTTGTTTTGAGAAGGTGTGCGCCAAATACCAAACAACAATAACCTTAAGATATTCCGCTGGTTGGAAAGATAAGGGACCCAGTACAATCCATCCATTCGCTCCATTAATTTCTTTAGTGAAAAATTTCGCAACAACCAAAAGTATAATTTCGACAATTATTACAGCTCCTAAGACCTTATCTTTTCTAAGGAAATTCAATTTCAATCGATAAATAAAAAAGATAAATAATAAGGATACTAGCCAGAAGGCACCTTGGTTCATAACTGATGCGAAAGGATTGGCTCCAAAAGTTACTAAACGAGCACTCGTTGTTGAATAAACCACAATCAAACCAACCACTGATAAAATTAAATAAGGTATCAAAATGGTATAGTCCAAAAGATGTTTCTTTTCAATTTTCATATCTAAAAAACTCATACTTTCTATTACGTTACCCTACATTTCATAAAAAACATAAAGCTAACAGCTTATATTATAACACTTTGATATCTTAAACTAAAGTAAAATCTAAATTAACCGTTTTCATTTTTAAAACTTTTATTTAATCTTTTATACTCAAATTAATTTGTAAACTAGCTTTCTGTGGTAATATTGCTAGTTCTCATATTTTCTTTAAGGATAAATAAAAAAACGAGACTTAGGTCCCGTTTTTTTTATCTTATTTTTGTACCGACATTGATACGATTAAGTGCTCGACGGAGAGCAATCTGAGCACGTTGAACATCATCATTACGATCAGATTTTGTTGCTTCTTCCAAGACACGTTTTGTTTCTTCTTCCAAGACACGTTCGGCACGTTGCTTGGCACGTTCGGCACGAGAAACGTCAATGTCGCGATCACGTTCTGCTGAATTGGCAATGATAGTAATGAAATCATCTTTAACTTCGATGATACCACCGTTTACGGCAATCCAATCGACGTGACTCTCGTCATCCACACGACGAACCTTGAGCTCATCCACTTCAAGTGGAGCAATCAAGTTAATATGGCCTGGCAAAATACCAATTTGACCATCTTTAGTAACCGCGTGGATAAAGCTGGCATGGTGGTCATATTTAAGACCATCTGGAGTTACCACTTGTACGGTCATTTGTGCCATATCTTCACCTCATTAGTAGCCCATAGCTTTAGCTTTAGCTACTACATCCTCAATTGGCCCTACGCTACGAAAGGCATCTTCAGGAAGATTGTCATATTTACCTTCAAGGATTTCTTTAAAGCCACGAACAGTTTCAGCAACTGGAACATAAGAACCTGGTTGACCTGTAAACTGTTCAGCAACATTGAAGTTTTGTGACAAGAAGAATTGGATACGACGAGCACGTCCAACCAATGTTTTATCTTCGTCCGACAATTCATCCATACCAAGGATAGCGATAATATCTTGCAATTCACGGTATCGTTGAAGTACTCGTTGAACTTCAGTCGCAACAGCATAGTGTTCTTCACCAACAATTTCAGGTGAAAGGGCACGTGAGCTTGATGCCAATGGGTCAACAGCTGGATAAATACCCATTTGTGTCAACTTACGTTCAAGGTTAGTTGTTGAATCCAAGTGAGCGAATGCTGTTGCTGGCGCTGGGTCAGTGTAGTCATCGG